>VOFI01001405.1_pt1 | contig 574000 bp, 589 predicted proteins | sample 5384131 | NCBI WGS metagenome assembly VOFI01 (sample SAMN12384728, study PRJNA508395) | human gut metagenome | isolation source: healthy gut H | host: Homo sapiens | reverse complement strand
ATCCGAGGCAAGACGCGCGGTACAGCAGGGAGGCGTTGCCGTAGACGGTGAAAAAGTTTCTGATATTGCCGCATCTTTCGGAAAAGAGGAACTCTCGGGCGAAGGAATTATTTTGAAAAAGGAAAGAAAAAACTTCCGCCGGGTTGTTGCAGAGTAAGAAGGTTGCAGCGAAAAAAAAAAGAGAAGTACCGTATGAGTTGCGCCACTGATCAGAAAACTACAATGACGAATTACGGAATCGCAATCGCCTATATGAAAGGAATCTTAAAAAAGAAGTGTAGAAGCATTTCCGGAAATCAGTCGTTTGTTGGAGCAATAAAACGAATATGTATTAATTTGAAAAAAATTATTATAATCACAAATTGCAAGTTTTTAATGTACACATTAGTTTGTCATCTTCATCCTTTGATTTAATTATAGAAAGATATTGAAACATTGTATATGATAAAAATGTACGATTTGTGTCAAATTTGTTTTATTTGTTAAAGGGAATAGTCTAAGATCGTGAATAGAGATATAGAAGATGGGATAATGATAAAAAGCTGTTGCTTACACGAGTCGAGAATACTCGTGAAGAAACAGCTTTTTTATGGTAGTTAAAATATTAAGTGAAAGCGCAAATGCTGAGGAGGATGATTTTAATGTTTAAGTTATTGAGATTAGATGAAAGATTAATTCATGGGCAAGTGGCATTTGCCTGGACAAATTCACTGTCAGCGGATTGTATTTTAGTGGCAAATGATGGAGTTGCCAAAGATAAATTACGTGCGACGTCTCTGAAACTGGGCGCGCCGGCAGAAGTTAAATTTGTAGTGAAATCAGTAGAAGATGCGATTAAGGCGTTGAACGGACATAAGACAGACAAGTATACTTGGCAATATGAAAGTAAAGAAGGAACAAAAACATGGACTCCGTCTGTTTCTGTTACAGCTGAAGATGTAGAAAATATTAAAGGTATGATTGAGCATGGTGCGGAAGTTGAATGCCGTGCAGTACCTACGGATAAAAAAGTAATGGCAGAAACATTACTTTAAACATAAATAGATTGAGGAAGGAGATTGTAAAATGATTCAGGCTTTATTAGTGGCGGTTGTAGCATTTCTTGCATCGATCGATGAACAGACATTTGGTGCCTGTATGATGTCCAGACCGTTGTTTACAGGTCCGATTGTGGGGTTGATCATGGGGGACGTGACAACAGGTATTATTATTGGAGCATCACTTGAAGCTATGTTTATGGGATCCATTATGGTTGGAAGTGCGGTTATACCAAGTTTATGCGTCAAGTGTTCTTGTATTGCAGTTGCGATTCAATCTGGAACAGGAGTTGGAACAGCAGTAGCATTGGCGTTGCCGTTGTCAATTTTCCTGCAGATGTGGAGAAACTTCTGTTATGCAATTCCAGGAAGCTGGGCTGGAAAACAGATTGAGAAAGCTGTAAATGAAAGAAATATAAAGAAAGCGAATCTGTTTGCATTTGACAGTGAATTCGTTATCAATTGGAATTCCATCGGCATTAGAAAAATTTATCCTAATGATGACGATTATTATGCAGCGTTGAAACGTCACACGGAGACATTTAATATTACACCGCATGTTTCTCCTTTTTTAATGGGACTCGGTGTAGCTATGGAAGAACGGAATGCCAAAAGTGAAGATTTTGATGCAGAATCAGTTAATAATGTAAAAGTTGGTCTTATGGGACCGTTATCCGAATCGGTGATTCCTTTTCTGGGGAACATTTCGAGTGATTGCAGCCGGAATCGGAATCGGTATCGCGCAGAGCGGAAGTATCTTGGGAGCGTTGGTTTACTTCCTTATTTATACGGCTATTCATTTTATTACAAAGATTCTTGCCGGTAAATATGGATATAAGCTAGGTGCATCTTTCCTTGAAAATGCTTCAGAGAATCATACGCCTTTACATTAGCAGAAACAGAGACGACCTTACAGTCGATCTTTGATCAGATTTTCCCGGGCTTGCTTCCTCTTGGCGTAACGTTTCTGTGTGTGTGGCTTTACAATAAAAATGTAAAAACAATCTATATTATCCTTGGAATTTTTGCCGCATGTATTTTGGGTTGTGCAATTGGAATTTTCTAAGCTTGTTGTTTTTGATGTAGACAACCTTGAATCAAACAGAGCGTTATGCGATTGCGGCATATCGTAAAGCTTTGGAAGAGTTGGGGAGAGATGGTTTTACAGATGAGGAGCTAAAGCAACGGATTGGAGCCCCGTTTTCGGAGGATTTGAAATTTTTCTTTGGTGCAGATCAAAAGGCCGGCAAGTTATTTTTTGACAAAGTATCAGAGTATTGGTTTGAAGGTATGGAGGAAAATGGAAAAGCTTTTCCGGGAACAAAAGAGATGTTGGATTGTTTGAAGAAAATGGGGTTCGGAACGGCAATTTGTTCAAATGCTTATCCGGAAGAGTTGCATAATATTTTAAAGGTGCTGGAAATAGAAGATAAGTTTGATTATATTCAGGCATTGACGGAAGAAGGCACTAAGGTGAAAAGTTTGAAACGGCTTTTTGGAAACATGTAAACCTGGGTGGGCTGTAATGGTAGGGGATCGAATCTACGACTTAGAAGCTGCGGAAGAGAACGAGCTGCCGTTTATCGCTTGCAAATATGGTTATTGTGCTCCAGGGGAATTGGATGGTTGCGAATATACAGCTACGAGTATTTCGGACATTCCTCTGATTGTCGAGCAAATGGTAATGAAGTAATATTTCCTTTTTATTCCCTTATAAATAGGAAGAGTGGCGTTAAAGCTACTCTTCCTTTCTTTAAAAAAGGAAGAAAAAAGAGGGGAGAGGAGTTTTATGAGAGAAATATTGCCAAGCGTAGGGATTGACATAGGAACATCCACAACTCAGGTGATTTTCAGTAAACTTGAAATTGACAACACTAGTGGATTCGGTGCGATACCTAAAATAGAAATAGTATCAAAAGAGATTATTTATGAAAGTCCTGTTTATACAACACCTTTAAGAAATGAATGGGAGATTGATGCGGAACAAGTAAAGAAAATTCTATTTCATGAATATGAACAGGCGGGAATTAAACCGGAAGAACTGGCAACAGGAGCAGTTATTATTACGGGAGAGTCGGTTAAAAAGAAAAATGCTGGATGTACAGCAAAACAACTATCTGAAATTGCGGGAGATTTTGTAGTAGTTACAGCAGGTCCAGATCTTGAATCTGTTCTGGCAGGATGCGGTTCAGGGGCTGCGAAGCTCTCAGAAATATGCGGTGGACTTGTGGCGAACCTGGATATCGGAGGTGGCACTACGAACATCTGCATTTTCGAAAATGGAAAGGTAATCGATACTGCGTGCCTTGATATTGGAGGGAGGCTTATCAGAATTGAGGATGAAACGATTCAGTATATGTCCGAAAGTATTGTTAAAATCAGTACAGATATAAAGAGTTCGTTGGTTGTAGGGGCTCAAATAGATAAAACAGATTTAAAACCACTGCTGCAAAGAATGATACAGCTACTTGAGGAGGAGATGGGCTTTCGTCAGAAAACCGACTTGCTTTCTGCTGTTTATACGAATCATGGACTAAAAAAGAATTACAAACTTAGTCATATTGTCTTGTCTGGCGGTGTTGCGGCTTGTGTTCAGGCGCTGAATAATTCTGCAGATGGAAAAATAGAAGATGAATTCTTATATGATGATATAGGGGTATTGCTGGCGGAAGAATTGAAAAACAGCTTATTATATGAAGAAATGGATCAGAAAAGTCAGGAGAAATTACTTCCTCAAAAGGAAACACTTCGAGCGACTGTTATCGGAGCGGGGAATTATGCGGTTCATATATCGGGGAGCACAATTACTTGTTGCGACGGAAACTTTCCTTATAAAAATGTGTCTGCAGTCCGCATTTCTCTAACATGCAAAGAGGAAATCGGAAACATAAAAGGTGAAATACGAGAACAGCTTCGGCTCTTGTTTGAGCAGGACAAGGAGTTGCCGTTGTTTGCAATTTCGTTCGCAGGCATTCCAAGACCGGGATTTTATGAAATTGAGGATATGGCAGAGGAGTTTTGCAAGGTATGCAAACAATATAATCTGGGAAACCAGGAGAAACCGGTGATCTTAATTATGGAAGAGGATCATGGGAAATCATTAGGACAGGCATTGCGACGGAAACTGAAACACGACTGTAATATAGAAGGATCCATTTTATCGATTGATTGTGTGAAGTGTAAAAGCGGAGATTATGTAGATATCGGAAAACCGGTATCGAGAGGAACGGTTATTCCGATTGTTGTAAAAACATTGATTTTTGAATAAGGAGGAGAGCCAATGTTGTTGAAGACAAAACTACTGGGACAAGTATATGAGTTTCGTTCGATTCGGGAGGTTTTGGCAAAAGCAAGTGAAAAGAAATCAGGAGATTCTCTTGCCGGAATCGGCGCTACAAGCAAACTGGAACGTGTTGTCGCGCGAAAGAAGTGTTGAGAAATTTAACGATTGCGGATTTGAGAAATCATCCGGCGGTGCCATATGAAATAGATTTTGTGACAAGGATTATCCAGGATGATATAGATGAAACGATATATGAGAAAGTGAAGACGTGGACAATAGAGGCATTGCGTCACTGGATACTGGATGAAAAAAAACAACAGGTATGGATTTGCTTTTTAGTATCGAAAGGATTAACTAGTGAAGTGATTGCTTTGCTGTGGCAAAATTAATGAGTAATCTGGACTTGATCTATGCAAGCAAAAAAATACCTGTCAAAGCAACCTGCAATACAACGATCGGCGGGGAGAGTATTTTTGCAAGTCGCTTGCGGCCTAATCATCCGGTAGATGATCCTAAAGGAGCAAATGCCTCTTTGCTGGAAGGGCTCTCTTACGGGATAGGAGATGCGGTTTTAGGGCTAAACCCTGCAATAGATACGGTTGAAAGCACAAGTACTATTTGGGAATTGTTAATGGATGTAAAAGAAAAATATGAGATTCCGACTCAGACCTGTGTTTTATCGCATGTTACGACACAAATGGAAGCTTTGAGAAGAGGTGGAAAAGCAGATTTGTGTTTTCAATCATTGGCAGGAAGTCAGAAAGCGTGCGAATCATTTGGAATAAGTAAAGAGATATTAGATGAAGCGAATGAAATGTTTCTGAAAGATGGAAGTGCAAAAGGGGAAAACGTAATGTATTTTGAGACCGGTCAAGGTTGAGCTTTCCTCATCATCTCACTATGAATATGATCAGGGAGTAATGGAGAATCGTTGTTATGGTCTGGCAAGGCATTACAAGCCATTCTTGGTAAATACTGTAGTAGGATTTATGGGGCCTGAGTATGTATATGATACGAAGGAACTTATTAGAGCCGGATTAGAAGATGTGTTTTGCGGACATATGCATGGATTGCCTATGGGGTGTGATGTTTGTTATACTAATCATATGCCGACAGATCAAAATGATATTGAAAGTCTAGCTGTTATTTTGGCATCTGCCGGATGTCATTACATTATTGGTGTTCCTGGCGGTGATGACATTATGCTTATGTATCAGTCAACAGGATATCAGGATATTGCTTCAATCAGAGAAATCCTTGGTAAGCGTCCTATTCCTGAGTTTGAAGCGTGGCTAGAAAAAAAGAGGGATTTGGAAAGACGGCCATCTTGGAGAAAATGCGGGGGATTCTGGGGTATTTGGTGAAGATCTCAATATGTTGAAACAGATGACGCCTGCAAGAATTGGAATAGGACGTGCGGGGACAAGGTATCAAACTGTTCCATATTTGAATTTTCTTGCAGATCAGGCAACTGCCTCGGATGCAGTGTTTGCAGAAGTGACAGAGGAAACGTTGGGAGCGCTTGGGAAGTTTGGATGTTTTGAAGTGAAGAGCTTGTGTTCAGATAAGATTGAAATGCTGACAAGACCCGATTGGGGAAGAAAACTGTCTGAAAAATCATTAAGAGAGATAGCGGCAAATTGTGAGAAAGAAGTAGATGTACAAATCTATTTTGGTGATGGGTTATGTGCCCCATCAATTCAAGCGAATGCGGAAGATTTATTTTTGACATTGAAAGCGGGGCTAGAAGAAGAAAAAGCTTAACAGTGGGAACACCGTTTTTTGTACGGTATTGCAGAGTGAATACGACAAGACAGATCGGTGAACTTCTGAAACCGAAGGTTGTATGTTTGCTGATCGGTGAGAGACCGGGACTGCTTACATCTGAAAGTATGTCGGCGTATATCTCGTACAATCTATCCAGAAAAATGTCGGAATCGGATTATACGGTTGTTGCTAATATAAGCAAACATGGGGTTCCGCCGGTGGAAGCTGGGGCTCATATCGTAGAAATAATACAGGATATGATTCGATACAAATGCAGCGGTGTGAAATTATCTAAGAAACTATCTGATTGTACATAAAAAATACAATTTTTCATAAAAATAGCTTGAAATACAATGTTATTTCTTATATACTAAAAAAGCTGTGACATGATAGCTGTGAAGCGTGAGGTTGCTTTGCCCGGCAAAAAAGATAAGCTGAGGCAGGTTTTCCGTGGAGCGAATGTCAAGTTAGGAAACTGGCGACAAGTCACTGTACGAATCACAACTGATTACTGATTACCACAAGGGAAAAGTATGAAACAACGTGTGAGTTTCTCACGACACACACGGGAGAGTGTACAGTCACCGCTTGTCGTACTGAAGTCAAAAGTACGAAAAGGAGGCGACTTTTTTTATGGCAAGTCAAGTAATGAGAATCACATTGAAAGCGTATGATCATCAGCTCGTTGATGCATCCGCAAAGAAAATCATCGAAACTGTAAAAAAGAATGGGTCACAGGTGAGCGGACCGGTGCCGCTGCCGACAAAGAAAGAGGTAGTGACAATTCTTAGAGCGGTACACAAGTACAAAGACTCAAGAGAGCAGTTCGAGCAGAGAACTCATAAGAGACTCATCGATATCGTTACACCGACACAGAAAACTGTGGATGCTCTTTCCAGACTGGAAATGCCGGCAGGTGTTTACATCGATATCAAAATGAAAAAAATAAGTAAGCGAAAAACCGCTGAACATTCAAATTAACAGTAACAATCCTAACATTTAGGATGAGCGCGAAAGCGTTCCGCTGTAAATCACAGGAGGTATTTATAATGAAGAAAGCGATTTTAGCTACAAAAGTTGGAATGACTCAGATCTTCAATCACGAAGACGGAGTTCTGATTCCGGTAACAGTTCTGCAGGCTGGACCGTGTGTGGTTACACAGGTTAAAACAGTTGAGAACGATGGCTACAGCGCCGTACAGGTTGGATATGTTGACAAGAAAGATAAGATTGTCACAAAAGACGGAAGCGGAAGAAAAGCGATTGCACACAGAAACGGTGTGACAAAAGCTGAAAAGGGCCACTTTGACAAAGCAGGCGTATCCGGAAAAAGATATGTAAAAGAATTTAGATTTGACAATGCAGAGGAATATGCTCTTGCTCAGGAGATCAAAGCTGATATCTTCGCAGAGGGAGATCACATCGATGCGACAGCAATCTCCAAAGGTAAAGGTTTCCAGGGCGCGATCAAACGTCACGGACAGAGCAGAGGACCTATGACACATGGTTCCAAGTTCCATCGTCACGCTGGTTCCAATGGTGCGGCATCTGATCCGAGTAAAGTATTCAAAGGCAAAAAATGCCTGGACAGATGGGTAACAAGAAGATTACTGTTCAGAACCTTGAAATCGTGAGAGTTGATGCAGAGAACAACCTGCTTCTCGTAAAAGGTTCAGTTCCGGGACCGAAGAAATGTCTCGTAACGATCAAAGAAACAGTAAAAGGAAACTAAGCTGACAATAAGAAAGGAGGAACACACAGATGGCAAAAGTATCTGTTTACAATATCGAAGGTAAAGAAGTTGATACAATCGAATTAAACGATGCTGTATTCGGTGTTGAAATAAATGAGCACCTCGTACACATGGCAGTTGTAAATCAGCTTGCAAACAATCGTCAGGGAACACAGAAAGCCAAAACACGTTCTGAGGTTTCAGGCGGCGGAAGAAAACCGTGGAGACAGAAAGGAACAGGACACGCAAGACAGGGTTCAACAAGAGCTCCGCAGTGGACAGGCGGCGGTGTTGTATTCGCTCCGGTTCCGAGAGATTACTCATTCAAGATGAATAAAAAAGAGAAGAGAGCGCTCTTAAATCCGCACTTTCTTCCAGAGTAGAAGAGAACAAATTCATCGTAGTTGACGAGATGAACTTCGATGAGATCAAAACAAAGAAATTCCAGAATGTCCTGAACAACCTGAACGTAAACAAAGCGCTTGTTGTTTTGGAAGACGGAAATATAAAGCAGAGATTTCTGCTAGAAACATTGCTGGCGTTAAGACAGCACGCACAAATACGATCAACGTATATGACATCCTGAAATACAACACAGTGATCGCAACGAAAGCTGCTGTTGCAACAATCGAGGAGGTGTACGCATAATGGCAAACATTCAGTATTATGATGTAATCCTTAAACCGGTTATCACAGAGAAAAGCATGGATCTGATGGCTGACAAGAAATATACATTCCTTGTACACACAGAGGCTACAAAAGCTCAGATCAAAGAAGCTGTTGAAAAAATGTTTGAAGGAACAAAGGTTGCTCGTGTCAACACAATGAACCTTGAAGGAAAAAAAAACAGAAGACGCGGAATGGTATTCGGAAAAACAGCTAAGACAAAGAAAGCAATCGTACAGCTTACAGAAGACAGTAAAGAAATCGAAATCTTTGAAGGACTGTAAGATCAGAAACTATATACGGTGCAAATCCGTGAAACAAATAATTAGACGAAATGAAAGGAGAGAAAGTAATGGGAATCAGAACATATAACCCATATACACCTTCCAGAAGACAGATGACAGGATCTGATTTCTCCGAGATCACAAAGACAACTCCGGAAAAATCACTTCTTGATTCCAAAAAAAGAAAAGCAGGTCGTAACGCACAGGGTAAGATTACTGTAAGACATCGCGGCGGCGGCGCTAAGAAAAAATATAGAATCGTAGACTTCAAGAGAAAGAAAGACGGAATCCCGGCAACAGTAGTAGGTATCGAATACGATCCGAACAGATCTGCAAACATTGCGCTGATCTGCTACGCAGACGGAGAAAAAGCATATATCCTTGCTCCTGAAGGACTGAAAGACGGAATGACAGTTATGAACGGTGCAGATGCCGAAGTAAGAGTAGGAAACTGCCTCCCGCTTTCTGAGATTCCGGTAGGTACTCAGATCCATAACATCGAGCTTTATCCGGGAAAAGGCGGACAGCTTGTTCGTTCAGCAGGAAACAGCGCGCAGCTTATGGCTAAAGAAGGAAAATATGCAACACTCAGACTTCCGTCAGGTGAGATGAGAATGGTTCCGATCATCTGCCGCGCATCTATCGGTGTGGTAGGAAACGGAGAGCACAACCTGATCAATGTAGGTAAAGCAGGACGTAAGCGTCACATGGGCATCCGCCCGACAGTACGTGGTTCTGTTATGAACCCGAACGACCATCCGCATGGTGGTGGTGAAGGTAAGACAGGTATCGGCCGCCCGGGTCCGTGTACACCGTGGGGTAAACCGGCACTTGGTCTTAAGACCCGCAAGAAAAACAAAGCTTCTAACAAGCTGATTGTAAGAAGAAGAGACGGTAAAGCGATTAAATAATTAGATTCACAAGGAGGTTAGAACCTATGGCTCGCTCACTTAAAAAAGGACCATTTGCAGACGAAAGCTTACTGAAAAAAGTAGACGCTATGAACGCTGCAGGTGATAAATCAGTTATTAAGACATGGTCACGCCGTTCTACAATCTTCCCGTCATTTGTAGGCCACACATTTGCCGTACATGACGGAAGAAGACATGTACCGGTATATGTTACAGAAGATATGGTAGGACACAAACTCGGTGAGTTCGTTGCGACAAGAACTTACAGAGGACACGGCAAAGACGAGAAAAAGTCGAAAGTCAGATAAGATTCATATATTTTGAAAGGAGGGTTCATCCATGGCAAAAGGACACAGATCCCAAATCAAGAGAGAAAGAAACGAGCAGAGAGATACAAGACCTTCAGCTAAGATTTCTTACGCAAGAATATCTGTTCAGAAGGCATGCTACGTTCTTGATGCCATCAGAGGTAAGGATGTACAGACAGCACTCGGTATTTTAGCTTACAATCCGAGATATGCTTCAGCAGTTATAGAGAAATTACTGAAATCAGCGATTGCTAACGCTGAGAACAACAACGGTATGAGCGTTGACAACCTTTACATTGAGGAGTGCTACGCAAACAAAGGACCGACAATGAAGAGAATCAGACCGAGAGCACAGGGTAGAGCTTATAGAATCGAGAAGAGAATGAGCCACATCACAATCGTGCTGAATGAAAGATAGGAGGACAATATGGGACAGAAAGTAAATCCTCATGGCTTGAGAGTCGGCGTTATCAAAGAATGGGATTCCAAATGGTACGCAGAGAAAGATTTCGCTGACAACTTGGTTGAAGACCACGAGATCAGAACATTTTTAAAGAAAAGATTATACAGCGCCGGAATCTCCAAAATCGAGATCGAGAGAGCTTCCGATCGCGTGAAGATCATTGTTTATACAGCTAAACCGGGCGTTGTTATCGGTAAGGGCGGTTCCGAGATCGAAAAAGTAAAAGCAGAGCTTGCTCAGTTCACAGATAAGAAACTTATCGTTGATATCAAAGAGATCAAAAGACCGGACAAAGACGCACAGCTTGTAGCTGAGAACATTGCCCAGCAGCTTGAGAACCGTATTTCATTCAGACGTGCTATGAAATCCTGCATGTCCAGAACAATGAAAGCAGGAGCTCTTGGAGTTAAAACTTCTGTATCCGGACGTCTCGGCGGAGCTGATATGGCTCGTACAGAGTTCTACAGCGAGGGAACAATTCCGCTTCAGACACTTAGAGCAGACATTGACTATGGATTCGCAGAAGCTGACACAACTTACGGAAAAGTCGGTGTAAAGGTTTGGATTTACAAAGGCGAAGTTCTTCCGACTAGAGCAGATAAGGAAGGGAGAGATAAATAATGTTAATGCCAAAAAGAGTAAAACGTCGTAAACAGTTCCGTGGTACCATGAAAGGAAAAGCTCTCAGAGGTAACACGATCTCATATGGTGAGTATGGTATCGTAGCGGCAGAGCCGTGCTGGATTCGTTCCAATCAGATCGAGGCAGCCCGTGTTGCCATGACACGTTACATCAAACGTGGCGGTAAAGTTTGGATCAAAATTTTCCCGGATAAGCCGATCACGGCAAAACCGGCTGAGACTCGTATGGGTACGGTAAAGGTACAGTTGAGTATTGGGCAGCTGTAGTAAAACCGGGCCGCGTGATGTTTGAAATTGCAGGAGTACCAGAGGAAACAGCTAGAGAGGCACTTCGACTTGCAATGCATAAATTACCTTGCAAATGCAAAATCGTTTCTCGCGCAGACTTAGAAGGCGGTGATAACAGTGAAAACTAATACATTTGTAAAAGAATTAAGAGGAAAATCCGTAGAGGAATTAAATCAGGAATTAGTAGCTGCTAAGAAGGAACTCTTCAACTTGAGATTCCAGAATGCCACAAACCAGTTGGACAATACAAGCAGAATCAAAGAAGTAAGAAAAAATATCGCACGTATCCAGACGATGATCACAGAGGCTGGACGATAAGCGGATATCAGCTTCTTTGCCAGAATGATTGAAAGGAGAATAGAAGTGGAAGAGAGAAATCTGAGAAAAACCCGTACGGGTAAGGTCGTAAGCGACAAGATGGACAAAACAATCGTTGTTGCCGTGGAAGACCATGTAAAACACCCGCTTTATAAGAAGATCGTAAAAAGAACTTACAAGCTGAAAGCTCATGACGAGAACAACGATTGCAAGATCGGTGATACAGTAAAAGTTATGGAAACAAGACCTCTGTCAAAAGACAAAAGATGGAGACTTGTGGAGATCATGGAGAAAGCAAAATAATTTTTGAAGGAGGTTTACCTGCATGATACAGCAAGAAAGCAGACTGAAAGTAGCAGACAACACAGGCGCTAAAGAATTACTGTGCATCCGTGTGCTTGGCGGTTCTACAAGAAGATATGCGAGCATCGGTGATGTGATCGTTGCAACTGTAAAAGATGCAACACCAGGCGGCGTTGTTAAAAAAGGCGATGTCGTAAAAGCTGTTGTTGTTCGTTCTGTAAAAGGCGCTCGTCGTAAAGACGGTTCCTATATCAGATTCGATGAAAATGCTGCTGTTATTATAAAAGACGATTTGAATCCGCGTGGAACACGTATTTTTGGACCAGTAGCCCGTGAGCTTAGAGAGAAGCACTTTATGAAAATTGTTTCTCTTGCTCCGGAAGTACTGTAGGGAGGTGCCTAAGAATGTCAACTATGAAAATTAAAACAGGCGACACTGTAAAGGTTATCGCCGGAAAAGATAAAGACAAAGAGGGCAAAGTTATCGCCGTAAATAAAAAAGACGGAAGAGTCCTCGTTGAAGGCGTCAATATGCTGACAAAGCACACAAAGCCGAGCGCAGCAAACCAGAACGGTGGCATCGTACATCAGGAAGGTTATATCGATGCATCTAACGTAATGCTTATGCACAAAGGTCAGGCAACACGAGTAGGCTTCAAAATGGATGGAGACAAAAAAGTTCGTTTCGCAAAGAAGACTGGCGAAGTTATTGATTAATTCGGGAAGGAGGACCAAGGACTTTGAGTAGACTGAAAGAACAGTACCAGAATGAGATCGTTGACGCAATGATCAAAAAATTCGGATATAAAAATATTATGGAAGTGCCGAAGCTCGACAAAGTTGTTATCAACATGGGCGTTGGCGAAGCAAAAGAAAATGCAAAGGTTTTAGAGTCTGCAATCGCCGATATGGAAAAAGATCGCAGGTCAGAAAGCCGTTGTTACAAGAGCAAAGAACTCCGTGGCTAACTTCAAAATCAGAGAGGGTATGCCGATCGGATGTAAGGTTACGCTTAGAGGCGAGAAAATGTATGAGTTCGTTGATCGTCTGATTAACCTTGCGCTTCCGCGTGTGCGTGACTTCAGAGGTGTAAACCCGAACGCATTTGACGGAAGAGGAAACTATGCACTTGGAATCAAGGAGCAGTTGATTTTCCCGGAGATCGAATATGATAAGATCGACAAAGTCAGAGGTATGGACGTAATCTTTGTTACAACAGCCAAAACTGACGAGGAAGCACGTGAATTATTGAAACAGTTCAATATGCCGTTTGCAAAATAAAGGAGGAAAATCATGGCAAAGACATCTATGAAAATCAAACAGCAGCGCAAGCCTAAATTCTCCACAAGAGAATATAGCCGCTGCAGAATCTGCGGACGTCCGCATGCGTATTTGAGAAAATATGGAATCTGCCGTATCTGCTTCCGTGAACTGGCATACAAAGGACAGATCCCGGGAGTTAAGAAAGCCAGCTGGTAAGCCGAAAGCAGTTTGGCGCATCGCAAAGAAATTTTCCGCGGGGCAGAAAATGTAGAACAGATAGAATATAAAAGGAGGATACATCCACATGACTATGAGCGATCCTATTGCAGATATGCTTACAAGAATCCGTAATGCGAACACTGCAAAACATGATACAGTTGATGTACCGGCATCCAAGATGAAACTTGCTATCGCAAATATTCTTCTTGATGAGGGATATATCGCAAAATATGATCTTGTAGAAGACGGACACTTTCAGACAATTCATATCACACTGAAATACGGTGCTGATAAGAACGAGAAAGTTATCACAGGACTTAAGAGAATCTCAAAACCGGGACTTCGTGTTTATGCAAACACAGAAGATATCCCGAGAGTACTCGGCGGACTTGGAACAGCGATCATTTCTACAAACAAAGGCGTTGTAACAGATAAAGAAGCAAGAAAACTCGGCGTAGGCGGAGAGGTACTTTGCTTCGTTTGGTAATTTAAATCCGTTGAGTACAGAGGAAACACCATCGCCGCTAAACTCGTGGGAGACCTCGTTAAGCGTCGAGGTGTACTTTCGCACTAAGCTCGAAAGTACCTCGCTAAGTGCTCAATGCAACTGAAAACAGAGGAGCCAAAGCAGCTCCTCCGAAAATCTAAGTTAAGGAGGAATAGGGTATGTCACGTATAGGAAGACTGCCGGTTGCAATTCCTGCAGGAGTAACTGTAGAAGTTGCAGAGAACAATGTAGTGACTGTGAAAGGTCCGAAAGGAACTCTTACAAGAGAGCTTCCGACAGAAATGGAAATTAAGGTTGAAGGCGAAGAAGTAACTGTAACAAGACCGAACGATCTCAAGAAAATGAAATCTCTTCACGGTTTGACAAGAACACTGATCAACAACATGGTTGTCGGAGTTACAGAAGGATATCAGAAAGTCCTTGAAGTAAACGGTGTAGGTTACAGAGCATCAAAATCAGGAAATAAACTGACACTGAACCTTGGATATTCTCATCCGGTTGAGATGATCGATCCGGAAGGCGTTGAGACAGTTCTGGAAGGTCAGAACAAGATCACTGTAAAAGGAATCGACAAAGAAAAAGTTGGACAGTATGCGGCTGAGATCAGAGATAAGAGAAGACCGGAGCCATATAAGGGCAAAGGTATTAAATATGCTGACGAAGTAATCAGACGTAAAGTAGGTAAGACCGGTAAGAAATAAATAAGGAGAGTGTGAAAATGGTTAGTAAGAAATCAAGAAGCGAAATTCGTAGAAAAAAACACATGAAATTACGCAACCGTTTCAGCGGCACTGCTGAAAGACCGCGTTTAGCTGTTTTTAGAAGTAATAATCATATGTATGCTCAGATCATCGACGACACTGTTGGAAATACTCTGGTTGCGGCTTCCACTCTTCAGAAGGATGTGAAAGCAGAACTTGAGAAAACAAACAACGTTGAAGCAGCAGCATGCCTCGGAAAAGTAATTGCCGAGAAAGCAAAAGAAAAAGGTATTACAGAAGTTGTATTCGACAGAGGCGGCTTCATTTATCAGGGTAAGATCAAAGCACTGGCAGACGCAGCAAGAGAAGCCGGGCTGAATTTCTAGGAAGGGAGAACACAGATGAGACAGGAACGCATTGATGCTAGTCAGATGGAATTATTAGAAAAAGTGGTATCAATCAAACGTGTTACCAAAGTTGTTAAAGGTGGTCGTAACTTCAGATTTACAGCTTTAGTTGTTGTCGGAGACGGCAATGGTCATGTTGGTGCAGGTTTGGGAAAAGCTACTGAAATCCCGGAAGCGATCCGCAAAGGGAAAGAAGACGCTATGAAGAAAATGATCGAGATCACATTCGATGAGAACGGAAGTATCACACACGATGTACTCGGAAAATTCGGAAGTGCATCCGTACTTCTGAAAAAAGCTCCGGATGGTACAGGAGTAATCGCCGGAGGTCCGGCTCGTGCCGTGATCGAGATGGCGGGAATCAAAAATATTCGTACAAAATCTCTCGGATCAAACAATAAACAGAATGTCGTACTTGCTACGATCGAAGGACTCAAAGACGTTAAGTCTCCGGAAGATGTTGCAAGACTTCGCGGCAAATCGATCGAGGAGATCATGGGCTAAGACGATAGAAAATGTTGAATAACAGATTCTATCCTATCGCATAAGGAGGTAAGATTGAAATGGCAAACTTAAAAGTTACGTTAGTAAAGTCTACAATCGGAGCCATACCAAAGCATAAAAGAACAGTTGAGGCCCTTGGTCTCAAGAAGACCGGCAAGACAGTCGTACTGCCGGACAATGCAGCTACCAGAGGTATGGTACAGCAGGTTAGACATTTAGTTAAGGTTGAAGAAGAGGCATAAAAAGATAAGGAGGTAACGTCATGGACTTATCAAACTTAAGACCGGCAGACGGTTCAAAACAGAGTGATAATTTCAGAAGAGGCCGTGGACATGGTTCAGGAAACGGTAAGACAGCCGGTAAAGGCCATAAGGGACAGAAAGCACGTTCCGGCGCTACAAGACCCGGATTCGAAGGCGGTCAGATGCCTTTGTACAGAAGAATACCGAAGAGAGGATTCACTTGCAGAAACTCTAAGACGATCGTAGGTATCAACATCAGCGAACTCGAAAGATTCGAGGACGGAGCTACAGTATCTGTTGAAACACTGATCGAGAGCGGTATCGTGAAAAACCCGAGAGACGGAGTTAAAATTCTTGGAAATGGAGAGTTAACTAAGAAGCTTACAGTTCAGGCAAATGCATTTAGTGCAAAAGCTGCTGAGAAAATTGAAGCGCTTGGTGGAAAAGCAGAGGTGATCTAATGCTGAAGACAGTGCGTAAAGCATTTCAGATTGAGGATATCAGAAAACGAATTTTTTATACGTTCGTAATGCTTGTCATCGTAAGACTTGGATCACAGCTTCCGACTCCGGGGGTAGATCCGACATTTATCAAGGAATTTTTTGCACAGCAGACGGGGGACGCTTTCAACTTTTTTGAAGCGTTCACCGGAGGCTCGTTTACAAACTTTTCCATTTTTGCATTGAGCATCACACCGTACATCACTTCATCCATTATTATGCAGCTTCTCACAATCGCAATTCCGAAATTAGAGGAGATGCAAAAAGAAGGAGAAGAAGGAAGAAAGAAGATTGCCGCAATTACACGTTATGTGACAGTTGCGCTGGCGCTTATTGAGTCTACTGCAATGGCAGTTGGATTCGGTCGTCAGGGTCTTCTCGAAGAATACAATTTCGTAAGCTGTGCAGTTGTCGTATGTACACTGACGGCGGGAAGTGCCTTTATGATGTGGATCGGTGAGCGCATCACTGAAAACGGTGTCGGAAACGGTATTTCTATCGTTCTTCTGATCAATATTATTTCTCGTGTTCCGAGTGATTTATACACACTTTACGAGAAATTCATGAGTGGAAAGAAACTTGCTCAGGCAGGTCTTGCGGGATTGATTATTTTAGCGGTAATTCTTGCAGTAGTAGTCTTTGTTGTTCTTCTTCAGAGCGGAGAAAGACGAATTGCGGTACAGTATTCTAAAAAAGTACAGGGAAGAAAAAAACATACGGCGGACAGTCTACACATATTCCGCTTCGTGTAAACACTGCCGGAGTAATCCCGGTTATCTTTGCATCATCTTTGATGCAGACTCCGATCGTCATTGCCCAGTTCCTCGGAAAAGGAAACGGAACAGGCATCGGAAGCCAGATCCTTGCTGCAATGAATTCAAACAACTGGTGTAATCCGGCAAAACCGGTTTATACGGTTGGACTGCTTGTATATATTCTGCTCACAATCTTCTTTGCATATTTCTATACACATCGATTACATTTAATCCTTTGGAGATTGCAAATAATATGAAGAAGAGCGGCGGATTTGTTCCGGGTATTCGTCCGGGAAAACCGACAGTTGAATATTTGCAGAAAATTTTGAATTACATTATTTTCATAGGCGCATGCGGACTGATTATCGTTCAGGTAATCCCATTCTTCTTCAATGGTATGTTCGGCGCAAACGTTTCTTTCGGAGGAACATCGCTTATCATTATCGTAGGTGTTGTGCTTGAAACGATCAAGAAGATTGAGTCGCAGATGCTTGTGAGAAATTACACAGGATTCTTAAATAATAAAGGAAGCAACGCGTCAACCAGCTTTCTTGGATATTAAATAACAATGTTTAACAGCTCGCCCTGTTTTGCCTTGAAAAAGGCAAAACGCGCTGGGCTCAAGGTGTATTTTAAGATAAAACAAAAAAAAAACAGTTCTGTATGCAGGAAAATATTTCGGGGCAAAAGAACTGTTTGCATATCGATCGGAGGTAGAAGTTATGAAGATTATCATGCTGGGAGCGCCGGGAGCAGGAAAAGGAACCCAGGCTAAAAAGATTGCAGAAAAAGATTCGATTCCACATATTTCCACGGGAGATATTTTCCGTGCCAATATCAAAAACGGAGCGGAGCTTGGGAAAAAGGCGAAGACATATATGGATCAGGGTCTTCTTGTGCCGGATGAATTAGTAGTCGATCTTGTTGTAGATAGAGTGAATCAGGATGATTGTGCGAACGGATATGTGCTTGACGGTTTTCCGCGTACGATTCCGCAGGCGGAAGCATTAGACAAAGCTCTTGCCGACATGGGACAGAAGATAGATTATGCTATCGACGTAGAAGTTCCGGATGAAAATATCGTAAACAGAATGTCGGGAAGAAGAGCCTGCGTAGACTGCGGGGCAACATATCATCTCGTATATGCCCCTACGAAAGAAGAAGGAATTTGCGATAAATGCGGAGGCGGTTTGATTCTTCGCGACGATGACAAGCCGGAAACAGTTCTGAAAAGACTTGGCGTCTATCATGACCAGACGCAGCCTTTGATCGATTATTATACACAGTCCGGTATTTTAAAGGAAGTAGACGGAACGATCGATATTGATGATGTATTTGCGGAAATTGTAAGGATTCTGGGAGAGTAAAAATGTGAAACGGCATGTGATGCCGAAATTCAGGAGGATTAAATAATATGTCAAAAGCTGACGTAATAGAAATCGAGGGAGTAGTAGTAGAGAAGCTCCCGAATGCAATGTTTAAAGTGGAACTCGAGAACGGACATATCGTTCTTGCACATATCAGCGGAAAATTAAGAATGAACTTTATTAAAATTCTTCCGGGAGATAAAGTGACGCTCGAGATGTCGCCATATGATCTTAGCAAGGGGAGAATTATCTGGAGAGATAAATAAAGCATAAAGGAAGCCGGTGCAATAAAGCCGGGCGGAATTTGAGTATTTACGGGAAGTTGTTCTGTGAGACTGCAGTGACGAAGAGTCAGGGCTTATGTACAGAACAACTTTTTTGCGTAATATTTGCGATTAAAAAGCGGAGCGAAAAAGAAATAGGAAAGTATAAGAAATAGAGGGTTGACTTAAATGCGGGGTTGGTGATATACTATGAAATGGTCATTTCTGGTGAGGTGTGCCCAAATGACCGGAAATTGTAGGTAAGCAAAGAAGGGAAGGAGGATTTGACATGAAGGTTAGATCATCAGTAAAACCAATTTGTGAAAAATGCAAGATTATTAAAAGAAAAGGAAGCATCAGAGTAATCTGTGAAAATCCGAAACACAAACAGCGTCAGGGTTAATTGACAGGAAGTTTGTGAAGTGATTTAGGCGGCTGACAGCATGACACACGAGGATGTGTGTAGAGCTGTTTAATATACAGTAAGGTTACACCGTATCTGCCCATCAGGTACCGGCAGTGCGTGTGTCCCGCTTCCGTAGTTTGCCCGTTTCGTCCATTTGTGACGATCATAGGCAGAGCCGGCATATGGCTTGAACGGATGCGATTGTATATTGCTTCTAATACCCGGCGTTTGCATTGACGGATAAGATCCGTGCCGGGAAAGGGCGCGAGGAGAACGCGTCTGGGCTGGGATATCGGCAAAAGGCCGGTAGGATGCGGCATTATAATAAGCAGAGCGTCCGCAGCCTCAATTAAAGACAGTATAAACAAAGAAAATGGAGGAAAGACACATGGCTCGTATTGCAGGTGTAGACTTACCAAGAGACAAACGTGTAGAGATCGGCTTGACTTATATTTATGGAATCGGAAGAACAAGCGCAAGCCGTATTTTGGCAGATGCAGGAGTAGATCCGAATACTCGTGTAAGAGATCTTACAAGTGAAGAAGTAAAAAAGATCAGCGCAGTGATCGATGAAACTCAGGTTGTAGAAGGTGATCTTAGAAGAGAGATCCAGCTTAACATCAAGAGACTGAAAGAAATCGGATGCTACCGTGGAATCCGTCATAGAAAAGGACTTCCGGTGCGGTCAGAAGACAAAGACAAACGCAAGAACATGTAAAGGTCCGAAGAGAACAGTAGCAAACAAGAAAAAATAAGCTGAAAGCAACTTAATGAAAACGAAGTTTGAATTTAGTGCGAAGCCGTTCGCAAATCTTAGCAAATGCGAAGCATGAGCTTAGCTGAGCGAACAAACTTGTTATAACAAGGAATTAAATCAAAGAGAAAGAAGAAAGTAGGTTAGTTTAAATGGCAAAGAAAGTTGCAAAAAAAGTAACAAAAAAACGTGTCAAGAAAAACGTTGAACGAGGACAGGCACATATCCAGTCATCTTTTAATAATACAATCGTTACATTAACAGATACACAGGGAAATGCTCTTTCATGGGCAAGTGCAGGCGGTCTGGGATTTAGAGGTTCAAGAAAATCTACTCCATATGCAGCGCAGATGGCAGCTGAGACAGCAGCTAAAGCGGCATTGGTACACGGACTTAAGTCTGTAGATGTATTCGTAAAAGGACCGGGATCAGGACGTGAAGCGGCAATCCGTGCTCTTCAGGCATGCGGTATTGACGTAGTAAGTATCAAAGACGTAACACCGGTTCCGCATAACGGATGCCGCCCGCCGAAACGCAGAAGAGTGTAATCGACGGCTGAACATTATCATACACCGGAAAGTAACTTGGAAAGCGGTATGAAACCGCTCGTATGTATAAATTAGGAGGATAGACATGGCAGTAAACAGAGTTCCTGTTCTTAAAAGATGCCGTTCTTTAGGCATGGATCCGATTTACCTCGGAATTAATAAAAAATCTAACAGACAGTTAAAAAGAGCAAACAGAAAAATGAGCGAGTACGGTCTGCAGCTTTCGCGAGAAACAGAAAGCGAAATTCATCTACGGCGTACTTGAAAAACCGTTTAGAAACTACTATGCGAAAGCAAAACAGATGGAAGGAATGACAGGTGAAAACCTGATGAGAATTCTTGAGTCCAGACTGGACAACGTAATCTTCCGCATGGGACTTGCAAGAACAAGAAAAGAAGCAAGACAGATCGTTGATCACAAACACGTTCTCGTAAACGGAAAACAGGTAAACATTCCGTCTTACCTTGTAAAAGCAGGAGATACGATTGAGATCAAAGAAAACAAAAAAGGCTCACAGAGATATAAAGACATTCTTGAAGCGACTGGCAGCAACATGGTTCCGGAATGGCTCGATGTTGATGCAGAGAACCTGAAAGGATCTGTAAAAGAACTTCCGGCAAGAGAAGCGATCGATGTTCCGGTAGATGAGATGTTGATTGTCGAGTTATATTCTAAATAATATCGGCTGCAACAGCGTATCCCTTCAACATTTTAAAACCCAAAAGGAGGGTCTGTGTAGTGTTTGATTTTAATAAACCTAATATTGAGATTACGGATGTTTCGGAAGATAAAAAATATGGAAGATTTGTTGTAGAACCGCTTGAAAGAGGATATGGTACAACACTCGGAAATTCTCTGAGAAGAATCATGCTCTCATCTCTTCCGGGTTCTGCGATCAGTTCCGTTAAGATCGACGGAGTTCTTCATGAATTCAGTTCGATACCGGGCGTAAAAGAAGACGTTACGGAGATTATCATGAATTTGAAATCTCTCGCGATAAGAAATATGTCTGAGTCAGACGAGCCGAAAACAGTATATATTGAGTTTGAAGGCGAAGGTGTTGTGACAGGAGCAGACATCAATATTAATGACCCTGATATTGAGATCGTAAATCCGGATCAGGTGATCGCTACATTGAGCGGCGGCAAAGACTGCAGGCTGAATATGGAATTGACGATCACAAAGGGCAGAGGATATGTAAGTTCTGATAAGAACAAAACAGAAGATATGCCGATCGGAGTGATTGCGATTGACTCGATCTATACACCGGTTGAACGTGTGAATCTGACTGTTGAGAATACTCGTGTCGGACAGATTACGGATTATGATAAATTAACACTTGATGTTTGGACAAAAGGAACAATGCTTCCTGATGAGGCGGTAAGCCTTGCGGCAAAAGTGCTGAGCGAACATTTGAAACTTTTCGTTGATCTTTCGGAAGTTGCTCAGGTTGCGGAAGTAATGATCGAGAAAGAAGACGATGAGAAAGAGAAAGTTCTTGAGATGAGCATTGATGAACTTGAACTTTCCGTTCGTTCCTATAATTGTCTGAAGAGAGCCGGAATCAATACGGTAGAAGAACTTACTAATAAGACTCCTGAAGATATGATGAAAGTTCGTAACCTCGGACGTAAATCACTTGAGGAAGTGCTTGCTAAGTTAAAAGAACTCAATCTTGAGTTGAATCAGGGCGAGGAATAATCGCTTTATAGAAAATCGTGGATTGTTCGGAATACAGGACGATCCGCGAGCATTTGATTAATAAGCCCGAAGATGCATAATTGAATGTGTAGTCATAGTTCAGACATATACCGGGAGGGAAAATGCGTGCCGGCGTGTTTTTCAAAAAGAACGAGTATGCGTTAAGGTTTTGTTTATAAACAATAGCGGCAGACGTGCGAAGCGCGGTTCTGCAGACGGCGCATCCGAATTATGACGGAAAGATTAGGAGGAAATATAAGAATGGCAAAATATAGAAAACTCGGCAGAACATCCAGCCAGAGAAAAGCATTGATCAGAAATCAGGTAACAGCTCTGCTTAACAACGGAAAGATCGTTACAACTGAGGCGAAAGCAAAAGAAATCCGTAAAACAGCAGAAGGTCTTATCGCGTTGGCTGTGAAAGAGAAAGATAATTTCGATGAAGTAACAGTAATGGCAAAAGTTGCCCGCAAAGATAAAGACGGCAAGAGAGTAAAAGAAGTTGTAGACGGAAAGAAAGTTACTGTTTACGATGAAGTAGAGAAAAAGATCAAAAAAGATCAGCCGAGCAGACTTCACGCAAGACGTGAGATGCTGAAAGTTCTTTACCCGGTTAAAGAGGGCGAGAACAAAAAGGCAAAAGAAGTCGATATGGTTGCAAAATTATTTGATGAGATCGCTCCGAAATATGCAGATCGTAACGGTGGTTACACAAGAATCGTGAAGATCGGTCAGCGTAAAGGTGACGCGGCGATGGAAGTTCTTCTTGAGCTTGTATAATAGCTGAGTTCCCGAATATTTTCGGCAGATTAATATTGAATCAATGAGAAACTCTTTCTATGAAATTCATAGGAGGAGTTTTTTTACAATGATAATTTTCATAGGATTTTTACTGTTTTGTAGAAAATGCACAAATAATACAAAAAAAATACCGTTAAAATATTAACAAATATGTTGTTGACAATTATTTAACAAACAGATATACTTGAACTTGTGAGAAATAAGATAGATAACGGTTGAAAAGATAAACCGGAACTCAATTACAGGAGGAATTATCAAATGGCAAAGAAAGAAAAAACAGTCGTACCTGAGATTGTTGACAGTGTAGAAGCGCTTGAAGCAAAAATGAAAGCAATGCGCGAAGCACAGAAAGTTTTCGCGACATTTACTCAGGAGCAGGTTGACAAGATTTTCTATGAAGCAGCTATGGCAGCCAACAAACAGCGTATCCCGCTTGCAAAGATGGCAGTAGAAGAGACGCAGAGAGGTATTGTTGAAGATAAAGTTATCAAAAACCACTATGCTGCAGAGTATATATATAACGCATACAAGAACACAAAAACTTGTGGCGTGATCGAAGAAGATACAGCTTACGGAATCAAAAAAGTAGCAGAGCCGATCGGTCTTGTTGCTGCGGTTATCCCGACAACAAACCCGACTTCTACGGCAATCTTCAAAACATTGATCTGTTTGAAGACAAGAAATGCGATCATCATCAGCCCACACCCGGCTGCAAAAGAATGTACGATCGCAGCTGCAAAAGTTGTACTTGAAGCTGCTGTAAAAGCAGGAGCGCCGGAAGGAATCATCGGATGGATCGATGCACCGTCACTGGAGCTCACAAACACAGTTATGAGAGACGCAGACATCATTCTGGCAACAGGTGGCCCGGAATGGTAAAAGCTGCTTACTCTTCAGGAAAACCGGCTCTTGGCGTTGGCGCCGGAAATACACCGGTTATCATTGATGACACAGCAGATGTAAGAATGGCTGTAAACTCTATTATCCATTCTAAAACATTTGATAATGGTATGATCTGTGCTTCCGAGCAGTCTGTAACTGTTCTGGAGAGCGTATACGAGCAGGCGAAAAAAGAGTTCGCTTACAGAGGCTGCTACTTCCTGAAACCTGGAAAAGAGCTTGATGCGGTTCGTAAAACAATCATCATTAACGGAGCTCTTAACAGCAAAATTCCGGGAAAATCTGCATATGAAATCGCAAAACTTGCAGGTGTAAATGTTCCGGAAGATACAAAAATCCTTATCGGTGAAGTTGAGTCTGTAGATATCGCAGAAGAATTTGCTCACGAGAAACTGTCACCGGTACTTGCAATGTATAAAGCAAAAACATTTGACGAAGCTCTTGATAAAGCTGCACAGCTTGTAGCTGACGGCGGATACGGACATACATCTTCTCTGTATGTACATCCGGCAGAGAAAGAGAAGATCCAGAAACATTACGAAGCAATGAAAACTTGCCGTGTTCTGATCAATACACCGGCTTCACAGGGTGGTATCGGAGATCTTTACAACTTTAAACTTGCTCCGTCACTTACACTTGGATGTGGATCATGGGGTGGAAACTCCGTATCAGAAAACGTTGGTGTAAAACATCTTCTGAACGTGAAAACAGTTGCCGAGAGGAGAGAGAATATGCTGTGGTTTAGAACACCTGAGAAAGTTTACTTTAAGAAAGGATGTATGCCGGTAGCGCTTGACGAGCTGGGAACAGTAATGCACAAAAAGAAAGCATTCATCGTTACAGATACATTCCTTTACAAAAACGGATATGTAGATCCGATCGAGAAGAAACTGGATGAGATGGGAATTCAGCATACATGCTTCTATAACGTAGCTCCGGACCCGACTCTGCAGTGTGCTCAGGAAGGTGTTGCTCAGATGAGAGCATTCGAGCCGGATACAATTATCGCACTCGGCGGTGGATCTGCAATGGATGCTGCTAAGATCATGTGGCTTATGTATGAGCATCCGGAAGCAAACTTTGAAGACATGGCTATGGACTTCATGGATATCCGTAAGAGAGTATTTACATTCCCGAAAATGGGAGAGAAAGCATACTTCGTAGCTATTCCGACATCTTCAGGAACAGGTTCTGAGGTTACACCGTTCGCGATCATTACAGATGCTGAAACAGGCGTTAAATGGCCGATCGCTGACTACGAACTTCTTCCGAATATGGCAATCGTTGACGTTGACAATGCAATGACAGCTCCGAAGGGACTGACAAGCGCATCAGGTATCGACGTTATGACACATGCGATCGAAGCATATGTATCTATCATGGCAACAGACTATACAGACGGTCTTGCAATGAAAGCTGTTAAAATGGTATTTGAAAACCTTCCGTCAGCATACGAGAACGGAGCAAACGATCCGAAAGCTCGTGAAGAGATGGCAAACGCTTCCTGTATGGCAGGTATGGCATTTGCAAATGCGTTCCTTGGTGTGAACCACTCTATGGCTCATAAACTTGGTGCATTCCATCACTTACCGCACGGTGTTGCAAACGCTGTAATCCTTACGGAAGTTATGAGATATAATGCGGCAGAAGTTCCGACAAAGATGGGAACATTCTCACAGTATCAGTATCCGCATGCACTTGCAAGATATGCAGAGCTTGGACGTTTTGCAGGATGCACAGGAAACACAGACGAAGAAGTATTTGAGAACTTCATCGCAAAACTTGAAGATCTGAAAGAAAAGATCGGTATTAAGAAAACAATTAAAGATTACGGTATTGACGAGAAATACTTCCTTGATACTTTGGATGATATGTGCGAACAGGCATTTAACGACCAGTGTACAGGAGCAAACCCGAGATATCCGCTTATGAAGGAGATCAAAGAAATCTACCTGAAATGCTACTACGGTAAATAAGAACCGTAACTGCGAATAATAACAGAGCGCTGCTTTCACAGCGCTCTGTTTGCTTTTTTCAAATTATTTCGGTTCAAACATATAAATCTATGTACAAAATAAAAACAAAACAGAAGGAATGATAAAAAATTAACAATTAGATCAATAATAAAAAAATAGTTAAAAATTGCACAAAGTTTGCTTTAAGGGGTTTCTTTCCTGAAAATTACGGTGTATAATGAGCTCATCAAAAACGAAAAACAAAAACCCATTTAAGGAGGAACCTACCATGAAACTTGAAGAAAACAACATTATCGTAAAACGTTCGTATAAAACCGTCTATAAATGTGACGACAGTATTGTGAAAGTATTTAACGAAGAGCATCCGAAGTCAGATGTATTTAACGAAGCTTTGATCACGGCGCGGATCGAAGAAACAGGACTGGATATTCCTAAGGTGAAAGGAGTTTCCCTGGTTGAAGGCAAGTGGGCGCTCGAGATCGAGTATAAAGACGGAAAGACAATGGAAGATATGATGAATTCCGACAAAAAGAATATTGAGAAGTATATGGAAGATTTTGTAGACCTTCAGCTTCAGATTCACGGCAAAACATCTCCTCTTCTGAAAGGAATGAAAGATAAGCTTGCCCGCCAGATCAACAGCCTGAAAGATTTGGATGCAACAACAAGATACGAGCTTCTTACAAGACTTGAAAGTATGCCGAAACATAATAAAGTATGCCACGGCGATTTCAATCCGAGTAATGTGATCGTAGGTAAAAACGGCAAGATGACGGTTGTGGACTGGGCGCATGCAACACAGGGAAATGCAAGTGCGGACGCGGCTATGACATATCTTCTCTTTGCATTGAAAGATCAGGAAACAGCAGATCTGTATTTGAAATTGTTCTGCAAAAAGAGCGATACGGCAAGACAGTATGTACAGCAGTGGCTTCCGATCGTGGCGGCAGCGCAGCTTACAAAAGACAATGAACTGGAGAAAGACTTCCTGATGAAATGGATCGATGTTATTGACTATCAATAGAAGTTTCGATATTATTATCAATAGTAAAAGGAGTGGATAGAGGAAGGAATTTTACCGGATATGGAAGATAAGCGGATCATAAGAACAAAGCATAATCTTAAGGATGCGATGATCAGAATGCTTTCGATCGAAGATTTTGAACACATTTCTGTTACGGAACTCTGTAAAGAGGCAAAGGTCAGCAGAATTACGTTTTACTCGCATTACAGTGACAAGCAATCTCTTTTGGACGATATCTTTAACGATATGCGTAGTATAGGCAGAGAAGATTATTACAGACGGCAGAAGGAGAATAATCCGGAGGGGGAACTTGTACTCGGGTATGTAAATATGCTGAATGCGATTTTGGATCTTTATTATGCCCGGTTTGATTTCTTTCAGTATACGAATCCGGAGGTGAATCCGTATCTGGCATCTCGCCTTTACAGTATTATTTTAGAGACGGTTGAGATGCATACAGCTCATGTGCGGAGTAAATTGAAATATTCCGCAAAAAAGATAGCAGGTTTTGTCTGTTTCGGAATGTTAGGATTTGTGAATGAATGCCGGAGGGAAGGAAATTCTCTTGAGCAGACGAAAAAAGAAACGCAGTGTCTGTTGGAAGAGGTGCTAAGATCAGGGATTTTGACAGAATAGATTAAATACGGTTTTGTTAAAATGCGAAATTGTAGGAATACATCGGAATGAGAATATGGAACTGCCGCTTTACGATTTCATGAATCGTTAAAGCGGCAGTTTTGTTGTATTACAGTCGAAGAGTCTTTCTATGCACAGGGACACCCGAAGGAACTGCCGGGTATTTATGTAGAACTAAGTTCCGATGTGTAATAAAAGTATTCTGTTTTTTTATTAGTGATGTTGTAAATTCAATGATACGATTGTTTGAATGGGTTGTTCTCTCAATTTGTATTGCTATGTCCTGTGGTTTCAGACCTAATATTAGGGCATCTTCATTTGTTAATTTTACAGCGAAAATATTTTCGCTTGCATGTTCCGGAATAATGTTATACATTTGCATGCTTTTATACAATCCCTGCTTTTCTATATCATTTGCGCTCAAATCAGGATAAGGGCCTGTTGGTACGAATGAAATCTCAATAGCATATGGAATATGATCTGCATAAAAGCAGCGTATAAGTTTATACACATCTTCGTTTTCTATTATTTCTAATTTTTCTCGGATATCGTCAGAGGGAGAGATTACTTCAAATTGAAGTGTCTTAACTTCATGCACAACGCCTTTTTCTTCAAAACGTTTCCTGAGAGTATACAGTTTTGTTAATTTTTTTTCTATTTTTCGAACAGATACAAAAGTTCCTTTTCCTTGAATCCGATAAATGTATCCGGCTTGAGCCAGCCGGTTTAGTGTGTCTCGGACTGTGACTCGGCTTACGTTGTATCTAATGCTCAATTCTCGCTCAGTAGGCATTTTATCATTAGCCTTCCATTCGTTTGCGAGTATTTTCTCAAGCAAAATGTCATATAGCTGAGAATACTTGTAAATTGTATTGTTGTTATTTTCTTTCATAAGCCCCTCGTAATAGTAAATAATTGAAACAATATCATTTCATGGGTGAGTGCTAATTATACTGATAATAAAATAATATAATAAACGCACAAAAAAATCAATGAAATAGAATAAAAATTATCGAAATACACAATGAGTAGTGGAAGAATATATGCAATTCGCATAAAAATACTAAGGTTAATATCTAATTGTTGCAAATATTGAATAAATGTAATACTATTATAATACCAATTAGAGGAGGTGATCCAAAATAAGAACGAAAGATTTGTATCCAAGGCCACAATTAAAAAGAGAGTCTTTTTTCTTATTGAACGGACAGTGGGATTTTGCGTTTGATGATGAGAATATAGGGGTTTTAGAGGGATGGAGTCATACCGTCAGAGGGGATCGTAAAATCAATGTTCCCTTCACATATGAAACGGGTAAAAGTGGGATCGGAGATGAAAGACCGCATGGAGTTATATGGTATTGGAAAAACATAACCATAACAAATGAGTTTAAAAAAGATCAAAGTATTCAAATTAATTTTGAGGGGTGCGATTATCATTTAGATCTTTGGGTGAATGGAGTTTATAAAGGATCACATGACGGAGCATATACAAGATTTGCGTTTGAACTTGGAAAATTTGCAGAAGGCGAAGAAGTGCTTCTTAGCATAAGAGTTGAAGATCCGCATAGTGAAGAGCAGGTTCGGGGAAAACAACGTTGGTTATCTGATAATTATGGATGCTGGTACGTTCAGACGACTGGTATATGGAAAGACGTATGGCTTGAACAGGTTTCTGATGATTATGTGGAAAAAATAAAGATTACGCCCGATATTTATAAAAAGACAGTTACCATTCATACAATGTGTCATTCAAATAAAGAGAATTTAATAATGAAATCGGACGTTTATTTTGAAGGGAAATTTATTAATAGTGTTTCCGGAAAATTAGAAGCAGGTGTCTGTCAGATGGATATAGACGTATATAACAAGTACGTTGGGGAGTGGGGGATCGAACTGTGGAGTCCTGACGCTCCGAACTTGTATACATTAAAAATCTCGATTTTAGATGAGGATGATAACTGTAAAGATGAAGTGGAATCTTATTTTGGTATGAGAGATATCCGAATCAGAAACGGTCTTGTCCTATTGAATGGGCAGCCTTTGTATCAGAGATTGGTTCTTGATCAAGGGTATTGGAAAGATACCGGATTAACGCCGGAAAACGATGACGTGCTGCTAAAGGATATAGAATATGTAAAACGGATGGGATTTAATGGCGTGAGAAAACATCAGAAAACAGAAAGCGATCGTTTTTTGTACTGGTGTGATGTGCACGGACTTCTTGTTTGGGGAGAAGGTCCATCTTTCTATAAATATTCTGATAAAGCTGCGAAAAATTTTGTGAGAGAGTGGACTGAGATTGTTGAGCAAAATTATAATCACCCCTGCATTATCATATGGACTCCGCTAAATGAATCATGGGGAGTGCCCGCGATTGAAAGAGATGTTTGCCAGCAAAACTATTCGCAGGCGGTTTATCATTTGACAAAATCGTTGGACAGCACAAGACCTGTTATTTCTAATGATGGCTGGGAACACACTACGTCGGATATTTTAACACTTCATGATTATGAAGAAGACGGAGAAATAATGCGGCGTAAATACTTAACTAAAAAAGAAGAAGTGTTAAGCTGCGAGATTTATCATAATAATTTCAGGGCAGCTTATGCGCAAGGGTTTGGTTATAAAGGAGAACCTGTTCTGATTAGTGAGTACGGAGGCATTGCCTTTGAGGATAATGATAAAGAGTCATGGGGATACGGTGAAAAAGTAAAAACAGAGGAATATTTTCTGGAAAGATATAAAGCTCTTACGGTAGGAATCAAATCTCTGCCATATGTTTGCGGATACTGTTATACGCAATTATCCGACGTACAGCAAGAGAAAAACGGTTTTCTGACGGAAGAAAGGAGGTTTAAGGTAAATCCGGAAAAAATAAGAGCAATTAATGATTTGCCTGAAGGTGTATTTTGGAACAAAAAAGGACATTAAAAAGGAGGAAGTAAGAAAATGAAAAAGAGATCGTTAAAGATTATGTCAGTAGTATTGGCGGGAGTTATGACTACGGGAATGATTTTAGGCGGATGTTCTGCAGGCGGAGACAAGGAAAACGGCGGAAACAAAGAGGCGTCTAAGGAATTGAATTTGTGGATGCATAATGGACAGGCATTTGTTGACGAGACAAAGAAACTTGCGGAGAATTATGAAAAGGAAACGGGAGTAAAGATTAATATTCAGACATTTCCTTATGATGCCATGAGTCAGAAAATGAAAGCAGCTTTTACTGCCGGAAATGAACCGGATATTATGCAAGTGTTTGGAGCGTGGATTCCGACTTACATGAATCAGAAACTGCTGGCGGAAGTTCCGGAAGAATTATCTGCAAACTTTGAGACAGATTATTTACAGGGCGCTGTAGATGGATATGCAAAGGACGGAACTTACTATGGAGTTCCGATTGAGATGAATGTTGAGTATGGACTATTCTATAATCGGGAAGATGCGGCGGCGGCAGGCGTTCCTGACGGACCGAAAACATTCGACGATGTGATGAAGATTGCGAAAAATAGCGCAAAATTCAATGGGGATGTTCAGGAGTATGGCGGACTTGAGTTTTATAACGGAGATAACTTTGCGGCATTATTCTTGTCATGGATTATGCAAAATGGTGGAGATTTTTGGAATGAGGATCAGACAAAGTTTGTTCTGACTTCTCCGGAAGCGAAAGAAGCGTGGCAAAAATTAGTAGATCTCGTTACGGTGGAAAAAGTAACAGATACGAAACACATTACTGCAAAAATGCCGACAGAGCAGTATTTCTTTGCAAACAAAGCGGCTCAATTAGTAAAAGGTTCCTGGGCATCTGCAGTTGGAGATGATTTGGAAAATGAAAATTGGAAATATGTATTTATGCCTCCTGTAAAAGGCGATATTCCATATTTTGCAGTTGAATCAGGCTGGGGATATGTTGTTTCTGAAAACAGTAAAAATAAAGATACCGCGTGGGATTTCGTAAAATATTGTATGGAACCTGAAAATGCAAAAGAGTTTAATTTGGGAACAGGAACAGTTGCGTCCTTAAAAGCGATTATTGATGATGAGGGTTATCAGTCGGATGAAAGAAATGTAAGAGTGAGCGATCAGTATCAGTATTTACAGTATGCAAGAAGCGTAGGACCTGTTCAGGATATGGACTTTGTTAAGAAAACTTTATTAGATACATTTACAAAAGCGGCATCTGGAAGTATTGGTACAGATGAAGCGTTGGAGGAAATGGAGACAAGTATCAATAACCATATTCAGGAATTATTGAAACAGGCAAAATAAGTATTTAAGAGGAGACGTTTGTCTCCTCTCAAACTGATTGGAGGAGTGGCGGTGGAAAAAAAACAAGCAAGCAGATTAAAACGTCTTCAAAGACGATTTATTGTATGTGGACTTACTCCGATAATGCTTTGCTGTTTTTTATTTTTCTGTAGTTCCTATCATATTCAGCATTGTAATGTCATTTTATAATTATAATGGATTTCCGGGAGCTCCCTTTGTGGGACTGGCGAATTATAAGATGTTATTTCAAGATCCGGAGTTTTTAGGAGCGCTTAAAAATACAGTAGTATTTGTTTTAGTCGCAGTAGTTTTAAATATTTGTATTTCCACATTTTTAGCGGTATTGATTAAATCACTTCGAAAAAAAGGGGCAAGAAGCTTTTTTCGTGGCTGGATGTTTTTGCCGGCAGTAGTGCCGATTGTTGCAGTGTGTTATGTTTGGTTGATTATGTTCGATCCTGCGAATGGAGTTTTAAATCAGGCACTGATGGCACTTGGAATGGATCATCCGATTAACTGGTTAAATGATCCGAGAACGGCTTTGTTTAGTATTGTACTGGTTACGCTTTGGTGCGATTTGGGATACAATTTGGTCATATTGATGTCAGGGTTAGATAATATACCGAATATGTTTTTAGAAGCGGCTGAAATTGACGGGGCAAACAGTATACAGAAATTTTTTAAAATTACATTGCCTTTGATGTCGAGGAATATGCTTTTTGTTGTCATTATGACATGCATTTCGTATTTTCAGGTTTTTGCTCAGGTGCAGATTATGACGCAGGGAGGACCGGAAAACCATACGAATGTCATAGGATTAAATATCTATAATTATGCGTTCAGATATTCGCAGATGGGATATGCATCGGCGATGGCAGTTGTGTTGCTTGGTATTATATTAATAGTATCATTAGTTCAGTTAAAAGTCGGAAAGCAAGACTGGGAATACTAGGAGGTGTCGAAGGTGAAAAAGCTTGTGCGAATAGGGAAAATTATTATTTTAGCAGTTGCCTTTATAGTTGTTGCATTTCCGTTTTTTGGTGTTTGATGCTGTCTTTCAAAAGCAATGCGGAAATTATGAGTATACCGACAACATTTTTCCCATCAGAATGGATCGTATCCGGATATAAGAAAGTATTGACTGAAGCCCCATTTATGACCTGGCTGTGGAACAGTTTGTTTTCATCTGTCGTATCAACAGCTATCGTAGTATTTACGAGTTGTCTTGGGGGATATATTTTTGGTAAATTTAATTTTAAGGGGAAAAATTTTCTGTTTGTTTGTGTGTTGATTACGATGATGGTTCCTTTTCAGGTAACGATGATTCCCACATATATCATTTGCAGCAAGTTGAATATTTTAAATTCTATGTCAGCGCTGATTATACCTTTCATGGTATCGGGATTTGGAATATTTTTGTGTCGTCAATTTGCGGAAAGCATTCCGAATGATATATTAGAGGCGGCTAGGATCGATGGGGCAGGGGAATGGAGAATCTTTTTTGGCATTGTAATTCATACGATCAAACCTGCAATCGCGGCACTGTGCATTTTTATATTTATGGGAAGATGGAATGATTATTTGTGGCCGTTAATAGCGATTGTAGATGAAGATAAAATGACGTTGCCGCTGGCGTTGAATTTCTTTAATTCCAGCTTGTTAACGGATTACTGTACTTCGATGAGTGCGGGTGTTTTGGTTATGATACCGATTATTATTATATATTTTATTTTCCAAAAGCAGTTTATAGAAGGAATTACAATGACTGGAATTAAATAGAAAGGGGACTGGAGAGAATGAAAAAAGAGTTTTTTAAATTTGTTTTTTTGGGTGCGGGAAGCTCTGTTTTTACAATGAGACTTGTGGGAGATATTCTGAAAGAAGATACTATAAAAAAAAGGGGCATATCGCACTTGTGGATTTGGATGAAAAGCTGCTTAGAGAGACGGAAGAAGCTGTGAAAGAGCTTGTTGCATTTTCGGGTCAGGAATTTGAAGTTACAGCGCATATTGACTATAAAGAGGCGCTGCCGGGAACGGATTATTTGTTTAATACGATTGCAACAGGAGGGTACGAGCGTTGGAAGAGTGACATAGAGGTGTCGACAAAACACGGAGTACTTCAGTCGGTTGGAGATACAATAGGTCCGGGCGGGATTATTCGAGCATTAAGAACGATACCGGTCATCCTTGATGTTGCTAAAACAATGGAAGAGATCTGCCCGGATGCATGGATAATTAATTATGCCAATCCCGAGGGGGCAATCTGCCTTGCGCTTCAGAAATATACAAAAATTAAGAATTTCGGTTTATGTCATGGAACGCCGGATATGGCAAAACAACTTGCAGAAGAAGTTTTTAAAGTTCCGATAGAAAGATTTACATATCGTGCCGCAGGAATTAATCATTTAACGTGGTTTACGGATATGAAGATTGATGGCAAAGACGTTTATCCTAAGTTACATGACAAATTAAAAGAGAGCGGATTTGATAAAAAAGAACCTATTTCAAAGCAGTTATATGACATATATGGTTTATATCCGGCGCCCGGTGATCGTCATGTGGGAGAGTTTTTTCCGTATTACATGAAAGAAGAAGTTCTTATGGAACAGGATTATGAGTGGAAAAACAATGCTTTTAAAGTTGTTGACGGTTGGAGAGAAGAGGCAAGAGTTCTGTTTGATGAAGTAAGGACAAAAAAAGAGGGATATGAAGAATTCCTGAAAGGCTCAGGAGAAACAGCGACTTATTTTATTCGTTCGCTTGCAACAGGAGATATTTCTGATGAAATGGTCAATGTGATCAACAATGGTTATATCGATAATGTCTCTTCGGGTATCATTGTAGAATTACCTACTTATATTGATGAGTTTGGGCTTCATCCGCAGAAAATCGGAAAACTTCCGGATGCGATTGCAGCACAGTGCGATCGCCTTGGGAGAGAATATCTGTTAATGGTAGAAGCGGCGGCAACATGTAATTATGAGCTTGCACGGCAGGCGATGTTTTTGGATCCGCTTGTATCTAATTGCAAATATCCGGAATTATTGTTAAAAGATCTTATCCGTGCAAATCTTGATTTGCTTCCGGAAGCTTGGGAAAAACATTGTTGAATGGAGGAAACGGGGTGTTCTTTTTAGGGATAGATGGCGGTGGAACGAAAACGGCCTTTTTGCTTATAAATGAAAATGGAGATATTATTGAAGCAAAGACGATTGCTACAGTATCTTACAAACATGTAGGAATGGACAATTCGATTGCGCCTTTAAAAGAAACGGTTCACGAAATTTTGAATGACCGGGAAGCGTACATTTGTCTCGCTCTTCCTAACTGGGGAGAGTCGAAAGACGGTGATGGTGAATTTTTGTCCCGTATTAAAGAAATAACAGAACTCCCTGTGAAAATTGTGAACGATAGTGTGGTGGGGTGGGCGGGATCCCTCGGATTATCTTCCGGGATTAATCTCGTTGCCGGCACCGGATCGATTGCATATGGAAGAAATGACGCGGGTGAGGAAGCTCGTGCCGGCGGATGGGATGAAAGATTTTCGGATGAAGGATCATGTTACTGGCTTGGTATGAAATCTTTAGAACTTTTTTCAAAAGAAAGCGATGGAAGGGCGGAAAAAGGCGCTCTTTTGGAGATTTTTCGGAATAGATTTGAGTTAAAATGTGATTTTGATATTATTGATATTTTTAATCGGCGGTATCGAAATGATCGAACGAAAATAGCAGGCCTTCAAAAATATTTGTTAGAAGCTGCCCAAAAAGGAGATTTGGAAGCTGTGAAAATGTATGAGATTGCGGCGGATGAGTTGGCAATGATCGTTGGTTCCGTATACCGGAAGTTGAAATTCGGCGAAGGAACACTTGTATCTTATTCAGGAGGTTTGTTTCATGCAGGAGAGTTTATATTAGGCCCGTTACGAGAACAGTTGAAAACAGAAGGCGTCCGGTTATGCGCGCCTAAATATACGCCGGTAGAAGGCGCCTCTTTGTTAGCGGCGGAGATGTTCGATGGTGAAAAACAATACATAGAGGCGATTAGAAGAGGATTTGACATAAAGTAGAGAGGAACGTTCAATTATCATCTTGAAGGGGCGCTCGAAAACATATACAAAAAAAATAAGAATCTCCCATGGAAGATCAAGTATCAAAAATGTTGATTTCTGTAGGAGATTCTCTTATTTTAAGATTTAGCAGCTAAAAAACAGTATTTACTGACAGCTCCTTTTTACGTGGTGAGCGTCTGTCAATCTTGGAACGTACTTTTGGCGCTTCTGATGATTGCAATGATCACCTTAGAGCATTTTTACAAAGGTGATAAAACAAGCTGAGGATTGTCGGCAATCTCTCCTTCAGGGGAAATGATCCACTGACCGTCTTTTAATTCGGATCTGTAGTCAGTTCCGTCTTGTCCTGTAAAAGGATCGCTGAAAATAAATTCCAGCTTATTATAGTTATCTGAAAACTCAATCAGACCTTCTGTCAGTACTTCGTAGTTAGAATCGCCGATTTTTTCAGGTTTTCCTATTCTCAATCGGTTTCCTTCTGTTAAAATAATATACAGTTCGTTGGCGTCGTATGTTTCATTGTTGATTACAAATTGGTCAGGACCGGATGCTATAGTCCATGCCTGGTTATATCTGCTAAAATCTTTTGCAGGATCATATTTGTCAGCGGCGCTGCTGCGTACAAAACAATCAGTAGTGTAATCTAGGATCATAGAGTCAGAAGTAAATAACGCAAAATGATCATCTGAAAGTTTCACATATCCTTTTTCTTCGTTTTGGACGTCTTTTGATGTCATTACTAAATAGTTGTTTTCGTATGTGTACGTTCCTTTGGCTGTTTGTTCATCATTCCAAACGACAAAAGTTCCGTCTTTTTCAATTTTCACTTGTATACCGTAACTAAGATCGATCCATGATCCGATCAGAGGCGTATCGCCATCTTGTACATCTGATGCTTCGTCCGATGCGGTGTCTTTATTTGCTGTATCTGTTGTTTCGTTCGCAGATTTGTCTGTGGAGTCTGTAGGTTCTTTGTCTGAATTTCCGCAACCTGAAATGCTGCTGATTGCCAGTGCTGTTGATAAAAAGACAGACATCCATTTTTTTAAGTATTTTCCTTTCATGATCTGTTTTCCCCCTTGTTTGATATAAAAAGTTTTAACGGTTGTTGTAAATAAGTATATCATCATTTATGAGATATTAAAAAGGAAAAAGGTGCGCTTGTAATATTGGATAAATGGCTTATGAAGTCTAAGAAACAATTAGAAGACGGCTTATTTCGGATGGAAGAGTTGATCGGGGGCGCTGCGGATGAATAAAGTTTTTGCGAAAAATGGATGGGATAATTAAGCATAAAAAAACGAGAAACCTTAGATTTAATAAGGTTTCTCGACTTTCGTCAGCAATGCGGAAGAAGAGACTTGAACTCTCACAGGATAAACTCCCACTAGAACCTGAATCTAGCGCGTCTGCCATTCCGCCACTTCCGCTCGACAAATGATATTTTATCATAAGAAAAGATGTTTGTAAAGTGTTAAATTTGTATTTGTATTCTGTTTTTTCTTGTCTGTTTTTGTATGATCAGCCGGGGGATTCTCAAAATTTTATGAAAACCGAATGATTTACGTTTGATTTAGGGAGTCTACGCAGCGTAGACCGATGGAAAATGAACGTGTATTGTAAAATTTTCATAGTTTGATATGATTAGGTCAGTAAAATATTTTACTTTCTGCGAGACGATGCGGAAGGAGGAACAAAATGCAAGAAAGAAAAAACAGTGAAGCAGGAAATGAAAAAGAAGTTGACTATGGGAGAAAAAGCGGACAGGATAATACATCGGAAAATGTAATAGAAAACAGACCGGAGAAAAGAGTAAAAAATAAAGGAGGAAATAAGACCGGAGAATTTATTGCGCGAAAGAGAAAGGAACGCGGAATGACTCAGAAGGAAATGGCAGAGCTGCTTGGGGTTACGAATAAGGCTGTGTCAAAATGGGAGACAAGTCAGGGAATGCCGGATATCGGAATCCTTCCTGAACTTGGAAAGGCGCTTGGAGTGACAGTTGATGAAATTTTAATGGGAGAACAGATTGAACAAGAGAAAAGAGCGGAAACTGCCGTATCGGATGAGGATAAGAAGCTTTTGGAAATTGTGTTGGAGCGAGCCGAAAGAAAGGCGGAAACGATTCGGATCACATGGAAAGATGTTTTTGGCTGTCTGCTAATCTTGTCTGCGGTGGGGTTGATCATAGTGCAGATTTGGACTCTGACTCAGGGAAGAGAACTTGGATTGATCTATATAAGGAATGTAACTCCATATGTGATAAACGCGGCGGCAGTTTTCCTTTTTTGGGCCGGCGGCATGTGCATTGAAAAACTCCGCCCGATATGGAAAAAAAAATCTGTTATTGCAGTAACGGCGATTTTATTAGCTGCAGGAATTGCGGTTTGTCCATTTTGTTTTCCAAAGCAGAGGGAAATCGTTGATCTTGCACCTGATTTTTCAAATACAATGTGTCTGAAAATTGATGAAAACGGAAGAGCGGTTTTTTATCGGCAGCGGGGGCTGCTGTTCGGAGCGCAGTCTGATGTATTTCCGTTTACTGTGAAAGATGATGTGAAAGTACAGTGGCTTGAAAACGATGTGTGTGCTCTTACATATGAGTCGCCGGAAGATGATCAGGTGCATCAGTTTGTGGCGACTTACGGAGACAGAAATGAAGCGGTATCTTATTATTATGTGGCAAATGTGGCTTATGGTACATGGATGCCGGAAGACCGGGGAGAAAATTATAAGTTGGAAGTAGGAACAGGAGAAAACGGCGGAATCGATATTGAAACACCGGAAGGTAAAGAGCATTATGAACCGGAAGAATGTCTTCAGTATGGAACGCTTGCAGTTGTATTTCCCAGTGATGATCCGAAATGGACGCTTGTGTTAAATAAAGACTGCGTAGTGGAAGCGGGAGGAAGCCGGATAGAAGAAGGCGGAACAGTTACTTTGTGCAAAGTAGCGATGGAAAAAACAGCTCCGATCATTATGCATTAGAGAAATCCATTTGGAATGAAAGGATGGAATGTCAAAAAGAGTAAATCAGATTCGGAGCGCTTAGAATAGAGAGGAGAAAATATGGGAATGAACAGAAAAACAGGACGAGGCGCAAAATTTCTTATTGTGTTTGTTGTCATAGTGATCATAATGGCAAAGCAGTTACATTTTTTTTGCAGGAAAGTATGCTTATCATTTGTTAAGGGAGTACATAGAATATGCGTCGAAACAAAGTACGGAAGTGGTTTTAGAAAAAGACGGACTGAAAGGAATGATCGAATGGATGTCTGAGAAAGAAAAAGAGAAACTTCCGAAAAAATTTCTTGTTTCCGATATCGAGGCAGAGTTGTGGAAAAACGGAGAAGTGTACGACTTTGCGTTTAATATTCAAGAATTTGACGAATCAGATGAATACATGAAAGATATTTATTACAGGTATGACAGCAGAGAAGGAAAGCTTAGTAAAACAGAAAATGTAAACGAGGCGTTTCCGACTGAGTATGACCCGAATGCAGAAGTGGATTATTTGGACAGCCAGATAAAAATGCTCCCGCTAATGGCGCAGATGAAGGAGTTGGATTTTGACAGATATGTCGTGGAATACAGTCAGGACAGACGGCTTCAAGATGTGGATGTAGTGATAGACGGAAGAGACGGAAACGGATTTTCCGTGCTGACACAGAAAGAATATCAGCAGGGAGCAGGAGGGGCAAGCGACGGAAGTTCGCAGGTTGTGATCTCTCTGACTGACGGTGGAGGAGTGATGGGAGAGAGGATCGAATATATCTGTGCTCCGGCAGATGAAAATGCGCTTGTCGGTCAGACGGAGACAGTGATGCAGACCGATTATTATTTCAGGGGAGAGGAACTTATGCTGACAGATGACAGTGGGGAAACATGGGTTGCAAGCGGTTTGACGACAAAGCAGTTGGAAGAAACGAAAGCGGTATACGGTCAAGGAAATATGATTCCGGAGAACAGTGTTTACGCAGACGGAAACGGAATGTTTGCAGTATTTTGGGGCGAGACCCCGACGCTTCATGTCTCAAAAGATGACGGTGAGACTTGGACTGATTTTGTATTTCAGGAGGAGTATCCGAGACTATGCACTTCGAGAATTGTTCGTTTTCTTGATCCTGAAAACGGATATGTAGGTCTTGGAACAGACTGGTCAATGGGAACCGGCGGGGCTACTTACATCGGCTGGACGCATGACGGCGGCGCAACTTGGGAGACAACACCTGTAGCTGTGGAAAACGGATGGATTTTGTCGGGACTTGCATTTGCCGATCAGTCAGCCGGGATGCTTACGATGGATGAACAATTTGGAGAAAATTCGTGGCCGCATGTACTTGTGACAGAAAACGGCGGGGCGTCATTTGCGGAAATAGAGCTTCCGTGGGATACTGTTTCGGAAGAAGTGATGTTTCTGAATAAAGTGGACAGTTTGAAATATGAGAATGGAGTTTATTACTTAACCCTCGTTTTTCTGTAAATAATGTTTTAGAAGGTCTTCTATGGTAAAATATTTTATCATAAGGAGGCCTTTTATTATGGCAAGAGAAAAGAAACCTGTACACAAAGTACAAATGACAGAAGGAAAACGTAACATCATTCACCAGCTCTTGAAAGAATACGATATCCAATCAGCAGAAGATATCCAGGATGCGCTGAAAGATCTTCTTGGTGGAACCATCAAAGAGATGATGGAAGCGGAAATGGATGACCACTTGGGATATGAAAAATCACAACGTTCTGATAGCGGTGATTATCGCAATGGTTATAAGCGAAAAAGAGTGAATAGTCGTTATGGTTCTATGGAGATTGAAGTTCCACAAGACAGAAAATCAACTTTTGAACCTCAAGTAGTAAAGAAACGTCAGAAAGACATTTCAGATATCGATCAGAAGATTATTTCTATGTATGCAAAAGGTATGACAACCCGGCAGATTTCAGAAACAATCGAAGATATTTATGGTTTTGAAACATCCGAAGGTTTTATATCAGATGTTACAGACAAGATTCTCCCACAAATTGAAGACTGGCAGAATCGGCCATTAGATGAAGTTTATCCAATCCTGTATATTGATGCGATTCACTATTCCGTCCGTGATAATGGAGTGATCCGGAAGCTTGCTTTGCGTATGTCATTCTTGGGATTAATGCGGAAGGTAAGAAAGAAGTGCTTACTATCAGTATTGGAGAAAATGAAAGTTCCAAGTATTGGCTCTCCGTCTTAAACGAATTAAAAAATCGTGGTGTAAAAGATATCCTGATCATTTGTGCAGATGGACTCACAGGTATCAAAGAAGCGATTGCGGCAATTTCCTAAGACAGAATATCAAAGATGTATCGTTCATCAAGTGCGAAATACCTTGAAATATGTTCCAGATAAAGACAGAAAAGCATTTTCCCACAGATTTGAAAACGATATATCAGGCGGCGGATGAAAAGAAAGCTTTGGCGACTTTGGATCGGGTAATGGAAAAATGGACTGCAAAATATCCGAATTCCATGAAACGCTGGAAGGATAACTGGGATGCTATTTCCCCAATCTTCAAGTTTTCAGCGGCGGTTAGAAAGGTCATTTATACAACAAATGCCATTGAATCTCTGAATTCCACTTATCGGAAGCTGAACCGTCAGAGAAGCGTCTTTCCAAGCGATACAGCCCTTTTAAAAGCCCTTTATCTGGCTACCTTTGAAGCTACAAAAAAATGGACTGCAACAATCCGGAACTGGGCTCAGGTTTATGGAGAGTTAAGTATCATGTATGAAGGTCGCTTGCCAGAGTAATAAAAAAAGCAGAAAAACAGGCGGATTACCCGCCTGCTGTTGACATGCAATTTTGTAACTGTTATATATAAAGCAAGGGCGAAAAGCTGATTTTGTTTAAGCCTATCGCCCATTCTTATCATAGAAGATCATATTTACAGACTTTTCATAGTCCCTTCTGAAATTGCCTTTTGATATGTAGCATCACGTTCTAACATATATTTAATTGCTTTTTCGCGAGCAGTAGATTCGGTATATCCGGCTAAAATGTAAAATTCGGTAGCCTGTTCAATATCGTCTTTTGTAATAATTCCACCTGATTTCCCTTTTGCAAAAATAGAATTATCACTTTTTTCCTTATGAGATTTAAATAACTGTCCGACTTTTTCCATGATATCAATATTGGACTCAAATGATGTGGCATATACAGATATTGATCCTATGATTAAAATAACAAGTAATGATGTAGCTATTAGTATTCGTTTTTTCATAATTGACTCCATTTCTTTGCTTTTTAATAGCAATTTTAAATTTTTAAGGGTGATCACAAAATTATTTTGTTGCTAATGGTATGGTTGCTGAGTTTGAGTAGGCCATAGGAATTCCATCTGGACAGGTTAATAAATATGTGATTTGTCCTTTGTAGGTAGTGTTTTTAGGATAATATTTTACTGTAGTGTTAAAATAGTACCATCCCCATTCCCACTTGCTAGTATCTACCAACAAATCGCCTTGTTGGAACGGTGATATAATAACTTTGTTAGTTCCATCCGTATGTAATGCGTTAGATACATCTACAGAAATATTGTTAGCTCCAGCGCCAGATCTTTTTATCATATAAAATTTTTGACGAAATGGAAATGCATTCTGTGTATTAGTGGAAGAATAATAAGATTCGTAATAGTCTAATTCTATGTCCACTACATTCCATCCATTATCGGGTATTGCAAAAACATGTTGATCTTGAACTACGCTTCCTTTTTGCAATGACTGACGTTTGGTTTGAGTTTCTAAGTGCGTTGCATGGCTTGTGATGAGTGGAGAGTAAATTAACATAGCAAATAAAATTGGAATTAATGTAGTTTTTTTAAAAAAATTTTTCATATCTGTTCCCTTCCTCGTACATCAAATATTTAAAAGTAGTGAATTTAATGAAAACTAAAAGTAAAGTTTTCATTGGCATAACTCTTTATAGAATTCTTTTTTAATTCTAATAGGTTGCTTTGTTTATAGTTTTTTAATTTCTCTAAATATGCCCAAAACTTTTCGTCAGTTACATCATAAACTTTTGCGATTGCTTTTTGATAAGTATCATCACGTTCCGATATATATGTGATTGACTTTGTGTTGCTGTCAATTTATTTGAGAGTTTGAATAGATGATATTTTTTCTCCTTAATTATAACACTATTTTTACTCTTTTTTTTGAAATGTAACAAAATGCATAGGTTATGGTAATAACTTACATGTTTTAGATGTTTGTCATCGCTTTTCTTTTGGTCAAGGAGTCTTTATAGTATTATATAAAAAATCTCCATTCTTACTTGAAGGATGGAGATTTTTAAAAGTAATTAAATGGCAGTGTATACAATTTCTCCGCCGCATACAGTCATTTTCACTTTCCCGTACAATTCCCAGCCGATAAACGGTGAATTTGACGACATGGAAGCGAAGAATTCAGGAATCCATTTTGCTTCGGGATCGAAGATCACGAGGTCGGCAGGAGCGCCCTTTTCGATTTTTCCGCCGTCTAAATGATACAGTCTGGCGGGATTGATCGTCATTTTTTCGAGAAGCTGCATAAGTGACAGATGCCCTTTGCGTACAAGAGAAGTGATCCCGAGCGCCAGTGATGTTTCCAAACCGATGATTCCGCTTGGAGCGGCAGTGATGGAGCGTTCTTTTTCTTCTTTGCTGTGCGGGGCATGGTCTGTTGCGATAATATCGATCGTTCCGTCGGCGAGTCCGGCGATGATTGCCTGACGGTCAGCTTCGGAGCGAAGCGGCGGGTTCATCTTTGCAAGTGTTCCATATGTCAGAACAGCCTCGTCTGTCAGTGTGAAATGGTGCGGCGTTGCTTCCGTGTGAATATTTGCGCCGAGTGATTTAAAGTGGCGGATAATGTCTACGGAACGTCCCGAGCTGATATGCTGCATAACAACGTCGGCGCCTGAATGCAGCGCGATCATGCAGTCTCTTGCGACGAGGGATTCTTCGGCGATAGAGGGAGAACCGTAAATGCCGAGCTGTTCAGACACCGCGCCGTGGTTGACGCCGTTGTTTTTAATAAATGACGGATCTTCTTCATGAAGGCTGATCGGTACGTTTAGCTGTTTGGATTTTTCCATTGCCTCGTATAAAAACGCGGCGTTTTTCAACGGAATGCCATCGTCGGTAAATCCGCATGCTCCGGCAGTTTTCAACGCTTCCATGTCGGTCATTTCTTCGCCGCGCAGTTTATGAGAGACGGAAGCGGCCTGATAGACGTGTATTTTTTCGTCTTTCGCTCTTTCTAAAATATCTGTTAAAGTTTCTGTATTGTCTACGACCGGAGACGTATTTGCCATACAGATGACAGAAGTAAATCCTCCTGCGGCGGCGGCCTGTGAACCTGTGTGGATATTTTCTTTGTAAGTAAATCCGGGGTCACGGAAATGGATATGCGTATCGATAAGTCCCGGCGCGACAGTCAGACCGGCGGCATCTGTTACCTGCTCGTTTGGGGCAGGTGAAAGAGTGTTTCCGATTTCTGTAATGATCCCGTTTTTGATTCGGATATCGTAATTTCCAGATTTTTTAGTGGCAGGGTCTATAAGAAAACCGTTTTTAATAAGCATGAAAAAACCTCCTTGAATATAAGATTGCTGTAATAATTATTATGCGAAACAAAGACGCGTAACGGAAATAAATGGATTCATATGTAATCATATATAAGTGAAAAACGCATCTGTATATAGGTAAAGTATAAAGGAAGAATAAGAAAGAGACAAGAGAATAAAAAGGAGCAGTGTTATAAAACCGGATATAAAAAACTGCCGCATCCTGATCGTGAACATATCATAGATATCAGGAGCGGCAGTATGTGAATTAATTTTTGCGGTAGAGGTGACGCGGGATACCGTCAACCATTACCGGAGATACATCACCTTGAATGAGCGGGCGTACATATGAAACAAAATCGTCGGTTACATAAGATCCGTCTTCTGTAACCCATTCGCGCGGAACGACTTTTTCGTCGTTTGCAATCTTATGCACATCTTTTACTTCTGTTCCGCATTGATACGGATCGTCGGAAAGACGCTGGAGAACGACCATCTTGCCGGAATCTCCTTCATCCGCAGCTTTTACTGCCGCGCCGCCTACCTGATAAGCTTCGAGAATATCGACTCTGGAAGCGCAGTGGGAAGCGGAGCGCTGCAACGTGCTCAATTCGATCGCACGGGTTTTGCAGCCGAATTCTCCGGCGATATAGCTTGCGAGATAGTTCGCAGTTCCCGAAAGCTGTTTGTGACCGAACGCATCGACAAAATCAACGCTTTGTCCGAGTTCGCATACATATCTTCCGTCGGCGAGACGGATTCCCTCCGAAACGGCGACAACAACCGACGGTTTTTTCGCCAGAAGATCTTTTACTTTTTCGCTGAAAGCTTCGATATCAAAAGGAAGTTCAGGCAGATAGATAAGATCTGGTCCCAAACAGTCCTCGCCCTTTGCAAGAGCTGCCGCTCCGGTCAGCCATCCGGCGTTTCTTCCCATGATCTCAACGATAGAAACAAGCCCTTTTCCATATTCAAGGCAGAAGCTGTCGCGGATGATTTCTTTTACAGATGTTCCGATATATTTTGCGGCGCTTCCGTATCCCGGAGTGTGGTCTGTAAGAGCAAGATCGTTGTCGATCGTCTTAGGGCATCCGATAAATCGGGTGCGGTAACCTGTTACAATGGCGTAATCAGAAAGTTTTTTGATCGTATCCATTGAGTCGTTTCCGCCGATGTAAATAAAGGCTTCAATGTCAAGCTTTTCGAGAATTGAAAAGATTTTTTCGTATACGTCTTTATTCTCGTGGATCTCAGGCAGTTTATAGCGGCATGATCCGAGGAAAGCCGCAGGGGTTCTTTTCAAAAGTTCTGTATCAAGATCGTTCGTAATGTACTCGGACAAATCAATGTAACGCTCTTGAAGGAGTCCCTGAATGCCGAAAAGCATACCGTATACTTTGTTTGCGCCTCTGTCTTTGGCAGTGCGGTATACTCCCGCGAGACTTGAGTTGATTGCCGCTGTCGGACCACCGGATTGTCCGACAATTACATTTCCTTTCATGATGAAGTACCTCCGTTCTGTATGTTTGCCCGCAGGTTGTTGCTGCGGACGGATATACAATTATTTTAGTGCATAATGACTAATTTGTAAACAAAAAAATCAAAAACATAGGCAAAATAACGAAAATGACAAAAAGTGATACATTATAAGAAAAATTGCGGAAAAGATGTTATGCTGTTAAAATACAGGATAAATCAGCGCTGATATTTTGCGGCGCGGAAAGAGAGGCTTGGTATGAAAAAATATGATTATCTGATCGTCGGTGCGGGATTATACGGCGCAGTTATGGCATATGAGCTTGGAAAAAAGGGAAAGTCATGTCTTGTGATCGATAAACGAGATCACATTGCCGGAAATATTTACTGTGAAGATGTAGAAGGGATTCATGTGCATAAGTACGGAGCGCATATTTTCCATACGTCTGATAAAAAATATGGGATTATGTAAATCAATTTGCGGAGTTTAATCACTATATTAATTCTCCGGTAGCAGTTTATAAAGACGAGTTGTATAATCTGCCGTTTAATATGAACACATTCAGCAGGATGTGGGGAATAAAAACACCGGAAGAGGCAAAGAAGATCATCGAAAGACAACGAAAAGAGTCGGGGATAACAGAACCGAAAAACCTTGAGGAGCAGGCGCTTTTCCTCGGTGGGAAGGATATTTACGAAAAACTGATCAAGGGATATACAGAGAAGCAGTGGGGAAGAAAATGTACGGAACTTCCGGCATTTATCATTAAGAGGCTTCCGTTTCGTTTTGTGTATGACAACAATTATTTCAACGACAGATATCAGGGAATCCCGATCGGCGGCTATACTCCGATCGTGGAAAAAATGCTTGAAAAAGCGGATGTTCTTACGGGAACAGACTTTTTTGAATTTCGTGCTCAGAATGCGGATATTGCAGACAAGATCATATTTACGGGGATGATCGATGAATATTTTGGTTACAGACTCGGAGCGCTTGAGTATCGTTCGGTGAGATTTGAGACGGAGACACTTGACTGTGACAATTATCAGGGGAATGCGGTTGTCAATTATACCGATGGTGAAGTGCCTTATACACGTGTGATCGAACATAAGCATTTTGAGTTCGGAAAGCAGGAGAAAACTGTGATTTCACGAGAATACTCCTCGGAGTGGGCAGTTGGAATGGAGCCTTATTATCCGGTCAACGACGAAAAAAACAACGCTTTATATGAACAGTATAAAAAACTGGCGGACGAAGAGGAAAACGTGATTTTCGGCGGAAGACTCGGGAATTATAAATACTATGATATGGATAAAGTGATCGCAGCGGCTCTTGAACAGCTTGACCGGATTGTGTAGACGTAAGAAAGAGACAAAAGAAAAAGGCAAAAAAGCAAAAGAAAAAAGATAATGCAGACACTTGCTTTTCTGTATAAATTCAAGTAAGATACAAATACTTATTAAATGAGTCTGATTCAAGACACATCTTTTACGGCAGTTGTTTCGCCGGATTTCGCCAAGAATAATAAGCTCATTCGGGAACGGGGCAGGAGGGACGCCCCGCTTCCGGTTATGTGCACCCGATGAAAAAGTGAATATGGAAAAAATGAATGCAGTGAACTTGGAAAAAATGTATGAAGTATTGAAATTTGTCGAATACGGAGGTTACTGCCGCAGAAGCATGGATTGTGTACATGGTATGCTGCTTATCGATCGTATGAAGAATGAAGCGGTCGTCGATAAAGCAGTTTTATTTGGATGGTTCCGAAAAATGGCAGTCTGTGCAGAGCAGTATGAGCGATGCGGTGAAGGACAGAATTATAAGTATTTGAATCCGTATGGAATTGTGTTGTCTGATGAAGGAGAAGTGTGTTTCTGGATACAGAATCGAGAGAAAATGCCGAGGTGATGAAGCAGATGCAGAAAAGAGCTGTCAGAAGTCATTTTATCAGACCGGTATACGAAATGGATACTTGCGGCAGCAGAGAGCCTGATCTGTTTGGATACGGGAATACGCTTCGTTTTATGCTGGCATATATGAAAGTAGTTCCGGCGCTGACAAAACGGGAAGAAATCCGTCTTTTTCGTATATGTGGGAAATGCATCGGAGAGACAAGAAAAAAATACAGCTCGTTTCTGCAAGTTTTAAAAGAACTTCCTACAGTGAGGAACAAAACAGAAAAGACAGACAAAAAGCGTGTCGGAGTATGGTCGGGAATCGCGGCAGGTGCGGCGGGATGTATTTTGGCGGCGGTTTATATGGGAGACGCTCACACAGATCTGGCTGTATCGAACGGAGAAAAGATTACAGGGGAGGATATAAAAACAGATACGGGAACAGATATAGAAACAATAGAAACAGATGTAGAAACGACAAAAACAGGCTCAGAAACGACAGAACTAGGTGTGGAAATGACAGAAACAGATATGGGCAAAGATAAAAGAGCAAACAGAGAAGCGGAGGTGCGGTCAGATAGAGACGGAGATACAGAAAACGAGGAAAGAAAAAAAGATACGGCAGATGCGGATGAAGTGAAGAAAAATGTGACAGACGAGAGTGGAAAAACAGATGCCGCTGCGGAATGGATGGAATTGTATTTGGATCAACATACGGATAGTGGAAATCAAAAGGCGATAGAGATAGGGGAAAAAGCGAGATTGTCCGTTTTGTGGAAACTGGCCGATGCTTATGAGCGGTCGGGAATGAAGACGGAGCAGATTCAAACATACGGTCAACTGATCGAATGGGAGCAAGATCCGATACAATTAGAAGAGGCCGGCGTAAGAAAAATGAAGCTGGAAGCAGCGCAGGGCGATTATAAACAAGCGGCGGAGACCGGGAAGAAAGTTTTGGAACGGATTGAGGCGTCGGAAAAAATCACAAAGATGCTTAAAGGGTATGAGTTATATAAAGGCGAAGAAGGAGAATCGTAAGCGTCAGAGTGAAAATACGAAATATGGAGAAAAATAGTTCTGAAAAGGGAGGATGCCGGGTAATCAATATGATTCCCGGCATGTATTATGAAAAAGTTTATGCAAAAACAACTTGTAATCACCTTTAATTCGGTAAGCTTAGTATATGCGATATAAATGAAGAAAACGTGAGGAGAAAATGAAAGAATTTAAAATAATAAATGAACAAAATATGAACATCCCGCTTTAAGAAGAGAAAAGAAAGTAAAAGACCGATGGGGGAGCCATCGGTCTTTTGAGGGGAGTATAAATAATTAATAAGGGGTTGTAGAAAATAACCTTTCTACAAGAAACAGTATAATATAGGAAAATGGAAAAAGCAAGCAAAAAATTAAGAAATTGAACAAAAATATTTGAAAAATTTAATAAAATACAAAGAAAAACACAAAAAAGAGGAATAAAAAAAAATAATAAGGAGAAATACTAGTTTTGAATCAAAAAACAGGAGGAAAATACAATGGCAAAAAACTACAGTAATGCAAACAATTCAGACAAAAACGCACAGTCAAAAAACGGAGCTTTCTCTTCTTATTCAGAGTCACAGAACAGCAGCAAAAATTGCGATAAGAACACAACAAAAAATGCAAGCAGAAATGCAAGTAAAAACGCAAACAAAAATGCAGATAAAAACAGCGCAAAGTCTGCTATGAGCTACGGCGGAAATAAAAACTGTGGTAAGATCAGAGACGCGTTTGACGAATCTGACAAATACTAAAGATTAGGTGAAAAACATCTCGTATTTACAGAATACGATGTGAAATGTTTTATTCGGTAAAATAATAGTAAAACAATGGCAGGGCGGAGTAAACTTCAACTTTACTCTGCCCTGTTTTTATAGTAATATTGTAGGAAGAAAAAGGTAAGGACGGATAAGTTCATGGATAAAATAGAATGGATAGCCCCTTGTCACTTTGGTTTGGAATCGGTACTCAAACGAGAGGTTGAACAACTCGGATACGAGATCGTACAGGTGGAAGACGGCAGGGTTACTTTTCGCGGAGGCGCGGAGGCTGTTTGCAGGGCAAACATATTTTTGCGGACTGCGGAGCGTGTATTGATGAAAGTCGGCAGTTTTCAGGCAAAGACATTTGACGAGCTGTTTGAGAAAACGAAGGAGCTGCCGTGGGAAAATTACATACCGAAAGACGGAAAGTTCTGGGTGGCAAAAGCGGCATCGGTAAAAAGCAAGCTGTTTAGTCCATCTGATATTCAGTCGATCATGAAGAAGGCTATGGTGGAAAGACTGCGGGGCAAATACGGGATCAAGTGGTTTGAAGAAACAGGCGCGTCTTACCCGGTGCGCGTGTTTCTTATGAAAGACACGGTGACGGTAGGGCTTGATACGACCGGAGTATCGCTTCATAAGAGAGGATATCGCCCGGCGGGAAAAGCGCCGATCGCAGAGAATCTGGCGCGGCGCTTATTATGCTCACCCGTGGAAAAAAGACCGGATTCTCGTAGATCCGTTTTGCGGAAGCGGTACGTTTCCGATCGAGGCGGCGATGATCGCAGCCAACATTGCTCCGGGAATGAACCGATCGTTTACGGCTGAGACATGGACAAATATCATTGCGAAAAAGTCATGGTATGAAGCAATCGATGAGGCGACGGATATGATAGACGACGATATAGAGACTGATATCCAAGGATATGACGCAGATGCATCTGTCCTTCGTGCGGCTCGCAGAAATGCAGAGGAAGCAGGGGTTGGTCATCTGATTCATTTTCAGCAAAGGGAAGTAAAGGATCTCAGTCATCCGAAAAAGTATGGATTTATTATTACGAATCCGCCGTACGGCGAACGTCTTGAGGAAAAAGAAGCTCTTCCGAAATTATATAAAGAATTCGGAGACGCCTTTAAAAATCTGGATAGTTGGTCGGCGTATATGATTACAAGCTATGAGGAAGCGGAACGGTATTTCGGACGGAAGGCAGATAAAAACCGGAAAATCTACAACGGGATGCTGCGGACTTATTTCTATCAATTTCAAGGTCCAAGACCGCCGCGGAAAACGGTAAGAGAGCAGGGGATGGCATTATGAAAAGAAGAATTGTATTTGCAACGGGAAATGAAAATAAAATGAAAGAGATACGAATGATCCTTTCAGATCTGAATACGGAGATCGTTTCGATGAAAGAAGCGGGAGTGGATATCGATATTGTGGAAGACGGAATGTCTTTTGAAGAAAATGCAGAGATTAAGGCGAGATCGGTAGCGAGAATTCTTACAAACGATATTGTTCTTGCGGATGACTCCGGGCTGGAAATCGATTATCTCGATAAAGCTCCGGGAAATTTATTCTGCAAGATTTGCAGGGGAAGACACATCCTATGATATTAAAAACCGTATTTTTCTGGATCGTCTGGAAGGGGTTCCCGGATGAAGAGCGTACTGCGAGATTCGTATGTGCGGTAGCGGCTGTATTTCCTGACGGAAGCGTAGACGTAGTAAGGGAGACGATCGAGGGAAGGATTGCGCATGAGTCGGCGGGAACGCACGGCTTTGGTTATGATCCGATCTTTTATCTTCCTGAATATGGCTGTACAACGGCGCAGCTTAGCCCGGAACAAAAAAATGAAGTAAGTCACCGAGGCAAAGCGCTCTGTGCGATAAAACGCAAATTAAAAGGGAAAATCGGAGATGATTTATTATGAAAGTACTGATAGTCAGCGATACACACGGCAGACATACAGGATTAGACCGTGTTCTTGAAAAAGAAGGAAAGATCGATCTTTTTATTCATTTAGGTGATATAGAAGGCGGAGAAAGCTATATTAATTCGGTTGTGGAATGTGAGAAGCATATGGTAAGAGGAAACAATGATTTTTTCTCGGATTTGCCGCGGGAAGAGGAAATCGATATAGGTGGGTATAAAGCCTTTATTACTCACGGACATCCGTATTATGTGTCTTTGGATTCAGAGTATATAAGAGAGGAAGGCGCAGCTCGAAAAGTCGATATCGTGATGTTTGGTCATACACATAAGCCGTATTTTGAACAGAAGGATGGAATCACTGTGCTGAATCCGGGCAGTTTGGCATATCCGAGGCAGGAAGGCAGAAAGGGAAGCTATATGATTATGGAGATTGATCAGGAGGGAAAGGCTCATTTCAATCAGAAATACTTGGATTGACGGAATGTCCGGCAGAGTAAAAGACGGGAAATTGCGTGTAAAAACAGGATGAAATAAAAAGTCATTAAAAAAATAAAAAAATGCAAAAAAAATATTGACAATCTAAAAACCTTATAATATAATAGGCATTGCGCTACGGGAGAGACAGGAACGTAGGAAATGCCGGGGTGTGGCTCAGCTTGGCTAGAGCGCCTGGTTTGGGACCAGGAGGTCGCAGGTTCGAATCCTGTCACCCCGATATCTGCGGGTGTAGTTCAATGGTAGAACACCAGCCTTCCAAGCTGGATACGTGGGTTCGATTCCCATCACCCGCTTTTCCGTAGAAATACGGAGAGCCTTTTGAAAAGGGGATATTAAAATGAGTCTGTAGCTCAGCTGGATAGAGCAACGGCCTTCTAAGCCGTAGGTCGAGGGTTCGAATCCCCCCAGGCTCGTTATGGTGGGTATGGTGCAGTTGGTTAGCGCGCCAGATTGTGGTTCTGGATATCGTGGGTTCGAGTCCCACTACCCACCCTTTTCTTTTATAATTCAAACTGGCATGCAGTGTCAGAAATAAAGTCTTTAATGGGCTATCGCCAAGCGGTAAGGCACAGGACTTTGACTCCTGCATTCGCTGGTTCGAATCCAGCTAGCCCAGTTATCTCGGGAAGCTGAGAAGAAATAGTGAGGGCGTGTAGCTCAGTTGGTAGAGCACTTGACTTTTAATCAAGTTGTCCGGGGTTCGAATCCCCGCACGCTCACTGTGAAACAAGCGAATATGCTTGTTTTATTTTTTGTATAGGCGACGTGCTAAAGTCCGGGGATGCCCGGAAATTTGGAGGTTGCTTACAAAGTCCCGAGATATGCCTTTTGGCGTTTTCGGTGATCGAAATATAACATGCGGATGTGGCGGAACTGGCAGACGCGCTAGACTTAGGATCTAGTGGGAGACCGTGCAGGTTCGATTCCTGTCATCCGCACTACAAAAGCCGTAACCTTTGAGTAATCAGAGGTCACGGCTTTTTTGTTACGGTAATGAGCCAAAATCCGGATTTATCCGAGATCTTGACGGATAAAATGTTTTATCCGAGTTTTCGTTTTTTGTGCATTATATAAAGCAATCCTATGATGCTGCACATTGTGGCAAGAGGAAGCAAAAGAGGTGTGCTGTCTCCTGTTTTTACACTGGTATCCGCATGTGAAGTGTTTGTATTTCCCTGATTTCCGCTATTGGGATTTTGTGGGTTTTGCGGCTCGAGTGGTTCTTGTGGGTCTTTATTTCCGCCCTCATCAGGATCATCTTTGTATGCGAATTCAAATGTATTTAATTGATTCAGTATATCGGATACTTCCGCAGGCGTTGCGTTTGGATCGGTTAAGATCGCATTTGCAAGCTCTCGAAGTCTGGTGAAATCATTCCAGGAAGCATCTGTTGCGTTGCCTTGAGTCATATCTTTTATTTTGTTATATTTTTCCTGAAGCAAAGTTTTATCTGCGCGTAGATCCTTCATACGCTGTATTAAAACGGCGGTTTTTTCATCGACTTCTTTTTGGGTATATGTGCCGTTTAATAAAGCTTCTGCCTCTAAAATGCTTTGTGTTAATGCTTCAAAACTTTCTTCCGTATATCCTTCCCGGGAAATGGATTTTGCGGCTTTTAACGCGTCGTTTAATGCGGACGTATCAACTTTTATCTCCTGAAGACTATTTCTTGCATTCCGAACTTCATTTGCCTTATCATTCATTTCGGAAGTACACGTTTCTTCATCCTTTTTGTTTAGGAGTTCTCTGGCGCTGTTGACTGCCTTTTGTAATTTGTTCCAGCTTTCTTCTGTGTATTTGTCTTTATTCAGCCCGTCGCAGATCGTCAGTTCTTCTTCCAATTGGCTTCGGTCTACGATTTCTTTCTTTTCTGTACGGATCTTCAGTGTTCCGACTTCGACCCATCCTCTTTTTTCCGGTGATCCGTTTGGACTTTTTCCGACACGTTCAAATTGAATTGTGTAGCTGCCCTCCGGAAAGTCTTTCTGTATCAGTTCGGCGCCCTCTATGCGTTTTTCGGCATATGTATCAATTTCTTCTCGGCAGATCTGTTTCTCGTTTTGATCTAGGATCGTCACCCGGATAACGCCGTGATCATCTCCTTTGACCGTGGAAACTTGTATCGAATTTCCGTTGAATTTATAAGTCAGAGGCCCCGCATCATCTGCTTCTGTTGCTTTGAAATCTCCTGCCTGGATCCACTTTCCGGAACCTTGCAGATCTCCTGCCGGGATGGATGTTTCGGAAAAACCGCCTTGTTCGAGACTGTTTAATGCTGCCTGTAGTTTTTCTGTCATTTGATCGACGGCTGGTTGTTTTACGTTTTCGTCATCGGCTGTTTTCTTAGCGTCTGAGAGAACTTTTTTCAGTTGGTATAAAGAATCGTTTGTATAGTCTCCGTTTAGTTCCTGTTCTGCTTTTGTGATCAGCGAGTTTAATTTTGACTTATCTGTCGTTCCGAATCCGAGACGGTGATATCTGTCAGATAAAAATTCGGTACGGGAATCAATAATATCCTGCGATGCTTTCAGTTGTTCTTTCCCGTCTGAAATACTTTCTTCAAACGCGGTTTTTAATGTTTGCGGCGCGTTTACATAATGGTCGGCAGTTCTGTCGGCTTCTTCTGCCGAACGTATCATTTTTTCTAATTCTGACGTATCTCCGGCGCCGTCTGCCTGTACGCCTGTGTAAAGAGGCGCTATTTCATATAGAGACGGTTCGCCTAAGAATCCCGGTTTTAATATTACCTTTACGGATTCTGTCGTTGTTTCGGGAAATTCGGCGAAGTAATAAGCGTGATATCCGCCGCTTCCGCCGTCGATATCGCCGACTTTGTCGTCGATATTTCCCATTTTTGTTCCTTCATACACAGTTCGATATGTTCCGTCAGAAAGCGCCTGAATTTCAAAAGCGCCGATTCCGTTATTTTTGGATACGAACAGATCGAAATTCATTTGATCGAGCGTTTCTTTTTCGGAGAAATTCAATGTGATTTCCAACGGTTTAGAAGCGTCTACGTTTTTGGATGCCCACCGTGTCGAAGTGTTTTGATCGATCATACCGGCTTTTACATAGTTATTGCCCCAGTCCTCTGTATGAGATACGGTTACGTCTTGGATCTTTATGCTTTTTGCTATGTATTTCTTTGTGTATACAGGGCTGACTCTCTGTTCGTTATAAAACAGCGCCGCTCTGACAACGGTATTTTCTTTATTGTCTAATTGCAGAGGGTGTTCATACCGGTCAGATGTATGTCTCGGAATACTTCCGTCTGTTGTATAACGGATCTCAAAGTCTTTGGCGTCTGAACTCTTACTCAAAGTAAGTGTCCGGTCGTTTCCTGTGATGACACCGGAATCTTTGCTGAATGAAATGATCCGGTTTGCCATCGGTTTTTCTAATTGTGCGCTAAGATCTGTAAATTGGTTCTCGGCGTTTTGATAATCCTCTAAATCTCCGGTGTTTTCCAACAGAGTCTTGCGCAGTTTGCGAAGCTGATTGTAAAGCGTGTCGATCTGTGAATAGGTTAAGTTATCTTTGTCGGTCAGATAATATATGTTTTCTGCCTTATTCAGATAGGAGCGATATAACTGATCCATTAGTTTGACTTTTGTCAGAACTGTACCTAATTCTTTTGAAGAAAGATCGATTGCTGTCTGCAGTTCGTTTTTGGCATTGATGAGATCAGGGTGAAGCTGATTTAAAAATGTAGACGCCTGCTCTTTTAGTTCGTTTATATTTGTTTCGGATATATCGATCGTATATGTCTTGCCGACGTCTGCCTCAAAGGAAATACGATCTTTATCGGTATCTTTTGTCACCTGAACTTCTTTGCCGTCTTCGTAGATCTTTGCAGAAGTAATATTTTTATATGATCCTGTGAAAACAGCGCTGTCTTTATTGCCGTCATAACGTACGGTAAAGGCTTCCGCAATGCCGTTCGCCCATTTTTCGCCGATCGTGAAGTTACCTCTGGCCTTTAGACCTCTGACCTCTCCTTTTTCCCATGCGTCTGGAATTGCGGGGAGGAATTGTGTGTAGCCTGACTGCGATTGAACAAGCATTTCTGCTACGCCGGAAGTAAGACCGAAATTGCCGTCGATCTGCCATACCGGAGTTCCGTTCATCATTGTGTCTCCTCCGCCGGATCCGTGAGAATCGAAGAGATTATGCTGGAGACCGGAAGAATTTCCTCCGATCAGATTGTTCAAAAGCTTATATGCCTTTTCTCCGTTTTCGGCTCTCGCCCAGAGATTGATCTTGTTTGCTTTCGACCAGCCTGTAGAATATTCTCCTCGTTCGGTCAATGATTGAATAGCGGCGTTCATGTAAGTCGGATTCTCTTTGTTGATCAATGTTCCGGGAAAGAGTCCGACCAGATGGGAGGCGTGTCTTTGCTCTCCGTTATGTCCGATATTCCATCCGCTGTTAGGTACTGCGATCTCTGCCAGATCTCCTGCTTTTGCATAAGATTTGTTATGTCCGGTTTCCTGACCTACACGGGTTTCTTCGTACCATTCTTTAATTCCGTTTGTAGCGTTGATTTCAATCGGATCAAGTTTTTGCATCTTTTCTTCCCAAGATTGCAGAACAGCTTCATCTTCTCCGACGATTTTGCCTGCCTGGATACATTCGTTATATAATTCCCATATAAGAGATTGGTCGTAAGTTGTTCCGATTGCGGTCGGTCCTTGTTCCTCTGAAAAACTAGGCGCTGCTACAAGTCTGTTTTCACCGTGATAAGGCGAAGTTTCGTCGTTGATTTTCTGGTATTCTGACGTCCAGAGATAAGAGTCCCAAAATTGTGCCGCCTCTTTCATGATCGGATAAATAGTATTTTTTAAATATGCTTCATCCTGCGTAAACTCGTAATGCCACCAAAGGTTTTGGACAGCCCATGCCGCTCCTGTCGGATTCCAGCCGTATTCCTGCGCGTTAGTAGGAGCGGTCATGCCGAAAGGATTGTTTTCCGTATGTACGGTAAATCCGGTGTGGTTATCGACAGCCCCTTTAATACCGTGAACTCTTTCTGCCGTCAGGCGTCCCGGTTCTCTTAATTTATCCATGTAATCTACAAAAGTTGTTCCGCATTCGGCAAGGTTCGTTGAATATACCGGCCAATAGTTCATCTGTACATTGACGTTAAAATGATAATCTCCCGTCCACGCGGAAGGACCTACTGTCCATAAGCCGACAAGGTTGCTTGGGAGCGTACCTCTGGAACCGGCTATTGTCAGATAACGTCCGTATTGGAATGCAAGAGTTTCCAGGTAGTGCGAGTAGCTGCCGTTTCGATATTCGTCTATCAACTGATCTGTCGGAACGGATGTCTGAAACTCTCCTAAGTCTAAACTTACTCTGTCGAAAAAGACTTTGGTGGTCTTCTATATGCGTCTGCTTTAATTCATCGTAAGATTTTTTCGAGCTGTCATTGATCCGGGTGTCGATAACATTCGACAGATTTTTCTCTTTGTCCCGGTAAGTAGGATAATCGTTTTTGTAATCTGTCTCGGCAGCCATTATGATTGTGACCTGATCTGCATTTTTAATCCGGTAAACCTGATTTTTTTCATCTGCCGTTATCTCGCCGCCGGTTAGAAGGAGTTTCATAGTTGTACGGAATTTTAAATCATTATCTTTTACTTTTCCTTCGATAGTGCAAGTTTGATTCCGGACATCGAATGTAAGCTTTCCTTCTAAGTTATCGTTGTTTAGTTCCATTTTTGCGCTGAAATTAAGTTTTCCTTTTTCAGAAGCGGAGAGGTTTGTTACCATTACCTGATCCGGACTGCTTACAAAATGCTCTCTTTTGTAAGAAACATTTTTATAAGAAAATTCTGTTGATGCAATTCCGGTTTGTAAATTCAGTTCTCTCCGATAATTCTGCACATTATCGTCAGTGATTCCCATTGCGGAAAAATCAAGCCAAATATCGCCGAAATCTTGATAACTGCCTTTGTTTAGATTGTCTTCGCCCGGAAATCTGATTTTTGCCCCCATACCGTAACCGCCGAGACTTTGGTCATCGTTAAATACATTAGAAGATTTGTCATCAAGCAGTTTTCGATAATTTTCAATCTCTGTGGCAGTATATGCCGTTGCTTTATTTCCGAACTGGTAGTTGGGACGGCTCGATGAAGGACCGCCTGTCCAAAGTGTTTTTTCGTTGAAATGGATTCTTTCTTTTGAGATTCCGCCGAAAATCAAATTTCCCAGATTCCCGTTTCCGAGAGGCAGAGATTGCTGCATCCATTCGCCGCCGCTGGATTCGGCAGTATTAATTTTGGCAGGAGAACCGTACCATAGTTTTAATGTCTGATTTACCGCTTTTTCTACGGATATCGGGAAGTTTTGTTCCGGCTCTTCGGCAAGAACAGTTTGCGCGGAACCGATGGGAAGTATGAGAACCGCACACATCCCCGCAAGCAATTTTTTCATTCTTGTTTTCATCATTGTCTCCTCTAATTTCTGTAGATTCATAAATAAGTATAAAATTCTATTATGAATATATCGTTTGGAGAGGAGATTGTCAATTTAAAACAGGATATTAAAAGCTGTTTTTTAACACATTCCGGATTGAAATGGACAATTAACAAAAAATTCTGAAAATTCAAAAACTGAGTTTGTGGTCATTGTTTTTTTGAGCATTGATAAATCGAGTTATAACTGTGGAAACCGGTGTCGGTCTGCAGAATTTATTTTTGCTCTTTGTTGACAAACATCATGAAAAATGCAATAAACAAAAGCGCTGAACATACGAGGATCGATTTCTCATGAAAGCGTTTGATGACGAAGTTTCCGAGGACTGCTCCGATTATAAAGCAGAGGATAATGCCGTAGAAAAGAAGGGCGTTGTAGAATGCTTTACGGTCATGGGTTCGCAGAAAGCGGTGCAGATTCTCGGTTCCGTTTCTTAAGTTTCCGATACACATAGTTGTAGCCGCTCCTCTGTTGCGGATCTTGCGAAAGCTTTCGACCTGAATGCCGCAGGCAAAAGAGGTGAGTGAGTTTTGCGAGGGGATTTAAAGAGTGAGGAAAAAAGGCTACACATATTAAAATAACAGCTTCCAACAGAACGGAAAGCTGACGCCAGTGGAGTCGTATGTTGAGGCAGCGCACAGTATCGGCAAGTAAGATGCCGAGAGTAAACGCGAGAACAGGGAGGAGATAGCTGAGCATGGCAAAATAGTTCCCTTCCGCGAGATTTACACCGAATAGGAGCAGATTTCCGGTTTGGGCGTTTGCGAATACGTTTCCCCGTTCAAGATAAGAGTAGGCGTCCATAAATCCGCCGGATAAGGCGAGGATGATTCCTAAGCGGAGTGTTTCAGACATTTGCAAAGAGTGTTTCATAGGGAAATCTCCTTTCGGTAATTAAAATGGTTTTGCTGAGGATGTCGTATTATATAGAAGGAGCATCCCGTCAAAGAGGCGAGAATGCTCCGTTTTGATATTTTTTTAATAGGCAGAACGCCGCGGCGGAAGCGCAGAGCTCACCTACAGGGAATGAGATCCATACGCCCGTAGGTCCGAAAAAGCGGGTGAGAATGAAACTTAACGGGATTGTTATCACAAATTGGCGGAGCAAAGAGATGATCAGAGAATTCCGCCCGTTTCCTATCGCCTCAAATACGCCGGAATAGATCAGACCGACAGAAGAAACAAGAAATCCGAGGCTGATGATGCGAAGAGCAGTGACTCCGGCGCTCATTAAAGCGGCGTCTGCATCGAACAGAGCGAGAATCTGTTTCGGAAGGGCAAGAGCGAGGATCGTTCCTGTCAACATCAATCCTGCCGCAGTGAGCAGGCTGTATCGTATTGTTGATTTGACGCGGGAACTTTCACCGGCGCCGTAATTGTACCCGATGATCGGACGCATTCCCTGTACGATTCCGTTTGCAGGCATATAGATGAAAGTCTGAAGTTTGAAATAAACGCCTAAAACTGCGACATAAACGTCTGAAAATGCAGTAAGTATACTGTTTAGTACACTGATCAATATAGACGGCAGGAGCATCATAACAGTAGAGGGGATTCCGACACTGTAAATTTGTCTGATGATCGCTTTATCAAAGACAAGATGCTTGAAGCTGATGTGTACCGCGTAAGAGTTTCTTCTATATACGATGATGTATAAGAGTAAGGCGCTGATCTGTCCGATCACGGTGGCGATGGCAGCGCCTGCAACGCCAAGCGCCGGGAAACCGAGCAATCCGAAGATCAGGATCGGATCGAGTATAATATTGACGACACAGCCGGCGATGAGAAGGTACATTGTAATCTTCATTTCACCGATTCCCTGGAAGATCTTTTCAAATGCAATTTGAAAAAGAGAGCCGAAAGAAAGGCAAAGTACGATTTCCGTATATATGGATGCGTCGTTTAATATTTTCGGGTTGTCTGTAAAAAGTTTTAAAAACGGTTCGGAGATCGTCAGACCTGCAATGATAAAAAAGATGCAGTGGATCAATGTAAGGGCGATTCCCAGAGTCGCCGCCCGGTCAGCTTTTTCCCGATTTCCCGCTCCTAAATGAATGGAGATAGCGGAGCTGATCCCGACGCCGATTCCGACCGCTGCGGATAAGATCGCGTTTTGAAGCGGATAGGCAAGCGAAACGGCAGTCAGAGCATCTGTGCCAAGTCTGGAAACGTAGATACTGTCAACGATGTTATAAAGCGATTGAATAAGCATGGACAGCATCATAGGTACAGACATAGAAAGCAGAAGAGAAAAAAAAACAGGTTTCGTCTGCATGAATGAATTTTTCTTTTCCATAATAATAAAAGTCTCCCTGATGTAATACTTTTGCCGATAAAAATATCGGATCAAAAGTTTGTCATTTAAAATATGCCGAGATGTTCGAGCAGGATCTTAACGCCGAGAAGAATCAGGATGATACCTCCGGCAAGCTCTGCTTTCGCTTTGTATCTTGTCCCGAATATGTTTCCGATTTTTACACCTGCGGCAGCGATGATAAACGTTATTACGCCGATAAATGAAACGGCAGGAATAATATGTACATTTAAAAAGGCGAAGGTGATGCCTACGGCCAGAGCGTCAATACTTGTCGCAACAGCCAGAGGGAACATCGTTTTGCAATCTAAAAGGTCGTTTGAAGATTCTTCGTCGCCGGAGAAAGCTTCGCGGATCATATTAATTCCGATGATGGAAAGCAGCATAAACGCAATCCAGTGATCTATAGCGGTAATGCCGTCTTTAAACCGGATGCCGAGAAAGTAGCCTGCTGCAGGCATAAGAGCCTGAAATCCGCCGAACCAAAGACCGACGGCGGTAATCTTTTTCCAGGTGACTTTCGGCATAGCAAGTCCTTTACAGACGGCAACGGCAAAAGCATCCATGGAAAGTCCGACTGCCAGGATGAAAAGTTCTGTAAGTCCCATATAAAAAACTCCTTAGGAATTATAAATCTTAAAAATAATAGCACTAAAAATACTGTTTTTCAAGAGAAAGGAACGGGGGTTTTGGGACGAGAAATAAAACAAATTCACAGGATTGACATATTTGTATGGTAATCTGAAAATAAAAGAGAAATTATCGGAATATTTTTGCCGGTACATTTTTATATGAGAGGTGGATATTGTGGAAAATATAAAAGTGCTTGTTGTAGATGACGAGAGCAGGATGAGAAAACTTGTGAAAGACTTTCTTACCCGGGAAGGATATGCTGTGCTTGAGGCGGGAGACGGCATGGAAGCGATGGACATTTTCTATGAAGATAAGGAGATTGCCCTTGTGATCCTTGATGTGATGATGCCGAAGATGGATGGCTGGCAGGTTTGCCGGGAGATCAGAGAGACGTCCAAAGTACCGATCATCATGCTGACGGCAAGATCGGAAGAACGTGACGAACTTCAAGGGTTTGAACTTGGAGTGGACGAGTATATATCAAAGCCGTTCAGCCCGAAGATTCTTGTGGCGCGGGTAAACGCTATCTTAAGACGAACTCTCGGAAATACGGCCGGAGATGTGATCGAAGCGGGAGATATCAAGATTGATAAGGCGGCGCATATTGTTAAGATCAATGACAAGATGATCGATTTAAGTTATAAGGAGTTTGAACTGTTGTCATATTTTGTGGAAAATCAGGGGATTGCGCTGTCCAGGGAAAAAATATTGAATAATGTGTGGAATTATGATTATTTCGGTGATGCGAGAACAATCGATACTCATGTGAAAAAACTCCGTAGTAAATTAGGCGACAGGGGCGAGTATATCAAAACGATATGGGGTATGGGATATAAATTTGAAGTCAATTAACCGGAGGAAATACAGGGATGATAAAGTATTCGATCAGGCGTCAGATGACGGCGATTTTTATCGGATTGTTCAGTCTTATTTTAGGTCTTGTCCTTATTATAAATAACGCTTTTTTAGGACATTATTATCTGTCTCACAAAGCGGATGATCTGATCCGAACATACAATGACGTCAATGCGAAGCTGGAGTCCGGAAGTCTGTCAGATTCTGATTCGGTGAGGGATATTCTGACACAGCTTGAGCGGGCGAACGTTGACCTTGTCGTGGTGGACGGAGGTGGAAATGCGATCCTTACGACACTTGGAGAAAGCGATCCGCGTTTGAAAGAAATGTTCAGCGGCTTATTCGGAATGGAAGGAGTCGATCATGAAAACATACTGAAGCGGAATGAGGACTACACGATTTACAGAGATAAGAGCAGTCAAGTACAAAGAGATGTAGAGTATTTGAAAATGTGGGGAAGATTTATGGACGGCTCATGGTTTATCATGCAGTGTCCTTATGCGAGTATTACGGAAAGTGCATCTCTTGCAAACCGCTTTTTGATCTATCTCGGATGTATCGGAATGGTTATCGGAGGTCTGTTAGTATGGATGTTTTCCCGAAGTATTACAAGACCGATCATGGAACTTGCCGGATTATCCCAGGAGATGGCAAACTTAAATTTCGATACCAAGTATACGCGCGGCGGCATGGATGAGATCGGTGTGCTCGGGAATAATTTCAATAAAATGTCGGAGAAGCTGGAAAGAACGGTGTCAGAACTAAAGCAGGCGAATAATCAGCTGCAGAAAGATATCGAACAGAAAGAAAAGATCGAGGATATGAGAAATGAATTTCTCGGAAACGTGTCTCATGAACTAAAGACGCCGATCGCCCTTATCCAGGGGTATGCGGAAGGGCTGAAAGAAGGAATCAGCGAAGATCCCGAAAGCCGCGAATTTTACTGTGATGTGATCATAGACGAAGCGGCGAAAATGAATGTGATGGTGAAAAATCTTCTGACGCTGAATCAGTTGGAATTCGGCTCTGATGAAGTACAGTTTGAGCGGTTTGATATCGTGCGCCTTGTAAAGGGGGTAATTGCAAGCTGTGAGATCCTTGTTCAGCAGGCAGGGGCAAAGATCAGTTTTATTTCCGATGAAAGTATCTGTGTGTGGGCGGATGAGTTTAAAACAGAGCAGGTTGTACGAAATTATCTTACGAATGCGATCCACCATGTCGGCAATGAGAAGCGCATAGAAGTCCGTATAGAAAATGGGGACGGAAAAGTGCGGATCACTGTGTTTAATAGCGGAACTCCGATTCCGGAAGAAGATATTCCGAAGTTGTGGGATAAGTTCTATAAAGTGGACAAAGCGCATACAAGAGAATATGGCGGCAACGGAATCGGTCTGTCGATCGTGAAAGCGATCATGGAATCGTTCCACCAGAAATACGGAGTAGAGAACTTTGATAATGGAGTAGCGTTTTGGTTTGAATTGGATGCAAAAGCGTGAAAAACTTATAAGTTCAATGCTTTACGTTAGCGCGTAAATGTGCTAAAATGCAACTAATAATTCAAGGATAGTTGCGTAAGAGGGCATACGGCATGCCGGCTGTCAGCGGTCGGTATATCGTATGCCCTTTTTGCAATAGTAAAAAATGTAAAAAAGAGTGTAAAAGTAAGAAGGAGGGCGGGATAAGTATGTATGATAAAATATACGAGATCATTCAATCGGCAGACGATTTCGTATGGGGCTGGGGGATGATCGCACTTTTGCTGGGAACGCATCTGTTTTTGACAGTTCGCACAGGATTTATCCAGAGAAAGACAATTACAAAAGGGATTCGGCTTTCGGTTGCAAAAGAAGAGGGGGCAGACGGAGAAGTCAGTCAGTTCGGAGCGCTTGCAACAGCGCTTGCCTCCACGATCGGAACGGGAAATATCATCGGTGTCGGAACAGCGATCGCTCTGGGCGGTCCGGGAGCTGTATTCTGGTGCTGGATCACGGGCATTTTCGGAATTGCAACGAAGTATGCCGAATCGCTTATTGCGGTAAAGTACAGAGTAAAAACAGAAGACGGGCGAATGCAGGGCGGTGCGATGTATGCGCTGGAGCGCGGACTGAATATGAGGTGGCTCGGTTTGGCGTTCGCTTTTTTGGCAGGTTTTGCTTCTTTTGGAATCGGATGCGCGACTCAGGTAAACGCGATCGCGGAAGTGTGCAGTAAGAACCTTGGGATCGATCCGTTTGTTGTCGGCGTTGTTGTGGCAGGGATGACGGCGGTTGTGATTTTCGGAGGAATAAAAAGTATTGCGAAAGTATGTGAAAAGCTTGTTCCGTTTATGGCGGCTTTCTATGTGATAGGCTGCGTCGTTATATTGTTTATCAATTATGATTACATCATTCCGGCGGTCACGACGATCTGCCGGCTTGCGTTTACAAAAGGAGCGGCCGCAGGCGGACTTGTAGGCGGAGGTATCCGGTATGCCATTCAGTATGGAGTCGCAAGAGGACTTTTCTCAAATGAATCGGGACTTGGTTCGGCTCCGATCGCGGCTGCGGCGGCAAAGACAAAAAATCCGGTCCGTCAGGCTCTTGTTTCTTCCACGGGAACGTTTTGGGATACGGTTGTCGTCTGTTTGATGACCGGACTTGTGCTTGTGACAACGATTATGAAAAATCCGGCGATCAATATTGACGAGGCGGTAAACGGAGGCGAACTGACAACGATGGCGTTTGGTCAGATTCCCTTTTTCGGTCCTCTTATTCTTGTTGTCGGTATTATCTCATTTGCGTATTCGACGATTTTGGGATGGGCGTATTACGGTGAGCGGTGCGTAGAATATTTTGCGGGAAAAGCGGGACTTCTTCCATATCGGCTTCTCTATGTAGCGGTGCTTCTTGTCGCTCCGGTGCTTACGCTTGATCTTGTGTGGAAGGTGGCGGATATACTGAACGCGTTGATGGCGATACCGAACCTGACCGCAGTGCTGCTCCTTTCTCCGGTTATCGTAAAAGAGACGAAAAAATATATTAAAAATCTGGATGCGGTAGATCATACGCCGATTCCGGTCGTAAAAACAGGAAGAGGAAAAAGAAGATAGAAACACGAAACGAAAAGCGGAAAACTGCCGTACGGAATAAAGAAACGAAAAAGAGAAATATAGAATGAAAAACAAAAGCAGGGAGAGGAAAATATGATCGCAATTATAGACTATGACGCAGGAAATATTAAAAGTGTGGAAAAAGCGCTCTTAAGTCTCGGACAGGAAGTGACAGTTACGGCGAAACAAGATGAAATACTGGGCGCGGATAAGATTGTTTTACCGGGGGTAGGCGCGTTTGGAGACGCTATGGAGAATCTGAGAAAGCGACAACTTGACGCTGTGATCCGGGAAGCAGTGGAAAAGGAAATTCCGTTTCTGGGGATATGCCTTGGACTTCAGGTGTTGTTTGAACAAAGCGAAGAAGCGCCGGGGGTGGAAGGACTTGGGATTTTAAAAGGAAAGATATGCAGGATCCCGAATGCAGAAGGATTAAAAATTCCGCATATGGGGTGGAATTCTCTGCATTTAGAGAATAACGGAAGGCTGTTCAAAGGGATAGAAGATGATCCGTATGTTTATTTTGTGCATTCTTATTATTTGAAAGCAGAGGATGAGCAAATAGTGAAAGCTTCCGCTGAATATGGTGTACATATCCATGCGTCGGTAGAACAAAAAAATGTTTTTGCGTGTCAGTTTCATCCGGAAAAGAGCAGTACGGCGGGACTTCGGATATTGAAAAATTTCGTGGAATTATAAGAGGTGAATGTGATGTTTACAAAGAGAATTATTCCCTGTCTGGATGTAAAAGACGGACGGGTCGTAAAAGGAGTCAACTTTGTAGGTTTGAAAGATGCCGGAGACCCGGTGGAGATCGCGAAGGCATATGACGCCGCAGGAGCGGATGAACTTATATTTCTTGATATTACAGCGTCTTCCGATCAGCGGAAAACGGTAGTCGATATGGTCAGAGAAGTGGCAAAATGTGTTTTCATTCCATTTACTGTCGGCGGAGGAATCCGCACGGTCGATGATTTTCGGGCGCTTCTTCGCGAAGGGGCAGATAAGATTTCCATTAACTCTTCGGCGATCAATACGCCGGAGCTGATCCGCGATGCGGCGGATAAATTCGGCAGTCAGTGCGTTGTAGTGGCGATCGACGCGAAAAAACGTCAGGACGGTTCGGGTTGGAATATTTATAAAAACGGCGGTAGAGTAGACGTTGGGATCGATGCGGTAGAGTGGGCGCAAAAAGTGGAACAACTCGGCGCGGGAGAAATTTTACTTACAAGCATGGACTGTGACGGAACGAAGTCGGGATACGATCTGGAACTGACAAAAGCGATCGCGCAAAGCGTGTCGATTCCTGTGATCGCCTCGGGAGGAGCGGGGAAATTAGAACATTTTAAGGATGCTCTTGCAGAAGGAATGGCAGATGCGGCTCTGGCGGCGTCGCTGTTTCACTATAAAGAACTGGAAATCAGACAGGTGAAAGAGTATTTGGCAAAAGAAGGCGTTTCTGTAAGATTGTGATCTTAGAGGAACAAGGGGAAAGACTGCATGAAGAGACAATACCGATAAAAGCGGCGGAGATACAAACGGAAAGAAAGACGAGGGTGATAAAGATGTCAGGTATAAGCGGAGACTGGTATGAAGCGCTGAAAGGTGAATTTTCAAAGCCATATTACAGAACATTATTTCAGACGGTAAACGAGGAATATAGAACAAGATTGATTTTCCCGCCGGCGGAGGATATATTTAATGCATTTCATTTGACTCCGCTGAAAAAGGTGAAAGTAGTGATACTCGGACAAGACCCTTATCACAATAACGGACAGGCGCACGGGCTTTGCTTTTCAGTGAAAAAGGGAGTGGATGTGCCGCCGTCTCTTGTCAACATTTATAAAGAGCTTCATGATGATCTCGGGTGTACGATCCCTGATCACGGATGCCTTACAAAATGGGCAAATCAGGGAGTTCTCATGTTGAATACTGTGCTGACTGTTCGTGCTCATCAGGCAAATTCCCACAGGGGCATCGGCTGGGAAGAATTTACGGATGCGGCGATCATGGCGTTAAACGGTCAGGACCGTCCGATCGTATTTATTTTATGGGGCGCTCCGGCGCAGAGAAAAAAGGCGATGCTGAACAATCCGAAGCATCTGATATTGACAGCGCCGCACCCGAGTCCGCTGTCGGCATATCGTGGATTTTTCGGGAGCAGACCGTTTAGTAAAACGAATGAGTTTTTAGAGTCGCAAGGCGAAGAGCCTATTGACTGGCAGATCGAATAGAAAAGAAAGCAGAAAGGCTGCAGATGTTTTGCGGCCTTTTTTGTTATAGGGGGAAAACAGAAGTTTTGCGCAGATGAGATTCGGATATTAAGAAATTATTCATAAAATACATAGCGAAATCTAACAAAACATATGATACGATACAAATAACAATGCATCGCTGTTTCGTAAAAAGGCAGATCTGACTGCCGAAGATTCGTATGTGTTGAGACAGGAGATAAAACAAACAGACAGAATGAGTAAAGAAAGCAAAAAGGAGGAGACAGTGAGGGAGATTATCAGTGTGAAAAACCTGTATAAACTGTATCGTGTCGGCGATTCGGTCGTCCGGGCATTGGACGGCGTTAGTTTTTCAGTGTACGAGGGAGAATTTTGTGCGATCGTCGGAACGTCCGGTTCCGGAAAATCGACTCTTTTGAATATGCTTGCCGGACTGGAAAAACCGACTCGCGGGGAAGTGATCGTAGCGGGGAAGCATATCGAGCAGATGAAAGAAAATGAACTTGTAAAGTTCAGAGGAGAAAACGTTGGTTTTATATTTCAGTCGTTTCATCTGATGGGAACGATGAATGCACTGGAAAATGTGGCGCTTCCGCTTACATTTCGCGGAGAGCCGAGAAAAGAACGAATAAAAAAAGCCGACAGAATGCTGGATCTGGTGAGCTTGGAAAAACATAAAAAACATCTGCCGAACCAGTTATCAGGAGGACAGCAGCAAAGAGTAAGCGTGGCAAGGGCGCTTGTGAACGATCCGAAGATTATTTTTGCGGATGAACCTACAGGAGCGCTTGATTCACATACGTCTCAAGATGTGATGCGCCTGATGCAAAGACTCGTAAGAGAGCAGAAAAGAACGCTTGTCATGGTCACGCATGATCGAAGTCAGGCGGAATATGCAGACCGGGTATTGGAGATTATAGACGGAAAAATTGTACACATTACAGAAAACAGGAGGAAAGAGGAAAATGAGAGAGCATAGAAAAATGACGTTGAAACGGATCGGAATCGGAATTTTATGCATGGTGTTTGTGTTGTCTATGCTTGCTCCGCTCGTGGCATTTGCAGAGGAAAAAACAGAGTCCGGAAGTCAGGTGTCAAAGAGAGAGCTTGCGTACATTCAGATCAGTGTCGGCGACGGGCAGGAGACGCCTGTGTTTAAGGCGGGGCAGAAGGTATCCGAGTTTCGGATCAATGTAAAAAACAACGGAAATGTAGACGCGCACAACGTGCGGATAGAACCGGATATCAAGAATGCATCCGACTGGCCCTTTGAACTTGATAAGCTGAATTATGAAAAAGAGTTGTCTACGATCAAAAGCGGCGGACAGACTGCGGCTGTGTGGGGGAGTGAAGAGAAACCTCTTATCGTAAGAGGAGATGTGACAGGGAAGTCTTATAAACTGGAATTTAAGATTTCTTACGATGACGGAGAGAAATCCTATGAGACGGATAAGTATGTCTTTGTAAAAACGACCGCAAAAGAAAAGCCATCGGAAAATCAGGGTGGAAATGCAAACGGCGGAGAGATAAACAACGGAAATACCGGAAACGGAAGCGGCGGATCGGGAAATGCGCAGGGAACGCCGGACGATTCGGGCGCGGTGTTCGGAGGAGTATATACCAGCGATCCGGTCATGGCAGGCGGCTCGGCAGGCGGCGCGGATGCGTCAAGCGCATCTGTTCCGCGGGTGATTGTAACAGGATTTAATACAGAGCCGGCGGAAGTTCGCGCGGGAAGTAATTTTAAATTGATCGTCCACCTGAAAAATACTTCTTCAAAAACTGCTGTTTCAAATATGCTTTTTGATATGCAGGCTCCGTCATCAGGTTCAGAAGGTGCGGCGGAAGCTCCGGCGTTTCTTCCGGCATCGGGTTCAAGCTCTGTTTATCTTGACGGAATTCCTGCCGGAGGAACGAGCGACATTTCAATCGAATTGAATGCACGGGCAGATCTTGTGAAAAAGCCGTACAGTATCAGCATGTCTATGAAGTATGAAGACAGCAGCGCGGCGCAGTATGAGGCGCAGTCAAGCCTTGCGATCCCGGTCATACAGGACGCCCGGTTTGAGTTCAGTAAGATCGAGATCGCGCCGGAGACAGTAGCGGTCGGAGAAGAGGCGAATATTTCCTGCAGTCTGTACAATCTCGGACGGGTGAAGATGTACAATGTGAAAGCTCGTTTTGAAGGCAAGATGATCGAGTCAGACGAACAGTTTATCGGAAATCTTGATTCCGGCGCGACAGGCATGATCGACGCCATCGTGACGGCGAAAGAAGAGACGATGGACAATACAGAGTGTAAGCTGATCTTAACTTATGAAGATGATGCGGGAAATGTATCGACAGCGGAGGAAAAATTTGACCTTACTGTTATGCCGATGTCAGATGCCGGAGACCTGGACGCTATGGCAGATATACCGGAAGAACAGGGGGGGCTGCCGATCGGAATGATCTTGGCAGCAGCCGTAGTTGTGATCGTTGCTGTGGCTGTGGCAATCGTGCTTATTATGAAGAGGAAAAAAGCAAAACGTCTGGAAGCGGAAGAGGAGGAGTTGTTTGATGAGGTGGAGCGATCTGCTGAGGATGAGCGTTAGCAGCCTGCGGCGCAGAAAATTAAGAACGTTTCTTACGGTACTAGGCGTTGTGATCGGAACGGCTTCTATAGTAGTTATGATATCGCTCGGACTCGGACTTCAGGAATCCATGTATAAAGAGGTGGAGCAAAACGGAGGAACGACAAGTATTACCGTGACGGGAAAAGATTCGGGCGGAATGATGTACGGTTATTCGGGAATGTCTTCGGACGAAGAAGAATCGCAGAAATACATCACAGATGATGTGATCAAAGAGTTGAAAAACGTAGCCCATGTGAAAAGTGCAGAGCCGATCTTAAGCATATCGGTAATCGCGCTGAAAGGAAAATATGAAGGCTTTATCGAATTGACAGGAATGACGCCTGAAGGTTTGAAGACATTGAATCTGGAGCTGGAGGATGGCGGGCGGCTTCCTGATCCGAACAGCGCCCAGCTGGAACTTGTATATGGAAATACAGTAATAACGAATTTTTATGAAAAAACATCAGGAAGAGGATATTGGGATTCGGGAGAACTTCCTGATATAGATCTGCAGACGGATTCCGTTTTTCTTATACTCGATCAGGACGGCTATTATCAGTCGCAGAGCGCGGCTTCGGATATCGGCGGCTCTGCCGGAGAAAGCGGAGAAGGCGGAACAGCGTCGGCAAAAACGCCGCCGAAAAAACATGTCGTATCTGCAAGCGGAGTTTTAAAAGGCGGACCGGATACCTATACGGTGAATTCTTATATGACGTTTTGCGATATCAATAAGCTGAGGACGTATCTTGAAAAAGAATTCAGAGGAAGAGCGATTCCGGGGCAGCCGACGACAAAGAGCGGAAAACCATATAATAAGTTTGTATATTCGTCGGCAAAAGTACAGGCGGACGACATGGAAAACGTAGAGGCTGTCTCAGACGCGATTCGGGCGATGGGATATAATGTGTCGTCGAATATCGAATATATCGACAGCATGAAGAAACAGTTTGCAATGGTTCAGGCGGTGCTTGGCGGAATCGGAGCCGTTTCGCTGTTTGTTGCGGCAATCGGAATCGCAAATACGATGATGATGTCTATTTATGAGAGAACGAAAGAAATCGGCGTTATGAAAGTGATCGGATGCAGTCTTGGAAATATTCGTCAGATGTTTCTTTTGGAAGCGGCGTTTATCGGACTTGGCGGAGGTGTGATCGGAAATGTTTTAAGTTTCCTTATGTCTGCGGCGATCAATGCTCTTGTGAAGGGCAAAGAGATGGGAATGACAACAGGGCAGATTTCTTATATTCCTTTGTGGCTTGTTCTTGTTTCTCTTGGGTTTGCAATGCTTGTCGGAACGGCGGCGGGATATTTCCCGGCGAGAAGGGCGATGAAGTTAAGTCCGCTTGCGGCGATCAGAAATGAATGACAACCGGAAACAGGCGGCGGTTAGAAATAAGTGACGATCAGCCGATGATAAGAGGCGCAGATAGATCGGATAATAACGAAAAATGGTAAAAGACAGAGGTGACCGGGGATTATTCCTCGATCACCTCTATTTCTAAATAATCAAAATCAATGCTGTCTACAAAGTTATCCTGATAAAACCGAGCTTTTGCGTGCCGTTTGAAGTCGGCGATCGTTGTGTCAAGCCAGATAGGCTTGCTTAGATCGAACTCATAGCAGATGGCGTCCAAAGCGTTGAAAATCTTATGTGTGCGGGTGTCTGTTGTCTCATCGCAAATGACAGTATCGCGCAGAAGCCTGTTTTCTTTAAATTCTTTTCCCCATAAACGAAACATAACGAAGCTCCTTTCAAAGTTTATGAAATTTATCATACAAAAATCCCGTTGCTTGTGCAAGCCCTTTTTGATATATTAGTATCAGTTCGGGCGCTCGGACAAAATATACATGCAGGGAAAGCCGGCAAGTTTATATCGTGTCTGTGCGGTGAAATGAAAAAAGAAAACATGATGTGACGCAGGAGTTTGTAAAGGAGTAAAAAGATGATCAGAGTATGCACGATAAATGACAAAGAAATATTGGAAAAGTATTTACAGGAAGAGCCGTATGCCGGAGCAATTTTGGCGGCGATCGAGGAGTTTGGATTTGACGAAAAGTTTCAGACAGTATATCTTGATTCGGAAAAACGAAATCTTGACACCGAGGGAGAGCAAGAAACAGAAGAGACGGTAAAAGGGGTGTATTTGTGGTTTCATAAAAATCTTCTTTTGTACAGTAAAGAAAATAAAGTCGATATAGATTTTCTTGAACAGATGATTTTTATGGCTGCGCCGGACTGTGTTGTGGGAAGGAAGGACAATGTAAATATCGTAAGCTGGCTTTTGACGGATTATCATTTTAAGCAGTCGGACATGATCCCCGAAATCGTGGACGCAGAAGGAAAAACGACTCCGTGTTTTGCGGCAAAAGAAGCGTATGCAGGCGAGTGGGGGTATCTTAAGAAATGAAAAAACTTTTAGATCGGATTTTTATAGATGGTCTGGGCGGAATGGCACAGGGACTTTTTGCTACGCTGATCATAGGAACGATCATTCAGCAGATCGGGTTGTTTATGGGAGGCGGCACAGGAGATCTTATTTATGAACTTGGAAAGATTGCCGCAGGTTTGACAGGTGCAGGCATCGGAGTCGGTGTGGCGCGAAAATTAGAAGCAGGACATCTCGTAATCGTTTCGGCCGCGGTTGTCGGTATGATCGGTGCATTTGCCGGGAAAATCTTATCCGGACAGGTTCTTGTGGATGGAAATCTGGTTCTGGCAGGGCCGGGAGAGCCGTTAGGCGCTTTTGCGGCGGCGTATCTGGCGATCGAGATCGGGATCTTGATCTCGGGTAAAACAAAACTTGATATTATACTGACTCCGCTGGTCTGCATCGGAACGGGATCGGCAGTCGGTCTGTTTGTCGGTCCGCCGATTTCTGAATTTATGTTATGGCTTGGCTCCTTGATCAACTGGGGAACAGAGCAGCAGCCGTTTTTGATGGGAATTGTCGTTTCCGTTTTAATGGGAATGATCCTGACGCTTCCGATCAGCTCAGCGGCGCTTGGAGTAATCCTGAATCTGTCGGGACTGGCGGCAGGGGCGGCGACGATCGGATGCTGCTGTAATATGATCGGATTTGCGGTGGCTAGTTGGAGAGAAAATAAATTCAGCGGATTTCTGGCGCAGGGAATCGGAACGTCGATGCTTCAGATACCGAATATCGTAAGAAGACCTTTGATCTGGCTTCCGGTTATTTTGTCAAGCGCCGTTTTAGGTCCGATCGGAACAATGCTTCTTCATATGACGAACAACGCTACGGGATCGGGTATGGGAACAGCCGGACTTGTCGGTCCGCTTATGACATGGCAGGTAATGACGCAAAGTGAAGCGGGAGTGATCGTGCTCGGAAAGATCATTTTGATCCAGTTTATCCTTCCTGCGGCGGTGACGCTTCTCATTTCTGAGTTTATGCGGAAAAAGAAGTGGATCCGTCAGGGAGATATGAAATTAGAGTTGTAAGAGAAGTCTTAAAAAACAATGAAATCTATGACATGCCTTAGGATTTATGTTAGAATGAAAAAGTAAAATAACTGGCGGAGGCAGTCTGAAATGACGAGTGAACAACAAGTAGAAGCTGCGCTGAAAAGCTATGAGGATGTCGATAGCTGGAAGACGATCATTTTTCTGTATAACGCAGCGCTGAAAGAAGTAGGAACAAAGCTGGAGATTTTGAATGACGAATTTCAGCATGTACATCAATATAATCCGATCGAGCATATAAAGACAAGGATAAAGACGCCGGAAAGCATTGTGAAGAAATTAAGGCGGTATGGCCATGAGACGTCGATCGAGAACATGGTACGCTATATCAATGACATTGCGGGGGTACGTCTTATTTGTTCCTTTACATCTGATATTTACCGTTTGGCGGAGATGATCGGCAATCAAAGCGATCTGAAAGTTCTTTCGATCAAAGATTATATTAAAAATCCAAAAGAAAGCGGTTATAAAAGTTATCATATGCTTGTATCCGTTCCGATCTTTCTTTCCGACAGCGTAGTCGATACAAAAGTGGAAATCCAGATCCGAACGATAGCGATGGATTTTTGGGCGAGTTTGGAACATAAGATTTATTATAAGTTTGAAGGGAATGCGCCTGATTATATAAGCAGAGAATTGAAAGAGTGTGCGAAGATGGTGTCGGAACTTGACGACAAGATGCTCTCTTTGAATGAGGCGATTCAGGCCTGCATGATCAGAGACGATCAGAGAAAAGAAAGTATGGAAGATGTGTTTGACAATGTGATCGGCGAAAGAAGAAAACAGTAAAGAAAATCTTAAGTAATCTTAAGTTTTAAGCTTTGGGGGCAAAAGATATTGATGCTTTTGCCTCTTTTCGTTATACTGTATATTTGGAGGGAAAAGACGAATGCAGGAAGAAAAAACAGAAATAGAACGCTGCGATTTTATACATGTTCATGAAGATGTAGTAAAAAAAGTAAAGGAACACATTCCGGCAGAAAGAGAGCTGAATGATCTTGCGGAATTTTTTAAAGTGTTCGGAGATGTGACGAGACTGAAATTGTTAAGCGTGTTGTTTCATTCGGAGATGTGCGTGTGCGATCTGGCAAAGACGCTGAATATGACTCAGTCGGCGATCTCTCATCAGCTCCGCATTTTGAAACAGATGAAGCTCGTGAAAAACAGAAGGGAAGGAAAGACAGTATTCTATTCTCTTGCAGACGGGCACATTAAAACGATTATTAATCAGGGAATGGAACATATACAAGAGTAATAAAAGAAAAGCCGGCGGGCAGGGAAAGCCGGCAAACAGGAGAAAGCCGACGAACAAGGGGAAGCTGACGAACAGGGAAAAGTTGACGGAAAAGGGAAAAAGGGATGACGAGAGAAACCAGAAAAAGGGAATTGGAGATCGGTATCGGTCTTGTTTTATATTTGCTGGCATTCTTAATAAGCATGCAGGCAAAGATGAAATCAAAGGCGGAGATGCTTTTGTTTTTACTGCCGTATATTGTATCGGCGATCAGTATTTATAAAGAGCAGGCAGAGAAATTTTTGAAAAAGCAGTTTCTGGATGAAAACTTACTGATGATCATAGCGACTGTAGGAGCATTTTTTGTAGGACGTTACAAAGAAGCCGTTGCGGCGATGCTCTTTTATCAGGTCGGAAAACTTGTAGAAGAAATCTCTCTGAGCAGGACGAAAAAATCTATTGCGAAATTTATTGATATTCGTCCGGAATATGCGAACCTGAAAATCGGAAACACAGAAAAGATTGTTCCGCCGCAGGAGCTGAATTTGAGACAGACGATCGTACTGCATCCGGGAGACAAGATCCCGGTTGATGCGGTTGTGACAAGCGGAACGGGAACAGTTGATATGAAAGCGCTGACAGGAGAACCGGATCCTGTCACTGTGCGGATCGGAGACAGGCTGTTCAGCGGAAGCATCAATCTGAACAGCGTGTTGGAAGCCAGAGTTGAGAAACTGTACAATGATTCTACTGCGGCGAAGATTATGCGGCTTGTAGAAAGCGCAAATGAAAACAAATCGGAGAGCGTACATTTTGTAGATAAATTCACAAAATATTATACGCCGATCGTTATTTTGATCGCGCTTTTAACTGTCATTCTCCCGCCTATGATGTTTGTGGAGGCGAAGGCTGAGTGGATATACAGAGGATTGATCATTCTTGTGGCGGCATGTCCGTGCGGGTTGATGGTTTCTATACCGCTTGCGTTTTTGGGCGGGATAGGATCTGCTTCAAAGCAGGGCGTTCTGATAAAAAGCGGAGCTGTTTTGGAAGATCTGATCCGGGTAGACACATATGTTTTTGATAAAACGGGAACACTGACGGAAGGCGTATTTCATGTGAAAGATATTGTTCCGTATAAGTTTGAAAAGGAAAGACTGTTGGAGCTTGCGGCTTTGGCGGAAAGTTATTCAAAGCATCCGGTGGCGCTGTCTCTTGCGGAAGCTTATGGAAAGCCGGCTGAAAGTACGCGGATCAAAGATGTGAAAGAAGAACCGGGGTACGGTGTTCATGCGTTTGTGGACGGACTGGAAGTTTATGCCGGGAACACAAGGCTGATGAACCGGGAAGGAATCCTCTACGCACAGACGGAAAAAGACGGAACTGCCGTTCATGTGGCTGTTGACGGAAAGTATGCGGGATACATATTGATTGCGGATACGATTCGTAAAGATACGGGAAAACTGATGCGCTGGATGCGAAAGAAAAATATGGGAACGGTTATGCTGACCGGAGATAACGAGCGTACGGCGGAAAAAGTGGCGGCAGAGCTGAAAATCGACAGCGTTTATGCGGAGCTGATGCCGGAAGATAAAGTGCAGCTTCTGGAAGAGTTTTGCAATGACCGCATGGAAAATGAAAAATTGGCGTTTGTAGGAGATGGAATGAATGACGCGCCTGTTTTGGCGCTTGCAGACATCGGCATCGCGATGGGCGGTCTCGGCGCGGATGCCGCGCTTGAGGCGGCGGACATTATCCTTATGGAAGATGAGCCGTCGAAGATTATAAATGCGGTGCGGATCGCAAAAGGAACGATCCGGTCTGTACGGGGAAATGTATTGTTTGCGATCGGTATGAAAGTATTTTTAGTCATACTTGCGTTTTTCGGTCTTGTGACGATGCAAAGCGCTATTATAGCAGACATGGTTGTGATGGTAATTAATATTTTGAATTCATTTTGGATGATGAAGTATCCGGAATCGGGGGTGTAAACGAATCGTGAAAATCAAAAAACAGATCGTGTTGGCGGCAGTTCTTTGTATGGCTGTGCCGACTGTGGCATCAGGCTGTGCAAACAGTGCGAAATCAGGTGTAGAGGCATTGGAGGCAGGAGATTATAAAGAGGCGCAGGCACAGTTTGAAAAACTGACTGAAGAAAAGGATAAGAAGAAATCGGCAGAGGGGTATCGGGGACTTGCGATGACATATTATGAGCAGGAGGAGTATAGCTCGGCTCTCGATGCGTTTAAAAAAGCTGTTGACACAGGAGTAGTACAGACGACTCAGATCTATAATCTGATGGGTATTTGTGCAATGAAGACAGAGGATTACGAGGCGGCTCTTGAATATATACAGGCGGGTCTTGCCATGGCGGAAACAGATATGTCAGGTGAAGAAGAGAAGAATTCGGAAAATGGAAAAGATTCTGCTGAAATGATTCAGGAGATGAGATATAACGAAGTTGTCTGTTATGAAAAACTGGCTGATTGGGAAAACGCGAAGCAAAAAGCGTCCGAGTATCTGATCGAATATCCGGAAGATACGGCGATGGAAAGAGAAGCCGAGTTTTTGGAAACGAGATAAACACCGTTTGGCAAAAGAAAGTTCTCATGAAAGGGAATTTTTCGTGAAAGGAAAATCTACGTAAAGGGAAAATCTATGTGGAGGGAAAATCTATGTGGAGGGAAAATCTTTGTGAAGGGAAAATTCTCATAAAAGAAAATTCGGAGAAATAATATGTATGAGATGGAGCAAATCGACGAGAGGGTGATCCTCGTCGGAATCGATACGGGAAATGAAGATGCGGCAAACCGTTCGCTTGACGAACTTTCGGAATTGGCGAAAACTGCAAAAGCGGCTGTAGTCGGCAGGCTGATCCAGCCAAGAGAGAGCGCGCATCCGGGAACATATATCGGGAAAGGCAAATTGACGGAACTCAAAGATCTTATATGGGAGACTGACGCGACGGGGATTATTTGCGACGATGAGCTGACGAGCGCACAATTAGGCAACCTTGAAGAAGAACTGTCATGTAAAATTATAGACAGGACGCTTTTGATCCTTGATATTTTTGCGGCGCGGGCAGTATCGGGAGAAGGAAAGATCCAGGTGGAGCTTGCTCAGCTTCGATACAGAGCGTCAAGACTGGCGGGGCTTGGCAGATCTTTATCCCGTCTCGGCGGGGGGATCGGAACGAGAGGTCCGGGAGAAAAAAAGCTGGAGATGGACAGGCGTTTGATCAGAGAACGGATCAGCAGACTGAAAAAAGAACTAAAAGACGTGGAAAAGCATCGGGAATTAATACGGACACAGAGAAAACAGTCGGGATTAAAGGTGGCGGCTTTAGTAGGATATACATCGGCGGGAAAGAGCAGTATAGAAAATGTGCTGACAAATGCCGGCATTTTAGAAGACGCCATGCTGTTTTCTACATTAGATACTACAACCCGCTCTCTTGTTCTCGATAATACGCAGGAAATATTAGTTACAGATACGGTCGGTTTTATAAGAAAACTGCCTCATCACCTTGTGGAAGCGTTTAAAAGTACGTTAGAAGAAGCGAAGTATGCGGACATTATTATTCATGTGGTAGATGCGTCTAATCCGCAAATGGATGAGCAAATGCATGTCGTTTACGATACATTGCGTCAGCTTGGAGCGGCAGACCGACCGGTGATCACACTTTTTAATAAGCAGGATAAACTCGAGTCGGCAGGCAGCTATCGGGATTTTCAGGCGGAATATTCAATTCCGGCTTCGGCAAAAACAGGAGAAGGTCTTGCAGAACTAAAAAAGGCGCTTCTCGAGATCGTACGAAGAGAACAGATCTATGTGGAGCGTTTGTATGATTTCTCGGAAGCATCGAAAATTCAGCTTATCCGAAGTCGTGGACAACTTTTGTCGGAGAAGTATGTTCCGGAAGGGATTGAAGTGAAAGCGTACGTTCCGAAAGATATTTATGGGAAGGTTTGTATATAATTACCAAAAATAAAGGGGGAAATATGAGGGAACGATAGTTTTAAAGCTGTAAGATAGTAATGAAACCGGTAGGGAAAGTGGTGCAAAAAGCGGAAAATAATTTGACATTTTTGTTGAAAATTGGTAACATTATTTAGATGATACAAGAAAATATGTGACAGAGTATTGCTGTACAGAGCAGGCAAGACCTTTTTAACTGATTATATGGGTGGTAAAGCAGGGATTGCCTTTTTTCTTGTATTATGAGGAAATCAGGGGATTATTTCCGAGAAAAAGTTATGAAAAAGGAGGAACAAGGAAGCAATGCATAACGTGAAAAAGTCATTCAAAAGACTATTGGCGGTATCATTATGCGCAAGCTGCGTCTTGTCAAATGGGATGCTTTCTCTTGCGGAAGGGGCAGAGGACAAGGCGGTGAATCTGGCTTTGGGATGTCAGGCGACTGCAAATGCCCAGTACAATCAAAACGGTAATGATATGAGCGCGTCAAAGGCAGTTGACGGCAACGATGAAACGCGGTGGTCTTCTGAAGGTGCGGCCCCGGGATGGCTGCAAGTGGACTTGGGAGAACAAAAGTCCTTTACGCAGTTCCGCATCTTAAGTGAAGGCGGTACAGGAGTTACCGTAGGAAAACAGTTGATCGGGAAGTTCAAAATCGAAGGTTCTAACGACAATTCAAAGTGGACTTTGATCCATCAGTCGGAGGATAAACAGGCGGAAGGTTTTCCGCAGGATACAGTGGTAACGCTGGAAAAACCGGTAAGTTACCGATACGTGAAGCTGACGGTGGAGTCGTTGAAAACAGGAGCTTTTGACAGCGTTTCGATTCGCGAATTTGAGATCCGTGATAAAGAAGAGACAACTCCGGAAAAACCGCAAGACCCGGAAGAAAACGTGGCTCTGAAAAAAACGGCAGCAGCAGATTCTACAGAAGATAATAGTTTGATCGCGGCGAAAGCGTTTGACGGCAACACAAAAGATCGAAGCTCAAGATGGAGTAGCGCGGTAGCGGACGCCCCGCACTGGATTTATGTCGATCTCGGAAAAGAAATGGATGTAAAAACAGTCTGTATTTTCTGGGAAACAAGAAAAGCGACGGACTATAAGATCCAGATCGCAAACACGGCAGAAGCGCCGGCGGAATCCGATTGGAAAGATGTGAAGCACGTACAGGATCGTCCGAAGGCATTGAAAGATGCAATCGTGTTGGATAAAGTTGAGAAAGCAAGATATGTGCGCTTGTACATCAATTCATTTACAAAGAATGATCCTGATAATGAAGGGGCAAGCTGGAATTCGATCTCGATTTATGAAATGGAAGTATACGGCGGCGAGCCTAAGGTAGATATCGAGGAAGGAATCTCGGTTGATACTCCGAAAAAGGGTGATAAGAAGCTGACAGTCCATATTCCGGAAGAAACAAAAACGGAAAAGGTAACATATAACGGAACGGATTATGAACAGGTTGTAGATGCGGATTTGAATCTTTATCAGCCGGTTGTAGATACGACAGTGAAAGTTTCCTTTAAAATCGAGAATAAAGAAAACGGCTCTTATCGTTTCAAGGAAATTCCGGTAACAGTTCCGGGAGAATATGAAACGAAAGAAGGAGATAACGCAGCGCCGGACGTTTTGCCGGAAATCAGAGAATGGAAGGGAAATGCCGGAACGTTTGCTCCGAATGCGGGAAGCCGTATTGTCATTAAAGATGCAGAACTTCAGGAAATGGCAGATGCATTTGCAAAAGATTATGAGGCAATTATGGGACAGACGCTCCCTGTAGTAACTGCAGATTCGGCGAATGCAGGCGACTTTTTCTTTGCGCTGACAAAAGAAGGAAAGGGACTGCAGGAGGAAGGCTACCTTATGACGGTAGATGAAAAGACTGCGGTAGAAGCGGAGACAACAACAGGAGCATTCTGGGCAACAAGAACGATTTTACAGAGCCTGAAAGCGAACGGAAATATTCCGCAGGGTGTTGCAAGAGACTACCCGCTTTATAAAGTGCGCGGATTCATTTTGGATGTCGGACGTAAGACGTTTACAATGGACTGGCTGGAAGATACGGTAAAACAGATGTCATGGTATAAGATGAACGACTTCCAGATCCATCTGAACGATAACCTGATCCCGCTGGAGCACTATTCCCAGATCGGAGAAGATCCGATGCAGGCATATTCTGCATTCCGTCTGGAATCTGATATTAAAGAAGGCGGAAAAGACGGTCTGTATAAGGCGGATCTGACGAGTAAAGACGTATTCTATACAAAAGACGAGTTCCGAAACCTGATTCAGGAATCAAGGGTATACGGAGTGGATATTGTACCGGAGATCGATACGCCGGCACATTCTCTTGCTTTGACAAAGGTAAGACCGGATCTGCGTCACGGTACATACGGAAGAGACAACGATCATCTTGCGCTGAAAGAAAAATATGATGAAAGTCTGGAATTCGTACAGAGTATTTTCAATGAATATATGGGAAAAGATCTGTCCGATCCGGTATTCGATAAAGATACGGTCGTACATGTCGGCGCGGATGAATATACGGCGGCGCCGGAAGCATACAGAAAGTTTGCGGACGACATGCTTAAGTATGTGCAGGACAGCGGACGTACGCCGCGTATCTGGGGAAGTCTTTCCACGATCAAGGGAGAAACTTCGGTGCGCAGCGAAGGCGTGCAGATGAACCTGTGGAACTTTGGCTGGGCAAATATGGACAAGATGTACGAGCAGGGTTACGATTTGATCAACTGCAACGACGGAAATTACTACATTGTTCCGAATGCCGGCTATTACTATGATTATCTGAATGAAGATACATTATATAATCTGGCAATCAACTCTATCGGCGGAGTGACAATTCCGGCAGGAGATAAACAGATGATCGGCGGCGCTATTGCGGTATGGAACGACATGACAGACTATCTGGAAAACGGTGTCAGCGAATATGACGTATATGATCGTATCGACAATGAGATCGCATTGTTTGGCGCAAAGCTGTGGGGAAAAGGAAATAAAGACTTAAGCGCGGCAAAAGAAGATTATGCGGCGCTTGGAACAGCTCCGCGGACAAACTTTACATACGAGACAGAGAAAAACGAAGAAGGCGCGGCAGTTCATTATCCGATGGATAATATGAAAGATGCTTCCGGCGCGGACAGGATCTTAAAGAAGGAAAGAATGCCGCTATCGAAAGCGTAGACGGAAGAAACGCGCTGAAGCTCGAAGGCAAAGAAAGCTATGTAAGTACAGATCTTGCGACGGCAGGACTTGGAAATGATTTGCGCGTAAAAGTAAAGAGGACAACAGACGGCGACGAAGAACAGATTCTCTTTGAAAGCAGCTACGGAACGATCAAAGCAGTTCAAAAAAGAAACCGGAAAGGTTGGTTTCACAAGAGAAAATCATGATTATTCCTTTAACTATAAACTGCCTGTCAATGAATGGGTAGAACTGGAATTTAAAAATGAGCAGAATAAGACATATCTCTATGTCAACGGAGAGTTAAGAGACGTACTTGGAGACGATGAACGGGTAGAGGGAAGACCGCTGCTTGCGACAACGATGTTCCCGATCGAAAGAATCGGAAGTACTAAGAATGCGTTCACAGGTTACGTGGACGACGTCCGCCTTGGAACGAATGCTGATTTTGCGTCTACAATGCCGCTTGATTACGCAGTGCTTACTGCAAATCAGGTAATCGGAAAAACGGAAAATGCACAACTTGCCCAGCTTGTAAAAGAGGCAGAGGCGATATTTGCAGCTTATAATCCTGACGCGTCGGCAATCAATGACTTGGCGGCAGAGATAAAAGCAGTTTTAGACGACAGCGATTACAAAGAAGCGGACTACAGCAGAATTGAAACGCTCAAGAAGACAATCCCGTCGGATCTTTCTCCGTTTACAGAAGAATCGGCGGCATGGCTTGAGTACGTGCTTTCGCAGATTCGTACCGGACTGCCGGAAGAAATGCAGAGTACGGTAGACGGTTATGAGAAAATGCTGGCAGATGCTCTGGCAGGTCTGACACTGGTTGAAGAAAGAAATGTCAACTATGTAGATAATGCAAAACTTACGGCGACAGCATCCTCGCATCAGGATAACGGATCTGCGCCGGATAAAGCGCTGGATGGAGACACAAACACAATCTGGCATTCAAAGTGGGATATCACAACTATGCCCCATTGGATCGATCTTGAAATGGAAGAACCAATGGCGGTTGACGGACTTACTTATGTGCCGCGTCAGACAGGAACAAACGGAAATGTGACTAAGTATGAGATTCAGATTAGCAATGACGGAACAAATTATACGAAGCATGCAGAAGGCACATTGAAAAATAATGCGGATACAAAAGTAATTGATTTTAACAAAGTTACTACGAAACATGTGCGTCTGGTTTATCTGGAGGCGGCAAATAACAATGGCGCTGCGGCAGAATTAAAACTGCATCAGGCCGACGTTCCGGCAGATATTGAAGGTTTGACTGCTGTGATCACCGAGGCAAAAGCAATCAAGAATGAAGGATTTACAAAAGAATCATGGGATGCGCTTCAGAACAAGATTGCAGAGGCAGAAGAATTGGCGTCTGCGGAAAATGCAGATGCGAATGATGTGGAAATCATGAAGAGAGAATTATCAAAAGCAATGACATCTCTCATTTTAGAGGACAAGGTAACTTCAGATCCAGAACCGGGCAAAGTGGATAAGAGCAAACTGCAGGAGCTTTATAATAAATATAAAGGTATCAAAGCAGACGGGTATACAGCAGAAAGTTGGACGGCATTTGCTGAAGCACGTACAGAGGCGGAAACGGTTCTTGCAAATGAAAAAGCAACACAGGAAAAAGTGGATAAAGCGGCGGAGAATCTTGAAAAAGCGTTTAAATCACTCAAGAAAGAGGAAACGAAGCCGGATCCAGACCCGACACCGGATCCAGACCCGGGCGCTGCAGATGTAAGCGGACTGAAGAATCTTTATGAAGCGTATAAAGACATTAAATCGGACGGGTACACAGCAGAAAGCTGGGCGGCATTTGATAAAGCCCGTGCAGAAGCAGAAAAGATCCTTGCAAATCCGAATGCGACACAAGATGATGTGAATGCGGCGAAAGCGGCTCTGGAAGCAGCTTATAAAGGTCTTGTTCCTAAGACGCAGCCGAATCCGACACCGGGCGGAAACGGCGGAAACGTTGGCAGCACAGCGGTTGTCACAGGAGACAGCGCAAATATCGCAGGATATCTGACAGTTCTTCTGGCAGCAGGTGGAATCGCTGTAGTAACATTCTTTAGAAGAAAAAGAGTGAAATAAAAAACATCTGATTCGTAAGATGCTGTATGAAATACAAAAGGCGGTGCGTGTAAAGCATCGCCTTTTGTGTATGAGTAATCCCATATCAGATCTTCCGATATCGAAATAGTAGTTCGTACAATCGAAATAAGATACAGACATCTCCCAGATACAGATTTTGTAATGGTGAATTAATGACAGGAATTCTGTCATTGAAAAAAGATAAAATATTTGTGCAAAAATAGAAGATGTGTTATTCTTTTATCACAAATTCAGTTTTCTGAGAATGTGGGAAGAAAAAGAAACCGGTTTTATTTCGTTGAATTCTAATAATCTTGCGGCAGTCGCTGCAGTGAAAATCAAATTTGTAAAAAACATGAGAAAAGAAAAAAGGGATAAAGGCGCTGAGGAAAGCGCGTATTTTTGATTGCTTCATATAATTATGTTTGCTACAATGAAGGAGGAAATCGGTTGAAAAATAAAAGAATACACAGGAAGTATAAAGACAGGGTTTTCCGTATTATTTTTCGAGATAAAAAGGAACTTCCGGAGCTGTATAACGTGGTTAATGACAGCGCGTATACGAATCCCGATGAACTGACGATCACAACGATTGAAGATGTTGTGTACATGGGAATGAAGAATGACTTGTCCTTTATTATCGGTGATGTGATGAATTTATATGAACATCAAAGTTCATATAGTCCAAATCTGCCGCTGAGAGGATTGTTTTACTTTGCGTCGCTTTATCGGGAACGGATCGAAGATGTGAAACAAAAGCTCTATATGAACGTTCCTTTACATATCCCGTTCCCGCAGTATATTGTTTTTTATAACGGAACGAAACAAGAGCCGGAACGACAGGAACTGAAACTAAGCGACTTGTTTGTTAAGACGGGAAAAGAAGTGCCGCCGGCGCTTGAATGTAAAGCGGTTGTGCTGAATATTAATTTTGGTCACAACAGAGAACTTATGGAAAAGTGTGTGACACTGCGGGAATATTCCCGGTTTGTCGCAATGATCCGTCAGCAGATGTCAGGAGAACTTCCGTTTGAAGAGGCGGTAGAGCGGGCGGTAGACACTTGCATCCGTCAGGGAATTTTGTCTGAAATACTTCGTAAAAATCGGTCGGAGGTAATCGATATGATTTTGACGGAATATAATGAGGAAGAGTTTTCTTTATCGGAAGGTGAAGCGGAACAATATGTGAAAAAAAGTGCTTGACAATTTGGATGAGTAGTGATATTTTATAAAAGTAATTGACTGCCGAAGACAGCAGGTGCCGTTAGGCATAAGGTTGAGAACGCCTGCCGAGGAAGATACGAATTCTTTTTAAAAAGAACATTTGTAAACCTCTGTGTCTTCTGTCGCAGAGGTTTTTTGTATAGGCGACGAGCCAAAGTTCGGGGTTGCCCGGGATGTTGGTAATCGCCTGCAATCCCGGGATGTGCCTTTCGGCGCTTCCGATGATTGAAGGTCTCAGGACGCAGTCATTTAAAATCTATAAGGAGGTGTACCTGAACGTGGCAAAAGTTGAATTAAAACAACCGATCGTAGCAGCTATCGCAGAAGACATCAAAGATGCTCAGTCTGTAGTTATCGTTGACTACCGTGGACTTACAGTAGCACAGGATACAGAGCTTCGTAAAAAGCTCAGAGAAGCCGGCGTTACTTACAAAGTATGTAAGAACACAATGATGAAGAGAGCATTTGAAGGAACAGAGTTCGCGGGTCTGGATGAGTATTTAGAAGGACCGAGCGCACTTTGCGTATCTAAGGAAGATGCGACAGCTCCGGCCAGAATTCTTGCAGAGTTTGCTAAGACAGCAGACAAACTTGAGATGAAAGCCGGTGTAATTGAAGGAACTGTATATGATGTAGCCGGATTGAATGAACTGGCTAAGATTCCGTCAAGAGAGGTACTTCTCTCCAAATTGCTCGGAAGCTTGCAGTCACCGATTACAAACTTTGCTCGTGTTATTAAACAGATCGCTGAGAAAGACGGCGAGGCAGCAACAGAGGCTCCGGCCGAAGAAGCGGCAGCAGAGGAGTAAAATACAGATGTGCCGGATATGCGGCGCAATGTAAAAAGGAACAAAATCTGAACCGGAGATCAGAAGAAGAGTCCGGCAGAGTAAATTTAAAAATGGAGGATATCAAAAATGGCTAAAATGACAACAGCTGAAATGATCGAAGCGATCAAAGAGTTATCAGTATTAGAGTTAAATGAATTAGTAAAAGCATGTGAAGAAGAGTTTGGTGTATCTGCAGCAGCAGGCGTTGTAGTTGCAAAGCAGCAGCAGACGGTGGCGCAGCAGCAGAAGAAAAAGATGAGTTTGACGTAGAACTCGTATCTGCAGGAGCTTCCAAAGTTAAAGTTATCAAAGCAGTTCGCGAGATCACAGGTCTTGGACTGAAAGAAGCAAAAGAGCTTGTTGACAACGCTCCGAAGACACTCAAAGAGGGTGTTTCCAAAGCAGAGGCTGAGGAGATCAAAGCTAAACTTGAGGCAGAAGGTGCAGAAGTTAGCATGAAATAATCGGAGTTTCCGATAACTTTATGAACGTCTTTAAGTAAGACGGTCTTAAGAAAATCAACCGCAGAAGATAAAATGCTTCTGCGGTTCTTTTGTCTTTGTTGTGCGTTTACGTTAAACATCGCCGTTTGTCGAAAAGTGACGCATAATATCATATATGAAGAAAAATGTCAAGAAAAAAATGGGAAATGTTATTGACAACGAAAAGAGCTTTGTGTTATAGTTAAAAATGCACTATTATGGAAAGGTATGCCGTATTAGAAGCGTTATTACTATTACAAGGCTCTTTTCATTTACGCGAAGCAACGTGCCAAAATCTCTGTTTATACGGTGTTTTGGCGACTGCCACGATAACGGGAATAATTGAGATGCAAGAGAAGTCCCGTTTGTAAAGATTCAGGTCATTCGATGTTGTCCGACAAAGGAGATGCGGACAACGAAAGAGGAATGATTGAAAAAATGATAGAGGAGTGAAACGTCAATGGAGAAAAACAGAATCCGTCCCATTAAAACCGGAAAAAGTTTCCGCATGAGTTACTCACGGCAGAAAGAAGTATTGGAGATGCCTAACCTCATTGAAGTTCAAAAAGATTCCTATCAATGGTTTCTTGACGAAGGACTCAAAGAGGTGTTCGACGATATTTCCCCGATCGCTGATTACAGCGGACACTTAAGTCTGGAATTCGTAGATTTCACACTTTGCGAGGACGATGTGAAATATACGATCGATGAGTGTAAAGAGCGCGATGCGACTTATGCTGCTCCCTTAAAAGTGAGAGTCCGTCTCCACAATAAAGAGACTGATGAGATTAACGAGCATGAGATTTTTATGGGAGATCTTCCGCTGATGACAAAGACGGGTACATTTGTTATCAACGGTGCAGAGCGTGTTATCGTCAGTCAGCTCGTGCGTTCTCCGGGAATTTATTATGGCATTGCTCATGATAAACTCGGAAAGAAACTGTACTCATCTACAGTGATCCCAAACCGAGGCGCATGGCTTGAATATGAGACAGACTCCAACGACGTTTTTTATGTGCGCGTCGATCGTACAAGAAAAGTTCCGATCACAGTGCTGATCCGTGCACTTGGTATCGGAACGAATGCAGAGATTGTTGATCTTTTCGGTGAAGAGCCGAAGATCCTTGCAAGCTTTACAAAGGACACTGCGGAGAGTTATCAGGAAGGTCTTTTGGAACTGTACAAGAAGATCCGCCCGGGCGAGCCGCTTGCAGTAGACAGCGCGGAAAGTCTGATCAACAGCATGTTCTTTGATCCGAGAAGATATGATCTCGCAAAGGTTGGACGTTATAAATTCAATAAGAAACTGATGCTGAAAAACCGTATTGCAGGCTGCATACTTGCAGAGGATGCGGTGAGTCAGCTTACGGGAGAGATAGTTGCTGAAAAAGGTACGAAGATTACTCGTGAACTTGCAGATAAGATCCAGAACAATGCCGTTCCTTATCTGTGGGTAGAAGGTGAAGATGAAGAGAGAAACATCAAGATCCTTTCTAATATGATGGTAGATTTTCAGGCTGTTACAGATATCGATCCTGAAGAAGTAGGTGTTACGGAGCAGGTATATTATCCGGTTTTGGCGGGAATTATCGAAGAGTCCGCAGGAGACATCGAAGAGATGAAAGCGTTGATCAAACGTGACATTCACGATTTGATCCCGAAGCATATTACAAAAAGAGGACATCCTCGCGTCCATCAACTATAATATGCATCTTGAATATGGCATGGGAACGGATGATGACATTGACCATTTGGGTAACCGCCGTATCCGCGCAGTAGGAGAATTGCTCCAGAATCAGTACAGAATCGGTCTTTCAAGATTAGAAAGAGTTGTCCGTGAGCGTATGACGACACAGGATCAGGAAGGAATTTCCCCGCAGTCACTGATCAATATCAAACCGGTGACGGCAGCGGTGAAAGAGTTCTTCGGTTCTTCTCAGTTGTCTCAGTTTATGGATCAGAACAACCCGCTTGGAGAGTTGACACATAAGAGACGTCTTTCCGCACTTGGACCGGGAGGTCTTTCCAGAGATCGCGCCGGATTCGAGGTTCGAGACGTACATTATTCACACTATGGAAGAATGTGTCCGATCGAGACGCCTGAAGGTCCGAACATCGGTCTGATCAACTCTTTGGCAACATATGCGCGAATTAATCAGTATGGATTTGTTGAAGCGCCATATCGTTGGATTGATAAGTCTGATCCGGAAAATCCGGTCGTTACAGAAAAAGTTGTTTATATGACAGCTGACGAAGAAGACAATTATCATGTGGCACAGGCGAATACACCGCTTGATGAAGAAGGCCACTTTATTCATAAAAATGTATCCGGTCGTTACAGAGAGGAAACACAGGAATACGAGAGAAGCAAGTTCGATTACATGGATGTTTCTCCGAAGATGGTATTCTCAGTCGCTACGGCCCTGATTCCGTTCCTTGAAAACGACGATGCCAACCGTGCTCTTATGGGATCGAACATGCAGCGTCAGGCAGTTCCGCTTCTGACGACAGAGGCTCCGGTAGTCGGTACGGGTATGGAAGTAAAAGCTGCCGTTGACTCGGGAGTATGTGTTGTCGCAGAACGGGCGGGAACAGTAGAAAGCTCTACGTCAAAAGAGATCGTTGTCCGCGAAGAAGACGGCAAGAAGACATCTTATAAGCTGACAAAATTCCAGCGAAGCAACCAGAGTAACTGTTACAATCAGCGTCCGATCGTTAATAAAGGCGACGTTGTTGCGGCAGGACAGGTTATTGCAGATGGACCGTCTACATCAGGCGGAGAGATGGCTCTTGGTAAGAACCCGCTCATCGGTTTTATGACATGGGAAGGTTATAACTACGAGGATGCTGTTCTTCTGAGTGAGAGACTTGTACAGGATGATGTTTATACTTCTGTTCATATCGAAGAATATGAGGCAGAGGCAAGAGATACAAAACTCGGACCTGAAGAGATCACGAGAGATATTCCGGGCGTCGGCGATGATGCGTTGAAAGACCTTGATGAGAGAGGAATCATCCGTATCGGTGCGGAGGTGCGCGCGGGAGATATTCTCGTCGGAAAAGTAACTCCGAAAGGAGAGACAGAGCTTACGGCTGAGGAGAGACTTCTCCGTGCGATTTTCGGAGAGAAAGCCCGTGAAGTAAGAGATACATCCTTGAAAGTGCCGCACGGTGAGTATGGTATCGTTGTAGATGCGAAAGTATTTACAAGAGAAAACGGCGACGAGCTTTCACCCGGGGTAAATCAGGCGGTCAGAATTTACATCGCGCAGAAGAGAAAGATATCTGTAGGAGATAAGATGGCCGGACGTCACGGTAACAAGGGTGTCGTTTCCCGTGTGCTTCCGGTAGAGGATATGCCGTTTCTTCCGAACGGGCGCCCGCTGGATATTGTTTTGAATCCGCTTGGTGTGCCGTCTCGTATGAATATCGGACAGGTGCTTGAGATCCACTTGAGTCTTGCGGCGAAAGCTCTTGGATTTAACATTTCTACGCCTGTCTTTGACGGAGCAAACGAGATCGACATTATGGATACTCTTGATCTGGCAAATGATTATGTCAATCTTGAGTGGGAAGAGTTTGAGAAAAAGCATGGACAGGAGCTTCTTCCGGAAGTATTGCAGTACCTGTCTGACAATAGAGAACACAGAAACCTTTGGAAAGGCGTTCCGCTCTCAAGAGACGGTAAAGTGCGTTTGAGAGACGGACGTACAGGTGAGTATTTCGACAGTCCGGTAACAATCGGACACATGCACTACCTGAAACTTCACCATCTTGTAGATGATAAGATCCATGCGCGTTCTACAGGTCCTTACTCCCTCGTTACGCAGCAGCCGCTCGGTGGTAAAGCACAGTTCGGCGGACAGCGTTTCGGAGAGATGGAAGTTTGGGCGCTGGAGGCGTACGGCGCATCTTATACACTGCAGGAGATCCTGACAGTGAAGTCCGACGACGTTGTAGGTCGTGTGAAGACTTACGAGGCGATCATCAAAGGAGAAAATATACCGGAACCGGGTATTCCGGAGTCATTTAAGGTGCTTTTAAAAGAGCTTCAGTCTCTTGCGTTGGATGTGCGTGTCCTGCGTGATGACAATACAGAAGTAGAGATTATGGAGAACGTAGATTACGGCGAGACAGATCTGCGTCACATTATCGAAGGAGACAGAAAGTACCGTGATGAGAATGAATCTTTCGGTGATCACGGATTTAGTGAGAAGGAGTTTGTAGGCGAGGAACTCGAGGATGTTGAACCTGAGGAAGAGCCGGATGATGATGCCCCGGTGGACATTGAGTTTGACGAGTATTCCGATTATGAGGAAGAATAAGAGGAGGATCCAAATATATGCCAAACAATAATGAACAACAATATCAACCGTTAACATTTGACGCGATCAAGATCGGTCTGGCTTCACCGGAAAAGATCATGGAATGGTCAAGAGGTGAGGTTACAAAGCCGGAGACGATCAACTACAGAACATTAAAACCGGAAAAAGACGGACTGTTCTGTGAGAGAATCTTCGGACCGAGCAAAGACTGGGAGTGTCATTGTGGAAAATATAAAAAGATCCGTTACAAAGGTGTTGTTTGTGACCGATGCGGCGTCGAGGTTACAAAGGCAAGTGTGCGTCGTGAGCGTATGGGGCATATCGCCCTTGCCGCTCCGGTGTCTCATATCTGGTATTTCAAGGGAATTCCGAGCCGTATGGGATTGATCCTTGATATCTCTCCGAGAACATTGGAAAGAGTGCTTTACTTTGCTTCATACATTGTTCTCGACAAAGGAGAGACGGATCTTCAGTATAAACAGATTCTCTCTGAGACAGAGTATCAGGAACAGAAAGAGAAGTGGGGCAGCGGCTCATTCCGCGTAGGCATGGGAGCCGAGGCAATCAAAGAACTTCTGGAAAGCATCGATCTTGAAAAAGAATATGCAGAACTTCAGGCAGGGTTGGAAAATGCGACAGGTCAAAAGAGAGCGAGAATCGTGAAACGCCTTGAAGTTGTTGAGGCGTTCCGTGAGTCGGGCAACCGTCCGGAATGGATGATCCTTTCTGCAATTCCGGTTATTCCGCCGGATCTTCGTCCTATGGTACAGCTTGACGGAGGCCGTTTTGCGACAAGTGATTTGAATGATCTGTACAGAAGAATCATTAACAGAAACAATCGTCTGAAAAGACTGCTTGAGCTTGGAGCGCCGGACATTATTGTAAGAAATGAAAAACGTATGCTTCAAGAAGCGGTAGACGCTTTGATCGACAACGGACGCCGTGGACGTCCGGTTACAGGCCCGGGAAACAGAGCACTGAAATCACTTTCAGATATGCTGAAAGGTAAATCCGGACGTTTCCGTCAGAACCTGCTTGGAAAACGTGTCGACTATTCGGGACGTTCTGTTATCGTCGTAGGACCGGAACTTAAGATTTATCAGTGCGGTCTTCCGAAAGAGATGGCAATCGAACTGTTTAAACCGTTTGTTATGAAAGAACTTGTGGCAAACGGAACAGCACATAATATAAAAAATGCAAAGAAAATGGTAGAGAGACTTCAGCCGGAAGTTTGGGATGTTCTTGAGGAAGTGATCAAGGAACATCCGGTTATGCTTAACCGCGCCCCCACGCTTCACAGACTCGGTATCCAGGCATTTGAGCCGATTCTTGTAGAAGGTAAGGCAATCAAGCTCCATCCGCTCGTTTGTACAGCGTACAATGCCGACTTCGACGGTGACCAGATGGCGGTACACGTTCCGCTGTCACAGGAAGCTCAGGCAGAGTGCCGTTTCTTGCTTCTTTCACCGAACAACCTGCTGAAACCGTCTGACGGAGGACCGGTGGCGGTTCCTTCACAGGATATGGTTCTCGGTATTTATTATCTGACGCAGGAAAGACCGGGAGTAAAGGGCGAAGGAATGTTCTTTAAGAGCATGAGCGAAGCAATTCTTGCATATGAGAACGGATATATTACGCTCCACTCGCGAATCAAAGTTCGTGTAACTAGAATGATGCCGGACGGAACTGAGAAGACAGGAACGATCGATGCGACACTCGGACGTCTTTTGTTTAATGAGATTATTCCGCAGGATCTTGGATTCGTAGATCGAGAGGTAGAAGGAAACGAGCTGCTTCTCGAGGTTGATTTCCATGTCGGAAAGAAACAGTTGAAACAGATTCTTGAAAAAGTAATCAATACTCACGGAGCAACACAAACAGCGGAAGTGCTTGACAATGTAAAGGCAATCGGATACAAATTCTCTACAAGAGCGGCTATGACTGTATCAATTTCAGATATGACGGTGCCGCCGCAGAAACCTCAGATGATCGAGGAAGCACAGAATACCGTAGATAAAATCACAAAGAATTACAAACGTGGTCTTATAACAGAAGAAGAGCGTTATAAAGAAGTTGTCGAAACTTGGAAAGCAACCGATGATAAGCTGACAGAGGCTCTGCTGACAGGTCTTGATAAATATAATAACATCTTTATGATGGCTGACTCCGGAGCCCGTGGATCTGATAAGCAGATCAAGCGAGCTTGCAGGTATGCGTGGACTTATGGCAGATACGACAGGACGTACGATCGAGTTGCCTATCAAATCAAACTTCCGTGAAGGTCTTGACGTACTTGAATATTTCATGTCTGCTCATGGTGCTCGTAAAGGTCTGTCAGATACGGCTCTTCGTACAGCCGATTCAGGTTACCTGACGAGACGTCTTGTAGACGTATCTCAGGAATTGATTATCCATGATTCTGATTGTGCAGAAGAAGGAAAAGAGATTCCGGGAATGTATGTATCTGCATTTATGGATGGAAATGAAGAGATTGAGAGCCTTCAGGAGCGTATTACAGGACGCTATTCCTGTGAGGACATCAAAGATAAAGACGGAAATGTACTCGTAAAAGCAAACCACATGATCACACCGCGCCGCGCGGAACGCGTTATGAAAAAAGGCGTGGATGAGAACGGCGAGTCACTGAAGAAAGTGAAGATCCGTACGATCCTTACATGTAAATGTAAGAACGGCGTATGTGCAAAATGTTACGGAGCAAACATGGCGACAGGAGAAGCGGTTCAGGTCGGAGAAGCAGTTGGTATTGTGGCTGCCCAGTCGATCGGTGAGCCGGGAACACAGCTTACAATGCGTACGTTCCATACAGGAGGAGTTGCCGGTGACGATATCACACAGGGTCTTCCGCGTGTCGAGGAGCTTTTCGAGGCGAGAAAGCCGAAAGGTCTTGCGATCATCACGGAATTTGCCGGACGCGCAATGATTTCCGACACGAAGAAGAAACGTGAGATCATCGTTACAAATGATGAGACAGGCGAATCAAAGGCGTATTTGATCCCGTACGGTTCTCGTATTAAAATACAGGACGGCGTGATGCTTGAAGCCGGAGACGAACTGACGGAAGGTAGTGTAAATCCGCATGATATTCTGAAGATCAAAGGTCTTAGAGCCGTTCAGGATTATATGCTTCAGGAAGTGCAGAGAGTATACCGTCTGCAGGGTGTTGAGATCAACGATAAGCATATCGAGGTTATCGTTCGCCAGATGTTGAAGAAAGTCCGCATCGAAGAGAAGGGTGATACAGAATTCCTTCCGGGAACAATGGTTGACGTTCTTGAATTCAATGAAGTAAACGAGCGTCTTGAAGAAGAAGGAAAAGAGCCGGCTATAGGCGAGCAGATCATGCTTGGTATTACGAAAGCTTCACTTGCTACAGATTCCTTCCTTTCAGCCGCATCTTTCCAGGAAACAACGAAAGTTCTTACCGAAGCGGCAATCAAAGGAAAAGTCGATCATCTTGTCGGTCTGAAAGAAAACGTAATTATCGGTAAACATATTCCGGCGGGTACGGGTATGAAAAAATATCGTGACGTAGCGTTAAATACAGATGCCAGAGCAGAAGCGATGCTGGCAGAGGAACTTGAAACTGAAGAGAGCGCAGAAGGAGAGAATGCAGAAGCGGAAAACGCTGAGGCAGTAAGCGCAGATGCAGTAAATGAAAGTTTGGAAAACGAAGAGACAGCGTTGACGGATGAAGTGATGGATACAGAAGAAGCAGATGATGAAGAGGCTTTTGTCACAGAAGAATAAAAGATCATTGTTCTGCTAAGCAAGAAAGTGCAAGAATAATAAACAAGAAAGACAAAGAATAAGATAAAATAAAAACTCCGTATACAGATTCGGGATAAAACCCGGTGACGTATACGGAGTTTTTTGTTCAGCTCTGTAAAAAACATGCATAAGATAAGAAAATCATTGATTTTATTTAATCATAAAGAGAAGCTCCGAATCGAATTTTTCGATAAATCTTCAGAAAAATTATGACAGGAAGGCTGATCAGAATGTAGAGTGTAGAAAAAACTCCGACAGAGCCTCCGATTAGCATAAGTAAAATTAAACCGATATTCATTGTAGGTCACTCCTTAAAATAAATTTTGCGGTTTTACACAAAAAAATAATTTTCTGTGCAAAACAAATGAAATAAAAACAAATCAGTCTCTATTTTAAAGGAGCAAAGTGTAAAATGGAATAAAGCGGCAAAAACCTTAGCGGGTTTTTAACATTTACTCATCTTCATCTTCAGCCATACGATAGCCGACTCCGACTTCGGTAAAAATGTATTGAGGCTGTGCGGGATCTTCTTCGATTTTTCGGCGGATATTGGCCATGTTGACACGAAGAATCTTATTGTCATTATCAGCGTAAGGTCCCCATACATTTGAAAGAATCGATGCATATGTAATGACTTTTCCGGAATTTTGCGCCAGATATGCTACAATCTTATATTCGATCGGAGTCAGATGGACAGCATTGCCGCGAATCGTGAGCAGCCGTTTGGAAAAGTCAAGTATTAAATCCTTATGTCGGTAAGGACGGATATAGAAGGTGCTGTCAGTGAGCAGACGATTGCTGTGTCTGAGGGAAGCGCGGATCCGTGCAAGAAGCTCGGAAGTTCCGAATGGTTTTGTAATATAATCATCAGCGCCCAGATCAAGAGCCGCAACCTTTTCCCGTTCGGCAGTGCGGGCGGAAATAACGATGATCGGAGTACTTGCCCATGTACGGACGTCCCGGATAATAGAACAGCCGTCTATGTCCGGAAGTCCCAGATCAAGAAGGATAAGATCCGGGCATCGGGAACGGATCATTTCCAGTCCTTGCTTACCGGTATCGGCATAAAGAACCTGATAGTCATGACGTTTTAAAACCTTTCCCATGAAAGTTTGTATATTTTTTTCATCTTCAATGATTAAGACTGAAAATTTAGGCATTTGCTTCAACCTCCTTTTCTTTTGGAAGTGTAAAAATAAATTCGGCGCCGTGTTTGTGATTGACAGCGGTTAATTTCCCTCCATGAGCTTCTATGATCGTCTTACAGATTGACAGACCGATTCCGATTCCTTTATGGTGGTCTGAATTTTTTCCGGAACTGCGCTGACCTTCAAATATATAAGGAAGCTGTTCGGGATCGATTCCCTTTCCGTAGTCACGGACAGAAAAAGAAACACACTCTTTTGTCTGTGTAATGATCAGATCGATCTCTTCCGTACTTTCAGAATGAACGGAAGCATTTTCCAGAAGATTAATGAGAACCTGTTCGATTAATGTGGCGTCCATGGGAATCATAAGAAAATCATTCGGCATATGGACTTTGATACGGACGTCCGAAAGCCGTTTTCTGAGCCGTTGTATAGCCTCTGAAACGACTTCTTCGACGACTTCCGGAGACTTCTTCACTTTGTCTTGAGAGTTGTTGTCTATGCGCGTGATCGTAAGAAGATTCTCGACCATATTCAGCAGCCATTCAGAATCCTCTTTAATATTTGATACAAGTTCGGTTCGTTCATATTCGGTCATATCTGATCCGTTTTCCAAATAAGAAGAGGAAGAGCCGATAATACTTGTGAGTGGTGTTCGCAGATCATGTGATACGGCACGTAAAAGATTTGCACGCAGTTTTTCTTTATCAGCTTCTGCCAGCGCTTTTTCTCGTTCCGCAGCGGCTTTTTGATGTTGTTTTAAAGAAGTTGTTGTTGCGCTTGTGATTAGTGTGATCGCGAGCATCCCGATAAACGTGACAGGATATCCGTCCAATGAAAAATTAAATTTAAAAAATGGATAAGAAAAAAGGAAATTAACGGCGATGACGCAGAATAAAGAGGCGACAATGCCGTATACATATCCGGACGTCTTAAGAGCGGTCAAAATGAGCGCAAGCGTATAGATCACAGTGATGTTTGCTGAATTTTTATTTCCTAAGTGAAAGAAACAAAAAGAAACAGCAGTCGCAGTGAAGAGCATGAAAGCTGTAAATAGTGTGTCAGAAATCGTTTTTTTTCGTTCTGTTTTGTTGTTTTGTCTGTTCATAGTAATTTATTCGCTTAAAGTATGAAAAAAGCATGGAGAGCGGTCTTAGACCGGCTCTCCGTTTTTGTGTATTTCTGGAACATGCTGGATTCTTTCGTTCGGACTTAAAATAGAACTAAGAGATCCGTCATGATTCAATGTATCGATGATAAGAGCAATATATTTGCTCATATCACAGTTGATGTAATATGGTTTAGACAAAAGCTCCGGTGTCTGGTAGATCAGGTTTGTCGTAAGGATACCGTGAATAATACCGTCTTCATATGCTTTGTCGAATTTCTCCATACCGTTTGTAAACAGACCGAATGTAGCCGCAGCGAAAATCCGGTTTGCTTTACGCTGTTTCAGTTCCGTAGCGACATCTATGATGCTGTCTCCTGAAGAAATCATATCGTCGATGATGATGACATCTTTTCCCTCTACGGAAGAGCCAAGGAATTCATGAGCAACGATCGGATTACGTCCGTCTACAATCTTTGTGTAATCGCGGCGTTTATAGAACATACCCATGTCAAGGCCAAGTACGTTGGCAAGATATACGGCACGGTTTGTTCCGCCCTCGTCAGGACTGATCGCCATCATATGATCTGCGTCGATCTGTAAGTCTTTGACATTGCGCAGAAGCCCTTTTATAAACTGATATGTCGGAGAAACTGTTTCAAATCCGCTCAGCGGGATCGCATTTTGTACACGTGGGTCATGAGCGTCAAAAGTAATGATGTTTTCAACTCCCATGCGTACAAGTTCCTGCAAAGCAAGAGCGCAGTCGAGTGATTCACGGGAACTTCTTTTGTGCTGACGGCTCTCATATAAAAACGGCATGATAACATTGATACGTCGTCCTTTTCCGCCAATGGCAGCGATAATTCTCTTTAAGTTCTGGAAATGATCGTCAGGAGACATGTGATTTGTCTTTCCCGCAAGAGAGTAAGTAATGCTGTAATTACATACATCTACCATAAGATACAGATCTTTTCCGCGAACGGACTCTCCGAGAACTCCTTTTGCTTCTCCTGAGCCAAAGCGCGGAACGCGGGCATCAAGAAGATAAGAATCTTTTTCATATCCCGAAAATGCAATATCGTCGCGAAAAGCATTTCCGCTTTCGTGTCTCCATTTTACAAGATAGTCATCTACTTTCTTTCCCAGTTCTTCACATCCCGTGAGGGAAATAAGACCAAGACTTCCTACCGGAATATTTTCCAAAATTCGTTCTGTTCGGCGTAACATTAATGTACCTCCCTATTTTTTAATTTTTTCTTGATTCGTATATCATCACCGATTATCTTTAACAATGCATAGCTGCTTGTGATTCTCGAGAAAGAGCGCTCGGTATAAAGATTGGCAAGCGATTCAAGAGAAAGATTTGTTGAGATGATCGTTGATTTCTTGTGAATGAGACGTTCGTTGATACATGTAAAAAACTGTGCGGCAATGAACGCATTTGTGTACTCGCTTCCAAGATCATCAATGATCAGAAGATCACAGTTGAATATATAGTCATTCATATTTTTTGAATCGACGTCATTGCGGTCAAATTTTGTCTGCGTAAGTACACTGAAAAGCTGCGGCGCCGAGAAATAGAGAACCGAAAATTCACGTTCCATGATTTCGCGGGCGATACAGGTGGAAAGGAAAGTCTTTCCGACTCCGACGCTCCCATAGAAAAAGAGATTGTTGAATTCCTTTCCGAAGTTATTTATAAAGCGATGGCATATATTTAATGTCTCTTCCATCATAGCGCGGGCGTTTTTTCCCGTTGTTTTATCATACTGGGAAGCCGGATAAAAATCAAGGTCAAAATAGTCGAAAGATGCTTCTGTCGGAAATTCTTTGATATTGGACTGTTCATATAAAAGCTCAATAACGGAGCGTTTGAAACAGTGACATTTTTCGTTTCCGATATATCCGGTGTCCATGCAGTCGGGACAATCGTAGATCGGTTCCAGATAATCTTTGGGAAATCCGGCAGAAGTAAGAAGGTTCTTTTTGTTCTGCCGCAGGATTGCAAGCTCTTCTTTGAGAGAAGACAATGCTTTCGGATCGCCGTTTAGCATTTTTTTGCCATACTGCACTGAAAGGATGGAAATCGATTCATCCAGTGATTTGAATTCCGGAAGTTTTTTGTAAACTTCTTCATAACGCTTCATTTGAAGATCGTGATTTTTCAATCTGGTTTGTTCGTACTCCCGCATCAGTGCATAATATTGTGAATTTTTAAGTGCCATGGAGATACTCCTTCTACTTGCCGTCTGGCTCAATGATAATCGTTTTGTTAATTGCTTTTCAGCAGTTGTTCTTCAAGTGATTCCATATCGTAACTGCGGCGCTCAAAATTGTTCAGATTCTTTGTTACAGGTTTTTGCCGCGCGGCAGTTCTTACGGCAGAGTTCTGTTTCTGATGAGCTTCGTCAAGCGCCGAGATCTCTTTTAAGTGACGGATATTGTGTTCATGCCACTTTGTCAGAATAGAATCGGCATATTCAAAGCTCGGCTGGTGTGTAGAGGTAATCGTGCGTCTGCACGCCTCTGCGATAATGTCAGAGGAAAATGCATACTGCTCAGACCATTTTTTGATAAATTCAAGTTCTGAGGCAGCAGGTCCTCTGCCTTTGATACCGAACGCATTCAGTACAGTGTAGCAGCTTCTGGAATAGAGCATAGACTGCTCTTTTGCCTGAGAGACTGTCTCGATTCCTTCTTCGACCCATGAAAAAGCGACCTTTTTGATATAGTGGATGCTTTTATGTCCGTTTTCTACACAAGATTCGATCAAATACTCAATCAGATCTGCCGACATATGCAGTGTATCATAAAAATAAGTAATTGTCTCCATTTCAGTATGTGTTAATGTTTTTCCCAAATATTGTTCTGCAATAAAGAGGAGAGATTTTATTTCTTTTTGTGCCCGAAATTCGTCAATAGCGACGGCTTTTTGAATGGATGCATTTGAAGCGGATGCTGTCTGGCGTGAAGCTGTGTGCAGCCCTTCTTTATTATGTATAGAGTGAACCGGATCTGTCAGACCTGCAGATAAAGAAATATCTGACTGAGGCTGAGAAGGAAGATTCCGGTCGGACACATTTTGTATCGTGGAGCGGACAGTCTGCGGCGCAATGCCTCCGGCAGGAGAATCGGTATTCCGGGACGCGGGAGGAGTCCATGCACATGCAAAACTTTGCAGTTCGAGAGATGTGATTTTTCCGTCCGCCGCATATTCTGATCGGAGCAGTCCTTCGGATTCCCAATATCTAAGCGCCCGCAAGATGTCTTTTTCCGTATTGTTGAGACAATCTGCAATCATAGAAAGTGTCAGCGCAGGATTGTCGTCTTCGGCATGCCGCAGAAGAAAAAGATATACTTTTATAAATTCGCCGTTGGCATTGACCATGTAATTGTCGATAAAATCGTTTGGCAGCAGCGTCGCGTTTGTCTGAAATTTATTTTTTAATGTCAGTGTTTTCATACTTACTCCATCCTGTTTCATTATTCTTAAGTGTTTTGTGAAGGTCAAAGCGGCGCTGCCGCGTTTTTCCCGGTTCAGCCCGCGCCAATCGCAAACGCGTCCTGCGGACTCAAAGCGGCGCTGCCGCGGTTTGCTCATGAAAAAGCGCTCGCCGTATAGGGAGTCTCCCAGTTCAGCCCGCGCCAATCGCAAACGCGTCCTGCAGACTCAAAGCGGCGCTGCCGCGGTTTGCTCATGAAAAGGCGCTCGCCGTATAGGGAGTCTCCCAGTTCAGCCCGCGCCAATCGCAAACACGTCCTGCGGACTCAAAGCGGCGCTGCCGCGGTTTGCTCATGAAAAGGCGCTCACTCCATCTCGGTACTTGTTCGCAAAGTCATACGAGTATGACTTATGCTTACAAGCACGGAGATGGGCTGAACTGGGGTTAACAAAAAGCGGACATGGAATCCGCTTTTGTCAGGTGTTTCTTATATAGTATCATTTTACTGCCGGGTAAAAAAGGGCTTTTTTGTTGGTAACTTGCTCTTTTTTGTAGATAACTATGTGGAGAACTTAAAAATAGCTTCTACGATGTTTGTTTTAGCAGATTTTCACCGATTGTAACAACGTCTCCGGCTCCCATTGTGATGAGCAGATCACCGGGACGGCAGTTTTCTTTCAGGAATGCTTCAATCTGTGCAAAGCTTGGGAAGTAGTGCGTATCTGTTCCGAGTTTTTCGGTTTCTTTCGCCAGATCTGCCGAGGAGATGCCGAGAGTATCTGTTTCTCTTGCAGCAAAGATATCGGCAAGTACGAGGTGGTCTGCATGAGAGAGCGCCTCTGCGAATTCATGGAAGAACGCTTTTGTCCTTGTATAAGTATGAGGTTGGAATACACACCACACACTGTTGTGCAAAGAGTGCTGCGCTGCTTTTAATGTGGCAAGAATCTCTGTCGGATGGTGTGCATAATCATCAATAACAGTTACTCCGTTAAATTCCCCTTTATATTCAAAACGGCGGTCTGTTCCTGTAAAAGACAACAATCCTCTCTTAGTGATATCTATAGAAAGACCAAGAATATCAGCAACGGCAATGGCGGACAGAGCGTTTGAAACATTATGGTCGCCTGTTACCGACAACTGGATATGATCCGCATATTCACCGCGGCGGAACAAGTCAAATGCGACATGTCCGTTTTCGTCATAAGTAATATTTTTCGCGCTGTAATCAAAACATCCGTTTGTTCCGTATGTCACGACATTGCAGGAAAGACCTTCGTATATCTCGGCATAATCTTTGATCTCGGCATTGATAATAAGAGTTCCGTCTTCAGGAAGCAGTTCCGCAAACTGATGAAATGAATGACGAATATCTTCCAGATCTTTGAAGAAATCGAGGTGATCCTCTTCGATATTAAGGATTACGCTGATTTTTGGGAAGAAATGAAGAAAACTGTTCGTATATTCACATGCTTCCGTAATAAACGTACCTGAATTTCCGACACGGATATTTCCTCCGATCGCCTTCAAAATACCTCCGACTGAAATCGTCGGGTCGAGATCTCCTTCCAGTAAAATATGAGAGATCATGGACGTTGTCGTTGTTTTCCCGTGAGTTCCGGAAACTGCGATCGGCGTATCGTAGTTTTTCATAAGCTGTCCGAGCAGTTCTGCGCGGGTCAGCATCGGAATTTTCAGCGCAACTGCTTCGATCAGTTCAGGATTATTTCGATTGATTGCCGCAGTGTAAACGACACAACCGATATCCCGTGTGATATTTTCCGCTTTCTGACCATAGATAATATGAGCGCCTTCAGAAACCAGTTTCTTCGTTAAAGGAGATTCCTTTGTGTCGGAGCCGGATACAGTGAATCCTTCTTTTAAAAGGATTTCCGCAAGTCCGCTCATGCTGATACCGCCGATTCCTATAAAATGGATATGGATCGGTTCGTTAAAATCAATTTTATACATAATGCTTCCTCTTTTCTTTCACCTAAATGGGTTGAAAGTAACAGTTTCGTCTGCGCCATTCGTAAAATCGCGCTGTATAGCTGAACTGTTACAATTAAAATGCACCGTTATTTCTATGTGTAACAATCGTTTTTTAAAAATTAGTCATAAAATATCATAACCTACTATATTATACTATATATGCAAAAAATTGAAAGAAGTTCTTTTTGTGCGAAATAAACAAAAAGTTAAAAATGTTAAAGAAAAAATTGTAAAAAATGATTGGATAAACATGAAAATATGATATAATAAATATATCTAACTAGAAATGAGGTGACGTAATGTTTAAAAAAGAGATGATTGCAATGCTTTTAGCAGGCGGGCAGGGCAGTCGATTGGGGGTTCTTACAGCAAAAGTTGCAAAACCTGCCGTAGCATTTGGCGGAAAATACCGTATTATCGACTTTCCGCTGAGTAACTGTATTAATTCAGGAATTGATACAGTAGGAGTGCTGACTCAGTACCAGCCGCTGAGGCTGAATACTCATATCGGAATAGGAATTCCGTGGGATTTAGACAGAAATGTCGGAGGTGTATCGATACTTCCTCCTTATGAGAAGAGTTCTAACAGTGAATGGTACACCGGTACGGCAAACGCGATTTATCAGAATCTTGATTATATGGAGACGTATAATCCGGATTATGTTCTTATTCTTTCAGGCGACCATATTTACAAAATGGATTACGAAGTGATGCTTGATTTTCACAAAGCGAATCATGCGGATGTGACGATCGCGGCAATGCCTGTTCCGATTGAAGAGGCGAGCCGGTTCGGCATCGTTGTTACTGATCATGAGAGCAGGATTAAAGAGTTTGAAGAAAAACCGGAAAAACCAAGCAGTAATCTGGCGTCGATGGGTATTTATATCTTTAGCTGGCCGGTGTTAAAAGAAGCTCTTATCAAGTTGAAAGATCAACCGAATTGTGATTTCGGAAAACATATTATTCCGTATTGTCACGACAAAGGGGACAGGCTTTTTGCATATGAATATAACGGTTATTGGAAAGACGTAGGAACATTGAGTTCGTACTGGGAAGCCAATATGGAACTGATTGATATTATCCCTGAATTTAATTTATATGAAGAATTCTGGAAGATCTATACGAACAGCGCGAATATCCCACCTCAGTATATTGCGCAGGACGGAGTGGTAGATCGGTGTATTATCAGCAACGGAACAGAGGTGTACGGGGAACTGCATAATTCGGTTTTAGGCGGAAGAGTGCGCGTCGGAAAGGGAAGTGTCGTTCGTGATTCGATTATTATGCAGGGAGTAACGATTGGAGAGAACTGTGTGATAGACAGGGCGATCATAGCAGAAGATACGGTAATCGGAGATAATGTTGTGATCGGAATCGGAAGCGATGTGCCGAACAAGATGAAACCGAACATTTACAGTGGAGGACTTGCTACGATCGGCGAGAACTCTGTGATTCCGTCAAACGTGCAGATCGGAAAAAATACTGCGATCAGCGGAGTGACAGCGGCGGAAGATTATGAGGACGGCGTACTTGCAAGCGGCGAAACCTTGATAAAGGCAGGTGAGAGAGTATGAGAGCAGTAGGACTTATTTTGGCAGGAGGAAACAGCAGGAAGATGCGCGAGCTGACTGCAAAAAGAGCGGTGGCTGCGATGCCGGTAGCGGGAAGCTATCGTGCGATTGATTTTGTACTCAGCAATATGACAAATTCTCATATTCAGAAAGTTGCCGTGCTGACACAGTACAATGCCAGATCGCTGAACGAGCATCTGAACTCATCAAAATGGTGGGATTTCGGAAGGAAACAGGGAGGATTGTTCGTGTTCACGCCTACGATTACGGCTGACAACGGATATTGGTACAGAGGAACGGCAGATGCCATTTACCAGAATCTGGATTTCCTGAAAAAATGTCATGAACCATATGTGATCATTACTTCTGGTGATGCGGTTTATAAGCTGGATTATAATAAAGTGCTTGAGTATCATATTGCGAAGAAAGCAGACATAACGGTTGTGTGCAAGGATCTTGAACCGGGAGAAGATGCCACGAGATTTGGAACGGTTCGCATGAATGAAGAATCAAGGATCGAAGAGTTTGAAGAAAAGCCGATGGTGGCTCATTCGCATACGATTTCAACAGGAATTTATGTTCTCCGCAGAAGACAACTGATCGATCTGATCGAGCATTGTGCGGAAGATGAAAGACATGATTTTGTAAACGATATTTTGATTCGTTATAAAAATCTGAAAAAAATATACGGATATAAGATCAACAGTTATTGGAATAATATCTCAACGGTAGATGCGTATTATAAGACAAATATGGATTTCCTGAAACCGGAAGTAAGAAACTACTTTTTCAGAGAGCTTCCAAGCGTATATTCAAAGGTAAGCGATCAGCCGCCTGCAAAATATAATCCGGGCGCAGTTGTGAAAAACAGTCTTATCGGAAGCGGAAGCATCGTAAACGGAACGATTGAAAATTCCGTTATCTTTAAAAAAGTATTTGTCGGTAATAATTGTGTGATCAAAAATTCAATTATATTGAATGATGTATATCTGGGAGATAATACATATATCGAAAATTGTATCGTAGAGAGCAGGGATACAATAAGAGCGAATACAAGATACGTCGGAGAAAACGGCGTAAAAGTTGTAGTAGAGAAAAATGAGCGTTACGCATTGTAAAAAAGCGGCGTAATACTCCGAAAAGGCAGAAAAGAAAGGAGATCTGAACCTATGCAGATCACAGATGTACGAGTGCGGAAAGTTGCGAAAGAGGGAAAATTAAAAGCGGTTGTATCCATTACGATCGACGATGAATTTGTTGTTCATGACATTAAAGTTATAGAAGGAGAGAAAGGAATGTTCATTGCCATGCCAAGTAAAAAAGCAATGGACGGTGAGTACAGAGATATTGCACATCCGATCAATTCTAATACGAGAGAACGGATTCAGTCTATGATTTTAGAAAAATATGAGCAGGCATTAGCAGAAGAGCCGGATGGGGAAAATCCATAGATAATGTATGATAGATACCTGATAATATGAAATATAAAACGTACCCTAATAAAAGAAAACGCATATCAAGAAGCGTGTCGGATCATTAGGGTACGTTTTAGTTTTATTTATTGGCTGACGATGACTGTTTGATAACCGGCGCTTCGCAGCCGACGTTCTGTTTCTGCCGCATCGTGAAGTGTGGGGAAAACGCCTACCATGACTCGGTATAATCCGTTTCCCTCGACGACAGAGGCAGGAAAGTCAAGTTCGGACAACTCCCGGCGGAGTCGTTCGGCATACAGGGGATTACGAAATGCGCCTGTTTGAACTGTGTAGCGAGGCGGAAGAGGAACGACAGGAACGTTGTCTTCATTAGGAAAGGCATCATCAGGATATGTGTTTTCATCAGGCAGCGGAGCGACCGGAGCTTCATTTTCATCCGGAAGAGGAACAACAGGGGTATTGATGCCGAGTGTATCGAGGATGCCTTCAGCTATGGCAAGGGCGATATCGCTGAAGTTATCGTCAAAGAGCATGTTGTCCGTGTCAGAATTGATAAATCCGACTTCGACAAGAACCGCAGGCATTTTTGTGCGTCGGAGGACAACGAGCCCGGGGCGGGCTTTTACTCCGAGATTTACAAAACCGATCCCCTCAAGTTGTTCGTTTATATTTTCCGCCATCTCCAGTTTAATGCCGGATTTGTCGTAGACAAGAGATTCGACTCCCGAGACAGCGTTATCTTGCGGAAAAGAATTACGATGGATAGAGATGAAAAAATCGACTCCGGCTTCATTTGCTTCCATTGCCTTTTGATAAGGCGACTCGTAAATATCTGTCGTGCGTGTATAGAGAACATCGATTCCCCGCTCCTGCAGAATCTGTCCGATGGCAAGTGTAAGAGAAAGTGTATCGATCTTTTCCTGTCTTCCGTTGTATACAGCTCCCGGATCGCGTCCCCCATGTGCTGATTGTAGTTTACGCAAATTGTGATATGTATTCCCCAGTATATATGGGGAGTTAGAAATGTATTGAGATTAGATAGCCTTTTTCTCCAAGTCCTCACAGTAAACGCTTGAAAATAAATGTTCCAGCTCATTTCCGAAGTTGTATGAGATTTTAAGTTTGCGGTTTTCATAAACTGTTATCTGGTCTATCATTTCCACAATAATATCTCTGTCTAATTCTTCAATGTCTTTCAGTTCCAACAACCGCCTTAACCACGGTGTTTCAAAAACATCTTCTGTTACACTTTCCTTTTTCTTTTCTTCCAGCGTTTCAATCTGTTTGGAGTAAAGCGTTTCTTTTTGTTGATAGTCCTCTCGATAAGAAAGAAATTCTTCTTTAGAAATCAGTTCGTCTTTGTAATCTTCATAAATTGACTTTTTCAACTTCTTCACTCTTTCAAGCTCTGCTTTTAACTTTGTCAATTCTATGTCTGTTGATTTTCTAATTTTTGTTGCTGTGAAAGATTGTGATTTTACAAGTTCCTGCAAGTTCTCTACATTGCGGATAATCTGCTTTAAATCTCCCAGCACAATATCATTCAATACTTGAAACGGGAGCGTGTGCGGAGTGCAATAATCTTTTCCGCTTCTTTTTGTAAGTTCCACAATAGAATGAATAGGACTTACTTCCGTCAGCACGTCGCCAGAAATTTTTCATCATTGCCCGACCACAATCGCCACACTTGATAAAACCTGCAAAGATATTTTTATTTGTTTCTAAATCAATATCCCTATGTTTTTTCGTCAGCAGTTTTTGTACCTTATCCCACAGTTGACGGTCTATAATCGGCTCATGTGTATTTTCAACCCTTATCCAGTTTTCTTTCTCAACTGGACGCTGTTTGCTTCTCATACGTTGATGTTTCTTTCCTTGTACCATGTTTCCAATATAAATCTCATTTTGCAACATCACTTTAATTGTAGAATAAGTCCAATAAGAAGTTTTTTCTAACCGATTACAATTTTTGTAATTTTCGCCGTTGAGCTTTTTATATTCCGACGGACAAAGGATACCCTCTGCATTTAGTATTTTGGCAATGCTTTGTTTCCCTATTCCTTGTGCATACATAGTAAATACTCTTTTTACAACTTCGGACGCATATTCATCAATCACAAGTTTATTTTTATTTGCAGGAGATTTCTTATAACCATAGCTTGTAAAAGCTCCGATAAATTCTCCTGCTTTCTGCTTTGATTTTACAGTCGCTTGAACTTTATTAGAAATATCTCTGGCATACTGTTCGTTGAATATATTTTTAATAGGAAGTAACATATCGTATGCCTGCTTCATACTATCAATATTATCTGTTACAGAAATAAAACGAACATTAAGCTCTGGAAATATTCTTTCCAAATATCGCCCCGTATCAATGTAATCTCGTCCGAAACGGGAAAGGTCTTTTACAACAACACAATTTACCTTGTTATCTTCAATGTCAGCAATCATTCTATGGAAGTCTGGTCTATTAAAATTCGTTCCCGTAAAACCGTCATCAATATAAACATCATATAAGATAAAGTCATCATGCTTGTTCACATATTCTGTTAAAAGTTTTCTCTGATTTCCTACACTATCGCTTTCTTCCTTATCTCCGTCCTCTCGTGATAATCTGATATAAATAGCCACGTTAAATAAGTTTGAACCTTTTTGATAAATCATTTTTCCACCTATTCAACTGCCGTACCTATGATAATATTATACCATAAAGTACGGCTTCTTTCCATTGTTTTCAAGGGTTTTACCCTCTTGATAGTCCTTTTTTTACATGAGATTTCACGATACGGACAAGCAATTCCTCTACGGAAAATTTACCTAAAAATTCCCGTTCTACGATATATTGTGCAGGTTCTTTTTTAGCCAAGTTATCAGCCCCCTTAGTCAGCTATCTATTCTCAACATACGCACATAGGCTTATCCAATATGCGTATTTTTCACAATGTTACAGAAGCAGACAGACGGCTTTGGAAAGCTCCGTTAGTATCTCAACTATTCCCATTCTTGTGGGCAGAACCGCACCATGCGGACGTATCATTATTCTGTGAGGATAGGTCGTGGCAAAACGACTTTTCCAACAGTCGCTCTCGGATCACTGCGTGGGTCGCTCGCTTTCTTTTGAAAGGTCGTGGCGTACAGTCCCCGTGGCTCGCTATCTCACAAACGCTCGCTATCTCACAAACGTATCTGTCTGCTTTATTCAGTTGTCAAAGAGCTGTGGCGAAAGCGTGTTGCTTTCATGTTAAAGCATGGGCAGAGCAAGAAAGAGGGGTTGAACAAATCATGCTCTGCGGTTACTGCTTGTTATTCTTCTGTTTCTAAAGGAATATCAAAGTCCAAAATCATTTTGATAAGTGCTTCTCTGATACGTCCTTTTAATTCCATGTCTACGACTATGCAGACATTACCATATTTGTCGTAGAACTAAGATATAAAAAGTAAAAACAATCCTATAACTATTTCAACAATCAATTCCTCTAATTCCATAATCGTTCTCTCCTTTAATCAAAATAAAATAATTCTTCAAATTTTTTATCTAAAGCTATACAAAGCACTAATGCCAATTTTGCTGTTGGATTAAATTGTCCAGTTTCAATAGAACTAATTGTATTCCGAGAAACCCCGACTAGTTCAGCTAATTCTGTTTGTGATAATTTTTTTTCTTTTCGTACAGTTTTTAATCTGTTTCGCAAAATTAAATGTTCGTCCATTCTATAAACCTATCATTAAAAATTTATAAAAGTAATACCCCATAAATAGAAGAAAGAATAAAGCAATAACAAATTTGGATTTATTTTTTTGAAATATGTGCTTCATAACCCATAGAGCCAAATGCCACAGACCCAATAATTGTCATTATGTCATAGTAGGGTTCTTTACAAACTGCTTTAATGAAAAGAATTAATCAATATTTTTGCACAGTTTTCTTGTCGTTTTGTAAAAGCGTGCAAATCTCATTTAGGAAATGCACGCTATATAATTTATCCTACAATCTTCCAGTTACTATCCTTATGTAGCACAAGCTCATACTGCGATATCTGCGTAGCCTTTGTCTGATTATCAAGGAATTTCACGGCAACCTTGACTTTCACATTGTCCCCGTCCTTTGTAAAGATAGGGTTTACCAGTTCAGAATAAAGGTAGTCCCTGCCGATAGGTTCAAGCACATTTCCCAATACATAGTAGGCAAGCTCTTTTTCCGTCGCTGTTGGGTACAGCTTAAAGAATGTTTCCAGAAATGAGGTAGCGTCATTGACCGTATCAGCGTCTACACTTGCGTCTGCTTCTGGTGTCTTAGGCTCATAGTCTGATTTTTCGATTGCTGGTGCAAGGGTAGGGTTCTGAACGATTACCATATCCCCGTCAGCGTCTACATGGACTTTCACGGTATAGGTTGCTTTAATTGCTGTTGTCTGTTCTCCCTCTTTTATCTGCTGATCTACTTCGTAGGTGGCAGAAAAAGTGTCCGTTCCCGACTGTTCGATATTCCACACAATCACATCTGTAACCGTGGAGCTGGTCGGTATATCGGTTCTAATGGTATCTACATTCAAGTCCTGCAATTCCTTTGTCAGATAACCGTTGATTGCCTGCGTCCTTGCTTCAATCGCTTCTTTGCTGTTATTCCATGTGTAATAGGACTTCGCAAAGTTCTTCACGAAATTTTCTATCCCGTTGGTGTCCTGCAAGCGAAGCTCAATGATTTCTTTTTCGTGGGTCGTGTGCTGGTCGATAGCAGTAAAATTCTTATACACTCCGAAGCTCACGCTTGCAATAAGTACCACCCACAACGCAATCACGGCTTTCTTATGTGTGCCTACCTTAACAGTACGCACCTTTTTTTCTTTTGGTTCTTTGATAGTTTCTGTCTGTTTCTTATTCTTCTTAAACATATTTTTCAAGTCCTTTCTATTGTTTTACTCGTCCTGCACCGATTAAGTGCTGTTGCCAGTAACTACTACTTAGGTCTGCATATCCTATCGGGTTGCCTGCATGGTACATCTGTGTCGGCGAAACGAGAATACCAACGTGTGTTACATAACTTCCAGCATTATAGGTAGAATGGAAAAACACCAAGTCCCCAGCCTTTGCCTGCGAAAGTGGCAGATGTTGGGTAGCGTCATACTGTGCTTGTGCCGTTCTCGGTAAGGAGATACCAGCTTTTCCATAGCACCATTGCGTCAATCCCGAACAGTCAAAAGAAGTGTTGGGATTGCTACCGCCATACACATATTTCCAGCCTTGATATTTCAACGCTTCATTCATTACCTTTTGTGCCAGCTCTCCCGATACCTGCGGAACAGTTAAATACTGATTGACTAATTCCACATAGAACATATTTCCATAGCCATACCGCCAGCCCCCGTTCTTCGCAACAGCTATCGGGTTGGTATAGGTTACTTTCTTTCCACCCGATTTCTCACGGGCGAAGCTCTCTGCAAGATTAAAAGTGTGTTTCTTTCCTTTTCCTGCCACATATCCCACATAGCCACCGCCATAGTTATAAGACTGTATCGCTACATTCAAATCGTCGATACCTTGATTTTTGCAGGAAGAAAGCAGGGACGCAAAATACTTACACCCCTGCTTGATTGAGCTTTCCGTATCTAAAGAGTTAGGTGGTAAACCAAGACTTTCCGAACTCTGCATAACATCTTCTGCCGTACCGCCACTTTCTACTTGAATGATAGCAAGTAGCACATTGACATACTCGGAGATACCGTTTTTCTCTGGCGTATTTTTCCACCATAGGCTGATGTTTCAAAACTTCTGCGGATAGGTTCATACCCGTAATGCCAGAAGAAAAGTTGCTGTTCTCGTCGTCGCTGTCCGCACTAATCAAGACACCAAAGAAAAGAACTACGGAAAAGAGGATAGGAAACAGACTGCCAATAATAGCGATATGTTTCAGTTTCATTTTTTCTTCTGTCCTTTCTTCGTTACAAGGTTACGAGTTTTCTCTGTGGTCTGCTGGTTCTTCTGGACGGTCTGCGTCTGCTGAACCTTTGTCCTGCGGTCTTTGGTGTAATTCTGGCGTGTTTCCTGCGATACTACTTTTTCTACATTCTGCCTATGTGCTGGCTGTGCCGACTGGGTCGCTTTTCTATCAGAAGCACCAGAAGATAACGGACGCTCTTTGATAACATTTGTCTTGACTGGCTCACTTGCTTTTGAAGTGGTCGCTGTGGCAGGACGTTTCACTTCCTGCGTTTTTTCCGCACTCGGTTTTGGAATGATTGAAGTTGTGGCTGGTCGCTCATGGGGACGGGTAGCTCCCGTTGTCGCTGATCCGTCCGTCTTTCGTGCCTGCCTTGCTTCTTGTGCCTTTTGAAGCTCCATACGTTTGTCAGCGATATTTTTCTTACGCTTTTCCTGCTTTTCCAATCGTCCCGACTGTCTGGACTGCTGTTCCTGCACCATGCCACGCTTGAAGTCGGACACGCTGGACTTTGCCTTTTCCTTTGCGGAATATACCGCATAAGCGGTCTGTGTCGGCATATCCTTGATATTCTCTTTGACAGCGTTAGCCTTGTCTTTCACTTTATTTTTCGTATCTAAGACAGCACCCACCTTTGAGCCTGCACGCTGTCCCATGCTGGAAGTGGTATTGCCCCGATTTTCTTTAGAAGCGGTATTTTTTCTTTCAGCTCGTCTTTCCAGCAACGGCACTTCCAGCCACCGCACCAGCGACACCGCCCGAAATACCACCAGTACCTACCGCCCTAGTAATACGGTGTTCCATACGCCTAGCCCGATGTCGCATAAACAGATATGGTCTGCGGAATATCCTGCGTCCCATGCTTTGACTGTCATTAGCGTTCAAAGAGAACATACTCATTAAGTCGCCCAGCTTCATATAAATACCAGCGAAACATACTATCTGCAAGAACGCCACCATAAAGAACGGATAGTCCGTGGAGATGTTATAAAACATACTGGAAATGCTGAACGCCACCGTTACAATGAGCGTTATTCCTGCCCGTGTCATTATGGTATTAAACACCCTCACGATTGCCTGCTTTACCATGCTTTCATAGCTCGGTATCATGGAAAGTAAAAAACTGATAGGCAAAAACATTGCAAAGATAATAAAAAGTATCTGGCTGAACAACATCATGCCCGTAAGCAAGAATACAAATATCGTTATCCCTAAGTTGAAGAACAGTAGGAAGAACACCATGCCTAAACGGTTCACGACCTGCGGTATCGTCAGATTGTTGTTGTCGTTGTCCTCGATTTCTGTTTTCACGACTTCCTCTCTGGTTTTCCCGTCCTCGTCCTCTGGACTTGCTGATACAAGAGCTTCTACACGGTCTGCCCCGATTTCTTCTGCGTTGCTGTTCCCGAATTGCAAGAGTAACCACGGCTGTTCCACTTGAATAGAAAATAAGCTGTCCCGTATCAAGTCCACGCTATCCTTGCCCTCACTGTCAGAATTAGGGAGCATGATTTTCGTTCCCAAGTCTAAAGAAGCGGTACTGATGTCTGATGAAAATTCATTTATCTTCTTAATGTAGTCGGGAGCATAGGCAATAAATGAAGCGGACAGCACGAACACCACCACAAAGTTGATAACAGCGTGAAGTGCCTTGCTGGTTTCCCGTTTAATCAGTCCCGTATAAGCAACATAAAGTCCCACCACCAAGATAATGAGAAGCAGAAAGCCAACATAGAAGCCAGAGCTGGAAAAGCCGTTTGAAGTAACGCCTGCAAGGGTCTGTATGCTCTTTCCGATACTGTCTGCCATATCGTTAATAAAATCAAGTTTATAGGCTTCCTGCACCACATAGCCCGTTGCATTACTTAAATAAAGGCTTATCGTCCAGACAAAGTTGGTAATACAGTAAAGTCCATACTGCACCGATTTTCCGATACCGTCCAGCCAGTTCCACGGAAGCCACGACCAGCTATTATCTACATAAAAATCAAGCTGGTAATTCGACAACGGATATTTTGAATACAGATTTTCTGCGTTTATGGTATCGTCCACAAGCCCCGTTGCATGAGCTACCGTCCCCAGAAGTGAAAGCAGGATAAGGGAGAGTGCCACCACGAACAGAGCCATTTTGAGAAAGTGGAAAATCTTCTTTTTTGTGAACGCACCTTTTACCCTTTCTTTCATCACTCCACCTCATTTCTCTGTACGGGCGGTCTGGTATCAAAGGCGTGTAGCAGTTCTTCAAAGACGGGGTGTATCTGCACCACACCGACACGCCCGTATAAGTCCTGCAATAAGCATTGTCCGTTCTCCAAATCACGAAGCCGTTTCTGGTTGTTCTCGTCGTCCTTGTCGATACCGAAAAATTCTAAGGTCTGCTTTATCTCGTTGATGTCAGTAGAACGGAAAGCGAACTTTAAGCCGATATTGTTTTTCAGACTTTCCTTTGACACGTCGCCAGAAGATTGTGTAACGAAATAAACGCCTGCCTGCATAGCTCGTCCAGCACGCACAAGCTTATTTGATAAGGTTTCGCCTTGTGCCACATTTAAGAACGCCCACGCTTCGTCCAAATCGACAATCTTAAAAATGCTTCTGTCCGAATGGATAAAATCAAGGGCAAAGGTACTAATCACAATCAGCATAGACACCGACAACAATTCAATAGTCGTGTATTCCTCAAAAGAAGTATCTTTATCTGGCAATACTAAGTCCGCTACTTGAATGATATTGAGCTGGTTGTCAAGGCTGATAGCATTTTCCACCGTACCGTCTGAAAACAGCAGATGTGCAAAATCATAGTCTGCAAAGCTGTCGATATGGTCTGCGATATTTCTTGATATGGGCGTATCTTCACGGCGTAGCTCGTCTATCACATGGAGCAAGCCCCGACTGTCGCTCTGGGTAACGGAACGAACCGCTTTACGAAGTACGGGGAATTTTTCGCCGTCCCTAGAGGAAATACCCGTAAGGAATGTCAAGATGTCGATTGCCAGACTTTCAGCGTCTTTTACATTCTTCATAATCACAAATGGGTCAAGAAGTCCTGCATTGTCCTTGTCGCTGGTAAGATTTACGATATTGATTTCATGTGCAATCTCTGGGAGCGTTTCTTTCCAGTTACCACGCTCACTTTTAGGGTCTAACAGAAGTGCTTGACCGCCAAACAGCACCGCATAATATACCAGAAGATTGTTACAGAACGATTTCCCACCGCCAAGCGAACCGACAAAAGCAGACGCTAAAGCGTTGGTAACTGTACCTTTTACACCTTGACTGGCAAGGGACGGTTGCAGGTACACATTTCTTCCCGTATCAACAGAATAGCCCATATAGATACCCGTAGTTTCCCCTAATTGCTGTGTCGCACCAAAGCCAAGCCCTGCCAAGAAGTCTGATTTTACATACTGCACATAATCATTGATATATCGCTTGCTGGCAGGTAAAAATTCAGAATGAAGCCCCAGCATATCCCCAGCAGGACGCACCAGCTTTACATTGAGGTCGTCGTAAAAGTCCTTGACTTCATCACAACGGCGTTTCAGCTCGTCAAGATCGGGTGCAGACACCCGTATGACGTAGCTTAACTTATACATACTTTCTTTGCTCTGGTCTAAATCGGTTTCCAGCTCGTCCACGCTGTCTAAAGCGTCCACCACATTTGAGCTGGTTTCACTTCCTGCTTGATAAGCGTGATTGTCAAGGTCTTTCAATTCCTTTTTCTTATTGCGGACGGTTGTTAATGCTTTTCGATTTTCCACGATTTCTACATTCATAGAAGTATCAACGGGGAATGTGAATTGCTGTTGCTGGAAATAGAAGATTTCACTTGACGGAAAATCAAGCTCGCCTACAATCGCATTGACGGTAAAATAGGACACATAACTTTCCTTGTCCTCATGTTCCAATCTTAAATACCGCTGGCTTTCCTCAATCACACACCTTGTCGGACGGATAAGGTCGTAGTATTTTATCAGCGTTTCTTTGTTCAATTTCTTCTTTGGTAGCTGGTACTCATAATCTTCATAGGCAATACCGTCCCTGCCGTAAAGATGTTCCATGAGATACCCAAAATCATTGATTTCCAAGCGACGCACCTTAAAGCGACGGGAGATTTTATTTTCCAGTAACTTTTCCATTTTCATGTAACGGTTGATTTCATCATTCGGCATGGAAACAAAATCATTCATCAGCGTGTAGTTTACTTCATGGAGAAATTCCGTGAACGTCAGCCACGCCGATTTTTTGAGGTTCTTCAGATTGAGCTGTTCTTCCGTAACCATGAGCTTAAAGCCAAGAAAAAAGCGGTAGTCCACTTGATTGTCCCCAATCATAGATACTAACGCTTCGGTCTGTTCGTCTATCTTCTGGCAGGCAACTTCCTTTAATTTTCCAGTTACCAGTTTCTTTGACTGTTCCTGCATGCTTCGGATTGAGCTTTCTGTGGCAATCTGCAACGCATGAATTTTACCCTCACGGGACTGTGCGATAAGCTGTCGGAAGCTGTCATGCACGATAAATTTCTGCTCTGCGGATAGAAAAGAATAGTTGTACGGTATCAGCTCATAATAGGCAAATACTTCATTGTCCTTGTTCCAGACAAGGTTGTTGTCGATATACTTAATCGGGAACATACATCACACTCCTTACTGCCGTGATTGTTTCATTCAATATCTGCTTATGCAGTTTTACGGCTTTTCCTGCATAAGTGATTTTTGGTCGCAGGGCATAGGTTATCTGTGATTTCAAAAAGCTGTACGGCTTCTTTCCGTCAAAGGTTTTCTGCGACATGAACCAAGTGAGAGCAACGGGAATACCAAAGTATTTGAGAAATGCTCCCTCAATCATGGAAAGTGGGGGAATATCCCCAAACAAAATGATGAGAAATTCCGTAATCACAAACCATGTAATCTGTGTAAAAGTAACGGGAAAGGGTAAGTTAAAGTCATTGATTGCATATAAGACTTTTTCCACGTTCCAGATACCCGTGTAGCTTTTAATCTTTTTCAAGTTCTTTCAGCTCCTTTCAAAATAGAAAAGGACAGCCATATTTCAGACTGTCCCTTAAAGAAAATACGCTGTCAGTAGCAACAATGCTTGTCGCTGATCTTCCAGCGTTAATATGGTATCTCGCACATACCTCGGCTTGTTTCAATAAAGCAACCGCCCATATCCAAATCTCGCCCGTAGGCTTCATAGTCAATGTAATTCTGTAAGCTGGGTGGAATGTCCCCAAGTGCCTGCAATTCGTCTATGTAGTAGTAGGCAACATCTGTCATGGTTTCACAGTCGGGATAATAGTAAATATCGTCCTTATGTTCCACGACTTCTTCCAGCGTCCCATAGTGGCTGATAAATTCGTCCAGACACTCTACAATATAGTCGGGAAGTTCCGCTATCATTTCATACATCTCATTGAGTTCTTCAATGGAAACATATTCCCCTATGTCGATAGGGAAGTTGTCGGTATCATGGATAGCGTATTCCTCATACTGTTCATTCAAGCCGATTTTTTCTTTCACATCTTCCTCTTCAATAGGAAAAGTGAACCAAGCACCGACTAAATAACCCTCATTGTATTTGCCAAGATTAGCAATGTAAACCGCCATATCATCAATCATAAGCACCACCTCATTTCCTACTCTGGCAGTTCAAAGATACCGTGTTCCGTTACTAAAAATTTCCCGTGTTCCTGCAAGTGAGAAGCATAGGCTTCAAAGTCAAAGTAGTATTCTTGACAGTCCTCGGATAAATGCTTAAATGTCGGGTCGTTCATCAGCTTTTGCCTTGCAACATCTATCATGCTTTTGCAGTCGGGATAAACCGTAATCACGTTCCTGCAAATATAAAGTGCTTCTAAATTCTCAAACACCGTAAGAAGTGATACATATTCTTCCTGCATATCGCTTGAAAGCTGGCGGTACATAAAATCTAATTCGTTGAGCTGATACACGCTTGTATGTTCGTGAACTTCATCAGCATAAGGCAACACCTTTTCGATAATGCGGTAATCCCCACTTTCTGCACCGATACCTAACTTTTCTTCAAACTCTGCAACATCTATCGGCAGGTCGAACCAGTATGATGTTGTTTCTTCGCCAGTTGTTCCTCTCGTTTCCACCAGCACCCTTGTTTCCTGCATTGTTCCTCACGTCCTTTCTGTTGTTTCATCACATCTTGTAAGGTTTGGTACGACATACCAAACACATATTTAGAAAAATCTTCTAACTGTTTTTCTTCATAGTCGGCAGGGTTCAGCCGTTTCATTTCCTGCCACACCTTACGTTTGTAAGAGGGTAGGTCGGAAATGTATTCACAGCCGACTTTTTCCTGCATATCCTTAAAAATATCGTTCATTTCATCACTCCAATCTGATTTTAGGTAAGAAAAAAGCAGTCAATCCTAAGACTAACTGCTTTATGTATATGGATATAATTTGATTAAGTTTTAAAACCAGTTTGTTTTTTTTTCATCTCTAAATTGAGGGTTATCGCTGTGTTGATATGGATTATAGTTATTCAGATTGCAACCATATTCTTTTAATGATTTGATTTTGTTATCTTCTGTCCATTCAATTAAGGAAATACCGTCAAATTCTTCAACGCTTCCCGTATTCATTTCATTTTTAAAATACCATTCTACGACAGTTTGATTTTCTTTATGAAAAAATTGTTTAATATCCCACACTAAGACTTTTCCACGAGTATTCCATTCATCAAACCAATGTTTTACTGTTTTAAGATTTTCATATTTAGGACACCAGCTTTAAACAACATCTTCTGTAAAAATACTATCAATCCCTAAATCTTGTTGTTTTAGCCACATATCAAACCATAAATGAATGATTCTTTCTCTTTCATTCAAAATAGAACACCTCGATTACTTTTTTTCACATTATAGCACCCATACATCAGCACCACAATAAAATTTTACGCACCGATAATCTTATTGAACAGCTCTAACAGTACATCTTTCACACCGCCAGCATTGAATACCAAGCCGACAGCAATCAAGGCAACTACTAAGAAGCCGATAAGTTTGGAAAACTCACGCTTGAACCCTAAGTAGATACCGATAACCACGATTGCCATTAACACTAATGACTGTGCATTGCTTAAAAACCATTGATATAAATTTTGCCCGAAATTCATTTAATTGTCCTCACTTTCTTTTAATTGTTTCATTTCATAGTCAGCTTCTTTGCCGACATTCAAAATACACATCAAGACTACGACCGATACCCATTCCCATAGATACCAGCAGGAAGTCTTTTAATAATACCCACATTTTTTATCACTCCTAACTTTCTACTAAATCTTTTGCAGGGGTCGTCTGCTGTCTGATTATCATTTCATGCTTTTCTGTGAGCTTCGCTTGCTGTTCAATCATTTCCATGTAGTCTGTACCGTTTCCCTTATCAATCTTTTTCAGCATTTTCAAGGTTGGTGCTACCTGCCTTTGTACCCAACGCAACGTGCGGTCTAAGGTATAAGGCTCTGGCTTTGTCGTCAGTTTCAGACTTTGCCTTTTATCTCCGATAAACCACGCCCAGCGGTCATTGAGTTTCCAGTCGCTTTTTCGCTTGTCTGGTTCTTCATCAACAAACCGCACATACTGGTTGATGATAGAAAAGGCGGTCTGCTCTGCGTCATAATACGTCAGCAAATCTCGTACTGCATAATAGGCTCGTTCATTTCTTAGCCGTATCTCAAAACGGTTAATAATATCGGCTTCTTCCAGCGGTATCCCGAACTTGACGTACTGCTCATAGTCCTTTTCATAGATACAGAAATACACATCGGATTTCAGCGAACCAAGATAAAGGGTACGCCCCATATATTCTCTGTCGTCCTCTCTGTGCTTGATAAGCTCGCCCGACTGGTAAAACTTATAGCTTCTGGACTTTCCGATATATTCCCGTTTCCTGCATTTTTCCGCAAGCTCTGGAATATCCAAAATGCCCGTATGGTCGTTGATAGCAAGGTCGATACGCTTCATAACGCCACCGTCTACGAGTGCGTCCATGAGAAAGTCATACCAGCTTCTTTGCTGTGCCAGCAAGTAACTTTCAAACTGTCGGCAACCTCGCCCTTTTAACTCTAAAAGGACACCTTTTTCTTCGTCAGCCGACGTATAGATAAAGATGTCCCCAAGTGAATAATGCTCCGTATAGCTGTAATGTCCGTAATCTTCATGGAGCATATAATTGATATTCAGTTTTAATATGTCTTTGATGATGTGCTGTATATCCAGCGTGGGAAAACGAATTTTCACATAATCAAACAGCATGGTAAGCGGTGCTTCTGGATTGAACCTTGCCAGTTCTTTATGTAGAGTTTCCAAAAAGCTCCTTTGACGGCTTCATTTTTCCGCTTTCTATCTTGTTGAGATATTCCCTTGTGATACCAGAAGCCACCGCCAGCCTGCCTTGTGAGATACCGTAAGCAATCCGCTTCTCCCGTAATTCTTTTATCCATTGTTCTTCATTCAGAACCATACCCCCAATCTATAAAGTGTGAAGTTTTTTAAGGCGACTTCACAGCCGATTTTTGTTAGAAAACCATGTCAGAAGCCTTATGTTTCCTATGTTTTTTGTCTATTGTCTATTTGCAAACGTACCCCTCTGTTAGATACCGAGGGGTTTTACCTGCTGGCGTGGCTTACGCCACACCAGCAACGGCTAGTCCGTGCCGTCGCCTTTCGCTTCGCACGTCGCCGTCCCGTCCTGCCTTGCGTTATTCGATTACCAGCGTGAACGCTTCTGGATCATCAACAATGTTGTATGAACCGAGCGTGTCCGCTGTCTGTGTATATCGGAAATGAAACAAAGGCTTTTGTCCTTTCATGGAAAAACGGGAACGGTACACCGTACCATATAAAGCGTTGGGCTTTGCCACATCATAGCTGAACAGAGTAGAAGCAAAATCATTCTCCCTGCATTTTTTGATGATTTCCTCTGCACATTTTTCTTTATCTGTTATGATAAGACGGTTGAGCGTAAAGGTAACGTGTTCTTCATGGAAATTTTCTGATGAAGTCCCCATACTTCCTACTACATCAATCTCACGTCCCCATTGCAGATAGGAAACCGCCACTCCCAGCACAAAAAGTACCGTGATTGTTATTATTTTTCTCTTTTTTTGCACATACTGTTACTGTCCCTTCTTGTAGGGTGTATTATAATACAGTCTACGGTAATACATCTTATTTATCAATACAGTTGTATCTTATAATTCAAAGAAAAGACGAGGTACAGCGTATGCAGGTATATATTGATTTAGAAAATCTTTTGAAAGAGAAGAATATCAGCAAAAACAAAGTCTGTGAAGCGTGTAAGCTCCAGCGGACACAGCTTAATAACTACTGCAAGAACAAGGTTTCCAGAATTGACCTTACAATCCTTGCAAAGCTCTGTGATTTTCTGGAATGTTCCCCAAACGACATATTGAAATTGAAGTAGGACTGTCAGCTTTCGTTGCTTGCAGTCCTTTTTTCTTCCAGCCTGCCGATCTCTTTTAGAAAATCATGTCCTTTCGGGACTAAAGGCGTGTAAAATTCACTAATAACACTTGTTCCCACATCACAATAGCCACGCCCCTTGATACGCTTCTGAAAAAACTGCTTTTTCACATCAGAACCGAACAGCATACCATAACCAAGTTCGCTCATACGCCCCAATCCCACACGGAAATTGAAGTTATCTCTGATACCGTCCGAGAAATATTTTGCGTCTGGAGCTGACAGGCAACGATAAGGAAATAACCTGCTTGTCGTCCTAACATGACGATTTTCTTTAACTGGCTAAGTAGGCTCACGCTTTCTTTTGTCCCCAGCATTTCAAAAAATGCCACATATTCATCAAAGATAAGAAAGCAGGGTGCCAGTCCAAGATATGCGTAGTTTTCGCCCGTCTTATAGTTTGGGTGTCGCTTCATTTCCTCACTTCGCTGTACCATGCCCTCATAAAAGGCATTGACGCAATCTATCATTTCTTCTTTGGTGTGATACACATTTCCCATAACTGTCCCCAAGTCTGCTAAGTCCGCATTTTTCGGGTCTAAGACATAAAGGACAGCGTCGGTATGCAGTAAGGCTTCAATGAGCGTCAGCAGAAAATAGGTTTTACCGCCACCAGTCCCACCAGCAATCAGAGCATGAGGAAGTGCGTCATATTCCCAGACAAGATTTTTCATCAATCTAAGACAGCCGTTCTCTGCACGTACTTCATCAATAGTAATACGGTTCGCTATCATATCATAAAGCAGAGTGTATTCGATATATCCGTCATGCAAGGTCTTGTCGGTCAGCTCACAATACAAACCACTTTCCAATTTATCCTCTAACCGTAAAAGCTGGTCTTGATATTTCCCCAACGTGATTTCACAGCGGATATGAAGCAGTCCCTTTTCCATTTGATAATAAATCTTTGGAAACCAGACGATTTTTTCCCTTGATCTGCTTTGCAGGTCAGTAAAAAAACCGCTGTCTTGTACAGTATCGGCTTCATACCACTTGTTTTCCAGTATCATTCGTGCCAGCTTTTGACGGTGCAGGAGCTTCTTGAAACTGTCGTAACAGAAGCGGTAATATAGAAAAGCGACCAATGCACAAACACCAGTCGCTATCAATATGGTTATGAAGTTGTAAGGGGAGAGCGTCAAGCCATTCTCTAACAAGCTGAAATGCTCCCAATCGGCACGCATGAGCTGTTTGATATTGAGTAGCAGGAGAATTGACAAGTTCCACAACTGCATTGTAAGGAAATTCCCTTAACGGTACTTCTGGCGGTACAGACACGGGGATAATTCCACCATGCAGACTGCACTTCAAATCATAGATACGCTTTTTAAGCTGGGTACTCGGTGTCCCGTCCTCGTTCTGCAAGAACACATCACGCACCGCTGTAAATTTTAATTCTCCAAATGTTTTCTCTTTGTCAATAACAAACCCGTTTGATAATCTCATAAATTCTTCACTCCTTTACTTTTCTTCAACTGCTACAATATCATCAGCAAGCAACACATAATCGGTATGTCCCATATCCCCGATTGCGTAACCTCTGCCGTATAACTTCGGATTGACAAGTTTTACTTTCTGCTCATACTTGAAATGCTTTTCGCCAGCCTGCACGGGAATTTCCACGACAACATTTTCCCCTCTCTGCACATCTGAATAAAGGTTATAGCTTCTTCTTGCGAAAACTCTGCGGTTATCTTTATCTCTGTCAAAGACAGGGTCGCTTTCGCCTGCAAATTCAAGAGTTCCAAAAGACTGTGCCATATCTGGCACGACATATTTCATTTCCATATTGTTTTACCTCGTTTCTTTCTATTTTTGATAAGTTGATTGTGATTTCTTATTCTGGCGGTTCGGGAAGTACCAGCAATCCCACCGATAGTAAAGGGTAAAATCAATGCTTACGCACCCTTGACTATCCGTGTTCTTGCAGGTTGTTGGCAGACAAGCCAGAATAAGCAGTCTGCCATTTGACAGCTTCGGCGGAGAGCGTGATTTTCCTTTTCTCATACCGTTACCGCCTTATGATTTCTTCATTTTACGGCGTTTGTAAAGATATGTTCCAACCAGTCCACCAGCAGACGCAAGCAACATCACGATAAATGCCATTACATTTGTACTGTCGCCCGTTTTGGGACTGTCGCTAGGTCTGCTAGGCTTTTCTGGTGTCTGTGGTGTTTCGGGTTTCTCTGGTTCTTTTGGGACTTCTGGTTTTTCCTTAAAGGTAATCGTCTGTCCCTCATCCTCAATGTCTTTATGCTCGGTAACTTTCTTCGGCTCGTCTGGATTGCTTAAATCGTATAATTCTTCAAAAGTTACAAGCTGTTTGCCGTCAAGAGAAGTAGCGTCAAAAGTAAAGGCAACTTCCACTTTCATAGTTTCGCTGTCAGCGGTAAACGTATAATCACTTTCCACACGCTTTCCATTGATAAGAAGCTCTGCATTTTCTTCTTTCAACATCTGCCAGCCCACAAGTTTGTACTGTGTACCGACTTCTAAGCCCTCTAAGGTTACGGTATCAATGATTGTAACGTCTTTTCCTGCTTCAAGCTCTTTGTTGCCGTCCTTGTCGGTAGCAGTCGTATGAATTTTGATGATACGCTCTGTGATAAGTACGGTTTGCCCGTCGTCCTCAATGTCTTTATGTTCTGCAACTTTTACGGGTTCGTCTGGATTGCTTAAATCATACAATTCTTCAAAGGTAACAAGGTTCTTTCCGCCTAAAGCAGACGCATTGAATGTATAAGAAATTTCTACTTTCATTTCTTCATCATCAGCGATAAAGGTATAGTCGTTTTCCACACGTTTTCCGTCAATGATAAGCTCGGCATTTTCTTCCTTTAACATCTGCCAGCCTTTCAACTGATATTTTGTGCCTTTTGTAAGTCCGTCTAATTTGACAGTATCAACGATTGTAACCTCTTTTCCTGCAAGGATAGTCTTTTCGCCGTCTTTGCTGGTCGCTGTGGTATGAATAGAGATTTCTTTTTCGTATTCATCAGTCAGCGTTCCTAAATCAATCACAAGATTATTTCTTGATACCACGATTTCAAAAGGTGGGATAAGTTCAAAGCCTTTGTTACTGTCAGAGCGTAATTCCTCAATGATATAAGTATCATAAGGCAATGCACCTTGCTGTCGTCTGGTTCAGAAGTTCCAAACCATACACCGTCCTCGCTGTTCTTGCCTGCGTTTGTATTGTGCTTATGAGAAGCCCATTCAGCAGAAGTGGAGAATTGCCCGTTATCATCAGTTACCACAACATGATTTTCGCCCGTTGTCTTGCTTGTGATCCGAAAGGGAACATCAGCAAGACGCTTGTGTGTGCCTGCACCGATTTTTACACCCTCAATATCGCCACGTTTAATCTGGTTGTAGATAGAATGGGCTTCGTCTGTTAAGTCCACGATTTTTCCATTTTCTGTGATTGTAAAATCAATCGGTTTTGCACCGTCAGTTAAGTAACCGTTGGGAGCTTCACTCTCAACGATACGGAAGTTTCCATAAGGTAAGAGGTCAGCAGAAGTAGAAGCGATACCCTCAATGTCGGTATGGATTGTCTTTACGACTTCATTTTTCTTGTATAGCTTGCCCTCAACCAATACAGAATTATCATTTAAGGAAATGATGTCAAAAGCAGTATCTTTCAAGGTTGCACTTCCTTGTGGCTTCGTATCGCCCGTTTCTAAATCTCGTTTCTGAATTTTGACACCGCCACGGATAACCTTGTCAGAAACGGAAAACTGGTTACTTCCAGATAATACGGCAAGGTCGCCGTCCTCGGTAATCTGTGTTACATATAAGCCCTTAATCTGTTCGGACTTATCGCCAGCCTGCATATATGCACCGTCTAACAAGTAACCGTTTGGAGCTTTTGTTTCTTCTACGGTTAGTGTTCCTAAAGGAAGAACGGCTTTTCCGTCCTGCATATAGAAACTGTCGCCAGATACCTTGTATGCGTCCGCTAATTTTGTGATGTAATGAGTTGTCCCGTCGCTGTCTGTTTCAGCGATTGTCTTTGTAACCCATGTACGAGTAGCTTTGGCAGGGAGATTGTCTTTATTGTAGAAGCTAGCATAATACTTCCATGTAAATTCCGCACCTGCTAGAGAAGCGTTTCCCTGCGGATTGTCTTTCTGTGTTTCCATATCAATCTTGAAAAGCTCAATCAAAGTGTCCGTTACTTTTGGCGTATCTGATACTTTCAAGGTTGCTGTCTTTCCAGCTTCAACCTTTAAGGAATATACAGTTTTATCCACTTTATATCCTGCTGGTGCGGATACTTCCTTGATATAAACTGTGCCAGCCTTTACCTCTACAACATTCGTATTTCCGTTTTCATCAGTCGTAAGGGTGGCAAGCTGTTTTGTGCAGTCCTTATCAGCAAAGACACCGTATGTTGCACCAGCGATAGAGTAATTCCCGTTACCGTCTGTAATGCTGGTATTACTGGAAACCTTTTGCAGTTTCGCATTTCCGACATTCAACTTCGCCCAGAATTGTCCTAATTCCTGCCCCTCGCCAGAGTAGATGTAACCGCCACATTCATAGCGTCCTTTATTTTCTTTGACAAAGGCTCTAGCACCAGAGAAAACTTCGTCCTGCGTTGCCTTTGGAATTTCATCATAAGAAGCTCGCACGTTATCACATTGCCAGCCAAGATGTACGCTCAATCTCTGCCAGACTACAAGCTGTCTTAAAAGGTAAGCGTGATTTTTCAATTTATTCCGCTGTGGTTGTCTGTGTACTGTTTTACATATTCGATAGATAAGGCAACGTCGCTTATCTGGTCAGCAGTCAAGCGTGAGCTTGCGTCGGCTCTGGTCTTATAACCGTTTTTAAAATCGGTGTTAATGTCGATACAGTAAGCGTCCTCGCCCTCGACGGTCAAATGTCTCCTCATTAAAGGTAGAACCAATCGAACCGTCATTCATTACTTTTTCAACGATACCGACACGCTCTTTTGACTCCGTCCAGTATTGCTTACTTTCTGCATGAACGGGTGTAGTCGGTAAAGCAGTAACGACAGTTGCAAGAGCTAAGAAGCCCGTACACAATCGTTTCCATGTCTTTTTCATAAATCTAATGCTCCTTTCTGTAATCATCACAATTTAAAAACGCCACTTGTGAAGTACAAATGACGTTTTAGGTGTGATAATGACTTTTCTTTATCTTTCTTATTTTTAATTTTTCCTTTATTTATGCGGTTTTTCCGCTTTGTCTATATAAGCATGTACCGAACGGAGCAGGAAAATCTACTACAATGAACATTATGACAGGATGCATGGGGGCAACTCAGGGGAAGTGCTGATTAATGGATATGACATCTTGAAAGAACCTGAAAAAGCCAAAAGATATATCGGATATTTGCCGGAACATCCACCTCTTTATATGGATATGACTGTGCGGGAATATTTGGATTTTGCAGCAGAGCTGAAAGGAATTAGAAAATCTCAACGAAGAGAAGCTGTTGATGAAGCAGAAAAAATGGTAAAGGTTCAGGATGTGGAACATCGCTTGATTCGAAATCTTTCAAAAGGCTATCGTCAGAGAGTAGGGCTGGCACAGGCAATTTTAGGATTTCCGGATATGATTATTCTTGATGAACCAAGCGTTGGATTGGATCCGAAACAGATTATAGAGATGAGAGATTTAATCCGTAAGTTGGCTGAGAACCATACGGTTATTTTAAGCTCGCATATATTGACGGAGATCAGAGAAGTATGTGATTATATTCTGATTATTTCTAAAGGAAAGCTGGTAGCACAGGATACGCTGGAAAACTTGGAGAAGATGATAGGGTTTCACGATGTGATTGAATTAGAAACATCGGCTTCGGAGGAGGAAATTCATAGAATACTGGGGAGGATTCCCGGAGTTTGTGCGATGCAGATGCGTGTGAAAGGAGAAAAGTGTACTTATGTACAGGTAAAAGTGACTGGAGATAAAAGCAGTCAGAATAACAGAAAAGTAAGAGAAGAGATTTTCTGTGAATTTGCGAAAGAGAAAAAAACATTATATTCATTGTCGGCGCCTGAAACGAGTTTGGAAGAAGCGTTTATGAAATTGACACAGAACGATAATATAGAAAGAAATATGCAAATCGAAGAATCGCTTGTGAAAGATAGACAGGTAAAGGACGGACGGGTGAAAGAAAGCCGACCGGGAGAGAAACAGATAGGAGTGGAAACCAGAAAATGTGAGATGAATACAGAGGGAGGAAAAGAGGATGAAGGCGGTTTATAAAAAAGAATTAAAAGCGTATTTTCAGTCTATAATAGGGTGTGTATTTATTGCCTTTCTTATTGCATTTACTGGAATTTATTTCATGGCGTATAATATGACAACAGGATATCCGTATTTTTCTTATACACTTTCAGGATCGTTGATCGTATTTATTGTAGGGATTCCTTTGATTACGATGCGTTCATTTGCAGAAGAGAGAAAGAATAAAACAGATCAGATTCTGTTGACAGCGCCAGTGAGTTTGTGGAAAGTTGTGGTTGGAAAATACCTGGCGATGGTGACGGTAATTGCAATCCCGAATCTTATATTTTGTATTTTCCCTCTTATCATTAAATTGCAGGGGACGGCGTATTTGACAGTTGATTATATTTCGATTTTGATGTTCTTCCTGCTCGGCTGTGTTTTTGCAGCTATAGGAATGCTTTTATCAGCGCTTACAGAAAGTCAAATTATTGCGTATATAGGGACGTTTGGTATTTTTCTGATTCTATATTTATGGGATGGTATCTTATCTCTGTTTCCAAATACGGCGATGAGCGGACTTGTGTTTATAATTTTGCTTATTTTGCTGGCAGCTTTCTACATATGGAGAATGACGAACAGTTTTTCGATTGCGGGAGGAGTGGGCTGTGTCGGAGTGGCAGTAGCGATAGCAGTGTATTTTCTGAAAGAGACGCTTTATGAAAATCTGTTTACAGAGTCTTTGGGCGGGTTCGCTCTGACAAATATTTTTACCGATATTACACAAAATAGTATTGTAGATGTGAGCGGAATTGTATTGTACTTGTCGATGATCACATTATTTTTATTTTTGACAGTTCAGTCGATTAGAAGACGACTTTGGGAAAGTGCGGCAAAAAAACATGGAGCGTATAGCGTGACGATGACAGCGGTTTTTCTTGCAATTACAGTTGTCATAAACTTGATTGCATGCCAGATACCGGAAAAATTCCGAAAGATAGATGTGAGTAATACAAAAATTTACGAGATTTCAGATACGACAGAAGATTTCCTGAAAGAAATGGATAAAGAAATATCGATGAAGATAATTGCCGTAAAAGAAAATACAGATGAACGAATCGTTACATTTTTGAGTAAATATGCGGCTTTATCGAATAAAATACATATGGAGTGGATAGATCCTGTTCTTCATCCGTCGGTTTTGTCAGAATATGAAACTACAGAAAATACGATTGTGATTTCCTGTGAAGAAACAGGAAAAAATACGACGGTTTCTTTTGATGATATTTTGGTGATGGATCAATATTCCTACTATTATTATGGAAGTACATCGTATACATCATTTGACGGAGAAGGACAGCTCACAAGTGCACTGAATTATGTGACAGGCGAGGAGACAAAGAAAGTTTATTTGTCAACAGGACATGGGGAACAAGAGCTTGCTGAAACGATAACGGAATTGATGAATAAAAATGGATATGAGTTGTCGGAAGTTAATTTACTTATGTCAACATCTGTACCGGATGATTGTGATCTTCTTATTGTGAACGCAGTAACTTCTGATCTGACAGAAGATGAGAAAACAATGTTGCAGCTGTATTTGCAGCAAGGGGGAAAGGTGACCGTCCTATTAGGAGAAACAGAAGGGGAAAAGCTCCCGAACCTGATAAGTATTTTGTCTGAATATGGCATGACGATGGAAGGCGGTTACATTGCAGATATGACGAGATGTTATCAAAATAATCCTTATTGCATTTTCCCCAAATTATCTGTAAGCGGTGATTTGGCAGAACAGATTAAGTCAGAAATGACACTTGTTATGAATACCCATGGGATGACAGTGAACGATCCGGCAAGGGATACGATTACAACGGTTCCGTTTATGTCAACGTCTGATCAGGCATTTGCAGTGACGGAGCAAGACCAAAAGCAGGGAGAATATATTCTTGGAGCATATGCGACAGAAACAGTAAGCGAGATCTCCGCAGAGACAGAAGAAACAGAAATTTCAGAAGAAAATGCAGAAGCGTCGGAAGAAATTACGGAAGATACAGAGAAGGAAAGTAGATTGACGGTGATTGCTGCAGGAAGTCTGATAGATGAGCAGATTATAGATACCTTTACGGAATTGGAAAATACACAGTTGTTTATGAACATAATGGCAGTAAATTTTGAAAATGTGAAAAATGTCTCAATCGAAGCCAAAAGCCTTAGTGTAGAATATAATGCTGTTCAGCATGCCGGATTATTCGGAACACTGATGATTTTTGGAATACCTGCAGTGATTTTAATCAGTGGTTTTGTTGTTTGGTACAGGAGGAGAAAAGCATGACACAAAAAAGGAAAATAGGTTTGCTCATAATTGTTTTCGTGGCGCTTATATGTATATATATGTGGGTTCGCGCGTGGAATCAGAGCGAACAGGCACAGGCAAATACAATGATACGAATTACAGATACAGAAGGAGATAAGATTAAAAAGATCGCTTTAAATATAGAAAATGGAGAGTTGAACTTTGAAAAAGAAAATGGTGTGTGGTATGATGCTTTAGATCATGATATTCCGCTTAATCAAAGCATTATGAATGAAATTGCAGATACGGTTGGCAGTATTTCTGCAAATCGGAAGTTGAAAAATGCAGATGAAGCAAAAGACTATGGTTTGGATGTTCCTATTTATACGATTGAGTATACAGATGATAATGATGATGTCATTTCTGTTTATTTCGGAAATAATACAGGGGACAATATTTATGCAACATTAAAAGGGGAAAAATCTATTTATACTGTTTCGAGTCAGGTCATTGAAGATTTAAATTATACAGAAGAAGATCTGATACAACTTGACGACTATCCATCGATTGGAAGTGGCAATCTTGAGAAGGCAGTTATTACGCAAAATAAAAATTCTGTTGTATATGACAGTGCAGACGAGACGCAGACGGAACAAATAATCGCAATAGCCGGAGGCCTTGGAGCTGTGCAGCTGTCCACAACGGCAGATTATTGTGCAGAAGAAAAAGAATTATCAGAATACGGTTTGGATGAAGATTTAAGGGCTGCGGTAGAAGTGACTTATCAGGAAGATGAAAAAGAAAAGAAACTGACATTATATATAGGAAACCGGGTCGGGGATGACAGATATGTGATGTTAAATGATTCAAAGATTGTGTATCTGGTTTCTGATGCAATATGTGGAAATATATTAAATGAAGAAGAATAAAAACAGGTTATAAGCAGTAAGATTTTATATTCTTTTAATTGACTTTGCAGGAGAAACGAGAGAGAATGTTATTCATATCAAAAAGGCATTAATGCAGAAGGATGGATGGAAATGAAAGAAAAATTAATACGTTTTATGCAGGGCAGATACGGTATCGATCAATTATCGAAGTTTCTTCTGATCACGGGATTGGCGGTAGTTCTTTTATCGGCGTTTTTCGGAGAAACCGCGGTGAGCATGCTTTTATATATTTTCGGCTGGGGAGTCGTGATCTACTGTTATTTTCGGATATTTTCAAGAAATGTACAGAAGCGGTACGCAGAAAATCAGGCATATCTTATGAAAACATACAAGATAAGAAATTGGTTTCAGAATCAAAAAAACATCTGGCAGAGAGAAAAGTGTACCACATTTATACATGTCCGTCATGTAAACAAAAAATCCGCATCCCGAAGGGCAAAGGGAAAATTGAAGTAAGATGTCCGAAGTGCGGTACGACTTTTATAAAGAAAAGTTAAGCTGTGCAGACAACGAAAATATAGAACTGAAAAGTAAGAAATCCCCGTAACAATGAACTGCTCCAAAAAGTCTGACTTTTTTGGAAGAGTTCGTTGTTACGGGGATTTTGTTTTCGGTTTCAATAACGATATCTTTACCAGCTAGGGAAGAAAAGGTTATTTCCGATGTTGACTCCCGGTCGGTTTGTAGATCCTGCATAGAGGAAATAATAACAGTCTGCCACTGCCGCAAGTCTTGCGCCGTTGATCGCATCTTGCGCAACCTGCATAGATAAAGAGGTCGGACCTTTCTTCAGAACAGCGTCAAGACGACCTGTCCATACCGGTTCAAACTGTCCGCTTGCATAGATAACTCCTCTGATCGTATTCGGAAAACGAGGACTTTCCACACGGTTTAATATTACAGTTGCGACAGCAAGCAGAGAATCATAGTTCTGATGAGCTTCACACTGCAGGATCGCCGCAAGAAGTGTGACGTCATCCGCAGAAGCGTCGATCTGTCCGCCGTTGTTTGTAATAGTATCGTCGTAGCCGCCGTTTTGCTGGAGCTGCTCCAGTCGCTCTGCCTCAAGGCGGGCAGCCTCTTCAGCCTTTGCTTTTTCTAATTTGGCTTGTACTTCCGTAAGATTTGTTGAAGTCGCCTTTGCTTTTTCCTGGAGTTCCGTCTGTTTTTTCTTAAGTTCATCTTTCAGATCAAGAAGTGAATCCTGCTGAGTTTCTAATGTGTTTTTCTGATCTTCGATATTTTTATAAATATTTTTCAGATCGTCAAGGGCAGTTTTGTCATATTCGCTCAGATTTTCGATAAAATCAGCTTTGTTTATAAAATCTGCCATGTTTTCCGCCGAAAAGAGCATCTCAAGCAGTGTTGCGTTCCCGTGTTCGTACATATATTTAATACGGGATTTCATATTTTCATACTGCTCATTTTCGTTTTCTTCAGCTTCGACAAGTGCATCGGAAGTACGGGCAATCTCACCGTTTAAGATCTCAACCTGCATTTCTGTTGCAGAGATCTCTTCGCTCAAAGAGAGAATATCTTTGTTGATACCGTCTAATTCACTTTCGAGTGCAGAAGTCTGTCCTTTTAAATTGTCAATGTTGTCATCTGCAAATGAAGGAAAAACTGAAAGTACAATTCCGAGAGAACTGATCAGGATGATGCCTGATTGTATCCACCGTTTTTTGTAGAATTTCATAGCTTTAAATTCCTTTCTTGAAGCATTTTTTAAGTGCTGAACAATCATTATACTACAAATTGCGTTATTTGGCAAACTTTGATATGATAAAGGCTGAGAAGGCCGCTTTTAAAAGCAGCGAAAGACAGAACGGAAAAGAAAGAGGTATATCTATGACGCATAAGATAAAAATGATCGGACTTGACCTGGACGGAACATTGCTGACGGATAAAAAAGAACTGACTGTGCGGACAAGAGAAGTTCTTGCAAAGGCGATCAGAAGCGGAATCGTCGTACTTGTAGCTACGGGGCGTCCGTGGATGGGAGTTCCGGAAGAATTGAGAGAATTTCCGGGTATGAATTATGCGCTGACGTCTAATGGAGCAAGGATTATCGACACTCGTACGGGAAATGTAATAGAAGAACATCTGTTGTCTGTCAAATCAGCGAAAAAGGCGTTGGAAATTTGTCGAAAATATGATACTCTACAAGAGGTATATTTTGATGGACAGGGATATGCTCCGGCAGAAAAAATGGAGTTTGTGGAACGATATCACAAAAATCCGAATATGTGGGAATATATGCGTAAAACCCGTATTCCGGTGGATGATATTTTTGAACTGGTAGACAGAGAAAACAGAGGTCTCGATAAAACGCAGGCATTATTTGCGGATATGTCCGAGAGAAAACGTGCGTGGGAAGAACTTGCCCGTCATGAGGATTTGGAACTGGTCGGATCTCTTCGTTATAATATAGAAGTGAACGCGGCGGGAGTCAATAAAGGAACAGGACTTGTCAATCTCGGAAGCAGGCTTGGTATTAAGCGGGAAGAGATCATGGCGTTCGGAGACGGAGATAACGATACCGTGATGCTGAAAGAAGTCGGTTTCGGCGTCGCAATGGCAAACGGAGAGCCGCAGGTGAAAGAAGCTGCAGATTATATCACACTGTCAAATGAAGAGGACGGCGTTGCGCAAGCGATTGAAAGATTTGTTCTCGGAGGAGGAGAAGCAAGATGTTAGAAGCATTAAAAGTAATTATATTCGGTATTGTGGAGGGAATCACGGAATGGCTGCCGATCAGCAGCACGGGGCATCTGATCTTGTTGGAAGAATTACTGCATTTGAAACAAAATCAGGCGTTTCTTGACATGTTTTATGTTGTGATCCAGCTTGGAGCGATACTGGCGGTTGTCGTTATGTATTTCCATAAGCTGAATCCGTTTTCACCGAAGAAAACCCAGAAACAGAAGATGTTGACGATCCAGTTGTGGGTCAAAGTGATCATAGGTTCGATTCCGGCAATGCTGATCGGGCTTCCGTTCAATGATTTTATAGAAGAAAAGTTCAACAATTCATATGTTGTTGCCGCGACATTGATCATCTACGGTATTCTGTTTATCGTAATCGAAAACTATCAGAAAGATAAGCAGCCGAAAGTGGAAAAACTTTCTCAGCTTACGATACAGACGGTTTTGATCATCGGCGTATTTCAGGCATTGGCGCTGATCCCCGGAACATCCCGTTCGGGAGCGACGATCGTGGGAGCGCTTCTCATAGGAGTATCAAGAGGAGTTGCGGCGGAATTTACATTTTTCCTTGCAATTCCGGCGATGTTCGGCGCAAGTTTTTTGAAACTGATTAAATTCGGATTAAATTTCACGGGTATGCAGGTATTTCTGCTTTTGTTGGGAACGGTCGTTTCGTTTGCGGTTTCCATCCTTGCGATCAAGTTCCTCATGCAGTATATCAGAAAACATGATTTTAAAGTGTTTGGTTACTACAGAATCGTACTGGGAGTCATTGTGCTTCTTTACTTCGGTATTAAGACGCTGCTTGCATAAGAATTGTTTCGGCGAAAATGTGTATTTTGCAAAAAACCTGTATAAAGAATGAAGATTTATGCATAAAGTAACGCATAATATACATAAAAACTGAAACAGAATGCATAAAATTAAAAAAAAAGAGCTTGATTTTTATGCAGAACGTGTTAGAATGTAGTGCATGGAATGCATGGTTATTCAGCATTGAGCAATGGAATTATAAACGGAGGGTGCGAAAATGAAAAATACGAAAATGAAAAAGTTTTTAGCAGTAGTTTTAAGTGCGGCGCTTGTTGCCGGACTGGCAGCAGGTTGCGGAAGCAAAGAAGACGGTAAAGAAGAAGATAAAGGAAGCAGCGCGAAAACGGCGAAAGTGATCGACGTTGATCTTACAAATGAAGAGTATGCGTTCGGTATTGATAAAGATCAGCCGGAACTTGTTGAACAGGTAAACGCATTTATAAAAGAAGTAAAAGAAGACGGAACGCTGGATGAGATCTGTGACAAGTATTTCGGCGGCGGAGAGCCGGCAGCAGTAGAATCCGCAAAACTTGACGAGTCGAAAGATCAGCTTGTAGTTGCCACAAATGCAGCGTTTGAGCCGTTTGAGTATACAAAAGGCGATAAATATGTCGGAATCGACATGGAACTGGCAGCTCTTCTTGCGGAAAAGCTTGGAAAAGAACTTGTAATCCAGAATATGGATTTTGATGCGGTATGTCTTTCTGTAGGACAGCACAAATGTGATATCGCTATCGCAGGACTTACAGTCAATGATGAAAGAAAACAATATGTGACATTCTCAGATACATATTATCAGGCGTCACAGCGTTTGATCGTTCCGAGCGATGACGATACATTCGACGATCTGAAAGATGCAGATGCAGTTGCGGCAAAACTTGGCGAACTGAAAAAAGAAGATAAGATCGGCGTACAGCAGGGAACGACAGCGCAAAGCTACATCGAAGGAGACGAAGCTTTCGGATTTGAAGGACTTCCGGCTACATGCCAGCCGTATAAGAGCGGATCACTTGCGGTTCAGGATATGCTGAACGGAAACATCAAATATGTGATCATCGATGCAGCTCCGGCTACAGCGATCACAGAAGCGATTAATGCAATGCAATAAGTTCTCGGAAGCAGAATGAGCAATCGGCGCAATACAGAAGAGGATTTCAAAACAGTATGAAATGAAACGGACGATTGAGCGGATGATTTCGGACTGAGAGTTTTGCAAAAAGAATAGAAAACAGTATTAAATCAGAAAGGGAAATACAGGTATGTTCCGAAAACGGAAAATATCGGCGTTTTCCTTTCTTTGGACGTTTGAGAGAAGAAAGCAAAGAGGAAAGTAATGGGTAATTTTAGTGCAAAAGTAGATAAGTTTATAGAAATATTTATCGATCAAAACGGCTATGTAAAAGTGGTGCAAGGTTTGCAGAACACAGTCTTATTGCGATTGTCGGTCTGGTCATCGGTATTTTGATCGGGACTGTTATCGCGACGGCAAGGGTGCTTTGCCGAAATATAAAGTGCTCCCAAGAGTTTTGAACGGTATATGCAGCGTTTATGTGGCGATGTTCAGAGGAACGCCGATGGTTGTGCAGCTTCTTGTATTTTATTATGTACTTCTTCCGATCATCGGATGGAACATAACGGGAGTTCAGGTCGCGATGCTTGTGTTCGGATTGAACAGCGGCGCATATATTTCGGAAATTATGCGAAGCGGAATCCAATCGGTAGACGCAGGACAGATGGAAGCGGGACGTGCAGTCGGATTAAGTTTCGGGGCGAGTATGATGAAGATTGTCATTCCGCAGGCTGTCAAGAATATTCTTCCGACTCTCGGAAACGAATTTATCGCGCTTATCAAAGAAACATCGGTTGTAAGTTTCGTAGGCGCGGCGGATCTGTATGTGGCGTTTAACTATATCGGAACAAACAGTTATGAATTCATGGTTCCGTATCTCGTGATGGCGCTTATTTATATTGCATTGATCCTTGTTGTGACACTGCTTGTAAAATTATTGGAAAGGAGCCTGAAGAAGAGTGATAGACGTAATTAATCTTAGAAAAAGCTTTGGTGATCTTGAAATCTTAAAAGGCATCAATATCACGATCAATAAAGGCGACATTGTCGCGGTGCTCGGACCGTCAGGTTCCGGAAAAAGTACGTTTCTGCGCTGCTTAAATTGTATGGAAGATCCGACATCCGGAAGCATTGTTTTTAAAGGAGTCGATATCGCGGATATGAAAGTCGATATCAACGTGCATCGCCGCCATATGGGTATGGTATTTCAACATTTTAATTTGTTCAATAATAAAACAGTTCTTCAAAACGTAATGATGGCTCCGGCATATTTGCAGTGCAAGGATCTGAAAAAAGCAAAAAATAAAAACAGAATGATCCGGTTTAAAAATATATTCCGAAGCAAAAAAGAAGAACTTATCCCAATTACAACGACAAAAGAACAGATCAAAAGCGAGACGAAAAAGCAGGCTCTTGAACTGCTCGGAAGAATCGGACTTGAAGACAAAGCGGACGTTTACCCGTCTACATTGTCGGGAGGTCAGAAGCAAAGAGTTGCGATCATTCGTTCTCTTGCAATGAATCCGGATGTGATCCTGTTTGACGAGCCGACATCGGCGCTTGATCCGGAGATGGTCGGAGAAGTTCTTGAGTTGATGAAGAAGCTGGCTCAGGAAGGAATGACGATGGTTGTAGTCACTCATGAGATGGGATTTGCGAAAGAGGTTGCGTCCAGAGTGATCTTCATGGATGACGGGCAGATTGTTGAGGAAGCTGAACCGGAAGAATTTTTCGGCAATCCGAAGAATCCGAGACTGAAAGAATTTTTGTCGAAGATTTTGTAAAAAGAATCTGTAAGTTGAAAAACGTGTACATGTCTGTGCACAGAAGAACATATGAAAAGCAGGGTGGATGAGAAACTCTGCTTTTTGTTTTTGAAAGAATGAAAAGTCCGAAGCAGACTTTTTGCTTTTATTTAAAGCGAGGTGGAAAATGAGATACGATCGAATTTATAAGGCGAAGTTTATAGAACGTCCGAACCGGTTTATTGCCTATGCAGAATTAAACGGGAAAAAGGAAACGGTTCATGTGAAAAATACAGGAAGATGCGCCGAGCTTCTTCGGCCGGGAGCAGATATTTATATTCAGGAAAGCGATAATCCGTCCAGAAAGACAAGGTGGGACTTGATTGCCGTAAAAAAGGGCAGTCGAATGATCAATATGGACTCTCAGATTCCGAATAAGGTTGTAAAAGAATGGATTGAACAGGGAAATCTTTTTGGAAATGTGACTTTGATCCGGCCTGAAACCGTATACAAAAATTCTCGTTTTGACCTGTATGTGGAAGCGGAAGATCAAAACGGGGGAATCCGAAAGATTTTTATTGAGATCAAAGGTGTGACATTAGAAGAAAACGGAGTGTGCCGCTTCCCGGATGCGCCAAGCGAACGAGCCGTAAAACATCTGGAAGAGCTTTCCGATGCAAAGAAGAATGGATATGAGGCATATGTGTTTTTTGTGATCCAGATGAAAGGCGTGCGTTATTTCACGCCGAATACAGAGACACATCCTCAATTTGCCGAAGCGCTTCAAAAGACGGCAAAGGAAGGTGTAAAAGTGCTTGCCTATGACTGTGATGTGACAAGCGATGCGATCGAGCTGAGCGATGCGGTAGACGTCGTTCTAGGCAATCCGATCTTAAAAGAATCTGTCCGGCCTCTTGTAGAGTGGTTTCGTGAGAATAAGCGTGATCTTCCGTGGAGAAAGAGGATTAACGCATACAGAGTGTGGATTTCGGAGATTATGCTTCAGCAGACGAGGGTGGAGGCGGTAAAGCCTTATTATGAGCGCTTTTTAAGTGAACTTCCCGATGTGAGCGCACTTGCATCTGTCGAGGAAGACAGGTTATTGAAACTGTGGGAAGGATTGGGGTATTATAACCGGGCCCGCAATTTAAAAGCTGCGGCGTGTCAGATTATGGAACAATACGGAGGAAGGTTTCCTTCATCATATGAAGAAATACGTTCGCTGAAGGGAATCGGAAATTATACTGCGGGAGCGATCGGATCATTTGTTTATCACATTCCGAAACCCGCAGTAGACGGAAATGTTCTGCGCGTAGTATCGAGGCTTACGGCAGATGAGGGTGATATCAAAACGGCGGCTGTAAGATCAAAAGTAGAAGAATTGATCGAAGAAATCATCCCGAAAGATGCGCCGGGTGATTTTAATCAGGGGTTGATTGAGTTGGGAGCGATCGTCTGTGTTCCGAACGGAGAGCCGAAATGCGCCGCCTGTCCGCTTGAAGCGCTGTGCAAAGCACATAAGGAAGGACGGGAAATGGATTTCCCGGTGAAGAAAAAGGCGAAAGCAAGAAGAATAGAAAAGAGGACGGTGTTTATTTTTCGGGATAATGAAAAAGTGGCAATCAGGAAACGGCCTCAAAAAGGACTCCTTGCCGGAATGTATGAATTTCCGAATGTGGAAGGGCACCTCAGGACAGAGGAAGTGATCGGGTATGCGCAGACGGCAGGGCTGACTCCGGTACGTGTAAAACGGATTGGAACGGCAAAACATATTTTCAGCCATGTAGAATGGCATATGACAGGATATGAACTGCTGGTCGATGAACTGGAAAAAACGTCGGCGCCAAACGTCGGTCAAATGTGTGTGGAAAACGGAGCGGATGGATCGGAAAATATATTTGTAAAGATAAAACAATTAGAGGAAGAGTATGCGATGCCGTCTGCATTTGATAAGTTTGTAGAGCACACTCGGTTTTCTTGAAATGTATGAGATACTGTGGTAAACTGTTGCTGTATGTATTGAATGAAGTCAGAACAGACAGGAGTGTGCTTGGATGAAAGAAAAAGAACAGATCTCAAGACAGCAGCAAAAATCCCGGGAGACGAAAGAAAAAATATTCAAGGCAGCGAAACGCATTTTGCAGAAGGGCGGATACGAGGAACTGTCTATCAAAAATATATGTGAGGAGGCGGGTGTCTCCAATGGAAGCTTTTACCACCATTTTAAGACAAAAGATGATCTTCTTTCTTACTATATAGAAGATCAGCCTCAGATCGAACCGAATCTTTTGGAACTTCCGGACAGCGTACAAGCAGTAAAAGACGGTATTATCCAAGTGTATTTGAATTATGTAAAATACTGCCGTGAACTTGGAGTTGAGTTTATGTCCGGTTACTATGATACGAAAAACCAGGCGTTGAATGCAGATATCCGTACAGAACGTCCGTATCCGATCGTGACAGTAAGAGCTTATGTCGAAAAGGCAGTGCAGGCAGGCGTCGCAGTATTGAATGAGCCGATCGAAGAATTTACGACAGATATCAGGATGATCGTAATCGGGAATGTGTTTGAGTGGTGCATTAAGCATGGAAAGGCTGATTTTGAAGGAAATATGAGCCGGTCGCTTAGATGTTATCTCGACGGGGCGCTTCGCGAAGCGGTTCGCTGACGAAAGACAAACAAAACAGAACATAAAAAGCGGACGGAGCTTATAAAAGGAACAATAGATAAGAGATAATAAAAATGGAAAAAGAATATGATTTTATTATAAACCCGAAAGCGCGTTCAGGAATGGGAATGAAAGCATGGCAGAAAATAGAATCAGAATTGAAGGCACGACATATAAATTACCGTGTATATCTGACAAAAAGAAGAGGTCATGCCGCTAAGACGGCGGCGTTTATCACGGCAGATGATAAACGGCATACGATTGTTGTTTTAGGCGGAGACGGCACAGTTAATGAAGTCGTAAACGGGATAAAACGTCCGGATCTGATAACATTTGGGTATATCCCTATAGGGTCGAGCAATGATTTCGCGCGGGGATTAAAACTTCCGAAAGATCCGATGAAAGCACTTCAATCTGTATTATCTCCGAAGAAAGTGATTTCTGCCGATGTAGGACAGATTTCAAGAGAAGGAAAAAGCCGGAGATTTATTGTAAGCGCAGGGATGGGGTTCGACGCAGGAGTCTGTCATGAAGTGTGCGTGTCACAATGGAAAAAGCGGCTGAATAAAATAGGGCTGGGTAAACTAAGTTACGCAGTAGTTGCCCTTGACCGTCTGAAAAAAGACCGGCCGACAAAGTTGACGGTAACGCTGCCTGACGGGAGAAAACAGATGTTTGAAAAAACTCTTTTTGTGGCTTTTATGAATCTTCCATATGAAGGCGGCGGTTTTCGATTTGCCCCGGAGGCGTCCGTGACGGATGGCTGCATCGATATCGTGATAGCGCACCATATGTCTCCTTTGAAGGCGGTGTGGCTGTTGCCGAGAGCGTTTTTTGGGAAACATACGGGAGCAAAAGAAATTACGATCATTCGGAGTCCTTCGGTATCGGTTGAGGCGCACGCGAAGCCTTCCGATCCATACAGACGGAGAGGCGGCGTTTTCCCGATATAAGGCATCGGTGGAGATACTGGAAGAAAAATTGCATATCATTGCAGGATAACAGCCGGAAAATTTAATAAATGTTTCCTAAATGTTTTATGAAGAAGGTTGTTGTACATTTTAAATCGTGCTATAATCGTTGCAATCGCAAAGATTAAAAGATTGCATATGAAAAGGGGCAGTCGTGTAATGGGCAAAAAAGAAAGTGGTAAATTCGGAAGCTGGCTGAAAAAGTATAAACATGCGTGGGTATTTTTGTATATTTTTATCTACATGCCGTGGTTTTTGCTTTTGGAAAAGCATGTAACGACAAACTATCATGTGATCCAGACGCAGTTTGATATGTGGATTCCGTTTGTTGAATATTTTATTATTCCGTATTTGATGTGGTTTGCGTTTATCGCGGCTGCATTTGTGTATTTTTTCTTTACGGACGTACCGGGATTTTATAAAATGGCGAAGTTTATGTTTACCGGTATGACAATATTCTTGATCATATCGACGATATTTCCGAATGGGCAGGATCTTCGTCCGGTCGTATTTGAGAGAGATAATGTATTTGTGGATATGGTGCGGATGCTGTATCGTGCGGATACATGTACGAATGTATTCCCGAGTCTGCATGTATTTAATACGCTGAGCGTGTGTATCGCTGTCCATGAGAGTGAAAAACTGAAAAAACACAAAGCTGTCTGCAATGCGGCGTACATATTGGCGGCGCTGATCATTCTTGCAACGATGTTTTTGAAACAACATTCTGTTCTGGACGTATTCGGAGCGGTGATTATGGCGTATGTACTTTATAAAGTCGTCTATGAGCCGGAAAAGAAGATGATACCTCAGCTCTCAAAACAAAAATTTTCAAAGCAGAAGCGGATTGCCGCTCATAATAAATAAAAGAGCAGCGGTAAAGATAAACAGGATAAAGATAGATTAATTTTAACAGGAACATTTTCGACAGGAGCGAAAATGGGAAATGAGAGGGAATGAACATTATGAGAAAAGTTATGCTTACAGGTGACCGTCCGACAGGAAGACTTCATGTGGGACACTATGTAGGATCGTTAAGAAGACGTGTGGAGCTTCAGAATACGGGAGAGTTCGACGATATTTTTATTATGATCGCAGATGCTCAGGCGCTGACGGATAATGCGGATAATCCGGAAAAGGTGCGCAGCAATATTATTGAAGTCGCTTTGGATTATCTTGCGTGCGGACTTGATCCGGAAAAATCGACGCTTTTTATCCAGTCGCAGATTCCGCAGTTATGTGAACTGTCGTTTTATTATATGAATCTTGTGACGGTGTCAAGACTTCAGAGAAACCCTACTGTAAAAACAGAGATTAAAATGCGTAATTTCGAGACGAGTATTCCGGTAGGATTTTTCACATATCCGATCAGTCAGGCGGCGGATATTACGGCGTTTAAGGCGACGACTGTTCCGGTCGGCGAAGATCAGATGCCGATGATCGAACAGACAAAAGAGATCGTTCATAAGTTTAATTCCGTATATGGGGATACACTTATAGATCCGAAGATCCTTCTCCCTGAAAATCAGGCATGTCTGCGGCTTCCGGGAATTGACGGAAAAGCGAAAATGAGCAAATCGCTCGGGAACTGTATCTATCTGTCGGAAGAGCCGGAGGAGATTAAGAAGAAAGTGTTCAGTATGTTTACCGATCCGACTCATATCCGGGTGGAAGATCCGGGAAAACTGGAAGGAAACACAGTATTTACTTATCTTGATGCATTTTGCAGACCGGAATATTTTGCAGAGTTTTTGCCGGAATATTCGGATCTGGACGAGCTGAAAGCACATTATCAGCGCGGCGGACTCGGAGATATGAAAGTGAAACGTTTTCTGAATAATGTACTTCAGGCCGAGTTAGAGCCGATCAGGAACCGCAGAAAAGAATTCAGTAAAGATATTCCGGCGGTTTATGAGATGCTTAAAAAGGGAAGCGAGAAAGCGGAAGCGGTTGCGGCACAGACACTTGCAGAAGTAAAAGCTGCAATGAAGATCAATTACTTTGACGATACAGAACTGATTAAAGCGCAGTCAGAACAGTTTGCAGAATAAGAAATGATATCAAAAAACTCAGGAGAAAGTTCTTCTGAGTTTTTTTGTCGGCGACGGGGAAAATCCGAGCCTGATCAAGAATTATTTTACAATAAAAAAGATGCTGCATAAGCAACATCTCTTTTCGTACGTGCGATAGAAGATTCGAACTCCCGACCTTCTGGTCCGTAGCCAGACGCTCTATCCAGCTGAGCTAATCGCACATTTGCTGTTTCGTTCACAGCGAAATTTATTATATTATAGGTTTTGAAATATGTCAACCCTTTTTGGAATAAAAAATGAATAATTTTAAAGAATGATTTTCAAGGGGTTCTCAGGCAAACAATCTTGCCATGTCTTCGGGCAGATCGGCGGTAAATGTCATTTGTCTTCCGGTTATCGGATGGAGAAAGCGAAGACAGTGAGAGTGAAGCGCCTGCCGGTCGATCAGTTCCATATCCGGATTGTACAGATAATCTCCGATCAAAGGAAATCCGAGGTGTTTCATATGGACTCGGATCTGATGTGTGCGGCCTGTTTCTAAAATAAGAGAAACGAGTGAAAGCCCGTTTTTTTCAAAAACTGTGTGGTAATGGGTAATTGCATGTTCGCCGTTTTCAAAATCGATCTTCCGTTCGATGAGAGAACTTCCGGTTCGTCCGATCGGAGCATTTATCGTTCCTTCAAAAGGAGTGACGTGTCCGCGTACAATGGCGAGATATTCCCGTTCGATCTGATGCCGGGCGGTCATGGAAGATAAGATATTAGAGCTGACCATATGCTTCGCAACGACAGTCAGACCGGAAGTGTCCCGGTCAAGACGGTTTGTACAGCGGAAAATAAAAGGTTTGTTTTGTTGTTCATAATACCACATCAGCGCGTTTGCAAGAGAGTTTCGATAGTTGTTAAGAGAAGGGTGGATCGGCATTCCGGCAGCTTTGTTTATCACTATGATATCTTCATCTTCATAGACAATATCGATCGGCAGATTGACAGCGGGAATATTCGGAGAGGAAGTTTCTTCCTGAATGCGGACAGTCAGAATATCTCCTGCCTGAAGTGTTGTTTGCATATAAGACCATTCTCCGTTTTTTAAAATGCTTTCGGGCATTTTTTTAAGAAGTGTCAGATTTTGCATGGAATATCCGTGCTTTCGGAGAAAACTGTCAATACGGATGTTTTGTCCGCTGTCGGTTATTTTATATGTGATCGTACGTTCCATAACTTCTCCATTTCGTTTCGGCGCGCAAAACGAGGCGGCAATTTTTATATGCCGGGTTTCGCATGTCTGTTTTTGTATTGCGTCAGTTCAGTCATATATTATAACAAAGACAGACAAGACCGGTCAATAATGTAAAGCAGTCGTGTAAAGTTCGCGGGAAAAGGTGGAATGGAATGTACGTGTGTGGTAAACTATGTATAATGCTGTTTGTGAATTAATTTAGAGAGAGGATTTTTATAAATGGATATCAATCAAAAACTGACAGAAGAACTTGATGTGAACCGCTGGCAGATTGACGCGGCGGTAACTTTGATCGATGAAGGGAATACGATCCCGTTTATATCGAGATATAGAAAAGAAGCGACCGGGTCACTCAACGACGAGCAGCTTAGGAAGCTTCATGAAAGACTTCTCTATCTGAGAAATCTGGAAGAGAAGAAAGAGCAGGTGATCTCGAGCATTGAAGAGCAGGGAAAGATGACAGAAGAACTCAAAGAGAAGATCCTTTTAGCTGAGACGCTCGTGACAGTGGAAGATCTGTATCGGCCATATCGTCCGAAGCGGCGGACGAGGGCGACGATCGCGAAAGAAAAAGGATTAGAGCCTTTGGCAGCGTATATGATGCTGCAGCAGGCAAAAGAACCTTTGGAAGAAACCGCAAAGCAATATATTTCGGAAGAAAAAGAAGTAAAGACAGAGGAAGAAGCAATCGCCGGAGCAAAAGACATTATTGCGGAAATCATTTCCGATAATGCGGATTATCGTACATGGATCAGAAAAACGACGATGAAAAAAGGAAAAGTCGTTTCTACAGCAAAAGATCCGGAGACAGAATCTGTTTACGAGATGTATTACGAATTTGAAGAATCGGTTGAAAAGCTTGCCGGACATCGGATTCTTGCGCTGAACCGCGGTGAGAAAGAAAAAAATACTGACGGTCAAAGTAGAGGCTCCGGAGGAAGATATTCTGAGATATTTAGAGAAAAAGACGATCGTAAATGATAATCCGTATACGACTTCGGTCTTAAAAGAAGTTGTCGAGGACAGTTATAAACGTCTGATCGAGCCTGCGATCGAAAGGGAGATAAGAAATGAACTGACGGAGAAAGCGGAAGACGGAGCGATCGACGTATTCGGGAAAAATCTGCATCAGCTTCTCATGCAGCCGCCGATCGCGGGGAAAGTAGTGCTTGGATGGGATCCGGCGTTTCGTACGGGATGTAAACTGGCAGTTGTCGATCCGACGGGAAAGGTGATCGGAACTACGGTCATTTATCCGACGGCTCCGACGACTCCGCAGAAGATCAAGGCAAGTAAGGACTTGCTAAAGAAGATCATTCCGAAATATCATATTTCACTTATTTCGCTTGGAAACGGAACTGCTTCCCGTGAATCAGAACAGTTTATCGTGGAACTTTTGAAAGAGATACCTGAGCAGGTTCGGTATGTGATCGTCAATGAAGCGGGAGCTTCTGTCTACTCGGCAAGTAAGCTTGCAAGTGAGGAATTTCCGAAGTTTGATGTAGGTCAAAGAAGCGCGGCGTCCATCGCGAGAAGACTTCAAGATCCATTGGCCGAACTTGTGAAGATCGATCCGAAGTCGATAGGCGTCGGACAATATCAGCATGATATGAATCAGAAGAAACTGGGAGAAAAGCTTGGGGGAGTCGTAGAGGACTGCGTTAATAAAGTCGGCGTTGATTTGAATACGGCGTCTGCGCCGCTTTTATCGTACATTTCGGGAATCAGTTCGGCGATTTCTAAAAATATTGTAGCCTACAGAGAGGAGCACGGAAAGTTTACGAGCAGAAGAGAACTTCTGAAAGTGCCGAAACTTGGGCCGAAAGCGTTTGAACAATGTGCGGGATTTATGAGAATCCGCGACGGAGAGAATCCGCTTGACGGTACGGGCGTCCACCCTGAATCATATGAAGCGGCAAAAGGCCTTTTGCAAAAGCAGGGGTATTCACCGGAAGATGTGGCGGCTCATAATCTGGCGGGATTATCTCTTACGATAAAAGACTATAAAGCGACGGCAGAAGAATTAGGAATCGGCGAGATCACCCTGCGCGATATCGTAAAAGAGTTGGAAAAGCCTGCGCGCGACCCGCGTGACGAGATGCCAAAACCGATTCTTAGAACGGACGTACTGGAAATGAAAGATTTAAAAGAAGGAATGATATTGAAAGGAACGGTGCGAAACGTCATTGATTTCGGCGTGTTTGTGGATATCGGAGTTCATCAGGACGGTCTCGTACATATTTCCCAGATTACAGACCGTTATATCAAACATCCCCTTGAGGCAGTGAGCGTCGGAGACGTTGTGGATGTAAAGGTGATGAGCGTGGATATGAAAAAGAAGAGGATACAGCTTACGATGAGAGGAATTTCCTGAAAAACGAAAAAAGAAAGAAGAAAAGATTTGAGAAGACAGCGGGAGGTATAGGAATGGCAAAATACAGACATATTGTCTTTGACGTGGACGGAACACTGATCGATACGAGAGACTGCATATTATATTCATTGCAGGAGATGCTCATGACGGTAAAAGGAGAGCGGTACGAGATAGAAGATCTGAAGTTTGTGCTGGCTAATACATCTGTGAAAAATATGCATCTTCTCGGGGTGGAAGAAGAAAAAATCCCGGGCGCAGTCGAAATGTGGGTGGCAAATGAAGAGAAGAACATCGATATGATCCGCATTTTTGACGGAATAGAAGAACTTCTGGAAAAACTGGAGAAAAAAGGAAGTACGCTTGGTGTCGTAACATCAAGAACACGCGAGGAACTGGAGCTTGTTCTTGATCAGCTTCCGATACGAAAATATTTTTCGATATGCATATGTGCCGATGACACGAAAGAGCATAAACCGTCGGCACAGCCGCTGCTGAAATATATGGAACTGTCAGGAGCGCGGAAAGAAGAAACCGTCTATATCGGAGACAGCGCTTCAGATATGGCATGCGCCCTCAATGCGGGAGTGGATTGTGTTCATGCGGTATGGGGCGAACCGGAAACAGAAGCGGATGCGACTTATCGCGCCGGGAAACCGGAACAACTTGAGGAAATATTTTTATAAAAATTGTTTGACAGAACCGGCTTTCTAAAGAGCGTTTTGTAAATTAGGTTTATTGAATCACAGCGCCGGATTTGTTATGATGATAGAGAAATCAATTTTATTGTAAAGAAGCATGTAAATAAAATAAAGTGGAAAAGAAAAGGAGAAGAATATGAAGATCGGAATCGGAAATGACCATTCAGCATTAGAATTAAAGGCGGAAATCATTAGTTTCCTGAAAGAAAAAGGACATGAAGTAGTAGATTACGGAACAAATTCAAGCGAGAGCTGTGATTATCCGGTCTACGGGGAAATCGTGGCAAGAGCAGTGGCAGCAGGCGAGGTTGAACAGGGAATCCTGATCTGCGGAACAGGTCTTGGAATTTCTCTTGCGGCAAATAAAGTAAAAGGAATCCGCGCCGCGGTTTGCAGCGAGCCGTTTACGGCAAAGATGGCAAGAGTGCACAATAACTGTAATATCCTGGCGTTCGGAGCTCGTGTGGTAGGAGCGGAGCTTGCGAAAATGATCGTAGAGACATGGCTTGACGCTGAGTTTGAAGGAGGACGTCATCAAAGAAGAGTTGACCTGATTACAGCGATTGAGGAGAAATAAACATGCAGTCATATCATCTGACACAATGGGTATTGTTCTTTTTCATTTACAGTTTTATCGGCTGGGTATGGGAATGCTGTTTTGTTTCTGTGCGGAAACGCCGCTGGGTAAACCGCGGATTTATGTACGGGCCGATGCTGCCGATCTATGGATTCGGAGCGCTTGCGGTCTTGATCAGTACGATCAGAGTCAGAGACAGTATTCCGTTGATCTTTTTATTCGGCATGGTTGGAGCAACGCTGTTGGAATACGTTACAGGGGCGGTTATGGAGAGACTTTTCAATGTGAAATACTGGGATTACAGCAATCAGAAATTTAATCTGAACGGATATATTTGTCTTACCTCGTCTTTGGGGTGGGGATTGTTTTCCGTTTTACTTGTTAAGTTTGTTCATGTACCGATCGAGGGAGCGGTGCTGAAGATTCCGACGATTATTGCGGAGGGTATCGCATTTGTGCTGACTGTTGCGGCGGCGGTCGATGTGACGCAGTCGTTTAATGATGCGATGGATCTGAAGCGGATTCTTGCACAGCTTGAAGAAAGCAAAAAACAGATCAGGAAGATACAGGAGAAATTAAAAGTCGCTTCTGAAGAATTTGTGGAAGATTATCGACAGCGCGCAGGTGAGTTTGTGGAAGATTATCGACAGCGCGCAGGTGAGTTTGTAGAAGATTATCGCAGGCGTGTAGAAGAACATGTAGAGGATTACCGCGGACGTGCGGAAGAAATGGCGGAAGATTACAAAAAACTGGCAGAAGAGCATATGGACAGTTACCGTCAGCGCGCAGAAGAAATGGTAGAGGGATACAAAGAAGAGATCAAAGTTCAAAAGAAGAAACGCCGCGAACAAATCAATTCACGCAAAGAAGAATATCTGGCGCGTGTTCATGCAAGGCGCGAAGAGAGACAGCGTCTTCTTGCAAGATTGTCGGAGAGGGCGGAACTGTTGATGAAGGAAGAATTTACATCAAAGGTTGACGAATTGATCGGCGAAGATAAACGGGAAGAATATGCGAAGATCAAGAAAAATATTTCCCGGGAGATGACGAAGATGCACGACAGAACAGACAGAAGCTATATCCGTGCAGCAAGACATTTGAAAGGCAATCCGACGGCTGTGTCAAAGATTTTCAGAAGCTCTTGCCGAACTGAGAAAACATATGGATGAGAAGTGATAGCGGAGGGATACCAAAGATGACAAAAAAGCAGCGTGCGTTACAGGTGATCGAGCGGCTGAAAAAAGAATATCCGTCCGCCGGCTGTACGCTTGATTATGATCAGGCATGGAAACTGCTTGTCAGTGTGCGGCTTGCGGCACAGTGTACAGATGCCCGTGTCAATGTAGTGGTGGAAGGGTTATATGAAAAATATCCGACAGTGGAAGCTTTGGCGGAAGCGGATGTAGATGAGATTGAGAAAATTGTGCGTCCGTGCGGTCTTGGCAGAAGCAAGGCGCGCGATATCAGCGGCTGTATGAAGATGATCCGGGATGAGTATGAAGGGAAAGTGCCGGATGATTTTGACGCGCTGATGAAACTTCCGGGAGTCGGAAGAAAAAGCGCAAACCTTATCATGGGTGATGTGTTCGGGAAACCTGCGATTGTGACAGATACGCATTGTATCCGGCTTGTAAACCGGATCGGACTCGTAGATGGGATAAAAGAACCGAAAAAGGTCGAGATGGCATTGTGGAAGATCATTCCTCCTCAGGAGGGAAGCGATTTCTGTCACAGGCTTGTCTTCCACGGGCGGGATGTGTGTACGGCAAGGACAAAGCCGTACTGCGAGAAGTGCTGTCTGGCGGATATTTGCAAGAAAAACGGAGTTTCATAAAAAAGAAAAAGAGGAGGCAGAAAATGAAAAGTTTGAAATTAAGAGATGATTTTTATTGGACAGGTATTATTGACGATCAACTCAGAGTATTTGATATTATCATGTATACGGAATTCGGTACAACTTATAATTCTTATGTGATGAAGGCGGGGGACAAAACAGTTCTTTTCGAGACTGCAAAAGCGAAGTTTTTTGACGAATATTTGGAACATCTTCAAGAAGTGATCGACATTCGGAAAATCGATTATCTTGTTGTAAGTCATACAGAGCCGGATCATGCCGGAAGCGTAGAACGCCTTCTCGATTATAGTCCGCAGATGAAGGTGATCGCTACGGGATGTGCGCTCGGTTTCCTGAAAGAGATCGTAAACCGGGATTTTGTCGGCATTCCGGCAAGGGATAAAGAGAAGATGACGATCGGAAATAAGACGCTTGAGTTTTTGTTTGTTCCGAATCTTCATTGGCCGGATACGATGTACACTTTTATTGAGGAAGAACAGATTCTTGTAACATGTGATTCTTTCGGTGCACATTACTGTCTCCCGGAAGTCGTATCAAGTGAGATTAAAAATGAGGCGGATTATCAAAGTGCTTTGAAATATTATTATGACTGCATTATCGGACCGTTCAAACCTTTTATGCTTAAAGCTCTCGACCGTGTTGAAACAATGGATATTTCCATGATCTGTACGGGGCATGGACCGGTTCTCGTAGGAGATCGGATCAGACAGGTTATGAAGCAATACAGAGAATGGTCGACAGTGGTCAATCCGAATGAGAAAAAAACAGTTATTATCCCGTATGTGAGCGCATATGGCTACACGAAGATGCTTGCGGAAAAAATCGCGGAAGGAGTCAAAGACAGCGGCGATATCGACGTCAGGTCTTATGACATGGTTGAGGCAGACGCAGAGAAAGTGAACGAAGAACTTTTGTTTGCGGACGGAATATTGCTTGGAACTCCTACGATTGTCGGAGAAGCGCTCAAGCCGATATGGGATCTTACACTTGCAATGTTTCCGGCTACTCACGGAGGAAAATATGCCGGCGCATTCGGAAGCTACGGTTGGAGCGGAGAAGGAGTGCCGAATATTACGCAGCGTCTGAAACAACTGAAAATGAAAGTATCGGAAGGATTCCGCGTTCGGTTTAAACCATCGGAAGCGGATCTTGTGAGCGCTTATGAGTACGGATATCAGTTCGGGTGCATCGTGCAGAACAAAGAACCTGTAAAGCCGAAGAAAAAAGGCGCCAGAACGCTTGTGAAATGTCTTGTCTGCGGAGAAATTTTCGATTCTTCGCTCGAGATATGTCCGGTGTGCGGAGTCGGAAAAGAGAATTTTATAGAAGTTGAAGCAGAAGAAAGCGCCGTTTTGAATAATACAGAAGAATATTATGTTATCCTCGGAAACGGAACGGCAGGATTTAACGCTGCCAAGGCGATAAGGGAACGTGATAAAACGGGAGCTGTTACGATCATTTCTGATGAAGAGTATCCGGCATACAACCGTCCGATGCTGACAAAGTCGATCGTGGCAGGATTGAGCGCGGATCAGATCGCGATCGTAGATCCGTCATGGTATGAAGAAAACAAAGTGTTCCAAATGTTAGGAAAGAAAGTGGCGTCTGTCGATGTAAATGAAAAAGAAGTGATTCTTGAAAGCGGAGAGAAAGTGCATTTCACGAGACTGATCTATGCACTTGGAAGCGAGTGCTTTATACCTCCGATCGAAGGAAGTTCTTTGCCGGAAGTAGTTGCGATCCGCCGCCTTGCAGATGTGGAAAAACTGGAAAAAATGATGGAACATGCGGCGAAAGCGGTTGTGATCGGAGGCGGTGTGCTTGGTCTGGAAGCTGCCTGGGAACTGAAAAAAGCGGGGATTGATGTACAAGTGTTAGAAGCTGCTCCGATTCTTATGGGACGTCAGCTTGACGAGAACGCTTCGGACATTTTGAGGATGTTCGCCGAAAAGAGCGGTGTGAAGATCAGTACGGGCGTTTCCGTGGAAGCAGTGGAAGGAGACGGACATGTATCGGGAGTCCGCTTGTCTGACGGTCAGGTGATTCCTGCGGAAGTTGTCGTTGTATCGGCGGGAGTGCGTGCAAATACAGCATTGGCTAAGGAGATCGGACTTGATGCGGACCGTGCCGTTAAAGTGAACGAACGGATGGAAACGAGTGTTCCGAACGTATATGCATGCGGTGACTGTGCGGAATTTAACGGGGCAAACTATGCTGTTTGGCCGGAGGCTTCCGAACAGGGACGTATCGCGGGCGCAAATGCGGCAGGGGATCAGATTGAGTATGCGGCGACAGCTCCGACATTGACATTCCATGGGATGAACACGGCTCTTTTCGCAGCCGGAGATAACGGGAAAAATCCGAATCTGCTTTATAAGACGGCAGAATTTAAAGATATGGGAAAAGGAAGATACAGTAAATATTACTTTTTAAACAACCGCCTTGCAGGCGTTATCATGATCGGAGATCTGTCCGATATGGTCAAAATCACGGAGGCATTGGAAAAACATGCCCTGTATAAAGATGTGCTCGGATAGAAAAGAACGCATCACATAAAGCGGCGCCTCCCGGGCAGGAGTGAGTGTCTCGTATAAAACCGTGTCCGGGGGGATTATTTTTATCGAAGGTGCATCTGAAACTGCGTCTTTGCAAAAAAGATGTGCGGGAAAGGAATTCAAAAGAGAAAATATGGTAAACACAATATATGAACTGGCATGGATCTTTTTTATTTATTCATTTATCGGATGGTGCGGCGAGGTCATCGTTGCGGCGGTTAACAGGCACAAGTTTGTCAACAGGGGATTTATCGCGGGACCGCTCTGCCCGATCTACGGAACGGGAGCGGTGGCGGTGGCGGTGTTTTTGCCGGAATTAAAAGAAAATCTGATCTTTCTTTTTATCGGCGGAATGATCGTTACTTCGTTCGTAGAATATATTACGGGAAGGCTGATGGAAAAGATACTGCATAAAAAGTGGTGGGATTATTCAGATCAGAAATTTCATCTGGACGGTTACATTTGTCTGCGGGTATCTGCTTTATGGGGCGTGTGCAGTGTACTGATGATCTACTTCCTGAATCCGTTTTTTTGCGGTCTTGTCAATATGATACCCCGTTTGATCGGAGAAGTGATCTTATGGGTGCTTTTAGGCCTGCTTATTGCGGATGGTCTCGGTTCGGGAATTGCGGTTCTTGAATTGAAAAGAAAGAAAGGTCGGATCGAGCAGATTACGGAAGAGCTGCAGAAAACGTCTAAATTTCTTGAAAACGCTCTGACAAAACGGATCCAGAAAAGACTGGTAAAGGCATTTCCGAATATTGAGACTGAAAAAGATGCTGAACAGGAAGAAAAATTTGCGGAAGGATGCGGATTTTTTAAACTGGCGAGTCTGTTTATCATCGGAGCATTTATCGGGGATATAGTAGAGACGATATTCTGCCTTATTACAACCGGGCGTCTTATGAGCCGCAGCAGTCTTGTGTTTGGTCAGTTCAGTATCGTGTGGGGAATTGCATGTGCGCTTCTGACATGGATTTTATATAGATACCGTGATAAGAGTAATTGGTTTATATTCCTTTTCGGAACAATACTCGGGGGCGCATATGAATACATATGCAGTGTTTTTTTACGGAGATTGCCTTTGGAACAGTGTTCTGGGATTATAGTAAGATCCCGTTTAATCTGGGAGGAAGAATTAACCTGTTGTATTGTTTCTTCTGGGGATTTGCCGCCGTTATCTGGATGAAAGCGGTTTACCCGTTTTTGTCAAGACAGATCGAACGATTGCCGAAAAAGGCGGGACGTATCATCTGCTCCTTGCTGCTTGTTGTTCTGACGGCGGATATGGCGCTGTCATTTGCCGCTTTGGCGCGTTACGGAGAACGTCAGGAAGGAAAAGAAGGAAACGGGATTATCGCTGAAAAGTTAGATGAGTATTTCCCGGATCAGTTTATCGAGAAACGGTATGAAAATCTGAAAATAGCGAAATAAATAAAACAGATAAAACAAAAAACCGGAATGTGCCTTTTGGCGCTTCCGGTTTTTGCTGATGTGCGGCCCTTCGCCGGGAAATTATGATTTGGAATTCAGAGACTGCAGTTCGCGAAGAAAGTCCAGATCATCTTGCCTCAATTTTATGTTTGTAACATAATTTTTATCGGAAGGCGATGTGACGCTGATTTCGATCACTGTGCCTTCTTCCAAAGCGTTATGAGACACCGCGTTCAAAAAAAAAGAAGGAAATTTCGGGTGATTTTTACGAAAAGTTTCCAGATGTTTTTTAAAGCTTGTAAACGTGCGATTTGTGATAAATTCAAGTAACACAACTCCTTTTTGGTTATTCGGAATATTTTCCTTTATATGATTTCGATTTGTGAAAATCTATTTAATCTTATAACAAAGATTCAATAAAAAAGCAAATAAAAAAAAATAAAATAAAAAAGTAAAAAGTTCTTGCAATTATCTTTATCATGTGGTAGTATACTACTTGTGTCAGAGATGACGCGGGTGTAGTTCAATGGTAGAACACCAGCCTTCCAAGCTGGATACGTGGGTTCGATTCCCATCACCCGCTCTATTTTTTTATCGTAACAGTTCAGCCGGTTTCAGCCGTTGTGGTTGGACTGTTTTTTTGTAACGGCGAAGAGCCGAATCCCGGACTTGCCTGGGAACTTGACGGCTGCTTGCGATTCCGGAACGCATCTTTTATCGCTTCCGGTGATTATCCGAAAGAAGATGTGAAAAGCCTGTGCTATACAGGCTTTTCTGTGCTATACTGTAGTTTACAATAGAAAAAACGGGAGGCGGATCATGCGGGGTGATGTTACTGACAGCGGTATTATGCGTGTGCTTTCAAAGATTTGCGATATCGTGTGTCTGAATGTTTTGTGGCTTGTTTGCTCACTGCCGATCATTACGATCGGAGCATCGACAACAGCGTTGTATACAGTAATGCTGAAACTTGTAAAAAATGAAGAAGGTTATATATTTAAAGGGTTTCTTCATGCATTTAAGTTGAATTTTAAGCAAAGTACAATCATATGGCTTATATTGCTTTTGTGCGGAGGCGTTTGTTTTGTTGATTACAGAATATCGGAAATGATGCCGGGGACACTGGGAATGGTGTTTAAAAGTGTTTTTTTACTGCTTGCATTTTTTTTGATTTCAGTAACGATTTATTCATCTGCGCTGACTGCAAGATATGAAAATACGATAGGGGCTACGCTGAAAAATGCGCTCCTTTTAACGGTGGCAAAATTACCTTATACAATTTTGATGACAGCGCTGACAGTCGGAGCGGTTGTTTTGTCGTGGTGGAATACGGGAATCCTTATGCTTACGATCCCGGTCTGGATCTTGGCGGGAACAGGTATTCTTGCTTTTATTAATTCCTGTATATTAAGAAGAGTGTTCCGTGTATTTGATGAAAAGGCGGAAGGCGGCGACGAAGAAAGAACCGATATGGAAGAATAAGATGGAAAAATAATCTGCACAGGCAGGAAAACGAGAGGAGCAGAAGATGAATTTTTTAGAAGAACGCATTGTAAAAGACGGGGTTGTGAAAGAAGGAAACGTATTGAAAGTAGACAGCTTCCTGAATCATCAGATGGACATTAAGCTGTTGGATCAGATGGGGGCTGAATTTAAGAGACGTTTTGCGAAAAAGCCGATTAATAAAATTTTAACGATCGAAGCGTCGGGGATCGGTATTGCCTGCGTGGCGGCACAGCATTTTGATGTGCCGGTTGTGTTTGCAAAGAAATCGCAGAGTATCAATCTTGACGGAGAAATGTATGTAGCGGAAGTGGAGTCATTTACACACAAATGCAGAAATCATGTGATCGTATCTCAAAAATTCCTGACGCCGGAAGATCATGTTCTTATTATCGACGATTTTCTTGCGAACGGATGCGCTCTTCAGGGATTGATCCAGATCGTTCAGTCCGCAGGCGCGACAGTAGAAGGAATCGGGATCGCGATTGAAAAAGGCTTTCAGTCGGGAGGAAGGATCATCCGCAACCTCGGTTTTCAGCTTGAGTCTCTGGCAATCGTTGACGGAATGGATGCTGCGGCGGGAACGGTGACGTTTCGCAGCCAGGAAGAGCAAAAAGAGGCGGAGCAGCCCGCAGAAAAATGTGAACAGTGCAGGAGTGCGACTCTTGATTAAGAAAAAACCGGTCTCTGTGAAGGGGCTGGTTTTTGACATGGACGGACTTCTTCTTGACTCGGAAAAAGTTGTAAAACGGTCTTGGGATTATGCGGGAAAAGAACTTGGATATGAAAACTTCGGAGATCACATCTATAATACAGTCGGATTTAACTTGAAGAGGCGGACAGAATATTTCAAGACGAACGTTGATTTGGATTTTCCGATGGATCGATTTGCGCAAATGACACGGGAATATTATTATAAGATTGCGGATAAAGAAGGAATAGCGGTGAAAAAAGGCGCTCCGGAATTGCTGAATGCCGCAAAAAGTCATGGATGTATGATCGGACTTGCAACGTCTTCGCGGCAGATACACGCAGAGCAGTCTTTGAAAAGAGCGGGATTGTACGATTATTTTGACGGCAAAGTGTTCGGGGATACAGTGAAGGAAGGAAAGCCTTCGCCGGAGATTTATCTGAAAGCGTGTAAAAGTATCGGGATTGAGCCGGAAGATGCGGTCGCTTTGGAAGACGCGCCTTCAGGAGCAATATCGGCACATGCGGCAGGTATGCGCGTGATCGTTGTTCCCGATCTTGTGCAGCCTCCGGAAGAAGTAAAACAATTCCTATGGAAACAAGCGGAAGATCTTGAGCGGGTGATAGAGATGATATGGGGATGATTCGTTATATTGCACATAAGCCGGAGAAAAGTTTCTTGAAAAAATTATGAAAACAAAAGAAATGTTTAAATAATGTACAAAAAATAAAATGATGTGTCGATCATCTTTTAAGTGAACTGAATTTGTGATAAAATTGCATAATCATGTAAAGTGTTTTACAGGCAGACGGAAAAAGATGGAAGAAGTTTATGGAGGCGGAAAATGAAAAAGGAAGTACGAGGCGGGGTCAGTCTTGTTCTTGCATCGGCAATGCTTGTGGCATCGCCGATGGCGGCAGGAATGACGGAAACAGTTCAGGCAGAGGAACTTACAGTAGATAGTAAAGTTGCTCAGATTCAAGGAGAGAGCATCATTCCGAGAGCGGATCAAGTTCCCGGAAACGAGGAGTTGTTTGCTCAGTATGTAGAACAGACATTTTACGGTGAAGAGAGCGAAAGCTATCGTACGCCTGCAGTTTACGGCAATATCGGGCAGAATGTTTTAACCGGAGCGGACAAATATGTATATAATGAACTGAAAAAAATAGCCGCTAATATCGCGGACGGAAAAGCGGCGGACGGAAGCGAACCGTCAGGACAGTATGTATCTACGAAATTTACGCTTTCCGTTGCGGGGCAGGGGATTACATATGAAGGCGGCGCATTTAAAGGATTTAGTTTAAGTAAAGTGATTGCGGCGCTTCTTGCGGACTGTCCGTATGATTTGTACTGGTATAATAAAACGGCGTCCACATGGTTTAACGGCAGAATTTCGGGACGGGAAGTTGTGGAGATTGATATAAATTTCCCGGCTGCGGATGCTTATGCGGGACCGGAAATCGAACAGCAATACAAGACGAAGTGTACGGTTGACAGCAAGAAGACAGGGGCAGCCAGTTCGGCGGCGGAGAATGCGCGAAAAATCATAGAGAAGCATAAAGCCGAAAAAGATTATGAGAAGATGGAATCTTATAAAGAAGAAATCTGTGATCTGACATCGTATAATTATGATGCTGTGAAACCGGGTGTCGCTTACGGAGATCCGTGGCAGATGATCTATGTATTTGACGGAGATGAAAGTACGAATGTTGTATGCGAGGGATATGCAAAAGCATTTCAGTATTTATGCGATATGAGCGATTTTCTTGATCCGGGATATAATTGCTGCAGCGTAACCGGCATGATGAGAGGCGGTACGGGAGAAGGACCGCATATGTGGAATATCGTGACGATCGGAGACGGAAATTATCTTGTGGATGTGACGAACAGCGATGACGGGACAGCGGGAGAGCGCGGCGGACTGTTCATGGCATGGGATAAGAACAACGGAAGCGTTGAAAACGGTTATGTATTTAATACTGTTTATTATGATGATGCTATTACTTTTGCCTATGACGGACGGACGAAAGATTTGTATGGAACAGGAGATAACTCTGTTTTGAAGATCGCTTCAGCAGAGTATGAAGAGCCGAAGGGGACAGCTCCGGTTATTGAGGGAGTGGAAAACGGTGGAAATTATTACGCTACACAAAAGATAACGGTAAGAGACGCTGACAACGATCTTGCATCTGTGACTGTAAACGGGAAACAAGAAGCAGGAACGGAAATTTCTCTTTCCGCAGATAATCAAAATAATCGGAAGAAAGAGTACACGATCATAGCAGAGGATCGCAGAGGAAACAGTACAAGCTGCAAAATAACGATCAATCCTTGTTCCGACCTTCAGAAAAGGATCTCGCATCTGTCTGTGGACACAGTAAAGGTTACAGACAGAGCGTTAGTGCAAAACACATTGAAAGACGCGGTAACAGCAGTTGAAAATGCAGCGGAAGAAGAGAAGACAATTCTTGCAGAAGTAAAAACAAAGTGTGAAACACTTCTTGCAAAAATCGATGAGATGACTCAGCCGCAGGACTATATCAGAGGCGATGTGGATGCCAACAGTAAAGTCGATGTCGGAGACGTCCGCACTGCGTTGAGATATATCTGTAAAAAGACCAATTTGACGGAAACACAGATGAAAGCCGGAGATGTGACAGGAGACGAAAAAGTAACGATCGAAGACTTAAGAAAGATCTTAAGATATGTATGCAAGAAAATAACAGAGTTATAAAATAAGAAAGCAACGATATAAATAAAAAGTGTTCAATATTCAAAAACCGGGAAAGTCAGATCGACTGTCCCGGTTTCTCTTTAATTCCAAAAATCTGTTTTGTCTTTTAACTGGATATCGGCAGCTTTAAAGACTGGATCTTTTCCGGCTTTTTTCTGCTTTGTATAGTCGTTCATAGCCTGAATTGCCGGTTTGCATAAGATGAGGATGACAGGAAGGTTGATTAAAGCCATCAATCCCATCAGTACGTCCGCTGTGTTCCATACGATGCTGAATTCCATTGTCGCGCCTGCAAGTACGATGGCGGCGGCGATAATACGAAATGTATTGATCACTGCTTTCGGCGGTTTTCTGCCGCAGAGGAATTTCAGCCCCATTTCCGCATAGTAGAAGTTTCCGATCAGCGTTGTAAAGGCAAACAGGCAAAGTGCGATCGTAATAAAGATCGTACCGAAACCGCCAAGCGAGCTGGAAGCCGCTGCCTGAACCCACGGCATTCCTGCCAATTTAGAAGTCGGCTCTACGCCGGAACAAAGAAGCATGAACGCTGTTGCGGAGCAGATCAGGATAGTGTCGATGAATACAGAAAGCATCTGCACAAGTCCTTGTTTTACCGGATGGGAAACTGCCGCGCTTGCCGCTGCATTCGGAGCAGAACCGACACCGGCTTCGTTGGAGAACAGTCCTCTTTTGATACCGTGCATAACGCAGGATCCGGCAAACCCTCCGAAGATGGCCTGTACGTCAAATGCATTATTGAAAATGCTTGTGAACATTACAGGAACAAGCTGATAATGTTTCAGGATGATGAATAAAGAAACTGCAAGGTAAAAGATACCCATAACCGGAACAAGCACTTCCGTAATCTGTGAGATCTTTTTACTTCCTCCGAATACAGCCAAAGCAAATACAACCGCAAGGATCGCTCCGACAATGAGCGGAGTCCATTCCGGATTGAAGAAAGAATAGACACGGAAGGAATCCGCAATATTAAATGAAGCTACAAGGTTGAATCCGCCCATATAAGTCAGGATCAAAACAACTGCGAAAAGGACGCCGATCCAACGCTTCTTCAAAGCGGCCTGAATATAATATGCAGGTCCTCCGTAAGAACTTCCGTCCTTTGCTTTGTGTTTGTAAATTTGAGCAAGCGTACTTTCGATAAATGCAGATGCGCTTCCGAGAATAGCCGTAAGCCACATCCAGAACACTGCGCCTGATCCGCCAAGACAGATCGCTGTTGAGATTCCGGCGATGTTTCCTGTTCCGACTCTGGAAGCGGTTGATACCATAAGAGCCTGAAAGGAAGAAAGTCCGTTCTTATCGCTGCCCGGCTGTGCGACAACGCGGAGAGATTCGATAAACATACGGATCTGTACGAATTTTGTTTTGATCGTAAAGAAGATTCCCGCTCCGAGAAGCAGTATGATCAAAATGTGGCTGTAGAGCAGACTCGCTCAGCGAGTTGATCATGTTTGTAATAAAATCTGTGAACAATAGTTTTCCCTCTCTTTCCTAAAGTCATGTTTGCTGTGTCAATATCGCTTATATGATTGACGATCGCGTACTGCGAATGCAGACAGTTTAGATACATTTCGGTGTGAGAACGACAAAGCGGGACTGATGTCACCGAAAATGCATACATACCGGTTAATTATATAGTAAAAACGTTTGTTTTGCAACAAAACGCTTCTTGTGTTATTCTATAAAGGTGTCAAAAGGTCGATTTTCAAAAGGAAAATAAAATCGGGAGGGCTGAGTATGAAATTAAGCAAATTATTAGAACGGTTAGAATATGAGGTTGTTCAAGGCAGTGTCGAAACAGAAGTGACAACGCTTGCCAATGACTCGAGAAAAGTAGAAAGCGGATCTGTTTTTGTCTGTATCAGCGGAGCGGTTTTTGACGGGCATCAATATGTTTCGGATGTGGCAAAAAAAGGCGCGGCGGCGATTATAGCAGAACGGGATATCGAGGCGCCGAAAGGGGTGACGGTGATCAAAGCGGAAAATACGAGATATGCGCTGGCGCTGATGTCTGCGGCGTATTTCGGATATCCGGCAGAGAAGCTGAAAGTGATCGGAATTACCGGAACGAAAGGAAAGACGACGACAACATATCTGATCCGGTCTATCTTAGAAGGTGTCGGACATAAAGTAGGACTTATCGGTACGATCGAAGCGATCATCGGAGATCGGAAGATCCCTGCGGCAAATACGACGCCGGAATCGTTTACGATCCAGCAGTACTTTGCACAGATGGTTGAAGAAGGCTGCGACAGTGTTGTTATGGAAGTTTCCTCTCAGGGACTTATGCTTCACAGAACGGCGGAAATTCCGTTTGAGATCGGTATTTTTACGAATCTCGGAAAAGATCATATCGGTCCGAATGAACATAAAGACTTTGAAGATTATAAACGGTGCAAAGCAATGCTGTTTCAACAGTGCAAACTTGGCATTGCCAATATAGACGATCCTTATTATGAAGATATTTTCCGCGGCGCGACATGTAAAGTGGAAACTTTCGGTTTTTCTCCGAAAGCGGATCTGAGAGCGGAGAATGTAAATCTCGTATCGAAGCCGGGATATTTAGGCGTTTCGTATCATGTGGCGGGGAAGGCTGATTTTGATGTGGAGATCGATATCCCCGGAAAATTCAGCGTGTATAATTCGCTGACTGCGATCGCGGTGTGCCGTCATTTCGGTGTTCCGTCTGAGAAAATAACAGAAGCGCTTAAAACAGCGCATGTCAAAGGGCGTATTGAGATGATAAAAGTATCGGATGATTTTACGCTGATGATCGATTATGCACATAATGCGATGAGTCTGGAGAGCCTGCTGACAACACTGAAAGAATATGAACCGAAACGTCTTGTATGTGTGTTCGGATGTGGCGGAAACCGTTCAAAAGACAGAAGATATGAGATGGGCGAAGTGTCGGGACGTCTGGCGGATCTTACGATCATTACTTCGGATAATCCGCGTTTTGAAGAACCACAGGAGATTATCAATGATATCAAAGTCGGAATCGCAAAGACTGACGGGGCATATGTGGAGATCTGCGACAGAAAAGAAGCGATCAAATATGCCATCGAACATGGTCAGTCGGGAGATGTGATCGTATTGGCCGGAAAAGGTCATGAAGATTATCAGGAGATCAAAGGAGTCAAATACCCGATGGATGAAAGAACGCTGATCGCAGAGGTACTTGAGGAAATCAGGGAAAATTAGGAAAGACAAGGGGACAGAGATTGTTTGCGGATGTAATCATAGATATTCAACATGAAAAACTGGATAAGATCTTTCAATACCGGATCCCCGAGCGGCTGGAACATGAAGTGGAAGCGGGGATGGCGGTGGTCGTACCTTTCGGAAAAGGAAACCGTAAGACAAAAGGATATGTAACCGCATTGTCAAAGACATGTGATTATGATATTTCAAAAGTGAAAGAGATCGCTGATATATCGCGAAGCGGCGTGGAAATCGAGACGAAGCTGATCGCGCTGGCGGCATGGATGAAGTCGAATTATGGCGGAACGATGCTGCAGTCTTTGAAAACGGTTCTTCCTATCAAAGAAAAAGAAAATATAAAGGTAAAAAAGCGGCTCAGACTGCTGATCGACCGGGAGACGGGGGAAAAACAGCTTCATTATTATCTGGAAAAGAATCAGAAAGCGAGGGCGCGTCTGATGGCGGCGCTTCTTGACGATCCGCTTTTAGATTATGAACTTGTCAGAAAGAAGCTTAATATTACTGCCACGGTGATACGCGCGTTGGAAGAACAGCATGTTCTCGCCGTAGAATCAGAGCAGGTGTATCGTAATCCGGTTCATGCGGAAAATATTCAAAAGAAGGAGATTATTTATACGCAGGAGCAGAAACGTGCGATTATGCGTTTCTGTAAGGATTATGAAAACGGAATCCGAAAAACATATTTGCTCCATGGAGTTACGGGCGCGGAAAAACAGAAGTTTATATGGAAATGATACAGTCTGTTGTAGATAAGGGGAAGCAGGCAATCGTTCTGATTCCCGAGATCGCGTTAACTTACCAGACTGTGATGAGATTTTACAGAAGATTTAAAGACCGGGTATCTGTTATGAATTCCCGGCTGTCCGCAGGAGAACGATACGATCAGATGATGAGGGCGAAAGCCGGGGAAGTGGATGTGATGATCGGACCGAGATCGGCGCTTTTTACTCCTTTTCCGAATCTGGGACTGATCGTGATCGATGAAGAACATGAGCCGACTTATAAAAGTGAACAGACGCCGAGGTATCACGCGCGGGAAACGGCGCTAAGAAGAGCGCAGACAGAAGGCGCGAGCGTTGTTCTGGGAAGCGCGACTCCGTCGATGGAAGCCATGTATCGGGCAAAAAACGGCGAGTATGTTCTGATGGAAATGAAGAACCGTTCTAAAATGCAGGATCCGGCAGAGGTTTATACGGTGGATATGCGGAAAGAATTGAAGAACGGAAATCGTTCGATACTCAGCGAACAACTGCAAAGACTGATGAAAGAGCGGCTTGAAAAGAAAGAACAGACGATGCTTTTTTTGAACCGGAGAGGGTATTCCGGGTTTGTTTCGTGCCGGGAATGCGGGCATGTTATAAAGTGTCCGCATTGCGATGTGTCGCTTTCGGTCCATCGGGACGGAAAGATGAGATGTCATTACTGCGGATACGAACAGACGCGTGTGAAAATATGTCCTGAATGCGGCTCGGACCATATCGGAGAATTCAGGGCGGGAACACAGCAGATCGAAGAGATTGTGAAGACGGTATTTCCGCAGGCAAGAGTGCTGCGGATGGATATGGATACGACACGACAGAAAGATTCCCATGAGAAAATACTGTCTGCATTTGCAAATGAAGAGGCGGACGTACTTGTCGGTACGCAGATGATCGTAAAAGGTCATGATTTCCCAAATGTAACATTAGTCGGGATTCTGGCTGCGGATATGTCGTTGTATACAGATGATTACAGATCGGGCGAGAGAACGTTCCAGCTTTTGACTCAGGCGGTCGGAAGAGCGGGGCGCGGAGATAAAAAAGGAGAAGCGGTGATTCAGACATACAGTCCCGATCATTATGCGATCGCAACGTCTGCGGCGCAGGATTATGAGGCGTTCTATGAGGAAGAGATCCGATACAGAACGATGATGGGGTATCCCCCGGCAGAAAATCTTCTGGCAGTGTTTATATCAAGCGCCGATGAGGCGTTATTGGAAACAGGCTGCCGTTATTTGAAAGAATATATGATAAAAGCGAAGAAGGATATCGAAGCGTCCGTGATCGGCCCGGCAAGTCCGGGGATCGAAAAGATCAACGATGTTTATCGGAAAGTGATCTATGTAAAAACCGCGGACTATCATGATCTTGTCGTGCTGAAAGACCGGACGGAAAAATATATTGAGATTAATTCGGGATTTGATAAAATGAGAATACAATTTGATTTTAATCCGATGTAGCGGATAGAAAGAAGGAGAAAAATGGCAATCAGAGTAATTAGAGAAATAGGAGACGATATATTAGAAAAACAGTGTAAAGCAGTGCCGAAGATGACGCTTCGCACGAAAATACTGATCGGAGATATGCTTGAGACAATGTATGAAAGCAACGGTGTCGGTCTTGCGGCTCCGCAGGTCGGCGTTTTGAAAAGAATCGTAGTGATCGATGTAGGGGAAGGTCCGATTGTTTTGATCAATCCGCAGATCATCGAATCTTCAGGCGAACAGACAGGAGAAGAAGGATGTCTAAGCGTACCGGGAAAATTCGGAATCGTTACAAGACCGGACCGTGTAAAAGTGCGGGCGTTTGATGAAAATATGAACGAGTTCGAAATGGAAGGCGAAGGCTTGCTTGCAAGGGCGTTTTGCCATGAACTTGATCATTTGGACGGAAAACTGTATGTTGAACTGGCAGAAGACGGACTTCATGAAGTGTCTTATGATGAAGAAGATCAAGACGATGCGCAAGGAGGGGAAGAATGAGAATCATATTTATGGGAACACCCGATTTTTCGGTCGGAACACTGGAAGCGCTTGTGGAAGCGGGGCATGATGTGTGTCTCGCCGTCACACAGCCTGATAAGCCAAAAGGCAGAGGAAAAGAAATGCAGTTTACGCCTGTAAAGGAAGCGGCGGTTAAGCATGGGATTTTGGTGTATCAGCCGAAAAGAGTGCGCGATCCTGAGTGTGTGGAAGAATTGAGAAAATACAATGCCGACGTGATGGTCGTTGTTGCTTTCGGTCAGATCCTTCCGAAGGAGATTCTTGAGATGACGCCTTACGGATGTATTAATGTCCATGCATCTCTTCTTCCGAAATATCGTGGGGCTGCACCGATCCAGTGGGCGATCATAGAAGGAGAGAGCGTGACGGGCGTTACAACGATGCAGATGGATGAAGGACTTGATACAGGAGATATGATTTTAAAGACCGAGATCCCGATCGCAGAAGACGAGACAGGAGAGTCGCTTCATGACAAACTGGCAGAAGCAGGCGCCGCTCTCTGCGTAAAAACATTGCATGCAATAGAAAATAAAACAGCAGTGTTTGAAAAGCAGCCGGAAAGCCCGACTGCTTATGCGAAAATGCTCACGAAAGATCTTGGCAATATCGACTGGGCGAAATCGGCAGTGCAGATCGAGCGTCTCGTGCGTGGATTGAATTCATGGCCAAGCGCATATACACACCGGGACGGAAAAGTGATGAAGATATGGAAAGCGTTGGCAAAGCCACAGGAAGAATGTGCAGAGCAAACCGAACTGGGAAGCGAGGAACATACAGCGCAGAAAACCGGGAAGAACGCCATGCCGGGAACGGTAGTGTCCGTAGCAAAAGATTCGTTTTGCATACAGACGGGAGACGGCGTGCTTCGTATTTTAGAAGTACAGATGCCCGGCAAGAAACGAATGGATACAGGCTCGTTTCTGCGCGGATATAAAGTGGAAGAAGGAATGGTGTTTGGGAGAGAATAATGGCAAAGGCGATCAATGAAAGAGAAATCGTAGCCGCAATCCTTATGGAAGTAACGGAAAATGGCAGATACAGTCATATTGTATTAAGAGAAGTTTTGACAAAATATCAATATCTTGAGAAAAGGGAAAGAGCATTTATCACCCGCGTTACGGAAGGAACGCTGGAACATATGACAGAGATCGATTATATTCTGGATTGTTTCTCCAAAGTAAAAGTAAAAAAGATGAAGCCGTTAATTCGGGCAATTTTAAGAAGCGCGGTCTATCAGATAAAATATATGGACAGTATTCCCGATCATGCAGTTTGCAGTGAATCGGTAAAACTGGCAGTGAAGAAAGGGTTTTCCGGTCTGAGAGGCTATGTCAACGGCGTGCTGAGAAGTGTTGTCAAAGAAATCGATGAGGTGGAGTATCCGTCAGATCCGATCAAACGGCTTTCGGTACGATATTCCTGTCCGGAATGGATCATCCGATTATGGAAAGAAACGTATGATCTTTCTTTGATCGAAACGATGCTGAAAGATTTCCAGACAGAAAAGCCGACAACGATCAGACGCTGCAGAAGCCGGATTACGATGGAGCAGCTGAAAAAGCGGCTTGAGGAAGAACATGTTTTAGTGGAAAATCATCCGTATTTAAAGGATGCGCTTCTCATTTCAAAATATGATTATTTAGAGTCTCTGGAAACATTTCGGGAAGGTCTGTTCGTCGTGCAGGATATCAGTTCGATGCTTGTAGGAGAACTGGCGCATGTGCAGGCGGGAGCGCAGGTGATCGATCTGTGTGCGGCGCCGGGCGGAAAGGCGCTTGATGTGGCGGAACGCATTTTGATGGAAGGTCAAGCCGGATGTTCCGGTCATGTGGAAGCCCGTGATCTGACAGAATATAAAGTGTCTTTGATCGAGGAAAATATAGAACGTATGGGACTTTGCAATGTAACCGCGGTTTGTCAGGATGCGTCTGTGTATGATGAAAAATCAGCGGGTAAAGCGGATATTGTGATCGCCGATCTGCCTTGTTCCGGTCTGGGAGTGCTTGGGAAGAAAACAGATCTGAAATATAAAGCGTCGCCGGAAGGAATCGTAAGTCTCGTAAAGCTTCAGCGAAAAATCCTTTCCTGCGCGGCTTCTTATGTGAAGCCGGGAGGAGAACTTCTGTACAGTACGTGTACTGTGAACCCGAAAGAAAATATCGAAAACGTACATTGGTTTTTGAAAGAATTTCCTGAATTTTACGCAGACGATATAAGGGAAGATCTTTGCCTTGAATTGAGGGAAAGCGAGACAGAGAACGGCTGTATCCAGCTTCTTCCGGGAGTTCATAAAAGCGACGGATTTTTTATTGCGCGATTGCGGAAAAAAGAAGTCTGAAAATGCCGGAACGCCGAAAAAGGATGAAATGGCAGGACGCGCAAAAGGGTGAAATGGCAGGATACGAAAAATGAAAAAGGAAAGTATGAGAATGAAGAAAGATATTCGGGCATATGAATATGAAGAATTACAAAAAGAGCTGGAACGTCTCGGAGAAAAACCGTTTCGGGCAAAACAGATATATGAATGGCTGCATGTGAAGCTTGCAGATCGTTTCGACGAGATGACGAACCTGTCTGTGAAACTTCGGGAAAAGCTTGCGGAAGAATATGATATCTTTCCGGTACAGATGGCAGAGCGGCAGCAGTCGAAACTGGACGGAACGAACAAGTTTTTGTTCCGTCTGTATGACGGAAACATGGTGGAAAGCGTTCTTATGCGGTATAAGCACGGTAATTCGGTATGTATTTCCTCGCAGGCGGGATGCCGCATGGGATGTGTATTCTGCGCTTCGACGATCGGGGGATTAAAACGGAATCTGTCTGCATCCGAAATGCTCGGTCAGATCTACCAGATCCAGAAAATTATCGGAGAGAGGGTTTCCAACGTCGTTATCATGGGAACAGGAGAGCCGCTTGATAATTATAATAATTTTCTGAAATTCATTCACATACTGACAGATGAACACGGACTGAATATCAGTCAGCGGAATGTGACTGTTTCTACATGCGGGATCGTACCGAAAATACTGGAACTGGCAGAGGAACGTCTGCAGATCACACTGGCGCTTTCTCTTCACGGATCTACGCAGGAAAAGAGAAGGAAACTGATGCCTGTCGCAAATAAGTACGAATTAGGCGAGGTACTTTCCGCCTGCGATACTTATTTTAAAAAGACAGGACGCAGAGTGACGTTTGAGTATAGTCTTGTACATGAGGTGAACGATACGGACGAGGATGCAAAGGAGCTTTCCGAGCTTCTCGCGCCGCGTAACTGTCATCTGAACCTGATTCCGGTAAATCCGGTAAAGGAGCGTTCTTTTCAGCGTCCAAGCCGCAAAAGTGCTTTGAATTTCAAAAATAAACTTGAAAAAAGCGGAATTAATGTTACTATAAGAAGAGAAATGGGCTCGGATATCGACGGGGCGTGCGGTCAGCTTAGACGGCGCTACGAGGAAGAGACAATGAATGAGAATTAAGGAGAAGCATATGAGAACATTTTCGATAACAGATGTAGGAATGGTAAGACAAGTAAATCAGGATTATGTTTATGTGACTGACAGACCTCTCGGAATTCTTCAGAACCTCTTTGTGGTGGCAGACGGTATGGGAGGTCACCAGGCGGGAGATTATGCTTCCAAGTATACGGTTGAAGTGCTCAACAGGGAATTGGCGCTAAGCGAAGGCGAAGATATTGAAAGATGTCTTGTAGGCGCTATAAAAACGGCAAACAGGGAGATCATAAAAGAAGCTTCAAGAGACGAACATCTCAAAGGAATGGGAACGACGGTTGTTGCGGCGACGATCTCAAATCAGATGATGTATTTCGCGAATGTAGGAGACAGCCGTTTGTATTTGATCAATCAGGGCATTCAGCAGCTTACGAAAGATCATTCCCTGGTAGAAGAGATGGTAAGGCTTGGCGGGATAAAACCGGAAGAAGCAAAACATCATCCGGATAAAAATATTATTACGAGAGCGATCGGCGCGAAAGCGGATGTAGAGGTAGACTTTTACGAGCACCGTCTGAAAAGGGGAGACATCATATTGATGTGTACGGACGGTTTGAGCAATATGGTAGAAGATGAGGAACTTTTTCATATTGTTCAGGGAGGAAGAGATATCGTAGAGTCCGGTCAGGCTCTTATAGAAGCGGCAAAAGAAAACGGCGGTACAGATAATATAGGGGTTGTCCTTATAGAACCGTTTGCAGATGAGGTGAGTGTATTATGATTAAAGAGGGAGTTTGCTTAGGAAAAAGATATGAGATACTCGGACGGATCGGATCGGGTGGTATGGCGGATGTTTACAAGGGAAAGGATCGTAAATTAAACCGCTATGTCGCGATCAAAGTATTAAAAAGCGATTATCGTTCGGATCAGGTATTTATAAAGAAATTTTTGAGTGAGGCGCAGGCTGCGGCAGGACTGATGCATCCGAACGTTGTCAATGTGTATGACGTCGGTCAGGACAGAGGTCTGTACTATATGGTAATGGAGCTTGTCGAAGGGATCACTCTGAAAGATTATATAAAGAAAAAGGGAAGACTTTCGGCAAAAGAGACGATCAGTATTTCCATTCAGATGGTGACAGGGCTTCAGGCGGCACACAATCATCATATTATCCACAGAGATATTAAGCCTCAGAATATTATCATTTCAAAAGACGGAAAAGTAAAAGTGACGGATTTCGGCATTGCCCGTGCGACCACGTCTACACAGACGATCAGCACAAGCGTTATGGGATCGGTTCATTACACATCTCCGGAGCAGGCGAGGGGCGGAGTCGTAGATCAGAAGAGCGATCTTTATTCCATCGGTATTACGATGTACGAGATGATCACCGGGCACGTACCGTTCGACGGAGATTCCACGGTGTCGGTCGCGTTGAAGCATCTTCAGGAAGAGATTACGTCTCCGGCAGAAGAAGTTCCGAATATCCCGTACAGTCTTGAGTGCATTATCATGAAGTGTACACAGAAAAATCCGGGACGCCGTTATCCGGACTGTGCGTCTCTTCTTATGGATCTGAAAAGATCGCTTGTAGAGCCGGACGGCGATTTTGTTGTTTTGGGAGCGGGAACAGGAGCGGAGACAGACCGCACGATGGTTATGTCGACAGAAGAACTGGAACGGATTCAGGGCAGTCGTTATGATGATGAGTACGATGACGATGATGAGTACGATGATGACGACGATTATGACTACGACGACGATAATGATTATGATAACAGAAGGCGCAGTCAAAAAGACAGGCGGAAGAAGAATGATGTAAATCCCGATACGAAGCGGATCATGAAAATACTGATGATCGTGTCGGGAGTCGTGATCGCGCTGCTGATTCTGTTTCTTGTCGGAAATGCGGCGGGATTTTTCAAAGGAGCCGGTCTTTCTTCAAAGACAGAAAAGATGGTAACAGTACCGGATGTGCGCGGAATGACATTTGAAGACGCACAGGCAGAACTTAAGAAAAAAGATCTCGGTATTAAAAAAGCGGATAAAGAAGAAGCTTCCAATGAATACGAAAAAGGCGAGATTAAGAGCCAGAATCCGGGAAAAGGGAAGAAAGTAAAGAAAAATTCTACGGTTACGGTTGTGATCAGCAGCGGAGAAGCTGCGAAAAAAAAGTAACTGTGCCGAATGTTGTGAACAGATCGGAGGCGGAAGCAGAGAGAATGCTTCAGGATGCCGGTCTGAAAGTGACAAAAGGCGAGGCAGTTTATGATGATACGATCGAGATGGGAAATGTAGTCAGCTCTACTCCGGGTTCGGGAGAGCAGGTAGACGAGGGCACAAGCGTTCAGCTTATTATCAGTAAAGGAAAAGATCCCGAAAAAGATAAAGTAGAAGTGCCGTCGCTTCTGAATATGACGGCGGATCAGGCTGCCGCCGCCTTAGAAGAACTTGGACTGAAAGGAAGTCCTAAGGAAGAATATGCCGGCGGGACGGCAGGAACGGTTGTCACACAGGAAACAGAAGCGGGAACTAAAGTAAAGAAAGGCACAACAATAAAGTATACGGTAACGCTTGGATCAAAAACAGAATGGTCTACTATTCCGAGTGATGTGATCGGAATGGAGAAAAACACGGCGGTTAAAGTGCTGACTGAGGCAGGGTTTGTTCCGGTATACGGCGGTGAAGACTACAGTGATACTCCGGTCGGAACGATTTACAGTGTGACTCCGTCGGCAGGTACAAAAGTGGAAAAAGGGACACAAGTATATTATTTTGTCAGCAAAGGATCATCGTCAGGACAGACCGATCCGGAAAACGGCGGAGACAATGAATAGGCGGTACCGACAGGGAATTTATAAAATATGCAAGGTAAAATTGTAAAAGGGATTGCCGGATTCTACTACGTTCATGTAGTAGAATCCGGTGTTTATGAATGTAAAGCAAAAGGGATCTTCCGAAAAGACGGTGTGAAGCCTCTTGTAGGAGATAATGTAGAGATAGAAGTTTTAGATGAAGAGGAAAAAAAGGGAAATATCAGGGAAATCCTTACGAGAAAGAACGAACTGATCCGTCCGGCGGTGGCGAATATCGATCAGGCGCTCGTTGTATTTGCGGTGACGAAGCCTAAACCTCATTTTAATCTTCTTGATCGTTTTCTTGTGATGATGGAGCAAAAGAAGATCCCGGTAATCTTATGTTTTAACAAATCTGACATTGCAAAAGAAAGCGATATTTCCAAGATGGAAGAAATATACAGATCATGCGGGTATCCGGTCTTTTTTACGAGTGCGAAAGAAGGATGGAAGATCGAAGAAGTGAAAAAGATTCTGCACGGGAAAACGACTGTTCTTGCAGGCCCGTCGGGTGTAGGGAAGTCGTCGCTTATCAATCTTCTGCAGTCGGAAGTAATGATGGAAACAGGGAGTATCAGCAGGAAGATCGACAGAGGAAAGCATACGACGAGACATTCCGAACTTTTAGTTTTGGAAGAAGATGAAAAGGTGGAAGACTGCGGCTCATATATTGTAGATACTCCGGGATTTAGTTCCCTTTATGTCAATGATTTTGAAAAAGAACAATTAAAATATTATTTCCCGGAATTCGGTCCGTATGAAGGATTGTGCCGTTTTTCGGGGTGCGATCATGTGCATGAGCCGGACTGTGCGGTGAAGCAGGCGGCAGAAGAAGGAAAGATACATGAGATCCGGTACAACGATTATGTTGCGATGTACCGTGAATTACAGGAAAAAAGGAGATATTGAAGATGGAAAATATTCTTGCCCCGTCGATTCTTTCGGCTGATTTTAAAATTCTGGGAGAACAGATCGAACAGACAGAAAAAGCAGGCGCAAAATATATACATTTTGATGTGATGGACGGAATTTTCGTACCGAGCATTTCGTTTGGCATGCCGGTATTGTCCGCGTTAAAAGGCGCGGTAAAACAGGCGCTTGACGTACATCTTATGGTGACTGAGCCGATCAGGTATGTGAAAGAGTTCGCAAAATGCGGAGCGGATATCATTACTGTTCACTTAGAGGCGTGTGAAGATGTAAAGGCGACAGTGGATGAAATAAAGGCAAGCGGAGTGAAAGCAGGCATCACGATCAAACCGGCAACTCCTGTGAAAGAATTGATCCCGTATCTGGAGCTTGCGGATATGTTTCTCATCATGAGCGTTGAGCCGGGATTCGGCGGACAGGCGTTCATTCCGGAATCGCTTGACAAGATAAAAGAACTTCGCACCCTGCTTGACGAGAGAGGTCTTAAGGCGGATATCGAAGTTGACGGCGGAATTTATTGTGAAAATGTGGAAGCGGTATTGGATGCGGGAGCGAATATTATTGTTTCCGGTTCGGGAGTTTTCAAAGGCAATATTACAGAAAATACAAAGAGATTTATGGAGATATTGAAACGTCATGAGTAAGCAGACTGTGATCGTGAGTGGCGGGATGGTGGAAAAAGATTTTGCTCTCTCGATTTTAAAAAGCGAAGAAACTGAATTTGTTATCGGGGTAGACAGAGGTCTTGTGTTTTTGTATGACAACGAGATAAAACCCGATTATATCGTGGGAGATTTTGACAGCGTTCCGAGGAAGCTCGTTGAATATTACAGAGAAGAACTTGATGTGCCCGTGAGAGAATTTAATCCGGTAAAAGATGCATCAGACACAGAGATCGCTTTGCGCCTTTGCCTTGGTCTGAATCGCAAAAAGATCGTCATCCTGGGGGCAACCGGCAACCGGATCGATCACCTGTGGGCAAATGTGCAATGTTTACAGATTGCGCTGGAAGCAGGAGCGGACGCTTGCATTATGGACGCTCACAATAAGATACGGCTTCTCGATAAAACTGTTACATTGAAAAAAGAAGAGGCATTCGGACCGTACTTTTCATTGTTTCCATTAGAACAGCCTGTAGATGCGTTCAACATTACAGGGGCAAAATATCCGCTGACAAATCATTTCCTTAAGCCGAGCGACAGCCTGTGCGTAAGTAATGAATTTGTTGAAGATGAAGTGGAAATATCGTTCGTGTACGGTAAGGTGATCTTGATGGAGACGAGAGATTAGATTTCGATAAGTTTTTGAAAGATGGTTCACTTTGTGCCCCACTAATTCCCGGATGTTTTTCTCAAAGTCCCGGTATAGTAAATGAGAAAGCATATCAGGATTTTATGAGAAAAGAGAAAATTTTTTGTAAGGCGTTGAAAAAAGGGGCTGTCGCACTAAGTAATTAGTGCGCGGCCTCTTTTCTATACAAAAAAATTACAGCCAGGCTTTGAAAAGTCTGGCTGTTGGTGTAAAATATAAGTATGCAAAATCTTATATTATTACACAAGAATTATACTTTAAATGAGGAGGGATATCAACTAAAACTCCCTTTAAACTTAGAAACCTAAACTTAGAAACAATTATTCCGGTAGACGATTCTGTGCGGTTGCTGAGTCAGTTTGTGGAGGCTATGGATTTAACTGACTTATATTCTACTTATGAAAGAATAAATACAGTTTCTCCAAGAACGCTCTTGAAGATTGTTTTATATTCCTATATGAATGGTGATTATTCCTCTCGCTCTATGGAATTGAACTGTAAGCGAGATATTAACTTTATGTATCTTTTAGAAGGTAAACCAGTTCCTGATTATGCCACTTTTGCTCGTTTTCGCAGTATTCATTTTGCACCGTGTGCGAAACGGATTCTCGCTGAAATGTCTAATCTTCTTTATGAGCTTGGAGAAATTTCCGGAGAATCGATTTTTATAGACGGCACAAAAATCGAAACCTGTGCGAATAAATACACATTTGTGTGGAAAAAAGCAGTAACAAAAATCAGGAGAAGTTATTGATTAAAATCGCAGATCTTATTGCAGAATGCGAACAGCTTTACGGTATTCAGATTGTTTACGGTGATACTGTTAAAATGAAACATGTAAAACGGCTGCGAAAAAAGCTGTATGCATTAAAGCAGGAAGAAAACATTGTATTTGTACATGGTATCGGGAAACGAAAAACTCGGCTGCAAAAGAATATCGAAACATTAGAAGACTATCTGGACCGTTTAAAAGGATATACAAAAAAACTGCATATTTGTGGAAAAAGGAACAGTTATTCTAAAACAGATCCAGATGCAACCTTTATGCGGATGAAAGAAGATGCAATGGGAAATGGACAGTTGAAACCAGTATTTAATTTACAGCATGGAGTTGACTCTGAATACATTGTATGGCTGACAGTCGGACCGCAGCCTACAGATACCACCACCCTAATTCCCTTCTTAAAGGAAACAGAAGAATATCTGGCGTTCAAGTATCAAAAAATCATTGCAGATGCCGGATATGAAAGCGAAGAGAATTACGTGTTCTTAGATACAAATCAACAGCTGGCATTTATTAAACCATCGAATTATGAAATATCAAAAAAGAGAAAATATAAAAATGACATCGGTCGTATAGAAAATATGGATTATGATGAAAAAAGTGACTCGTATATTTGTAGAAACGGAAAACAGCTGTTATTTACACAGATCCGTCGTTCAAAATCTAAAACTGGATATGTCAGTGAAAAAAGCATTTATCAATGCAAAGAATGTAAAGATTGCCCTTACAAGAAAGAGTGCATCAAAGGAAACAACTGTAAAACACCACTAGAAGAAAGAAACAAAGTGCTTTCGATAGCAAAAACATTTTTGAAATATCGAGAGGAAGATTTGGAGCGTATTCTTTCTGACGAAGGAATTCTTCTTAGAATAAACAGAAGTATCCAAGCAGAAGGCTTTTGGTGAACTGAAACAGGATATGCAGTTTCGCAGATATTTGAGTCGCGGCACGGCGAACGTTCTTGCTGAAAGTGTTTTGCTGGCAATGACAAAAAATGTAAATAAACTTCATAATAAAATCCAAAAAGGAAAAACAGGAAGACATTTATTTCCTTTAAAGAGTGCATAAATTTAGAAAATCCAAAAATTTTTTCAAATCCAGTTTTGGATTGTGTTAAAGTACGGCTTTTTTACGAAAAAAACTATCGTTTCAATAGACACAGCGCAATTATATAGAGAAAATCGAGAAAAAGGAAGCTGCCGCTTCACGATTTACTAATCGTTAAAGCGACAGCCCCTTTTAGTTATATTCTATGATACAGTTTAACAATACGTAGATATATGCTTTGCAGAAAATTCCGTAGAAATAAAAGCTTTTGTCTGATAGAATGATTATAATTATAGTATACTGAAAAAACACATTAGAATCTGTAAAGGAGATCGACTATGGGAGAAAATTATTTGGACATGGTTCCTGTTATAGTGATATTTTTTGCTCTCGGCATTTTATTATCAAGGCTGGGAGGAGTTGGAGGAATTGTTGTAAGAATTAAAAGAATGATTTGTAAGCTAATAGGACATAGAGATTGAGAGAAATTCAACTAGAATTTTGAGAGATGAAAACATTGAATTTTACAGATGAAAAATTTCGCTCTTATTTTCAATACATTTTAAGGGAAAGGAGAGGAGGTAATTAAAATGTCCAATAAAGCATGGCGCATTGTTGCATTGTTATTCATTGTTGTACCGATTATCATTTGTATCATAATAAGCTTTATAATTACATATTTTCCGACATCTGATGTTTCGTTGATATTAGCATCGGATTTCTTACCTATTGCAATAAAAATACAAGGGGTGGGAATTCTTATTGCAATTCTCGTTTCGATATTTAAAATCAAGAAAGATTAAGATGAAAAAGATGGACAAGTATATCGATCAATCTTAGGTTGTTAAGATAAAAAAGTTTAAGTAAAATTGTAAGTTGTGGGGTAGATATTTTGAGAACATACAAGGACAAAGAAGAATTAAAAAATGAGATAAATAAAAGTTTTGAAAAGTATATTTCTGAATTTGATAATATTCCTGAATCTTTAAAAGATAAGAGAATAATCGAAGTAGATAGAACACCAGCAGAAAATCTTGCTTATCAAGTTGGATGGACGACATTAGTTTTGAAATGGGAAGACGATGAGAAACAAGGAATTGAAGTGAAAACACCATCGGATATGTTTAAGTGGAATCAACTAGGTGAATTATATCAATGGTTTACAGATACTTACTCATATTTATCGTTAGCAGAACTGAAAGATAGACTAAAAGAAAATATTACATCTATCCATACAATGATTGATTCAATGAGTGATGAAGAATTATTTCAACCACATATGAGAAAGTGGGCTGATGATGCTACAAAAACAGCGATATGGGAAGTTTACAAGTTTATTCACATTAATACTGTTGCTTTTCGGAACTTTTAGAACTAAGATTAGAAAATGGAAAAGGGTAGCATTGTAAATCTCAGTCTGTCGAGCTGCAAAATATGATTTGATTAGTTTGTAGAGAGGTTTATATGGACAAAAAGCGGATGAAGCGAATGATTGGAATAGCAATTCCTATGGCTCTTATTATCACTGGTATTAGCTATAACGGATATATCAGAATGCACACTTTTACGCTTTCTGGGGAAGTTGTGAAAAATGAGCTGATACAGCCTATCAATAATAAGATTAAAGTTTCTGGAAATGCTGATACGGATGTTATTTTTACGGATATTGAAAGTCGAAAACAATATACTATAGGTTACATTACACATGGCATGTCAGAAACAATTCAACTCGAAAAAGGAAAGTGGTATAGCGTAGAAGGTGCTGGAGAACTTACAATAAGACCAGTTAATGTTCGTATTGAATAATTATTTCTGTTTGCACTAAAATAATTTCCCAAGGGGTAATAAACAGGCAGAAAATAATCACATTGACAAATTTCAGTTATTCCGTAAATTTGAAGTTATCGAGTTGAAAAAAGGAGGGAAATTTAATGGAAAAAGTGAAAAAAATCATTAACAGTATTTCTTGGGTAATTGTGGCGCTAACGGGTATTCTTTTGATTGTGAAGTGGAATGACATACCGGCATTAGTTATTACGCATATTGGAATGGGAATATCCTATGGCAGTAAAAATATCTTGCCTATGCTCTTTTGTATTGAGCTTGTAGTAACTTTTCTGTTTACATTGCGCTACGACATTCCCTTTATCCGAGAGATGAGAAAATCGAAAGTGTCACGCAAATTTCTAGATATTATGGCGATTATCATTCAAATGGTTGTTGTGGTTATACTGTCACTATTTGTTCTATTAGCGGTTGTTCAATGAGGCTGTAAATCTCAGCTTAGTTTTACATCTAATTTACCTAATTCATTAAAATTATCAGAAAGTGTAATAGATGGACTGGTAGGCAGTCAACTTATCTCCTCCATTCTTGCTGTTTCGTGTGTAACGGTTGCTTTTTGTTCTAATTTTTTAATGGTGCAAGATAAAGCAAATGGTACGATAAGAGATTTAAGAATATCTCCTGTGAAGTCAGCTACACTTTCGCTGAGTTATTATACTGCAACCTTGTTTTCAACACTTATTATTTGCTTTGCTGCAACGGGTATCTGTCTTACTTATGTGGCTATTGTCGGTTGGAATATGTCACTCGCAGATATATTCTTTTTGTTTCTTGATATTTTACTCCTTGTTTTGTTTGGAACAGCATTATCTTCGATTATTAATTTTTTCTTATCAACACAAGGACAAATTTCAGCGGTAGGCACAATCATCAGTGCGGGATATGGTTTCATTTGTGGTGCATATATGCCTATTTCTTCATTTGGAAAAGGGCTGCAAAAAATAATCTCATTTTTGCCAGGCACTTATGGTACATCACTTATCCGAAATCATACAATGCAAGGGGCGCTTGCCGAAATACAAAATCAAGGTATTCCAATAGTGATTATTGAAAAACTAAAAGATTCCCTTGATTGCAATCTTTATTTTTTCGGAAGTCAAGTAAATATTGGAACGATGTATATGATACTTGGCATCACTATTTTGGTATTGATTGGAATTTATATTTTGTTAAACAAATCGAAAAAATATAACCGTTAATTTAGTAGCTGCAAATGATTATGTATGCCGCCGCTATAGATAAAATTATGCCGACGGTTTTTCAATGCCTATCGGCTATCTCTGTCAATGGATTTTTACGCTGTCTTTGCGGTGTTTTCTGCTTGTTGCGTTCCTGACAAGAGAAGCTAAACGAGTAAAATCAGCAATTAGTTAGTTATATGCCGACAGTTCTGTATGAATTACGCTATGAGGGGGCAAAAGAGATGGTGTTGGTAGATGAAGTCGATAATAAGGAATTTTTGACAGGCTTGTTTCATGCAATGTATGATGAACTGCCAACTCCAAAACCGAAAAAAGAAGAAATAAACAACTTACAGTTTATGCCATTGTCATTTTGTAAAAGGAAAAATTTAACTCCTATTTTACATATACAACAAAATACCTTAACAAAAGACCATTAAAATCCTATCGTTACTTGAATTCAATGGGTTAACGGAGGAAACGATATGAGAGTAAAACGGAGAAAAACAATGGCGCTTTTAGCAGCTGTTTCGATCGTATGCGCTCAAAGTACAGTAAGTGATGTCTTTGCAGCGGGAGCAGAGGAGGTGGCAGCACAGGAAAACAATGCAGTTTCAATCGAATACCTTACTTTACAACCAGGTGAAAGAGACGATTCGGTAAACCTGAACTGGTATGCCCCGGAAGGTACTCAAAATGCGATTGTCCGTATGGGGGATAAGACAGTAGAAGCATCTGTAAGAGCTCTTCATACTCCTACAAAAGTAGTTGAAGGAAAATATACAGATACCGGGAAAATAGTATGTCAGGCTACTGTATCAGGACTTTCAAAAGGCACAGAATATAGTTATCAGATTTCATATGATAATGGAAATACTTGGTCAAAGAAGTATTCTTATGAAACACCAAATGCAGGTGAATTTCGATTTGGTTTTACAAGCGATCCCCAGATTAAAGAAAACGGAGAAACAAATAACGGGGGATGGAATCCTTCTGACGGAAAAAATCAGACCGGATGGGCAGTTATGCTGGACAAGATGAAAGAGGAAGATGTGAACCTCATTGTTTCCGCGGGAGACCAGGTGGAGGATCAAAGCTGGGGAAAATCCAGTGAGTATGCGGCATTTTTTGCTCCGGAAGAAATGACATCTCTTCTGTATGCCCCGGCAGTAGGAAATCATGATCGTCATTACATGTTTGATGATCATTTTAATCTTCCGAATGAAATGAGTGTAGATGGAAACGCAGCGTCTCTTAATCAGGTAAAGACAACATTCCGCGGACAGAACAGTGGAACGAGTCAAAGCCATGGCAACTATATTCAGGCAACTGCGGATGAAATCGCACAATCTGCAGAGTCAAATGGTGTTACACCGAATAAAGACGGGCAATATGATTTTGTGGAACGAAGAGAAATGGAGACAAAAGGAAACTATTACTATTTATATAATAACGTTCTCTTCGTAACATTAAACACAGGAGCTTATCCGGGCGGAAACGATAATGAAAATGCGGGAAATGTAAATGTTCCAAGCGCTTCAAAGGACAATTCCGAAGCGGAAGCCATCGTTTCTAACTTCAGAACAACTTTAAATGCGGCGACGGCAGAATATTCAGGTCAGTATCAATGGTTAGTTGTTACACATCATAAATCTACGCAGACAGTGGCAAAGCATGCTGCCGATTCGGATATTGAGAACTATGTAGATGCAGGATTTGAGCAGGTGATGGATGAATTTGACGTTGACTTTGTATTAGGCGGTCACGATCATGTGTATTCTCGAAGCTATGTGCTGAAAAACGGTCAGAGAAATGCAGAAAGACTGGATGATTTCCATGATCCTGACGGAGTGATTTATCTGACGGGTAATTGCTGTTCTGACATGCAATACTATACTCCTTTTGAGAAAGTAGACAAGGCCAATAATGCAGATTATCCGGTGCTGGCAAACGGACAAACCGGTTCTGAGGCATATTTGGCGGGAAATCTTCCAATTGGAAATCAGGAATGGAACCAGGAGTACAGTCCAAGTTACGCTGTCTTTGACGTGGCGGATAATAAAATCTCTGTCAACGTATATAACCTTTCGGGAGACAGCAATGCCCCGGAAAGTAAATTAATTGATTCATTCAGTGTTACCAAAAATGCGAACGGCGGAGAGCTGAAAAACGGATTAGAGAATAAAAAGGCTTCTATTGCCATGACACAGACTGCTCAATATAATTCCGGCATGCAAAACCCGGACGGCGGCGTTATGGAAATTATAGATTACAATACAGTTACAGGCTGGGCGTATGCTGTGAATGGTGTAACCGGGAACTTAACGGCAATTCCGATGAAAAATAAAAATGCAGTTGATAAGATCGCTTTGTTAGATGGAAAGAATATAAATATCAAAGAAATCGTTGAGAACAATTACAAAGGTTTCTCCTACGGTGATATGACTTCTGTTGCCGTTTCTCCAAATGGAGAAAAGCTTGCAGTGGCAATCCAGTCATCTGATTATTCGGCTGCCGGATGCCTCGCAGTATTCCTTTGCGGCGCAGATGGGACATTGTCATTTGATCAGATTTATGAGGCAGGTGTACAGCCGGATATGGTGACATTTACACCCGATAGTAAAAAAATTCTTTCGGCAGATGAAGGCGAACCAAGAAACGGCTATGAAGCGGGAAGTATTGACCCTAAGGGAACGGTCACTGTAATTGATCTGACAAATCAGAATGTATCACATCTTGACTTTACCGTTTTTGACAGTGAAGCGAAAAGAGCGGAGCTTGTACAAAATGGAGTGATTTTGAAAAAAGGAACGGCTCCGTCTGTTGATTTAGAACCGGAGTATATTGCAGCAAATGATAAAACAGCCTATGTTACACTTCAGGAAGCAAACGCCATTGCCATCGTAGATCTGCAAACACTTTCTATAGAAAATATCTGTTCCGCAGGATATGAAGATTACGAAAAATATCCGATCGATATTGATAAAAAAGATGCGGCATACAGGCCGGTATCTTATCCGTCGCTTCGCGGAATCCGTATGCCGGACGGAATTTCTCTGTTTGAGTCGAACGGCAAAACTTATATTGTAACTGCAAATGAGGGGGATTCCAGAGAGTGGAACGAATATCTTAATGAAGCAGAATGTAATTTTGGGAAAGGGCAAACATCACCTTCCGGGAAAATTACGGCTGAAAACAGTGGACTAACCGGAAAGGTTGTATTCTTCGATCAGAACGATTATGAAGGTTTAAATTCAGAATATGATTACCTGTTCGGAGGACGTTCCTTCACTGTTTATTGTGTAGATGGATCCGGAATGAAAGAAGTGTATACGAGCGGAAACGAGTTAGAAGCAAAAACAGCGGCATATTTCCCGCAGTACTTTAATTGTTCCAATGACTCCGCAGAAATAGATGACCGTTCAGGGAAAAAGGGCGTAGAAGCAGAAAGCGTAACAATCGGAACGGTAGGAGAGAAAACTTATGCGTTTATCGGTCTTGAGAGGATCGGAGGCGTTATGGCTTATGACATTACAAACCCTGACAAGATTCTTTTCGCAAATTATATTAACTCCCGAGATTTTAGTAAAGATATAGCAGGCGACGTATCTCCGGAAGGACTGTGCATGATTTCCGCATCTGAAAGCGCAGACGGAAATGCTTATCTGCTTGCATCCTGCGAAGTGTCAGGAACAGTTGCTGCTTACAAACTGATATCGCAAAATATTGATTCTTCGGATGACGATAACACAGATAATAATCACGATAATAATATCGATCACAACGGAAGTGGTCACGGCGGCGCCGATACGGAAGATTTAAACAATCAAGAAAGTAAGACAAATGCGCTGAAAACGGGAGATCATGCCCCGGTTATAGGAACGGGAATAGGAATGGTTCTTGCATTGTCTGCAATCATTGTAATACTGAAATATCGCAGATCTAAAAATACCATTACAAATACAAAATAATAAGCAGAGCTGATCCGGAAGCAAAAGGCGGTAAATACCGCCTTTTGTTGTCGTTTTAAGTCAGTGAAGGGAAATATGGCTTTTCCCGGGAAACTTTTAGATAATACTTTAGAGTTGTGATGTAGACATATGAGCCTTATTATAGTATTATATAGAACGACATTAAGACTCTGATACTTAAAAATATAGAGAAAGGCGAAAACCCGCAAAAATTGCAGGGTTTTTAGACAGGTAAAGATAAAAATGAAACTAGGTATTGTTATTACGAGACCGATTTCATAAATGTCCATATAAGTTGTTAAATGCCTTTAAATGCTGATAGCTAGAGCATTTAACGGATTTCCGACTTGGATAAAACTCTATATAAATTCATGTAAGTTTTTGAAAAATGGCCCACTTTGTGGCCCATTAACTTTTGATTGAAGTCCTAATATGGTAAGGAGAAGTGCTTGTATGAGCGCTTCTTTTTTGCAAGTATTATAATAAAAATAACTGGTGATTAGGTTCCAATATGAATATGTAACTGGAATTTTAAAGGCATAGTATGTTGTACCATCTAATAAATTTTGCTTTCATTTTTGCTCATGACCATGAGACTTTTTTCACTCAAACTGCATGCTGATGATATATTTCTAGTATCGAACAGAACGTTGTTGTATTATGATTTGCTTTTAATTGTCACGGCAGTGTTTAATGGATGCTGTGAAAGCCTAGGCTTTAAAGGATTTTTTGATGATTGACGAATAATTTACACCTTATTTATACCTTTGGAAGACCGGATCGGAATAATAGAGAAATAAAGAAATAGATAAATATAACAGGAAGCAATTTTGTCATATTGGAAATAATTAAAATTTGCTGAACCGTGTTGATTTTATTGATTGAGTATAATAAAAGTAAGAACAGAAACTTCCATGTTTGAAGCGGTTACCAGAATTGACAAAGAAATGCAAGTTAGCCAATCCGGTAGTCCAGCATATTTTTTCATTGTCACCCGACGTTTATACAAAACATATACTTATTCCGCTTGATGCGTCATTCTTGTTCTGAAAACAGGAACAGAATCCTTACAGCGACTGTAAGTGTTATTTATTGTGCTTCTGTGCTATCATTTACCCAGAAATGGATAGGAGGCATTCACATGAAACCAATTTTGAATATTGAAAATCTTACCAAAGTCTATGGGACGTTGCCAAACCAGACGAGAGCACTGAACGGAATCACTTTTCAGGTCATGCCGGGAGAGTTTCTCGGTATTATGGGAAGCAGTGGTTCCGGCAAATCCACGCTTCTCAACTGTATTGCAACTGTGATTCAGCCTACAGGTGGAAGCATTCAGGTGGAGGGAGATACTCTGCAATCCCTCAAGGAAAAGGCTCTTGCCGAGTACCGTGGCAAAAAAGTTGGTTATCTATTCCAGAACTTTGAATTGCTGGACAACCTGACTGGCAGGGAAAATATCCTGCTCCCGACTTCCTTGCATGGGGTAGCCGAAACAGAAAGCAGCCAGCGGCTGAAGCAGTTGGCTGACTATCTGGAAATTTCTGATGTTCTGGATAAGTTTCCGTCCAAGATGTCCGGTGGCCAGCGTCAGCGTGTTGCGGCAGCAAGGGCTCTGATCTTACATCCCCAAATGATCCTTGCCGATGAACCGACGGGTGCGCTGGATTCTAAGAACGCAAGAAGTCTTATGGAGAAGCTGTCCGGCCTGAATCGTGACGAACAAGCTACGATCCTGATGGTAACCCATGATTCCAATGCCGCCAGCTTCTGTAAGCGCATCCTGTTCATCCAGGATGGCGTGATCTTTCATGAGCTTCGGCGTGGAGACGAAAGCCAGCAGGAGTTCTACGGGCGCATCCTGAAGGTGATGGCGCAACTGGGAGGGGGCAGCGCAAATGTTCTCTAATCTCATTCTTCGGAACAGTCGCCGCAGCCGAAAGGAAAACGGTCTGTTTTTCAGCTCCCTGGTGATTTCTATTGTTGCATTTTACATGATTCTTTCCATCTCCACTCAAGATGTGATGCTCTTTTTGCAGAAAATGGAGAGTGACGCAGTTGACAAACTCCTGCTTCTGATTCCTGCGTTTTATGGGATGACCCTCGGTATTCTGTTCTTTTTGATCTATTTTGCCTGCAAGTATCAGTTCGAGCGCAGACGGCATGAGTTTGGTGTTTATCTAATGTTGGGGATGCGTAGAAGTAAACTGTTTGGTATGCTTCTGGCGGAAGATTTCCTGACCAGTATTCTTGCCATGCTCATAGGATTACCTGTGGCTGTGGTGCTTTCAGAAATTGTCAGTCTTGTCACCGCCAAACTGGTAGGCATGGGGATCATCGGTCATCAGTTTTCTTTATCCTGGTCTGCGATTGAATGGACGCTGGCAGGATTTCTGGCAATTAAGCTGACGGCACTTCTGATTTTGAGTGGACGAATCAGCCGCCAAGAGATCGGTACTTTGCTATCCCAGCCAACGAACCACCCCAAAAAGCAAATGCCATCTGTTATCTATGGACTGGCTGCTATATGCGGAAGTGTGATGTTGGCAGTGGCTTACTACATGGCGATTCAGAGAATTGCATGGACAAAGGTAAGTATGATGGGACTGACTTTGCTGTTGGGCATAGTTGGTACGATGCTGCTTTTCTATGGGATGCGTGCGCTGATTGCTTTGATTGTTAAGAAAGGAAAAGGAAATAAGCAGCTGCATGTATTTACCTTCCGGCAGATTCAGGAGAATGTCATTCATCAGTCAAACTCCATTGCCATCAGCTCCCTGCTGATTCTGGCAGCGCTGTGTTGTTTTGGTGCGGGCGTAGGAATTGCAGGAACGAATAGCCTGTCTTCTGACCATGTAATCGACTATACTTTTGAAGATCATACTGCAGAAGATTCATCGCAGGTTCTTCCGAATATAAAGGCAGCCCTGAAAGAAAACGGTTTGGAAAATCAATTTTCAGAGCTTTTTGAAATGAGGGTTGGGAGTATTCACACCACAGAAGATTATGATAATGCCTACAGCATGGACGTTGTTATGGACTCTCTTCGAAGCCTGCCCCAGTCGGAAGACCGGGATGTCCTTTTGAACAATCTTGATTATGCCACATACCCATATTTGATTTGTTTATCGGACTATAATCGTTTGTTGGAATTGTCCGGCAATCCGGCTCTCCAATTAGGCGAAAAGGAGGCCGCTGTCTATATTGATACAGAGTTTACTACGGTAAGCCGTACCGCAATGCTGAACCAAGTATTGGCCGGGCATCCCAAGGTGGAACTGGATGGTAGTCCGATTCATCTTACAGGAGAGGTTCAGTCTGTGAATTTGGTCACGGACCGTTCTATAACCTTGTCCTTTGCATTGATTCTTCCGGATGAAGCATTCCTATATTATAGCCAGGGGATGTATGATACCTATGTCAATGCGGTGCTCAGTGAACAGGCTCTGGATGGAAATAGCCTTATGACTGCATATTTGGATTTGAACGAGAAGCTGGACGAAACTGGCATTGAATATGAAAGCTATCTTCAGAATATGGGTCGTCAGCTTTTCTACACCATAGCATCCAGTTATATTACCCTATATCTAGCAATTGTTTTCCTGGTAGTTGCCAACACCATCGTGGGTGTTCAGTTCCTGATGAGTCAGCAGAAAACCGGGCGCAGATACCAGACTCTGATCCGCCTGGGAGCTACTTACGAAACCCTTTGCCAGTCTGCTGGAAAGCAAATTACCTGGTTTATGGGACTTCCTGTATTGGTTGCGGCTGTCAGCAGTCTGTTTGGAGTCAGGGCGTTATTTACAGGGATACTCTCGTCTCGAACCCGTGGGACAGTGTCTGAAATGCTACTTGTATCTGCTACTATGATTTTGCTGCTTTGCGTGATAGAATATATTTATATGAGAGTGGTCAAGCGCTCCAGTGATCGGTATTTGCTGACACTGATGCAGCCACAGAGAGAAGAATAATTTGGAAGGAGGTGCTGCCGTGAAAAGAATTGCTGTTGTGGAAGATGAAGTCTATATGCGGGAAGAACTCTGCAATATGCTTCAAAAGGACGGGTATCTTGCGGAGGCAATCACCGAGTTGGAAGATGCCGCTCGGCTCCTGGCAGCCCTCCGTCCTGACCTTGTGATCTTAGACCTGAATTTGCCGGAGATCAGTGGCTTTCAAATCTGCCAGGAACTAAAGAATAAAACCGCTATCCCCGTCCTGGTACTGACTTCCAGAGATCAGGTAAAGGATGAACTGCAAGCGTTCCACTTGGGTGCTGATGAATATTTGACGAAGCCGTGCAGAAAAGATCGACTTCTTGCCAGGGTATCCAATATTCTCAAAAGGTATGAAGGCCGTACCAATCTCATAGAGGGACCAGATTTCCTGTTAGACCAGCAGACCTACACGCTTTATATTCATAATACCTCTGTCGTGCTTCCAAAAAATCAGGGAAAACTGTTGGTTGCTCTTTTGTCCGGCGGCGATGCTCTGGTCACGACGGAGCAACTTTGCATAGCACTATGGGGAACCACGGAATACATAGACGAAAATGCCTTGCAGGTTAATCTGACCAGGCTGAAAAAGACGATGTCCGGTCTTGAGATGAAGCAGCGAATCGTTGCGGTTCGTGGGATGGGCTATCGTCTGGAAACGGGGGTGGCTCCATGAAGCAGCTTTGGCGCATAACAGAGCGATACTACCCCTGGCTATTGTTGCTGTTGGGCGTGGATTGCTTTTGTGCTATCATTCTTTGGATTTCTGACATTCAGGCATTTCAAACCTTGAGTGGGTTAGTAGTTCTGACAAGCCTCCTTTTGTTTTCAGCGATTCTGTTTGTACTAAACAAGCGGGAGACTACCCGCCGAGAACTGTTCCGGGATTTCCTCAGTGATCCTACCATCTGCAACGAGGAACGGCTGCTCAGTGCCATCAGCCGGGAAGAAGGAGAATCTATCCGGCTTCTGGCATCAGTTTTACAGGAACACAAAACTGAGAGTAACAGTATGGCAGATGCCCTACAGGACTATGAAGAATATGTGGAGGGCTGGGCACATGAAGCGAAAACGCCCCTATCGTTGTTGACCATGCTCCTGGATAATCGGAGCAACGAAATGTCTCCTCCCCTGCAAGCAAAACTGGATTATGTCCGCAGTCAGCTTCAGGAGGATGTCACTCAGATGTTATACTATGCCCGGTTAAAGAGCAGTACAAAGGATTATCAGTTTAAGGATATCAATTTGAATGACTGCTTGGGGGAAGTTCTGGAGGACTATGCCCCACTTCTGGAAGAAAAGCAGTTTGTAATTATCAATAAACTGCAATCTGAAACAGTCTATACAGACCGTAGAGGGCTTCAGTTTATGTTGGGACAGATCGTGAGCAATGCCATAAAATATAGCAGCGATAGTCCCATGCTAACAATCTCTATGATACATTCGGAGATCGCAGATGTCCTTTCAGTTGAGGATAATGGCATCGGTGTAAAAAAATATGATCTGCCGTATATTTTTCAAAAGGGCTTTACCGGGGATTCTACTGACAGCAGAAAGAAAGCTACCGGTATAGGGCTTTACCTGGTTAAGAAGATGGCTGACGATCTAAACCTTTGTCTGGAAGCTGCTTCCCCGTGGGAAAAGGGCTTTAAGATAGTCATCTTCTTTCCAAAATTGAGATCCAACGGAGGAAAATAATATAAGCAAAAAACGGGGCTGTAAAATAAGTCTCTGCTAAAGAAACGCTAGTTCCGACAAATGCTGGTTCTGGCGTTTCTTTACATTAATATATGTTTTTTGAAAATCGTCACTGTTTTATGTAAAAAGGGTACACTTAATAAGCTTGGATAGATTTCTTCTGTACGTCCATATTTTTTATATCTTACATGTTGTTTTCGTTTGAAAAGAAATTTACGTCCAATAGGGCATATAGGATTTCCGTTCTCATCTCTTATATAGTTTACAGCACGATAAGGATTCGTGTGATGTTTTTTATCTGCCGTTTCTTTTTTGTACATGGTAAATATCATTAAATTTTTCCATTAAAGGTACAAAGCATTCCATGCCTTGTCTTCCATAAAATCAATTCTACGTTAAAAACATACCGTCTAGACAGCTATTTTTTAAGCTATCATTTGAAAGACATATATAATATATAGGCTCAAATGGTGAAAGTGCCCATTTGGGCCTATTATTGTATGAATTCATACGTTACAACCAGAGCAAGATCCACCCGTGTATTACAGTATTGTCATTTTGACAATTTTGTATTACTTACGAGTAGCAGACTTGATGGGGATTACGTCCCCATACCCACGTGAAAATATAATTGCTGGCAATTACATTTTAGCAGACATGCAGGCATATCTGAGTAAGCGTCACAGACAACAAAATAAGGAAATTTTGATAAGGCATTCACCTGGAATAGGTGAGTGTTTTTTTTTTTCAAATATTCAATTAACAGAAAAAATAAAAAAGTTCCTCAGGGGGCTGTAAAAGTGCCTCTCAGCGTTTCGTATTATGTAAGGGTGTTTTGTGCAGGAAAAAATTTAAAATTTTTTATCAAGAACCTGTATTTATGCCCTTCATCTTTTGAATATGTGTAAGGACATTTTTTGAGCCGGTATAAAAATGATTTTTACAACAGTTAGAAACAGAAACGAGGCGAGAAAAGAATGAAATATGAATACATGAAGGAGTCAGAGCAGATGCTTCAGTACTTCCAGTTTCCGAAGTTTTTGCTCAAACTGCGAATTTCCCAAACTGCGAAATTCCTTTATATGATTTTGTATGACCGGGCACGGATATCGAGAATGAATAGCTGGATAGACAAGTATGGAAATGTTTATCTGATTTTTCCGATAGAGGAATTGTCTGCTCAAATCGGCAAATGTAAATCTTCTGTAAAAACAGCATTGAAGGAATTAGATGATGTGGGACTATTGGTTCGCAGATCTGGTGGTTTTTCAAAACCCAATCATTTATATGTAAAAATTCCATCTGATGAGATTGGTTTACAGCTGGTTGAGAATAAGGCGGTTGAAAAGATGGTTGCAACAGAGTCGGAAAAGCAACCATCATCTGGTCGTAAAAATGGCTGTGCAGGAGTCAGAAATGTGGCACCTAGTAAAGTAACTGAGAAATATAAAAGAAATAAATATCATGAAGTAAATTATTGCTATGGAGAAGGAGAGAGTTTGTGATGAGAGAAGAAGATATCGTATGTGTAGGCAGTGATGGTTTGCAATACTGCAAAGTCTGTGGGGAAGCGAAAGAAGCATTTTTCCCTGAGGGTGGCTTTATGGGGATGAAGAAACATTCCAGGCAATGTGCTTGTGACAGAAAAGCGTATGAAGAAGAACAAAAATATTTTAAAGAGAAAGAACACCGGGAATTAGTCAGCAGAAATACGAGCATCTGTTTTGACGAGAGCAGAATGGAAGAGTGGACATTTGAGAATGCAGATATGTCAGATGCGGTAATGCATAAGGCAAAAAATTATGTTGATAACTGGGAGGAAATGAAAAGAAATCATATAGGCTGTTTGTTCTGGGGACCGGTTGGTACCGGGAAAAGTTATATTGCCGGGTGCATTGCCAATGAACTTCTTAAGCAGGAAGTAACGGTGAAGATGACAAATTTCAATACCATTATCGATGATATATTTCCACTGGCAGACAAAACGGAATATATCAATGCATTGGCTTCTTACCAGCTTTTGATTATTGATGATCTTGGAGTGGAACGAAATTCAGAATATGCGTTAGGAATTATTTTTAGCGTCATAGACCGAAGGATCCGTTCAGGACGACCATTGATCATCACGACCAATCTTCCGCTGAAAGAAATAAAAAACGAGACCATGTTAGATAAAAGACGTATCTATGATCGTATTTTGGAAATGTGTACACCCATGTATGTTGGAGGCACAAGCAAACGAGAAGCGATTGCAAGTATGAAAATGGAGAAAGCGAAAACCTTGTTGAATACAAACCGAGGGGAGGAGGAATGCGAATGAATCATACAGAAAAAACAGTACCTGTTTGGAAGAAATATTCTTTAAATGTTTCCGAAGCAGCAGAATATTACGGAATTGGAGAAAAGAGATTAAGGCAGATTGCAGGTGAAAATGAGGGAGCGGATTTCATTTTGGAAGTAGGTTCTCATATACGGTTCAAAAGAAATTATTTGAAGATTATCTGGATACAGCCAGTACAGTTTAAGTAACAGAATAGAAGAAATAGTAATGAAAATAATGTTCATTTTATCTTAGCGAAGGGAAGGTCTTGTGGTATAATGAAGAAACCGAGACGGTCTTCCAAGTTAAATGAACATTTGATGAAGGAGACTAAAATATTATGAGTGAAAAAAGGAGAGATCATAGAGGACGTATATTACACAATGGAGAAATACAGTTATCTGATGGCAGATATCGATTTAAGTATGTCGATGAGATGGGAAAGGAGCGCTGCGTATATAGCTGGCGCTTAGACCATAACGATGCAACTCCGAAAGGAAAGCGCCGTACTTTGTCGCTTCGAGAGATGGAGAAGAAAATCCAGGCGGACCATTTCGAGCAGATTGCAACAAATGGCGGAAATATGACGGTACTGGAACTGGTTGAAAAATATATATCAACAAAAACCGGTGTCAGACCTACTACAGTTGCAGGATACGGAACAGTTATCAATTTATTGAAGAAAGATCCATTTGGAAAAAGAAGGATTGATAGGGTTCGGATTTCAGATGCAAAATGTTGGCTGATACATCTTCAGCAGGTAGAAAAGAAAAGCTATAGTTCCATACATTCGATCCGAGGAGTTCTTCGTCCGGCATTTCAGTTGGCGGTGGATGATGACCTGATCAGGAAAAATCCATTTCAGTTTCAGCTAATGGAAGTGGTTGTGAATGACAGTGTGACAAGAGAGGCAATCAGCAGAGCAGAGGAACGTAAGTTTCTACGATTTGTGAAGGAGGATCCTCATTTTTGCAGGTATTATGAGGGAATCTACATATTGTTTAAAACAGGTCTTCGTATCTCGGAATTTTGTGGTTTGACGATTTCTGATATTGATTTCAAGGAGCATACAATCAACATCGATCATCAATTGCAGAAAAAATCAAAAATCGGATATTATATTCAAGAGACTAAAACAACCAGCGGAACGAGAAAGATACCTATGACTGCAGATGTAGAGGAATGCTTTCGGAAAATAATAGAAAAACGAAACCCACCCAAAGCAGAACCTATGGTAGATGGAAAAAGTGGATTCTTATACTTTGATAAAAATGAAAGTATCTGTTATTCCCTGCATTGGGAGCATTATTTTCAACACATCATTCAGAAGTATAATAATACTTATAAAGTACAGATGCCTGTCATTACACCGCATGTATGCCGGCACACCTATTGCTCAAATATGGCAAAATCCGGAATGAATCCAAAAGCATTGCAATATTTGATGGGCCACTCAGATATCAGCGTAACGCTGAATACATATACGCATGTAAATCTTGAGGATGCCAGGGAAGAAGTTGCCCGGATTCAGGTTGTGTAATTACGATTTTTAATTGAAAATAGCAAGGTATAAAATAGAAAAACATACACCTTATTTTACACCTTTTGCTGACGATATTATGCGAAAATAAACCAGATTATGCCAGAAAGCAAAAATTTACAGAAGCTTACAAAGCCCGAAATACCAAGAAAAACTAAGAAATGCGAGGTTATGCAACAATGATAAAAATACTTTTCATCTGCCACGGCAATATCTGTCGTTCTACTATGGCAGAATATGTAATGAAGGCATTAGTTAATAAATCTGGTTTATCGGATACTTTTTTCATTGACTCTGCGGCTACAAGTCGCGAGGAGATCGGTAATCCGGTTCACTACGGAACGCGTCATAAGTTAGAAGAAGTCGGAATTTATTGCGGAAATCATAAAGCGCGTCAAATGCAGAAACATGAATATGATGAATATGATTATATTATTGGTATGGATTCATGGAATATTAGAAATATAAACAGAATTATAGGTAATTCAGATCCTGAAGGGAAAGTATCGAAGCTGCTTGATTTTACAGAGGAAAAAGGAAAAGACATTGCAGATCCGTGGTATACAGGTGACTTTGATACGACTTACAGAGATGTAAAAAAGGGTTGCGAGGCTCTTTTGAATGACTGCCTCTTACGCTTTTAAAGCGTAGGAGAGCAGTTTTTTTAAATTGTGATGAAAACGTTTGTTTTGATTTTTTAATCGAATTTTTTCGGAATTTGACAATGTTTCTTCTACATAATCATCATAGCGTGAAAAGAGAGTATGATAATCGACAGATTGTTTTTGCCCCCAACGTACAAGTATCCAATTCATTGCATCGGAACTCCAGTAATCCATCGGAATTCCAGCCATTTTAAGAGCGGTAATATATTGGACGGCCTGTGTGGATAATTTTGCGATCTGCTGATTGCGGATCGTTTCTTCTTTTTGATATTTGCCCCATTTCTGAAAAACGCGTTGGGTCAGTGTTTTCTTTTTGTGTTTCCTGCTTCATCAACCGAATGCTTTTATTGAGTATAGTTCTAAGCTGATTAGACATATTCCAATATGTGACAAAAGAACCTGTATTTTCTTCTTCGTTTTCCGGAGTTAATGTAAATGTTTTGAAAACGCGTTCGGTTTCGCCGAATGTTTCTTGGTTATATTTGCGGCGCTTTTTTCCGGATTCGATAAAACCCGGTATGCCTCAAGTATCTCCTGCATAAAAGCGGTTGTGTCAATATTTTTATGTGCATTTGCATCTGGATGATATACTTTCGCCAGTGCATTTTTAGCAGTTGTGATCTCGTCTAAAGTCGCATCTCTTGAAACACCTAAAATATCATAATAAGTATGAGACTTCATTAGTGACCTCCTTATTAATTTTCCCGTTGATTCTCCCTTGCTTAATATACTCTACGGATTGATAAAAGTCAATGAAACAGGTAAAAATGAGCAAGATTTGAGAGGCTTTTATAGGATAGTTATTTTTAGTCAGCGCAGTTATATGCTGAAATCTATCTTGAGGAAAAAGAGAGATTAAGTAATACTTTTGCAGGATTTGCTTATATTTATAATAGATGAAATTTTGGAGAGTGGATCAAAAATGAGAAATGCAAGAACGGTAATCGCAGGTGTTTTATGTGCATTGATGATCTGTTGCATGTTGGGAAACGCATATACGGTAAAAGGCAAGGAAATGTTATTAGCGCCGGAAAATAAAGAAACAAAAGATCAAAATACAGAAAACAGCAAGATAGAAGATAACAATACAGAGAATGAAGAAGAACTAAATAAAGGCGCAAAAAAGGAGGATACAAGTATGCAAATCGGTGCTCCTTCAGCTCTTTTGATGGAAGCATCTACCGGAACGGTATTGTTTGAACAGGATGCGGATACGAAACGTCCACCTGCAAGTGTTACGAAAATTATGACAATGCTTCTTATTTTTGATGCTGTTGAAAGTAAAAAATTTCTTTGGAAGATAAAGTTCCCGTATCGGAATTTGCAGCGTCTATGGGCGGCTCTCAGGTGTTTTTAGAGACAGGGGAAACTCAGACGGTCGATACAATGCTAAAGTGCATTTCAATCGCAAGTGCAAACGATGCTTGTGTGGCAATGGCAGAGTATATAAGCGGCAGTGAAGAGGCTTTTGTACAAGAAATGAACAAGCGGGCAAAAGCATTGGGGATGCATAATACAAATTTTGTAAATTGCAACGGTTTAGATGCACAGGGGCATGTGACGACTGCAAGAGATATTGCGCTGATGTCGCGGGAATTAATTACGAAATATCCTCAGATTCATGAGTATGCGATGACATGGATGGAAAATATTACTCATGAAACGAAGAAAGGTACTTCGGAATTTGGACTTACAAATACAAATAAACTTGTAAGGCAGTATGAATATGCTACCGGTTTGAAAACAGGGTCGACAGGAGAAGCAAAATTTTGCGTTTCGGCAACGGGAAAGAAGGATGATGTGGAGTTGATCGCGGTTGTTATGGCTGCCGATACATCGAAGGAGAGATTTGCGGATGCGGTTAAAATGATGAATTACGGTTTTGGAAAATGTCAGGTGTATTCGGACGAGAAACCGATGAAAACAAAATATGCAGTTGTAAAAAATGGAGTCGAAGAAAATATAGAAGTAGAGCGCGGAGAAAAGTTTACTTATCTAGATGTAAAAGGAAAGGATATGAAGAAAATTAAAAAAATTGAGAAAATAAATAAAAAGATATTAGCGCCGGTTCGAAAAGGAGATGTTGTAGGCTCGATCGTTTATACTCTGGATGGAAATGAAATCGGGCGCAGCGATATCATAGCAAAAAAGAGGTGTACAAAAAGCAGGATTTTCGGATTATTTAATAAAGGTATCGGCAAAATTTTTGATTGGAGAAAAGAATTAATAAAAGCTGCTTTAGATCTGCGGAATAATTTCACACAAAAAGTTGTTTACGTGCTGATGTGAAGAAATACTTGAGTTTCAGAATACCGCTGTTTTATAATGAGAGAAAATGAGGAAAGTTTTTTATAGGAATATCGTTAAAGGAGTTTTATAAATGAATAATACAGCATGGTGGATAATTATTTTTATCCTTATTTTGCTCATTTTAGCGGCAGGAGAAATTTATCGGGAAACTCATACATTCCGGGTGAGAAAATATAAAGTAAAAACGAAAAAAAACATCGGCATTCAAAACTGTGTAAAAGTGATTTTTTTAAGTGACCTTCATAACTGTGTATACGGAAATAAAAACGATAAATTGTATAAGGCGATTCAGGCAGAAATGCCGGATATGATTTTAATCGGAGGGGATATGCTGGTCGCAAAAGAAGGCAGTTCCGTACAGGAAGCTCTTGAGTTTGTGAAGAAATTACCGCATATTTGTCAGGTGTATTACACAAATGGCAACCATGAACAGAGAATGAAAGAAAATACAGATATATACGGGGATACATACGAACGATACAAAGCAAAGCTGGAAAATTGTGGAGTATGCTTTTTGGAGAATAAAGCCGAAAATATAGAAAAAAAACGGTATGAAGTTTAGTATCTATGGCCTGGAACTGGATTCGTCTGTGAATAGAAAATTTAAAAAAGCAGATGTTACGGAGAAAACGGTTGAAGAAAAAATCGGAAAAAAGGGAAAAGATTATTCGATATTGATGGCGCATAACCCGGCATATATGGATGCTTATAAAAAATGGGGAGCCGATTTGATCCTATCCGGACACTTGCATGGAGGATTAGTGCGGTGTCCGGGGATTGGGGCAGTTGTGACGCCGCAGGGGTTTCTCTTTCCGAAATATTCAGGGGAAATGCGCAGAGAAGGAGAACAGACGATAGTTGTAAGTAGAGGACTGGGAAGTCATACGATCAATATTCGTTTGTTTAATATGCCGGAGGTTATCGCAATCGAGGTCTGTGTCCGGTAATAAGGCGGCAAGCTGACGAAGTAAAAAATATATGATCCGGCAGGGAAAACAATGACGGGAAAACGAGGCGGAAAAACGATAAAGACGATAAAAGAAAAACATTGTCAAAAGTAAAAAGCTCCTTTATAATGTAGAGTTGGCGTTAGAAATTTCTGCGATTTTCTTTTGTTGCGGAAATGGTGAACTGGCGAAATGTTAAGCAGCTGTTTAAATGATGGAGATAATTTATGGGAATTCCGGTAAAACTTGAAGTTTTTGAAGGTCCGTTGGATCTTCTGCTTCATTTGATCGATAAAAATAAAATAGATATTTATGATATTCCAATCGTAGAAATTACGAATCAATATATGGAATATATAAGGAATATGCAAAAAGAAGATCTGAATATTATGAGTGAATTCCTTGTTATGGCAGCTACGCTTTTGGATATAAAATGTCGAATGCTGCTTCCGAAAGAGGAAACGGAAGAGGGGGAGGAAGAAGATCCGCGGCGTGAGCTTGTAGAACAGCTTTTACAGTATAAAATGTATAAGTATATGGCGTATGAGCTGAAGGACAGGCAGACGGATGCAGACATGATACTTTATAAAGATCCGACAATACCGGAAGAAGTGAAAGAATATGCAGAACCGGTTGATCTGGATGAACTTCTTGGAGATCTTACATTGAAAAAATTAAATGAGATATTTAAAGAAGTGATGAAAAGGCAGGTTGATAAGATCGATCCGGTTCGGAGCAAGTTCGGAAAAATAGAAAAAGAAGAAGTCACCGTATCAGACAAGTTTATATATATACACGAATACATGCATACACATCATAAGTTCTCCTTCCGACAGCTACTCGAGAAGCAAAAAGAGCAAGATGCATATTGTAGTGACATTTCTGGCGGTTTTAGAAATGATGAAGCTGGGAGAAATTCGTGTGGAACAGGAAGAAACATGCGGCGAGATCATGATTGAAAGGGTGGAAGAGGCGTATGGAAATTGAAAAACTTCAAAGTGCGATTGAAGCAATCTTGTTTACGATGGGAGATTCTGTTGAAATAAGTAAACTTGCATTTGCAATCGGACATGATGAAGAAACGACCAAAAAACTTGTTCGGAATATGATGGAGCGTTATGAAAAAGAGGATAGAGGAATCCGTATTATTGAGTTGGAAGATTCTTTTCAGTTATGTACAAAAAAGGAAATGTACGAATATTTAATTCGTGTAGCGAAACAGCCAAAGCGCTATGCTCTTACGGATGTACTCTTAGAAACACTTTCAATCGTTGCCTATAAGCAGCCTGTAACAAAATTAGAAATAGAAAAAATCAGAGGTGTTAAATCGGATCATGCAGTAAATAAACTCGTTGAATATGGATTAATTGAAGAGACGGGAAGATTGGATGCCCCCGGAAGACCTCTTTTGTTTGGAACAACAGAAGAGTTTCTTCGTCGGTTCAGCGTGCAGTCGTTAGATGATCTTCCGATGCTGAATCCGGAGCAGATCGAGCATTTTAAAGAAGAAGCCGAAGATGAAGCACAGTTGAAATTAGATATTTAAAAACAGGTTGAAAAAACAGGGATGGCATAAGCGGTGCACATCCTGTTTTTTTTGCAACAGTGACCGTCTACAATCTCGAAATGTGTTTTTTGTACTGTGGATGATGATAATATTTGTAGGAATAAGCTTGTATGGGAGGGCATATAGATAGAAAGACTATCGGCATAGAAGGTGTTTCGGAATGGAAAGAAAGAAATTTAAAAAGAGATTTAAGATGAATACAAGAAGTATACTGTCATTCATAATGTTGTTTGCGTTATGTCTGTCGGCAGTCTGGAATATTTCATGGGCTGATTGCAGGGCACAAGAGAAAATTATGGATGAAAGTCACAAGAGTATTAAGGTCAAGCCTTCTGATCTATACGCCCGTTCGGCCGTTTTAATGGACGCCGAGACAGGGCGTATTTTGTTTGGAAAAAATAAAGACGAACAGATGCCGATGGCGAGTACGACGAAAATTATGACATGTATTCTGGCGCTTGAAAACGGAAATTTATCTGATAAAGCAGAAGTTAGCAGCGTCGCGTCTGCACAACCGAAAGTAAAGCTTGGAATGACACAAGGGCAGACTTTTTATTTAAAAGATCTTCTCTATTCGCTTATGCTTGAATCGCATAATGATTCAGCCGTCGCAATAGCAGAATGTATTGCGGGAAATGTTGATAAATTTGCGGATATGATGAATAAAAAAGCTTCTCAGTTAGGCTGCAATTCTACATATTTTATTACTCCGAACGGGCTTGACGGACAGGATGAAAACGGAATTCATCATACGACGGCAGAAGAGTTGGCGAGGATAATGAGATATTGCATTATGGAATCTCCGCAAAAGGAAAAATTTTTAGAAATCACACGGGCAGATGCGTATACATTTACCGATTGCAAAGGAGAAAAAAGTTATTCCTGTGTAAATCATAATACATTTTTAAAAATGATGGATGGAGCTCTCAGCGGAAAAACAGGGTTTACGCAAGATGCAGGATATTGTTATGTCGGAGCGCTGCGAAAAGACGGAAAAACATTGATTGTGGCGCTTCTTGCATGTGGATGGCCGAATAATAAAGGGTATAAATGGTCGGATACAAAGAAATTAATGACATACGGAATGGAAAATTATTGTTATAAAGAGATTTCTCCGGATAAGATAGACAGAACAGAAAAAATCTATATAAAAAACGGATATACAGGAGGGTTTCCTAAAAAAGGAAAAGATCTTTTAGAAGTAGAGATCTCAGGGGAATCTAAAAAAATTTTAGTAGGAGCAGATGATAAAGATGAGATAGAAATAAAAATTAAGAAGGAAATTTGTGCTCCGATAAAAAGGGAACTGTAATAGGAGAGATTGTTTATCGTGTAAATGGAGAGCGGATCATATCATATGAGGTTGTTGCGGGAAAAACAGTAAAAGAAAGAACACTTTGGATATGTGCAGAATATCTACGAAGAAAATTTCTTCTGTAAAGTATGAAAATACGAAACATTAAAAAAAATCAATATAAATGATTAAATTTGTCACTAGAATGAGTAAATATAATGTGATAGTATGTGAATGATAAAAAAAAGCAATATCATTGATATAATATAAGGAGAACTGTAATGATGACAACGAGAGAAAATTGGAAAAAATATGAAAAAACTTATTTTATGCCTCCGACACCTTGTTACGACTGGGTAAAAAAAGATTGTGTTGATAAGGCGCCGATCTGGTGCAGCGTAGATCTTAGAGACGGAAATCAGGCGTTGATCGAACCGATGAGTCTTGATGAGAAATTGGAGTTTTTTCAGCTTCTCGTTGACGTTGGTTTTAAGGTGATCGAAGTTGGTTTTCCGGCGGCGTCTGAGACAGAATATCAGTTTATCAGAGCATTGATCGAGCAAAATATGATTCCGGATGACGTTACGATCCAGGTTCTTACTCAAGCGAGAGAACATATTATCAAAAGAACATTTGAAGCTGTGCAGGGCGCGCCTCATGCGATCATACATGTATACAATTCTACTTCTGTTGCACAGAGAGAACAAGTATTTAAAAAGAGTAAAGAAGAGATTAAGCAAATTGCGGTCGATGGTGCGAAATTGTTGAAAAAACTGGCAAAAGAGACGACCGGTAATTTTACATTTGAATATAGTCCGGAAAGTTTTCAGGGAACAGAAGTTGACTACGCACTTGAAGTGTGTAATGCTGTTTTGGATATATGGGAGCCGACTTCAGATAATAAGGCAATCATCAACCTGCCGACCACAGTAGAAAATGCAATGCCTCATGTTTTCGCAAGTCAGGTAGAGTACTTTAATAAATATCTCCTTCACAGAGAAAATGTATTACTGTCTTGCATCCTCATAACGACAGAGGATCAGGTATCAGTGATGCGGAGCTCGGTATTTTGGCAGGAGCAGATAGGATTGAAGGAACATTGTTCGGCAATGGAGAAAGAACCGGAAATGTTGATATTATTACATTGGCAATGAATATGTTTTCTCAAGGTGTAGATCCTGAATTAGATTTTTCAAATATGAGTGATATATGTGAAGTGTATGAACGAGTGACGCGTATGCATGTCTCTCCAAGACAGCCTTATGCAGGAGAACTTGTATTTACGGCTTTTTCCGGATCTCATCAAGACGCGATCGCAAAAGGTATGGCATGGAGAGAAGATCGGCAGTGTGATAAGTGGAACGTGCCGTATTTACCGATCGATCCGCAGGATGTCGGAAGACGGTATGATTCTGACGTTATAAGAATCAATAGTCAGTCAGGCAAGGGCGGCGTGAACTATATCTTGAAACAGAGCTTTGGAATCAGCCTGCCGGAGAAGATGAAAGAAGAAGTCGGTTATCTTGTCAAAGACGTTTCCGACAAAGCGCATAAAGAACTTACGCCGGACTGGGTATATCATATTTTTGAAGATAACTATATTACGGCAAAGACGATTTTTACAGTTGATGAATGCCATTTCAAACAGGAAAACGGAATGGTGGCTGATGCGGTGATCCATCATAACGGTAATGACCGAAGAATTGTGGGTGTAGGAAACGGTCGGTTAGATGCGGTGAGCAATGCGATAAAACATTATTTTGATGTGGATTATCAGTTGGCATTTTATGAAGAGCATTCCTTGACAAAAGGCTCTTCTTCGAGAGCTGTCGCTTATGTCGGCATAATATACAATAAAAAGAAATACTGGGGAGTCGGAATAGATGCGGATATTATAAAAGCGTCGATAGAAGCGCTTGTAGTTGCTGTAAATAAATTGAGTGAAATTGTGGATGGCGGAAAAGATGATAGACCGCTGGAGATTACAAATTATATTTATGCAAATTATAAAATGTGACATTAGAAGATCTTTCGGAAAAATTCTTTCTGTCAAAACCATATTTGTCAAAATATATTAAAGAAAAGTCAGGCATGACATTCGGCGATATTCTCAAACAGATCCGAATGAAAAAAGCGCGTGCAATGCTTAGAAGCGGGAATGCCACTGTAGAAAGCATTGCAGAGATGGTCGGGTATCAGAATGTAGAACATTTCAATCGAGTGTTCAAAAAAATGTATCATACAACACCGGTACAATATCGGAATAAAAAAGTAAAATGATAAAAACAGCATGATAGCAGGGGATAGGAGGAACTATCGCTTTGGTGACTAATAAATCTCAAAGCGATAGTTCCTTTTGTGTAATTATAAATATTTTTGAAAATAAAGGATTGTTTATGATGCACAAAAAAAATAAGAAATAAAGATTATTATATATTTATATTGACAGAAATATGCGGGGGGTATACTTATGCTGACATTATGTAAACATTGTGCGTTTTTGAAAAAAGAAAAAATAAGTGTTTTATATATAATACTTTAAGCAATGTTTACGAAGTTAAATTTATGAAATAAACGGGTGGGAAGAAGGAGGAAAAAAGAATGAAAATGAAAAGAGTTCTGGCGTGTGCTTTATCAGCGGCCATGATTGTGACATTCGTGTCATTTGGCAATATGGGAGTTGGAATAGTACATGCTTTGCTGTAGATATCGAGAACGAGTCTGTAACTGTAGAAGAAAAAGTTTTAAAGGAGATTGAGTCAGAAGTTCTGAAGGCAAATGCAAAAGCAAATTCGAGCAGAAACCGGCAGCTTGGGATAATGATGGTGAAGCTGGGTGGGCATTTGATGATGAGAATCATTGGTGGCATTCTAGATATCAGGGAAATCCTGTAGAAGGGGAAGTAAACAGTGGATTAGTAAGCGCAAGCAATCCTATTTGGATTCAGACAGGATTTGGAGAAGCAAAAAAAATTAAGAAAATAACTTATCTGTCAAGAGACAATGGTATGGGTTCTATTAATGCATATAAGGTTCAATATGCCAATGTTCAGCAGGGCGAACCGAGAGATGATGATTTTCATGATATTGCAGGTGCGGCCGGAAATTTGCAGAATGCTCGTACTGCACAGGAGATTGTATTTAACGAAGCAGTAACCGCAACGCATATCCGTCTTGTTGCAACATCGATTTATGCGAATGGCGGACAACAGTATGTGGCGGCAAAGCGCATTCGTGTGTTTGAAGAAACTGAGGGAACAGAAGGAGTAACTTATAATTTCTATAAACAATCAGATTTTTGGGATTATGAAGTTGCATATGGCAATTTGGCTGATCAGACAGAGAATGCAGATAGATGGCATTATCAGATTAAGAAGCCTTCAGAAGGAGGGTGGATTGATATTCCGGCAAATGCATTAAAAACAAAAGATAACGGTGAAAAAAGCTGGATGAATGATGATAAGGGCTTGGATGGCACATATTATTACGCAAAGCTGAATAAGGATGAAATTACATCTACATTTCAAGGTGAGGCGTATACAGCAGTAGCATATGCGTGGAAAGCTCCAAAGAATGGTTATTTTAAGATGACATTGGAAAGTCCGATAACACAGGCAAGCAGTCCGGCACCGAGTTTCTTTGTCTGCCACTCAAGTGATAATCAGGATGGCAAAGATTTATTCCGTAATATCGTTGGTGCAAATAGTACAATTACAAGTAAAATTGCAAGAGTCCACACAGGAGAATGGCTTCGTTTAGGAGCAACTACAAAGAATGCATGGGCAAGTGGTTTGAAACCGGTAGTGATGGAAGTTACTGCAAAAGATTATGCAGTTCAGTATTTAGAAGAAGTAAGTGGTATTGAAGAAGGGAACAGTTATACAGAAGCTTCCAAACAGGCAGTTAAAGAGGCACGATCAGCATTACAAGAAGCGATTCTGCCGGAAGTTCCGGATATGGTAGTTGTTGAGCAGAAGATTACAGCGTTAGAACAGGCGATTGCAGGATTGCAAGAGTATGTTCCGGTAACAGAAGTTACATTAAATGTAACTGAGGCCAATTTGAAAGTCGGTGAGACAGTACAATTAACGGCTATAGTTGCACCGGATAATGCTAGCCAAGAAGTTCTCTGGGTATCTGATGCAGAGGGTATCGCTTCTGTTGATAGTGCAACTGGATTAGTTACAGCTAATAGTGCGGGAACGGCGATTATTACAGCAACTTCCACAATGAATCCGGAAAAGAAAGCACAATGTACAGTTGTTGTTACTCGTGATGATACAGCATTAGATGTAGCAATCAAAGCAGCAGAAGAGAAAATACGGGAAGAGAATTTTGAAAATAAATATACAGAAGCTTCAAAAACAGCTCTTAGAGAAAATTTGGAGAATGCGAAACTTGCGAAAGAGAACGCGAACCTTTCTGTGGAAGATGTGAAATTAGTTGTTGATGCATTAAATGCTTCAATCGAAGAATTACAATTAAAAGCAGTAGTTACAATCAATAATAACGATCAGATAGAAACAAAATACTGTGAAATCGGAGAACAGGTGAGAGTTGTTGCACAGACTGTGAAAGACAAGAAGTTCTCACACTGGACATTCAATGGAACTCCTATCTGTTATTCGAGTCCGTATACTTTCACAGTATATGGAGATACAACGATAGAAGCGGTTTATGTAGATGCTGGAGAAGAAGTAACTCCGCAGGCAGCTATGTTGTGCAGCGTGTCATACAATAAATCTACGCAGACTATTAAATATACGGCAAAACGTTCAGTACCTGAAGGATGTAAGATTGTAAAACATGGAATGATTTTAACAAGCAAACCAGCATGGGAAGCCTTGTATAAAGATAATCAAGAAGCGTTTAAGCTGGAAGCAGACAGAATTATTACTAAAGTAGCAACGACCACAGGTTTAGCAGGAAATTATTCTGTTAGTGTAAAATGCACAAAGCCGAATATTTGGTATGCAAAAGGTTATGTTGTATACACGGATAAGAACGGTGAGGAACAGACTGTATATAGTGATGTTGTGAGCTATGAAGTAAAATAATAAAATTAAGAGGAGAAGAGAAAGATGAAAAGAGCATTTTTAGAGCCGGGGATGGAAGTTATTAAATTTCAGGATGAGGATATCATTACAACTTCTGTTATAGAAGATAACGAAGATGGTGGGACTATCGAGGGTGAGGATCCGTAAAGTAACATTTCTGGCAGAAGTAATGTGGGGTATCGTACGAGATGCGATACCCTTGCTTTTTATCATTATATATTGATTGAATTTTATGTTTTTTGAACAGAAAAAAAGATATATCTGTTGTATTGGGATCTGAATAAAATTAAGATAGAAAAGTAAGCATATGAGGCAATGAATTTATGCGTAATACATCTTTGGAAGAAGAACTTCGATCGGGGAAAGCTTGTGTCTCCACAACGGTTGGAGACAGCATGGAACCGATGCTGCGTAATCGAAAGGATACAATTATTATAGAACCGGTTCATGGAAGACTGAAGCGATATGACCTTCCACTTTATCGAAGACCGGACGGGAAATATGTACTGCATCGTATTCTGCATGTGAAGAAGAATGGGTATGTTATCTGTGGGGACAATCGTTGGTGGAAAGAGAATGTGCCGGATGAATGGATAGTCGGTGTAGTGACAGAGTTTTATCGTAGAGAAGAGCATATATATATAACAGATCGGAAGTATCGTCTGTATGTTCATTTATGGTGCGACTTCTTTTGGATTCGTGTGTTGATCCTTCGAGTGAAACATATTTTACAGCGAATAAAGAAGAAATGAATACAGGAAAAAAGTAAGAAAAAAGTAGGTTTGCGAGAATAGAGAGTCTTGTCGAACCTTTCTTTTTTTTGTATACTTTAGTAGATTATAAATTATGAGAGAGTGTGAAAAGTAGCAGGGAAGGGAAATGATATGAAGAAGAAAACACTGCTTATTAAAACAGCAGATTTATGTATCCGAATTCATTATAAATATCCGTATATTGAACAACAATGTGAAACATGGAGGGTGAATGAAGGATACGAACCGGATATTGAAGTGTCTGTTACAGATGAAGAAATTGAAACGGAATACGCGGGGTATCGTGCAGAAAGCGTGAGCAGAGCTTTGTGTGAGAGTACATGTATTTACCGTGCGATCGCAAGAAAGCTGATTGCCTTTCAGGCATTTGTTATGCACGGCGCCGTATTGGAGTTAGACGGAAAAGCGTATGTATTTACCGCGAAGAGCGGAGTCGGAAAGACAACACATACGAAGCTGTGGGTCGAGTATTTTGAAGGCAGAGCAAGTTATATTAACGGGGATAAGCCGATCATCAGATGTAAAGACGGCGTATGGTATGCATATGGCACACCGTGGATGGGAAAAGAAAAGTTTGGAAGTCAAAGTTCTGCGCCGATTCAGGCAGTTTGCTTTATTGAACGGGGAGAAGAAAATAAGATTCAAAAGATTGCTGATAAGGAAGTTATAGACAGAGTGTTTCATCAACTGTTTTTCCCTGAAGATCCTGAGACGTTGATCGAGTTCATGGGATTGGCAGACGATTTTGTTCAAAAGCTTCCGTTTTTTGTATTAAAGTGCAATATTTCAGCAGAAGCTGTACGGGTGGCTTATGAGACTTTGAGTAAAGTATAAGTTTGAAGAAACACAATTAAGGCGATAAAAAAGAAATAAAATCAGGAGAATACGAAGATGAAAATAAAAGAAGGATTTATCAAACGTCAGGTAGGAGAACGCGTCGTAGTCGTTCCAATTGGAGAAGCGGCAAAAAACTTTCATGGTATGATCAACCTTAATGAGACAGGCGGAGAATTGTGGGATCTTCTGAAAGAAAATACAGATGAGGATAAGTTGTTAGAGTCCATGCTGGAGATTTATGAGATTGAACCTGAGCAGGCGCAAAAAAAGCATGAAAACTTTTCTGAGAAAATTAAGAGAGGCGGGGGTTTTGGAGGAATAAAGAGAAAGCCTTGCAGTAAGTTTTAATTGAAATCTTATAGATGTTAGTATATACTAAAATAGGCAGAAATTTTGGTTTATTTAAACAAATTTATTTATATGGAGGGCTAAAATATGAGCTACAATGCAACAGGAAACTCAGCGGGCAGAAGAATTGCTACATTGCTTGATGAGGGAAGCTTTGTTGAGATCGGCGGCGCAGTTACTGCCAGAAGCACAGATTTCAACTTGCAGGAAAAAGAAACTCCGGCTGATGGTGTTATTACCGGTTATGGAGTGATTGACGGCAATCTTGTGTATGTGTACAGTCAGGATGCCGCAGTGCTCAACGGAGCGATTGGAGAGATGCATGCAAAGAAGATCGCAAATATCTATGATATGGCGATGAAGATGGGAGCTCCTGTCATCGGTCTTATCGATTGTGCCGGATTGAGACTTCAGGAAGCTACGGATGCTTTAGAAGCTTTTGGAAGTGTTTACTACAAGCAGGCAATGGCATCGGGAGTTGTTCCGCAGATTGCGGCGATTTTCGGTATGTGCGGCGGCGGACTTGCAGTTGTTCCGGGACTTGCTGACTTTACATTCATGGAAGAAAAAAGCGGAAAGCTTTTTGTAAATTCTCCGAATGCGCTTGCAGGAAACGAGATTTCAAGATGTGATACTTCCGCTGCAAAATACCAGAGTGAGACGGCAGGTCTTGTCGACGGTATCGGAACAGAAGCGGATATTTTAAATGAAATTCGTTCTTTGATCTGCATGATCCCGGCAAATAATGAAGATGATCTGTCCTATGAAGAATGTATGGACGATCTGAATCGTATTTGTCCGGATGTTGAAAATGCGGCAGCCGATACTGCAATCGTTCTTTCACAGATTGCAGATGATCAGATTTTTACAGAGATGAAGAAAGATTACGCAAAAGAAATGGTGACAGGGTTTATTCGTCTGAACGGTATGACGGTCGGGGCTGTTGCGAATCGTACAAAAGTTTACGCAGAAGACGGAACAGAGGCAGCATCATTTGATTGTGCACTTACAGTGGATGGCTGTAAGAAAGCGGTTGACTTTGTGAATTTCTGTGATGCATTCTCGATTCCGGTGCTCACATTGACAAATGTAGAAGGATTTTCAGCTACGCTCGACTCTGAAAAAGATATGGCAAGAGCTGTGGCAAGAATGACTTATGCGTTTGCTGAGGCAACAGTGCCGAAAGTGAATGTAATTATAGGAAATGCTTATGGAAGCGCATACATCGCGATGAACAGCAAATCAATCGGTGCGGACATGGTATATGCATGGGAAAATGCAAAGATCGGTATGATGGATGCAAACCTTGCGGCTCGTATCATGTATGATGACGCGGACATGGAAACACAAAAAGAGAAAGCGGCAGAATATGAAAAAATCCAATCCAGTGCTAAATCAGCGGCTCGCAGAGGATATGTTGATGCGATCATCACGCCTGCCGATACGAGAAAATATGTGATCGGCGCATTTGAGATGCTGTTTACAAAGAGAGAGATCGTCCGAATAAGAAACACGGTACGGTTTAGTGAGGTGAGGCGAAGTGAAGAAAAAAATCAGTTTATTAGGGCTTATCCTCATTCTTGTTTTTAGTTTTTCGGGATGCGGAAAGTCTGATGATACAGTAGAATATGATCAGGAACAGCTTGAGCAGTATGCCGATTTTATAGTTCAGAATTTCAGTATGATGGGAGAGGCGGATTTTCAGAACTTTTCCGATATGTCTGATCTTGAACTTGAAATGACTCTTCTTCAGGCAGGCGTACCTGTAACAGGAGAAAATTTCCTGACGATGATGGGGGCGTGGGATGCCGGAGAACAAGAATGCGGAGAGTTTGTCGGCTTAAAAGACGGTTATACAATGGAAACAACAAATGAAGGCGCACTTCTGACTGTTGAAGGAGATTTTGCGGAAAGAGACGGAGCGCTTGAATTTGCGTTTGATAAGAAAGGAAATATCGAGAGTCTGACGATCGGAGCACATTACAGTACGGCGGAGATTTTGAAAAAAGCAGGACTTAATACGATTCTCGGAATGGGAACGGTTTTTGTTGTATTGATCTTTATTTCATTTATTATTTCACTGTTTAAATTTATTCCGGCGCTTGAACAGAAGTTTAAAAAGAGTGCAAAAACAGAGATTGTAAATGAAAAACCAACGGCGCTTTGAAAACGGAGATGCCGGAAGTGTCGGAAGATGTTACGGAGGATACAGAGCTTGCAGCGGTAATTGCGGCGGCAATCGCGGCATCTGAAGGAACATCGGCAGACGGATTTATCGTTCGTTCTATAAAGAGAAGAAAATCAAATAAATGGAATTAAAGAAAAGGAGATAAGAAAATGAAAAATTATACAATTACAGTAAATGGGAATGTATATGATGTAACAGTGGAAGAAAAAGGCGCAGGCGCTGTTCCGGCTTTGAAACCGGCTCCGAAAGCAGCTCCGGCTCCGAAAGCGGCACCTGCTCCAGTGGCAAAAGCAGCGGGCGCAGGAAACATTCAGGTGAAAGCAGGCGCGGCAGGAAAAGTATTCCAGATCCCGACAAGCGTAGGTCAGAGTGTTCAACAGGGTGATACAGTGATCGTGATCGAGGCAATGAAGATGGAAATTCCGGTTGTTGCACCGGAAGCGGGAACGATCGCAAGTATTGATGTGGCTGTAGGAGATGCGATAGAATCAGGAGCAGTATTAGCTACGTTAAATTAGTTACTGACGGAGGTTTTTAACAAATGGAATATATTTCAAATACACTGGGAAACCTCATTGAACAGACAGCGTTTATGAATCTTACGGTCGGAAACCTGATCATGATCGCAGTTGCGTGTGTGTTTCTCTATTTAGCAATCAGACACGGCTTTGAGCCGCTTCTGCTTGTACCGATTGCTTTCGGTATGCTGCTTGTAAATATCTATCCTGATATTATGCTTCATGCCGAGGACTCAGCGAATGGTACGGGTGGATTACTTTATTACTTCTATGTCCTTGACGAGTGGTCGATCCTTCCGTCTTTGATCTTCCTCGGTGTAGGAGCAATGACGGATTTCGGACCTTTGATCGCGAACCCGAAAAGTTTCCTTCTCGGAGCTGCCGCTCAGTTTGGTATCTTTGCTGCATATTTAGGCGCTATGGCAATGGGATTTTCAGATAAAGCTGCCGCAGCGATCTCCATTATCGGAGGAGCTGACGGACCGACATCTATTTTCCTTGCCGGAAAACTGCAACAGACAGCGATTCTCGGACCGATCGCGGTAGCGGCATATTCTTATATGTCACTTGTACCGATCATCCAGCCGCCGATCATGAAACTTCTTACGACGGAGAAAGAACGTAAGATCAAGATGGAGCAGCTTCGTCCGGTATCAAAATTAGAGAGAATTCTTTTCCCGATCATTGTAACGATCGTTGTTTGTACGATTCTTCCGACGACAGCTCCTCTTGTAGGTATGCTTATGCTCGGAAACTTGTTTAAAGAGTCCGGTGTTGTAAGACAGCTTACAGAGACCGCTTCTAATGCGTTGATGTATATCGTTGTAATTTTGCTCGGAACATCTGTGGGAGCGACAACAAGCGCTGAGGCGTTCTTGAATTGGGATACTTTAAAAATCGTTGCTCTCGGACTGATTGCATTTGCGTTCGGTACAGCGGCGGGAGTGTTGTTCGGTAAAATCATGTGCTGGGCAACGAAAGGAAAAGTCAATCCGCTGATTGGGTCTGCGGGCGTATCTGCAGTTCCTATGGCGGCGCGTGTTTCACAGAAAGTGGGAGCCGAGGCTGATCCGACTAACTTCTTATTGATGCATGCGATGGGTCCGAATGTCGCGGGTGTTATCGGTACTGCGGTTGCAGCCGGAACATTTATGGCAATCTTTGGCGTTAAGTAATTGATGGAGGAAAAATAAATGGCAGAAATTGAAAAAAAACCGGTTAAAATAGTAGAAACGATTCTGCGTGACGCGCATCAGTCATTGATCGCTACAAGAATGACTACAGAACAGATGCTTCCGATCATTGAAAAGATGGATCAGGTCGGTTATCATGCAGTTGAATGCTGGGGAGGAGCTACGTTTGATGCGTCTTTGCGCTTCCTGAAAGAAGATCCATGGGAGAGGCTTCGTAAATTCCGTGACGGATTTAAAAATACAAAACTTCAGATGCTGTTCCGCGGACAAAATATTCTGGGGTATCGCCCGTACGCAGATGATGTAGTAGAATACTTTGTACAAAAATCAGCGGCAAATGGAATTGATATTATCCGAATTTTTGATTGTCTGAATGATATCAGAAACTTGAAGACAGCAGTGACGGCCGCAAATAAAGAAAAAGCACATGCACAGGTAGCGATGTCTTATACACTTGGCGATGCGTATACTCTTGATTACTGGGTGGATCTTGCAAAGAGAATCGAAGATATGGGAGCGAATTCTATTTGTGTTAAAGATATGGCAGGACTTCTTGTTCCGTATGAAGCGACAGAACTTGTCACAGCGCTGAAAGAGGCAGTAAATATCCCGATTGAAATGCATACACATTATACATCGGGAGTTGCTTCGATGACTTATATGAAATCTGTAGAGGCAGGAGCTGATATCATTGACACCGCAATGTCTCCGTTTGCTCTCGGAACGTCGCAGCCGGCAACGGAAGTGATGGTGGAAACGTTCAAAGGTACGCCGTATGATACTGGATTAGATCAGAAACTGTTATCTGAGATTGCGGATTATTTCCGTCCGATCAGAGATGAAGCGCTTGAAAGCGGACTGCTTAATCCGAAAAACCTCGGAGTTAATATTAAGACTTTATTATATCAGGTTCCGGGAGGAATGCTTTCTAATCTGACATCTCAGTTAAAAGAACAGGGAGCGGAAGAAAAATTCTATGAAGTGCTTGAGGAAGTACCACGCGTGCGTAAAGATCTTGGCGAGCCGCCGCTTGTTACTCCGTCTTCTCAGATTGTCGGAACACAGGCTGTATTTAATGTTCTGATGGGTGAGAGATATAAGATGGCGACAAAAGAGACAAAAGATATTCTTGCAGGAAAATATGGCGCGACTGTAAAACCGGTTGACGCTCAGCTTCAGAAAAAGATTTTAGGTGAGAATGCAGAGATCATCACATGTCGTCCGGCAGATTTGATCCCGAATGAGCTCGATACACTTCGCAAAGAGTGCGAGCAGTGGATACAGCAGGATGAAGATGTTCTTACGTATGCATTATTCCCGCAGGTTGCCGTTGATTTCTTTAAATACAGACAGGCACAGCAGACAAAAGTTGACGCTGCAGTAGCAGATACTAAGAACGGAGCATATCCGGTATAGATAAAAGGAATAGTGACAGGATCGAACGATTGAATTTATTCAGGAGATCGATCCTGTTTTATTTGTACTCTTTTTCGTTTAGTGGTATCATAAAAAGGAATTTTGAGAAGCGGGAGGTCTTGAATGAAATATTCGGGAAGCATTTCAGATAGAATTAAGGCTCTTAGAGCCGAGATGAGACGGGAAAAGATAGATCTTTATATTATTCCGTCAACAGATTATCATAACAGTGAATATATAGGTGAATATTTTAAGGAACGTCAATATATGACCGGATTTACAGGCTCTGCTGGAACTGTGGTGTTTACAGAGGAGAAAGCGGGGCTTTGGACAGACGGGCGCTATTTTATACAGGCAGAACAAGAACTGCAGGGCAGTGAGATCATCCTTTTTAAAGCAGGGGAGCCGGGCTGCCCGGAAATCGAAGAATTTATACGGACAGAATTGCCGGAAGGCGGAAAGATCGGATTTGATGGCCGTACGATTCGGGTAGAACAAGGAAAAGAATTTGAAAAGATTGCCGAAGAAAAATGCGGAGCGCTGTCTTATCTTTCGGATCTTGTCGATGTTGTCTGGAAAGACAGACCGCCTTTGCCGACGGAAAAAGCGTTCTTTTTGGATGAATTTTACTCGGGAGAAACAGCAGCTTCTAAGTTGGAAAGAGTAAGGTGTAAGATGGATGAATCAGGAGCTGATGTACATCTGTTATCAAGTCTTGATGATATTGCGTGGCTATTAAACATCAGAGGAAACGATATCTTGTGTTGTCCTCTTGTTTTGGCATATTTAATAATCTATAAGGATCATGTTGAATTGTTTGCAGATGAAGAAAAGTTCTCCGATGATATGAAGCGGGAATTTGCGAAAAATCATGTTGCTCTAAGACCATATACAGAAATCGAAAATGCGGTCGGAAAACTAAGCGGCAGGAAGAAAATGCTGATAGATCCCGAGCGTCTTAGCTATGCTTTATATAAATTGATACCGGATGAAACTGAAATGATAGAGAAAGAGAATCCGGAAATCATAATGAAATCTGTAAAAATGATATTGAAACAGAGCATATTCGCAGGGCGCATTTAAAGGATGCGGCTTGCACATACAAAAAAATTTATATATTGGCTGAAAGAAAATATCGGGAAAACAGAGATTACCGAACGGTCAGCTTCCGCTCGTTTAGAAGAGTTTAGAAAAGAGCAGGATGGATATTTAGGACCAAGTTTTGAACCAATCAGCGCATACTACGAACATGGAGCGATTGTCCATTACAGTGCATCGAAGGAAAGCGACGCACGATTAGAAAAGGGGCATTTTCTTTTAACAGATACCGGAGGACATTATAAGGATGGATCGACTGATATTACAAGAACCGTGGCTTTAGGTGAAGTGAGTTATCAGGAAAAAGAAGATTTCACTCTTGTTTTGCGTTCGATGCTCAGACTTATGAACGCTGTGTTTTTGGAAGGGTGCAGCGGTGCGAATTTAGACTGTCTTGCAAGAGAAGTGTTTTGGAAGGAAAGGCTGAATTTTAATCATGGCACGGGTCATGGGGTTGGATATCTTTTGAATATTCACGAGCCTCCGATTAATTTCAGATGGAAGGAAGGCAAAAATGCTGCGCCGGCTCTTCAAAAAAATATGATAATTACAGATGAACCGGGGATTTACAGAGCAGGCCGACATGGCGTCAGAATTGAAAATGATCTTCTTGTCGTAGAAGATACGCAGAACGAGTTCGGAAAGTTTTTGAAATTTGAGCCGCTTACCTATGTTCCGATTGATCTTGATGCAATTCTCCCTGAAAAAATGAGTGATGAAGAAAAAAAAGATGCTGAACGAATATCATGCTGCCGTTTATGAAAAAGTCGGAATGTATTTAGAGGAGAACGAGCGAGAGTGGCTGAAGCGATATACAAGACCGATATAAATTATGCACATCTGCAAATCGGACAATGACAGTAAAGAAAAAATAAGATATAATCAGTTGGTGATAATTGAGAAAAAGTAGGAAACAAAAATGGGACAAAATGAAACAACGACAAATGAACTTTTATTAAGAATTAAAGAAAAATATAAAAAAATGAGTAAAGGACAGCGGCGTCTTGCAGATTATGTATGCAATGATTACGACAAAGCGGTTTTTTTGACGGCTGCCAAATTAGGAGAGATCGTCGGGGTCAGTGAGTCAACTGTAGTGCGATTCGCTACACAGCTTGGCTATAAAGGATATCCGGGATTTCAAAAGGCATTAGAAGAACTTGTCCGTAATAAGCTGAATTCGATCCAGAGGATGGAAGTGACGTATGGAAGAATCAGCCAAAGTGAAATACTGGAAACTGTTCTTCAATCCGATATAGATAAGATTAAGATGACTCTTGCAGATATCGACCATAAAGCATTTGATCTTGCGATTGACACGCTCCTGAATGCGAGGAGAGTTTATGTAATAGGGATCAGAAGCTGCGCTCCGTTAGCATCATTTTTAGGATTTTACTTAAATCTTGTTTGTGATAACGTATCTGTTGTCGATGTAAACAGTTCCAGTGAAATATTTGAACAGTTGATCAGAATTAACGAACATGATGTTATCATAGGGATCAGTTTTCCGAGATATTCTATGCGGACATTAAAAGCATTGGAGTTTGCAAGTAACCGAAAGGCAAAAGTGATCACTTTAACGGACAGCGTCCATTCGCCTATGAATCTGTATTCATCGTGCAATCTGATTGCAAGAAGTGATATGGCGTCGATCGTAGACTCTCTTGTAGCGCCGTTAAGCGTAGTGAATGCTCTCGTAGTGGCGCTTTGCATGAAGAGACAAAAAGAAGTTGTATCAACACTTGAGACGTTAGAGGAAATATGGGGAGAATATGAAGTGTACAGCAGAGATGAATTAGATCCTATGAAACGTTCGTTTTTCCCGGATGAAACGGCAGGAGGAAAAGATGAGTAAAGTGATAGTTGTCGGAGGCGGAGCCGCAGGAATGATGGCGGCTGTATTTGCCGCCGAAAACGGGCATCATGTTCAGATTTATGAGAAAAATGACAGATTGGGCAGGAAATTATTTATAACGGGAAAGGGACGCTGTAATATTACAAATGCATCGGATGTTGAAGAATTATTTCAGACGGTAGTCAGTAACCCAAAGTTTTTATATAGTGCATTTTACAGTTTTACGAATGAACAGGTGATCGACTTTTTTGAAAATCTCGGTGTGAAGACGAAGGTTGAAAGAGGAAACAGAGTCTTTCCTGTTTCCGATCATTCGTCGGATATAATCGGGGCGCTTCAAAGAGAACTGCACCGTCTCGGCGTTCAGATATCTCTTTGTACGGAAGTGGAAAAAATATGTGTAGAAAACGAGAAAATAACAGGAATCATTATTTCTGATGATTCCCAAAAACAAAAGCAGCATTTTGTTGACGCAGATGCGGTGATCATAGCGACTGGAGGGATTTCTTATCCTGCTACAGGATCGACAGGAGACGGATACCGATTTGCAAAAACATGCGGGCATAAGGTTACCGAACTTTTTCCGGCTCTCGTTCCGATGGAAGTAAAAGAATGGTATGCAAAACAGCTTCAGGGTCTGTCGCTTCGGAACGTATGTATCCGTGTGACCGACGGAAAAAGGAAATTATATGAAGAATTCGGAGAGATGCTGTTTACCCATTATGGAGTGACAGGTCCGGTTATTTTAAGCGCTAGCAGTATTGTAGGAAAAAGGCTGAAAGAAAAAGAGCTGACTTTACATATCGACTTAAAACCGGCGCTTACAGAAGAACAACTCGACAAACGGATTCTCAGAGAGTTCGATGCGAATCATAACAAACAGTTTAAAAATGCAGTCGATAGTTTGTTTCCGGCAAAACTAAAACCTGTTATGACAGAACTTTCAGGTATTGCGGAAGAAAAGAAAGTAAATGAGATTACAAAAGAAGAAAGAATGCGGTTTGTACGTCTGATCAAAGATTTTAAAATGACGCTTACAAGTTTAAGAAGCTATAGCGAGGCGATCATTACAAAAGGCGGAGTAAGCGTAAAAGAGATCCATCCGGGAACAATGGAGTCAAAGTTTGTTAAAAATTTATATTTTTCGGGAGAAGTTTTGGATCTTGATGCTCTTACAGGAGGTTATAATCTTCAGATTGCATGGTCTACGGCATATCTTGCGGGAATGAATGCCGGAAGAGAAGAATAAAAGAAAAAGCAGTAAGAAAGGGGAAAGAAAATGGGATATAATGTGGCGGTGGACGGCCCGGCAGGAGCCGGAAAAAGTACGATAGCAAAACTGGTGGCGAAAGAAAAAGGATATATATATGTAGATACAGGAGCAATGTATAGAGGATTGGCGATCCATTTTCTGAAAAAAGGAATTTCGCCGGAAGACAAAGAGGCTGTTGCAAAAGCGTGCATAGATGCAGATGTAAGTATTGTGTACGAAAACGGAGTACAGCAGGTTTATTTAAACGGTGAAAATATTACAGGCATGCTTCGTACAGAAGAAGTTGGAAATATGGCGTCAAAAACGTCGGCTATCCCGGCGGTTAGGGAAAAGCTTTTAGAATTGCAGAAAACGCTGGCACGCGAAAAAGATGTGATCATGGACGGACGGGATATCGGAACAAATATTCTTCCGAATGCAGATGTGAAAATCTATCTGACTGCCAGCGTAGAAACAAGAGCAAAACGTAGATATGATGAGCTTGCGTCAAAAGGGGAATCATGTGACTTTGACGAGATTGCACGGGATATCAAGGAAAGAGATGAACGTGACATGACAAGAGAAATTGCACCGTTGAAAAAAGCAGAGGATGCGATCTTAGTAGACAGTTCGGATATGACGATTGATGAAGTGGTAAGTAAAATATGCAGCTTCTGTAATTAGTGAGAGGAAAATACAGTGAAAGTGATAAAAGCAAAGACTGCCGGATTTTGTTTCGGAGTAAAGCGGGCGGTTGACACGGTATATAAGCAGGTAGATACAAAGTGTGGACAGATTTATACGTATGGTCCGATTATCCACAATGAAGAAGTTATCAAAGATATGAGGGATAAAGGGGTTATCGTACTACGTTCTGAAGAAGATTTGGATATGATCAGTCAAGGTACGGTCATTATCCGGTCTCACGGAGTGGAAAAACGCATTTATGAAAAGATCGAACAAAAAGGTCTTAGAATTGTAGATGCTACCTGCCCATTTGTGAAAAAGATTCATAATATTGTATCTGAAAAGAGCGGAGAGGGATTTCATATTATTATAATCGGAAACCCGGAACATCCTGAAGTTGTAGGGATAAAAGGATGGGCGAAAGACAATGTAACCGTCATACAAAGTGCGGAAGATGCGGAATGTTTTACAGCTGATCGAAAAGAGAAAATCTGCATTGTTTCCCAGACGACATTTAATTACAATAAATTTAAAGATTTAGTTGAAATTATAATGAAAAAGAGTTATGATGTAAGTGTTTTAAATACAATCTGTAATGCTACAAAAGAGCGTCAGACTGAAGCTGAAAGCATTGCAGAGTCGGTGGATGCTATGATCGTTATTGGAGATAAACATAGTTCCAATACTCAGAAATTAGTTGAGATCTGCCGCAAAGCATGTGACAATACGTACTATATACAGACACTTGACGATTTGGATTTGAATCAATTAGGGTCAGTGGAAACAGTAGGTATTACAGCAGGGGCATCCACGCCCAACAATATAATTGAGGAGGTTCAAAATAATGTCAGAATTATCTTTTGAACAGATGTTAGACGAGTCATTTAAAACGATTCACAATGGAGAAGTAGTTGAGGGAACGGTAATCGATGTAAAACCGGAAGAGATTATCCTGAATATCGGTTATAAGGCAGACGGTATCATTACAAAGAATGAATACTCCAACGATCCGTCAGTTGACCTCACAAAAGTAGTATCCGTAGGTGATACGATGACAGTCAAAGTTTTGAAAGTAAACGACGGAGAGGGTCAGGTTCTTCTTACATATAAGAGACTTGCAGCCGAGAAAGGAAATGAGAGACTGCGTGAAGCGTTTGAGAACAAAGAAGTCCTCAAAGCTACAGTTACACAGATTCTCGGAGGCGGCATTTGCGCTACAGTTGATGAAGTCAGAGTGTTTATCCCGGCAAGCCTTGTATCTGATTCTTATGAGAAAGATCTTGGAAAATATGAAGGTCAGGAAATTGAATTCGTAATCAGCGAGTTCAATCCGAGAAGAAACCGTGTGATCGGAGACAGAAGACAGCTTCTTGTTGCAGAACGTGCCGAGAAACAGAAAGAACTGTTTGCAAGATTACAAGTCGGAGACAGAGTAGACGGCGTGATCAAAAATGTGACGGATTTCGGAGCGTTTGTTGATCTTGGCGGAGTTGACGGACTTCTCCATATTTCTGAAATGTCATGGGGAAGAATTGATAATCCGAAGAAAAACTTCCACGTAGGTGATACTCTTACTGTTCTTGTGAAAGACATTCACGATACAAAAGTTGCCTTAAGTTTGAAGTTCCCGGAGACAAACCCGTGGGCGAATGCTTCAGAGAACTTTGCAGTAGGTACAGTGATCACAGGAAAAGTTGCACGTATGACAGATTTCGGTGCATTTGTTGAACTTGCACCGGGAGTTGATGCGCTTCTTCATGTATCTCAGATTTCGAGAGAACATGTTGAGAAACCATCGGATGTTCTTTCTGTAGGTCAGGAGATTACAGCTAAGATTGTTGACCTGAACGAAGAAGAGAAGAAGATCAGCCTGAGCATGAAAGCATTGGAAGCTGATCGTGATGAAGAAGATGCAGTATCTGTTGATTACGAAGCAGATGCTGAGTAATTATCTTTTGTATTTTATATAATGGATAAGATAGGGGACGATACTTGCATAGAGTGTCGTTCTCTTTATTATGTTAAAAAGATAACATTCTTCTGAAAATACAGAATTGTATGATTTTGTCGTTTGAATGACTGGATTTTTATGCTTCATTCTAGTAAAATAACGTAATATGAAAATAATGCGGGAATAGAGTGTGATAAGTAGATTCTGTTTCGGCGGGAAAGAAAGGAAGAATATCATGGGACTTCTGACATTTAAAGGCGGTATCCATCCGGATGACGGAAAGCGTTTTTCAAAAGACAGTGAAATACGTACATTACTGCCGAAAGGGGAACTGGCGTATCCGCTTTCACAGCATATCGGAGCGCCTGCGAATCCGATCGTAAAAAAAGGAGATCATGTTTTAAAAGGACAGAAGATTGCGGAAGCAGGAGGTTTTGTGTCATCACCGATCCATGCTTCTGTATCCGGAACTGTGAAAGGAATTGAATATCGGTTTAATCCGGCAGGTACAAAAACAGAATGTATCATCATTGAAAATGATGGAGAATACGCGGAAATAAACGATCTTACGGTGAAACCTTTTGGTGAGATGACAAGAGAAGAGATCATTGAGAGAATCGGTGAAGCCGGTATTGTCGGAATGGGAGGCGCAGGTTTTCCTACGAGGGTAAAGCTTTCTCCGAAAGAACCTGAAAAGATAGAATATATTATTGCGAACTGTGCAGAGTGTGAACCGTATATTACGGCAGATTACAGAAGGATGTTGGAGAATACCGGACAACTGGTGAACGGTATGCGTATAATCCTTTCGCTGTTTCCGAATGCAAAAGGAATCTTTGCGGTAGAAGATAATAAAAAAGACTGTATTGAAAAATTAAACAAAGAAACAGAAAATGACCCGAATATGGAAGTGAAGGCACTCATGACAAAATATCCTCAGGGAGCGGAACGTCAGTTGATCTATGCAGTGACAAAACGTGCGATCAATTCATCTATGCTCCCGGCAGATGCGGGTTGTATTGTTGATAATGTGGAAACATTGATCGGGATTCATATGGCAGTAGCTGAGGGGAAACCTCTTACGGAACGTGTTGTTACTGTAAGCGGAGACGCCATAAATTCTCCGGGAAACTTTAAAGTTCTTCTTGGAACAAACCATATGGAATTAATTGAAGCGGCGGGTGGATTTTCTCAACAGCCGGAAAAATTGATATCCGGAGGGCCTATGATGGGATTCGCCATGGTAAGTGCAGAAGCTCCGGTAACAAAAACATCTTCTTCTATTCTTGCGTTTAAGGAAGATATAGTTTCAAAAAGCGTGGAGACGGCATGTATCAACTGTGCAAGATGCGTTGATGTCTGTCCGAGTCGTATTATACCTTCACGATTAGCCGATCTTGCCCAAAGACATGATGAAAAGGCTTTTGTTGCGATGAATGGACTTGAATGTGTGGAATGTGGATCATGCAGTTATGTGTGTCCGGCGAAAAGACCTTTGAAACAGGCTATCGGTTCTATGAGAAAAATTGCGCTTGCAAATAAAAGAAAGAAGTAAGTGAGAGGTGAGAGAAAAGTGAATGAAAATTATCATGTATCAGCATCCCCGCATATTCGGGATAAGATAAAAAGCAGCAATATCATGCTTCTTGTTGTGATTGCCCTGCTCCCTGCTACTGTATTCGGAATTTGGAATTTTAGACATGAAAATGCGTGGATCTTAGTTGTTGCTACAACGGCGGCTGCTGTGCTTGCAGAGTATATCTATGAAAAATTAATGCATAAACCGGTTACAATCGGTGATTTCAGCGCAGTTGTTACAGGTCTTTTACTTGCATTGAATCTTCCTCCGACGCTTCCGTGGTGGATGGGGGTACTCGGAGCCGTATTTGCAATCGTTGTTGTAAAACAGCTTTTCGGTGGATTGGGACAAAATTTTATGAATCCGGCCTTAGCTGCAAGATGCTTTCTTCTAATCTGTTTTACGCAAAAAATGACGTATTTTGTGTATGACGGCGTGACAGGCGCAACTCCGCTTGCACAATTAAAGAGCGGCAATGTAGTAAATACGATGGATATGCTTCTTGGAAATGTCCGGGGAACGATCGGAGAGACATCGGTGATCGCGATTATGATCGGAGCGATGTTCTTAATATTGACAGGAGTGATAGATCTTAGAATTCCGGGATCTTATATCGTATCATTTGTTATTTTTATCACGCTTTTCGGCGGCAATGGATTTGATCCGTGGTACATAACCGCTCATTTATGCGGCGGCGGTCTGATGCTTGGAGCATGGTTTATGGCAACAGATTATGTGACTGCTCCGATTACGAGCAAAGGAAAGATTTTGTATGGCATTTGTATGGGAATCTTAACCGGACTGTTCCGTTTGTTCGGAGCTTCGGCAGAAGGGGTATCTTATGCAATCATCATCAGTAACCTTTTGGTTCCGTTGATCGAGAAGGTTACTCTTCCGAAACCTTTCGGTAAAGGAGGAGAAAAGTAATGAATAAAATTATAAAAAATACGTTGATCTTAACTGCAATAACAGTTGTTTCAGGACTTTTGCTCGGAATTGTTTACGATGTTACAAAAGAGCCGATTGCGCAGGCGCAGGAGCGTACAAAACAAAAGGCGTTTCAGACAGTGCTTCCCGAGGCTTCAGAGTTTACATCCAGCAATTTCGATGAAAAAGAGGCGGCAAAAATTTTAAAAGAAAACGGTTATACAGACGATATAACAGAAGTAGCGGAAGCGACAGATAAAAAAGGGAAAGTAATCGGTTACGTGATCAATGTCACTTCTCACGAAGGGTATGGCGGCGACATTGAAATTTCTGTAGGAATCGCCTCGGACGGAACAGTGAAAGGAATTGAGATGCTCTCCATCGGAGAGACGGCGGGATTAGGAATGAAAGCGAAAGACGCTGAATTTAAAGATCAGTTTCGGGATAAAAAAGTGCAAAAATTCACTTATACGAAAAATGGAGAAAAAGGCGATGATAAGATCGATGCCATCAGCGGCGCTACGATTACGACAAATGCAGTGACTAATGCCGTTGATTCAGCACTGATTTATTATCAAACGGAGTTAGGAGGCGGTATCAATGAATAAATGTGCAGAACGTCTTTATAATGGCCTTGTGAAAGAAAATCCTACGTTCGTTCTCATGCTCGGTATGTGTCCGACTCTTGCGGTTACAACATCTGCGATCAACGGAATCGGTATGGGGCTTTCTACGACAGCGGTACTTGTGATGTCAAATATGTTGATTTCTATGTTGAGAAAAGTGATTCCGGCATCAGTGCGTATGCCTGCTTTTATCGTTGTTGTAGCTTCTTTTGTTACGATCGTTGATTTTTTGATGGCGGGATTTGTTCCCGGGCTTTATAAATCACTCGGATTGTATATCCCTTTGATCGTAGTAAACTGTATTATTTTGGGGAGAGCGGAAAGCTATGCATCAAAAAATCCGGTGCTTCCTTCGATTTTCGACGGGATCGGTATGGGACTTGGATTCACGGTCGGTCTTACGGCAATCGGTATTGTGAGAGAACTGCTTGGTGCAGGCGAGGTGTTCGGCATTCGTGTTATGCCGCAGTCATATGAACCTCTTACGATTTTTGTTCTTGCCCCGGGTGCGTTTTTTGTATTGGCATGTCTTGTAGCTCTTCAGAATAAAGTGAAAGCGAATCTTGAGAAAAAAGGAAAAAAAAGTTCCGGTATCGTCAGGATGCGGCGAAGGTTGCTCTGCATGTGCAAGCAAAGGAATCTGCGGAGGTCATCTCGCAGAAAACGACCCACATCATGAAGAGACGAATGTAAAAGAAGAGGAGGAGGCATAAATGCAGGAATTACTTTTGATTGCAGTCGGAGCTGCGTTTGTAAATAATGTTGTCCTTAGTCAGTTCCTCGGTATCTGTCCGTTTTTAGGTGTTTCTAAAAATGTAAAAACTGCAGCCGGAATGGGCGGAGCAGTTGTATTCGTTATCACAATCGCTTCGTTTGTAACAGGATTGATCTATAAATTCATCCTTGGAAACCCGAAAATTTTAGGAGGAGAGCTCCAATATTTAAACACTATCGTATTTATCCTTGTCATAGCAGCTCTTGTACAGTTCGTAGAGATGTTTTTAAAGAAAGTGATGCCTCCGTTATATAATGCCCTCGGCGTTTATCTTCCGCTGATTACAACGAACTGCGCGGTTCTTGGCGTAGCGCTGACAAACGTACAAAACGGATATTATGAAAAAGGTGTCGGGATCGGTTTGCTGACCGGTGTAGTGAACGGATTTGCGACAGCGGCGGGATTTTTTGTTGCGATTGTTCTTATGGCCGGAATTCGGGAAAAAATCGAACACAATAATGTTCCCGAAGCATTTAAAGGAACTCCGATCGTTCTTGTGACAGCCGGACTGATGGCAATCGCATTTTGCGGATTTTCAGGATTAATATAGGAGGTGCGATAGAATGAATATAACAGCGATTCTTTTGGCTGCCGCGATCGTCGGTGGAGCCGGATTATTTATCGGTATTTTCCTAGGTGTATCCGGAAAAAAATTCGCAGTTGAAGTTGATGAAAGAGAAGAGGCGATTCTCGATGTTTTACCTGGAAATAACTGTGGAGGCTGCGGTTATGCAGGATGTTCAGGCCTCGCTGCGGCGATTGCTCAGGGAAAAGCGGATGTAGGAGGATGCCCGGTCGGAGGCGCTTCTGTAGCTGGGAAGATCGGTGAGATTATGGGCGTAGACGCCTCGGCAAGCGAAAGAAAAACTGCATTTGTAAAATGCGGCGGAACATGTGAAAAGACAAAAAGTGAATATGAATATTATGGAATCAAAGACTGTATCATGGCAAGTCAGATGCAGGATGGAGGAGCAAAAGGGTGTGCATACGGGTGTCTCGGATATGGCTCATGCGTGGATGCCTGTCCGTTTGATGCAATCCATATTGTAGATGGAATAGCAGTTGTTGATAAGGAAGCATGTAAAGCATGTGGAAAATGTGTGGATGCATGTCCGAAGCACCTGATCGAATTGATCCCGTATAAGCAGAAAACATTTGTGCAGTGTAACTCAAATGAGAAAGGGAAAGCATTAATGGACGTCTGCCAAGTCGGATGTATCGGATGTCGTCTCTGCGAGCGAAACTGCGAAGCCGGGGCTATTACAGTTAATAACTTTTTGGCTCATATAGATGCCGACAAATGCACAAATTGCGGCGTATGTGCAGAAAAATGTCCTCGAAAGATCATAACAGTACGGTTTGAAGCGTGAGTAAATGAAGCGTTAAAAGTGTAGTGTATCGCCGGGATTTTCAACGTGTGTGAGGTTAGAAATGAAGAAAAACGATAACATTCTTATACTTGGCATCCTGTTCATTGCTCTGGTCGTGCTGGGAATTCAGCTATTACACTCGGCAAACGGTACGGAGAAAGTAAAAATTACTGTAGACGGAAGGTTTTTGGCACATATCTGTTGTCTGAAGATCGAACTGTTTCAGTGAACGAAACGAATATAGTTTTAATTACGGAGGGTACGGTTTCAATGGAGTCCGCTGATTGTCCGGATCAGATTTGTGTTCACCATCAGAGGATCAAAAGAAGTGGAGAAAGTATTATATGTCTTCCGAATAAAGTCGTTGTGTCGATAGAAGGCGGAGGCGAAGAAAAACTTGACGGAACTGTACAATAGTCAGGAGAGAGTGATTTGAGAACCAGAGCTGCATATTTCGGTATATTTACAGCGCTGGCATTGATTTTAGGTTATGTGGAACTGCTGATTCCCATTCACTTTGGGATTCCCGGAGCAAAACTGGGACTTGCGAATCTTATAACAATTCTTGTTCTATATAAAATGGGGTGGAAAGAAGCGTTTCTCTTATCTGTTGCCCGCGTTGTTTTAGGCGGTTTTATATTCAGTAATCTATTTTCTATTTTATATAGTCTGGCAGGCGGGATTTTAAGTCTGATCGTTATGGGAATATTGAAAAAAACAGGGAAATTTACTGTAGTCGGTGTCAGCGTCTGCGGCGGTGTTTTTCATAATGTCGGTCAGCTTGCGGTTGCCATGGCTGTGGTTCAGACATACGAAGTAGGATATTACTTCCCTGTACTTTTGATTGCGGGGCTTTTGACGGGAATGCTCATAGGAATGATATCTGCCGAAGTACTGAAACGAACTAAAAATTTACGATTAAAGGAATAAAAAAATGATTTCATATGTAAAAGGTGAATTAGCTGCGATCGAGGAACAAAAAGCAATTATTGATGTGGGCGGCATAGGGTATGGTGTGTTTATGCCACATCAGGCACTGGCGATGTTACCTTCTGTAGGAAATGAAGTGAAACTTTACACTTATCTGAATGTGCGGGAAGATGCCATGCAGCTTTTTGGATTTTTGACAAAAGATGATTTGGAAATATTCCGGCTTGTGATCGGAGTAAGCGGGATCGGGCCGAAAGGCGGTTTGAATATTTTGTCATGTATGTCTCCGGATGAACTGCGGTTTGCAATCATGTCGGGAGATGCAAAAATGATTTCGTCAGCGCCTGGAATCGGGAAAAAGACTGCCGAAAAACTAATTGTAGAACTTCGAGACAAAGTAGATATTGAAAAAATGCTTGATCATGCTTTGCTCATCCGGAAGAAACAATACAGACAGATATGGCGAAAACATCGGCAAATGAAATGCAATCGGAGGCGGTACAGGCTCTTGTTGCGCTTGGTTACGGGAGTGCGGAAAGCCTTCGCGCGGTAAAGAAAACTTCTGTACAATGTCAGACTGTAGAAGATATATTGAAAGAAGCGCTGCAGTATCTTTTCTGATGAGAGGATGTGGATAAGGCGGAAAGGAAATAATGGACGGCAATGGGAAAACGAATCATAACGACAGAAAACTTAGAGGAAGACATTAAGATTGAAGGAGAATTGCGTCCGCAATCTCTCGGCGAATATATCGGTCAGGAAAAGGCAAAAGAAACACTTGGCATCTATATAGAAGCTGCTAAAGCGCGCGGGGAAACACTTGATCATGTGCTTTTTTACGGGCCTCCGGGACTTGGAAAAACAACGCTTGCCGGAATTATTGCGAATGAAATGGGTGTACACATGAAGGTAACGTCAGGACCTGCAATCGAAAAACCGGGAGAAATGGCGGCAATCTTAAATGGTCTTCAGGAAGGAGACGTTTTGTTTGTCGATGAGATTCACAGGTTAAACCGACAAGTAGAAGAGGTTCTTTATCCTGCTATGGAAGATTTTGCCATTGATATTATGATCGGAAAAGGGTCGGCCGCCCGCTCGATCCGTTTGAACCTGCCTAAATTTACACTTGTCGGCGCAACAACGAGAGCGGGAATGTTAACAGCTCCTTTACGCGATCGTTTCGGTGTTATGCACCGTTTGGAATTATATACTCCGGAAGAACTAAAAACGATCATATTACGTTCGGCATCTGTGTTAAATGTAGAGATCGAAGAGGACGGGGCTTTAGAACTTGCTCGCCGATCCAGAGGAACTCCCCGCCTTGCAAACCGTCTGTTGAAACGTGTAAGAGATTTCGCTCAAGTAAAATACGATGGCAAAATCACGAAAAAAGTGGCAGATTATGCGCTTGACCTTCTTGATGTCGATAAGTATGGTCTGGATCATATCGATCGAACGATTCTGCTGACAATGATTGAAAAATTCCAAGGCGGTCCGGTTGGTTTGGATACACTGGCGGCGGCGATTTCAGAAGATGCAGGAACATTGGAAGATGTGTATGAGCCGTATCTTTTGAAAAACGGATTTATACAGCGGACTCCGAGAGGACGCATAGTAACTGATCTGGCATACCGGCATCTCGGGATAGAATCTTTTGCGGATGAATAATTTCGGAATAGTTATGAAACGGATAGTTCCGAAAAAAGTAGTTGGTTTTTACCGCTAAATAGTTTATAATGAATTTTAAGAAACGCGAGGAGGAAGCTATGAGTTCAGCAAAACATTTTACGGAAGTATTGATCGGAGGAAAAGTATATACTTTGAGCGGATTTGAGGGCGAAGAGTATCTGCAGAAAGTGTCTTCCTATTTGAATCATAAGATAACAGAATGTACAAATAGTGAAGGATACAGAAAACAGAGCGCTGACACAAGAAATGTACTTCTCGCTCTTAACATTGCCGATGATTACTTCAAAGCAAAAAAACAGGGTGATTCGCTGGAGAGTGACATTGAACTAAAAGATAAGGAAATGTATGATTTAAAGCATGAACTTATTTCAGCGCAGATCAAACTGGAGAATGCGGAAAAAGAGTTGGCAAAATTAAAAGAAGAGAACAACGATCTTCAAATGCAGATTGTGAAGCTCGAGACAGAAATGAAAAATCGCAGAAGATAAAAATAAGGCTGTCAGTCATATGACAGCCTGTTTCTTTTGGATAGTGTCTTTTTAGATAGTTGTTGTTTTATATAAAGGGAAAACACCTGTATGTTAAAGGGGATGTAGGGAAAGGAGTCAGCATGGAAAAACGCCGGATTGAAATATTGGCGCCTGCCGGATCTTATGCTTCTTTTAAAGCTGCGATCAACGCAGGAGCGGATGCTGTGTACGCCGGAGGTCCGAAATTTGGAGCAAGAGCATATGCGGATAATTTTACAAAAGAAGAGTTGATCGAAGCGATCAAAGAAGCTCATATATACGGAAGAAAGCTTTACCTTACGGTAAATACACTGCTGAAAAACAACGAAATTTCAGAGTTACCCGAATATCTGAGTCCGCTTTATGAAGCGGGGTTAGATGCGGTGATCGTTCAGGATATAGGAGTTCTCGAACTTGTAAGAGAGTACTTTCCGAAGATGGATATTCATGCGAGTACGCAGATGACGATCACAGGGTATCGCGGAGCGGCATTTATGGAAGGGCAGGGAATCAGCCGTGTTGTTCCGGCAAGGGAATTATCTCTTGAAGAAGTGCGTATGATCAAAGAAAAAACAGGGTTGGAGATAGAATGTTTTGTACATGGTGCACTTTGTTACTGTTATTCCGGTCAATGCCTTTTAAGCAGCATGATCGGCGGACGCAGCGGGAACAGAGGTCAGTGTGCTCAGCCTTGCAGACTGCCGTATACAGTAGAAGGTGAAAAAAAATATTATTTAAGTCCGAAAGATATTTGTACGCTGGATCTGATCCCGGAACTTGCGGAGGCGGGAATCGATTCGTTCAAGATCGAAGGTCGTATGAAAAAGCCGGAGTATGTAGCGGCAGTAACTGCAATGTACCGGAAATACACAGATTTATATATGCAAAACGGAAAAAAGGGATATAAAGTTTCTTCCGAGGATAAACGTATACTGATGGATCTGTATAACAGAGGAGGATTTTCGGCAGGTTATTATCGACAGCATAACGGGCAGAATATGATAGCGTCGGATCGTCCAAACCACGCAGGCGTTCCGGCAGTAAAGGTAGAAAGCCAAAAAGGAAGATTGATCAAAGGAAAAATTCTTACAGACCTGCATGCAGGGGATGTGTTGGATATTTCAGGAAGCTATACTATTGGAAAAGATCAGAAAAAAGGGGAAGCTTTTTCAATGGTAGTGCAGAAACAAGTTTATATAAAACAGGGATCGACAATAAACAGAGTGAGAAACGAAAGTCTTATCACTTCGATTCATAAGCAGTATATCGGAGATTCAATCAGACAGAAGATAGACGGAAAACTTACGCTGGAAGTGGGAAAGCCGGCAAGTTTGAAATTGTACTGTAATGAAAGTACATATACTGCGTACTCAAAAGAAATTGTCGAACAGGCGCAGAACCGCCCGATGGAAAGAGAACGGATCGTTTCTCAAATAGAAAAATTAGGGAATACGCCCTTTGTTTTTGAAACTTTGGATATTAAGATGGATGAAGCGATTTTTCTCTCGATTAAAACACTTAATGATCTTCGCAGAGAAGCGGTAAGCGGATTGTGCGAGGCACTATCGGGGAAATATTACAGAAAAACAACAGATGAAAAAAAAGAAAAGAGAATTGCAGCTGAGGTTATAGAAGAAAAGAACAATACTTATGATCAATTTAAAAGAAAAGAAAACTTTTCTTATTCGGTTCTCGTGGAAAATAAAGAACAGCTTTCGGCAGTCTGCGCCTATTTGGAGAAAAGAGAAACGGAGAATATAAAAATCGCACGTATCTACGCCGAAAGCAATATTTTTCAGGAAGATATCCCGGGATACATCGAAAAATTAAAAAAGAAAAAGATAGAATTTTATCTTGCTCTTCCGCATGTATTCAGAAAAGGAAGCGCAGAACGGATTGAAAAATGTATCAGTCGGTTTTCGGAAAAAGAGTTAGACGGCGTACTTATTAGGAATTGGGAACAGTATACGCTGCTTTGTCAATTACAATTTGACAAAAAAGTAATTTCGGATGATAATTTATATGTGTTTAATCGGTTTTCAAAAGAGTTTATGAAAAAAGCAGGTTTCTCTGAGTTTACAGCGCCGGCAGAATTAAATGAGAGTGAGCTTAAAATACTTGGACTTGAAACTGCGGAACTGACAGTATATGGTTATCGCCCGGTTATGATTTCGGCGCAATGTATTATGAAGACGAGAGGAAAATGTACAAAAAACTCTTCCTTTACGCAGATGAAAGACAGGATAGGAGAAGAGTTTCTCGTTCAAAACCGATGTGATGAATGTTATAATATCGTTTATAACAGCGCTCCTTTATATTTGGGCACACAAAAAGTAAAGATTCAAAAGCTTTCACCGAAAAGACTGAGGATTCGATTCGGAGCAGAGCGAAAGGAAGAAGTAAAGAAAGTATTAGAACAAGCAATCGATGCATTTGGAGAAAAACCGCAGTTTGATTATACACAGGAGCATTTCAAACGCGGCGTACTGTAAGTGCGCTCGATTATCGTCAGGAGAAATAACGTGGTAAATATTATCATTCAATTATCTAAATATGTAATTATCATACTTATGGCTGCTTATACGTTTTCCTGTTTCTCGATTTTTACGAGAAATTATGAAGATGAAGAAAAAAGAGTGCTTATCCGGCAGGATGTATTGATGTTTCTTTTGCAGTTTGCACGCGTTTGGTACAATGTATTTGGCAACAAAAGATATTCGGATCTTGTTTTTATATGCAGTATTGACGGTGATTCTTCTTGCGGTCATTCTTTTGTATAATTTGATTTATCCGAATGTGTCAAGGCTTGTTGTAAATAATATGTGTATGCTGATCACTGTCGGGATGATCATGATCACGAGATTGTCCGCAGATAATCCGTCTCCTTACGGCACGGCGGTAAGACAGCTTGTATTTGTTGCTTTGGGAATTACCTTTGGACTTGTTGTTCCGGTTTTGATCCGAAAAATGAAGTTCCTTGATCAGTGGACATATATTTATGCGGCAGTAGGAGGAGCAGCTCTTCTTGCAGTTGCATTGTTCGCACAGATTTCCGGCGGGGCAAAGCTGGGATTCGAAATTGCAGGCATAAATATACAGCCGTCTGAGTTCGTAAAAATTATTTTTGTATTTTTGTTGCAAAGTCTGAATAAATCAAAAGAATTTAAAAATATCGTTGTGACAACTGCGATTGCGGCAAAGACATGTATTGATCTTAGTTCTCTCTACGGATTTGGGAGCGGCACTGATCTTCTTTGTTGTTTATCTTGTTATGCTTTTTGTCGCGACAAGACAATGGCTGTATGCGATAGCGGGACTTGGAGCCGGAGCAGCCGCGGCAGTTGTCGGTTATCATTTGTTTTCGCATATTCAGGTCAGGGTAGAGGCGTGGCAGGATCCCATCGGGACGTACAGCGGAAGCGGTTATCAAGTGGCACAATCGTTGTTTGCGATCGGTACGGGAAGCTGGTTTGGGACAGGACTTTTTAAAGGACAGCCGGATACGATACCTGTTTCGGAGACAGATTTTATCTTTTCTGCTATTACAGAAGAAATGGGAGTGATTTACGCACTTTGTCTGATTTTGATCTGTGTAAGCTGTTATGTGATGTTTCTGAATATTGCAATGGAATTGAGAAATAATTTTTATAAGTTAATCGCACTTGGATTGGGAACGTGTTATATTTTTCAGGTTTTCCTGCAAATAGGAGGCGTCACAAAATTTATTCCGTCTACAGGAATGACTTTGCCGTTTGTAAGTTATGGCGGAAGTTCGATGTTAAGTACGATGATTATGTTTGGCATTATTCAGGGACTTTATATTATAAGAGAAGATGAAGAAGAGGAACGGGAAAAAAGAAAAACTAAGAAAAGAAAGGAAAAGAAAAAATGGCGTGGGAAGAACAGCGCCCCGAAAGACGGCAAAAAGCGGACCGAAATTCGAAGAAGTCCCAAGACAGAGGCCGCGGAAAAAAACGGGAACGCGCACAAAATAAAGATTTCGCTAAAATTACATATTTCTTTGTGATCTTGTTTATTGCATTGATGGGGTACCTCGTTTATTTCACAACTGTAAAAGCCAAGACGTTTGTCAATAGTCCTTATAATCAAAGGCAGGATTCTTTTGCACAAAGCGTTGTCAGAGGAGATATTACAGATAGAAATGGCAATGTACTTGCAACAACGGAAGTGGACGAAGACGGAACAGAGACAAGAACGTATCCGTACGGCTCGCTGTTCTCCCATGTTATCGGATATAATGATTCACAGTTTGGAAAAACAGGACTTGAGTCCGCGCAGAATTTTGATCTTCTTACTTCAAATGCATTTTTTATGGAAAAGATTCAAAATGAATTTAAAGGAGAAAAAGATCAGGGAGACACAGTTGTTACAACACTTGATGCAGAACTTCAGCAGGCTGCCTATGATGCGCTCGGAGAGAACAAAGGAGCGGTTATTGTGATGGAGGCAGACACAGGGAAAATACTTACTCTTGTTTCAAAGCCTGATTTTGATCCGAATACGCTTGCTGAAAACTGGGAGATCCTAAATACGGATGAGGAAAACAGTCCGCTTTTGAATCGGGCTACGAACGGGTCTTATGCTCCGGGTTCTGTATTTAAAATTGTGACTGCTCTTGCTTATATGCGGCAGGATACGGATTATAACTCGTATTCTTATGACTGTCAGGGATCCATTACAGAAGACAATGTCACAATTCGCTGTTTTAACGGAACGGTACATGGATACGAAGATTTGAGAAGTTCTTTTGCAAACTCATGTAATGCATCATTTGCAAATATCGGCTTAAGCCTTGACGTGGACGGCTATCGGGAAACGGCGGAAAGCTTATTGTTCAATAAGAAACTTCCAAGCGTTATGGATTATACAAAAAGTTCCTTCGTGCTTGATGCGAAGTCCGGTTCCGCAGAAATTATGATGACGGCAATGGGACAGGGAAAAACAATGGTAAGTCCGTATCATATGGCGCTGATCACGGAGACGATTGCAAACGGCGGTACATTGATGCAACCCTATTATGTAGATAAAGTGACCAATTACACCGGTACGGAAGTGAAAAAGAATGTTCCGAAAAGTTATAAACGGATCATGACGTCAGAAGAAGCGGCACAGTTAAAAGAGTACATGGCGGCTGTTGTAAGTGAAGGAACCGGTTCGGTATTAAGCGGAAGGTCATATACGGTCGCGGGAAAAACAGGAACGGCTGAATATAGTATGACAGACGGAGAAAAAACGCATTCATGGTTTACGGGATTTACAAATGTTGACAATCCGGAACTTGTGATCACTGTTATTACAGAAGGTTCCGACGGAAGTGCAGGAGGAAAAGCGGTATCTATCGCAGGAGCTGTTCTGGATTCTTATTATAATCGGTGAAGTTTATGAGTCAGATAGAGTTTTATCATAATCTATATGTTAGTGAATGCTGGCAGAAGAAAAAGGGAAAAATAGTAAAAAGGCTGAAGGAAAATAAACTTCAGCCGCAAGTATATGTTATTACATTATCTCAGGGAGAACAAAATCAACTGGAATTTTTTTCAAGCGTCTTGCTAAAACAATCCATATTTGAACATTCAAAGCTTTTTGTGATCGGAATTGCAGATGGATATGATGAAGCGCTTTTCCTTGTTGAAGAAATTGTTCAAGACGTATATCAAGAAACCAAAAGTGCAAATGCAAGACAGTTTCTTTTAACAGATCAGGCTGAATACGAGAAAAAAGGGCGGTAGGCAAATGTTACATATCATACTCCTTATCTTAAAAATACTTGGATTTTTGATACTTGTTTTAGCAGGACTTATGTTAGTTGCAGTTATAACAGTTCTTTTTGCTCCGGCGGGGTATCGATTCGATTTAACTGCAGAAGAATTCGGGAAAAGTATTTTGGGAAAGCTGCGTTTCTATTGGATAAAACCGTTTATTTCGGGAGAAATCTGTTATGATAATGGGAATTTGACGTGGAATATAAGAGCGGCTTGGAAAAAGTTTGGAAATGCCGAAATACAAGGAAACGATAAAGACAAAAAAAATATAAGAAACGAAACCGATAGTTCAAAAAGAAAAGACCCGGAAAGAGAGAAAGATCAAGAGAAGGAAAAAAATTTTTCAAAGCCAGATGATACAAAGGGCGGGGAAGGCAGCGATACAAAAGTACTTCCCGAATCAAATACAATTGATACAAAAAGTATCCGTGAAATACAGACAGATGAAAAAAATACAGGTTTTGAGAGGAAAGCGGATGAAGTAAAAAAAATTCCGAAAAATAGAAAAAGTTCTTCGAAGTCATTTGGAGAGAAGATTAAATACACATTTCGGAAATTATGTGATAATATAAAAACATTAATAAAGAAAAAAGAAGTTCTTGAACAGTTCTTGAAAAATGAGATTCACAAAAATGCATTTTCAAAACTTATTAAAGAAACAAAACAATTCGCAATAAAATTACGTCCCCGAAAAGCCGCAATAAAAGCGAAGTTTGGATTTGAAGATCCGTCAGTTACAGGCTATATTCTCGCGTTAATAAGTATTATTTATCCTTTCTTGGAGGGGCAGACCGAGATTATACCGGATTTTGAACATAAAGTCTTTGAGATGGATCTGCATATTGAAGGAAAGATAAGACTTCTTTATTTGTTTTTATTTGCTTTTCATATGCTTATGGATAAGAATGTGAGAATAACGGTCACGCATTTGAAAAAATTAAAGTTATGATATTTGGAAGTTCAAACAGGAGGAATGAAAAAAATGGCAGACAGTAATAACAATTTTAAATCAACGGTAGAGGCTCTTTTTAAAGGTATGGATGCGGTCGTATCTTCAAAAACAGTTGTCGGAGATGCGATTCATATTAATGATACAATTATCCTTCCCCTTGTAGACGTTTCTTTTGGAATCGGTGCAGGTTCTTCTTCGGCAGATAAAAAAGAAAAAGGAATGGGGGGAATCGGAGGTAAAATGTCTCCGAGCGCCGTGATCGTTATACAGGGAGGGAAGACAAAGCTCGTAAATGTGAAAAACCAGGATACAATCACAAAAATTCTTGATATGGTTCCTGATGTTGTCGATCGTTTTACGGGAAAAGATGAACGTATGACAGAGAAGGAAGTAAACGATATTCTTGATGCCGAAATAGAAAAATAAAAAAGAAAAGTAAGCGGTATATTATTTTGAATGATATAATATAGTTCTGGATTTATAGGAATGTGCATAGGGTAGAATAAGAAGCTTCCCGAAAGTGAATACGATATATGAAAAAAATATGTGGCTTTGCATTATTTTGGATGGCGATCGGAATGTTTATAATGATGATGCTTCCAAACGTTATTTGGGGGAGTTATTTTGATTATTTTGTTTCTGCTTGTCGGATATCGGCTTTTTTGCTGTTGTTAAAAAAGAAAAATAAAGAAGCGGTATTATGTTTTTTCTTGAAACGTAAAAACAATGACATAAAAAACGGATCTGAATTTACAGATCCGCTTTTTCCGTGTCATTGTTTCCGATGATGTGTGTCTGATTAAGCGCGCTCAACGCGTCCGGACTTCAGACAAGATGTACAAACATACATTTTTTGGAACCGCCTTCTGTTTTGACTCTGACGGATTTTACATTTGATTTCCACATTTTCGGTGTTTTTCTATGAGAGTGGCTTACATTGTTACCAAAATGAGCACCCTTTTCACAAATAGCACATTTAGCCATGACTGCACCTCCTAACAATCTGAACTCGTCATATAGACTCATAACACTGATATTCTATCAGAAACATTTCAGTATTGCAAGTATTTTTTAAAAAAAACGAATGTATATTGTAAAATGTTAGAAGTGATAGTATAATAAACATGTTATTTATGGCAAAATTGTGTGAAAGAACCGGAGGTATATATTATGAAAGGAAGTATGAGCACAGATCTTGGCATTATCACGGTCAATCCGGAAGTGATCGCCAAATATGCGGGTTCCGTTGCTGTTGAGTGTTTCGGAATTGTCGGAATGGCGGCTGTAAATATGAAGGACGGACTTGTGCGTCTTCTGAAAAAAGATAGTCTGACACATGGAATTCAAGTGACGATTTCTGATAATAATGAAATTACATTGAATTTTCATGTAATCGTTGCATATGGCGTGAATATCCTTTCTGTTTCTGACAATCTTATGAGCAATGTAAAGTATAAGGTTGAGGAGTTTACCGGAATGGCGGTAGAAAAGATCAACATCTTTGTTGAAGGTGTAAGAGTGATTGATTAAGGAGGATATTTTCGTGGCAGTGAAAACGATAAATACAGAGCTGTTCCGCAAGATGTTTCTTGCAGGTGCGGCCAATCTGGAAGCAAAAAAAGAATTTATAAATGAACTGAACGTATTCCCGGTTCCCGACGGCGATACGGGAACAAATATGACACTTACTATTATGTCTGCGGCAAAAGAAGTACAATCTCTTGAAAATGCGGATATGTTGACAATCGCAAAGGCAATTTCTTCAGGATCTCTTAGAGGAGCTCGCGGTAATTCGGGAGTAATTTTATCACAGCTGCTCAGAGGGTTTACAAAAGAGATCAGAGAACATAAAGAGATCGATGCGGTGATTTTGGCAAAGGCATGTGAACGTGCAACAGCAACAGCTTATAAGGCGGTTATGAAACCGAAAGAAGGAACGATCCTTACTGTTGCAAAAGGAATCTCAAGGAAAGCGGAAGAACTTGCGGAGACGACGGAAGATTTGGAAGTTTTCATTCCTGAAGTGATCAAATATGCGGAAGAAGTTTTGGCTCAGACACCGGAGATGCTCCCGGTATTAAAGGAAGCGGGAGTTGTAGATTCCGGAGGACAGGGATTGCTTGAAGTGATTCATGGGGCGTATGATGCATTTCTTGGAAAAGAAATAGATTATGCGGCAATCGAAGCAAGCGGCGGAACAAAAATGGTAAAACCTTCCCAGCAGGCGGAAGCGGATATTAAGTTTGGCTATTGTACAGAATTTATTATCATGACAGAAAAAGAATTTACAGATAAGAATGAAGCAGAGTTTAAAGCTTATCTTGAATCGATCGGCGATTCGATCGTTTGTGTTGCCGATGATGATATTGTGAAAATTCATGTACACACGAACGATCCGGGACTTGCGATTCAAAAAGCGCTCACATACGGTCAGCTTTCCAGAATGAAGATTGATAACATGAGGGAAGAGCATCAGGAAAAACTGATCAAAGACGCAGAAAAAGCGGCAGCTCAACAGGCATCTGAGAAGAAGAAAAAAGAACCGAGAAAGTCGGTTGGTTTTATAGCCGTATCTATCGGTGAAGGAATGAATGAGATTTTCAGAGAGCTCGGTGCAGATTATATCATTGAAGGCGGACAGACAATGAATCCGAGTACAGATGATATGCTCAGTGCGATCGATGAAGTGAATGCAGACCATATCTTTATTCTTCCGAACAATAAAAACATTATCCTTGCGGCGAATCAGGCACAGTCATTAACAGATGACAAAGATATTATTGTTATTCCGACAAAGACTGTTCCACAGGGAATTACCGCAATTATCAGTTACATGCCGGAAGCGGACGTAGATACAAATATTGAAGCGTTAGAAGAAGCAATCAAAAACGTAAAGACCGGACAGGTCACATATGCAGTCCGTGATACGCACATTGATGACAAAGAAATACATGAAGGCGATATAATGGGAATCGGAGATCGGGGAATTCTCGCAGTCGGACAGTCTGTTGAAGAGACGACAAAAGAGATGCTTGCACAACTCGTCGATGAAGAATCCGAATTGATCAGCCTGTATTTCGGACAGGACGTTTTGGAAGAAGATGCGGAAAATTTTGCGCAGGAAGTGGAAGAGTTGTATCCTGATGTAGATGTGGATGTACACATGGGAGGACAGCCGATTTATTATTATGTGCTCTCCGTAGAATAACAGAACAAAATTTTTATAACTAAGCAGTAATATATGATATAAAGAGGCGCTCTTCCATAAGGGGGAACGCCTCTTTATATCAGATCACATAGGCAGATAGAAAAATAGGCGGGAATGAAAGTGGAAAAAAGAAAGATCAGTTCCTTAAAAGGAATCGGAGAAAAGACAGAAAAATTGTTTCAAAAAATCGGAGTAGATACAGTTGAAGATCTGATTCGTTATTATCCGAAAGGATTTGAGATTTTTGAAGATCCGATTTCTGTCGGTGAAGTAGAAGAAGGAAAAGTTTGTACAGTAGCAGGTATGGTTTTCGGCAGAATTCAAGTATCGACAAATTCTAAAATGCAGATAACAACATTACATTTAAAAGATGTGACCGGTACTTTAAAAGTTATATGGTATCGAATGCCGTTTTTGAGGAATACACTCGCAAAAGGCGGGACACTTGTTCTGCGCGGTCGTATCGTAAGAAAGAAAAATGAAATCGTAATGGAACATCCTGAAATATTCTATCCGTCATCAAAGTATGAGGAAAAAAGAGATACAATGCAGCCGGTATATAGCCTGACAGCCGGCTTGACGAATAATTCTGTCATTAAAGCTGTAAAACAAGCACTGTCTTTTTTGGATGATGAACAGGATATTCTTCCGGAAGAGCTTCGGCTTAAATACTCTTTTCCGAAATATGAAGAAGCAATTTACGCGATGCATTTTCCGAGAGAAAAAGAGGATTTTGTCCGGGCACGAAAACGGTTTGTGTTTGAAGAATTTCTTCTTTTTATTTTATCACTGCGTAGAATGAAGGAGTCCGAAAATCGCAGCGAAAATCCATTTCATTTTGCAGATCGTCCGGAGATAGAACAATTTTTAGGAGCTCTTCCATATCATCTTACAAATGCTCAGGAGAAAGTTTGGACGGAGATTAAAAGTGACATGCAAAGTGAAAACGTCATGTCGCGGCTTGTTCAAGGAGATGTCGGATCCGGAAAAACGATCATTGCATTTTTGGCGCTTTTGCTGTCAGCATTAAACGGATATCAAGGTGCGCTTATGGCGCCGACGGAAGTATTGGCGGTTCAGCACTATGAAAACATATCTGAAATGTTGGAAAAATATAAAATCCCGCTTCAAGCAGAACTTTTGACAGGGTCAATGACAATGAGTCAGAAAAAGAAAGCTTATGCCCGAATTGAATCAGGAGAAGCCGCTATTATAATCGGAACCCACGCGCTTATACAGGAGAAGGTTTTATATCGTAATCTTGCGTTAGTTGTTACGGATGAGCAAAGATCGATTCGGGGTAAGACAAAGGGAAACACTGGCGCAAAAAGGGAAGACACCTCATATTCTTGTAATGAGCGCGACTCCGATCCCGCGGACGCTTGCAATTATCTTATATGGCGATCTTGACATTTCTATTATCAATGAAATGCCAAAAAACAGATTGCCGATAAAAAATTGTGTCGTAAATACTGAATATCGGGAAAAAAGCATATCGTTTTATGAGAAAACAGGTTTTAGAGGGACGACAATGCTATGTGATCTGTCCGATGGTAGAGGAAAGTGAAAGTCTGGATGCCGAAAATGTTATCGACTACTCGCAAATGCTCGCAGAAGAATTGGGGGATGGTATTCATGTAGGCTGCCTTCACGGAAAAATGAAGCAGAAGGAAAAAGATGAGATAATGTCTGCATTTGGGAAAAATGAAATTCAGATACTTGTATCTACAACTGTTGTTGAAGTTGGGATCGATGTGCCAAATGCAACAGTTATGCTTATTGAAAATGCGGAGCGTTTCGGACTTGCCCAACTTCATCAGCTTCGCGGGCGTGTCGGAAGAGGCGGATATCAATCTTATTGTATTTTTATGTCTGCGTCTAAATCGGACGAGACAAAAGAAAGACTTGAAATCTTGAACCGCTCGAACGACGGTTTCTTTATCGCCGGGGAAGATCTGCGTCTTAGAGGACCGGGAGATCTGTTCGGAATACGTCAAAGCGGGATTCTTGACTTTAAGATTGCAGATGTGTTTCAGGATGCAGAAGTGTTAAAAATCGCCGGCGAAGAAGCAAATAAAATTTTAAAAAGAGATCCTGAATTAAAAGACCCTTCTTATAAAAAAATAAAAAATCATATCGATCATAAGATTCAACAGATTATGTTAGAAACGACGTTGTAATGGATGAAAGGTGTAAAAAATTGCCAGTTTAAAAATTGTTGTCCTCCATATACTATGAGCGTAACAAAACAAACGGAAGCAAATGTATCGTAACCGGCTGCATAGAAAGCAGATTACATACATGTGCAGCCGGAAGAATTGTTACAACAAACGAAAACGATAAATGTCGTTAAAATGCAAAAGGAGGAAATTGATCATGGCAAATCGTTCATCTAACAGAGCAGCAGTACCGGAGGCAAAGGGCGCTCTGGACAAATTCAAGTATGAAGTGGCAAGTGAGTTAGGAGTACCGTTGACAGACGGTTATAACGGAGACCTCACATCGAAACAGAACGGATCTGTTGGCGGATATATGGTCAAGAAAAATGATCGAGCAAAGCAGGAAAAACAGATGGCAGGCAAATAACATCGTTTTTTCGATAAAAAAGCTCGTCCCTATTACAAAGAGAAAAAAGACGTCCGGGATTGACCCGGACGTCTTTTTCTGATAAAATTTTGCGTAGTTGTTAAAGAAAACGAGGTGTCATTTTATGCGTGTAATTGCAGGAAGTGCAAGAAGTCTCAGATTAAAAACTTTAGACGGGATGGACACAAGACCAACGACTGACCGTATCAAAGAAACACTGTTCAATATGATCGGTCCGTCAATGTTTGACTGTGTATTTCTTGATCTCTTTGCGGGAAGCGGCGGGATCGGAATTGAAGCGCTCAGCAGAGGAGCTCGCGAAGCTGTTTTTGTAGAGAATAATCCGAAGGCAATGATGTGTGTTAAAGACAATCTGAAGTTTACCAAATTAGAAGGCAAGGCGGTTACATTGACTACAGATGTTATGAATGCGCTTTACAAGCTGGAAGGTGAAAAGGTATTTGATTATATTTTTTTGGATCCTCCGTATGACAGAGGATTCGAAAAGAGGGTATTAGAATATTTATCGGATTCAAGTCTTGTCTATGAAGATACCCAGATCATTGTGGAAGCGTCAAAAGAAACTGATTTTTCGTATTTACAGGATTTGGGATTTGAAATTATCAGAGAAAAAACGTATAAAACGAATAAGCACCTGTTTATCGAGAAGGCGGGGAAAGAGGAAGTATGTTAAGAGCAATTTATCCGGGCAGTTTTGATCCGGTTACTTACGGTCATATAGATATTATGCGAAGATCATGCAAAATTGTTGACGAATTAATTGTCGGCGTATTGAGCAATAAAGCAAAAATCCGTTGTTTTCTGTAGAAGAACGTGTTAAAATGTTAAAAGAAGTGACAAAAGATCTTGATAATATCCGAATCGTTCCGTTTGATGGACTTTTAGTGGAGTTCGCTTCGCGTATGAATGCCGGACTTGTGATAAGAGGACTGCGGGCAATCACAGATTTTGAATATGAACTTCAGATGTCACAGACAAATCAAAAACTGGATCCGAATATTGAGACGATGTTTTTGACGACGAGTATTGAATATTCTTATTTAAGTTCTACAACAGTAAGAGAGATTGCTGCTTTTGGGGGAGATTTAACACAATTCGTGCCGGAGGCGGTAGCTTTGGAACTTGAAAAAAAGATGAATACAAAAGGAGAGTGTAACAAATGAGCAGCCGTATTGAGCAGATTATCGAAGAGATTGAAGAGTATATTGACCGAGACTGTAAATTCCAGCCGCTGTCAACTACCAAGATTATTGTGAATAAAGAACATTTAGAAGAGCTTTTGAGAGAACTTCGTCTGAAAACTCCTGACGAGATTAAACGTTATCAGAAGATTATCGCAAACAGAGATGCGATTCTTGCGGATGCACAGGCAAAGGCGGATGCGATGATTGAAGAAGCGCAGGTACAGACGACAGAGCTTGTCAGCGAGCATGAGATCATGCAGCAGGCTTATGCGCAGGCAAATGAGATTGTAACGCAGGCTACGGCACAGGCTCAGGAGATTATAGATAACGCAACGAGTGATGCAAATGCAATCAGGATCGGAGCAATCCAGTATACAGATGATCTTATGGCAAATGCCGAAAGTATTATCGGACATACACTTGATAGTTATACAACAAAATACGATGGTCTGATCAGCTCCCTCCAGGAATGTTATGAAACCGTTCGCGCAAATCGCGCAGAACTTGATATCCCAACAGAAGAAGAGTCCGGAATATATAATTCTCAGGACGATTTATTCTAGGGTGACGGATATTTCGACTATTTTTAATTATATATGATACAATAAAAGCAGACGCTTTTAAGAAAAAAGAGATGCCTTTCAAGCAAGATTGTTTGGAAGGCATCTTTTGTACCGGAAAGCAGCGGTATTGAAAGCCGATGTGCACATGTTCGACTTCCGGAGGACATCTTTTCGAAATGTGACAGATCTAGTGTCGGAAAGTGTTCAAAAATGGGAACTTTTGCAGTTATCTGGATGTAGCGTCCATTCATCTGAAATACATTTTCAAGAAGTATTAAAAATAGAAGAACTCTGTTCATTTGTCTGAAAAAGCGTTACAATCGTTTCAGAAGGACGGGGAGGTGTTCCAGAGATCAGAAAGAACAAACAGAGTGCATGGGTTTAGGTTTAGATGGAATGCAGAAAATGAACGGCGCGATTAATGTTGATTTCATGACTGAGGAAGAGATTCATCAGAAGCTAGAAGCGGGATATAAGGATATGGAAAGCGGAAAAGTTCGGGAGGCATCGATTGTATGATACAAAGCAAACGATAGAACAAGTAACAGACTTTGCAAAAAAAGCAACCGCTTTGGGATTTTATAAGCAATATCGGGTATCTGCGGAATTGGGTCACGCGATAGTCGCGTGGTTCCGTGAAAGCTTTAGCGGTGTATTCAGAAATAAAAACTCTAATGTGTATAATAAAAACGTGACCTGCCAGTTACGTAAATAAAAACACATTAGGAGGACCGTATAATGTCAGAACAAAATACAGACGTAAAAAGCTTAGCACATACAAAATGGAATTGCAAATATCATGTAGTGTTTGCACCTAAATATCGAAGGAAAGTATTTTATATAACGAAAGAAAGAAGCAATTCGTGAAATAATCCGAACACTGTGCCAATGGAAAGGTGTTGAAATCATCGAAGGAGAAGTATGTCCGGATCATATTCATTTACTTCTGAGTATCCCGCCCAAAATGAGCGTTTCGGGATTCATGGGATACTTAAAAGGAAAGAGTAGCCTAATGATATTTCAGAGATTCGGAAATACACAACAGGTTAGATAATAAGTCGGACTCCTTTCGTAAAAGGTTTCATTATATTGTAAAGCCATTGAAAGTAGATATTATAAAAAAAAGCAGTACATAACCATACGCTGCAGCGGCCGAAATTACAGCTGTTATTATTTTCTGGATTAAATATGGAATGAAAGGAATTCCGGAAGAATGAATCATACTTTTTGTCTGTGCGAGCGCGCATAATCCCCCGAATGAAGTTAATGCAATAATGAGCGGATATGAAACAGCAATATTCTCGAATCTCTCAAAAAGAATGATAATTCCGTTTGTCAGTTCCAAAACAGGAAGAAGATAAAAAAACGCAGGAATATCCGTGGAAAATTTTGTGAGAAGGCGTATAAAAACAGAAAAGATAATGATATAGCCGCCTACCTTTACAATGTTTTCAAAACTATCCATCATACATTCGTCGAATGTGCGGAAGGAAAACGGATTGTTTTTACATTCTGTCTGGCGCAAGGATTCTCCGTATGATTCACTATGTTTGAAATAAAATCTTCTGAAAAAGAAACTAAGAAAAATCGGAACCGCAATTAATATGATAAGCGTTGGAACAAGTAACGTCCGATCACGCAAAATCTTGTGTATAATAAAATTAACGATAAAAACAGGACTTGTATTATTACAGAAAGATAACAGATAAGCAGCCTCAGAGCGTTCGATCTTTTTTTGTACACACAAGATCTGCGGTAACTTTTGCACCCATCGGATAACCGCATAAAAATCCGGCAATAACAGAAAATGCCCCTGCGGCAGATACGGAAAATATTTTTCCGAGAGGTTTTCCAAGTACATTTGCTATTATATTTAGTCCTCCGCTTTTTAAAAGAATAGCAGTAATAAACATAAATGGAAAAAGTGTAGGAAAAATTGTGTTAAACCAGAGTAAAAGTCCGTCTGCAAAGACCTGTAAAAACGATATCAGGAGAAACGAGCATTGCAAGAAAAAGAAAAACAGTCAGACTTCCGGCATTGAGAAAACCTATTTTTTTTAATAAGTTTTTACTAGATGAGCATTTCACAATTTTTACTCCTTTTTTTCCAGAAACAAAATCATATAGTAATGCTTATGATGCACACATCTTTTGTATGAAAATATCATATAGTGAAAGACAGAATAAAATGTGTTTTTTTTTATATTGACAAAAAACGGAAGGGGCAGAGTGTGAGAAAGTTTCAAAAAGGGAAAAGAGACTTTTTTAAAAATTTTACAATTTTGTCTTCCGTACTGTTTTTCTGCGTATTGCATTCGGCTATATGGATTCCGAAACTTCAATATCAAAGCGAGAAAAGCCGATTGTCGGAAGATATTGTGTATTCCGATTTTTTTCGCAGACAGCCTGTATCTGATGAAGTGTTAAAAAAATTGAAAGAAAGTGAAGATCCGGGAAAGTTTCTCGGTTTGTACTGGCTGGAAAGTGATTTTGAAAGGGAAAAAACAGTCGGAGATATTACAAAATCAGAAAACAGATGGAAAAAGCAGAGAGGTGGAACACGTATGTCAGTGTCTGTCGGGCAATCTGGAATGACCTGGAATATTTTCCTGTAGCGGAAACTAATTTTGGGAAAGCGAACGTTTCTTTTTCAGATTCGTGGATGTTGGATCGGACTTACAAAGGAGATAGAAAACATGAAGGGACAGATATTATGCCGTCTGTCAATAAGCGGGATTACTTTCCTGTCGTAAGTATGACTGACGGGATTGTAACGTCGGTCGGTTGGTTAGAATTAGGTGGGTATCGTGTTGGAATCACTTCACCGGGAGGCGCTTACTTTTATTATGCACACTTAAGTTCTTATGCCGGAATAAAAGAAGGAGATCCTATATCAGCGGGCGATGTGATCGGATTTATGGGAGATACGGGATACAGTAAAAGAGAAGGGACAACAGGAAAGTTTCCTGTGCACTTACATCTTGGAATTTATATTTATAAAGACGGAAAAGAAATCAGTGTCAATCCATATGCAGCGTTAAAATATGTTGAAAACAGAAAAATCAAAGCATACTCAGACAGGTAGAATAATCATCGGAAAGTCTTTTTATGAAGAGGCAAAACATGATATGATAGATAACACATGAAAAAAGAGTTGTGAAAAGCAACAGAAAACAGAGGAAATATTATGAATCTACCGATTGAATTTGAAGAAAAAATGCAAGATCTGCTTGGCGGGAAATATAACGATTATTTAAAATGTTATGAAGAACCCCGCCATTATGGACTCCGTGTAAATACATCCAAAATATCAATAGATCGTTTTTTAGAGATTGCTCCATGGCCGCTTCGTCCGATTCCGTGGATTGAAAACGGTTTTTATTATGATGGAGAAAAATATCAGCCTGCAAAGCACGCGTATTATTTTGCGGGATTGTACTATTTGCAGGAACCAAGCGCAATGACGCCTGCAAACAGACTCCCTATCGAAGCCGGAGACCGAGTGCTTGATGTGTGCGCAGCGCCGGGAGGAAAAGCGACAGAGTTAGGGGCAAAGTTAAACGGATCGGGAGTTTTGATCGCGAACGACCTGAGTAATTCAAGGGCAAGAGGACTTTTGAAAAATATTGAACTTTTCGGAATCGGAAACGTTCTTGTTTTAAGTGAAGAACCCGGAAAGCTTGTGAATTATTTTCCGGAGTATTTTGATAAGATCTTGATCGATGCGCCGTGCTCCGGAGAAGGCATGTTTCGCAAGGACAGAAAAATGGTAAAGGCATGGGAAGAACATGGTCCGGAATTTTTTGTAAAAATTCAAAGAAGCATTATTACACAAGCGGCGCAGATGCTGAAACCGGGCGGAATGCTACTTTATTCTACATGTACTTTTTCACCGGAAGAAAATGAACAGACGATTGAATTTCTGTTACAAGAATACCCTCAATTTAAGATTTGTGATATCAAAGGATACGAAGGGTTTTCAGATGGGATTTTAAAAGCTTCTTTGAGCGGCAATGAACAGTTAAAGAAAACAATCCGCATTTTTCCTCATAAAATGGAAGGAGAAGGACATTTTATCGCGCTTTTAAAAAAAGAAGAAGAGGCAGTTTCAGAAAACTTAAAGGAAAAAGAAAAAAACAATCGAAATAAAAATGAAAAAGAAAAAAAGATTACCGGACGAACTTACGGAATTTTTGAAAAATGTAAAAAGAAAATTCGATTCATCCAGAATTGATATGCGGGGAGAAAATGTATATTATATGCCGGAAGGTCTTCCAAAGTTAAACGGAGTGCGGTTTTTACGGTCCGGGCTACTCTTGGGAGAATTGAAAAAAAGGCGTTTTGAGCCAAGTCAGGCGCTGGCTATGAATTTGAAAAAAGAAGAATATGAAAATGTACTAGATTTTTCGGTTGATGATGAACGGATTATAAAGTATTTAAAGGGAGAGACATTGGAAGTTGAAGATTTCGTTTCCTCAAAAGAGAAGGGGTGGTATCTCGTATGCGTAGACGGTTATCCTCTCGGTTTTGGCAAGCTGTCAGGACAGATGTTGAAGAATAAGTATCTGCCGGGATGGCGGTGGCAGTCATCATGAAATTGCGGTTAGATAAATATTTGACGGAAATGGGATGCGGCACAAGAAGTCAGGTGAAAAAAGAGATCTTAAAAGGAAGCGTTTCCGTCAATGGAGAGATAGCAAAGAAAGCTGAGCGGAAAGTTGATACAGAAAAAGATGAGATTATATTTAAAGGAGAAAAGATCTTTTATGCAGGGTATGAATATTTTATGTTGAATAAGCCTGCCGGAGTTGTGTCTGCAACGGAAGATAAAAAAGAGCGTACAGTCATAGACCTGATCAAAGAAAGCAAAAGAAAAGACTTATTTCCCGCGGGGCGGCTTGACAAAGATACAGAAGGTCTTCTTTTAATTACAAATGACGGGCAGCTTGCGCACCGCCTTCTTTCCCCGAAAAAGCATGTGGATAAAATTTATTATGCAAAAATCAAAGGAATTGTGACAGAAGAAGATGTACGATTGTTTGAGAAAGGCGTACATATCGGAGATGAAAAACCTACGATGCCGGCGGCGCTTGAAATTCTTTCTGTACAAAAAGAACGGCGGAAAGAAAAGATAAAAGAGCAGAAAATATTGCCTGAAACAAAAAATGAAACAGATGAAAAGGAAGACGGATATTCGGAAATCTATCTTACAATCAAAGAAGGTCGTTTCCATCAGGTGAAGCGTATGTTTCGTGCGGTAGGAAAAGAAGTTGTTTATTTAAAAAGGATTCAGTTTGGAACATTGACATTGGATCCGTCTTTAAAACCCGGACAATATAGAAAATTAACAGAAGAAGAGGTAGAACAATTATGTTGACAGGAAAAAAAGCGGTCATTTTTGATATGGATGGATCACTTGTAGATTCGATGTGGATCTGGCCGGAAGTTGACCGTATTTATATGGATAAATATCACTTGACTGCACCGGATACATTTCACAGAGATATAGAGGGGATGAGTTATGTAGAGACCGCACAATATTTTGTCGATACCTTTACAACATTAAATCAAACAGTAGAAGACGTAATGCAGGAATGGCGGGATATGACAGTTGAGCTGTATGCAACGAAAGTATTTCCAAAGGCCGGCGCAGTTGAGTTTCTGGATTTGATGAAACAAAACGGTATCCGTCTCGGTATTGCCACAAGCAATGATCGGGAAATTGCAGAAGCTGCGCTGAACGGACGGGGACTGACGAAATATTTTGATTCTGTACGTACTTCTTCGGAAGTTGCGGCAGGGAAACCTGCGCCGGATGTCTATTTAAAAGTCGCAGACGACATGAATGTAGACCCGAAAAACTGTCTTGTATTTGAAGATGTTATCAATGGAATTCTGGCAGGAAAGAACGCGGGCATGGAAGTGTGCGCTGTAGCAGATGATTTTACAAAAGCAGACGAAGCGGAGAAAAAGGCTGCCGCGGATTATTTTATCCGAGATTTTTTTGACGTTTTAAAAACACTTACGAAAGGTGCTGAATTGAAAAATATGAACCATGATTTTTTACCTGTATGCAGGGAAGATATGGAAAAACGCGGGTGGAAGAGCGTTGATTTTGCCTATATTATCGGAGACGGATATGTGGATCATCCGTCTTTTGGTCATGCGATCATCAGCCGTCTTTTAGAATCAAGAGGATATCGTGTCGGAATTATTTCTCAACCGGATTGGAAAGATCCGGAAAGTATTTGTATTTACGGAGAACCGCGACTGGGATTTCTTGTTTCTGCCGGAAATATGGATTCGATGGTAAATCATTATTCTGTATCGAAAAACGAAGAAGAACAGATGCTTATACCCCAGGCGGAGAGATGGGAAAACGCCCGGACCATGCCTGTGTTGTGTATGGAAATCTGATACGACAGAAATATAAAAAGACCGCAGTAATTATGGGCGGTATCGAAGCAAGTTTAAGACGTATGGCACATTATGACTATTGGTCGGATAAATTAAAACGGTCGATCCTTCTTGATTCCGGTGCGGATATTGTTTCTTACGGAATGGGAGAACGCTCGATCCTGGAGATTGCCGAAGCTTTAGAGGCGGGAATACCAATCGAAGAAATTACTTATATTGATGGTACTGTCGTTAAAATAAAAGAGAAAGAAAAAATATATGACGCCCAGTTTCTGCCTTCTTATGAGGAGCTAAAAGCAGATCGGAAAATGTATGCAAAAAGCTTCTATACACAATATTTAAATACGGATGCATTTAGCGGGAAACGACTTGCAGAACCTTATTCGGAACATTTATATGTCGTTCAGAATCCGCCGTCAAAACCGTTAAGTGTTACAGAAATGGATGATATTTATGATCTGCCGTATATGAGGACTTATCATCCGTCTTATAAAGCGAAAGGAGGAATCCCGGCAATTTCGGAGATCCGCTTCAGCCTGATCAGCAACAGGGGATGTTTCGGAGGATGCAGTTTCTGTGCGCTTACATTTCACCAGGGGCGTATTGTACAGGTCAGAAGTCATGAATCGCTTATAAAAGAAGCGGAACAAATGGTTGAAGAAAAAGATTTTAAGGGATACATCCATGATGTAGGAGGTCCGACCGCAAATTTTCGTCATCCATCTTGTGAAAAACAGCTTCGGCACGGTGTATGCGCGACAAAGCAGTGTCTCTTTCCTGCTCCTTGCAAAAATATAGATGCAGATCATAGTGATTATGTTGCACTATTACGAAAATTAAGAAAGATCCCGAAAGTAAAAAAAGTATTTATCCGTTCGGGAATCCGATTTGATTATTTGCTGGCAGATAAAAAGAATACATTTTTAAAAGAACTATGTCAGTATCATGTAAGCGGACAACTGAAAGTGGCGCCTGAACATATCAGCGCTCCCGTGCTTTCTTTGATGGGAAAACCGGAACATCGAATATATGAAGAGTTTACACGACAGTTTAAGAAAATGAATGAAAGACTCGGAATGGATCAGTATCTTGTCCCGTACCTTATGTCTTCTCATCCGGGATCAACGTTAAAAGAAGCTGTTGAACTGGCAGAATACTGCCGTGACCTCGGATATATGCCGGAGCAGGTGCAGGATTTTTATCCGACACCTTCTACGCTTTCAACTTGCATGTATTATACGGGAATCGATCCGCGCACCGGTCAGTCTGTTTATGTTCCGAAATCCCCGCATGAAAAAGCGATGCAGCGCGCTTTGATTCAGTATCGTGATCCGAAACATTATGACCTTGTTTTGGAAGCTTTGAGAAAAACGGGAAGAATGGATCTTGTCGGCTACGGACCAAAGTGTCTGATCCGTCCCGGACGTGAAAAAGACAGTACAAATACAGGACGTGAAAAACAAGTAAATACAAGTAAAAAGCCAGCTTATAAAAAGATAGATAAGAAAACAAACTATAAGAAAAAGACAATCAGAAATGTGCATAGAAAGAAATGAGGATAAATGAAAATGAGAGTTGCAGTTGTCACCGGAGCGTCATCAGGTATAGGAAGAGAGTTTGTTCGTCAATTGGAATATTTTTATAAGGATCTCGACGAAATATGGGTAATTGCACGAAGGGAAGAACGGTTGGAGCAGCTTAGGAAAGAAGTTAATGTTCCGCTTCGCATTTTTGCGGGAGACTTACAGAAAAAACATGTATACAGACAATTTTATACAGAGCTTTGTCAATGGCACCCTAATATAAGAATGCTTGTCAATGCAGCCGGTTTTGGCAAAAGCGGAACTTTTTCGGAAATTGCCGAAAAAGGAAAACGGATTCATACGGATATGATCGATCTGAATTGCACTGCGCTTATCCGCATAACGCAAATGACGCTTCCTTATATGAAGATGGGAAGCCGTATTATAAACATGGCAAGTGCGGCGGCGTTTTGTCCGCAGCCTTCTTTTGCTGTTTATGCGGCGTCTAAAGCATGTGTTTTAAGTTTTTCACGTGCTCTGGGACAAGAATTAAGAGAAAAAAAAGCATTTATGTGACGGCAGTTTGTCCGGGACCTGTGGAAACAGAATTTTTCGAGGTGAGCGGAGAATTAAAAAATCCCCTCAAAAAGCTGAATATGGCGGCGGCAAATAAAGTTGTTCATAGAGCTCTTATTGACAGCAGAAAGAAGAAATCTGTTTCTGTATATGGAGCAGGAATAAAAGCGGCAGAAATTATGACAAAACTGCTGCCGGTAAGTCTTATTTTGAAAGCGGAGGAACTATTTGTATCATGAAAAAGACAGAAAAAGGAATGCCGGGATATTTAAATTATAAAAGAAAAATAGAAATCATAAGAACGCTTGCCTATTTTGGCATCGTGATCGCAATATTGCTTCTCGGATATTTTCAGACAGGAACAAAATTAAATCTTCTTACAGTAGTAGCTATTGTCGGATGTCTTCCGGCATCGAAAGCGCTTGTAGGAGTTATTACACGCTTTCCTTATCGTTCGATCGATGGAGAACGAGCGAAAGAAATCGCGTCAAAAACTGATCTTCTGACTGTTTGTTATGATATGGTGATCACGAGCAGAGATCATATAATGCCTGTTGACTGCATTGTGATATCCGGACATAATATTTTCGGATATACCCATTATAATAAAGTAAACACGACAGAACTTGCCGATCATATAAAAACAATTTTAGCACAAAACGGTTACAAAGGATTTCAAATTCGTATATTAAATGAGTATAAGCCGTTTATTACAAGAGCGGAAGGTTTAAATAATATTGCGGCTGTCGAACAGGAAGATACAAAAACAAAAGAAGAAACGGTACGTGGTCTTATTCTAAACATCTCTATGTAAATAAAAAGGAATTAAGTCAAATGAAAGAGATAGAAATCAACTCAAATGAAGCGGGACAGCGATTTGATAAATTTTTAGGAAAATATCTGGATCAGGCTCCGAAAAGTTTTCTCTATAAAATGCTTCGTAAAAAAGAATATTACATTAAACGGGAAAAAGGCTGCGGGAAATGAAATTTTAGCTCTCGGCGATAAGTGAAGTTGTTTTTTTTCGGATGAAACAATTAAAAAATTTTCAAAAACTTCAGAAGAAGTTTTTCGGCCGGTACAGAAAAAAAATACCGCTAAAAGCAAAGTAAAACTGAATGTATTATATGAGGATGAAAATGTGATCTTTCTGAACAAACCGGTCGGAATGCTTTCCCAGAAAGCAAATCGGGAAGATACTTCTCTTGTAGAATATTTAATAGAGTATCTTTTGGATTCAGGGCAGGTAACAAGAGAGGAACTAAAGACTTTTCATCCCGCGGTATGTAACCGGCTCGATCGAAATACGAGCGGGATCGTTGCGGGAGGAAAGACACTGAGCGCGCTTCAGATATTAAATGAGATGTTCCGAACAAGATCATTGGAAAAATATTATTTGTGCCTTGTTTCGGGAAAGATAAAGGACGGACAGAGGATTTGCGGATATTTGAAAAAAAATACAAAAACAAATAAGGTATCTGTCACAAAAAAAAGAGGGAAACAAAAAGCGCTTCCGATTGAAACAGAATATACCCCTCTTTTTGTTTCTGATCATGTAACACTTTTAAAAGTACACCTAATTACGGGAAAAACACATCAGATCCGTGCACATCTGGCAGCGATCGGTCATCCGATCATAGGAGATTATAAATATGGAGATTTTAAAATAAATGAAGCCTATAAGAAAAAATATGGGTTGAAAACACAGCTTCTTCATGCTTATCAGCTTTGTTTTCCGGATGTGGAACTAGTAAAAAATCTGCCAAACAGGCAGATCATTGCGCCTGTTCCCGATTTATTTAAAAAGATCTGTATTGATAAAGGAGTGAACAATAATGGTCTGCATGGAATTCAAGAGGTCTTCGGGGTTCGACCTTTGAAGAACTTATCAATCAGACAAATGAACAATATGAACAGATGAACCTTGCCTTAATACAGAAAATACCGACGCCTATTACTCCTGTAAAAATTGATCAGGGAAGCAGACATATTACGCTTGCATACTTTGATAAAGTAAGTACAGTTGATTACATAGGAGCAGTACAGGGAATTCCCGTATGTTTTGACGCAAAGGAATGTAAGACAGATACGTTTCCTCTTGCAAATGTCCATGAACATCAGATTGAGTTTATGCAAAAGTTTGAAGAACAGGGAGGAATTGCTTTTCTGTTGATTTATTATACGACAAGGGATGAGTTATACTATATGCGGTACAGGCAAATACAAAAATTTTGGGATCGTGCGAAAAACGGCGGCAGAAAAAGTATTCGATTTGATGAATTGGAGTCAAATTGGTTTATGGAACTGAAAAGAGGATATTTTGTCCCTTATCTGGATTGTATACAAAAAGACCTTGACAGAAGGGATTGACAGATTGAACGAAACTTCGTATAATATCCGAAAGAGTTTAACGAATTAGCATAGTAAAGTGAAAGGGGTTTTATTTGCGATGGAACAAAAATTACATACGCCTGAAGGAGTAAGGGATATTTACAGCAGGGAATGTGAAATAAAACTCACACTACAGAAAAAATTAAATCAAGTTCTCCATTTATATGGATATCGCGATATTCAGACTCCGACGTTTGAATATTACGATGTATTTAGAGAAGAGATCGGTTCTACTTCTACACAGGAGTTATACAAATTTTTCGATCGTGAAGGAAATATATTGGCTCTTCGTCCGGACATTACTCCATCGGTTGCAAGGGCGGCGGCTACACTTTTTGATACTGAAGATTTTCCGCTTCGTTTTTGTTATGTCGGAAACACTTTTATCAATCATACAAGCTATCGCGGCAAGTTAAAGGAAAACACACAATTCGGCGCGGAACTAATCGGGCTTGATTCTGTTGAGGCAGATGCGGAGATGATAGCAATGGTTGCAGACGCATTGAAAAAGACGGGACTGGAAGAATTTCAGATTAGTATCGGTCATGTCGATTTTCTCCAAAGTATTTTATCTGCAGCGGAGTTAGACGAGGAAACTGTGGAACGTATACGGGAATTGATCGGAAATCGCAACTTTTTCGGAGCAGAAGAGCTTCTTGAAGAAAAGGATGTAAAAAAAGAAATCAAAGAGGCGTTTGCGATCCTCCCGGAATTAATGGGAACAGAGGATGTTCTGGACAAGGCGCAGCAATTTGCAATCAGCGACAAAGCAAAAGCCGCCATTGAACGACTTCGTCAGATCAATCATCTTCTTTGCCTGTATAATGCTTCGGATCATGTAACTTTTGATCTGAGTATGAGCGGAGGTTATGGTTATTACACCGGAATCGTATTTCGGGCATATACATACGGAACAGGTGATGCGGTTGTAAGAGGCGGAAGATACGATCATCTTCTTGAAAAATTCGGAAAAGAGACTCCGTCTATTGGATTTGCGATCATTGTAGATGAATTGATGAACGCTCTTTCAAGACAGAAAATTTCGGTAGACACGATAAGGCGGAACATCATTGTATATAACGAAGAGACTGAAAGCAATGCGATCATCCTTGCCGGTAATTTTCGGGAAAAGGGACGCTGTATCGAATTGATCAGGCAAAAAGAAGGACAGGATAAATCGCTGTATGAATCATATGCAAAAAGAAAAAATGCTGCGGCTTTAATCTATCTTTGCGACGATAAAAAGTTGGAAATGACCAATTTGATTACAGGAGAAAAGAAAACGGCAAACATTGCAGAATAATTGCCGTCAGTATAAAAGGAGCAGAATATGAGATATTTGACATTTGCCCTTACAAAAGGAAGGCTCGCAGGAAAAACGATGAAAATGCTTGAGAGTCTTGGTATTACTTGTGAGGAGATGAAAGAAAAAGATTCACGAAAACTGATTTTTACAAATGAAGAATTAAAACTGAAATTCTTTCTTGCAAAAGGCCCGGACGTACCGACATATGTAGAATACGGAGCGGCTGATATAGGAGTTGTCGGAAGGGATACGATTATTGAAGAAGGACGAAAAGTCCACGAAGTCTTAGATCTCGGTTTCGGAAAATGCAAAATGTGCGTCTGCGGACGTCAGGAGACAAAAGAACTTCTGAATCGTCATGAATTAATCCGGGTTGCGACAAAATACCCTAAAATTGCAAAGGATTATTTTTATAATAAGAAGCATCAGACAGTCGAACTGATCAAAATGAATGGTTCTATCGAACTTGCTCCGATTGTTGGTTTGTCAGAGGTGATTGTTGATATTGTAGAAACAGGAACGACTTTGAACGAGAACGGTCTGGTTGTTCTGGAAGAAGTATGTCCGCTTTCAGCAAGAATGATCGTTAATCCGGTGAGCATGCGTATGGAGAACGATCGGATAAAGAAAATAGTCACAGATTTAAGAGAACTTTTACGAGAGGAGCAATGCGGCCATGCGAATTGAAAAACTGAATCAAACTACGAAAAAAAATCTTTTGGAAGATTTACTCAAAAGAAGTCCGAATAGCTATGAGATGTATGAAGAACAGGTAAAAGCAATCTTAGATAATGTGAAAAAAAGAGGAGATGAAGCCCTTTTTGAATATACAGAAAAAATTCGACGGCTTCTGTCTTGATCAGCAGTCTGTTCTTGTAAAAGAAGAAGAAATTGAAGAAGCTTATACTCAAGTCGACAGAGGATTGATTGAGATAATCAGAAAGGCTTTGAAAAATATTGAGACGTATCATGAAAAACAGAGACAGTACAGTTGGTTTGACAGTAAACCTGACGGAACGATCCTTGGTCAGAAAGTGACGGCTCTCGATCGGGTAGGCGTATATGTGCCGGGAGGGAAAGCTGCATACCCTTCTTCGGTTCTTATGAATATCGTTCCGGCAAAAACAGCGGGAGTAAGAGAAATCATAATGGTTACTCCGCCCGGAAAAGACGGAAAAGTAACTCCCACCACACTTGTTGCGGCAAAAGAAGCCGGAGCGGATAAAATCTATAAAGTCGGAGGCGCGCAGGCGATTGCCGCTCTTGCTTACGGAACGGAAAGCATATCGAAAGTAGATAAGATCGTCGGCCCGGGGAATATTTATGTCGCACTGGCAAAAAAGGCGGTATATGGTCATGTTAGTATTGACTCTATCGCAGGTCCGAGTGAAATACTCGTGCTTGCAGATGAAACGGCGAACCCGCGTTATGTTGCCGCAGATCTTTTGTCTCAGGCGGAACATGATGAAATGGCAAGCGCGATTTTAGTGACAGTAAGTATGGAATTGGCAGAGAAAGTTTCCGAGCAGACAGAACTTTTTATCAGTCAATTATCACGGGGAGAGATTATCAGAAAATCTCTCGATAATTACGGACATATTCTTGTGGCGGATACAATGGATGAGGCGATTGACGCCGCAAATGAAATTGCATCAGAGCACCTTGAAATCATGACTGCATCCCCATTTGAAGTGATGACAAAGATCCGAAATGCAGGCGCTATATTTATCGGGGAAAATTCAAGCGAACCGCTTGGCGATTATTTTGCGGGACCGAATCATGTTCTTCCGACAAACGGAACTGCAAAATTTTTCTCTCCTCTTTCTGTAGATGATTTTATTAAAAAATCAAGTATTATTTCCTACTCAAGGGAAGCACTTGAAAAAATTCATTCGGATATCGAACGGTTTGCCGAAGCTGAACATTTGACAGCTCATGCAAATTCGATAAAGGTTCGTTTTGAATCAGAACGAGGAGAGTAATATTATGAGTGAAAAAAACAAACGTATAGCGGTTTGCACGCGAAAAACAAAAGAGACAGATATCACCTTGTCTGTTAATTTAGACGGTCAGGGGAAAAATAAAATAGATACGGGGATTGCTTTTTTTGATCACATGCTTGACGGATTTGCCAGACATGGACTGTTTGATCTTGAGGTAAAAGTAGACGGAGATCTTGAAGTGGACAGTCATCATACAATAGAAGATGTGGGAATTGTCCTTGGAACAGCAATTAAAAAAGCGCTCGGAGATAAGGCCGGAATTAAAAGATATGGTTATTTTATTCTTCCGATGGATGAAGTGCTTGCTCTTTGTGCAGCAGATCTTTCGGGACGTCCTTATTTTAAGTTTGACGCCGGATTTACAACAGACAAATTAGGGACAATGGATACAGAAATGGTGAAAGAATTTTTCTATGCCGTTTCTTATAGTGCACAGATGAATCTGCATTTGAAAATTTTAGACGGAGGAAATAACCATCATATGGCAGAAGCGCTTTTTAAAGCGTTTGGAAAAGCGCTTGATATGGCAGTGTCTCCGGAGCCTAGAATGACAGAAATATGGTCTACAAAAGGGGCTTTATAACAAACGGCTGACTCAATGCCGTTTCGTACAAATAAAAAATTAGGAGAATAATCATGAGTTATAAAAGACTGACTCCCTGCATTTTTATTGCGGGAGGTAAGGCGGTAAGATGGTTTGACGACCGCACTGTATTGACAGAGGATGTAATTGCGCTTGCTAAGCAATATAATGCAAACGGAGCAGATGAACTGCTTGTATTTGATCTTTCAGATTCTGATGAAGATCATGAAGAATCCATCGATCTGATCAAAAAAATAAACCGGATCATCAGTATTCCGATGGTTGCGGGAGGAAATATACGAAGAGCAGAGGATGTTAAAAAACTTCTTTATGCGGGTGTAAAACGTGCGATGTTGAATTTTTCAAAAAAAGTTTCCATCGATTTAATTAAAGAAGTTTCCTTACGTTTCGGAAAAGAAAAAATAGCAGTATCTTTAAATGATTTTGACACGCTTTTTAAACAACAGCATTTAATAGAACAATATAGTTCTGAGATCGTGTTCATGCACCGTCTTGATCTGAATTCTGTTGTAAATGTAACGGAAATCCCGTGCGTTGTTGTAACAGATACAATGGATGAAAGCGAAATATTGCGGATTTTAAAAAGCAACGGTGTAAAGGGCGTATCCGGAATGTTTATCAGCAGTGTCGATATGGATTTTAACGACTTTAAAGAAGTGTGTATGCGAGCCGGAATTAAAATGACTTCGTTTGAAAGCATGATGGATTTTTCCGAGTTTAAGTTAAATTCTGACGGTCTGATCCCGGTAATCGTACAGGATTACAAGACAAACGAAGTTCTGATGATGGCATATATGAATGAAGAGGCGTTTGATCATACAGTAAAAACAGGTCGTATGACATATTACAGTCGAAGCAGGAATGCACAGTGGGTAAAGGGTGAGACGTCCGGACATTTTCAATATGTGAAGTCATTATCTGTCGATTGTGATAAAGATACTTTACTTGCAAAAGTCGATCAAGTCGGCGCGCCTGCCATACAGGCAACAGATCCTGCTTTTATACAACGATCGTCGGCACTGATTATGATGCAAAAAATCCTCTTCAAGTATTTGAATCCGTATATAATACGATTGTTGACAGAAAGCAGAATCCAAAAGAGGGTTCCTATACAAATTATCTGTTTGAAAAAGGAATTGATAAAATTTTAAAGAAGGTAGGAGAAGAAGCTACAGAAATCGTTATTGCAGCAAAAAACCCGAATCCCGAAGAAATTAAATATGAAATTTCGGACTTCCTTTATCATGCGATGGTACTCATGGTAGAACGGGGAGTTACGTGGGAAGATATTACAAGTGAACTGGCAGACAGATAAGGCGATTACGTCTTTAGAAACCGGTATAGAAAAGAATCTAAAAGCATAAGATGTTGTAAAAACAATGTCTTATGCTTTTTTGTATGGCGAAAAACCTTGCGTTTCCCGAAATTTTAACAATCGCTTTCAATTCTGGAATGTATCTTTAGGTTTCGGCGGTTTATCTGCTTTGGAATGCAATACAAAAAATCAAAAGAAGAGAGACAGAGGGGAAAAAACAGTATGAATGATGCTCAGTTAAGAAGAAGAGAACTTCTTCGACAAACGAAACAGCTCTATGGTGAACGTGAAACTGTTCCTCCGATTCATCCTCGTTATGGCAATTTATGTAAAGAACAAGACGAAGGCGGTGAAGAAGCAGGCGGAAGCTTTTATATGCGGCTTGTAATCTGTATTCTCTGTTTCATCTTCTTTGTATATATGGATCAAAATCATGCGGAAGTAGCTAATGTAAACAGTACAAAAATCATAAATGAAATTGAACGGGATGTGGAGCTGGAAGCCGTGAAGGAAGTATGGGAAAATTTTGAATGATAACTATTTATTCAGCTGATTTACCTGAAAATTTATATTAAAACGAAAAGAGTTGTATACAATGCTGACTGCGAAATCATATCTTTTACTTTGGAGTTTTTGTCTAAGAACACCAGCACCGATTGATTCCGATTGACGAAAGATATTTGCTTGAAGTTCTTCCCTAAAATGTATATAATGATGTAGATTGGATGATTCAATCACATAGAAGATGTTTCTGTAATGTTGTATCGTCTTGTATAAATACGAAAAACAACATAAAAAATATCGATTTTTCCCTTTGAAAAGTCCAAAATAGGTTCGTAAGAATTTATAAAATATATACAAAAACAGGAAGGAAATATATGAGAAAGCTTGCTTTAGATGATGAAATATTACTAAGTATCGAAAAACCTGCCCGGTATATCGGGAATGAAGTAAACTCGATAATGAAAAATAAAAATGAGGTGGATATCCGTTTCGCCATGTGTTTTCCGGATGTTTACGAGATCGGCATGTCGCATCTCGGCATTCAGATTTTGTATGATATGTTTAACAGAAGAGACGATGTTTGGTGTGAACGCGTCTATTCTCCGTGGACAGATCTTGATACAATTATGCGTAAAGAGGGAATTCCGCTTTTTGCATTAGAGTCACAAGATCCGATCAGAGAATTTGACTTTTTAGGAATTACGATCCAATTTGAAATGTGCTATACAAATATTTTGCAGATTTTAGAGTTGAGCCAAATTCCTCTGCATTCATGTGACCGCGCGGAAAATGATCCGATTGTGATCGGTGGAGGTCCATGTGTCTATAACCCGGAACCTCTTGCGGAATTTTTCGATTTGTTTTATATCGGAGAAGGCGAAACTGTTTATGATGAACTTTTAGATACATATAAAAAATGTCGGGCAGAGGGAAGTACGAGAACAGAGTTTCTTGAACAGGCGGCCCGCATCGAAGGAATCTATGTGCCGTCATTTTATGATGCCGAATACAACGAGGATGGTACACTTCGATCATTTATACCGAATAATATATGTGCCCCTGCAAGTGTGAAAAAGCAGGTTGTTATGGATGTAACAGATACGGTATATCCGATGAAGCCGGTCGTTCCGTTTATAAAAGCAACTCAAGATCGCGTTGTACTTGAGATTCAAAGGGGATGCACCCGGGGATGCCGTTTTTGCCAGGCGGGAATGATTTATCGTCCCACAAGAGGGCGTAATGTAAAACGTCTGAAAGAGTATGCCAAAACGATGTTGACAAATACAGGACATGAAGAAATCTCACTTAGTTCCTTGAGTTCAAGTGATTATTCTGATTTGAAAGAACTTGTAATGTTTTTGATTGATGAATTCAAAGAAAAAGCAATCAATATTTCATTACCGTCTTTGAGAATCGACGCCTTTTCTTTAGATGTAATGAGTAAGGTTCAGGATATCAGAAAAAGCAGCCTTACATTTGCGCCCGAAGCCGGATCACAGAGAATGAGAAATGTAATCAATAAAGGACTTACCGAAGAAGATATTATGGGTGGCGCAAGTCAGGCTTTTGAAGGAGGATGGACAAAAGTAAAACTGTATTTCATGCTCGGACTTCCTACGGAAACCGAAGAAGATATGAAGGAGATCGCCCATTTATGTGAAAAGGTTGCCCGCAAATATTATGAAATCCCGAAAGATCAAAGAAACGGAAAATGTCAGATTACTGCAAGTTCCTCATTTTTTGTTCCGAAACCGTTTACTCCGTTTCAGTGGGCGCCAATGTGTACCGCTGAAGAATATACGAGACGTGCTCACCTTGTCAATGATGAATTTAAAGCGCAGTTAAATCGGAAAAGCTTAAAATATAATTGGCATGATGCAAATGTAACTGTTTTGGAAGGTATTATGGCAAGAGGTGACAGAAGAATCGGAAAAGTGATTGAAGAAGCTTACAGACTCGGATGCTTATTTGACTCATGGACCGAAAGTTTTCGAGATGATTTATGGGAGAAAGCTTTTTTGAACACGGGAATCGAAAAAGAGTTTTATACGCTTCGTACAAGAGATAAAAACGAACTTTTCCCATGGGATTTTATCGATACCGGGGTCAGTCGAAAATTTCTCAGAAAGGAATGGGAACGGGCAATGAATGCTGAGGTGACACCGAATTGTCGGGAACACTGTTCAGGATGCGGCGCATCAAAATTCGGAGGAGGTGTCTGTTATGAAGGCAAGAATTAAATTCAGAAAATACGGAGCGCTTCGTTTTATCGGACATCTTGATGTAATGCGCTTCTTCCAAAAAGTAATGCGCAGGGCTGAAATACCGATCGCCTTTACAGGAGGGTACAGTCCGCATATGATCATGTCGTTTGCGAGTCCTCTTGGAATCGGTCTCACAAGTGACGGGGAATATTTTGATATTGAACTGACTGAAGCGATCGACAGTAAAACGGCTGTAAAACGTATGAATGAAGTCAGTATAGAAGGAATTGAAATAATTAGTTTCAGAAAAATTCCGGATGATAAAAAACAGACGGGAATGACGATCCTTGCAGGGGCAGATTATCTCGTCTCTGTCAGAAAAGGAGCACTGCCTTCTGACTGGAAAGAACAGTTTTCCAAGTTTATGTCTCAACCGGAAATTCAAGTTATCAAACAGACGAAAAGAAGCGAGAGAATGGTTGACATACGTGCCCTTATCGATTCATGGGAGATTCGTGATGAACAGATCTATCTTCTTCTTGCAGCGGGAAGTTCGGAAAATTTAAAACCGGATCTTGTGATGGAAACATTTTTAAAATATGCAAATATTTCAGATGATGTACGATTTTTTTTTATCATCGCCTTGAGATGTATGCAGATGAAAGCGGCAACGGAAGGAAGCTCATTCCTCTTGAAAATCTCGGAGAAGAAATCTGTATGAATTCAAAGACAGACCTGTAGTAAATCTGTAATGACATGGGAAGGATTTTGGTTTGAAACGAAAAATACTAATAGAAAAAAGCAAAAATAAAATACGGACATACCTTATTGAAGATGATGATATTGTTGAAATACATACCAGTATCAATGAAGAGCAAGTACCTCCGGGGAAACTAGGGGATATTTACATCGGGAAAGTGCAGAATATTGTCCAAAATATCGGTGCGGCATTTATAGAAATTACAAAAGGAGTAAACTGTTATTTTGATTTGAAAGATGCAGAAAACGCATATTTTACCCATAAATCCGGGAAAAAACCACTTTGTATCGGCGATGAACTTGTCGTACAGATCAGCCGGGAAGCGGTAAAAACGAAAGCGCCTACTGTAACTTCTCATTTAAGCTTCACGGGAAGATATGCCGTCTTAACTCATGGAAACACCCGGATCGGCGTATCTTCAAAAATTCCACGGGCGCTTCGGGATGAATTCAAAGACCGCCTGTCACGTATGAAAAATGAACAGTTCGGCATCATTATACGGACAAATGCAAAAGGCGTACCGTTTCAGGAGGTCGAAGACGAAATTGAACGTCTGAAAGAAGAATATAAAAAGTTGTTAAATACAGCATTGTCAAGAGTTGCTTTTTCACGTTTGAAATCGGCTCCTCCGACGTATATATCAGACTTAAAAAACGTATACATGGAAGGAATGGAAGAAATCGTCATAGAAGGAAAAGACTTGTATACGGAAATACAAGAATACTTTCTTACAGAATTTCCTGAAAAAGTAAAACTTCTCAGACTTTATGAGAATCCTGATTTTCCACTTTGCAAATTGTATTCTACAGAAACCGCATTGGAAAAGGCGTTGAAAGAGTTTGTATGGTTGAAAAACGGCGGATATCTTATTATCCAGCCAACGGAAGCTTTGACAGTCATTGACGTAAATTCCGGGAAGATGGCAGTAAAATCGAAAAACAGCGCCGGAGCGATGAAAGTAAACATGGAGGCTGCTCAAGAAGCGGCGAAGCAGATTCGTCTGCGTAATCTGTCAGGAATCATTATTGTAGATTTTGTAAATCTTGAATCAAAAGAAGATACCGGGATATTATTAAAAGAATTCCGAAACTTTTTGTCGAAAGATCCGATTCCGACTACTTTGGTTGACATGACGATGCTCGGACTTGTAGAAATCACAAGAAAAAAAGTAAGAAAACCGCTTTATGAACAGGAAAATTATTTACAAGCAGAGATCGAGGCGTTATAATATTTTACCGAAAGCGCGCTGAAAATTGCGCTTACAAAAATTTTTCTCATTATTCATGAGAAGAGAAATGGATCGATAAATAAAAGCAGCGAAAAAGCGCTGCGTGAGTTCTACATTTGGAGGAAAGAAGATTGAAAAAAGTAGTAAAATTCGGGGAAGTTCTCTGGCAAATGCAGATCAGTTCAAAAAAGGTCGGAGCGATCATTACAGCAGATGATACAAGACGGTATGTTGTTCCGTCTGCGCCGGGAAAACGATTTCCAAAAGATACAAAAGTAACAGATATGCTCTATGCCTGTTATGAAAGTGCAGCCAACGGAGAAGATTTTTCAGAACAGCTTGATAATATTCACGCAAGATATCAGGAGATTATTGATGGATTGAATCTCGATTTTTCTCTTGATCTTGATTTTGTACAAATTAAAGAAAATTTCAGTAACAAGGCGGGAGCTGACTATGCCTTCCCAGAGGAGAATGTTTAAACGGAAAGATCATGGCTGCTTACCTCGGCTTTGAGTTTGTGGATGCTGCCGAAGTTGTCCGTTTTAATGATGACGGTTCTTTCAATGATGAAGTTACGAATACTCTTTTATCCGAGCGGCTTCAGGATTGTAAAACAGCTGTAATTCCGGGATTTTACGGAGCAAAAAAAGATGGAACGATCGTAACTTTTTCAAGAGGCGGATCAGATATTACGGGATCTCTTGTAGCTTTGGCAGTACAGGCGGATCTGTATGAAAACTGGACGGATGTTTCCGGATTTTTGATCGCGGATCCCCGCATTGTAAAAAATCCGAAATCAATCGAAACAATTACTTATAAAGAACTTCGTGAACTTTCATATATGGGAGCGAGCGTGCTCCACGAGGATGCGATCTTTCCTGTAAGAAAAGCGGGGATTCCGATCAATATCCGGAACACAAATGCACCGCAGGATAAAGGAACATTAATTGTTGAAGGAACATGTCGTCAGCCGAAATATACGATTACCGGAATTGCAGGAACAGATGGATTTGTAGCAATCACAGTCGAAAAAGCAATGATGAATTCGGAAGTCGGATTTTGTCGGAAAGTTCTGCAGGTATTTGAAGATAACGGAGTTTCTATCGAACATATGCCATCGGGTATTGATACAATGTCGATTTTCGTAAACAAAGATGTCTTTGAGGAAAAAGAACAGAAAATCTTAGCGGATATCCATAAAGCGGTAAATCCGGATCATATCGAACTGGAGTCTAATCTTGCGCTTATTGCCGTAGTAGGACGCGGTATGAAATCAACAAGAGGAACTGCCGGCCGCATTTTCTCCGCACTTGCCCACGCACATATCAATGTCAAAATGATCGATCAGGGATCAAGTGAATTGAATATCATTATCGGAGTCAGACATGATGATTTTAAAAATGTGATCCGTGCGTTATATGAAATTTTTGTCCTTACCCAGATATAAAAATCTATATCCGTTTGTTTTTATTGGATTACCATTATAGGAAGAATATATCAAGAAAAATTTGTTAAAAAACCGCATAAGATCTATACTCAATAAACGCATCATTTTGATGCGTTTATGTGTGGAAAGGGAAATATACAATGAATATCTTATTCTTTTTAAAACCAAAAAGCGAAGTGGCTTATGTTCACGACTATGGCACTTTAAGACAGGTTCTTGAGACAATGGAGTATCATAAATATGCATCTATCCCAATGCTGAATAAATCGGGCGAATATGTCGGAACAATTACGGAAGGAGATCTTCTTTGGGGAATCAAAAGATATACGAATCTGAATTTGAAAGAGGCGGAAAATATATTTATACAAGATTTTCCACGAAAAGTAGATTATGTAGCCGTATCAATTAATTCAGATATGGAAGATCTTCTGCAAAAAGCAATGAATCAGAATTTTGTTCCTGTCGTAGACGACCAGAAGAAATTTATCGGAATTGTTACAAGAAAGAGTATTATGGAATATTGTTACGAAAAATTAAAAAATTTACCGGAAGACTATTGACTTGTTCCGGAATGATATGTTATATTCTAACAGTATGCCGCACAATGAGGTTCAAGTTCTGTAAAACAGACACCGTAATTGGCGAGTAATGATAATAGGAGGTGCTATATGTACGCGATTATAGCAACAGGTGGTAAACAGTACAAAGTAGCTGAAGGCGATATCATTAAAGTAGAAAAACTTGGTGTTGAGGCCGGAGAAACTTATACATTCGACCAGGTGCTCGCAGTAAACAGCGATAAGCTTGTCGTAGGTAATCCTACAGTAGAAGGAGCTACAGTTACAGCATCCGTAATCGGTGACGGAAAAGCGAAAAAAGTTGTTGTTTACAAGTATAAGAGAAAAACAGGATACCACAAGAAAAACGGACATAGACAGCAGTATACAGCTGTTAAGATCGACAAGATCAACGCATAATAACTTTTGTTATGATTGAGGTAACCGTTTATAAGACCATGCGGCATGAATATGCAGGGTTTGATATGTCCGGACATGCTGGATATGACGATATCGGAAAAGATATCGTATGCGCAGCGGTTTCGGTACTTGTCATTAATACACTGAATTCAATCGAGCGTTTTACGGATGATAAGACAAGTTGTGTTTCTGATGAAAACAGCGGAACTGTTGAATTTCGTTTCAAAGATCATCCATCGCATGACGCCGCACTATTGCTGGATTCCATGATTCTTGGTCTGGAAGATATAGAAGACAGTGAAGAGTATGAATCATACATTGACATTATTTTCAAGGAGGTGTAAGTACCATGATGAAAATGAATCTTCAGTTTTTTGCTCATAAAAAAGGAGTAGGTTCTACAAAGAACGGACGTGATTCCGAGTCTAAGAGACTGGGCGCCAAAAGAGCAGACGGACAGTTTGTAAAAGCTGGAAACATCCTTTACAGACAGCGTGGAACTAAGATCCATCCGGGTCTGAACGTAGGACGCGGAGGAGATGACACTTTGTTCGCTCTCGTAGACGGTGTAGTAAGATATGAAAGAAAAGGAAGAGATAAGAAACAGGTTTCTATCTATCCGGTAGCTGAATAATCGGACTTGACGAAAAGTCTTGCCGGAACTTTTCACTCGTATAACAGGCAGTATAAGCCCCAGACTTTTTGTCTGGGGCTTTTGTTTCTATACATGAGATAAACTTTTAATGAAGTTTTTCGGTAACAATTATCATTTGATTCTTCCTGATATACAAAGCAGGAAAGATAAAGGAGAAATTATGTTTGCAGACAGAGCGAAAATATATATCCGTTCCGGCAAGGGCGGAGACGGACATTGCAGTTTCAGAAGAGAACTCTATGTACCGAACGGCGGACCCGACGGCGGAGACGGAGGACGCGGAGGAGATTTAATCTTTGCAATCGATGAAGGATTAAATACGCTTGTAGATTACCGCCATAAACGAAAATATGCGGCAGGAGACGGAGAACCGGGCGGAAAACGGCGATGCCACGGAAAAGACGGGAAAGATCTTATCCTTTATGTTCCGGAGGGAACAGTGATCAAAGAAGCTGTGACAGGGAAAGTTATTGCCGATATGTCCGGCGATAACCGCAGACAGGTTGTATTAAAAGGCGGAAAAGGAGGACTTGGAAACCAACATTTCGCCACATCGACAATGCAGGTTCCGAAATATGCACAGCCGGGACAACCTGCAAGGGAATTGGAAGTAAAACTTGAATTGAAAGTAATCGCAGATGTGGGACTGATCGGATTCCCGAATGTAGGAAAGTCTACTTTACTTTCCCGTGTGACAAACGCGGAACCCAAAATTGCCAATTACCATTTTACAACATTAAATCCGAATCTGGGTGTAGTAGATCTTGAAGGTGCAAAAGGTTTTGTGATGGCAGACATTCCGGGACTGATCGAAGGAGCGTCTGAAGGCATCGGATTAGGTCATGAGTTTTTACGTCACATCGGAAGAACAAAATTGATGATCCATGTTGTTGATGCCGCAGGCACAGAAGGCAGAGATCCGATTGATGACATTTATAAGATTAATGCGGAATTGGAAGCGTATAATCCCGAAATCGCAAAACGTCCTCAAGTGATCGCCGCAAATAAGACTGATCTTATTTTTGAGGCTGATGAAGATCCTACAGAACGTTTGAAAAAGGAATTTGAGCCGAAGGGCATCAAAGTTTTTCCTATTTCGGGAGTTACGGGAAAAGGTATCTCCGAACTGCTTTATTATGTCAGCGCTCAGTTAGAAACGATGGATCGCAAGACTGTTGTTTTTGAGCAGGAATATTTCCCTGAAGACGAACTTATCTACGAGGAACTTCCGTATACTGTAGAACTGGAAGACGGTATGTATATAGTCGAAGGTCCCAAAATCGAAAAAATGCTTGGATATACAAATCTTGATTCTGAAAAAGGATTTGCTTTCTTTCAGAAGTTTTTGAAAGAAACGGGAATCCTTGATGAGTTAGAAGCAAAAGGAATACAAGAAGGTGATACGGTGAAAATGTATGGTCTTCAATTTGATTATTACAAATGATTTTTTTAAACAAGAGTGTTCACGAAAAAATATTCTTAAAAGGAAGGAGATAAATATGACTACAAAACAAAGAGCTTATCTGAAAAGTCTCGCGATGAAAATCGAACCTATTTTTCAGATTGGAAAATCAAGTATGAGTCCGGGACTGACAGAGGCTTTTCAGAAGCTTTAGAAGCGCGTGAACTCATTAAGATCAGCGTGCTTAATAACTGCGGGGATGATCCGAGAGAATTGGCTGAGATCATCGCAGGAAGAACACGTTCTCAAGTTGTACAGGTGATCGGTAAAAAAATCGTTTTATACCGTGAAGGAAAAGATGATAAGAAAAAGATCATCCTGCCATTATGAGAATAGGAGTCATGGGCGGAACATTTGATCCGATTCATATCGGACACTTGCTTCTCGCAGAGTTTGCTTATGAAGATTTTAAGTTAGATGAAATCTGGTTTCTTCCGAATGGAAATCCGCCCCACAAGAAAACGGACGAAAGTAAAAAAGCTCTTGCACATCGAATTAAAATGATCGAACTTGCGATCAGTGATATGCCTCATTTTAAAATAGATCTTTCCGAAGCCGAAACAGATGTACATTCGTATACTTACAGTACTATGCAGAAATTTAATCGCATGTATCCCGAATGTGAATTCTATTTTATTTTGGGCGCAGATTCACTCTTTGCAATCGAAGAGTGGAGATATTTTAAGGAGATTTTTCCGACATGTACAATTCTTGCCGCTATGAGAGATGATAAGGATGTTCGTACAATGCAGGAACAGATCTCTTATCTCAAAGAGCGCTATGGCGCAAAAATCGAATTGCTCAGAGCGCCTCTTTTGGAAATCTCATCAACGACTATAAGAAAGCGAGCGGCAATGAGACGCGGCATCCGTTATATCGTTCCCGATTCTGTTTCAAATTATATAAAAGAACATGAACTTTATCAAACAAACGAATTCTTATAACGGATATATCTGTATCCCTCCTCAATCGAATACAGATAAGCAGTACGCATAATAAGAAGGGGTAGGAATAAAAATGAAAGAAGAACTGCTTCATATAAAAAAGGAATTATCAAAAAAGTTAAAAAAAGAACGTTTCGAGCATACAGTCGGCGTTATGTATACATCTGCTTCGTTAGCTATGCGTTACGGGGCAAACATCGAAAAGGCAATGACTGCCGGACTGCTTCATGATTGCGGAAAATATTGTTCCGCAAAAGAGCAGTTAAAATTGTGTGAAAAATATAAAATAACGCTGACTGATTTAGAACACTCCATGCCTGCGCTGATCCATGCAAAACTGGGCGCTTATCTGGCTGAAAATGAATATGGCATTAAAGATAGGGAAGTGCTCGATGCTATCACTTATCATACGACCGGAAGACCGGAAATGACAATGTTGGAAAAAATTCTTTATATTGCAGATTATATTGAACCCAATCGGAGGGAAATTCCGGGACTTTCTAAAATTCGACAAATAGTATTTCAAAATATCGATCAGGCAATCTGTTTGTCTTCCGAACGAACTATACGTTATCTGGAAGATAACGGGAATAAAATTGATCCTATGACAATAAAAACTTATGAGTTTTACGGAGGAAAGTTATGACTCAGTCAAAAAAAATGGCACGTATCGCCTATGATGCATTGAATGAAAAAAAAGGTGAAGATATTAAAATCATAGATATTGCAGAAGTATCTACTCTTGGCGATTACTTTGTAATTGCTAACGGAAACAGCTCAAGTCAGGTGACAGCTCTTGTCGACAACGTGGAAGAAGAAATGCATAAAGCAGGATTCTCTCTTCGTCAGAGAGAAGGGCGCGCATCGGGAAGTTGGATACTGCTTGATTTCGGAGATGTGATCATTCACGTGTTTGATAAAGAAAGCAGAGATTTTTATAACATTGAACGTGCATGGAAAGACGGAAAAGAAATCACGGTAAAAGATCTCGATTAATTCAGCAGATTTCTGAAAATCTTAAAATGAAATCCTAAATACGCAGATTTTCTTGACAAGTAAACTTGGTATGATATAATTAAATCAACAAGTAAACTTGGCAAGATGGGAGGTATTATTATGGATAAAGAATCTGTTTTACAAAAAAGAAATCGTGCAGAGCACAGTTCGCTTCTCATCGTTTCAGCCGGGTTTTTGCTTTTGTGCACTTGTGAAGTGTTCGGAATTATTACCGGCAAACTCTGGATCGGACAAAGGGAAATTGTTTTTGGCGGAACACTCTTTTTCATCATGTTTTTAAGTCAGTTTGCTTTGAATTTAAAGTATTATTTGATTGATAAAAAGAAATGGCGGATTGCCGAGGGGATTTTACTGATCTTTTGTATCGGACTTACGATTTTCAGAATTTTGAATCCCGGACACTATCTTATGGAATTTCTTTAAGGTGAATTATGGAAAATGAATTAGTTTTAAAAAATAACTTAAAAGAGGCGCGTGCCAAGAAACAGATTTCACAAAGAGAGCTTGCAGAAATGGTAGGAGTATCCCGCAATACGATCAGCTCGATTGAAACAGGACAGTTTAATCCGACTGCAAAACTGGCGCTGATTATATGTATTGCATTGGATAAAAAATTTGAAGAATTATTTTATTTCTGATTGTTTTCAGATAAGAGTCGATTTCTTTTGGAAACCGGCTCTTTTTGTAACGGTGATAAACAGAAGTCCGGGTGACGGATCCGCAACTTCGATGACCGCTTACAATCCCGGAATGCGCCTTTGAACACTTCCGGTGACGTATTGATACAATTAATCATATAGCAATAATGGAGGTAAAAGATGCTAAGAATCAGTCAGCTAAAGCTCCCTGTGGAGCATACAGAAGCACAATTAAAAAAGAAACTTCTGAAAACAGCTCATATAAAAGAGCAGGATCTGAAGCAGTTTTTTATTAGAAAACGATCTGTTGACGGCCGGAAAAAACCGGAACTTTACTACGTATACACAGTTGATCTTATCGTTGCAAATGAAGAGCATGTAAAAAAAATTTCCAAAGGGAAATTACAAACTGTTCAAGAAAAAAACTATCATATTCCCGAACACGGCGCCAAAAAGCTCCGGAAAAGACCTGTTGTTATAGGAAGTGGACCGGCGGGCCTGTTTTGCGCGTATTTACTTGCCTTTGAAGGATACGAACCTCTTGTGATCGAGCGGGGCGCGCCTGTGAGAGAACGCCAAAAGGTTGTAGAACAATTTTGGAAAGACGGCATATTAAATACTGCCTCAAACGTACAGTTTGGAGAGGGTGGTGCAGGCACTTTTTCAGACGGGAAATTAAATACTCTTGTCAAAGATAAATTCGGACGAAATCGTTTCGTACTAGAAACATTTGTAAAATTCGGAGCCCCGGAAGAAATTTTATGGGAAAGCAAGCCTCATATAGGAACAGATATTTTAATCGAAGTGGTAGAAAGAATGCGAGAAGAAATTATCCGACTCGGTGGGGAATTCCTTTTTCATTCGCAGGTAACAGATATCCTTCCTAAAGAAAACTGTCTGATCGTAAACGGATGCCATCGGATAGAAACCGACGCTGCTGTCTTTGCCGTCGGACACAGTGCAAGAGATACATTTCAAATGCTTTTTGACCGGAATGTTGCAATGAAATCTAAATCATTTGCCATAGGTGTCCGCGCGGAACACAGACAGGATATGATAGATGAGGCGATGTATGGCAGAAAAGAAAGAGGCCCGCTTGGCGCCGCAGCATATAAACTGACAGCACAGCTTGAAAACGGAAGAGGAGTATACACGTTTTGTATGTGTCCCGGCGGATATGTTGTCAATGCGTCGTCCGAGCAAGGACGTCTAGCCGTTAACGGCATGAGTTATCATGACAGAGCCGGAGAAAATGCAAACAGCGCTGTGATCGTTACCGTAACAAAAGACGATTATGGATCTGATCATCCTCTTGCCGGGATGGAATTTCAAAGACGGCTCGAAAAAAAGGCATGGGAAGAAGGCGGCGGCAATGTTCCGATACAACGATTTGCCGATTTCTGCACAGGGACAATATCAGTAAAGACAGGAAATGTTACTCCGAACATAAAAGGGAAATATGTATTTGGCAATGTGCGCAATATATTTCCTCCGGAACTTGCAGAATCGATTGAATCGGGGATTCGTGCGATGGGGAAAAAGATCAAAGACTTCGATCATGATGACGTCATACTTTCCGGTGTAGAAAGCAGAACATCTTCACCTGTAAAAATATTCAGAAAAGAAGACTTTACTTCTTCTTTTCCCTGGATTTACCCGTGCGGTGAAGGAGCCGGATATGCAGGCGGCATTACTTCTGCGGCTATGGACGGCATGAAAGTTGCGGAAGCGATTATAAAAACCTTCTCTGCTCCCGATAGTGTCTGAATCTTCACAGAATTTTAAGGAACAATCTCTATACACATTTTTTAAATTGTGCTAAAATATATCGTTGTATTGTATCATCGCACTGATTATAAAGTGAGAAAATGGAAAAAATCAATACGATCAAAGAAATGTACAAAGAAGATCGTCCCTATGAAAAATGTGAAAAATTCGGAGCAGAGAATCTGACAGACACAGAACTTCTCGCAATTTTGATACGCACAGGGACAAAAGGGGAAAATTCATTAGAACTTTCACGAAAGCTTCTCTACAAAAACGGCTTTCATAATGGACTGGCAGGGATACACAAATGGTCTCTCGACGAATTGATACAGATTAAGGGGATCGGGAAAGTAAAAGCAATCCAGCTTGTATGTCTGTCAGAACTTTCAAAACGGCTGGCACGTACAAGCACAGTCGGAAAACTTGATTTTTCATCCCCGCGCACGATCGCCGATTATTACATGGAAGATATGCGTCACAGGACGAGAGAAATATTAAAATTAATCTTTTTAAATACACGCTGCAGATTAATAGGGGAGTGTAATGTTTCGGAAGGAACGATAGACAGTGCACTTGTATCTCCGAGGGAATTGTTTATCGAAGCATTCAAAAGAAACGCCTACGGAATCATACTGCTTCATAATCATCCCGGCGGAGATCCCACTCCGAGCAGAGAAGATGTAATGATAACAAGAAGAATTTATGAAGCCGGGGAACTGCTTGGCATCCGCCTTTTCGATCATATCGTTATCGGTGATAACTGTTTTGTAAGTATGAAAGAAAAAGGGTTTTTCGGAAAATAGCATACTGCGCAATATAAGATTGAAGTATACAGTTTTTATTAAGGGAGAGTATTTTATTTAAAGTAAGGGTTGGTTAATATGTTTGGAAATATATACGGACTTGATCTCGGCACATATGAGATCAAAGTATTTGATAAAAAGCAGGATAAGATTTGTCGGGAGAGAGACGTTATTGCAATTAAAAATAAAAAAAATATTTTTGCGATCGGTGACAAAGCATATGAAATGTACGAGAAGGCTCCTGATGATATCGAAGTTGTCTTTCCGATGAAAAGCGGTGTGATCGCCCGTTTTGATAATATGCAGACATTGCTCGGTACTTTGTTAAGAACAAAAAAACGTTCAGTCTGGGGATCGGAATACGTTGTTGCCGTTCCTACAGATGTTACGGAAGTTGAAAAAAAAGCTTTTTGCGACTTGGTTCTGCATTCAGAGGCAAAAGCAAAATCAGTCCGTATTGTCGAAAGAGGACTGGCTGATGCAGTCGGTTTAGGCATTGATATTTTTAGAGAAAAGGGAATTTTTATTGCAAACTTCGGTGGCGGTATTACAGAATTATCAGTTCTTTCATCCGGCGGACTTGTCTTAAACCGTCTTTTAAAAATAGGCGGTGATGATTTCGATTCTGCGATCACAGGACTTGTACGTCATAATAAAGAATTTCTCATAGGAAAGACAACTGCTGAAATGCTTCGTAAAAAATTCGGGGTTTTTGAGCAAAGCACAAACAGTACGATTACCGTGTCAGGAAGAGATCTTGTGACCGGTGTTCCTTCGCAGACCGATGTATCTATAGGAATTGTCCGCGCTGCAATAAAAGACCCCCTTGATGAATGCGTCCGTGCGATTAAACTAATGTTAGATAGAACGCCTCCGGATGTAAGAAGGGCAATCGAAGAAAAAGGAATTTATCTTACCGGAGGACTGACAAATTTAAAAGGACTTCCTACATACATAAGAGAACGTGTCGGTCTTCCTGTTACAACTGTTGACGAACCCGAATTATGTGCTGTGAAAGGACTTCAAAAGATCATTTTGGACAAGGAGTATTATAAAAAGCTCACTTATTCGATGTTAGACGAAGATTATAGGTGGTTAAGGTAATGAAAAAGAAAAATCAAATGTCTCATACAAACAGATATATCCTGCTTGGGCTTTCCATATTTTGTGTGCTTATGATGGTGCTTTCCTCTTTCTCTGACAAAGTCGGCGGTCCGTTTAAGACGGTTGCAAATGTTACGGTAATCCCACTCCAACAAGGGATGAATCAGATCGGTGGCTGGATGGGAGATATGAAAGACAATTTCTCAACGATGAAACAACTAAAATCAGAAAATAAAAAACTGAGGGAACAAGTTGATGCTTTGACAACAGAAAATAACTATTTACAGGAAGAGCGTTATGAATTTGAACGTCTTCAGGAATTATATAAACTGGATCAGAATTATGCCGAATATGAGAAAACAGCCGCCCATGTGATCGGGAAAGACGCCGGAAACTGGTTCGGTACATTTACAATAGACAAAGGAAGTAAAGACGGTATTGAAGTCAACATGAATGTCCTTGCAGGAAGCGGACTTGTCGGGATCGTAACAGATGTAGGTCCTACCTGGGCAAAAGTACGCTCGATCATCGACGATTCTTCCAATATAAGCGCAATGGCGATTTCTACTTCGGATACATGTATCGTAAGCGGAGATATGGCGCTTATGGGAACAGGTCAGATCGCTTTTTCCCAGATGGAAAACAATGACAATGTAGTCGCTGTAGGCGATCAGATTGTGACGTCTTATATCAGCGATAAGTATCTTCAAGGTATTTTGATCGGTTCGGTCAGTGAAGTAAATGTAGACTCAAATAATCTGACGCGTTCGGGATACATTACACCGGCAGTCGATTTTAAAAATATTCAGGAAGTGCTTGTTATTACGACAACAAAAGCAGAACTTACAGGTGAAAACAAGACAGAATGAGTTTCTTTACAGACGGACATATAAAGAAAGGAATGAAGATTAAAATATGAAAAGAATGAAGGTCAAACGCATTTTTATAACGGCGCTTGTCATTCTCGTGGCATATGTACTTCAGTGTACGGTATTTCCGGTACTTGATATTGCCGGAATCAAGCCGAATCTTCTATTAATCGTCACTGCGTCATTTGGATTTATGAGAGGTTCAAAATCCGGAATGCTCGTCGGATTTTTATCGGGACTTTTGATTGATATACAATTTGGAAAGATGATCGGATTTTACGCTTTGATCTATCTTGTAGTTGGTTTCCTAAATGGCTTGTTTGAGCAGATGTTCTATGACGAAGATATTAAACTTCCCCTGTTTCTTATAGCGGTCAGTGACTTCCTTTATGGAATCACTATATATTTCTTCACATTTCTGCTAAACAGCGATTTTCGTTTTACCTACTATTTAAACCGGATCATCGTTCCTGAGATGATTTACACGATTGTAATAACGCTTGGAGTTTATCCGCTTCTTTTGTTTATCAATCATAAACTTGAAGCCGAAGAAAAAAGGAGTGCAAGTAAATTTGTTTAGAAGAATTATAGATCGAATAAAAGAAGCTGTTGAATATTTGATGAGTTCAAGGTTGATCGTTCTCATTATTGTCTTTTGCCTTACATCTTCGATATTGATCGGACGACTTTTTTATCTTCAGATCGTGCGCGGAGAAGATTACTTGGAAAATTATGAGCTGCAAATAAGAAAGACAAGAACTGTACCCGGAACCAGAGGCAATATTTTTGATCGTAACGGAGAAGTGATTGCTTACAATGAATTGGCTTATTCCGTGACGATCGAGGATATCATCCCTACAGACACTAAAACCGAAGATAAAAACAAAATATTAAATGATACGCTTGACAGTGTGCTTTCGATCGTTGAAGAAAACGGAGACAGTGTGATCGACAATTTCGGAATCATTCTTGATTCATCGGGTAGTTATCAATTCGCCGAGACAAACGAAACATCCAGACTTCGTTTTGTGGCGGATGTGCATGGAAAAAGTTTTATTGATGATCTTACAGAAAAAGAAAAAAATAAGACAGCCGAGCAGATCGTACATTATTTATGCAAACGATACGGATTGGATTATTCCGAACATGATGCCGCATATATTCTGAAAATGGTCAATATGCGTTATGCTATGGGACTGAATAGTTATCAGCAATGGCTTACAACCGTACTTGCTTCCGATGTCAGTGATGCTACGGCAGCGGCTATTATGGAAAATCAGGATTCCCTTCAGGGAGTAGATATTTCTGAGGATTCCCTGCGGCGTTATCCTGACGGTCAATATTTTGCATCGATTATCGGATATACGGGTCAGATATCGCAGGAAGAATATGATGATCTAAGCGATGATGAAAAAAAGAGATATTCTTTGTCGGATATTGTTGGAAAATCAGGCATTGAGCACACGTTCGATAGCGTTCTTCAGGGCGAAAAAGGTAAAACGACATTCTATGTAGATAATCTCGGGAAAGTAACCGATACTGTAAGTATGACAGATCCGAAAGCAGGAAATGACGTCTACCTTACGATCGATAAAAATTTACAGATTTCTGCTTATAAACTTCTGGAAGAAAAACTTGCCGGAATCGTTTTAAGCAAATTAAGCAATGTATTAGACTATGATCCTTCTGCGGAAAAAGATACGAAATATATTAAAATTCCCGTAGGAGATGCATATAATTCATTTATTGCAAATGAGATTATCGATATGAAAAAATTCGGAAGAACAGACGCAAAACCTGCCGAACAGGCTGTCTATAATACGTTTACTCAGAAAAAAGCCGAGATACTTTCCGAATTAATGGCACAGCTTCAGAACGAAAATGCTCCGGCATATAAAGATCTTTCAAAAGAAATGAAAGCTTATATGGACTATATATGCGATACTCTTCTAAAACAAACGACAGGAATCCTGATGTCAGACAAGATCGAAGCAGAAGATGAAACACAAATTGCCTGGGCAACGCAAGAGACAATTAGTTTGAACCGGTATTTAAATTATGCAATCTCCAAAAACTGGATCGATACCTCAAAGTTGGGAGACAGCGCTTATTCGAGTTCTGAAGAGATTTATAGCGGTGTTTTGGCATACCTTGAAGAATATTTAAAGGAAGACAGTAATTTCGACAAACTTCTCTACAAATATCTTATAAAATCAGGAAGTGTCACCGGCGCACAGATCTGTGCGATCGTTTATGAACAAGGCGTACTGCCAATGGATGAGAATGCGTATAACGGTCTTTTAAACGGAACGACAGACGCTTATGGCTGGCTATATGATAAGATTAAAACATTGCAGATTACGCCCGGGCAGCTCGCTTTAGAGCCGTGTTCCGGCGGAATTGTAGTTACAGATCCAAATAGCGGAGATGTTCTGGCATGTGTATCTTATCCGGGATATGACAATAACCGACTTGCAAATACAATGGATTCCGCTTACTACAATCAGCTTAATACCGGACGTGCAAATATTTTCTATAACCGTGCCACACAGGAAAAAACAGCTCCGGGATCAACTTTTAAAATGATCTCGGCCACAGCCGGACTGGAAGAAGGGTATATTGACGCTTACACAACAACATATTGCAGCGGTTCATTTAATACGGTTACTCCGAGTCCAAAATGTTGGATCTATCCGGGAGGTCACGGAGCGTTGAATGTTGTTCAATCATTGCAGCATTCCTGCAACGTCTTTTATTATCAACTGGGATACAATATGGGAATCGATTCCAATGGAAACTATGACAGTGATCTTGGAACAGACAAGTTGAGAAAATATGCGGCTATGTATGGCTTAGACAGGAAATCCGGCGTAGAAATACCGGAAGCTGCACCGCAGATATCTGATGAATATTCGATTCAATCTGCAATCGGACAAGGTACGAACAACTTTACGGTAAGTCAACTGAACCGTTATGTAACCGCAGTTGCAAACAGCGGAACTGTTTATGATCTGACGCTTATCGATAAAACGACAGATGCGGCGGGAAATCTTATTAAAGATTATTCTGCAGAAGTAGACAGTACAATGGATGAAATCAATTCCAGCACATGGGATCTTATTCACCAGGGAATGGAACAGATGGTTGCAAGCTCAACCACTTTTACAGGCCTTGATTTTTCTATGGCGGGAAAAACCGGTACTGCCCAACATAACGAATTGCATGCCGACCATGTATTATTTGTAGGATATGCTCCGGCCGAACAGCCTCAATTATCGATTGCAGTCCGCATTACTTATGGCTATAATTCGGGATATGCATCAGAGATCGGCAGAGATATTGCAAAAGTCTATTTTAATCCTGAAACAGCCGGTGAATTAATTACCGGAAGCGCAGCTAATCTCGGAGAAGGAATTGCAGGAGACTAAAAGACGGGGGAATGACAATGAACAAACTTGTGACCATCAGAAGTAATCGATACGGATTAGATATTGAATTTGATTCCGAAACAGAATTCGATCAACTTCTTGAAGTTCTCGGACAAAAATTCAAACAATCCGGGCGCTTTTTTAAAGATGCACAGATGGCGCTTAGTTTCAGCGGACGCGAACTGACGCGAGCAGAGGAAGATCGTGTTCTTGCCGTCATAAGAGAAAATACACAAATTGAAATTTTGTGTATTATCGAACCAAATGATAAAAATGAGATGATGTACAGAAGCGTAGTAGAACAAAGTCTTTCAGATATCTATAAAAAAGAAGGAATTTTCTACAAGGGGACTTTAAGAAAAAGGCAGATATTAGAGGCAGAAGAAAGTATTGTCATACTAGGTGATGTAGAACTTGGTGCAAAAGTAATTGCAAAAGGCAGTGTGATCATAATCGGTACGTTATATGGATCTGTCTGTGCCGGAGCATCCGGCGATACGTCGGCGTATGTCGTAGCACTTTCTATGCAGCCTAAATATCTCAGCATCGGAGATATCGTAGCAAAACGTCAGATCATTTATCAGGAGAGCTTAAATATTAAAGGCCCCAAAATCGCCGTGATCGACGGAAACCGTATCTATCTTGATCCCCTTACGGATTGAGACAGGACATATGTAGGAGGAAAAGCATCATGGGAGAAGTAATTGTCATTACATCAGGAAAAGGCGGAGTCGGTAAAACGACAACGACAGCAAATATCGGAATCGGTCTAGCAAAACTCGGGAAAAAAGTTATAGTGATTGACACAGACCTCGGCCTTAGAAATCTGGATGTCGTATTAGGGCTGGAGAATAGGATCATTTATAATATCGTGGATGTCATAAACGGCAACTGCCGGTTAAAACAGGCATTGATAAAAGATACTCAGTTTCCGGAGCTTTGCCTGCTTCCATCTGCCCAAACGAAAGATAAGTCTGCGGTTTCCCCGGAACAGATGAAAAAACTTATCGAAGATATTCGGAGTGATTTTGATTTTGTTTTACTGGATTGCCCAGCGGGGATCGAACAAGGATTCCAAAATGCAATAGCAGGCGCTGAACATGCTGTTGTTGTCACGACCCCGGAAGTTTCTGCCATTCGGGATGCCGACCGCATTATCGGACTTCTGGAAGCGTCGGGTATTCGCAAAACAGATCTTTTGATTAATCGGCTGCGGATCGATATGGTCAAGAGAGGCGATATGATGTCCGTAGACGATGTCACCGAAATCCTTGCCGTAAATCTCCTCGGAGTAATTCCCGACGATGAACAAGTCGTTATTGCAACTAACAGAGGAGAAGCCGTTGCCGGAGAAGAATGTCTGGCCGGAAGATCCTACATGGATATCTGCCGCAGACTGACAGGAGAAGACGTTCCGGTCAACGACTATTCAAAATCAGAAGGTTTCTTCGGAAAAATAGCGCAATTTTTTCATAGAAATCAGGAGGAAAACCGATGAGTGTTCATTCAGTTTCGATCGCCAAATACCGGCTGAAGAATCTGCTTGCCGCAGACAATGCACTGTACGGCAGATTTGACGGAACAAATGAAAAATGACTTATATCATGCGGTTTCAAAATATACGGAAATCAATCCCGCATATTTTTCAATCGATATTACACGCAGCGATATACATATAAAATACATGGGAGAAGATCGTTGAAATTTTTAATCAATCATATTAAACAGCAATATCATATAAAAGATTATAAATTCGGACTTATTATTTCAGTAGTTGCAATTTCTGTCATCGGTATCATGATGGTCGGAAGCGCTAAACCGGATTTTATGACAAAACAGATCATGGGGGTGATCCTTGGGTTCGGAGCAATGGTTGTTGTCTCTTTGATCGACTATAAATGGATCATGAATTTTTATTGGATACTTTATGTTATAAATTTGATTCTTTTGATCGCAGTAAAAATTCCAGGATTAGGTCATTCGGCAAACGGGGCGCAAAGATGGATCAACCTCGGGTTTATGCAGCTTCAGCCTTCCGACTTGACAAAAATACTTCTTATTATTTTTTTTGCCAGATTTTTTTCTGACAGAGAGCTTAAGATCAGCAGCCCCAAAGTAATCATTCAGTCTGTTGCGCTGCTTATTCCGTCGCTCATCCTTATTGTGACACAGCCGAATCTTTCCACTACAATCTGTATCGCAGCGCTTTTTTGTGCTCTCATTTTTCTGGCAGGATTAAATTACAAATTTGTCGGAACAGTTCTTGCGATTACGATTCCTGCCGTTGCGATCTTTCTTGCCGTTGCGGTGCAGCCGAATCAGCCTTTTTTGCATGACTACCAGCAGGATCGTATTCTTGCCTGGTTAGAGCCGGAAAAATATGCGGATGATGAATCATATCAACAGTTAAACTCTGTTATGGCAATCGGTTCGGGTCAGCTTTCGGGAAAAGGATACAATAACGATGCCACAACTTCAGTTAAAAACGGAAATTTTGTTTCCGAACCGCAAACAGATTTTATTTTTGCAATTATCGGAGAAGAATTAGGATTTGTGGGTTGTTGCGGAGTCATATTTTTGTTATTATTAATTGTAATACAATGTATCTTAATAGGTTTAAAAGCGAAAGATACGGGAGGACGCATTATCTGCGGCGGCGTAGCCGCACTGATTGGCATTCAAAGTTTCATCAATATCAGTGTGGCAACTTTGATTCTTCCGAACACAGGTCTTTCGCTTCCCTTTGTCAGCTACGGACTTACATCCGTCGTATGTTTCTTTATGGGAATCGGACTCGTTTTAAATGTCGGATTACAGCCTAATAAGTATCAATAAGGAGAATGACAGCTATGAATATCGGATTGATCGCGCATGACGCAAAGAAAAAATTAATGCAGAATTTTTGTATCGCTTATCGTGGAATACTCAGCAAACACAGTTTGTATGCAACGGAAACTACAGGAGCACTGATCGAGAGCGTAACAAACCTTAATATCCATAAATTTCTTCCGGGACATCTCGGTGGAATCCAACAGCTTTCCTCTCAGATTGAAAGCAATCAAATTGATTTGTTTATCTTTTTCAGAGATCCGCTTACTCCACGCTCTCACGAGCCGAGCGTAAGTGATATTGTAAAAATGTGTGATATGTACAATATTCCGGCAGCTACAAATATCGCAACTGCCGAAGCTCTTATACTGGCACTTGACAGAGGAGACTTAGATTGGCGTGAAATGTACAAATAATACATCTAATACATCAAAAAATAAATGGTAGGAATAAAATGAAGGGAAATCATTATTCAGATAACAGGCGCAGACGCCGAAAACCTATTTACGTAAAAAAAAGACGGCGCCGAAAACGAACTTCTACAGTAATTGCGGTTCTTCTGATCTGTCTTATACTAATTGCAGGCGCAGGCGCTGTCGGATTTTTCATATTGCAGGAATATTCAAAAGATCATATCCGGCAATATGAGTTTGCATCATATAATAAAAAGCAATACACAGGAGAACTTTTCGCTGAAGATCTCTGTGTTGCTTCAGAAGATGTATCTCTTGACGGCGTTGAAGCAGATCCGGGATTTCACGGTGAAGGACTATTCAATATAGCAGATTCTCAGATCAAATACGGATACAAACTGTTTGACAAATTATATCCTGCAAGTACAACGAAAGTTATGACTGCTTATCTTGCTTTAAAATATGGAAATTTGGATGACGTTGTAACGATGAGCGCCACTTCCACGAATTTTAATTGGGATGAGTCTACCTGTGGTCTTTCTGCCGGAGATTCCCTGACTTTGTACGATCTCATATGCGGTCTGCTCTTACAATCCGGAAATGACTGTGCGGCCGCTATTGCGGAGCATATATCGGGAAGCCAGGAAGCTTTTGCCGAATTAATGAATACAGAAGCAAAACAACTTGGAGCGACAGGAACTCACTTTGTAAATCCTCACGGACTTCATGACGAAAATCATTACACAACAACATATGATTTGTATTTAATGTTTAATGAAGCATTAAAGGATCAAGCTTTTCTCGATATTATTTCTATGAACTCATATACGGCAAAAGTTACCTCGGCAGACGGAACTTCGTATACTCCTACATGGCAGGCGACGAATTATTACTCAGCCGGAGAAGCGACGCCGCCTGACGGGATACACGTATACGGAGGAAAAACCGGAACAACCGATCAGGCAGGAAACTGTGTAATTTTATATGAAAAAAACACCGCAGGAGAACCGTATATTTCCGTTATCATGGGCGCTTCTGACAAACCGCTTCTTTACGAAGAAATGAACGAACTGCTTGATGCAGGAATGAAATAGATCCCCGAAAGTGTCAAAAGACATCTTTCGGAATCGCAAACGATGCAAGTTTTCGGACAAATCTGAACTTTGATCTGCCGCCGTTATAAAAAATACAACACCCCGTAAAAATGAAATTTCCGATAAATAATTCGATCATATCATTTTACGAGGTGTTTTTCTTTTTATTCTGACATTGATTTGATTCTGCCAAAAAGACTGATCAAGTATAAGCCGCACAAACCTACTAGCGTATAAATGATCCTGGAAAGCCAGCTCATATTCCCGCATATAAATGCCACCAGATCAAATCTGAACACCCCTATAAGAAGCCAGTTTACGGCGCCTATAATAACGAGTGTCAGAGCTGTATTGTCAAACCATTTCATGTTATTTCCTCCTTTATCATCTCAATATTTGTAACAATTCAGCTACCAATATTTTTTATTATGTCCATAAAAAGTGGAAATATACTAAAAAAAATGATATACTAGCAACGCCAGAAAAAAGCAGGAGGTGTATACTGAATTGTCATCCAAAAAAAATAATTCAGTCAATATAAAAAAATATAAAACAAAAAGAGAATTCAATCTCGGTATCTTTCTTTTTTGCAATCGTGTTTATTTATTTGGTTGTAACAATTATTTTGTATTTTACTGGAGACCGGATCTCTGTTTATGAAGTACGGGAAGGCAGCATTGTGAAAGATAATTCTTATACCGGACTTATTATTCGTAAAGAGACGGCTGTAACTGCCGAATCATCCGGTTATATAAGCTATTATCAGGCCGAAAACAGTAAGATCAAGCGCGGAATGAATATTTATGCCCTTTCCCCTGAAAAGCTTGATACAAGCAGCAAAACAGACTCCACACAGGGAGAACACACAGAAGGTCAGTCCATAACAGTAAATCCTGAAGTCAGTTCTGCGATTACCCTTCAAATACAAAATTTTATCGAAGGGTATCGTGCAAATGATTTCGGTTCGGTATATTCGCTGAAATCTGAAATCACTACAATGCTTCAAAACGAATTCAGCGCGACCCGAACAGAACAACTTGGAGCAGTGATTGCCGCAAGCGGTCTGGATGTGTTGTCTTATCAGGCACAGCAGGATGGCATTGTAGCCTTCACAGTCGATGGATATGAAGGATTGACTACTGAAACATTTACTGAATCTGCTTTTGATAAAACAAAATATGAAGTTTCTTCTTTATCCGATGAAACGAAAGTTAAAGCAGGAGATCCTGTTTACCGGATGATCACAAGTGAAGATTGGTCGGTTATCGTTCCTCTTTCAAAAGAAACAGCTATAAAGTTAAAACATGAAGATGTATCCGGAATAAAAGTACGGATGGACAAAGACAGCGAAACTCTTTGGGGAAAACTTACTGTTATCGAACGGCAAGGAAAATATTACGGTCAGCTTGATTTTGATAATTCAATGATAAGATATGCCGAGGAAAGATTTTTAAATATAGAATTGATCATGGAAGATGAAAGCGGATTAAAAATCCCGAAATCTTCTGTAGTTAACGAGAAATTTTTTATCATTCCGAAAGAATACATTACGACAGGCGGAAACAGCAGCGCAAGCGGTGTAATGCTTGCAAAAGAGAATGGGAGCGCCGTATTTCACGCCGTAAATATTTATGACATTTCTGAAAATGGAGACGTTTTTGTCAGCAAGCAGGATTTAGAAGATGGAAGCGTACTCGTTAAACCGGAGTCATCCGATACATTTGTAGTCGGAAAAACAAAAAATCTGCAAGGTGTATATAATATCAATAAAGGATATGCCGTATTCAGAAAAGTAAGTGTTCTCTGTGAAAACGACGAATATTATATCGTGCAGGAAAACGAACCGTATGGTCTTTCTAATTATGACCATATCGTGCAGGAAGGTTCAAGCGTAAATTCAAATGATGTCGTATTTCAATAAAATCTAAAAAATAAAACTTTTAACTATTCGGAAAGAGGAGAAATAAAAATGCTTAAAGAAAATCTAAAGACGGTGGAAGAACGAATACAATCGGCATGTAAAAAAGCCGGAAGAAAACGAGAAGAAATTACTCTGATCGCCGTAAGCAAAACGAAGCCTCCTCATATGCTTCAAGAAGCTTACGATCTCGGAGTGCGAATCTTCGGCGAGAACAAAGTTCAGGAAATTCGTGAAAAGTATGAAGTCTTGCCAAAAGACATTGATTGGCATATGATCGGACATCTTCAGACAAATAAGGTAAAGTATATTGTCGATAAAGTAAAATTGATCCACTCTGTCGATTCTTTTAAGTTAGGAGAAGTAATCGAAAAAGAAGCTGCCAAACAAAATCGCATAATCGATATTTTACTTGAAGTGAATGTTGCTCAGGAGAGCAGTAAATTTGGATTAAAGACAGAAGAAGTTATTCCATTAATGGAAAAATTTTCGCAATTACCACATATACGTGTAAAAGGGCTTATGACAATAGCTCCATTTGTCGAAAATCCAGAAGAAAACCGTGCAATTTTTGCAGATTTACATAAATTATATGTTGACATTAAGCAAAAAAACATTGATAATGGTACTGTGAGCATACTTTCAATGGGGATGACCAATGATTATGAAGTTGCAATCGAAGAAGGAGCAACTATGGTCCGTATCGGAACAGGAATCTTTGGTGCCAGAAATTACAATATCTGATGTAAGATCTGGGATGAAAGTATAACATGGCAGAAGACTTGTCCGACAGAATAGCTGTAGTCTTAGAGCCGTGAAAATAATAAAATTGCGCGAGCATATGCAGCGCAAGATAGGAGTGTAAAAAATGGGTGTATTTGATAAATTTCTGGACATTATGAAACTGAACGACGATGATTATGATGATGATTTTTATGATGAAGAAGATGAATATTTCGACGATGAGGAATTTGATGAAAAACCTGCCCGTCGTTCTTTGTTCGGAAAGAAAAATACGAAGGAAGAATCTTTTGATGATTTTGATATGGAAGAGGAAAAGAAATTTCAGCCTGCTTCCTCAAGCAAGGTGACTCCGATGAGACATCCTGCATCCAGAAAGGGTGGAAATATGGAAGTTTGTGTTGTAAAACCAAGTTCTGTTGACGATTCCCGCGAAATAACAGAGACATTGCTTTCAGGACGCACTGTTATCCTGAATCTTGAAGGTATGGATCTTGAACTTGCTCAGCGCATCATTGATTTTATTTCAGGCGCCACATTTGCAATTAACGGTAATCTTCAGAAAATTTCAAATTACATATTCCTTGTAACACCGACAAATGTTGATATTTCCGGTGATTTACAAGATCTTCTCGGCGGTTCGATGGAAACACCGAGTGTGAAAGGAAGATATTAATTCAGATATGGGAAGCGGCAATCTTGAGAAAGATCAGTATCTTCTGGAAAAGCGTTTTATTGAATTATCCAGAAATGCATATCAAAGAGATTTTATCACATACTCTGATTTTCTGAATCTAAATGAACAAAATATACTGCATACGCGCCGAAAGAAAAAAATTTGTTTACACAAATACTTACTTTCGGCGGATATGGCATGGCAGAGCGTCAGATGGCTGCATTTATCCCTGATGCTCTTTATTTGCGTTGCGGAAAAAAGGAGCTCGATCCTGCTTTGATAAGATATCCTTTCAAAGCTCTTCAGGTCCTTCCGTTAAACCGAAAATTTTCAGAAGATCTCACACATAGAGACTATCTGGGATCAATTCTTAATTTGGGTATTGACCGGTCAAAAACCGGAGACATTCTTATTGAAAATAATACAGCGATTTTATTTGCACATGATGATATTGTATCTTTTTTATGCAGTGAGCTGACACGGATTCGGCACACATCGGTCAAAACAGAAGAACTTCCTTCATTTGACATTCAATATACGCCCAAATATGAAGAACTCACGGGAACCGTTGCGTCAGTTCGACTTGATAGTTTATTATCACTTGCATTTTCATCTTCCCGGACAAAACTTAGCGGATTGATTGAAGGCGGAAGAGTCTTTGTTAACGGGAAACTTATTACAAGTAATGGCTACCAGCCAAATGAAGGTGATCTTATCTCTGTTCGCAAAATGGGAAAATTTCGTTTTGCAGGAATCGGAAATAAAACCAGAAAACACAGAATATACGTCAGGATACAGAAATATATTTAGAGATGGAGAAACACAATGGCTTTGCAAAAAAGAAAATCCGAAATTTCGTTTATTTAAAAGCTATATTATAGCATTTTTTTTGGATAGGAACAGCAATTTTTATAGATCAGATTACAAAATATTTTGCAGTGGCGTATCTGAAAAATAATCATGCAAAAGTTTTGATAGACGGTGTTTTTGAGCTTCAATATCTTGAAAACCGAGGTATGGCTTTTGGAATACTTCAAAATAAACAGTTTTTATTTGTCGTTGGCGCTCTGGTTATATGTGGAGCGATTCTCCTCATATACGGGAGAATTCCATATACAAAAAAGTATATGCCTCTTCGTATCTGTTCGATCCTTTTGATCGCCGGGGCTGTCGGAAATCTGATCGATCGGGTAAGACTAAATTATGTTATCGATTTCTTTTATTTTAAATTAATCGATTTCCCGATTTTCAATGTGGCAGACTGCTATGTTGTCGTGGCATGCATTATTTTCGCTTTTTTGATTTTATTTTATTATAAAGAAGACTCTGATTTTGATTTTCTGCGCAAACAAAAAAATCGGATTTGATCAGATAAAATCAGTCTGCACTGCAATTTAACCTATAAAACAGAAAGGTTCGTATATTATGGAACAGATTAAATTTACAGCCGATCGCAGCGGGGAAAGGATTGATAGATTTTTGAGTGAAAATCTTGAGAACCTTTCCCGTTCTTATATTCAAAAACTGCTAAAAGACGGCAAAATTTCCGTCAATCAAAGCTCGGTCAAACCCAACTATAAAATCAGTGAAAACGATAAGATCGAAGTTTTTATTCCGGATCCTGAAGTATTGGATATTCTTCCCGAGAATATTCCGCTTGATATTTTATACGAAGACAGTGATATCCTTATTGTTAATAAACCCAAGAATATGGTCGTTCATCCGGCGCCGGGGCATTATGAGCACACTCTTGTAAATGCAGTAATGTATCACTGCAAAGATAATCTGTCCGGAATTAACGGTATACTTCGTCCGGGAATCGTACATCGAATCGACATGGATACAACAGGTTCGCTTTTGATATGCAAAAATGATAAGGCGCATCAGATCATAGCAGAACAGCTAAAAGAACATTCGATTACCCGACGATATCATGCGATCGTTCATGGAAAGATAAAAGAAGATAACGGAGTGGTAAACGCTCCTATCGGAAGGCATCCCATTGATCGAAAAAAAATGAGTACGAAAGCAAAGAACGGAAAACATGCAGTTACCCATTATACCGTCCTGCGCAGATTTAAAGATTATACTTATATCGAATGCGAACTGGAGACAGGACGAACCCACCAGATTCGTGTTCATATGGCAAGCATTGGACATCCCATTCTAGGAGACAGTATGTATGGTCCGTCAAAATGTCCGTTTAAACTTCAGGGTCAGACATTACATGCAAAAGTTCTTGGAATCACTCATCCTTCCACAGGGAAATATATCGAAGTCGACGCACCTCTTCCGGAATATTTTAATAAACTTCTCAAACAATTAGAAGAACGCTGATTTTGTTGAAGGAAAAAAGAAAAGAAAATAGAAATTTGATTGTATTTTTCTTTGTTTTTAGTTATAATACTCACATATAGTTCATTTGTATATGTATTTTTTATGCAAAATCACATATTGTTGACGTAAAGGAGAGTGACCTTAAATGAAAACAAATACGATCATTACTATTGGAAGAGAATTCGGAAGTGCCGGCCGGGAAATCGGATATAAAGTAGCCAAAGAATTCGGAATCAAACTTTATGACAAAGAAATGCTGGCCCGTGCAGCAAAAGAAAGCGGAATCTGTGAAGAAATATTTGAATCACATGACGAAAAACCTACAAGCAGTTTTCTCTATTCACTAGTAATGGATACATATTCAATGGGATATTCCGGAAACACCTATACAGATATGCCGATCAATCATAAGGTTTTTCTTGCACAGTTTGATGCAATCAAAAAAATCGCAGATGAAGGACCTTGTATTCTTGTCGGAAGATGTGCAGATTATGCACTTGAATCATATAAAAATGTAGTAAGCGTTTTCATTCATGCCGATCTTGATGCAAGAATACGCCGTATTGCAAGGATCTATAATCTGACGGATGCGAAGGCAAAAGATATGATCTTAAAAACAGATAAAAAACGAGCAGGTTATTATAATTATTATACAAATAAAAAATGGTCCGACTCAAAAAGCTACGAACTTTGTCTTACAAGTTCCGAACTTGGCATAGACGGAACGGCGAATGCGATTATTGACTATGTAAAACTAAAAGAAAGTATTGCGAAAGAAAGCAAACGAATTTAAATAAAGAAACTTAGAATAACTTAAAAAGCCCGAAAACTATAAAACCGATCTTGAAATTAAGATGATGTTTTATGATTTTCGGGTTTTTATTGTGTAATTTCATAATTTTTATTCATTGATTTTAGTTGATTTGTGTAGTATCATTAAAATAATAGGTAATTTTTGTATGAAATAACGAAAAAGGAGCGGGAACATTTTATGAAAAAGCTGAAACTCTTTAGGAAAATCAAAAGCATATTGAGCATTTTGCTCATATCACTACTTATCATACCTCTATGCAGCGGTATCGGAATTCATGCCAAGGAAAAAAACACAGAATCAAACGAATATAAAATTTATCCGATTCCTCATTCTGTTGTATATGATAACGAACAATTTGTGATGTCAGATAGAGTTCATGTTGTCTTCGAGGAAGGTATAGATAAAGCTACACAGAACTTTTTGGAAGAAGTTATAACAGACTATGGGAAAACAGTTGTACATTCTGAAGAGATCGTCAACGGAGAAACTACGATCCTGTTGGGAATAAAAGGTTCCAATGGAAAAGCGGACAGCTATATCAATAAAAATACAACGATTAAAACGTCTGATCTTTTCAATCGAACTGATTCATATATACTTAGCGCCAAAGAAAATATTATCTCAATCGTAGGAAAAGATACCGACAGTACATTTTTCGGTATCGCTACGTTACAGATGATGCTTACATCTTATGAAGATCCAGCCCTTCGCAGCGTACAGATCGAGGATTTTTCTGACATACAATATCGAGGATTTATTGAAGGCTTTTACGGAGGGTGGGATTATAAATCACGGGAAAGCCTTATGAGATTTGCACGTGATGTTAAAATGAACCATTATATTTATGCATCAAAAACTGATCCTTATCATACATCAAAATGGGGAGAACTTTATCCGCAAAGCGAAATCGATCAGATACAAAAACTTGTAAAAGTAGGTGAAGAGACAAAATGTTACTATACATGGTCCGTACATATTTCGGGATTTTTCACCAATTTAGATACATCGAATGAAACCGCCTATAATGAACGGTATCAGAAACTACTTGCAAAATTCCGTCAGCTTTATGACGCAGGCGTTAGAAAATTTGACATTTTAAATGACGACTTCGGACAAGGAACTCATGAAGATGTAGTAAATCTTTTAAATAAGCTGACAAAAGAATTCATTATTCCAAACAACTGCAAGCCGATCACTTACTGTATGCAGGGATATAACAAAGCATGGTCAAAAGAGGCTGAATTAAGTGCATTAAAAAAACTTGACAAGTCAATTATCCTATATTGGACAGGTGATGACGTAAACTCGCCGATCACACAGGAAACAATCGATTATGTTTCAGAGAAAACAGGACACAAAGTTTGTTTCTGGCTGAATTATCCGGTAAACGAACATGGAAAATCAGGACTTTATCTTGGAGATATCACACATTACGCCCGCGATGGCATAACAGGACTTACAGGAGCTGTCTCAAACCCTTCCCGCTTTGCACAGAGTAATAAAGTCGGTCTGTTCCAGCTTGCATCACTATTCTGGAACAATACTAATTACACTGCAAACGCGCAAACTGTTTGGCAGGATGCATTCCGTTATCTTGAACCTGAAGTACAGGACGCTTACTTTAAAATTGCATCTAATGTTGCAAACTGTCCTCGTTCCGTACGTGTACCGCAAGGCTTTCCGGAATCAGAATATCTGAAAGAAAAGCTTGAAAATGTTACAGCTAAAATCAGTAATGGGGAGAACTTGAAAAATGATAAAGAAACGGCAGCTTTAAAATCGGAATTTGAATCTATTCTTGCTGCAATCGAAACATTTAGATCAACATGTGACAATGCTGATTTAAAATCAGAATTAGATCCATGGCTGAAATCACTGCAAGATATCGCTTCAGGCGGAAAGGCAATTATCGAAAGTATCATTGCTATTCAAGAAAAAGACATAGATACAGCTTGGGAAACGTTTGCAACAGCAGGCAAGGCGCTACAAACATGGAATACATATCCGACAGCAGAAGGAGTAAAAGAAGGCGCAGAAGCAGGAAGTAAACGTATCCAACCGTTCGTATCGAAAGCAGCCGCAACGGCAAAAAATAAATTAACACCGTTTTTCGATCCTGATAATACGAATGTAATTCCTTCGTTTTATGCAGTTCTTGCAGGTGTAAAACGAACAGATGATACTGTTTCCGCAAAATTATTTGACAAAGATCCATCAACTGCCGGCGAATGGAATCAAAACCAAAAGATAGGAGATTACTATGGCGTAGATTTAGGTCGTGTTATCCCTGTAACAGATATTACAATTCTTCAGGGAGCATCAGAAACTGATCATGACTATTTCCACAATTTCGTTTTAGAATATTCTGAAACAGGTGAAGACGGTTCATGGGTCACAATTCAGGAGTACAAAGAAACAGATGAATCACATAAAATAGAAAAAACAGGGTTAAACATAAATGCACGCTATGTGCGTCTGCGTCTTACCAAGACAGGAACGACAACTCCGAACAAAGCAAATTATTGGACAAAAGTACGCGAATTTACAGTAAATAAGAAATTTACTGACGGGGAACGTATTTATACAAATATTGAAAAATTAAAAGAGACTCCGATCCACATTTACGAAAACGAATTTCGTATAAGAGACATTAAGGATTTAGAATTAAAACCGAATGAATATGTCGGTATCAAAATGACCTCCCTTGTCTCAGTGTCTGATATTTTTTCCGAATCAGACGAATTTGAAAAAGCAAAAATACAATATTCAACAAATGGAATTGAATGGACAGATGCGAAAAATTTCAAAGGGCCACAACCGATGCGATATGTCCGTCTTGTCAATCAGACAAATGAAACGCTAAAAGGATCATTGACAAAACTAGGTATTTCCGTAAATAATCTTAAGATCACACCGAAGATGAGCGAAACAAGTTTTACAAATCCGCTTAAAGAAGGTACGTGGGAGAATATGTTTGATGGAGATTTTACAACCCATGCCTGGACGAATCAGGGTCAAAATAATGGCGGATACATTATTATAGACCTCGGAACTTCAACACCGCTTTATGATGTTACAATCGTCACAGCGGATGGAAAACCTCATTTATACGATGCAGATATACAAATCTCCTCTGATAAAAAAGAGTGGACCACGATCGCGTCTGTAAAAAATGACAATACAAAAGTGGAACCTCCCTATCGTTATGTAAGAGCAAATGCCCAGGGAGCTAAGAGCAGATATCTTCGTATTCTCGTAACAGATGACGTTATCGGTAAATATGATAATCCGTTCCTTTGTATCAAAGAAATTGAATTTAACAAAAATATTGAAGAAAATACAAGTACATATCCGATTGCTTCGAGTGCAGAAGGTAATCTTGAAAAATGTATCGATCAGGATCTGTCCACTGTATTTACAACAGAAAACAAAACTGCCGGATGGCTGGAATATAAACTGACAGACAATACAAAATTAAAATCGTTCTCTATTTTGCAAGATGTACATACTATTTCCGAAGCTAATGTAAAGGTACGAACCGGAACTGATAAATGGAAAGACTTAGGTACATTTGATAAGGGAACAAAAACTTTTGATGTATCAGAATATGACAATATTTTCGCGATTCGACTTGAATGGGCAGAGGGAAAAGCGCCTTCTATATATGAAATTTATACAAACGAAGATGAAAAACAAAATACAGATGATATCGGAATCTATGTAGAACAAATCATCGATACAGAAGCAGATTCCGAAAAACCAAAGCCTGAACAACCTGAAATCCCGGATTCAGAAAATCTTGCTATAAACCGTCCGGTAGAGGTATCAGGAACCGAGCTTGACAGAGATCAAAAAGATTTTGCCGTGGACGGGAACCGTGAGACAAGATGGAACAGCAATTACATCAAAGGCGATCATGCATCTGAAGAAGCATGGATCATCGTTGATCTCGGTGAAGAAACAAATATCATCGAATCACTTACTGCAGAGTATTTTAATTTAGTTTATCCGACAGACTATGACGTTCTCGTATCTGCTGATAAAGAAAACTGGATCACTGCAAAAACGATAAAAAACGAACCGAACGGAGCAGCCCATCCAACAGATGAAATTTCACTTGATCAACCAATCATCGGAAGGTATGTCAAATTATTATTCCGTGAATTAAACAGTGCTTTGCTGTCGGAAACTGTGTAGGTTTAGAAGAGCTTACCATAACAGGAAAGAGGATATCCTCCGAAACAGAATTAAAAGAATATATGCCGATCAGCGATATTAAAATCGACAAAGGTACGTCACAAGAAGAATTAAGAAAGCTGCTTCCTTTAATTATCAGTGGAAAGCTTGCATTAAAAGACAGTGATAAAATACTGGACTTGGCATCATTATTTGTAAACTGGGATCTTTCAGAATATACTTCTGCTGAAGATACGATCCTCACTTTAAAAGGGAATTTGATCGGTGCAGGAAAAGCAACTGGAGACGAGATTTCCCTAAATGTGATCATAGGCACCGGATCAACAGAACCTCCTGTTGACCCTGAAGGTCCTACCGATCCGGAAGGTCCTACTGATCCGGAAGGTCCTACCGACCCGGAAGGTCCTACCGACCCGGAAGGTCCTACCGACCCGGAAGGTCCTACTGATCCGGAAGGCCCTACTGATCCGGAAGGTCCTACTGATCCGGATACACCTGATTCAGGAAAGATTGAACAATTAAAACAGGAATTAGCTCTACTCATTGAAACTGCTCAAGCAAAAGTGGAATCCGGTAAATACACAGACGAAACAGTCAAAATACTTAAAGAGCAAATCATAAAATCTGAGGCGCTTTTAACAGACAACGTCACTGCCGAACAACTTGAACAGCAAATCAATAGTATTAAAAAATCAATCAACGGATTAACCGAAAAAAAAGCCGACTTAGAAACTTCTGACCGGCCAAATCAAAACATCACTCATTCAGAAAAAAGTACAGCAGTAAAAACAGGTGACTCAACTCATATAATACCTCTATTTCTGCTGATGATTTGCACCGGATTTTCCTTGATCCTATTCAGGAAAAGAAATACTTATAATAAATAATAGGTGTTGACATGCGATAATGTCACATATTATAAAAACACATCCGATGGATTAAACATCGGATGTGTTTTACTTGCCGCTAGTTTATTCACTTTTAAGATCTTATTTAACGTCTCGATATCGTGCGCTGCGGCCAACCTTTAATATCTCCTGTTAAAATAGCGTGAAACATTCGTTCTTTTGTTCCCGGATGTTCTTTGTTAAGTTCTCTTAAAAGTTCTTTTGCATATTGCCGCTTCGTATGTCCGTCTACAGGACATTTTCCTTTTACAACCGGAAGAGAATATTTATTGCGAAAACCGATTACTTCCATTTCATCTATAAACATCATAGGACGGATAACAGTAAGATCCATACGATCTAAATATGTTTTTGGAGAAAAGGAATAAAATCTTCCTTCAAAAATCAATGAGAGCAACATTGTTTCAATAATATCATCTTTATGATGAGCATAAGCCACTTTATTACACCCCATCTCCTTAACCGCCTCATTTAAGGCGCCTTTACGCATTTTTGCACAAAGCGAACAAGGATTACTCTCTTGGCGTACATTAAAAAGAATATCATAAATATCTGATTTTACTATTTTATAAGGAACTTCTAATTCCCTGCATAAATTTTGAATCGGTTCCAAATTAAAATCTGCAAATCCAAGATCTACAGTTACAGCACTTAAATCAAACTTACGGGGATAAAACCGTTTTAATCCATGAAGCGCATAGAGCAGGGTAAGGCTGTCTTTTCCGCCCGAAATACCTACCGCAATATGATCCCCTTCCTGTATCATACTATATTCATCCACTGCTTTACGCGTATAACTGAGTAACCGTTGTAACTGCATTTTCTTCCTACCTTTCATGATTGATCTGTAATTATAACGTTTATATTATATCGGCAGAAGAATATAAATACAAGTCGAAAACTTACAGAAAATCATAGAATCACCGGTTGTTTATGAAAAAAAATCAGATTACGATCCGTAAGTTAAAAATAGTAATAAATAATCAAAGAATTTGATTGAAATTCATCTCTGATAGAGATAAGATATTGTTTAGGGAAAATTTATTTTTTATTTTTTTGTAAATAGATGTCCCGTAACTATATTTTACCAGAAAAGAGAGTATTAAAATGAAAACAAAGGAATATCTATTCGTGAAATATTAATCATTACATTTGGAATGTTTCTTGTAGCCGCAGGGGTTTATTTCTTCATGATTCCCGGAAATATCGTAGCCGGAAGTGTTTCCGGTCTGGCTCTCGTATTATCGAAATTGTTAGGGATACAAGTTTCTGTATTAACATTTATCTTAAATACATTCCTTCTTATTATCGGGTTTATCTTCATCGGAAAAGAATTTGGAGCAAAGACAGTGTACACATCTATGCTTCTCCCTGTATATCTTTGGATTTTCGAGCATTTCATACCACTTGACAAATCGATTACCAATGAACAGGTAATCGATCTCGTAATTTATGTTCTGCTGATTGCTCTTGGTCAGGCATTACTGTTCCATGTAAACGCATCTTCCGGAGGATTAGATATTGTGGCAAAGATGCTGAATAAGTTTACACATATTGAAATAGGAAAAGCACTGACAATTTCCGGGCTTATCACTGCAATGACTTCTATATTTGTTTACGATATACCGACACTTATTATCAGTCTTCTCGGAACATATGCAAACGGAGCAGCAGTAGACTATTTTATTGACGGCTTTAAAAAACGAAAACGCGTATGTATTATTGCAGATGATTACCGTCCGATCCAACAATATATTATTCATGATCTAAATCGCGGAGCAACTTTATATACAGCTCAAGGCGCTTATGACGAAACACACAGAACCGAATTGATCACAATTATCACACAACAAGAATATCGTACACTTTTAAATTATCTTCATTCATGTGGGCAGAAAGTATTCGTTACCGTCTCTACTGTAAATGAAGTGATCGGTCAATGGAATTCAAAATAAATACTTATACCTCGCGAAGTTTCACTATGTTTGCAGCCTGCCGGCGTCTGTCTTCATCAATGGTCTGCATAATGCTTTTTCGTTGTATTTACATCTTTATGTCCGAGAACATCGGCAACAAGATAAATATCTCCTGTTTCTTTATAAAGGGAGGTATACTTCTAAGCTTATGAGGAGTTATTTTCTTGTTAGGCGTTACTTCCCGGGCATATTTTTTTACCATATTCTCAATAGCTTGAACGCCCATACGTTTTCGCTGAGTAGATAAGAAAAGCGCATTTTCATGCCCCGGAAGCGGGAGAGTAGTTCTCCGTGTTGTATACATATATGTCTTTAGTGCATTTTCCACTTCTTCGCCAAAATATACAATCATTTCATTTCCGCCTTTTCGCATCACTTTGATTCCATTATTTTCAAAATCCACATCATTGATATCCAGCCCCACGCATTCCGAAACACGAATGCCCGTTCCTAAAAGCAAAGTTAATATAGCAAGATCTCTGTTTCTCGTTTTCTCAAAATAAGCCTTTTTCTGTCCGGTTAAATGATCGCCTCCATGATCAACATAATCAAGCAATCGGACAACTTCATCCGCATCAAGACGAATAATTGCCTTTTCGTGAAGTTTAGGCATATCTACAAGAAGAGTCGGGTTTTCGATATTGCCTGACGTTTAAAATAATATCCATAAAAGCTACGAAGCGCTGACATTTTTCTTGCAAGTCCTTTTTCTGTATTTGTAACTTGCTTTTCATCATTTTTATATACTTTTAAATATTCTTGGTATTCCTCAATATCAACCGGTTCAAGATTTTCTATATCTGCCAATGTAAACTGATCGATCGTATAGTTTTTATAAACCGGATTATTTTCCATTAAAAAACGGAAAAACACACGAATATCGTATGCGTAGGAAATTCGTGTGTTAGCGGATGTCGTTGGCTCTATAGCTCTGAAATAATCTTTCGCAAACGATGGTAATGTTTTTAATATTTCCCTTAGCCGTAATGTATAATCGATATATTTTTGTTCATGATATGTTTTTACATCATAACTTACACGTAAACCTTCATCTGAAGTATTTTCCTTATTTGCCATAATTATATTCCTCCTTTATTTATTCGGATATACATATTATATCAAATGTATATCTTTACGTCCATATCTTTTGGAAAAATCAGTATTTGTCGTATAGATTGATCTATATTATAAGACAGCCGATAAAAATGAGTATTACTTCTATTTCTCACGGCTGTCGGTTGGAGTGTATATATCAATACATAGGGTGTATATTGATACCGATTTAAACATATCATTCAGTCATATACATAATCATAAGATTTTCTCCCGAATAAATTTTATCAGAAGAAAGTCCGTTTATCTCCTTAAGAACTTTAACATATTCTTCTGTCGAACTATATTTTTCAGGAAGATTTTCATTTGCGATATCCCACAAAGTATCGCCTTTTTCAATCTTAATACTTTTATAATAGATATAAGTACTTTCGTGATCCGGCGTATCCTTTTCCTTTGCGGAAACAAAAAATGCACTAAACGACATACTTACAAATAAAACAATAACAGCTCCCACGAATAAATTACGAGCATGTTGTTTTAATATAGCCGATTTTTTTGATCTTTTTTCATTTCTTTTTCCCTTCATAATAGTATCCCCTTTATCTCTGCTTATTTTTACACTTTGTTTTCTCTTATTATTTTGTAATATTCAGTCTGCAAGAAAAATGTATACATGTATTCTTCGATTCGAATATTTGTTCCGCGAACTTATGTTCTATATTTGGATTATACAATAAGAACAAATGTTTGTCAACACGGAAATCGAACATATTTTCGCAACAAATGTTTGCTTTTTGTTCTTCGTTGTGTTACCATTATTTTAATAAAATAAACGGACTATAATATCGGAGGAAACTATGTCACAAGGAAAAATAAGTAAAAAACAACAGGAAATTTTAGAATATATTAAATCACAGATTCTTCAACGGGGGTTTCCGCCTGCTGTTCGGGAAATATGCGAAGCTGTAAATTTAAAGTCTACTTCTTCTGTTCATTCACATCTTGAAACATTAGAAAAAAACGGTTATATTCGGCGCGATCCGACAAAACCCCGTGCGATCGAAATTTTGGACGATATGTTCAACCTGACGCGGCGTGAAATGGTTCATGTACCGATTATCGGGCAAGTTGCCGCAGGAGAACCGATTCTGGCTCAGGAAAACATTGAAGATTACTGGCCGGTTCCCGCTGATCGTATGCCGAATAAACAGACATTTTTTTTAAAGGTAAAAGGAGAAAGTATGATCAATGCCGGTATACTTGACGGCGATATGGTTCTTGTGGAAGAAGATTCCACAGCTTCTAATGGAGATATGGTCGTTGCGTTGATCGAGGACGGAGCAACCGTAAAAACATTTTATAAGGAAGAAGGAGTTTTTCGTCTCCAGCCTGAAAATGATTTTATGGATCCGATCATTGTAAAGAATGTTACTATTTTAGGTAAAGTTATTGCTGTGATGAGATTTTTCTCATAACTTCCGAATATAAAGTACCGAAAAAATCATAAGACAAAAAGAGAAGTATCCTGTATTTAAAGATTTTGGATACTTCTCTTTTTGGTTTTTAATCAGGTTTTCTAAAAACTTGCTTCTCTTCCGCTGACTGCACCGCTCGCCCATGCCCATGTCAGATTATATCCACCGCACATGCCATCTACGTCGAGTATTTCTCCTGCAAAATAAAGTCCCGGAACATAACGCGATTCTAAAGTATCAGGATGAACGTCCTTTGTATCGATACCTCCTCGGCAAACCTGTGCCTGCTCATAAGAATTTGTTTCTGTTACAATCACTTTAAAATTCTTGATTAAACGGACAAGCTGCTGAATTTCTTTTTCTGCAAACACTCCGACTTTTTTCTCTTTTGAAATCCCTGCTTCTTTCACCCAAAGATCGGACAACTTTTTATTAGATAACCCTGTGAAAAATTGATCTGCTCTCTTATACGGACGCATTTTCGCCCGTTTTATTAAAAACTTTTCCAGCTCATCTTCCGAAAATTCCGGCATAAAATCAAGAATCGCCTGAACTTTTTTCTTTTTATATAATGCAATCGCCGCATATCTGCTCACTTGAAATACAGGAATACCTGATATGCCATAATTGGTCAGTTGTAATTCTCCCGTATCTTTTGCCAGACATTGATTTTCCGACCATATCGAAACAGTTCCCTGAACTCTTACTCCTGCGATTGATTTAAAAAATTTTTCTTCACATCTTAATTGTACAAGAGCAGGAAGAACAGGAATTATTTTATGTCCGAGTTTTTTGCCAGATCATAACCGGAACCATCGGATCCGCTGGCAGGGAAAGCTCTGGATCCCGTACACAGGATTACATGATCCGCATATATTTTCCCCTTTTTCCCGTCTTTAACAATCTGAAGAGTAAACCCCTTTTTACGAGGGAAAATATCCGTGCATTCTGTTTGAAGTCTTACATCGATTTGCAGACGCTCTAATTCCATTTTCAAAGCCTCAGTTACAGACGATGCCTGATCCGAATAGGGATACATGTATCCATTTCTGTTTTTCGCATAAACGCCGAGTTCTTCGAACAATTTTATAATCTGCTCTGCATTAAATTTCTCAATGATCTTCCATGGAAATGATTCGTTATCAGAGTGATAACAGCTTCGATCCTGATAAGTATTTGTAAAATTGCATCGTCCGTTCCCTGTCGAAAGAATTTTTTTCCCGACGCGGTCCATATGTTCCAATACAACTACTTCTGCCCCGTTTGAAGCTGCTGTGATCGCTGCCGTCATCCCGGCTGCTCCCGCCCCGATTATCGCTACTTTTCTCATAATATAAATCCTTTTCTTTTCTAAGCATCAAAACACTGTTTTAAAGCGACTGAAGTTTGGATCTGTCAATAACTCCTGCATCAATCAAACTTTGAAGAGATTTTAAAATGCCCAGCTTCGCATGCTGCCATGTAAGACCGCCTTGAAAATAAACGGCATAGGGAGGTTTGATCGGACCATCTGCAGATAGTTCAATCGAGGACCCTTGTACAAATGCTCCGGCAGCCATGATGACTTCACTGTCGTATCCCGGCATTGCCCAAGGTTCGGGAGTTACATAACTGTCTACCGGAGCCGCTGCCTGAATTCCCTGGCAAAATGCAATCACTCCATCTGCACTGCCAAACGTAACTGCCTGAATAATATCATGACGGCTCTCGCTTGCATTTGGAACAACCGAATACCCGATTTTTTCATAAATATTCGCTGCAAAAACAGCTCCTTTAAGCGCTCCGCATACAACTGTCGGCGCCATAAAAAATCCTTGATAAAAAGACTGCATCACTCCGAGAGACGCTCCCACTTCTTTCCCTAATCCGGGGGATGTCAATCTATACGCACAGTTTTCGATAAGTTCTTTTTGCCTGCCACATATCCTCCGATCGGTGCAAGACCGCCGCCGGGATTTTTAATCAATGAACCGACAATCATATCTGCACCTACATCGCTTGGTTCGATCCGTTCTACAAATTCTCCGTAGCAGTTATCTACCATACAAATAACATCCGGTCTTTTCTTTTTTATAAATGCAATCAGTTCTCCTATTTTTTCTACAGAATAACTCGGACGTGTCTGATATCCTTTTGAACGCTGGATCGTCACAAGCTTTGTTCTTTCGTTTAATGCTTTTTCGATTGCCGGATAATCAAAATAACCGTCTTCCAACAGATCGACCTGTTTATATGTCACTCCATATTCTGCGAGAGATCCTTTAGACTGGCGAATGCCGATTACTTCTTCCAGTGTATCGTAGGGTTTCCCTACAGGAGATAACAATTCATCACCGGGTCTTAAGTTTGCCGATAACGCAAGTGCAAGTGCATGTGTACCGCATGTAATCTGCGGACGCACAAGAGCCGCTTCTGTATGAAATGCCGCCGCATATACTTCTTCCAGCGTATCGCGTCCTTGATCGTTATAACCGTATCCACTTGCATAATTAAAGCAGCTTTCATTTACCCGGCATTGCTGCATGGCAGAGATCACCTTCAGTTGATTATATTCTGCATTACTGTCGAATTCTGCAAATCGTTCTTTCAGACCTTCCTCTATCTTCTGCCCATATATCCACACATCTTCTGAAATTCCCAACTGTCGGTATATCGTTTTTGTTTCTGTATTACTCATATATATTTTCCTCTTTTTTTATTAGTTTTTCTCTTTAATCTTGTAAAGTTTTCGTTATATTGATCCATTATTTTGTTGGTTTTATATTTTATACTAAAATCTGCTTTTTTCTCAACTCTTCGATCATAAAATCAAGAATATGTTCCTCGTCGTCTCCGATAACGGCACGATCTATCCATGTGACATCCTTTTCTCGCTTAAACCATGTAAGCTGGCGCTTGGCAAAATGTCTTGTATCGCGTTTTATAATACGTACCGCCTCTTCCAATGAATACTCTCCGTTCATATATGCATACAATTCTTTATACCCAAGTCCCTGCATCGCTGTAGAAGTTGAACTCACGCCTCGGTCTTTTAAGAAACGAACTTCCTCTTCTAAACCTGATTCCATCATAAGATCTACGCGTCGGTCAATACGTTCATACAGTTTTGCTCTGTCGTCTGTCAAAACAAAATATGCATATTGATACGGAGATTCCTTTTCTCTTTCCGCTTCATTATGTTCGGATATTTTCATTCCTGTCTGATGATAAAATTCAAGCGCACGTATTGTCCGTTTTATATTATTTGTATGAATCTGCAATGCCGACTTAGGATCTACTTCCGTCAACATTGTATGCAAGTATTCTGCCCCTTTTTCCTTTGCGAGAATCTCCAGTTTTTTCCGATAATCATTTGGAGAATCATTTTCCGTAAAATCAATATTATAAAGAACCGATTGGATATAAAAACCGGTTCCTCCTACAATCAAAGGAATTTTTCCCTTTTCATAAATCTGTTCCATTTCCTCAAGAGCCATCTTCTGAAAACGAACAACATTAAATTCCTCTTCCGGCTCGAGAATATCAATCAAGTGATGCGAAATCCCGCTCATTTCACTGCGCGTAATCTTTGCCGAACCGATATCCATATGTTTATATACCTGCATAGAATCTGCCGAAATAATTTCTGCCCCTATTCTTTTTGCAAGCCCTATAGATGCTTTTGTTTTTCCGACCGCTGTAGGTCCGGCCAAAATAATCAGTGGTTTTTTCATTTATACAATCCTCTTAAACTTCTTCTCTAATTCTCGTTTCGTCATGGCAATGATCGTCGGTCTTCCGTGGGGACAATGATACGGATTATCTAAAGTAAGTAATTCACCGATCAGAGCGTCTACTTCTTTTGCCGATAAACGGTTATTGCCTTTTACCGCCGCCTTACAAGACATAGACGCTACCTTTTCATCAATCAAATCAGGAGTCATAGATGTGTTTATCCCATCTGCCAGATCGTCGATCATCTCCATAAGAAGTTCTTTTTTTGCGATACCGAACAAATTATCCGGCACTGCCCTGACAGCATATTCTTCTCCTCCAAAATGTTCGATTTCAAAACCGATTCTCGTAAAACGATCTATATGCTCCTCCAAAAGCTGAGCTTCCTGCATCGAAAGCGATAAAATGATCGGAGGGCTTAAATACTGAGATGTATATTCCCTGGATTTCATCTCTTTTAAAGTTCTCTCATACATCACTCTTTCATGCGCGGCATGCTGATCTATAATATAAAGACTGTCTTGGAATTGTACAAGCCAGTATGTATCGAACACCTGACCGATCAATGTGTATTCTGCCTTCACTTCACGCTTCAAGAAATTTTCTTCAAACAGATCCATCTGCTTCGGAGTCTTGTCTGCCTCTTTTGCCCGATATGCAGCAGCTTCCCGGATTCGTTCTGCCTGTTGCTGCGGACGATAAATTTCCCCACGGTCTAAAACTTCTGCAGACGAGGAGCGTTCATGATATGCCTTCACCCTTTCCCGCATTTTCCTTATAAAATAATCTTCATCATGAATTTGAGGTTCAGACTGCAAAACAGATTCTTTATCTGCCTCGATAGCAGACGTCTGTTTCCGGGCTTGCCCCTGTTCTTCATCCTGTACTTTTTCCCGTACTTGCTCCGGTTTCGTTTCCTGCGCTTTCTCCCGTACTTGCTCCGGTTCTCTTTCCTGCATCTTTTCCCGGATTTTTTCTATTGGATCATATTTTGTATTTTCTATAGATTTGGGTTTCAGCAAAAACGGACTTTCTTTTTTCTTTTGAGCTGCATCTGCCGGATCCGGAACTGTAGCTGTTTGAATCAATTCAGGTTCAAGAAGCCTTCTGTGAACAGCTTCGTACATTGTATTGTAAACTTCCTGCTGACGTTGAAAACGAAGCTCCATTTTCGTCGGGTGAACATTTACGTCAATAAGATCCCCTTCTACCTGGAAATGAAGAACAGCAAACGGAAATTTATGCTGCATCGTAAAATCTTTATAAGCGTCTTCCAGCGACTTAGAGAGCATTGCACTTTTTACATAACGCCCGTTCACAAAGAAATTTTCAAAATTCCGGTTTCCTCGGGTGATGACCGGTTTACCTAAAAATCCGGAAATAGAAAGACCGTCTTTTTTATAATCAAGTTCCAAAAGATTCGACGTCACTTCGCGTCCATATACATTATAAATCACATCTTTTAGTTTTCCGTTTCCTGACGTCCGAAGTTTTTCTTGTCCGTTATTGATAAATAAAAATGAAACTTCCGGATGTGACAGCGCCAGATGGATCAACAGATCCTGCACATGCCCCGCCTCTGTCACCGGTGTTTTTAAAAATTTTCGCCTCGCGGGTATATTATAAAATAACTGATGAATAAGAAAAGTCGTTCCGTTGGGAGCTCCTGTCTCTTCCAATGCAGTCTCTTTTCCGCCTTCTATGACATATTTTATTCCACTTTGTCCTTCCTCTGTTTTTGTGATAACTTCTGTTCTTGTTACCGCGGCAATACTCGACAAAGCCTCCCCACGAAATCCGAGAGAATGTATGGATACAAGGTCTTCCGCTGTACGGATCTTACTAGTTGAATGGCGCAAAAAAGCACATCTTACTCATCTGCTTCAATCCCGCATCCATTATCTGTAACACGGATAAATGAAATTCCTCCGTCTTTAATTTCGACTGTAACAGAGGTGGCTTTCGCATCAATCGCATTTTCAACCAGTTCTTTCACAATAGACGCGGGTCTTTCAATAACTTCCCCGGCTGCGATCTTATCAATCGTTATCTGATATAAAACTTGAATATGAGGCATGACTGCTCCTTTTCTTTTTGATTTTATCAACTTTACCAACGGTTCTTTAATTTATTCTGTAATCTGTATATCGTATTAAGAGCATCGATCGGAGTCATATTTCCAACGTCAAGATTTTTCAATTCTTCAAGAACATCGTCATCTTTTACTGTGTCAAAGAGCGACATCTGCGCAATATCTACATCATCGTATTTTTTTACTTTCGGTTTCTTTTTTACGACACGTTCTTTTGACGCAATCTCACTTACTCTTGCCGTAATATCTTCATCACTTAGCTCTTCTACAATCTCTTTTGCGCCGATCACAAACTCCGGAACACCTGCAAGTTTTGCAACTTGAATTCCGTAACTTTTATCTGCTCCGCCTTTGACAATCTTTCGTAAAAATACAATGTCATCACCTTTTTCTTTTACCGCGATACAGTAATTGTTTACATTATCGATTTTTCCTTCCAGTTCTGTCAGTTCATGATAATGTGTTGCGAACAGCGTTTTTGCACCTAAAAGTCTGCTGTCGCTTATATATTCGATCACCGCCCAGGCAATCGACAATCCGTCAAACGTACTTGTGCCTCTCCCGATTTCATCAAGAATCAACAGGCTTTTTGACGTAGCGTTTCTAAGAATATTTGCAACTTCCGTCATTTCAACCATAAATGTACTCTGACCGGAAGCAAGATCGTCCGAGGCTCCGACTCTTGTGAAAATACGGTCTGAAAGACCGATATTAGCGCTTTTGGCAGGTACAAACGAGCCGATCTGCGCCATAAGAGCAATGAGCGCCGTTTGACGCATATACGTCGATTTTCCTGCCATATTCGGTCCTGTAATAATAGAAATCCGGTGTTTTTTATCATCAAGATATGTATCGTTTGAAATAAACATTTCATTCGGGATCATCCGCTCTACAACAGGGTGACGTCCTTCTTTTATATCAATTACTCCTTTTTCGTTGATCTTAGGCCGAACATAGTTATTGCGTTCCGCAACGAGAGCAAGGGAAGCAAAGGCGTCAAGCGCCGCTACTGCTTTAGCGGTTTTTTGGATACGCTCTATCTGACTTGCAATCAAATCTCTTACTTCACTGTACAGTTCATATTCCAATGCATAAAGTTTGTCCTCCGCTCCAAGTATCATGTCTTCTAATTCTTTCAGCTCGGGAGTAATATATCTTTCTGCATTTGCCAATGTCTGTTTCCGTGTATAATATTCCGGAACCATTTCTTTGTAAGAGTTTGTCACCTCTAAATAATATCCGAATACTTTATTGTACTTAATCTTTAGATTTTTAATCCCGGTCTTTTCACGCTCGTCATTTTCAAGCTTTGCCAACCAGTCTTTTCCATCGGACTTTGCGCGGCGCAGCTTATCAACTTCTTCGTTATAACCGTCATTAATAATATTTCCTTCTTTCATCGCAATGGGAGGATCTTCCCGGATTGCTTTTTTTACAAGTATACAGAGATCTTCAAGAGGATCAAGATCAACAGCAAGATCTTTTAAAAGTTCTGCTTTCATTTCTTGTAATATATACAAAAGTGCGGGAAGCATCTCCAGAGAACTTCTAAAGGCAGTCAGGTCTCTTGGATTGGCAGATCCGTACGCTATCTTTGTGATCAGTCGTTCCAAATCATACACAGGAGACAGATATTCTCTGATTTCTTCACGAGAAATCGCCTGTTCTTTCAATTCCTGTACTGCATCCAGACGACGAATAATCTCTGTCTTATCGATCAGCGGCTGCTCCACATATTTTCTCAATGTACGAGCTCCCATTGCTGTCTTTGTTTTATCGAGAACCCACAGAAGAGATCCCCTTTTTTGTTTTTCACGGAGAGTTTCGCAAAGTTCAAGATTTCTTCTTGTCGAACTGTCGATCATCATAAACTTGCCTGCGGCATAAGGCGTAATATGTGTCAGATTTGAAAGCGAGTTTTTCTGTGTTTCCAACAGATACTGCAGAAGAGCTCCGGCGCTGATGATTCCGCAATCATAATCTGCAAGTCCAAGTCCGGCAAACGAGGAAACCTCAAAATGTTCCAAAAGTTTTTTACGGCATACTTCATCGTCAAAATACCATGATTCAAGCGAATAAATCGTAATTCCAAGCCGATCTTTCATTCCGTCCATGTCGACGCCGCTCATATAAAACGCTTCATTGCATATAATCTCCGACGGTGAGAATCGATAGATTTCATCTAATAATTTCGCACTGTCCGGAATCTCCGTTACAAAATAATCTCCCGTCGAAATATCGGCAACAGAAACGCCGTACCTGTCTGCAATATATACAATACACATAATATAGTTGTTCTTTGTTTCGTCCAACGCTTGTGTATCAAGATTTGTTCCCGGGGTTACGATACGTACAACTTCCCTTTTAACGATTCCTTTCGTCGTTTTCGGATCTTCTACCTGTTCGCAGATTGCCACTTTATAGCCTTTGGCAACAAGTCTGTTTAAATATCCTTCTACGGCATGATACGGAACTCCGCACATAGGCGCCTTTTCTTCCTGCCCGCAGTTTTTCCCGGTTAAAGTGATTTCCAACTCCCTTGATGCAGTCAGGGCATCTTCAAAAAACATTTCATAGAAATCACCCAATCTATAAAATAGAATGCAGTCTTGATATTGAGACTTTGTCTCCATATACTGCTTCATCATTGGTGTTAATTCAGCCACATTCCTACTCCTTTGTACATAAAAATAACAGTTTTAAACATAGTACCACTACGCTCTTATTCTATGGTAGTATAGCATTTTTAGACAATGCGTTCAACATCAAGAATTCTAATGAGCAAAAATCGGCATCAGTTCATTTTGACCGCAATATAAATTTATAGAATATGAAAACCCGGCTTTATTTCTCTGTATAAATAGCAAAGCAGATATCCGCTTATAATAATCCCGAATATACATAGTCCCGAAAAAAGAACAGCGAACGGAAAGCAGATCTGCCCCATAAGGTGAAACGGCTGATCTGTATAATCCCAGACATTCCATCCCATAACTTTATTTACTATGATCCCTGTGATAAATTCAGCAGATACTACAAACGCCGTACACCAAAGGACTTGTTTCCAGAGAGGCTCTCTCCACTTCGTCCATAACCCTTGTTGTGCGAAAAATATAAAACAGATTCCGCCCAACAAAAACATCGACCAATGAGAATATCCTCTGAAAATAATTTCTATCATATAATAAAGCGTTCCTCCCAACGCTCCCATAAACAAATATTCACTTAATTTTTTCATTTTCATCTTCCGGACTCATCTCCTGTTTTTATCTCTTATTATAGTCTGAACATTTTAAAAAAATATATAACATATTCCTTTTCGACTTTCAAAATAATTGCCTAAGTTATCACTGTATGATATAATAAATAAGATTATGGACAGTTCAAAGTATCCGAGACCACTGAAAAATATATTTTTCGTAAAATATGTTTTTCAGTAGTTTCGGGACATTTGTAAAAACCGTTCACGATTGATGACAACATAGATTGAAAAGGAGAATAACATGTACAAAATGTATGAAATGGAACTTGCAGGCAGAACACTGCGTGTAGATGTAGACAGAGTTGCCAAACAGGCAAACGGCGCTGTTCTGATGCATTACGGAGACACAACTGTTTTGTGTACATCAACGGCATCTGAAAAGCCAAGAGACGGAATTGATTTTTTCCCTCTTAGTGTTGAATATAACGAAAGACTTTACGCTGTCGGAAAAATCCCGGGAGGATTTAATAAAAGAGAAGGGAAAGCATCCGAAAACGCAATTTTAACCGACCGAGTTATCGATCGTCCGATGCGCCCTCTTTTCCCGAAAGATTATCGAAATGACGTAACTTTGGAAAACCTTGTAATGTCAGTAGATCAGGACTGCAGCCCGGAACTTACCGCAATGCTTGGAGCTTCTCTTGCGACAAGTATTTCCGATATTCCGTTTGACGGCCCGATATCTACAACACAGGTCGGACTCATTGACGGAGAGTTTGTGTTTAACCCGACGGCAGCTCAAAGAGAAGTTTCTGATCTCGCACTTACGGTTGCTTCTACAAAAAGAAAAAGTGATTATGATCGAAGCCGGAGCGAACGAAGTTCCGGAAGACCGCATGATCGAAGCAATTTTTGCAGCACATGAATTAAACCAGAAAGTCATTGCTTTTTTCGATACGATCGTTGCAGAATGCGGAAAGCCGAAACATGAGTATGAAAGCTGTGCGATTCCCGAAGAACTGTTTGACGCAATCAAAGAAATCGTACCGCCTGCCGAAATGGAACAAGCTGTATTTACAGACGAAAAGCAGATAAGAGAAGACAATATTCGTCAGATTACAGAAAAATTAGAAGAAGCATTTATAGATAATGAAGAATGGCTCTCTCTCCTTGGCGAAGCCATTTACCAATATCAGAAAAAAACTGTAAGAAAAATGATCTTAAAAGATCACAAACGTCCGGACGGACGCGCTATCGATCAGATCAGACCTCTTGCAGCAGAAGTGGATCTTCTTCCAAGAGTCCATGGTTCTGCAATGTTTACAAGAGGACAGACCCAGATTTGTACGGTAACGACACTGGCGCCTTTGTCTGAAGCACAAAGACTTGACGGTCTTGATGAATCAGAAACGACTAAGCGATATATGCACCATTATAATTTCCCTTCATATTCTGTAGGTGAAACAAAACCGTCAAGAGGACCTGGAAGACGTGAGATCGGACATGGTGCGCTGGCAGAAAGAGCTCTTCTCCCGGTACTTCCAAGCGAAGCCGAATTTCCATATGCCATCCGTACAGTATCTGAAACATTTGAATCAAACGGCTCTACTTCACAGGCAAGCGTATGCGCATCCAGTATGTCGCTTATGACAGCCGGAGTACCGATCAAAGCTGCAGTAGCCGGTATTTCCGCAGGTCTTGTAACTGGAGATACAGACGATGACTATCTTGTTCTTACCGATATCCAGGGACTGGAAGACTTCTTCGGAGATATGGACTTTAAAGTAGCCGGTACACATAAAGGTATTACAGCTATTCAAATGGATATTAAGATTCACGGACTTACAAGACCGATCATTGAAGAGGCAATTTCTGCGACAAAGAAAGCCAGAACCTATATCATTGACGAAATCATGAATAAGGCAATTTCTGAACCAAGAGCAGAAGTCGGTGAATTTGCACCTAAGATCATTCAGATGCAGATCGATCCGCAAAAGATCGGCGATGTTGTAGGACAGCGCGGAAAAACGATTAACGCAATCATCGAACAGACAGGTGTGAAGATTGACATTGATGATGAAGGTTCCGTTTCCATTTGTGGTACAGAAAAAACAGCAATGGAAAAAGCTGCGAAGATCATACACACGATCGTAACCGACTTTGAAGCAGGTCAGGTCTTTGAAGGAAAAGTTATAAGTATTAAAGAATTTGGCGCTTTTCTTGAGTTTGCACCGGGAAAAGAAGGTCTCGTTCATATCTCAAAAATCGCTAAAGAACGTGTAAATAAAGTTGAAGATGTACTCTCTCTCGGAGATGTTGTAAAAGCTGTTTGCCTTGGAAAAGACAAAATGGGAAGATTCAGCTTCAGCATCAGAGACGTTGCAGAATAATAATTAAGGGCAAGTTGAGATAGCGTAGTAGAGGCAAAATTTCCCAATCGCCCTCATCCCGCCCAAATTAAAAATTGAGACTCAGTACGGAGGATGATTCCTCTGTATTGGGTCTTTTTCTAAAACGGTCATACACACCAAGATCCTTCCAGACAAGGAATTAGACTTTCCGCCATATAAAAAAGGAACAGATCAAATCTGCCCCTTTTTTGCTTACATTGAAACCTCTGACTATTTTCTGAGTCCGAGTTTCTCAATCAATGCACGATATCTTTCAATATCTACTTTTTTAAGATATGCAAGAAGACCTCTTCTCTGTCCTACCATCTTAAGAAGACCTCTTCTTGAGTGGTGATCTTTCGGGTTTGCTTTGAAGTGATCTGTCAGTTCGTTGATTCTTGCTGTAAGAATTGCGATCTGTACTTCCGGTGATCCTGTATCACCTTCGCTTCTTCCATACTCTTTGATGATTGCCTGCTTTTTGTCCTTTGCGATCATGTTGTAACTCCTCCTTAAATACTTTTATAAACGCCTGATATTAAGTAACGGTCGGAGTGATCCGATTACCGAACATCGGCTGGTTTTCTAACCTCAAGTAGTATATCATATGCCACTTACAATGTAAAGAATTTATTTTAGATTTCTTTTGAAGCCTTAAAGTAGTCTTTTCCATAACGGAGATCTTTCGCCACTTGTTTTTTTAATTCGTTCACAGAAGAAAATCTTATCTCGGGTCTTTCAAAATCACAAAATTCCACCGTAATTTCTTTCCCGTATGCATCTCCTTCATAATCATAAACAAATACTTCGACAAGACGCTTGTGTTCTTCCGTAACTGTCGGCTTCACCCCTACGTTTCCAATGCCGTTGTACCATTTTCCGTCTATATTGATACGGCAGACATACACTCCGAATCTTGGCAGTATTTTTTTTTCTTCAGGCTCGACATTCATTGTAGGAAAGCCGAGCGTCCGCCCCAGTTGTCTGCCATGCCGAACAATTCCGGTTACTCCATACCGATATCCGAGAAGCTCTGCCGCAAGAGTTACATTGCCTTGTGAAAGGACATCTCTGATATAAGTACTGCTGATCACGATCTGATCATATCGTTCTTTTTCGATGACATCCAGCGTATATCCCCCTTTTTCGGAAAACATTTTCAACATTTCTGTATTTCCTCGTTTTTCATGACCAAAAGCAAAGTCTGTTCCTACAACAATATGCGCCGCATGAAGTTTTTCGCACAAGATGTTCTTAATAAACACTTCCGCTTCCATTTCACGCAGTTCTTTCGTAAAAGGATATTCGATCAAACAATCGATTTTCCCTTCAAGATGACTCCGCCTCTCCTGCTTTGTCATTAACGACTCCCGGTGCATATCGAAAGCACAGAGGACGCTTTTACAATTTTCTCCCGAATAAGCGCATATTTTATCGATCAGTTTTTGATGTCCTTTATGAAGACCGTCAAACTTGCCGAGAGTTAACGCTGTCTTTTCTATTCCTGCATATTGCTCAATCCCCGTGATGTACTCCATGATCTACTCTTCCTTTTATCCGCTTCATATCATTCTCATCTCATTTACATAATTTGAAACGAATTTTTCTATTTTCCATCAGGATCGAAAAACATTTTTTCGATTCTGAATAACTGCCTTTGTTTTTGATAAGAGTATATAGCGATAAACCGTCCCTGCTCATCGTATACTCTATATTTTTTATATCTAGAAAAAATGTCGGAAAGATCATCCTCTCCTCCGTCTTTTCCGGGTAAAATCAAATTTTTCGCAGACTCTTTCGGAAAAGGATTTCCGTTATATGCCAACTGAGCCTGGCGTCCTGTTACGATTATCTTAGGATATTCGACAAATACTTCATCCAGAGGCAATATTATTTCTTCTGTCCTTCCTTCATTCTTCGCCTTTTCAATATCTGCAAGCTTCATACTGTCTTTTAACTCAAACCGACTGACTTTTGTACGAAGCAGTGATTCCATACATCCGCCAACGCCAAGAACTTCTCCTACATCATTACATAAAGTACGGATATATGTTCCCTTTGAACAAGAAACTTCCATCCGTATGCGAGGAAGTTTCATTTCCTTGATCCGAATGTCATAAATCTGTACTTTTCTGCTTTTCCGTTCTACGACTTTCCCTTCCCGAGCCAATTCATAAAGCTTTTTTCCATTTACTTTTAGTGCAGAATACATAGGAGGAATCTGATCATATTCCCCTATAAAACTTTCAATACATTTTTTTGCTGTTTCTTCAGTGATTTCCGATGGATCACATTCTTTTAAAACAGTCCCTGTAATATCTTGAGTATCTGTTTCTTTTCCAAGCAAAAGCACCGCTTCATACGTTTTATCTTTATCTGTCAGCAGATCACATACTTTTGTTGCCCGTCCAAGACATACCGGAAGCACTCCTTCCGCATCCGGGTCAAGCGTTCCGGTATGACCGATCTTCTTTTGTCCGAAGATTCCCCGAAGACGAGCCACCACATCATGCGATGTATAACCTTTTTCTTTGTAAATATTTAAAATTCCGTTTATCATACTTCTGATTCTAGTCCTTATTTCATTGCGGAATCACTGATTTTTCTTCCAGTTTTTCAAACTGACGGGCGATCTGCTCGGTAATATTGTTGATCACGTCATGTGCAGATCCTGTCATTGTCACACCTGCCGCCCGTATGTGTCCGCCGCCTCCGAAATGTTTTGCGATTACACTCACATCAATATATTGTTTAGAACGAAGGCTTACTTTATATTTTTGAGGTTCAAGCTCATGTAAGAAGATAGCGACTTCCACACCTTTTGTCTGCCTGAGAATACTTACTACCCCTTCCAGATCAGACGGCTCTGCATGGAAAAATTCCATCGAACTTTTGCGGATAACCGACACAACGCATTGACGATCCATAATGAGCATACTCTCAAGGAGCGCTCTTCCCAAAATCTGGTTTTGCACATATGTTTTTTCGTAAAAGGTTTGCTCAATGATCGCGTTTCCGTTTATCCCTTTTCTCATCAGTTTAGCCGCATTTTCCATCGTTTCCGGCGATGTGCACGAATATCTGAAAACACCTGTATCGTGAGCAATTCCCATATAAAGAGCTTCTGCCGATTCTTTTGATATTTTCTCTTCATCGAGCAAAGTAACTACAAGCTCAGACGTAGAACTTGCATCCGGAACAATATAGTTCAAGTCTGCAAACGATTCGTTGCTGATGTGATGATCGATGCAAACCGTCTCTTTTGCGTTTTCAAAGACCGAACTTGAAAATCCAAGTCTCATCGGATCTGCACAATCAAGACAGATAAACAGATCATACGGCGTTTCGTTATTGTTTACTTCTGAACGAACTTCATCTGTTCCTTTGATCAGACGAAATGTCTCAGGTATTTTTTCCAGATAAACGTCTGTCTGAATATGCGGATATTCTTGTTTTAAATAAAGATATAACCCCATTACCGATCCGATGCAATCGCCATCCGGGCGGACGTGTCCGCCCAGGGCAATTTTTTTCTTCTCTTTCAGCAGCTCTTTTAAATCAATTTTTTTACTATTCATCAATATCACCGGCCTCATCTTTCAGATCCTTTGTAACCTCGTCGATCTTCTTGCTGATATTTACGCCATATTCGATCGACTGATCTACAATAAACTTAATCTCCGGAGTGTTTCTCATATTAATCGTTCTGGCAAGCTCACGACGGATAAATCCTTCAGCGCTTTGCAGCCCTTTGATCGTATCCTGCTGTGCCTTTTCATCTCCGAGTACGCTGATATATGCTTTGCATGTTTTCAGATCCGGCGCCACTTCCACTGCCACCACAGATGTCATGGGCGACACTCTCGGATCTTTGATCCCGCCACGCAGTATATTGCTCAGTTCTCTTTGAACTTCCGCATTTACACGGGTATTTTTTATGCTGTTTTTTCTCATTAATGCTCCCTCTTTTCATCTGCGAAACTAATCATTCGGTTTTTTTGAATCAAATTTATTTTCTCTCAGTCTCAACCATTTTATAAGCTTCAACCTGATCTCCTTCTTTGATATCATTATAATTTTCAAATACAAAACCACATTCATATCCGGCTCTTACTTCTTTTACATCGTCTTTAAAACGTTTCAAAGATGCCAGCGGTCCGTCAAATACTACGATTCCGTCACGGATAAGACGTACAGAACAGTTTCTTTCAAAAATACCGTCCTGAACATAAGATCCTGCAATCGTTCCGACTCCGGATGCTTTAAATGTCTGACGCACTTCCGCGTGACCGAGAATTTTTTCCTCAAATACCGGATCAAGCATTCCTTTCATTGCAGCTTCCACATCTTCTATCGCATTATAAATGACTCTGTAAAGTCTTAAATCAACGCCTTCTCTATCGGCGATTTCTTTTGCCGTCGCATCCGGACGTACATTAAATCCGATAATGATCGCATTGGAAGCCGATGCAAGGCTGACGTCCGATTCATTGATTGCGCCTACTCCACCGTGAATGATCTTGATTACAACTTCATCATTTGAAAGTTTCAAAAGACTCTGTTTGATTGCTTCTACTGAACCTTGAACATCTGCTTTTACGATAATGTTGAGTTCTTTCAAATTGCCTTCCTGTATCTGGCTGAACAGATCATCAAGAGACATTCTTGATTTTGTCTCATCAAGAAGTTTCACTTTATTCTGAGCGATAAACGTCTCTGCAAAACTTCTTGCATCCTTTTCGGAATCACATCCGACAAACACTTCTCCCGCATTTGGAACATCATTTAATCCGAGAATCTCTACCGGCTGTGACGGACCTGCCTCTTTCACCCTTCTGCCTTTATCGTCCATCATCGCACGAACGCGACCATGTGCGCTTCCTGCCGCGATTGCATCTCCGACATGAAGAGTACCTTTCTGAACAAGAACTGTCGCAACAGATCCTTTTCCTTTATCAAGTTCCGCCTCGATCACAAGACCTCTTGCCGCACGGTTCGGATTTGCTTTTAACTCCATAACTTCTGCTGTCAGAAGAACCATTTCAAGAAGCTCCGGAATTCCTTCTTTTGTATGTGCGGATACAGGAACAAAAATCGTACTTCCGCCCCAATCTTCCGGAATCAACTCATATTCTGTCAGTTCTTGTTTCACACGTTCGATATTTGCACTTGGTTTATCAATCTTATTGATTGCAACAATAATTTCAATTCCGGCAGCTTTTGCATGATTGATTGCTTCTACTGTCTGAGGCATTACTCCGTCGTCTGCCGCTACGACAAGAATGGCGATATCCGTAGAGCTTGCACCGCGCATACGCATTGCCGTAAACGCCTCATGTCCCGGCGTGTCGAGGAACGTAATTTTTTCTCCGTTTGCTTCCACAACATATGCTCCGATATGCTGAGTGATACCACCTGCTTCACGATCGATCACATTTGAGTGACGGATCGCATCAAGAAGAGATGTTTTACCATGGTCAACGTGTCCCATAACACATACGACCGGAGGACGTTTTACCATCATATTTTCATCTTCCTCTTCCTCTTTTAACAGTTCTTCGATCACATCTACGACTTCTTCTTTTTCGCAGAGAACTTCAAATTCCATTGCGATCTCTTCTGCAGTATCATAATCGATTTCCTGATTCACTGTTACAACTTTTCCTTGAAGGAACAGTTTTTTCACGATAACAGAAGGAACAATCTTCATTTTATCTGCAAGTTCTTTGATCGTAAGAACTTCCGGAATTACAATCTGTTTAATCTTTTCTTCTTTCTTCTCTTCTTTCGGCTGCGGTCTTTTCACTTCTGCTACCTGTTTTTGTTTTTTGCCTTTTTTGCCTTTTCCGTCAAAGGCTTCGTCTCTGTATTCTTTTTTCTTATTATCACGTTCTTTATCTTTCGCCTTATTACGCTGGCTCTTCTGCTGCTCCACGATCGGTGCCGCCACATCATCTCTTCGTGACTCTCTTTTCTCTCTGTCAGATCGACCATTTTGTCCTCCCGGTCTGCGGTCTCTGTCTCCGCCTCGGCTCTGTCTTCCGTCACCGAACTGACGATTTCCCTGTGGTCTTTCCTGGCGCGAACGATCATTGGATCCGCGATCGAATCTGCCTTGTCTGTCAGACGGTTTTCCGTCTCTTACCGGCTTTCCGTCTCTGTTTTCTCTTACCGGACGATCATTGGACTGTCTTGCTTCACGATTTTCTCTTGCCGGACGGTCATTCTCTGTTCTTTTCTCCTTTTCGGACTGTACCTGTACCGGTTTTTCCGCACGTGCCGGCTGTTGCTTTTCCTGACGTACTCCCTGCGGCTTTTCCGCTGACTGCGCTTGCGTACCCGGTCGTTTTTCTGTAGTTGAATGTTCGGCAGCAGTTTCGGCTTTTACAGTTTGAGCAGGAACCGGCCGCGCAGCCTGTGACTTTTCTGCACCTGACTTTTCCGAACGTGCTCCCTGTGATGCCGGACGCGTCGTCGCTGCCTTTGCCTCGTTTTGACGCGCACTCTGCTGTGGACGCGCAGACTTTTGAGCCGGACGTTTTCCCTGTATGCGACTGCTGTTTTTAGAGTTTTGCGGACGAATCACAAATGCCAGATTTTTCTTTTTCGGAGCTTCTTCTCCCTCTGACTTTCCTTCTGATCTTGTGTTTTTTCTTTTCGGATCTCATCTGCTATATTGTCCTCGATCGAACTCATATGATTTGACACCTCCACATTTTTCTTATGCAACAAATCGATGAGCTCTTTATTTTCCATTCCAAGCTCTTTCGCAAGTTCATGTACCCTCATTTTTGTCATATTAAAACTACCTCCTTATGCAATATCCTCTCGGTTTTTCAGCTCTCTTTGAATTCCATCTGCAAATCCTTCGTCAAGTATCGCCAGAGATGCACGGAACTCTTTTCCCATTGCATGCCCTAAGGTATCTTTATCTCCGTAGAAACAAAATGGAACTTTATAAAACTTACACATATCCCCGAATTTTTTCTTCGTGTTCTCCGATGCGTCACCGGCGACAATGACAAACTTCGCTTTTCCTGATTTCGTCTCGCTTTCTGTCATTGTCTCGCCGCTTACACATTTTCCGGCCTTCATCGCCAGTCCGATCAGGGAAAGGACCTTATCTCTCTTACTCAAGCTCTCCCATCTCCTTTTCCATTCTCTCATATACTTCCGGCGGTATTGCCTGCTTAAACGACCGTTCCAATCCACGGTTTTTCACAGCTTTCTGAAAGCATTCTACGCTCCGGCAAAGATAAGCGCCTCTGCCGTTTGCTTTTCCAAGTGCATCCACGACGAATTCTCCGGTTTCTGTCCTGAGTATTCGCAGCAATTCTTTTTTAGGTTTCATTTCTCCACACCCTACACATTTACGCATAGGAATTTTTTTATTAACTGCCAAATAACCCACTCCTTTAGATATTACTCATTCTCTGTCTCGATAAATTCAATTTCTTCCGACTCTTCGTTCTGATCTTCTGCCGCTTCATCATAAGACTCTTCACTGTATTCTTCGTTATACTCTTCCTCGTAATCTCCTGTATAACCTTCTTCACCGACAAGTCCCATCTCTTCCATATAATTTTCTGGAAGTTCTCCTGCCTCTATCGCCTGTGTCTCGCTCTTAATATCAATCTTATATCCTGTAAGTCTTGCAGCAAGACGTGCATTCTGCCCTTCTTTTCCGATTGCAAGTGAAAGCTGATAGTCGGGAACGATCACACTCGCGATTTTTTCTTCCGGATCTGCCATTACAGAAATCACTTTTGCAGGGCTAAGTGAATTTTCTATCAGAAGCGCCGGATTCTCATCCCAGTTGATAATATCGATTTTTTCACCGCGAAGTTCCTGAACAACTGCGTTTACTCGTGCTCCGTTCATTCCCACACAAGCGCCTACGGGATCTACATTCGGATCGTTTGACCATACAGCCATTTTTGTACGGGAACCTGCTTCTCTTGCAATGCTCTTAATTTCAACTGTACCGTCTCTTACTTCTGCCACCTCTGCTTCAAAAAGACGTTTCACAAGTTCGGGATGTGTACGGGATACAAGTATCTTCGGTCCTTTCGGAGTATTTTTCACTTCTACTACATACAGTTTAATACGTTCTGTAGGTTTAAAATGTTCCCCTTTCACCTGCTCGTTCTCAGTAAGCATTGCATCTGCTCTTCCAAGATTAATACTGATATTTTTCCCGACATATCGCTGAACAACACCTGTCACAATATCTTTTTCTTTTTCAAAATACTGGTCAAATACAACTTTTCTTTCTTCTTCTCTTATTTTTTGAAGAATCAGGTTCTTTGCATTCTGAGTCGCAATACGCCCAAACTCTTTTGAGTGTACCGGAATCTGTGCGATATCGCCGACCTGTAATGCAGAATCCAGCTTTTCCGCTTCTTCGAGACTGATCTCCAACGCAGGATCTTCTACCTCTTCTACTACATTTTTCTCTGCATATACAGCATAATCGCAAGTATCACGATCCATGATTACTTTAATGTTATCCGATGTTCCGAAATGATTCTTACATGCGCTGATCAGCGAATTTTCAATCGCATCCATCATAACATCTTTACTGATATTTTTTTCTTTCTCAAGAATTGTCAACGCTTCCATTAACTCTGTGTTCATTTTGTCATTTCCTCCTAAATTTTAAAAATCCAAAGCAAGACGAATCAATGCAATTTCTGCTCTGTCAAATACTTGTTCTGTTTCATCTTCATATATAATGGTCACAGTGTTTTCATCAAACCCTTTCAAAATACCGGTAAATTCTTTCTGACGATCGATTGCCCGGTAAGTACGGATCTCTACTTCTTCTCCGATACTTCTCTTAAAATCTTTTTCTTTTTTTAACGGTCTGCCAAGCCCCGGTGAGCTCACCTCAAATACATAAGAATCCGGGATATAATCTTTTTCATCGAGAATATCCGAAAACTTTCTGCTGACCGCCTCACAGTCATCTACCGTAATCCCGCCCGGTTTATCGATATACGCACGAAGATACCATGTTCCGGCTTCCTTGACATATTCTACGTCAACCAGTTCAAATCCAAGTGCAGACACGATCGGTTCTAAAAGTTCTTCTGTTTTCTGTTCATATTCTTCTCTTTTTGACACGCTATACTTCCTTTCTTCTCATTTGGCAGAAGCTATCTGCCGCTTATGTTTCTTTTGTTATCGTGAATTTACAACTGAAAATATCTATAAGATATTTTTTGTCGTATGCATAGCAACAAAGAAGAGTGAACTTTCGTTCACTCTTCTGCCGGATTTCTATGTAACTATTTCATAGTATAGCACTGTTTTTTTTATATTGCAAGGCTTCTTCTCTATTTTCTTGCTTTTGTTCCTGCTCCATCACGTTTCGCCGTTTTCAATCGATTTAAAGAGACCTCTTTTTCATTATATAGAATCTTTGTTTCCGTTCCTTCTTCAAAAAAAAGATATACCTTTTCCAGTTCATCTTTTTTCTGAAGACGGATACCTCTGACACCGACTGCAGCTTTTTTCTTTATAGGAACTTCCGTGGCCGGGAATCTCAAAAAGTACCCGTTCTTTGTCTGAAGAACGACATGCTTATTTTCATTAACAACCCGAACATCGACCAGAGAATCTTCTTCCTGAAGTTTTGTAGCCAGAATTGTTCGTTTTGCCACCTGAAATTCACTTCCGCTGACTTTTTTTACCATTCCCTGCGCCGTTGAAAACAAAAGCATGGCAAATCTCATCTGCTCGGAATCGTATACCGAGACAATCTGTTCATCAGAACTGGAGTAATTGCTGACATTGTCGATCGGAACTCCTTTATCCCTGAATTTTCCATAAGGAAGATCAATTACTTTCACCTGGTGCATTTTCCCGCTATTGGTAAAAATACATATTTTCCCCGTGTTCATACAATGGACAATATACTTATTCTCACTATCCGCCGCTTCCTTATTTCTTTCGTAAACGGCAACGTCTACTATTCTTGCATATCCGAACCGATCCATCAAAAATACGACTTCCTGTTCTTCGATCTTCTTCTCTTCAAAAACGGCTTCTTCAGCATTTTCAATGACTGTACGGCGCGCTTTTGCATATTCTTCTTTAAACGATTCAAGTTCTTCCACAATAACTTGCGCCATAGAATCATAATTATTGAGAATATCTTCATAACGCGCAATATTCTTCACCGTCTGTTCATGTTCCGCGATCAAAGCCTGTACTTCCAGACCGATGAGGCGATATAAGCGCATCTCGAGGATGGCAGCAGCCTGACGTTCTGTAAAGCGTAAAAGCACCGCCATCTTTTTGGAAATAGAAGATTTAAACTTAATATTATCTGTTACGCCATTTACAAGACATGCTTTTGCATCTTTTACAGATTTACTGCCTCGAAGGATTTCAATAATAAGATCGATCACATCACATGCTTTGATCAACCCCTCCTGCACCTCACTTTTTTCCTGTTCTTTTGCAAGAAGTGTTTTGTATTTTCTCGTCGCCAGTTCAAATCGAAAATCTACATGATGCTCAATGATCTTCTTAAGTCCGAGTGTTTCCGGTCTTCCGTCTGCAACTGCAAGCATATTCACGCCGAATGTGTCTTCAAGGCGCGTCTTTTTATAAAGCATATTTTTTAGATTTTCTACATCTGCGCCTTTTTTTAATTCCAACACAATCCGAATTCCTTCTTTGGAAGATTGGTTTGAAATATCTGTGATATCTGTTGTTTTCTTTGTCTCTACCAGACCGGCTACATCATTTAAAAACTTCCCTATTCCCGCTCCGATCATCGTGTATGGGATCTCACTGATCACAAGCTGCTTTTTGCCGCCTTTTAATTCTTCTGTCTCTACTTTTCCCCGGACTTTGATCTTTCCCTGTCCCGTTTCATATATATTGATCAGATCATCTTTATTAACAACAATTCCGCCTGTCGGAAAATCAGGCCCTTTTATGTATTTCATCAGTTGTTTTGTAGTGATCGAATCGTTTTTAATATATGCCTTTACCGCATCGATCACTTCTCCGAGATTATGAGGCGGTATACTTGTCGCCATACCTACCGCAATTCCTTCCGCTCCGTTTACGAGGAGGTTTGGCACACGCATCGGAAGTACAAGCGGTTCTTTTTCTGTTTCGTCAAAATTCGGTCCGAAATCTACCACATCTTTATCTAGATCTGCAAGGCAGACTTCCTGCGTGAATTTCGTCAGTCTTGCCTCAGTATAACGCATTGCCGCAGCGCCGTCACCTTCTATCGAACCGAAGTTTCCGTGACCGTCTACAAGTACCATTCCTTTTTTAAACTCCTGAGCCATAACAACAAGAGATTCGTAGATCGAACTGTCGCCGTGAGGATGATATTTACCCATCGTATCTCCGACAATACGCGCGCATTTTCTGTACGGCTTATCATAGCGGATTCCCAGTTCGTACATATCATAAAGCGTACGGCGCTGAACCGGCTTCAGTCCGTCTCTTACATCCGGAAGTGCCCTGGAAATAATTACGCTCATCGCATAATCAATATATGATTTTTTCATAAGATCCGAATATTCCGTTCTTATGATCTGTGATTCACTGTTCATTTCTCGTCTCCTTCATTTCATTTTGCTCATATGACACAAAGCAAGTCCATTTTCTGACACAAATCACGTCGACTCTGTTTCGTCATACAGATTATATATCAAGTTCCGCCTCTGTCGCATTTTCATAGATGAATGCCCGCCGCGGAGGCACTTCCGTTCCCATAAGCATCTCAGTCACACCGGAAGCCATTCTCGCATCTTCAATCTCAACAAGCTTTAAAAGACGTCTTTTAGGATCAAGTGTTGTTTCCCACAACTGTTCTGCATCCATCTCTCCAAGCCCTTTATACCTCTGAAGAGTAAACGGTCCTTTGTGTGTCCTTCGATATTTTTCAAGCGCCTTATCATCGTAAAGATATTCCTCTTCTCCGCTTTTCGGCATTGCCTTATAAAGCGGCGGCATTGCAATATACACGTGCCCCTCATAAATCAGTTCCGGCATAAACCGATAGAACAGCGTCAGCAAAAGTGTTGAAATATGAGCTCCGTCTACATCTGCATCTGCCATAATTATGATCTTATCGTATCGAAGCTTTGTAATATCGAAGTCATTGCCGTATCCTTCGGAAAATCCACATCCGAACGCATTGATCATCGTTTTTATTTCTGCATTCGCAAGGACTTTATCAATACTTGCTTTCTCCACGTTTAATATTTTCCCGCGAATAGGAAGAATCGCCTGAAAGTTTCTGTTTCTGGCCGTTTTTGCCGAACCTCCCGCCGAATCTCCCTCAACAATAAATATCTCGCACTTTTTCGGATCTCTGCTCTCGCAGTTTGCGAGTTTTCCGTTACTGTCAAACGAATATTTTTGCTTCGTCAAAAGATTCGTTTTCGCCTTTTCTTCTGTCTTACGGATTTTCGCCGCCTTTTCCGCACTTGACAATACCGTTTTTAAAACGTCCAGGTTACGGTCAAAATAAAGAACAATTTCATCTCCCGCAACTTTACCGACCGCTTTTGCCGCGTCGGGATTGTCCAGTTTTGTCTTTGTCTGCCCTTCAAATCTAGGATCCGGATGTTTGATCGAAATAATCGCTGTCATCCCGTTTCGGATATCAGCTCCCGTAAAGTTCGTATCCTTCTCTTTTTAAAATACCGATTTCTCTTGCATACTGATTCATAACCGTCGTAAATGTCGTTTTAAATCCGGTTAAATGCGTTCCGCCCTCGGCATTGTAAATATTGTTGCAGAAACCGAGCACATTCTCATGAAATTCATTAACATACTGAAATGCCGCCTCCACTTCAATACCGTCTGCTTCCCCTTTAAAATAAACAGGCTCATGAAGCGCCTCTTTTTTCTTATTCAGATCTCTGATAAACCCGATGATTCCCTCCGGTTCATGATATTCGATATGCTCGGTCTGATCTCCTCTTTTATCTTCGAATATTATCGTCAGTTCCGGGTTAAGATATGCTGTTTCATGCAGCCTGCTTTTTACTTCCTCCGCCCGGAACTTCGTCTTTTCAAAAATCGTATCATCAGGCAGAAAATTAATTGTTGTTCCTGTCTTTTTTGTCTTTCCGATCTTAGGAAGAAGTCCGTTTTCCAGTTCAATGACAGGAACTCCGCGCTCATATCTGTCATGGTATACCGCCCCATCACGGCTGATCTTAACATCCATATATGTAGAAAGTGCATTTACAACAGAAGAACCGACGCCATGAAGACCTCCGCTTGTCTTATACGCCGAATCGTCAAATTTTCCCCCTGCATGAAGTGTGGTAAACACAAGCCTTGCCGCAGAAATTCCTTTTTGATGCATATCAACCGGAATTCCCCTCCCGTTATCGGTTACTGTTGCCGTTCCGTCTTTTTCTAAAACAACACGGATTTCCGTACAAAATCCTGCCAGATGTTCATCCACGGAATTGTCCACAATTTCATAAATAAGATGATTCAGACCTTTTGTCGATACACTTCCGATATACATTCCCGGGCGTTTTCGTACCGCCTCTAATCCTTCCAATACAGAAATACTCCCTGCATCATATGTATTATTTCCAGCCATTTACCTTCTCCTTTACCGGATCATTCCTTCTATTTTTCTCGACTTCTTTTCTTATGCCGCACTAATTTTGTTTCACGCTATAACGAGATTGTACCCTCAGATGCCGGATGTTGTTCCTTTCATCTGAGGGTATCATTTTCTATGATACCACCCGTTTTCGATCTTGTAAATAGAATCCTTGTCATTCCAGTATAACTTCACACAGCGTATCTGCCACGACCTCCATCGCATTTTTCATTTCTTCTACAGTATTTGTCTGCGCACCGGCTTCAATCAACAGAGACTTCGGCAAAGAGATGCAGATTATATCTATATGCCCGCAGATAAATATGTCTTGCAAACCCGGGATACATTCGTTCTGACGCAAGCTGCATCTGAAGAGAAAACGCCAGATTATCCTGTATGTACGGATTATAAAGATAATCGATATCTCCGTTTGTGCGAGATCGGCTCAATCCATTAAAATACATGATCTTTGCAGTCGGCTTTCCGTTTATTTCTGTGACTAAGTGCGTTCCCTCGGCAACGCCATCCCTATGAAGGTCGATTGCCACCTCGATCGTTGGGTTTGCCTCCAGAATCGGTCTGACAGACGCTTCTGCGTTTTCATATGCATTACTCCTGTCGAGCTGTCCGTTAATAATATCATATACCCCTGTGTCATGGATTGTTTTGATTCCCCGCTTATTTAAAAGCTCTGTCAGATATTCCCCTATTCCGACAATACTTGTGGCAGGATCTCCCGGAATTGAATCGACAAATTCCTCCTGTGAATGAGTATGAAATATCAATACTTTCGGACCATCTTCCTTTTTATTGATCTTCATACTCCTCCCAAGAAGGTCATCTGCATTCAACTGTTCAGGACCAATCATCGTAGAGCTGTCTACCGTATAAAAATTACTAAGCAAATAATCAAAATCTCTTAACCTCTCAATAGACATATCGACAGAAGAAAGTGACGTTTCTCCCGACGGCTGCACATTTTGCGCCGTTTCAGGAGACTCTTTACTAATAAGATTTCCGTTTTCATCGATACAGTTCTCATCGTTTGCCTGCGCCTCTAAAATTTGAGCAACAGTTTCTTGATCTTCTGCCGTAAATTCCTCTCTCCTATGCTCCATCGCATACCCTGCTGTCGGAAGAAACAGATAAGATTGTTCTATAAAAAACTCGTGAACTGTTTTTTGCGGGCTTCTGTTCAAATATGCAAGCCGCGGCATGTACATCTCTTCCGCACCCGAAAAAATATGAGTTTGGAAACCATACATTCGAGCCGACCACATTCCTTCCGAAATCAAACAAATCATTGCCAGAAAGAAAAACAGAAACCGGATCATCCGCTTCTTCCGTTCTCGTTCTTTTTCTAATATCCGAAATCGATCCGCCATCAGACATCGTCCTTTCTATTACTTCTGACAGTGTATGCTTTGTTCTTTTCTCTTATGCTTCCGATCTGCCTGAACCGGCCGAAAAAAGCATATTGATCGCTTCCGATAAAGTATGACTGATATGATGAACCATTTCATCAACATCTTTAGGCGTGACAAACATTCCGTTTAAATGAGGAGAGATCAGCTCTTTTACAAATTCATATTTTTCTCCGGCGTTATAGGAACGCAGCACTTCCCCGACTCCTTTTAAAGAATCCGAAGATTCAAGAGCCCTTATAAAGTTTTCCATTGTATCATTTACAATCGTTGCTGCGTCTACAACTGTCGGCACACCGATTCCGATAACAGGTACTCCTAATGTTTCCATTGTCATCCCGTTTCTGTGATTCCCCACTCCACTTCCGGGATGAATCCCGGTATCTGCGATCTGAATCGTCCGGTTCAATCGCTTACTGTTTCTTGCTGCCAATGCATCAACTGCAATAATAACATCAGGATTCGTTTCCGATACAATCCCACGCACGATCTCCGCACTTTCCATTCCCGTTTGCCCCATCACTCCCGGCACGACAGCGCTGATCATCGGCGCGTCGTCGACTCCTATTGCATATTTTCCATATTCTTTTTACAATATGCCGCGTCACGGATAAATGATCTGCCACGCAAGGTCCCAGTGAATCCGGAGTAACTTCTCTATTCCCCAGCCCTACTACAAGAATAGATAGATCTTTATCTTTTACTTCAAATTTTCGGATCAGTTCCTTTATAAAAGAACATACCTTTTCGGCAATCACGGTCTGACTTTTTTCATCAGGCATTGCCAAATTAGGAGTTTCTATCGTCAAATAAGTTCCTACAGGTTTTCCCATTGCCTTTGCTCCGTTTTCTGTTTTGATCTCCACTCTTGTAACACGAAGTTCTGATGCTTCATCATAATCTTCTTCAAGAACTACCCCTGATATTTCTACATGATCTGATTCAAACCTTTCTTTTTCTTCAAGCGCAAGATCTGTCCGCACACTATAATTTTTTATCATATCTCATCCTCGCTTTTTATGTTCTTATTATAGTATTCCTGCTGTTTTTATATTCAAACCGTCTTTTTAATGCAGATACTGTGTTTTTTTATTCCGGTTTTCCAAATAATGCAGTTTTTCTCTATATATGTTCCATAATTCCCAATATTTATTAAAATATGTATTGACAACCCTTTAGAGTTGGCATAAAATAAATGAGTATGTTTCAGCAGAACGTCCGTGTCCGAGTCTGCGGAAACTCAAATTACATTTGAAATCATAGATATATTTGGAGGTGTACGCATTGGCTAACATTAAGTCTGCTAAGAAAAGAATTTTAGTAAACGAGACAAAAGCTGCAAGAAACAAAGCAATTAAGTCTAAAGTAAAAACTGCTGTAAAGAAAGTGGAAGCTGCAGTTGCCGCTAAAGACGCTGAAACTGCTAAGACTGCTCTTCGCGCAGCGATCGTCGAGATTTCCAAAGCTGGAACAAAAGGTGTTTATCACAAAAAAACTGTTTCCAGAAAGATTTCTCGTCTTTCCAAAGCTGTAAGCAGCATTGCTTAATCTTATTAATAGAATTGATAAAAATAGAAAAGACATTTGCTCCCGTCAGGCAGATGTCTTTTTTGTACATAATCTTATCATCATAAACAAAAAGACATTTTCATACAAAAAAAAGACGCTTCGCGTAATGCAAGGCGTCTTTTTTGTAATTATATCCTATTAGTTATTGATCAGTTTATCTTCATCGCTCCAACTGTAAAGTTTTCTGATCTCTTCTCCTACTTTCTCTGCCGGATGCTCTGACGCAAGTTTTCTCATTGCGCGGAAATGTGCCTGACCTCCGGCTTCGGACATATCCAGAAGAAAGTCTTTTGCAAACGTACCATCCTGAATATCTGTCAAAATCTGCTTCATCGCTTTCTTCGTATCATCTGTAATGATCTTCGGTCCTGTTATGTAATCACCATATTCGGCAGTATTGGAAATCGAATATCTCATTCCTGCAAAACCGGACTGATAGATCAAATCAACAATAAGCTTCATCTCATGAATACACTCAAAATATGCATTTCTCGGATCGTATCCCGCTTCTACAAGTGTCTCAAAGCCTGCCTGCATAAGAGCGCACACACCGCCGCAAAGAACCGCCTGTTCGCCGAAAAGGTCTGTCTCTGTCTCTGTACGGAATGTAGTCTCGAGGATACCGGCTCTTGCTCCTCCGATCGCAAGACCATATGCGAGAGCTTTATCAAGAGCTTTTCCTGTATAATCCTGCTCTACAGCTACAAGGCAAGGAGTTCCTTTTCCAACCTGATACTCGCTTCTTACAGTATGTCCCGGAGCTTTCGGAGCGATCATTGTCACATCTACGTTCGCCGGCGGAACGATTTGTCCGAAATGAATGTTAAAGCCGTGTGCAAACATCAGCATATTACCTTCTTCAAGATTCGGCTCAATATCGTTTTTATATAAAGCAGCCTGTTTCTCATCATTAATCAGGATCATAATAATATCTGCTTTTTTTGCCGCTTCTGCCGCTGTATATACTTCAAATCCCTGCGCTTCTGCTTTTGCCCATGATCTGCTTCCTTCATAAAGTCCGATCACGACATTGCATCCTGATTCTTTCAGATTCAGTGCATGAGCATGTCCCTGACTTCCATAACCGATGATCGCGATTGTTTTTCCCTCAAGAAGTGAGAGATTACAATCTTCCTGATAATAAATTTTTGCTGCCATTTTGCATTCCTCCTAAATGATAATTAAAAATATGCTACATCCTTACTTCCTCTGGAAAGACCTGTAATACCTGTTCTTGCAAGTTCCAGTATCTCATATCCTCGAAGAAGATTCAGAAAAGCTTCCAGTTTACTCTGAGTTCCGGTGAGTTCGATGATCAGCGAGTCCTCTTCGACATCAACTATCTTCGCTCTGAAAATATCTGCCACTGAAATAATCTCGCCCCTTTGGGATGCGTTTGCCCGCAGTTTTACCATGATCAGTTCGCGGTATACTGACTCTCCGTCTTTCAAAACTTTTATATCAACGACATCTTCCAGCTTCCTTACCTGTTTTTCTATCTGGGATAAAATCAGCTCATCCCCCGATGCAACTACTGTAATCCTCGTAAACCTCGTATCGGTCGTCGCACCTGCCGTGATGCTGTCTATACTGTATCCGCGTCTGCTGAATAACCCTGCAATACGGCTCAACACTCCCGGATTATTGTCTACAAGCAATGAAAATACCTGACTTCTCATGTGTTCCTCTCCTTCTTCTCTAAAAAAACAGAGTGCGTTCTGTTTTTATATTTTATAATATTACCAACTCAGCTATTCTTTGTCAAGATGTTGTGCTAAAATTTTTACATATTTGATGACCGTTCAGTCAGTCTAAAATCAAGAATGAAATCAAAAGTTATACGCAGCCGATCTTTTCTGCAATCTCGTTTAAATAAACCCATCTTTCTGTTTTTTCGTCAAGCTGTGCCTGTACTTTCTCCTGTTCCTCAAATAACTCTTTTAGTTTAACAGAATTGGTCGCATTCGCATTGATCTGCATTTTAATTTTTTCTATTCTTTCTTCAAGCGCTGCGATATCGTCATCAATCGTCTCAAATTCTCTTTGTTCTTTATAAGAAAATTTAACCTTCTGCGGCGCATTTTGTTTCCAGCTTTTCGGATTACTTTCCGCAGGATCTTTCGGAAGATTTCCGCGCGAATTTTCGGTTTTGTCTGTAAACTGCGTTGATGCAGATTCTCTTTTCTTTACATTCAAATAATCGGTATATCCTCCTTCAAACTGACGGATATGCCCCTTCCCATCTAACTCGAAAATGCGATCCACAATGTTATCTAAAAAATAGCGGTCATGCGATACGGTGATCACGATTCCCGAAAAAGAGTTTAAATAATCTTCCAAAATCGTAAGTGTGGGAATATCAAGATTATTTCCCGCCTCGTCAAACAAAAGAACATTTGCATTTTCGGCAAGTACGCCAAGAAGATGCAGCCTTCTCTTCTCTCCGCCCGAAAGTTTACCTATCGGAGCATACTGCATATCAGGAGTAAACAAAAAACGCTCCAACAACGCTGACGCACTGATTTTTCCTTCTCGTGTCGTAATATATTCTGCAATATCTTTCACATAATCGATCACTCTTTGAGAAGGATCCATCTCTTGTTCTTCCTGTGCAAAATATCCGATCTTGATCGTTTCTCCGATCTCAATGTTTCCACTGTCCGGAATCACCTGTCCCGCGATCATTTTCATAAGAGTTGATTTTCCGCATCCATTTGGTCCTATGATTCCAAGTCTTTGATTTTTTAACACAATATAACTGAAATCATCCAGTATCACTTTTTCTCCGTATTTTTTACTCACATGATGAAGTTCGATCGTCTTTCCCCATTCTGGTTTCTACCGAATCAAGTTCTACTGTTTGATCTTTTATCGGAGTATTTCCGTTTTTCAGTTGTTCAAGACGCTCCAGTCTCGCTCTTTGTTTCGTTGTTCTGGCACGACACCCGCGTTTCGCCCATTCAAGTTCCATTCTCAAAACACTCTGTCTCTTTCGTTCAGATGCTGATTCCATCTCTTCTCTTTGCGCCTTCAGTTCAAGAAACCCTGAGTAGTCAGAGTCGTATCCATACATTTTTCCATGACTGATCTCCAAAATACAATTTGTAACTCTGTCAAGAAAATACCGGTCGTGAGTTACCATAATAACGGTTCCTTTATAGGACCGAAGATATTCTTCCAGCCATCGGATCATCGCTTCATCCAAATGGTTCGTAGGCTCATCCAGCAAAAGTACGTCAAAATCATCTGACAGTATTTTTGCAAGCACAACCCGTTTTTTCTGTCCTCCTGATAAATGCTCGATTTTCTGATCAAACCGGGTGATATTTAATTCCGTCAGATTACTTTCTACTTTCCAATTCTCTTCCCCTTTTTTTAATGCATATGACCGAATCGTACTGTCTTCTGAAAAAACCGGATTTTGCGGCACATAGGCAAGATTCAGTCCATTTTGTTTTATAATCTGTCCTTTATCCGGTGTTTCTTCTCCTGCTATCATTTTAAGAAGCGTTGATTTTCCGGTACCGTTGATCCCTACGATCCCGATTTTATCTCCTTTTTGAATTCCGAATGACGCATCGTCAAATATTATTTTCTCACCGTATATTTTATAGAGATGTTCCACATTTATAATATTCATAAAAAACTCCTTGCAAACCATTTTCTCTCATTCATTTTGAGATGTCTGCAAGGAGTTGTCAAGTAGATTTTACCTATGCTTTTTTATTATTTTTATGATTATCTATTGTTTCTCTTTTATTCGTTTTCAATCTTTACATTCCGGCAAACCGTCGATTTATACCGAATTTTATTTACCAAAACAATAATAAGACTGACAATGAGCAAAAAGTAGAAATTAATTCCTCTGCTTACAAGCATGGACGGTATAAGATATGTACCGGTAAATACATGGGCAAACACAGTTTGATACATCAGCTCTGTAATTCCCTGCGCTCCCGGAAGCGGAAGCATATCTACCGCTATATAGACTGCGGCTTGAAGAAGGATAACTTTCATCATTCCGGTTCCGTGCAGCCCGAATCCAAGGTATACCATATATGTCAAAAGAAATACGCTACATCTTTGTAAAAATGTAACAAGCACAATAAACAAAAGCTTTCCTTTATGTGTCCTAAGCCATGAAACTGCGTTTTGATAACTTCCGATAAACTCGTGAATTTTTTCAGGACGCTTTTCAGAAGGTTTCAAAATGCTCATTTTAACAAACAGCTTTTCAAAAAAAAGCGCACATCGCAGCATAATATTCGGCATCAACATAATTCCCGCTATGACCACAACTAAAATTACATTTAATAAAAGTCCGAAAAGATAGAGAGGGAAAAATTTCCCTAACTCCGAATAGAGAGGCCGGTACCAAAATAATAAAATCGCCGCTCCTAAAATTACAAGTACAAATTTATAAACAACAGCAACTGTCATAAGCACAACCGTACTGTCCGATCCTCTGTTCCCGTCTTTGCTCATATAATAGAGCTGCACAGGCTGTCCTCCTGTTGCAGACGGCGTAATGCCAGAATAGAAAAATCCGATAAAAGAGTATTGGATACAACGAATCAAAGAACTTCCTTCTTTTCTTCGGTTTGCTTTCATTGCCTGAAGCAGATACCAGATCATATATCCTTCTGCGCATACAAAAAAGATAGCAAGAGCGTTAAACGGAACCAAGTATCCTACTGACATTTTTGAAACGGCATTTGCAATTTCACCAAGATTTTTCCCACTGAAAAGTGTATAAAACGTCAAAAACATTACAAGTAAGAAAATCGTTACTTCAAGAATTCGTTTCTTAACGCTCATACCTTCTCCTCCGTCCTTTTCTTTCTTCTTCCCGGACATTATGTACATGCGCCATTGTTATATAATTTCCCGCAGCAGATAGATATGCCGGGCGGGATATCGGCGGAAAAGTAAGTGTTCCATACTCCGGATATGTCTTTTTCTCTCTTTCGGTAAGTTCTCTCAAACTACCTTCAAAAATTTTCTGTTTCCCCTTATATTCAAAAATCCTTTGGCGTAACAAGCGAAAAATGCTTGTTCCATGTACAGACGCCTGCCTTTTCAAGCAACTCGGCAGCATAGGAAGAACATGTGTAATGATTTTTTTGATAAAACGGTTTTCCGAAAAGTAAAAACGGAAGTCCGAGAATTGTATAATGATAGCGATATCTGTTCTTCATCGCCTCATGAAGCTCCTCTTTAATAAACTGCTTTTGTTCTTGAGTGCATGGAATTGAGCAGATCATATAATCCGCTCCCGGAAATGCCCGCAAAATTTTTCTTTTCTCTTCTTTTTCAAATCCTGCAATCAGAGGAATCGACGGATGTCTCCTTCCGATACTGTATGCTTCATCCAGATTCTCATCAAGCCCGATTGCCACATGAATATATTTTTGTTTAATTACTCTTCGAATAATCGAAGCAAAAATTCCCGGTGTATCTACAAATGCTATGTATATTTCTGTCATATTAGTTCATCCTTTCCCCCTGTAATGTAAATCTTCGGATTAACAATACATTTTTCCTTTTGTCTTTTTACCGATCATCGTTCTTTATTGAAAGCGATATACTTTTTTTGCAAGACGATATCCCCCGATTGTCAAGCTTGCGCCGATCTTTCCGGGTAAATATGTAAAACCGCTCAAAGTACGAAAGCGAAGCCGATAGTAAAGAGCTTCATTATACTCTTTTACATGATTCCACATATCTTTTCGCTTTTTATAGGAATCGGCTGTATCGATAAGGAGCAGATGGATAGATGAAATTGTAAGCATAATTGAAATATTTCGCACCATGTATGCTTCTAATTTCGGATGGATTTTCTTTACTTCCGCCAGATCAACGCTGCGGGTTACAAGATCTGTTACCAAGATCTGCTGATCGATCCTTTTCATAAGCACCTTTTCATTTACAGATTGATCATCTCTGCCCAGGTAATAATGATACAGATCGATGTCCATATAATAAATAGTCTCGGCGTACGGAAGCGGCTTATATGAAAACAGATTATCTACATAAAATGTATGCTCCGGCAGTTTCACTTCAGATTCTCTGAGCACTTTCGTCTGAAACATGAGCGAGTGCATGATCAAATATTGGGACGGATAAAACTTTCCGATTTCATCCCATGTGCACTGTTTTTCAATCGGAAATACATTTTTGTAATCCATTGATTTTTTTATTCCTTCATCAAGGTGATCGTATACATAATTACATACGATCAGATCCGGGCGCTCGCCTGTAAACGCTTTTAGCTTGACAAGAAGTTTCTGATATGATTCTTTATCAAACCAGTCATCCGAATCTACGACTTTATAATAAATACCGTTTGCCAACTCAAGTCCTTTATTCACACCGGAACCATGTCCCCCGTTTTCCTTATGCACAACACGTACAATATCCGGGTATTCAATCTCATATTCATCGGCAATCTGTGCAGTACGATCAGAAGAACCGTCATCGATCAGAATAATTTCTACATCTTTCCCTCCGATAAGAAGAGAATCCACACATCTTCTCATATAATTTTCAGAATTATAACACGGAACTGCAAACGTAATGTATTTCATATAACTTTTCCTCCTCAGTGTGTTCCATATGCTCCTAACGGGCTGAAACACAGCGTTTTTTCATCTCTCATTTCTTAATGCTATTATTTACAGCCTAAATAATACTTGACCCTTCTTAAGATAACATCGAGGTATTTCTTAAGATTTGGGAAAGATTTTTAAAACAATATGAAAATATAGAAGAAATCATTCCAATCGGCATAATGATCAAAACAATAAATAAGATCATCAGCCATCCGATCAGCCGTCCGACAATTCTGCTCACAGACAATTTCATCTCATTTTACCTCCTAAATATCTGTATGTATTTATTGTAGAAAAAAGAAAAAAAATTTTTTCCACATGGATTGTCTTACATTTCCAAGCATGCATCTTACACTTTCGTAAGGCGCATAAAAAACAATGAAAAATTTCTTAAATTCTCTTTTATCACTTGTATCTCTTTTGGAAAAGTTATAACATAAGGAAATAATTTTATATCAGCTTATCCAAAAAAGGAGTTTTATTTTATGAGAAAAAATCCTGAATTTGAAGAGTTATTTGATGATGATTTTGAAGTGACATATGAGGAATACGTTCCAAATGAATATAGGTCAAGTAACGACATCTATAACGACTATGATGATGATGACGATTATTATGATGACGATTATTATGATGATGACTATGAAGATGAATACTACGAAAGTGATGATGAAAACAGTGACTATGATCACACCGATCCCGATGACCGTACCAAAAAGAAAAAACGAAGAAAAAATTCTAAAATACCTCTGGCTGCACCTATCAGAAAAGGAGGACGTATCCTTTCCAACATTTCCGCTTCTCTGATCCGCAGCCTGACGGCTCTTTTAATTTTAGCTGTCATGATATTCGCCTCTTGGACATTTCTCCGTGCAAGTGCGCCCTACGGAGATATTATGGAAGCTGTTAATACAAAAACCGTTCCTCTCTCACTTGCCGCATACTTATCTGTTGCGCTTATTTTTCTTTTAAGCGAATTTATTGCACTTCTCTGGTCTATGACGAAAGTAAGAGTTCGAGATCAATGGGGAGTTCACAAAGAAGATACCGGCAGAGGACTGAATTCTTTCTTACTTGTATTTCTCACCTCCTATGCTGCATTCTGGATCAATCGGTTTCTTCCCGAAACTCCGGATATCATCTATGGACTAAAGGGCGGACTTGAAGTATACGGTTCTATGCATAATGTTTTATTCGGACTTTGTGCAGCGGGGATCATCTCCTGCCTGATCCGCAAATACCTTTAAAATATTCCACAGCAGAAAATAGCAAAAGGTTTTTCTATATCGGACGCTCGATTCGGATCTTCACAAGATCTGCCGAGCGTTTTTTCAGATTCTTTTTATATCCCATCCCTTTGTACCGTTTGATCTGACACACAGTTCTTCCCATTTGATCCGATACCTGTTCTTCAGTCGCACCATATACAAACAAATTAAACGCACAGCAATTTCTCACTGCTTCTGCGCTGTAAGATGGAATTTTTGCCTTTTCACAATACTTCTTCATCATTCGGCTGATATACATCGTATTCAGAGGATTTTTGCTCCGATTATAAAAAAGGGATCTTCCTTCTTCCCATTCTTCCAAATAAGAAAACAAAATTTCTTTTGCATCTTCCGGTATATAACACGGCTCTTGCCTTCCTTTTAAAAACACATACAATCCGTCGCCATACTGTACAAAATCTTCCGGCCCTTTCAATGCTATAATTTCCGTAGAGGACAGTCCTGCCCTATACATTAAAGTTAAGATCGTATACACCATATGATTTTCCGCCGATGCTGTCAACAATCGATCTATATGCTCCAAAGGAATCATCCTCGCCAACTCTTTTTCCTTTACCAGTTGTTTCAAATACGGTTCAAAATAGTCTTTAAACGAACTTGTTTTTGACTCATCTTCTAATCTGTCGCTCCACTCTTCTAACAAAAATTTTGAAAAAAGAATGAAGTTCCCTGAATTTTTTTGTCACTGTCAATGGACCGATCTGTCCATTTTTTATCTTTTTTTGCATATAGATATAATATTTCTGTACATCCGAAAAATCTGTTTCCTGAAAACACTTTTCCGTAAAGCGACAAAATTCTGACAGATCGGATTTATATGATGCTTTGCTGTAACATCACTTTTAAATTTCTTGCAAAATAATTCCCATACTTCTTTTTTTATACAACTTTTAAAAAAATCAAATTTTTTATTTTTCGTATTGACAAATTTTGATTCTGCGTTTTGGCTCATCAGTTTATCTCCCCCGCCTTGTTTGTATCAAGCTTTTTAAATGTTATTAGTTTTATTCATACTATAACATTTTATTTCTTTTTTAACAAGCAGCATTTTAATATGCTACTCGTCAAATTCCAATACTGCAATATGAAACTGCGGCGTTTCTTTTAATTCTTTCACAATTCCTCTTCTGGTTTTTAACCGCTCTGCCTGTTTGAAATTAGCGCTCATCCCGAGTGCGTGCTCGATCGTGTAGTAATAAGACGTCGGAAGGACTCCTTCTGTCACTCCCACTTCCATCCCCGGCTTTAAAGCTTCTGTGTCTTCAATCGTAAACTCCATTTCGCGCATACTTTTCTCCACTCCTCTCTTCTATGACTGTGCGATTCAAATATGACAGCTTCCATTCGCTGCGCTGCTGTTTTTCTTTTTCGTTTATCAGTATATCATAAAACAAAACTTTTGAAAGCTCTTCTTCGGCAGTCTTAGACTTTAACGACCACTGTTGAAAAAAACTGTACTGCAAACGAATTTCATATCTATTTGCAATACAGTTTCTTTTTTATCATTCTTCTTATTTTATATCAAATTCAGGATGTTCATCTAAATGTTCCGATACATATTTTCCGTTTTTCTTTCTCTGCCTTACACACTCGGTCAGCAAATATTCAATCTGCCCGTTGACTGAGCGAAAATCATCTTCTGCCCAAGCTACCACGGCATCATACAATTTTGCAGAAAGCCGAAGCGGAATCTGTTTCTTTTTCTGATCTGCCATGATCAATACAAACTTCCCGAATTTACAATAGGCTGCGCATCTTTGTTGCCGCACAAGACGACAAGAAGATTTGAAACCATTGCAGCTTTTCTTTCTTCATCCAGTTCTACAACTTTCTTTTCGCTGAGACGATCAAGCGCCATTTCTACCATTCCGACCGCTCCATCTACAATCATTTTTCTTGCGTCTATAATAGCCGATGCCTGCTGTCTTTGAAGCATCACTGCCGCAATCTCCGGCGCATAGGCAAGATATGTGATTCTTGCTTCCAGAATTTCCAGACCTGCCTCACTTACTCTTTTTTGAATCTCATCACGAATTCTTGCAGCCACTACCTCGCTGGAGCCTCTCAGACTTCCCTCGTCTGCTACACCATCGCCGGTTGTATCTACATTCGGAGAAACATCATACGGATAAACACGTACAATATTCCTAAGAGCTGTATCACACTGAAGAGAAAGATATTCTTTATAATTATCTACGTTAAAAACCGCTTTTGACGTATCTACAACTCGCCACATCACCGCAATACCGATTTCTACCGGATTTCCGAGACAATCGTTAATCTTTTGACGGCTGTTGTTCAAAGTCATAATCTTTAAAGAAATCTTCTTTCCTGCCGATTCCAAACCGGATTTTTCCGAAGTGCCTGCCAATAATCCTGAAAGTGAAGATTTTCTTGTACTGTTGTCAACATCACCACTTTGATTTAGATGTGTATCCGCCGCCGGATTTACACTTGTACAAAACGGATTTACCGCATAAAATCCTTCTCCTTTCAATGTGCCTGTATATTTTCCGAACAATGTCAACACAAGCGCTTCTTGAGGTTTCAGCACACGCAGTCCACAATACGGAAACCAGCCTACACACATCCAAAAAAAAATACTGATCCCGAGCAAAGCAACGGATTTCCGATCATAGCTCCCACAACGCAGACTGCGATTGACAATAGATACAACAATGTTGTTAGAATCAAGACAAGCATTCCGTTTTTCTTATTATTCAGTACTTTTTCTTTCATCATTATCCCTCCTGTTCTTGTTTGATATCATTATGATATCATTTTGTTTGTATTTTGTAAATAGTAATTCAAATATTTTATTTTTTGAGTATTGACAAAACATTCTTCCGTACATATACTATACTCAAAGCTAGTTAGTTACTCAACTAACAAACTAATGCACAAGGTGGTGATACGATGCATATCAATCCTAATATAGAAAAACCTATTTTTATTCAAATAGCTGAGCAGCTTGAAGACTCCATTTTTACAAAAGTGTTTCCTGAAGAAACAAAAATCCCTTCGACAAATGAACTCTCCTCTTTATTGAATATTAATCCTCATACTGTCTTAAAAGGAATGAATCTTTTAGTAGACGAGGAAATCATATACAAGAAAAGAGGGTTGGGCATGTTTGTAAAAAAGGGAGCAGTCAATAAAATCCTATTAAAACGGCAAAGTCAGTTTTACGAACAATACGTTGCTTTGCATTGATTCAAGAGGCATCCAAACTGCATATGAAAAAAGAAGAAATTATTTCATTAATAGAAAGGGGTTTTGAACATGAACAAAATTCAGATTAAAAATATCACAAAAAATATAATAATTTAACAGCCCTTGACGATGTTTCATTTTCCTTTGAGTTCGGAAAAATTTACGGCCTTTTGGGGCGAAACGGAGCGGGCAAATCTACACTTATCAATATAATCGCAAATCGTATTTTTGCCGACGAAGGAATGATTCTTGTAGATGACATTCCGGCAAAAGAAAATATGCAGGTACACGAAAAAGTGTTTTGTATGAGCGAAGCTGATTTATATGATAAAGATTTAAAAATAAAAGAACACTTCAGGTGGATCAATCGGTTTTATGATTGTTTTGATTTAAATAAGGCCTTGACTATTGCCAAAATGTTTGACCTTGACATCAACAAAAATTCAGATCGTTATCTAAAGGTTACCAATCCATTTTTAAATTAACAGCGGCATTGTCATTAAATGTTCCTTATGTAATCTTTGACGAACCAGTCTTAGGATTAGATGCAAATCATAGAGAACTGTTTTATGAACTGCTTTTACAAGATTTTGAAAATAATGAACGAACAATCATTATCGCTACACACTTGATTGAAGAAGTAACAAATATTATTGAAGAAGTTGTTTTGATCGATCACGGAAAGATTATATTACAAGATACTGTTGAGAGTCTTTTAGAAACAGGATACAGTGTCTCAGGAATCTCTCACGAAGTTGATCAGTATTGCTCAGATAAAAACGTGATCGGGCATGACGAATTAGGCAATATGAAAATCGCCTATATATTAGATAACAAAACGTCCATCCCCCCGGACAGCAGCCTTCATTTTTCATCCATGAATTTACAAAAATTATTCGTAAAATTGACAGAGAAAGGCGGAAAATAGTATGAATAAATTAAAATCAATCATCCAATACGAATGCATGACCTCTTTTAAATATATATGGATCTTCTACGCAATCCAATATGCAATCGTCGGACTTATCACTCTGATCATCGGCATTGTCTCCGGAAGCTTTGAAAATGTCGGAACAAATTGTTTGGAAATCAATACTTTGTTTTTCGTAAGCATTTTGGGGCGTGCCTTAGGGAGACTGTAACAAATTCTGTGTAAACTAAAGATATGATATATATCCTCTTGGATTGATGTTAAAATAAATATTAATCTAGGAGGATATTTTTATGGCACGAAGAAGAAAAATGGATCCAGAACGTAAAGCGTTCATCAATAGCTTACTGGAGCATTATCAACCGAAAGATGCACAGGATATACAAGAAATGTTGAAGGATCTGCTGGGAGAAACTCTGCAGGGAATGCTTGAAGCAGAAATGGATGATCATTTAGGATATTCAGTATGATTACAAAAACAAAGAAACCGATGACAGCAGAAATGGTTACAGTCCTAAAACAGTAACTTCATCAATGGGAACGATTGATCTGGATATTCCAAGAGACCGAAAAGGTGAGTTCGAACCACAGATTGTCAAAAAAGAACCAGACAGACATTTCCAATATTGAAGACCAAGTACTTTCCATGTATGCAAAAGGAATGACAACTAGAGATATCTCAACCCATTTGCGTGACGTGTACGGTGTAGAAGCTTCTGCTGAAATGATTTCCCGGATGACAGACCGTATCCTTCCGCTGGCAAAAAGAATGGCAAAATCGACCATTAGAGCGCAAATATGCGATTGTTTTTATGGATGCCGTCCACTTCAATGTTCGCGAGGATAATAGAACAGTCAAAAAAAGCTGTTTACGTTGCCATCGGGATAAAGTTGAATGGTAAACGTGAGGTTCTTGGTATGTGGATCGGTGGTAATGAAAGTGCGAAATACTGGCTTGGTGTGCTTAACGAGATCAAAAACCGTGGTGTGGAAGACATCATGATAGTGTCTGTTGATGGGTTAACTGGATTTGGAGATGCGATTCATGCTGTATTTCCAAAAGCAGAGATACAGCGCTGCATCGTTCATCAGATCCGCTACTCGACTAAATTTATTTCCTACAAAGATTTAAAGCCTTTTATGGCTGATCTAAAGTTAGTATACAAGGCAGATACTGAAGATTTGGCACTTTCCGCACTAGATGATCTGGAAGCAGAGTGGGGAAAGAAATATCCGGCCTCTATAGCTTCCTGGAGAAATAACTGGTCACAGCTGTCCACGTATTTCAAATATCCGTCAGAAATCCGGAAACTGATATATACAACGAATTCCATTGAAAATTTCAATCGTCAGCTCCGAAAGGTAACAAAAGCAAAGGCGATTTTCCCAACAGACGATGCTCTGTTTAAGAGTCTTTATCTGACCATGATGGATGCTACAAAAAAAATGGACCGGAAAGGCCTGGGAAAACGCCCGTTTTTAACGGGCAGCCCTTGACATGCAAAATGATCCATGCTAGAAAATAAACAAGGGCAGAACGGCTCAAGCTGCCATTCTGCCCCATCTAATCATATACGATTCTAATTAAACCTGAGATTTTTTCATCAATCTGAGAGGTTTACACAAAATTTGTTACATTACCGCCTTAGGGTTTAAAGAAGATTTTAAAACACTTATACAAAACGGATTTACACGTAAATATATTTTCATTGCGGCGCTTTCTTTATTTAGTTTTATGTCCGGAATCATGGCATTTATAGATACAGTCGTAGGAAATTTTCTTCATTATTTTAATAAGGATTATACATCCCTATACAGCGGAATCTACGGCTATGACAATATAGTGATGAACTGGCTCTGGCTCTTCCTTGTGTATGTAATGTTTTGTTGTCTTCTATATTTAACGATACTTATAATCAATAAAATAGGCAAAACCATGTCTATCTATTGCGGCATTCTTTTCATCGGATGCATAGTGCTTATCACTGCATTATTCAGATATGTATTTTCCGCTGAACTGGTAAAAAATATTTTAAATTTCTTTATGAAAGCAGCCGGTTTTGTGAAGGGCGATACAATTAACTACTTCTATCCCTCTTTCTCTTTATTACTCATTATCGGCATTTTAGGAACTACATCTTTTGTGGTCATTAGACGAACCGAACTCAAATAATCTGTCTGCAGCAAGAACGCTGATACCTAAAGTTACGTACTGCCTCGCATGTACTACACGGCAGAATTAAAGGCTGTCGCAGAACATTACGAACTGCGATAGCCCTTAGTTTTACAGTGATAAAGAAGTATTTATAATAATTTATTACTAACGCTGACAGACAGGTTTGTAGAACAAACAAGTTCTTTCTCCTTAAACCATGTCGGTAAAATAGTGGATATCCTAGCAATCTCACCATTACGAAAAATGGCAAAACGGTGAAAGTTTTTCGTGTTATCGTAGAACGCTGCCAAATCACAATATTTTAAAACATCTTTTAAATTTTTGAATGTCTCTACATAACGTCTTTCAATATCTTCTTCTGAAATTCCATGTCCACCCTTATTTATCCTTATTTTCACTCTTTCTTTTACAATCTCATCAGTGTTTATGCGTGGCATTCCTTTTAATTCATTTAATGCTTCATAAAGGGTTGACTTACCTGCACCATTGACACCGGCTAGTATACAGTTTCCAATGGGGTCAGTCAAATATAACGAGCCTGTCTACCCTTGTATTGTCTGGCATTGTAACTCTGTAGAGTGGAGATGTCAAAATCTCTAGTTTAAAAAGGGGCAACCCATCATAAACTCAAGTGTGGCTTACATGTGTCTTGCCGATACAAAAAGAGCTTCCCAAGCCAAACTACGACTTGAAAAGCCCCATAAAATCAAGGTTTTTTGCACCTATCTTAGAATTTACCTTCTTTTGCTGCTTCCTCGATGGAAACTGCAACAGCTACAGTCATACCAACCATCGGGTTGTTTCCTGCTCCGATAAGTCCCATCATCTCAACATGAGCCGGTACGGAAGAAGATCCTGCGAACTGAGCGTCAGAATGCATACGTCCAAGTGTATCAGTCATACCGTAGGAAGCAGGACCTGCTGCCATGTTGTCCGGATGAAGTGTACGTCCTGTACCACCGCCGGAAGCAACTGAGAAATATTTTTTACCCTGCTCGATACATTCTTTTTTGTATGTACCTGCAACCGGGTGTTGGAAACGAGTCGGGTTTGTAGAGTTTCCTGTAATAGAAACATCAACACCCTCTTTCCACATAATTGCAACGCCTTCACGAACATCGTTTGCTCCGTAGCAGTTTACTTTAGAACGAAGTCCGTCAGAGTAAGCTGTTCTGGAAACTTCTTTAAGTTCGCCTGTATAATAATCATAATCTGTCTGAACATATGTAAATCCGTTGATTCTGGAAATGATCTTTGCAGCATCTTTTCCAAGACCGTTCAAGATAACACGAAGCGGTTTTTTACGAACTTTGTTTGCTTTTTCCGCAATACCGATTGCACCTTCTGCTGCTGCGCGAATGACTCATGTCCTGCAAGGAATGCAAAACAGTCTGTTTCCTCTTCAAGAAGCATCTTTCCAAGGTTTCCGTGACCAAGACCTACTTTACGCTGATCTGCTACAGAACCCGGAATACAGAATGCCTGAAGTCCCTCTCCGATTGCTGCTGCTGCGTCTGCTGCTCTTGTACATCCTTTTTTGATTGCGATTGCCGCACCCGTAATATAAGCCCAGCATGCATTTTCAAAACAGATCGGCTGAATGCCTTTGATCTGGTTGTATACGTCCAGTCCGGCATCCTTCGTAATCTTCTCAGCTTCTTCAAGTGAAGCGATACCGTAGCTGTTTAAAACTTCATTGATTTTATCAATTCTTCTTTCATATGATTCAAATAAAGCCATTTATGTATCCTCCTGATTTATTTACCTTAATATGTCGCTAAATCCCGATTACTCCTTACGCGGGTCGATGATCTTCGCTGCGTCATCAACACGGCCGTACTGTCCTTTTGCTTTTTCCCAAGCATCGTTCGGCGTATCGCCTGCTTTGATGAAATCTGTGAATTTTCCGAGGCTTACGAACTGGTATCCGATGATCTCGTTGTTTTCGTCAAGAGCGATTCCTGTTACATAACCTTCTGCCATTTCAAGGTAACGAGGACCTTTTGCAAGTGTTCCGTACATTGTACCAACCTGAGAACGAAGTCCTTTTCCAAGATCCTCAAGTCCTGCTCCGATCGGAAGTCCGTCTTCAGAGAATGCACTCTGAGTTCTTCCGTATACGATCTGAAGGAAAAGTTCTCTCATTGCTGTATTGATTGCATCACAGACAAGGTCTGTGTTAAGTGCCTCTAAGATTGTTTTGCCCGGGAGGATCTCAGATGCCATAGCTGCGGAATGTGTCATTCCCGAACATCCGATTGTCTCTACAAGCGCTTCCTGGATAATACCGTCTTTCACGTTCAGAGTCAGCTTACATGCACCCTGCTGCGGAGCACACCAGCCAACACCATGTGTCAAACCGGAAATATCCTTTACTTCTTTCGCTTTCACCCATTTTGCTTCTTCCGGGATCGGAGCCGGTCCGTGATTTGCGCCCTGCGCTACCGGACACATCATTTCTACTTCATGTGAATAAATCATGTTAAAACTCCTTTCAATATCTATGATTTTCTTCTGCATACGAACACATACTCGTGCCATACCTATTTTATTTTCTCATAAATTACCGCATTCGTCAATCAAACTTTGACAAAGTTTTCACTCAAAGTGTTCACTTTATGTTTTTATAATGCTTTTATACTATTTTAAAATTTTCTTTCCTATTTCCGAAAATCCTATTCTTTTAACAATGCATCTTTCAGCATCTCAAGTGCAGTTTCAACTGTTTGAGCTCTGTTTTCCATACGATTTCCGTGAAAACGGCATTCTTTTACTACTGTCTCCCCGTTCAGATAACATCCTATATACACGAGTCCGACAGGCTTGTCCTCTGTTCCTCCACTTGGACCGGCAATTCCTGTCGCGCTAAGAGCCGCTTCTGCACCTGCGGCTTTTGCCGCTCCTTCCGCCATCTCTTTCGCCGTCTGTTCACTGACTGCCCCATAAGTTTCAAGCGTCTCATGAGAAACTCCAAGCAGGCGCTCTTTCGCTTCATTTGAGTAAGTGACATACCCCTCATTCAATACTGCAGACGCGCCTGCCGCATTTACAAGTGTTCCTGAAATCAGTCCTCCTGTACAGGACTCTGCAGTCGTCACGTGAAGGTGTTTTTCAGATAAAAGTTCCGTCACCGTTTCCTCTAAAGTTTTCTCATATGCTTTTTTTTCTTTTAAATACCATTCAAGATACATGTTTACATCCCACCTTGTGTAAGTACCTGTTTATTTTTCCACACGTAATCGATCAGAGAAATGATCGTAAGTGCCACTGCTGCCCAAATAAGAATTTCTCCGATCAAGTCGAACACACCGCCTAAATCTGCAATAAGAACGATGATCATCGCCATCTGAAATACAGTTTTGAATTTTCCCCAATAGCTTGCTGCGATCACAATTCCGTTGTCAGATGCCACGAGACGGAATCCGCTTATAATAAACTCTCTTGCAATAATGATTATTACAATTTCGGCAGCTAATTTTCCGGAAGGAATCAGACAGATCATAGCCGAACAAACAAGCAGTTTATCTGCCAAAGGATCCATAAATTTTCCGAAATTTGTCACAAGATTATATTTTCTCGCTATTTTCCCATCTAAAAGATCCGTCAGACTCGCAACTGCAAAAATTGCGAGAGCAATCCACTTATTAGCCGCTCCGCCTACATCCGTAAGCATAAAAAATACAAAAAACGGTACCATGATAATGCGCAAAACAGTTAATTTATTTGGTAAATTCATAACAATTCTCCTATCAGATCATATTCTAAAGCTCCGGTTATTTTCACTTTTGCGAAATCGCCGGATATCAGTTCTTCTTCTGTGTTAATAAAGATCAATCCGTCCACATTCGGCGCATCGCGGTATGTCCTGCCGACATAAGCATTTTCATCCGCAACTTTGCCTTCAATCATAACAAGCATTTCTCTGCCGATCATATTTTCTGCATTGTCAAATGCAATTTCCTGCTGAAGTTCCATCAGATCCGCCTGTCGTTCTTCTTTTACTTCTTCTGCGATCTGATCTGGCATAACAGCCGCCGGGGTGTCTTCTTCCGGTGAGTAGGTAAAGACTCCTAAACGATCAAACTCCATTTCGTCGACAAACTGCATCAATTCTTCATGCTGATCTTCTGTTTCGCCGGGAAAGCCGGTGATCAACGTCGTACGAAGGCAAATATCAGGAATTTCTTTTCTCAATTTTTTTACAATATCTGTCAGTTCCTGTTTTGACGTTCTTCTGCCCATCCTTTTCAAAATACTGTCGCTTGCATGTTGGATCGGAAGATCAAGATAATGACACACTTTCGGTTCTTTTTTTATCACTTCTATCAATTCATCTGTAATTTCCTCCGGATAGCAATACAAAATTCGGATCCAGCGGATTCCCGCAATCTTGCATAACTCTTCCACAAGCCTGTGAAGACATTTTTCTCCATACAGATCTTTTCCATAAAGTGTCGTTTCCTGTGCCACAAGGATCAGTTCTTTGACACCTTGCTCTGCCAGCTCTTTCGCTTCTTTGATCAGTCGTTCCATGGGAACACTTCTGAAATTTCCACGTATTTTCGGAATAATGCAATATGTACAATGCTTATCGCACCCTTCCGCAATCTTTAAATATGCAAAATGTCCTCCCGTCGTCACAAGACGCTTTGCTCCTGAAACCGGAAGCGCATTAAGATCCGAAAGTATAATGCCCTGCTCTCCTTCCAATGCTCGGTCTACCGCATCTAAAATCTTATCATATGCCGTCGTTCCGAGAACTTCATCTACTTCCGGAATTTCATCTAATATTTCCTGTCTGTATCTCTGTGCCAGACATCCTGTCACGATCAACACTTTTACCTGTCCCGACTTTTTATATTCTGCCATCTCAAGAATATTTTGAATGCTCTCTTCTTTTGCGTCATGGATAAAGCAGCATGTATTAATTACAATAATATCTGCCTGTCTTTCATCATCTGTCATCTCATATCCTCTAGATGCCAAAAGTCCGAGCATCACTTCTGTATCTACGAGATTTTTGTCACATCCAAGAGAGATAAACAATATTTTCATATCTGTTCCATACCTCCTCTTCCTTTTTATTATACTTTTCACTTTTGTACTTTAATGTGGCAAGATTCATCCGCTAACATGAAAAAGGCAGATACCGTTTGGTTCTGCCTCATTGTTTTTACTCTTCTTCTGCCGCACTCTCGGCTTTGATCTTCAACTCGCCTTTGTTCAATTCTTCGATTGCGATCGACAATGGTTTCTCTCCCTCTTTCACATCGACAAGCGGAAGGTCTCCGGCAATCAGTTGTCTGGCACGTTTCGATGTTGCCATAACGATCGAATAACGACTGTTGACGATCTTTGTTTCCCCTTCTTCGACATCTTTGTTTACAACTTTCATCAAATCTGTATAAGACGGATGCAGCATATTTAATTTTCTCCTTTCAATCTTTCCAAATCTTCTTTTATTGTCTTCATGAATGCTTCATTCCGAAAACTTCTTCGGTGCTCTCCCTGAATGATCATATGCATTTCTTCAACGCACATATTCAGGTCGTCATTAACGACAAGGTAATCGTAATAATCCATTCCCTCCGCTTCCTCACATGCACGGTTCATTCTGGACTCGATCACATCCATCGTCTCTGTGCCTCTGCCTACGAGCCTTTTTTTCAGTTCACCGGCGCTCGGAGGTGTCACAAACAAAAGCAAAGTATCGGGAAATTCCTCTTTCACTTTTAATGCGCCTTGAATCTCTATTTCAAGGATCACATCTTTTCCCGCATCCAACTGCTTTCGCACATACTCTTTTGGAGTACCGTAATAATTTTTCACATATCTAGCATACTCTATCAATTCATCTTTGGCAATCATTTTTTCAAATTCATCTTTTGATATGAAAAAATATTCTCTTCCATCCTGTTCCCCATCTCTTGGCTGCCTCGTAGTCGCCGAGACAGAAAGTGCATACGTATCAGGATATCTTGACAGAAGTTCTTTCATCAGCGTTCCTTTTCCCGAACCCGAAAATCCCGATACAACGATCAAAATTCCTTTTCTGTTCACTTTGTTTCCTCCTATTCGATATTCTGTATCTGTTCTCTGATCTTCTCAATCTCTGTTTTCAGACTGATCGCGCGGTTTGATATATCCAGATCATTCGCCTTAGACAAGATCGTGTTCGCCTCACGATTCATCTCCTGTGCGATAAAATCAAGTTTTCTTCCGATTCCGTTAGACTCTTCCAATGTCTCCTTCATATGCTGAATATGACTTTTTAGTCTTACAACTTCCTCATCTGTACAGATCTTATCCGCAAAGAGAATCACTTCTGCCGCAATCCGATTATCGTCAATCTGCGTATCCTCTAATAATTCCCGCATCTTTTCTTCTAATTTTGTCCTGTATTCTGCAATAATCTGCGGCGAACGCTCTTCTATAAACCGAATCTGTTCACTGAGCAGATCCAATTTCAAAAGAATATCTTCTTTCAAACGTTCTCCTTCTTTTGTCCTCATCTCTACAAACTGTGAAAACGCGCCTTCCAACGCTTCTTTTAATCCATTCCAAAGCTCGTCTTCATCCTCGCTGCATTCTTCCATCGTAAAGACTTCGGGATATCTGGACAATGTACTGACGCGAACATCATTATCTAACGAAAATTCTTCTGCCATCTGATTCAGATATTTTAAATATTCTGCCGCAAGAGCCGCGTTATACTTTACCGACACCTGCGATTGAGACAGATCTTCATACGTGATAAAAATGTCAACCTTTCCCCGGTCTGCATATGATTTAAGGAGCGTCCTGATGGACGTCTCGAAAAAATTCAATTTCTTCGGCATCCGAATGTTTACATCGAGATATCTGTGATTCACACTTTTTAATTCTACCGTAAATTTTCTTGAGTCCTTCAGAACTTCACATCTTCCGAACCCTGTCATACTTTTTATCATCTTGTCTTTCCTCGTGTTCTTCTCCTTGGCAGTCTATATATCAAATTTATCTGTTTTTTAGAACTGCCGATTACTGCAATTTTAGTTATTATACCTCTAATGCGCGTAAATGGTCAACAGGTCTTTTTTCATTCTCCTCTTTATGATATACTTTCTTATATATTCATGTTCAAAAGAAAAATGTTTTATCATTTCCCTTCTGAACAATTCAAAATATGGAGAATTTATTATGGCTTTTGACGGAATTGTCGTGGCAGGTCTTGTCCACGAACTGAAACAAAAACTAACAGACGGACGAATTGCGAAAATCGCGCAGCCGGAAGCAGATGAACTGCTTCTTACGATCAAATCCCCCTGTGGACAACATCGGCTTTTAATCTCAGCAAACGCTTCTCTTCCGCTTATTTATCTTACAGACACAAATAAACCAAGCCCGATCACGGCTCCTAATTTTTGTATGCTTCTTAGAAAACATATCAGTAACAGCCGGATCACGGATATTTCACAGCCAAAACTGGAGCGTATCATCTGTTTTACAATCGAACATTTTGATGAGTTGGGCGACCTTTGCCAAAAGAAGCTCATTGTTGAAATCATGGGGAAACACAGCAACATCATTTTCTGTTCCGAAGACGGAACGATCATTGACAGTATCAAGCATGTATCTGCACAGATGAGTTCTGTCAGAGAAGTTCTTCCCGGACGGAAATATTTTATTCCTGATACAATGCATAAAAAAGATCCGCTCACAACAGAATGGAAAGAATTTTCCCTTTCCGTTAATGATAAACCGATGTCTGTGGCAAAAGCTCTTTATACAAGCTTTACAGGGATCAGTCCTGTTACCGCAGAGGAAATCTGTTATCTTGCCGGTATCGACTCAACTCTTCCGGCAAAAGAATACAGTCAGGATGTTCTTTTCCATCTGTATACCCAGTTTACGATCTATCTGTCAGCAATAAAAGAAGGCAGATTTGAGCCCGCTATCTACTATGACAAACAAGAACCGAAGGAATTTTCCGCTCTTGAACTGACGTATCTTTCAGCATATGAAAAACGTCTCTTTCCTTCTGTTTGCGAAATTCTTCGTACTTACTACTCTGAGCGGAGCCTGATTACGAGGATTCGCCAGAAATCCGTCGATCTTAGACACATTGTACAAACTGCTCTTGAAAGGAATCGGAAAAAATATGATCTGCAGATGCGGCAGTTAAAAGATACCGAAAACAGAGACAAATACAAAGTTTACGGCGAACTGATCAACGCTTATGGTTACAATGTTCCCGAAGGCGCCAAACAGATGGAGGCGCTGAACTATTACACAAACGAAACGGTTACGATCCCGTTAGATCCAACAAGCACTCCGCAGGAAAACGCACAGCGTTTTTTTGCCAAATACAACAAACAAAAACGTACTTTTGAAGCGCTCACCCAGTTGATCCGGGAAACAAAAGATGAAATTTCCTATCTCGAATCCATACAGACCTCTCTCGATATTGCAATGACAGAGGACGATCTTGCCGCCATCAAAGAAGAGCTGTCTGAAACAGGATATGTGCGCCGCAAAACCGTACGAAAGAAAATAAAACTTAAAAACGAACCGCTGCACTATATTTCAAGCGATGGTTTTCATATGTATGTAGGGAAAAATAATCTTCAAAACGACGCCCTTACATTTGATTTTGCCGCCGGATGCGACTGGTGGTTTCATGCAAAACAAGCTCCCGGATCACATGTGATCGTAAAAACAAACGGGGAAGAACTTCCCGACCGTACATTTGAAGAAGCGGGCAAACTTGCCGCTTATTATTCAAGTATGCGAGGCAGCGAAAAAGTCGAAATCGATTATATAGAGAAAAAACATATTAAAAAACCAAAAGGCGCAAAACCCGGTTTTGTTGTCTATTATACAAATTACTCTCTCGTCATCGACAGCGATATAAGAGGCATCCAAAAAATATCCGGCAGTTAGAATTAGCAAAGGAGTCTCTATTCTCTCTGCCCGGCTTTTCACTGTTAAAACATCACAAGGCGTCAAACATGCCGAAAAACACCGATACATGTCTGACGCCTTTTATCGTTCTTAATTCTGTCCCATAAGATAATCAATAAACTGCTGTGCCGTCCTTCCCGACAAACCTCCATGAGACAATTCCCATTTATTTGCTTCCAGAAGCAGATCTTCTTCCGGCATTTCTATTTTATTTTTCTGCGCAAGCGTACGAACAATCTGACGAAATTCTTTCTTATCGGGCGAGCCAAAGTAAATCGTCACGCCAAACCTTGCGACAAGCGATAACTTTTCCTGAACCGTATCATTTGTATGAAGCTCTTCATCTCTGTCTGCTTTATCCCGAAACGTCTCACGGATCAGGTGACGTCTGTTAGAAGTCGCATAAATCAAAACATTATCCGGCTTTCTCTCAAGACCTCCTTCTATTACCGCTTTCAAATACTTGTATTCAATCTCAAACTCTTCAAATGAAAGATCATCCATGTATATAATAAACTTATAATTCCGATTTTTAATCTGCGCGATCACATCATTTAAATCTTGAAACTGATGCTTGTATACTTCGATCATCCGAAGCCCCTGATCGTAATACTGATTTAAAACAGCTTTGATCGACGTAGATTTTCCTGTTCCGGCATCGCCGAATAAGAGACAGTTATTTGCTTTTTTCCCTTTCACAAAAGCCTCAGTGTTATCGATCAGCTTCTTCTTCGCAATCTCATAACCTACAAGATCATCAAGATGTACATGCGCAATATTTGTGATCGGTTCTACCGACATCGTCTTTCCTTCCGGATGATCGATACGAAACGCTTTATGAAGGCCGAATTTACCGACTCCGAATTCTTTGTAAAACTGTGTCATCTTCCTCTTGAAGTCTATTGCGTCCGACGAATCTGCAAGTCCTTCTGCCAGATTACAGATACGATCCCGAATACGCCGGTTAAAAACCTTCCCCGCATTGCTCGTATTTTTATATTCAAAAAGAATCTGCATACATTCTGCCGAAAATTCACGCTCCATCTCCTGAAAATCATAATCAAACAATTCTTTAAATATCTGAAAGTCATGAAGGGCAATCCTGTTAATGCTTCCGTCAATCTCTCCTACAATCTCACATGACGTGCTGTAAGCATTTTCATCATTTACAAGAAGAAACGTCAGATATGTATGCCAAAAGATTCCCCTCGAATCCATGACTGGCAGAAATCTCTAATATCTCATTCATACATTCAAAAAGAAGACTTCTCAAATCTTCCCTGTTATAGTAATCATTTCCACAATTTTCCATGAGAAACGTCATGTTTTTTAATATTCTGCCATGCTCCATATTTTTATACAGCATCAGTTCATTTGTACGCATTGTTCTCTCTCCTTCCGTTTTTTCCTGCTTTACCGTTTTATGTTAAACATCCTGTCTTTTCTCCCAGAAACTACTGGATTACGGCATCTGCCGTCTCAATAATTGCCGAGTATTTTTAAGTTTGTTGCCTCTTCACGAAGTCCGCGAATTGCATTTTTCACAGCAGGGTCTTCAAGGTTTCCTTCAAAATCAACAAAAAAACAATATTCCCAAGGTCTCCCTTTGATCGGACGAGATGCAATCTTCGTCATATTCAGATCATTATAAATAAAATGTGATAAAATTCCATACAAAGAACCGCTCTGATGCGGCGAATCAAAACGGATGCTTATCTTGGAAGCATTTTTCAAAAATATTTTTTGATTCGTTACAACGATAAAACGTGTGGAATTGTCCTCATCATCATTAATTTCATCGACTAAAACTTCCAGTCCGTGGACTTTTGCCGCATAAGCACTGCATACTGCAGCTTGTGAAATATCCTGTTCTTCAATCACTTTCTTTGCCGCCACCGCAGTATTGACAACACTGATTTTCTGCCAATCACCATGGTCGTCTAAAAACTCAGACGTCTGCATAAGAGCTTCTGTTTTTGAATATACTTTTTTTATATCCGAAAGCTTCGCGCCCGGAAGTCCCGACAATGTATGCACAACCGGAAGGATCGTCTCTGCTACAATATAGTTTTCAAATTCATCAAGCAGGTCATACATCTCGTTCACCGTACCGGCAGTGGAATTCTCGATCGGAAGCACCGCATAGTCAGCCGAACCTTCCTCTATCGCTTCCATCGCTTCCCGAAATGTCCTCACATGAAAATTATTTACATCTCTTCCGAAAAACTGATACATTGCAGCCTGTGAATAAGCTCCTTCTGTTCCCTGAAATACAACACGGGCATTTTCACGATCCAGATTTTCGATTCTGATAAACGGAAGGCGTCCCAGCGCTCCCGCTTCCACAAGCTGACTGTACTGAAGCTTCCTGCTCATAGACATGAGCTGCTGATACAGCTCCTGGATTCCTTTCTTATTGAAATCCCCCTCTACTTTTGACATTACATCTGCAAGTTTTTCTTTTTCTCTTTGCCTGTCAAACACCTTTTTTCCTGATTTCACTTTATATTCTCCGACTTTTCTGCAGACTTCCATCCGTTTTTCATAAAGCTCTGCTATTTCATTATCAATTTTATCAAGTGCTTCTCTCAATTCTCCAAGCGATGTCATTTTTTCTCCTCCGATGCCCCCAAATTTTTCTTTTCACAACAGTATAGTATATTTTTCTTTCAAAATCTACATGTTTACAAAATTAATGACAAACTAAGATAACAGTTCATCCATACAGGTGTCCGCTTATGAGTAAAAGAGTGGCGTCTTCGTTTTATGATACGATACGCCGCCTTCTTTTTCATATTTTGTTTCTGTTTTTCCGGCTTTAAACTTTTCTTTTTGTTCATTCTTCTTTGCCGTATCTCTCTATTTTAGCAAATATACATTTATCTGTTTATAAAATTTCCGACTGTTTGTTTTCTCTATACGGTTGAAAAGAAAAGGGTTTTATTATATTATAATTAAAGATTTTTAGGAGGTTTTGTATGAGACATTTAATGAGTCCGCTGGATTTCTCAGTGGAAGAACTTGACAAACTGCTGGATCTTGCTCAGGATATTGAAGCACATCCGGCAAAATATGCACATGCCTGTGCAGGAAAAAAACTTGCAACACTTTTTTATGAACCGAGTACACGCACACGGTTAAGTCATGAGGCAGCCATGTTAAATCTGGGCGGAAGTATCATGGGATTTTCTTCTGCCGATTCCAGTTCCGCAAAGAAAAGGAGAAAGTGTATCTGATACGATCCGCACGATTTCCTGCTATGCAGACATCTGTGCTATGAGACACCCGAAGGAAGGCGCTCCTATGGTCGCCTGTCAGCACTCTTCAATTCCTGTTATCAACGCAGGAGACGGCGGGCATCAGCATCCGACACAGACGCTGACCGACCTGCTCACAATCCGCAACGTAAAAGGACGTCTTAAAAATATGACGATCGGTTTATGCGGCGACTTAAAATTCGGACGTACCGTTCACTCTTTGATCAATGCTCTCGTCAGATATGAAGGAATCCGGTTTATCTTGATTTCCCCCGAAGAATTAAGGCTTCCCGATTATATCCGCCACGAAGTACTTGACCGGAACAACATCCCATATGAAGAAGTTGTCCGTCTGGAAGATGCAATGCCCTCTCTGGACATTCTCTATATGACAAGAGTTCAAAAAGAACGCTTTTTCAATGAAGAAGATTATGTCCGCATGAAAGATTTCTACATACTTGACAAAGCAAAAATGAAGCTTGCGCCGGAAGATATGTATGTTCTCCATCCGCTTCCGCGAGTAAATGAGATTTCAACCGAAGTTGACAATGATCCGCGCGCCGCTTATTTTCGTCAGGTTCAGTACGGCGTATACGTGCGCATGGCATTAATTCTTACACTGCTTGAAATTCATGTTGATTAAGAAAGGTAAAAGGAACAGATCATGGTAAAAAACACATTGAATGTCGGAAGCATTACAGAAGGCTTCGTCCTTGATCATATCGAGGCCGGAAAAAGTATGGAAATTTATAAATATCTCCACCTTGATAAACTGGACTGCTGTGTAGCCATTATCAAAAATGCCCGCAGTAATAAAATGGGAAAGAAAGATATTATGAAAATCGAATGTCCGATTGATTTCATGGATCTTGATATTTTAGGTTTTATCGATCACAATATCACCGTCAATATTATAGAAAACGAACAAATTGTCGCTAAAAAGCAGCTCACGCTTCCAAAAGAGATCCGAAATGTGATCCGGTGCAAAAACCCACGCTGCATCACTTCGATCGAACAGGAACTGGATCATGTCTTTGTTCTGACAGATGAAGAAAATCAGATCTACCGCTGTAAATATTGCGAAGAAAAACATCGAAGACAACGATAATAAAATCCGGCTTTATAAGTCGTAATATACAAAAGGAAATGGTGAGCTGTAAGAACAATTTTTTACACTGCATCCATTTCCTTTTTATAATCACTCTTATTTTACACTTGTTTTTTCTGCTGTATGCCAAACTGAATCGGCTTGCTTTTTATCAGCATTCTTCTGCGATCTTATAGATCAGTCTTTCCGTATCGTCCCAGCCAAGGCACGGATCTGTGATCGACTTTCCGTAAATGCGGTTTTCCTCGATCTTCTGGCATCCTTCTTCCAAATAGCTTTCGATCATTACCCCTTTGATCAGTTTTTTTAATTCACTGTTATAATTTCTGCTGTGAAGCACTTCACTGACAATTCGGATTTGTTCTTTAAACTGTTTATTTGAATTTGAATGGTTTGCGTCAATGATCGCCGCCGGATTTTTCAATTCCCTTTGCCTGTACATATCCAAAAGACGGATAAGATCTTCATAATGATAGTTTGGGATACATGTCCCGTATTTATCTACGCCTCCGCGCAATATGACATGTGCCAGATCATTTCCCTCTGTCGTCACATCCATTCCCCTGTATATAAAAGAATGAGAACTCTGTGCTGCCACTACAGAATTGAGCATTACAGAAAAATCTCCGCTTGTCGGATTTTTCATTCCTACAGGTATATCCATCGCACTTGCCGTCAGACGATGCTGCTGATTTTCCACAGATCTTGCTCCGATTGCCTCATAAGACAAAATATCGTCAAGATAACTTCTATTTTCGGGATAGAGCATCTCATCTGCCCCGGTAAGTCCGCTCTCCTCAATCGCTCTTATATGCATCTTTCGGATCGCTATGATTCCGGCTAACAGATCCGGAGCTTCGTCCGGCTTTGGCTGATGAAGCATTCCTTTATATCCTTCTCCTGTTGTTCTCGGCTTATTCGTATAAATTCTTGGGATGATCATCAAGCGATCTGATACTTTTTCGTTGATTGTCGCCAATTTCGATACATACTCACATACGGAATCTTCATTATCCGCCGAGCATGGTCCTACAATTACAAGAAACTTGTCTGATTTCCCTTCAAAAATCTCTCTGATTTCCCGATCCCTTTTTTCTTTCAGTTTAAGAATTTGAGAAGAAAGCGGATATTCTGCTTTCAAATCAGCAGGAATCGGAAGGTGTGCATTTATTTTCATACCCATAGTTTTTTCTCCTGTTTCTTTTTAAATTAGTATCCTCTTGACAGATCCGACATGTATTTTAGCGAATCACAGCTTTATATTGCTAAAGCATTCGGGGTAACAAAATGTGTTAAGCAAAACGATAAGCCGGGTTATGTCGTGGACAATCATCTATCTAGGCACGACGTTGCCGCCGTGCTCAAGCGACCTACCTGAAGCGTGACGGGCCGCCACATTGCTTCTATCCGGTCTTGCTTCGAATGGGGTTTACATGTGCCCTCTCCGTTACCGCAGAGGCGGTAGTCTCTTACACTGCCTTTCCACCCTTACGCCGATATGGAATCCGACGCGGTTTATTTCTGTTGCACTGGCCTGGGAGTCACCTCCACCGGACGTTATCCGGCATCCTGCCCTATGAAGCCCGGACTTTCCTCGTCTGCTGCCTTTCGGCACTTACATCCGCGATTGTCTGTCTTACTTAACACAGTATCTGATTATACTATTTTCCTACTCCTTCGTCAACAAAAAGTGTATCTCCATCCGCTGCCGAAGTGGCAAGCAGATCACACCTCTCATTTTGAGGATGTCCGTCATGTCCTTTCACCCAGTGAAACGACACTTTATGCTTTTCTTTTGCTTTGAGAAGACGCTTCCAAAGATCCGGATTTTTAACCGGTTCGTTTTTCCCACGCTTCCATCCTTTCTTAATCCACCCGTCTACCCACTGTTTATTAAACGCATTTACAACATACTGTGAATCAGAATAAACTTCTACCTCACAAGGTCTGTTCAACGCTTCCAATCCTGCGATCACTGCCATCAGTTCCATTCTGTTGTTTGTTGTTCTGACATATCCCCGGGATAGTTCTTTTGTATGAAGCGTCCCTTTCGTATCTACATATTCAAGAATCGCTCCATATCCTCCCGGTCCGTCCGGATTTCCCCGTGCCGCCCCGTCTGTATATATTTTTACCTGCATAGAAATGTCTGTCCTTCCCTCTCGATCTTCACAATCTTGTCCTGATAATCTTTTGTGCATTCTTCGAGCATCAAACGGCTGCACACATCATAATTTCCCCAAAAATGCATCGGAAATACTCTTTTTGTTTCCGTTCGTTTCATGAAACAGTCGATTCCGAGACAATACTGTTCCCCCAGTCTTGGATCGACCGGAACAAACGCCGCATCAATCTTTTCTCCGCAAAGCTTGTTGATCTCCGACTGATAAGAACGACGCATATTTTTATTATACTCGTCCGGCTCCCCTTCCCAGTGCCACCAATTCAAATCCCCTGCGTGATAGATCGTCTGGTCTTTATAGCGAATGAAAAATGCCGTTCCCTCATCATTTGACCGGAGCGTTCGCACATAACATCCTTTTATGTCCGCCTCTTCTCCTGCTTTCATATAAATGATTTTATCGTTTTTCTCAGGATGAGAAGCCAGTTCATATACATCTGAAGAAATAATATATTGTATATCCCGGAATTTTTCCTGCAGCCTGAAAATTTCCTCGTTATAATGATCATGATGCCTGTGACTTACGAAAACATACATTTTTTTGTTTCCGTCTGTTTCCGGAATCGTTCCTTTGTAATAATCAAATAAAAAGCAGGCATCTTCCATTTCCACAAAAAATCCGCTGTGTCCGATATATGTGATCTTCATCATAAGTTAATACTCTCCACTACTTGTACTACTTCCGATAAAATGTATTCCATATCTTCTTTCGCTGTTTTTGCACTTTCCGGCAGATTCACAATAAGTGTATTTTTCCGAATGCCTGCCGCCATACAGTCGAGCATTGCTTTCTTGGAATACCTGAGATTATATGCCCTAAGCGCTTCCGGGATTCCCGGAATAAGCTGCTCTGCGACTTCTTCTACCGCCTTCGGAGCACAGTCCTGCCCTAAATATCCCGTCGCCCCTGTCGTTATGATCAGTTCGACAGAGCCCGAGTCTGCCAGCTGGCGAAAAACTGTCGCCACAACTTCTTTATCTCTTGGCAAAACTTTCGCAGCTTTCACTTCCAGCCTGTTTTGTTCAAGCATACGCTTCAAAGCCTCTCCTGCCGCACTTTTTTTCTTTTGCTTCATAACTTTCTGTATCGATCGTAAATATTGCTGTTCTCATTGCTTTGTAACCCCTTTCATTTGTTTCTCTCTATCTGTTTTAATCATTTGTTTCCCCTTCTGCACAAATAATAAATCTCCGATACGTCTGTGAGCATTTATTCTTTGCCATCTAGTATCCTCTCTGCGATCCGGTTTGCATTTTCATAAATGTCTTCCACGCTTTCCCCGATTTTAAACTTCCCGTTTTGATAAACAGCTCTCCCGTTTATCATCGTCATTTTTACATTCAGCTTACTGGCGCTGTACACAACATTTTTTTCAATATTTTGTATCGGCTGCATATTCGGCTGCATCAGATCTATCATAATCAAATCTGCGTATTTTCCTTCTGCAAGTATATCACAGTTGTCAAGTCCCATCGCGTAAGCTCCGTTGACAGTCGCCATTTTCAGTACGTCTGCTGCCGGAACAGCCTCCGGATCATTATGAACTACTTTTTGAAGCCCTGTCACAAGAAACATTTCTTTAAACATATCAAGGCAATTATTACTTGCCGGTCCGTCTGTTCCTATAGCAACCGGAATTCCTTTTTCAAGATACGTTTTGACCGGGGCAATTCCGCTTGCCAGTTTTAAATTAGAAGCCGGATTTGTAACGACACATATTTTTTTCTTTTTCATAATGTCAAAATCTGCTTCATCTAAATGAACGCCGTGGAATAATCCTCCTCCGTTTTCAAAAAGGCCGAGAGAATCCATATATGCGATCGGTGTCATACCTGTTTTTTCCCGACATTCCTCCACTTCTCTTTTTGTCTCCGAACAATGGACATAAACAGGCTTTTTATATTTTCCGGCAAGCTGCGCGATCCCTTCCATCAAATTGCGGCTTGTCGTATATTCTGCATGAAATCCGAACTGATAGGACAAAAGCGGAGTTTCTTCACATTGGTACCGAAAATAGTCTTGCTCCATCTCTTCTAAAGTACCGCCGAAATCATTGATATCTCCGCAAAAAACCATTCTAAAGCCCAGTTCTTCTGCCGCTTTTGCACTGTCTTGTTTTAATTTATACATATCAAAAGCCGCCGTAATCCCGCTTGTCAAATATTCCAAAATCGCAAGTTTTGTCAAATGATATACGTCATCGGATGTCAGCTTTGCTTCTGCCGGAAATACCTTATCAAAAAGCCATTCCTGAAGTTTCATATCATCTGCATAAGAACGCAGAAATGTCATAGCAGAATGAGTATGCGCATTTTTAAACCCGGGCATAATCAGATTTCCCTCTGCGTCGATTTCTTCGTCCCATTTTTCTTCTTCATTTAAAGCCGGTTTTTCTGTCCGCTCACTTTTTTCCGTTTTGGCTTCTTTTATGCGGAAAATCTTTCCGCCGTCAATATAGATCTCACCTTTAAAAACAGGTCGTTTTTCTTCCATTGTCAAAATTCTTGCATTGTATATTCTCGTCCTCATCCGTTTTCTCCTACTCTGATCTTTCATCCTCGCACATCTTTTCAATCGATCTTGTCACAAGACGTTCAAACTCCTGAGCTCTTCGATCTGCCACAGCCTGTACGTCAAGATGGCTTAATTCTTCACCCGACAATCCGCTTGCCATATTAGAGACGCATGAGATCCCGCACACCCGTATTCCCGCATGACGAGCTGCCATCGCTTCGCACGCCGTACTCATTCCGACTGCATCTGCACCTAATATTCCATACATACGCACTTCTGCCGGACTTTCAAAATTCGGACCGGACGTCTGAAGATATACCCCTTTTTTCAAAATAATCTTTTCTTCCGCGGCAGTTTTCTCAATGATCTGATTCAGATTGGCATCATAGATTTTTGTCATGTCGGGAAATCTTTCGCCAAGTTCCGATACGTTCTCTCCGATCAAAGGAGACGGAACGAAAGATGAAATATGATCTGTGATCATCATAAAATCTCCTACCTGAAAATCACGATTGATTCCACCTGATGCATTCGTCAGAAAAAGAATTTCAATCCCCATACGCTTCATAAGACGCACCGGAAGAACAACCTCCTGAGGCGTATATCCTTCATAAAAATGAACGCGTCCTTTCATTACCATTGCAGGAACTTTCCCTATATAACCAAGGAGAAATTTTCCATCATGTCCCTGCACTGTTGAAACCGGGAACCCCGGAATTTGGTCATATGATATCTCTTTTAACTTTCATATTTTTCGCATATCCCCCGAGTCCGGATCCTAAGATCAGACCGACGCGGGGGATAAAATCTGTCACTGTTTTACAATATTCATAGCATTTCTCAAGTTTGTCAAACTGCGTACTCATCTTACGCCTCCTATTGAATTCTTTTGTCATACTGAAAGCCTAGACTATTTTTATTTTCTTGTCAAGAACTGCCGTCAGATAATAATACATACCATGCCGCCATTTGAATCATTTACGATCTTCTGCATAGAATCCTGAAGTTTTACCTGGCTTTCATCATTAATCATCGCTATTTTATTTCTCATGCCGTCCATCACAAGCTCTTCTACTGTTTTTCCGAAAATATTTGTTCCCCATACGCCCTCCGGAGTCTCACTCTCTTTTTTAATGTATCCGGCAAGATCTTCCGCCTGCTTCTCATTTCCGACGATCGGTGCGATCTCTGTCTCTATATTTGCACGGATCATATGGATCGACGGCGCCTCCGAACGAATCTTTACTCCGAATTTACTTCCCTGTTTGATAATCACCGGCTCTTCAAGCCGGATATCTTCTTTGACGGACTCACGACGCCGTATCCTTTCATTTTCACATCGGCAAAAGCATCTTTGATCCGGGAAAATTCTTCCCGCATTGCCGACAACTCTTTCATCACTGCCATAAGCTCATATTCGCCGTGAATCTCTTCTCCTGTCACTTCACTGATCACTTCATAGTAATAAGATTCGGCAAATTCAATTTTCACCTGTACTTTTCCCGTATCCATCTCGATCTTTTCCGTCAGGATACGCTCTATGTACGGTCCTTCAGCCTCAAAAGACCGCGACACGACACTTCGGATATCATCCATCGTCTCCATGATCTTTCTTACATGCTCAAAAAGATCTTGTTTGATCTTATGTTCCCTCGAAAGCATTTCCACCCATTTCGGCACATAAAACTCGACCTCTGTGACCGGAAATTCATAGAGAACCTGACGCATAATTTCATGGATATCCTCTTCTTTCATCTGTTCACAATTCACAGGCAATACTGCCGTTTCGTATTTTTCACGAAGTTCTTCCTGAAGCTTCTTAGATTCTTCTGTATATGGTTTCTTACAGTTAAGCAATATCATAAACGGCTTTCCTATCGCTTTGAGTTCTTTTACCGTCCTTTCTTCTGCCTGAATATAATTTTCCCTCGGCAAATCCGTAACGCTTCCGTCTGTCGTTACAACAATCCCTATTGTAGCATGATCCCGGATCACTTTCTGCGTCCCGATTGCAGCCGCTTTCGTAAACGGGATCTCATATTCAAACCACGGTGTCTTTACCTGCCGCTCTTCGTCCTTTTCAATATGGCCGGATGCTCCTTCTGCCATAAAACCGACACAGTCGATCATTCGTATCTTCACTTCCAGATCATCTGACAGCTTCACCCCCGCCGCCTCTTTCGGAACGAACTTCGGTTCTGTAGTCATAATTGTCGTACCGGAAGCAGACTGCGGCAATTCATCTTGCGTCCGTTCTTTTGCATGTATATCTGTCATATTCGGAAGCACTAAAAGATCCATAAACCGCTTGATAAATGTTGATTTGCCTGTCCGAACCGGTCCGACTACCCCGATATAAATTTCCCCGTTCGTCCTCGCCTTCATATCTTTGTATACTTGAAATGATTCCATAAAAATACCCCCTTGTTCTGCTGATACAATTTATGCATCCGCAAACGGGGGTATGACTTTATTTTTCCCATTGAAGCGCTCTATGCTCGGAACGCGACTCTCTAAGCATCAGGTCATCCACAGCTTCCGCCGGTGATTTCCCTTCAAAAAGCACTTTATTGACTTCTTCCACGATCGGCATGGGAACATCATATTTTTTTGCCAGCTTCGCCGCTGCCTTTGCCGAATAAACGCCTTCAACAACCATCTGAACTTCATCCATTGCTTCCTGCATTGACCTTCCCTGTCCGATAAGATATCCTGCTTTCCGGTTTCTGCTGTGGACGCTGGCGCACGTAACGATCAAATCTCCTATTCCCGTCAAACCTGTGAACGTCTCGATCTTCCCGCCCATCTTCACGCCCAGTCTGGCAATTTCCGCAATTCCGCGGGTAATAAGCGCTGCCTTTGTATTATCTCCGTAACCAAGGCCATCTGCGATTCCCGCTGCAAGAGCAATGACATTTTTCAAAGAACCGCCAAGCTCAATTCCTAAAATATCCGGACTTGTATATACACGGAACACTTTATTAATAAACGCAGACTGCAAATATTCCGCCGTTTTTTTTTTTGTTTTTGCTCCGATGACACATGTTGTCGGAAGCTTTCTTCCGACTTCTTCTGCATGGCTTGGTCCTGAAAGAACCGCTACGTCCGCCTGAGGGATTTCTTCTTCGATCTGAGCAGACAATGTCAAAAGTGTACTCTCCTCGATTCCCTTTGCCACATCAACGATAATCTGACCTTTCCCGACGTAAGCTGACATCTTCTTCGCAGTTGCCCTTGTAAACGGCGACGGAACTGCAAGTACAAGAAAGTCTTTTCCCTTGACTGCCGATTCCAGATCACCCGTGATCGTCATGCCGTCGGAAAGTTTCACCCCCGGAAGCTTCGTCAGGTGTTCTCTCTTTTTATCCAGCATTTCAACTTCTTTTTCATCGATCGACCAGATCGTCACATGATGTCCGTTGTCAGCCAGAAGAACCGATAACGCCGTTCCCCAGCTTCCCGCACCGATTACTCCTACATTTGCCATAAATCAATGCCCCTTTCTTTTTGAACCGAATTTATTTTCTGTTCCTTTGACCAGACGCTTTATGTTCTCTCTATGGCGATACCATGCTAATGCAGTCAAAAGAACTGCGATCCCATATAGTTCATAACAGTAGCCTGCTTCCATATCGAACCATCCCCACTGTCCAAATAGGATCATTTCAATTAAAAATGCTGTGTATGCACAAAGAGAACCGACAGATATGTACCTTGTCACGATCACAGGAATAAAAAAGAATAATGCCGTAACAAGTATAAGAAAAAGACTCTGCGGCATATGCCACACACTGTTAATAAAGACAAGTCCTGCCATAACCGCAATTCCTTTTCCGCCTTTAAAGTTCATATAAAACGGAAAGTTATGTCCGAGAGTCACTCCTGCCCCTGCGTACATTACAAGCAACGGAAGACAATCGCTCCCCCGATACATAAAACGTACAATAAAATATGCAGCCACACATTTTAAAACATCTCCGAGAAAAGTGAAGATCCCCGCTTTCCATCCGAGCACACGAAGAGCATTTGTCGTTCCCGAATTTCCGCTTCCCTCTTTTCTGATATCTATATGGTTCATCTTACCGACCAGATATCCGGTCTGAAAAAGACCGCACACATATCCGACCGCAAGACAGATCAATCGTTCCATATTTCTTTACCCCTTTTCTTTCCGTTCTCTTATAAAGAATTTCAGGGAAGTTCCTCTAAAACCAAACGCTTCTCTGATCTTATTTTCCAAATACCGCGTATATGAAAAATGCATCAATTCCTTATCGTTTACAAAGATAACAAAAGTCGGAGGTTTTACCGCAACTTGCGTAATATAATAAAGCTTCAGTCTTTTTCCTTTATCTGACGGAGGCTGCTGCATTGCCACTGCTTCTGTCATAATCTCGTTTAAAACTCCGGTTGCGATCCGAAGTGTCTGATTCTCGATAACCATATCGATCATATCATATAACCGGTTCAATCTTTGACCGGTTGCTGCGGATACATACATAATTTCCGCATACGGCATATAAGAAAGCACCTGACGGATATCGCTTTCATACTCACGCATCGTTCTGTCGTTTTTCTCAATCGCATCCCATTTGTTCACAACGATGATCACGCCTTTTCCACGTTCATGAGCAATTCCCGCAATCTTTGCATCCTGCTCCGTCACTCCTTCTGTCGCATCGATAACCATAAGCACTACGTCTGCTCTTTCCACGGCTGTTACCGTACGGATAATACTGTAGCGTTCCAGTTCTTCTTTGATTTTATTCTTTCTGCGAAGTCCTGCCGTATCAATAAAAATATATTCTTTTCCGTTATGAAGAATCTCAGTATCAATGGCGTCTCTTGTTGTTCCCGCGATATCCGAGACGATTACTCGATTCTCTCCGAGCAGTTTATTGATAATCGACGACTTTCCGACGTTCGGTTTCCCTACGATCGCAACCCGCGGGCGGTCATCATCTTCCGCCTGAGCGCTTCCTTCCGGAAAGTTTTCCGCGACAATGTCAAGCATATCGCCAAGTCCCAATCTGGATGCTGCCGAGATCGGAACCGGATCCCCGATACCAAGATTATAAAACTCATATACATCTGCCATATATTTGTCAAAATTATCCACTTTATTTACAACAAGGACAACCGGCTTTCCGGATCTTCTGAGCATGTCCGCGACTTTAGAATCCGCATCCACAAGTCCCTGCTTCACATCAGTTATAAAAATAATAACATCCGCCGTATCAATCGCAATCTGAGCCTGCTCTCTCATCTGTGATAAAATGATGTCTTTGCTGTCCGGTTCTATACCGCCTGTATCGATCATTGTAAATTCTTTATCAAGCCATGTCACATCCGCATAAATCCTGTCTCTTGTCACTCCCGGAGTATCTTTCACAATAGAAATCATCTCTCCTGCCAAAGCATTAAAAAGGGTTGACTTTCCGACATTCGGGCGGCCGACAATGGCAACTACTGGTTTACTCATATTATTTTCCTTTCAAATCAATCTTTCGGTTTTGCAGTCCGGATCTGTCTGTTTTTCTCCGATCACCGCATCTATAAAATCCTGTCCGCTTGATTTTACAATATCAATAGGCACTTGTAAAGCGTCGGATACTTGTCTTACCGTAAAATCATCAAGAAACACATCTTCATCTGTCTTTAACATATTGCACGGAATGAGCAGTCTGCTGCCAAGACGCTCTCCTTTAAGCTGCGCTGTCAGATCCTGCGCCGTGATCAGTCCGGACACAGTAATGCGTTCTCCGAAAAAGTCGTTTCGGATAGAAAAGACATGAATTTCCAAATTAGGAAATTTCTCTTCTATCTTTTCCGCCATGGCGCTTATATAAGGATATGCCAGCTTTCCTGTGGCAATCGACAGTTCTTCCTGCCGCTCGTCTCCTGTAAGGCTTTTATACCCTTCTGTAAATTCTTCAAAAAGAAGACGGAGCATTCCGACCCCATTTTCCAACTGAAGATATCCGTCATACCGCTCTTCCTCCGGCACCTCCTGTCCTGCGAGCAAATACCACTCATCCCCTGCATGAATGAAATGAATTCCGTACTGCTCATAAATGCGATCCTGCCATTTGTGTATAACTGATAATACTTCTTTGGCATCCTCTTTCGTAAACGGCTCTAAATGATACAGACCGTCTCTGAACTTTGTAAGCCCTACCGGAACGACAGAAACGCTTCGAAGAAGCGGAATATATGCCGTCAGGTCTTTAATAGAACGTTCCAGCTCAGCCCCGTCGTTTTCTCCTTTGCACAGTACGATCTGTCCGTTCATTTCAATACCGCCTTCAAAAAGTCTGTCTACTTTTTTCAGCGCATCTCCCGCAAAACGATTGTGAAGCATCTTGCAGCGTAGTTGTGGATTCGTCGTTTGAAACGAAATATTGATCGGTTCTAACCTATACCTAATAATCCGCTCAATATCATGATCACTCATATTTGTAAGCGTCACATAATTTCCCTGTAAAAAAGACAATCTTGAATCATCGTCTTTAAAATAAAGAGTATCTCTCATTCCCTCCGGCATCTGATCGATGAAGCAGAACATGCACTTATTCCGGCAGGAACGATACTCATCCATCAACCCCTGCCCGAACTCTATTCCAAGCTGCTCGTCTGCATCTTTTTCAATCTCAAGCTCCCACTGTTCTCCGTCCTGTTTCTCAATCAAAAGTACGATTTCTTCGTCTTCCACGTAAAACTGATAATCAAAAATATCTTCAATCTCCTGACCGTCGATCGAAAGAAGTTTATCTCCGGGTTCAATGCCTAATTCCTCCGCAATACTGCCGGGCATGATTGATTTGACAATATGCTCATGTTTTTTTCCTGTCATTTGTTATTCCCCTTATTTGCTGTTCATTCTATCACATACTATAACACATTTAAACCTCTTCGCAAAGACTGTACTTCACCAATACAACATACATACAAAAGAAGCGGCGCTTGAATTTCAGGCTGAAAAATGATATGATTCTAGTGCTGTAAAGTCGTTTGCATTTTTCTATGCTCCGGCTTAAAACTCAATTTATACTATTATTTAACAGGAGAATACTATGTCAAATATCGAACTTTTAGAAAAAACTCTTCCGGCCGCACCGCTAAAACTCATTGCAATGGAAAGCTGCAGAGAACTCGGACAAAAAGTAAATGATTATATTGTTTCTTTTCGTGAAAATACAATCAACGAAGTATCCGAATCTTCTCTGTATGTAAACTACAAGTCAAACAACTATCTCGTAGACTGCTGCTGTCCCCGTTTTGGCACAGGAGAAGCAAAAGGACTTCTTAAAGAAACTATCCGGGGAACAGATCTTTTCATCATGACCGACGTTTGCAACCACAACCTTACTTACACTGTAAACGGACATCTAAACCACATGTCTCCTGATGATCATTTCCAGGACCTGAAACGAATCATCTCCGCTGCAACCGGCAAAGCAAAGCGTATTAACGTCATTATGCCTTTCCTGTACGAAAGCCGCCAGCACAAACGTACAAAACGCGAATCTCTTGACTGTGCGCTTGCTCTTGAAGAATTAAACGCAATGGGAGTTTCAAACATCGTCACTTTTGACGCCCACGATCCCCGCGTACAAAACGCGATCCCTCTAAGCGGATTTGACAGCTTCAATCCGCCGTACCAATTTATGAAAGCGCTGTTTCGCGCCGTTCCTGATCTTATCCCCGATAAAGATCACCTTATGATCATCAGCCTGATGAGGGAGCGATGCACCGCGCCGTTTATTTTTCCAATATTCTCGGTGTCGATATGGGAATGTTTTATAAACGCCGTGACTATTCTACAATCATCAATGGTAAGAATCCGATTGTGGCTCATGAATTTCTCGGCGATGACGTTGCCGGAAAAGATGTTATCATCGTAGATGATATGATCGCTTCCGGAGGAAGTATGCTTGATGTCGCAAAACAGTTAAAAGAAAGAAAAGCAGGCCGTGTATTTGTATGTACAACTTTTGGTTTATTCACCGAAGGATTTGAAAAATTTGACGAATACTATGAAAAGGGATATATCAATAAAGTTATTACGACAAACCTTACATATCTGCCTGCAGAATTATACAAAAAACCATATTTCGTAAAAGCAGATATGAGTAAGTTTCTCGCTTTGATCATTGATTCTCTTAATCACGATATTACAATCGGTGCTGTAATGAATCCGACAGACAAAATTCATGCTCTGCTTGAAAAATATGCCCGCGGCGAACAGATTTGATCGTGCATACAGTATAAAATATATTGTAACTAATTGATTTTAAAAGACCGGCGCTTGAATGTTTGTTTGCTATACAATGAAACTTAGAGCTATAAAAACGGTACAGTCAAAAGATTCTTTTATCTTGAGACTGTACCGTTTTTATAGTTTCCAAATGTATCCCTCACCGCTTTGCAAACTTAATACAGTTTAGCACCGATCAATCTCGGACGGTATCCTTTTTTCTCTAATGCTTTTAGTATCTCCTGCTTGTGTTCTGTTCCAAATGCCTCCATCGTAATACGAAGCTCTACTGCCGCATTTCTGTTTGTACTTACAAATTGGTTATGCTCCAGCTTAATTACATTTCCCTGAGCTTCTGCGATTGTCTGCGCCACCTGGACAAGTTCACCCGGTTTGTCAGGAAGAAGTACAGATACAGAAAAAATCCTGTCGCGTTGGATCAATCCATGCTGTACAATAGATGACATCGTAATTACGTCCATATTACCGCCGCTTAATACACAGACTACCTTTTTCCCTTTGCAGTCAAGCTGCTTCAATGCCGCTACTGACAAAAGACCTGAATTTTCAACGATCATCTTATGATTCTCTACCATGTCAAGAAATGCGCCGATCAATTCATCATCTTCTACAAGAAGAACGTCGTCTACATTTTCCTTAACAAAGGGCAGAATTTTATCTCCTACAGCTTTCACGGCCGTTCCGTCCGCGATCGTATTGGCGCTTTCAAGTTGTACGACTTCGCCTGCCGCAAGCGCCGCTTTCATACTTGCCGCCTCTGCCGGTTCTACTCCGATTACTTTTATTTTCGGATTCAACATCTTAGCCAGCGTCGCAACGCCGGAAACAAGTCCGCCTCCTCCGATCGGAACAAGAATGTAATCAACAGTCGGAAGTTCCTGAACGATTTCCATTGCGATCGTTCCCTGGCCTGTTGCTACATCTATGTCATTAAACGGATGTACAAACGTATATCCCTCTTTTTCTGCCAGCTCACACGCATAGGCATAAGCATCGTCATAGACATCTCCGTGCAGGATCACTTCCGCGCCGTAGCTCTTTGTACGGTTCACTTTTATAAGAGGTGTAACCGTAGGCATAACGATAACTGCTTTACAGCCAAATTTTTTTGCGGCAAAGGCAACGCCCTGAGCGTGATTTCCCGCCGATGCCGTGATCAGTCCTCTGCCTCGTTCTTCATCCGATAACGTACTGATTTTATAATAAGCTCCTCTGATCTTGTATGCTCCGGTATGCTTGCATATTTTCCGGCTTTAAATAAACCTTTCCTCCGCTTTGCTCGCTTAAATAATCACTGTACACAAGCTTTGTAGAATTCGTCACTTTTTTTACAAGCTCGCTGGCTTCTTCAAATTTCTCCAATGTCATCATTTTTCTTCATCCTCTCTGTAAAACAATGCGTTTACAAACTCATCTGCATCAAATTTCTGAAGATCGTCTATCGTCTCTCCGACTCCGATATATTTTACGGGAATTCCAAGTTCTGCCTGAATCGCAACTGCAATTCCACCTTTTGCCGTTCCGTCCATCTTTGTAAGAATAACACCTGTAATGTCTGCCACTTCATTAAACTCTTTTGCCTGTGCCAAAGCATTTTGTCCTGTTGTCGCATCTAATACGACAAGTGTCTCCCGAAAAGCTTCCGGATACTCTCTGTCGATCACACGGTTGATCTTCTTAAGTTCCTCCATCAGGTTCTTTTTATTGTGAAGTCTTCCTGCCGTATCACAGAGAAGCACATCTGCATGACGTGCTTTTGCCGCAGCTACCGCGTCATAGATTACAGCTGCCGGATCTGCTCCTTCCTGCCCTCCGATCATATCTGCATCGGCACGGTTCGCCCATTCTCGAAGCTGTTCTCCCGCCGCAGCACGAAAAGTATCGGCTGCCGCCAAAACAACCTTTTTCCCCTGACTTTTCAACTTTCCCGCCAGTTTTCCGATCGTAGTTGTTTTCCCGACTCCGTTTACTCCGATCACAAACACGACAGATGTTCTGTTTTCAAACTCATATGCCGTCTCTCCTACATCCATTTGTTCCCGGATACTGTCAATCAATAATTGTCTGCACTCAATCGGTTCTTTGATATGTCTTTCTTTTACTTTTGCCCGGAGGTCTTCTAATATTTCCATTGTAGAGTGTACTCCGAGATCGCCCATGATCAACGTCTCTTCCAGCTCCTCATAAAACTCCTCGTCTATTTTTGAAAAGCCATGAAAAATACTGTCCATCCCGGATACAATATTATCTCTTGTCTTTGCAAGACCTGATACAAGACGCCTGAAAAATCCTTTTTTTTTTCTTCCATTTATCTAATTAATTCCTTTCTCTGATTCCTTTATCAATTCTCAGCGATCCAATTTATCTTCCAAAAGATCGACTGAAACAAGCGTTGAAACGCCTTTTTCCTGCATCGTGATTCCATACAGTCTATCTGCTGCCGTCATCGTTCCTCTACGATGCGTAATTACGATAAACTGCGTATTTTTCGTCAGTTTATGCAGATATTGTGCAAAGCGGGTCACGTTATTATCATCCAGCGCCGCTTCAATCTCATCAAGAAGACAAAACGGCGACGGTTTTAAATTCTGGATCGCAAATAATAAAGAAATTGCCGTCAACGCTTTTTCGCCGCCGGAAAGCGCATCATATTTTGAAGTTTTTTCCCTGGCGGCTGGGCAATGATACGGATTCCCGCCTCCAAAATATCCTCATCTTCCATCAACTCCAATGTTCCTTTTCCGCCTCCGAACAACTGTCGGAACACTGTGTTGAACTCTTCTTTTATTTTTAAAAACTGCTCGGCAAACTGTTTTCTCATTGCAGCATCTAATTCATCAATGATCTGCATCAGCGTCTGCTCCGCCTCGACAAGGTCGTCATGCTGATTTTTCAAAAATGCATATCTTTCGGAAATATTTTTAAAATCTTCAATCGCATTGACATTGACTGTGCCGAGTTTTCGGATCTCATTTTTCAACTCTTGTATCTGACGCTTCATATACGCAAGATCCGTCAGATTTTCGTCACGAAGCTTCATCGCATGATTGTATGTGATCTCATATTCTTCCCACATATAATTCATCTGCTTTTCAGACGCCGCCTCGTAAGATTGTTTTTGACTGTCCAGGCGGAAACATTCTTTATCGAGAGCCGAAATATGTTTTGACAAGTCTTCCCGCATTTGCAGAAACTGTTTATGCTTCCTGTTTAATGCATCTCTTCCCTCTGTCTGTTCTTTTATTTCTTTTTCAATTTCATCAAACAATTCTCTTGAATTATCAATCGTTCCCCGAAGCTCTTTTATCTTGTCTTCCTTTTCCTTAATCTCATCTGACGCATGATCTTTATTTTTATCCAATTCTTCCAGTTCTGCCTGAAACTTGACGATCTCTTCTTCAATACGTGAAATATTTTCCGATACGAAAAGATTCTGCTGTTCCATTCCTGCCAAAGATAAATGTGATTCTTCTGAGATCTTAAGCTGTTCACTCTCCGTATCTCTTTCTTTTTCAAGCAGAGCATGAAGTTCTTCGATCCGAAGATTGAGTTCTTTTTCTAAATTTTCAGATACCTCAAGTTCCATCCTGATCGACTCTTCGTTCTCTATTATCTCTCCTAACTCTCTTTCAAGCTTTCCTTGTTCTGCGACATAACCTGCACAGCTTTGTTTTGCCTCCTCCATACGCGTCTTCGTCTGCTCGGCATTCATCTTCGCTGTATTTTCGATGACCGATGCCTTTCTGAGTTCCTGACGGATATCATCTACCATATTGTAGCATCCCGCGCGTTCAGATTTAATCCTGCTTACATCTGCCTCGGCGGCATCCATATCTTTTTTCAGCATGGCTACCGTCTTTTCAAATTCTTCGATCTCTCGTCTTCTGCTCAGCAGGTTGCTGGAATTTTTAAATGCGCCTCCCGTCATCGATCCTCCCGGATTGATCAATTCTCCTTCCAAAGTAACAAGTCTAATCGACTGCTTATATTTTCTTGCAATGAGAATTCCGTCATCGATCGTTCTAACGACAAGGGTTCTTCCTAACAACTGCTCTGCCAGTCCGGTAAAACGCGCCTCTACATAAACAAGCTTATCTGCCGTACCGATCACTCCCGGTTCTTTAAGCGCTTCTTCATTGCGAATTCCGCCTCCGCCTCTCATACTTGTAAGCGGCAAAAATGTTGCCCGGCCGAACTTATTCGTCTTTAAAAAAGAAATCATTTTCTTGGCTGTATCTTCATTATCCGTAACAATATTTTGAATACTTCCGCCCAAAGCAGTCTCAATCGCAATCTCATATTCTTTATCGACTTTGATAATATCTGCAACAACGCCGATCAATCCCGGATTTTTATCCTTATTTGCCATCACTTTACGGATACTGTTTCCATATCCATCATAACGCTCCGTAATATTTTTCAGTGATTCCAGCCTGGATGCCTCTCTGTGATATGCTGTTCGTCCGACATTCAATTTTTCCTGTCTGACATTTAACTCTTCTTGAAGTTTTTGTATCTTCTGTTCATTTTCGGTAATCTGCATATTATAGAGCCGAATCTTATCTTGAATCTCAGACAACCGCTCTTCATGTTCATGCAGCTGCTCTTCCTGCTCTTTCGCCTTTGCCGACACTTCTAAAATATTTCTTGCAAGCACGGATTTTCTTGTTGATATTTGATCTCTCGTTGTATCAAAATGTTGGATTTTTGCTTTCGTAGAAGCTCTGTTTCCAAGAAGATCCATAATTTCCTGTTTCCGCTGTTCGATCTCTTCTGTATGCTCCGCAATCTGTGTCTGCACATCGATCAGTCGTTTTTTTACAACCGTATCTGCCTGCGACGCTTCACGCAGCTTTTCCGAAAGATTTTTCTTTTCTTCTTCAAAAGACGCTTTCTGCTCTTTTCTCATATTGATTTCCGATTGGACGGTATTCAACCGGTTATCATAATGCTCATCATTCATACGAGCCGTATTGATCTGTTCTCTCAATACATTGATCTGACCTTCCAGTTGCTTGCTTCAGTAAATTTGTTTCATTCAAACGATTTTTTGCAGTTTCGATTGCAAGGTCGATCTCTTCTACTTCCTCTTCAATCGCCTCATACTCCGTTTTCATCTTATCATAACTGATATTTGACTCTTCTAATTCTAATGATGCGATCTCCAGTTTCTTTTGTGTTTCTTTTAAACAGTCACGGATCCTCTCTTCTTCCAAAAGGAACATATTAATATCATATGTCTTTAACTCTTCCTTTTTCTTTAAATACTCTTTCGCTGTTTCCGACTGTTTTTCCAAAGGTCCCAACTGCTTTTCCAGTTCCTGTAAAATATCGTTTACGCGGGTTAAGTTCATACGTTCTTCTTCAAGTTTCTTTACCGATAGGTTTTTTCTCCGCTTAAACTTTACGATTCCGGCAGCCTCGTCGAACAATTCTCTTCTTTCTTCCGGCTTCCCGCTTAATATTTTATCGATCTGTCCCTGACCTATAATCGAATATCCTTCTTTACCGATACCTGTGTCATAAAACATTTCATTAATATCTTTCAGCCGACAGGACGCTCCGTTGATCAGATATTCACTTTCTCCTGAACGGTACAGCTTTCTCGTCACAGTAACTTCTTCATAATCAACAGGCAATTTGTGATCCGCATTATCCAATGTGATCGCTACAGAGGCATAACTTAACGGTTTCCTGTTCTCTGTTCCCGAAAAGATTACGTCCTGCATCGTACCGCCGCGGAGCTGTTTTACCCGTTGCTCTCCCAGTACCCAGCGAACTGCATCCGCAACATTGCTCTTTCCGCTTCCATTTGGTCCGACAATACCTGTAATTCCGTTATGAAAGTCAAATTTAATCTTATTTGCAAAGGACTTAAACCCCTGCACTTCTATACTTTTTAAATACATAGAACACCTGCTTTATCTTTTTTTCAGCACATGAATCGCCTCATAGGCAGCCTGCTGTTCCGCCGCTTTTTTAGTCCTTCCTTTGCCTTTACCGTACGACCTGCCCCGGATCGTCAGTTCCACAGAAAATGATTTGTTATGATCAGGTCCTTCCTCGCCTATCAGATGATATTCTATCTCTCCTAGTTTTTCAGCCTGAACAATCTCTTGAAGGATAGTTTTACTATCATAAAAGAGTTTCTTATCTTCCTGATCCGTCAAAACAAAACGATGTATAAACTCTTTTGCATTAGTAAAACCACCATCCAGATATATTGCTCCGATCAAAGCTTCCAGTGCATCTGAAGTCACAGAATCACGAAAACGCCCTCCTGTTACCTCTTCCCCTTTTCCGAGAAGAAGATAGCTTCCAAGATCGATGTCTCTCGCGCACATAGCCAATGACTGCTCACACACCATGCTTGCCCTTGTTTTTGTCAGCTCTCCTTCCGGAACTTTCGGAGACTGCCGAAACAAAAACTCACTGGAAATCAGTTCTAAGACCGCATCTCCCAAAAACTCTAAACGTTCATTGCATCTGTATTTTTCCATCCGATGCTCATTCGTATAGGAACTGTGCATCATTGCCTGTTCAAGAAAAGAAAAATTTCTGAATCGATAACCTATCTTCTGTTCTAACTCTTTTAATTTCTTATGCATTTTCTACTCTTTCCCGGTGTCTTGCACCGTCCTTTATTTCTTTTCCATGTAAAACGAAAAAGCCCACAGGGGCTTTTTCATTTTACACCAAATTATTCCACTGCTTTTTTGATCTGATCAACAGCATCCTGAACTGTTGTTATTTTCTCCGCTTCTTCATTATCGATCTCAATGTCAAACTCTTCTTCGATTCCCATGATGATCTGGAATACATCAAGAGAATCTGCTCCGAGATCATCTACAAATGTACTGTCCGGTCTAATCTCTTCCTCACTTAAATTAAGAACTTCCGCGATAATTTTTTGAAGCTTTTCAAATTCCATAATATCTTCTCCTTACCTGATCTTTAAATATTTTCCTGATTTTTTTGAATAACTGACGTTATCTTTTCGTTGATCTTCTGCTCTTTAAATGTCACACATTGAATAATCGAATTACATACTTCTTTTGATGTCGAGCTTCCATGTGTTTTGACAACAAGACCTTTCAATCCGAGCAGCGGTGCTCCGCCATGTTCGCTTGTGTCGAAATCTTTCAACGTATCTTTCAAGGCCGGTTTCACCAAAAGACCGCCTATTTTGCTCTTCAGATTTGCCATCATACCACTTTTGATCTTCTTGACAAGCGCCCCTGCAACGCCTTCATAAAGCTTAAGGATCACGTTGCCGACAAAAGCTTCACATACGATGACATCTACATCGCCATAGGGGATCTCTCTCGCTTCCACGCTTCCGATAAAATTGATATCAGGACACTCTTTCAGAAGCGGAAACGTCTCTTTCACAAGGGCATTCCCTTTCTCTTCTTCCGCGCCGATATTCACAATGCCAACCGTAGGATTCTTCTTACCTACAACGCTCTCCATATAGATAGATCCCATCTTTGCAAACTGGACAAGATGAGACGGTCGGGCATCTACATTCGCTCCGCAGTCGATCAAAAGGGAAACTCCTTTCAGCGTCGGAATCAGCGGCGCAAGCGGCGGACGCTCTACCCCTTTAATCTTGCCGACAAGAAGCTGTCCTCCAACGAGAACCGCGCCTGAATTTCCTGCCGAAACAAAAGCGTCTGCCTCACCGTTTCTGACAAGTTTCATTGCCGTCACAAGAGAGGAATCTTTCTTGCTGCGGATTGCTTTTACCGGCGGCTCTGCAGTTTCGATCACTTCAGTCGCATTCACAATATGAATCTTTTCATCCGGATATGTATACTTTGCAAGTTCTTCCTTCAATATCTCTTCTTTTCCTGTGAGCAGAACCTGAATATCGTTCCGCTTTTGTACTGCTTCTACAGCGCCTTTTACCATCTCCACCGGCGCATAAACCTAAACATTTAAGAAAGGAAGTATTCCCGCATGGCAAGTATAACACAAGATATGAGGTATCGTCTATCCCTGATCCGTTTCGCCGAAAAATATGGTGTCTCAAAAGCAAAGCAATTAAATATAAGACAAACCGCCAGTATATTTATTCATTACCGCCGCATATGCTCCGACATATTTGGCAACATTATAGGAAAATACGTCCATTGCGATCTTCGCTTTTTTATCTCCTGAATTCATCGCATTTGTCAGATCACGGAAATCGCTTGAGAGTTCTCCCGAAATACCGAACACACCTGACTTCTTATTAAGAACGTCCATCACGCCTGCAATATCAAGATGTTCTTTCTCTGCGATAAATTCCATGATCGCAGGATCGATATTTCCCGAACGTGTTCCCATTACAAGACCTTCCAACGGAGTCATTCCCATAGAAGTATCTACAGATTGTCCGTTCATGACAGCTGTCACACTTGATCCGTTTCCGAGATGACATACGATCGTCTTCAGTTCTTCATACGGTTTTTCCATCACTTCCGCCGCTTTCTTAGATACGAAACTGTGGCTTGTTCCATGGAAGCCGTAACGTCTGATCTTATAATCCTCATAATAATTGTATGGAAGTCCGTACATATATGCTTTTTCCGGCATTGTCTGATGGAACGCCGTATCGAATACAGCTGTCATAGGTGTATTCGGCATAAGTTTTTCGCAGGCTGTAATACCGATCAAGTTTGCCGGATTATGAAGCGGCGCAAGATCATTACATTCCTCTATCGCTTTCTTCACTTCTTCTGTAATCACAACTGAGGATGCAAACTTTTCTCCGCCGTGTACGACACGATGTCCTACAGCTCCGATTTCATCCAAACTCTTAACAACACCCGTTTCCGGATTTGTAAGAGCTTCAATCACAAACTGAATTGCCTCTGTATGGGTCGGCATCGCCTTTTCCGACACCTCTTTTTCTCCGCCTTCCGGCTGATACGTCAGACGTCCGTCAATTCCGATCCTCTCACAAATTCCTTTCGCCAAAACTTCTTCTGATTCCGCGTTAATGAGCTGAAATTTCAATGAAGAACTTCCACAGTTGATTACTAATACGTTCATTACTTCTCCTCCATTTTTGTTTTTATAAACTATATAAACAGAAAGTTTTACTGAAACTCTCTATGTACTCGATCTTACTCTGCCTGTGCCTGCACCGCCGTAATTGCAACAACACCCACAATATCTTCTGCGCTGCATCCGCGTGACAGATCGTTGACAGGAGCTGCGATTCCCTGTGTAAGCGGTCCGTATGCCTCTGCCTTTCCAAGTCTTTGTACAAGTTTATATCCGATATTGCCGGCATCAAGATCAGGGAAGATCAACACGTTCGCTTTACCTGCCACTTCACTGCCCGGAGCTTTCGATGCTCCGACTTCCGGAACGATAGCGGCGTCAAGCTGAAGCTCTCCGTCTAATTTTAATTCCGGCGCAAGTTCGTGCGCGATCTTTGTTGCTTCTACAACTTTATCGACATCTGCATGTTTTGCACTTCCTTTTGTAGAATGAGAAAGCATCGCTACAATCGGTTCTTTTCCTGTCAGCGTCTCGAAAGATTCTGCGGAAGAAAGTGCAATGTTTGCCAGTTTTTCCGGATCAGGGTTTTGCTCAAGTCCGGCATCTCCGAAGATGAACGTTCCGTCCGCTCCCATATCACAGTCAGGAACAACCATTAAAAAGAATGCAGATACAAGTTTTGTTCCCGGCTTTGTCTTCAAGATCTGAAGACACGGACGAAGTGTATCCGCCGTAGAATGACATGCTCCGGACACCATACCGTCGGCGTCTCCCATTTTCACCATCATAACGCCGTAGTACAGATAATTATTCAGGAGGAGCTCTCTTGCCTGCTCTTCTGTCATTCCTTTTTTCTGTCTTAATTCAACAAGCTTTGCAATATACTCTTCTGTTTTATCATTTTTAGCCGGATCAACGATCACAGCGCCTGTAATATCATATGCGCCTTTATTTTTCTCGATTTCTTCTTCGTTTCCTACGAGAATCAAATCTGCAATCCCTTCTCTTAAGACCGTCTGCGCAGCCTTATAAGTTCTTTCGTCCTCTGTCTCAGGAAGAACAATCACCTTTTTATCAGCTTTTGCTCTTGCCTTGATTTCATCGATAAATCCCATGATTTAAAAGCCACCTTTCATTTTTCACAATTATATTTTTATTATAACGCAAAGGGATTTTGTATACAAGGGGATTCCATGTGCATTTTTAAGTACAATTTTATACAATTTCTTTTCATCTTTGTATGATTGTTATAAAAATATCAATCTTTGGTTTCTTATGCCCTTTGTTATTTGTTTTCTCTTCCCTTTGTTCTTTTCTTCCGTTCTTTTACCCTCACAGCCTAAACATCGTTGTTACGATGTTAAAATAAACAAGGATTGTGCATGTATCAAGAATTGTTGTAATAAGCGGAGCCGCCATGATTGCCGGATCAAGTCCGATCTTCTTTGCCAGAAGAGGAAGGATACACCCGATACACTTTGCCATCATTACAACTGCGATCATTGTAATTCCAAGGGCAACTGCCAGCATAATGTTACGATCATACATAATACAGATTCTTACCCCGTTCACAAACGCAAGAAGAGTTCCGACAACAAGCGCCACTCTGATCTCTTTAAAGATAACTTTAAAAATATCCGAAAACTCAATTTCGCCGACCGCAAGACCTCGAATAATCAGAGTCGAGCTTTGAGATCCGCAGTTTCCTCCCGTTCCCATCAACATCGGAATAAATGTGATCAAGATCGGCATCGCAGCCCATCGCCTGCTCATAATATCCCAGTATTTCGCCCGTGATCGTTGCCGAAAGCATCAGTAGCATCAACCACGGCGTACGGTTTTTCGCCTGTTGGAAAACGGATGTTTCAAAATAAGAATCTTCATTTGGACTGACACCGGCCATAATACTGATATCTTCTGTCGTTTCATCCTGCAATACAAGCATCGCATCATCTACTGTTACGATTCCGACAAGACAGTCTTCATGATCAATTACGGGAATTGCTACTAATCCGTATTTATTGATCATATTCGCCACATGCTCCTGATCATCCAGTGTGCGGGCGTAAAGCACGTTTTCATCCATGATCTCTTCTATCAGTCTCGACTCTCCTGCCGTAAGAAGATCCTTTACATCGACCATGCCGATCAATCTTCTTTTTTCCGTCACATAGCATGTATAAATCGTCTCTTTATTAATACCGACCTGACGAATCTTTAAAATAGCATCCGCAACCGTCATCTCTTTACGAAGGCTGATATACTCGATATTCATAATGCTTTGCCCGCACTGTCCTCCGGATACTGCAAAAGCGCATTTATCTTCTTTCTTGTCTCTTCATCCGTTGCCATCAAAAGACGATCCACTACATTTGCCGGCATTTCTTCTAATACGTCGACGGTGTCATCAACGTACATCTCTTCCATAACTTCTTCCAACTCCGAATCCGTCAGCGCATTGATCAAATCTTCTCTCATGTCGCTGTTCATATCCGTAAACACTTCCGCCGCTTCTTCTTTTGCCAGAAGACGGAAGATCAAAATACGTTGTTTTTTGTCCAATTCTTCCAATGCATCTACAATGTCTACCGGATGCACAGACTCCAGTTCTTCCTTTAATTTTTTAAAATCATGCTTTTCAAGCAGTTCGATCATCTGCTCTACGTCAAGTCTGTTTTCCTGATCCATGCCTAACTCCTCATCTTCCAAGATATCTTTTTGTAACAATTCAGCCATAATAGGCACGCAGTGCGGTTTTATGAACAACACGGACTGAACCGTTACATATTCCACTGTAAAAATTCATCTTTTTATAGTATAATATGGCAGAAAATGATATACAAGGAGTTTCTTATGAAAATTGTAGGACTTATTACAGAATATAATCCATTTCACAATGGACATCTCTACCATATCCAACAGGCAAAACGTACAACCGGTGCCGACGCTGTCATCGTTGTTATGAGCGGCGATTATGTCCAAAGAGGTGTTCCGGCTGTCATGCCAAAGCGTTTAAGAGCCGAATCCGCTCTGGAATGCGGTGCTTCCGCTGTATTTGAACTTCCTGTCTGCTATTCTACCGGAAGCGCAGAATTGTTTGCCGAAAGCGCTGTCGCTTTGTTGGACCAGCTTCAAATTGTAGACTCGCTTTGTTTCGGGAGTGAATGCGGAGATTTAGATGCTTTATCCGAAATTGCAGACCTTCTCTGTCAAGAGCCAAAAGATTACCGTTCTCTTTTAAAAAAACATTTAAGAAACGGACTTTCCTTTCCGTGTGCACGCAGAAAAGCTTTGAAAGAATATCTTCCGGAAAAAAACTTTGCGGCTCTTTTAGATGAACCTAATAATATTCTCGGAATCGAATACCTAAAAGCGATCAGAAAATTAAAAAGCACGATCAAACCATATACGATCCTCAGAAAAGGCGCCCGGTATCACGACCAAGAACTCAGTACAGAGAATTTAAGTTCTGCATCGGCGATCCGTTCTCTTCTTTCGTATTCAGGATCTTCTTTAAGAAAATATGACGATCTACCAAAGGGAGCTTTTGACGACACCGCCCCTTTTAACATTTTCGGAGAATTGGAATCACAAGTGCCGCAGTGCTGCCTGAAACTTTTAAAAGATTGCCACAAAGTTTCTTACCCGATTTATCAAAACGACTTTTCTCTTATCCTGAAATACAAATTATTAAACAAATATCCCGAAAACCTGCTTCGATACATGGATGTCTCTGAAGAACTGGCAAACAGAATCTGTTCCCGGCTTAATTACTTTTTCAACTACAAACAGTTCTGTGACCTTCTAAAAACAAGAGAACTTACGCAGACACGGATCAACCGGGCACTCCTTCATATAATGCTCGGAATAAAGAAAACAGACGTAGAGGAATATATTGATGGCGGATATCATTTTTACGCCCGCCTTTTAGGCTTTCGGAAAGACCGGGAAAAACTGCTCACACGCATTTCAAAAGAAAGTTCACTGCCGCTTCTTATCCGGTTGTCTGAAACCGAAACCATCCCTCCTCTAGGCCGCAAAATGCTTCGCAATGACATGCTTGCATCTAATTTATACACTTCCGTCGTCACCGATAAGTTTAAAACAGCCTTCCAAAATGAATACAAGCAGAAGGTGATCAAAATTTAATTTCCGCCAGACAAAAACATGCCCGCAGCGGTCTTTTTCCACCACTGCGGACATGTTTTTATTTTTCTGTTATTTCAATCATTACAGTCTCTTTGCGATTGCTTTAATAAACTGCTCGCTGTTGAGTACCGTCGGATTTTCAAGCGTTGTGATCAATGCGAGATCTTTTGTCATCTCTCCCGCCTCGATCGTATCTATCGTTGCTTTTTCCAACTTATCCGCAAACTCCATCAATTCGGTATTGCCGTCAAGTTCTCCTCTTTTTCTAAGCGCACCTGTCCATGCAAAAATCGTTGCCACTGAGTTTGTCGATGTCTCTTCCCCTTTTAAATGCTTATAGTAGTGGCGCTGAACAGTTCCGTGAGCCGCTTCATATTCATAGTATCCTTCCGGTGAAACGAGAACAGATGTCATCATCGCCAACGAACCAAAGGCAGAAGACACCATATCACTCATCACATCTCCGTCGTAGTTTTTGCATGCCCAAATATATCCGCCTTCTGATTTCATTACACGGGCAACCGCATCATCGATAAGCGTGTAAAAATACTCAATGCCTGCTTCTTTGAACTTCTCATCAAACTCAGCGTCATAAATCTCTTGAAAAATATCTTTAAATGTATGATCATACTTTTTGGAAATCGTATCTTTTGTGGCAAACCAAAGATCCTGCTTTGTATCAAGAGCATAAGAAAAACAGCTTCTTGCAAAACTTTCGATCGAACGGTTGATATTATGCATTCCCTGCACAATACCCGGTCCGTCAAAATTATGTACAAGCTCTTTCGTCTCGCTTCCGTCCTCTGCTGTATATACAAGTTCAACTTTGCCGGCTCCCGGAATTTTCATCTCAGAACCTTTGTATACATCACCATATGCATGTCTTGCAATCGTAATCGGTTTCTTCCAATTCTTCACACACGGCTCGATTCCTTTCACCACGATCGGAGCACGAAATACCGTTCCGTCAAGAATCGCACGAATCGTACCGTTTGGACTTTTCCACATCTCTTTCAAATCATACTCATCCATGCGCGCTGCATTTGGAGTAATTGTAGCACATTTTACCGCAACCTTATATTTCTTGGTCGCCATTGCAGAATCAACCGTGACCTGATCGTCTGTCTCGTTTCTATGCTCTAATCCAAGATCATAATATTCTGTTTTTAGATCAATATACGGAATAAGAAGCTCGTCTTTGATCATTTTCCAAAGAATTCTTGTCATCTCATCTCCGTCCATCTCCACAAGCGGTGTCGTCATTTTGATTTTTCCCATTGTTATTTTCTCCTTTTTAATATATGAACTTTTTGCCCCCATCTATTCAACACATCTTCCGCTTATACAGCTTCCGATGTAGCTGTACTTTTTGCAATCTAATATCCCTGCTTTTTCAAATTTTGCATTACATGAATAATATGCTCATTAGCAAGCTGTTCTGCCATCTCTGCATCTCTGTCTTTGATCGCACGTAAAATCTGTCTGTGTTCACGTATCGACTTTCTGGCTCTTTCTTCTGATACGATCGATGATTTTCTGGCTCTTTGCACATAATTATGAAAATCCGTCAGAACATGTTTCAGCATTCTGCTTCCCGAAGCTTCATAGAGAACAGCGTGAAAACGACCATCCAACGCCGCAACCTGCTCCGTGCTGAAGCCGCTTTCCTTTTTCATTTGAAACTCTGAAAGAAGAAGCGATTCTTCCAACTGGTCAAGCTGCTCTTCTGTAATATGTTCTGCCGCCCAGCGGGCGCACAATCCTTCCAGCATCGAGCGGATCTTATAGATATCCCATATATCTTTATGAGATATACCCGATACATAAGCTCCTCTGTTCGGAATAATCGTCACAAGCCCTTCCAACTCAAGCTGACGAAGAGCCTCCCGTACAGGCGTCCGGCTCACTCCTAATTCTTTCCCTATCGCCGTTTCCCTAAGTTCGTCGTTTTCTTTATATGTTCCATTTAAAATATTATCCCTTATCTTCTGAAACACACGACTTCCAAGGGAATGATCCTGATATTCTTCCATCTGAAATCCTCCGACTATAATCTACAATACAACATGCAGTTCCCTACATACACTTTCTATTTTGGCAATTAATTCTTCATCTGTCAAGACCGTAACGCGTCCGTCCTCATACTGTTTATCAACCCATTCTTTCAGACGATGTACCAGTTCCGAATTTTTATCAACTTTCCGTTCTTCCAGAAGTTTAAAATACGCATTGATCCAATATGCGATCCCCGCTGTTCCGGATGTATTGGAAACCGACACCAGTGCGGGACGGTTTAAAAATTTATCCGTATCAAAAATATTGTATATTTCCTCATTTTTCAACATGCCGTCCGCGTGAATCCCCGCACGCGTCACATTAAAATTCTTACCTACGAAAGGCGTTCTTGAAGGTACAGTATATCCGATTTCTTTCTCATAATATTCTGCAAGCTCCGTGATCACAGTTGTATCCATACCATCCAAGGTTCCGCGAAGCTGTGCATACTCAAATACCATTGCCTCAAGGGGAGTATTTCCGGTTCTTTCCCCGATACCAAACAATGAACAGTTTACACCGCACGCCCCGTAAAGCCACGCTGTCGTTGAATTATTCACCGCTTTATAAAAATCATTATGTCCGTGGAATTCGATCAGTTCACTTGGAACACCGGCATGAGTCATTAAGCCATATATGATTCCCGGAATCGATCTTGGAATTACAGCTCCCGGAAAATTCACTCCGTATCCCATCGTATCACAAACACGGATTTTTACCGGTATTTTATATTCATCCATCAATTTCATTAATTCCATACAAAACGGAATCACAAATCCGTAAATATCCGATCTCGTAATATCTTCCAGATGACATCGCGGACGAACTCCCGTCTCCATACACTCACGAACTACAGTAAGATAATGTTCAAGGGCCTCTTTTCTCGTCATTTTCAACTTATAAAAAATATGATAATCCGAACAGCTTACAAGAATCCCCGTCTCTTTTAATCCGATCTCCTTCACAAGCTCAAAATCTTTTTTTGCTTGCTCTGATCCAACTCGTAATCTCCGGAAATTCATACCCTTTTTCCAGGCAGCGATAGACAGCATCTCTGTCTTTTTTACTGTATAAAAAGAATTCGCTCTGCCGTACTTTTCCTTTCGGGCCGCCGAGTCTGTGCAAATATTCATAAATCGAAACAATCTGTTCAGTCGTATATGGAGCTCTCGACTGCTGACCATCTCTGAATGTTGTGTCTGTGATCCATATTTCATCCGGCATATTATGAGGTACAATCCTGTCATTAAATGCAATCTTCGGAATCTCATCATAATGAAACAAATTACGAAATACATTCGGTGTATCCACATCAACAAGGGGATACATATGTTCTTCTAATTCAAGCAAGTTCGTATGCTTATTCAAAAATACTTTTCTGTTTTCCATCAAATTTCCTCCTATGATTGCATCTTTTTATATGTATACACGTATATATGTATGCTATACATACTCTTGCACCTCGTGCTCAGATATATGTATTCTTGTATAATTGTATACAAATATACAAAATATGTCAATCCTTCATTAAAGTATTTTATTATACAAAAGTAACAATTCTGCCTGCGCTATTCACGAACCCTTACTGTATAGCCGGACTGTTACATACAAAAAAGAGAGCGCAAACAGTTCTGTCATTCACACTCTCTTTCTCAACGATATCTAATTTATTTTACTCTCTTCACAGTAAGAGTTCACTTATCTGATCACTCTTACTTTCAACACGCCTTCTACCGCTGCTAACTGCGCTTCCACATCTTCTGAAACTGTTCCATCCACATCAAGCATCGTATATGCGTATTCTTTACGGCTTTTATTTGTCATAACTTCAATATTCATATTCTTTTCAGCCAAAAGAGCGGTGAACTGTCCGATCATATTCGGAATATTTTTATGAAGGATTGTAATTCTCTCTCCTTCTCCTTTCGCTCCCATATCGCAATCCGGGAAGTTTACAGAATGTGTGATATTTCCATTCTCGAGAAAATCTTTCACCTCTGCCGCAGCCATTTTAGCACAGTTATCTTCCGACTCCTCTGTAGATGCACCAAGATGCGGAATCACGATCGCGCCTCTGACACCGACTATCTCTTTTGTCGGGAAGTCCGTTACGTAGCAGCGCACTTTCTCCGATACAAGCGCGTCTACGATGTCTTCCTGATTCACAAGAACATCTCTGGCAAAATTCAAAATAACAACGCCTTTTTTCATAAGACTGATAGCGTCTTTGTTGATCATACCTTTTGTATCTTCCAATGCAGGCACATGAACTGTAATATAATCACACTCTTTATAAATTTCATCTGCTGTTTTCGCGTGATGAATATTGCGCGACAATCTCCATGCCGAATCAACAGAAACATATGGATCATATCCATAAACTTCCATTCCAAGATGAACGGCTGCATTTGCCACAAGAACACCTATCGCGCCAAGACCTATAACGCCAAGTTTTTTTCCCTTCAAGTTCTGTTCCTGCGAATACTTTTTTCTTTTTCTCTGTGATCTTTGCAATATCGCCATCCTCTTCGTATTCCTGAACCCAGTTGATTCCTCCGATAATATCTCTTGCTGCCAAAAGCATTCCCGCAATCACAAGTTCTTTTACGCCGTTTGCGTTTGCTCCCGGCGTATTGAATACAACAACCCCTTCTTCGGCACAGCGTTCAAGCGGTATATTATTCACACCTGCGCCCGCACGGGCGATCACTTTCAAGTTTTTATCAAACTCCATCTCGTGCATCTTTGCGCTTCGCACAAGAATAGCGTCTGCTCCTTTTGCAGTCTCCACATTCACATAATTTTCATCCAGCTGATCAAGTCCTACTGCCGAAATTGGATTTAAGCAATGATATTTATACATGATTATGCATTCTCCTCTTCAAATTTTTTCATAAATTCCACCAGAGCCACAACGCCTTCATACGGCATCGCATTGTAAATACTTGCGCGCATTCCGCCGACTGATCTGTGTCCTTTTAAGTTCTCAAGTCCTGCTTCTTTCGCTTCTTTTACAAATTTAGCATCAAGATCTGCATCTCCTGTTACAAACGGAACATTCATAAGGGAACGATCTTTTTTTTTGACAACTGTTCCTTTAAACATTTTACTCTGATCAAGGAAATCATAAAGCACTTTCGCCTTTTTCTCATTTTTCTCTTTGATCGCAGCAAGTCCCCCCTGTGCTTTCAGCCATTTAAACACTTTTCCGCAAATATAAATTCCATATGCCGGAGGTGTATTATAAAGCGATTTTGCATCAGCATGTGTCTTATATGTAAGCATTGTCGGCGTTCCTTCAAGCACATCTTCTGTAATGAGATCTTCACGGATAATCGCAATTACAACACCTGCAGGTCCTATATTTTTCTGAACTCCGCCATAGATCATTCCATATTTTTCTACATCAACCGGCTCTGAAAGGAAACAGGACGACACATCAGCGATCAATGTTTTTCCCTTTGTGTTCGGAAGTTCTTTAAACTTCGTTCCGTAAATCGTATTGTTTTCACAAATGTATACATAATCCGCATCTTCCGAAACAGGCAGGTCGGAACAATCCGGAATATATGAGAAAGTCTGATCTTCCGAAGACGCAATCCGATTTACCTTCCCGTATTTTTCTGCCTCTTTCGCCGCTTTTTTCGCCCACTGTCCTGTAATAATATAATCAGCCACTCTGTTCTTCATAAAATTCATCGGGATCATAGCAAATTGCTGAGACGCTCCTCCCTGCATGAACAACACCTTATAATTATCCGGTATATTCATCAGATCTCTCAAATCCTGTTCTGCCGAATTAATGATCTCCTCAAACGCTTTCGACCTGTGGCTCATCTCCATAACTGACATTCCTGTTCCGTTGTAATCAAGCATTTCTGCGGCAGCCTCTTTCAATACCTCTTCCGGCAGCACGGCCGGTCCTGCTGAAAAGTTATATACTCTGCTCATTTTCCTTCCTCCTGTTTTTATTTTTAATTTATTTGTTTTTATAATTACACATATGCCCATGCAGACTTTTACATGTCATCTTCGTCAAACGCTTCACTGATTGCGGCCCCGGGCGCTACCATAGGCCACACTTTATCATCACTGTCTATCTGGCAGTCAATCACAACCGGACGATTCAATGTCAGCGCTTTAGAGAACGCCTCCTTAAATTCTTCCTGCGACACAGCCCGCATTCCTTCTGCTCCCATAGCTTCTGCAAGTTTCACAAAATCAACTGCATCTCTGAGCACGGTAGCCGAATACCTCTCATCATAAAAGAGATCCTGCCATTGACGAACCATCCCAAGCACATGATTATTCACTACAACTTGTATAATCGGAATATTGTGCCGGACTGCAGTCGCAATCTCATTCATATTCATTCGGAAACATCCGTCTCCCGCAATATTTACTACGATTTTATCCGGACATCCTGTCTTTGCGCCAAGCGCCGCTCCAAGACCATATCCCATCGTTCCAAGTCCGCCTGACGTAAGAAGGGTTCTCGGTTTTGTATATTTATAATACTGTGCAGCCCACATCTGATGCTGTCCCACTTCCGTAACAATGAGCGCTTCACCGTTTGTCTGACGATAGATCTCTTCTACAAGAAACGGTCCCGATAATACATTCGGATGATATTTCAGAGGATATTTTTCTTTATACCCTTGTATTTTTTCAAGCCATTCTGCATGATTCTGCTGTTTTAAACGCTTATTAAGCGTCTTTAAAACATCTTTTAGATCGCCGATGATTTCTTCCGTAATCAAAACGTTTTTATTAATTTCAACCGGATCGATATCTAACTGTATAATTTTTGCATTTTTTGCAAATTTTTCTGTATTCCCCGTCACACGATCACTGAACCTTGCCCCCATAACAACCAAGAGGTCACATTCACTTACTCCGAAATTGGACGCTTTCGTTCCATGCATGCCAAGCATACCTGTATACCGCGGATCTGTTCCCGGAAAAGCGCCTTTGCCCATAAGAGAATCCGTAACCGGAGCATCCAGCTTGTCAACAAACTCTTTTAATTCTTGACTCGCCCCTGAAAGAACCGCTCCGCCTCCGACGAAAACAAACGGTTTTTCTGCTTCTTCCAACATAGAAATCACCCGGTCAAACCGTTGTTCATCCATCCTCGGAGTTTTTCTCGAGGAATCTTCCTTTGTGCATTTTCCCAATTCTTCCGGAATATATTCCGTTACTTTAGCCGTAATATCTTTCGGTATATCGACAAGCACCGGCCCGGGACGTCCTGTCTTTGCAATCCGAAATGCCTTACGGATAGTATCCGCCAATTTTGTCACATCTTTTACAATAAAACTATATTTCGTAATCGGCATTGTAATTCCCGCTATATCTATTTCCTGAAAACTGTCTTTTCCGAGGAGTGATACCCCAACATTACAGGTGATTGCCACAATAGGAATTGAATCCATATATGCCGTTGCAATTCCGGTAACAAGATTCGTCGCCCCCGGTCCGCTCGTAGCAAGGCAGACGCCGACTTTTCCCGTTGCTCTCGCATATCCGTCAGCCGCATGAGAAGCCCCTTGTTCATGGGAGGTAAGGATGTGCCTGATTTCATCCCGATGTTTGTACAATTCATCATATACATTGAGAATCGCACCGCCCGGATAGCCGAAAACCGTGTCTACTCCTTGTTCTTTCAAACATTCTATTACAATTTCTGCTCCATTTAACTGCATGCCATAACTCCTTTAAACATCCTGTATCTCTTATCCGCACAGCCTGTAACCGCGCTCTTATTTTTCTTTCGGTATTTCCAGAATCGCACCTCTGTTTCCGGATGTGACCATAGACGCATATCTTGCCAGATATCCGGTCTTTACTTTCGGTTCTCTCGGCTGCCATTTTTCTCTTCTCTTCTTCAGTTCTTCTTCTGAAACTGCCAGATTCAAAGATAAATTCGGAATATCAATCTGTATAATGTCTCCCTCTTCTACAAGAGCGATCGGTCCTCCCACCGCCGCTTCCGGAGAAACATGACCGATAGATGCGCCTCTTGACGCGCCGCTGAAACGTCCGTCTGTAATAAGCGCTACTTCCGAGCCGAGTCCGTATCCTGCAATCGCCGAAGTCGGATTGAGCATCTCCCGCATTCCCGGACCGCCTTTCGGTCCTTCATAACGGATCACGATCACATCCCCCGGATTGATCTTTCCTGTTTTGATTGCTTCCGTTGCCTCTTCATCACTTTCAAAAATACGGGCAGGACCTTCATGTACAAGCATCTCATCGCAGACAGCAGATCGTTTTACAACGCTTCCGTCAGGTGCAAGATTTCCTTTTAACACAGCCAATCCACCTGTTTCACTGTATGGATGATCGATCGGACGAATTACATCGGGATTTTTATTTTCGCATCCCGCAATGTTCTCCCCAACTGTCTTGCCGGTTACTGTCAGACAATCTGTATGAAGAAGTCCTTTTTTATTCAGCTCATTCATAACCGCATAGACTCCGCCTGCCTCATTAAGGTCTTCGATATATGTATGGCCTGCCGGAGCAAGATGACAAAGGTTCGGCGTCTTCTCACTGATTCCGTTCGCAAAATCAATCTCAAAATCCATTCCTATCTCATGTGCGATTGCCGGAAGATGAAGCATACTGTTTGTCGAACATCCAAGAGCCATATCGACTGTAAGAGCGTTCAAAATCGCATCTTCCGTCATAATATCTCTAGGTCGGATATTGTTTCTCACAAGCTCCATAATCTGCATTCCCGCATGTTTTGCAAGCTGAAGTCTCGCAGAATATACCGCGGGAATCGTTCCGTTTCCACGAAGTCCCATTCCCAATGCTTCTGTCAGACAATTCATGCTATTGGCTGTATACATTCCGGAACACGAACCGCACGTCGGACATGCTTTATTTTCAAATTCATAAATTTCTTCATCGTTCATTTTGCCTGCCGCATAAGATCCGACCGCTTCAAACATGCTTGACAAACTTGTCTTTTGCCCTTTTACATGTCCTGCAAGCATCGGTCCTCCGCTCACAAAGATCGTAGGTATATTGACACGCGCAGCAGCCATAAGAAGTCCCGGCACATTTTTATCACAGTTCGGAATCATAACAAGACCGTCAAACTGATGTGCCATTGCAAGCGCCTCTGTTGAATCTGCGATAAGATCTCTCGTAACAAGAGAATATTTCATGCCGATATGTCCCATCGCAATACCGTCGCAAACAGCAATAGCCGGAACCATAATCGGTGTTCCTCCTGCCATTGCAACTCCCATTTTTACCGCTTCTGTAATTTTATCAAGATTCATATGCCCGGGAACAATCTCATTATAAGAGCTTACAACTCCGATCAGCGGTCTGTCTAACTCCTCCTGCGTCATTCCAAGCGCATTAAATAAAGAACGGTGCGGCGCCTGCTGCACCCCTTTTTTCACTGTATCGCTTCTCATTATCCTATGCCTCTCTTTCACGTTTTATATATAAGAACAGATTCGTTCTCCCATCTCTTTTGTTCCGATCTGCGTCATTCCTTCTGACATAATATCAATCGTCCGGTATCCTTCCTCGAGTACTTTCTCTACCGCCGCCTCAATCGCATCTGCTTCTTGATCGAGATCAAACGAATATCTAAGCATCATCGCCGCCGATAAAATTGTAGCAATCGGATTTGCGATTCCTTTTCCCGCAATGTCGGGAGCCGAACCTCCGCTCGGTTCGTAAAGGCCGAACTTTGTATCGTTTAAACTTGCGCTTGCAAGCATTCCGATTGAGCCGGTCACCATACTCGCCTCATCAGATAAAATGTCACCAAACATATTTTCCGTTAATATTACATCAAATTGTGCCGGATCCTTCACAAGCTGCATAGCCGCATTATCCACTAACATATGTTCAAGCGTTACTTCCGGATATTCTTTCGCAACTTCTTCAACAATTTTTCTCCATAATCTTGAAGAATCCAATACATTCGCCTTATCAACGCTTGTCACTTTTTTCCGACGTTTCATCGCAATGTCAAATCCGCGCTTCGCAATTCGCCTTATCTCCGTTTCACTATATGTAAGCTCATCTCTTGCAACGAGAACTCCGTCTTCTTCTTCCGTACTTCTTTTTCCGAAATAGAGTCCGCCTGTCAGCTCCCGCATGATCATCATATCAAAACCTTGTTCTGCAATCTCCTCTTTGAGCGGGCAGGCTCCTTTTAATTCACTGTAAAGAACTGCCGGGCGCAGATTTGCAAAAAGGTTTAACCCCTTTCTAAGCTGTAAAAGCCCCGCCTCCGGACGTTTAGACGGTTCCAGACGATACCATGGCGATGTCTTTGCATCTCCTCCTATCGATCCCATCAATACGGCATCACTTTTTTTCGCCTGTTCCAATGTTTCTTCCGTAAGAGGCACTCCGTTTACATCAATGGATGCTCCTCCCATCAAAAGCTGAGTATATTCTATCTGATGCCCGTAAACTTCTGCCGTTTTATCGAGCACTTTCATCGCCTCATCTACAATCTCCGGACCGATTCCGTCGCCTTTGATCACACCGATGTTCATATCCATAATTTCCCGTCCCTCCAAACTAAAATGTTACTGTTTATAATACAGCATTTTTATACACGTTTCAAGTATTTGCGTCTAAAAATTAGAGTGTACTCTGTGATTTTTTCAAATTCACGCGCTAAAGTGATGAATTTGAAAAAATCAGGGAGAATTTTGAAAATATTTCAAAATTCTCCCTGATCTCATAATGCAAAATAATTGACTTAAAATCAATCTGCATTCGGTTTTTCAATCTGAGCAATCGCAGCTTTCTGCATCGGAATACGACAGTTTTTATTATTTCCGAACTCTACAATCACATCTTCATCTGTAATATCAATGATGACTCCGTAAAAACCGCTTGTCGTCAGAGCTGTGTCTCCGACCTCCATAGAAGCCAGCATCTGCTGGATACGTTTCTGTTCTTTTTTCTGTGGACGCATAAGCAAAAACCACATTACACCGATAACTACAAGCCAAAGAACAAGCATTGTTACCATTTCACCCATGATTATAATTTCCTCCTAACTTTCCTAACGCAATAAGACTACTATACACAACTTTCTTCCATACTTCAAGGATATTTTTCAAAATACTGAAGTAACTTGAAATAAACATAATTTTGAGAAGCTTATCCGGTTATTGCATCATACCTTCCAGTTTTCTCTTTTTTATAAGCCTTATACTCTCCCGCTTCAATCGCTTCTCTGATTTCTTCCATCATCGTATTATAAAAATACAGGTTATGAAGAACGCAAAGACGCATCCCGAGCATTTCTTTTGCTTTTAACAGGTGACGGATATATGCTCTGCTATAACTTCTGCATGCCGGACATCCGCATCCTTCTTCGATTGGACGGTCATCTAACTCATACTTTGCATTGAATAAGTTCATTTTTCCATGATTTGTATAAACATGCCCGTGCCGCCCGTTTCTGCTCGGGTATACGCAGTCAAAAAGTCCACTCCTCTGTCTACCGCCTCCAAAATATTCGCCGGAGTTCCCACTCCCATCAAATAGGTCGGCTTATTTTCAGGAAGATGAGGAACAACCGCCTCCAGAATACGGTACATATCTTCATGACTCTCTCCTACTGCAAGACCGCCTACCGCATAACCGTCCAAATCAAGCTCCGCGATCTGTCGTGCGTGCTCCACGCGGATATCTTCATAGATTCCGCCTTGATTAATACCAAAAAGCATCTGGTTATGATTAATCGTATCTTCCAAAGAATTCAGCCTGTTCATTTCCGCTTTACATCGTTTCAGCCATCTTGTCGTTCTCGCCACCGAATGGACCATATACTCTCTGTCCGCTACGCTTGAGGGACATTCGTCAAACGCCATCGCGATCGTAGACGCAAGATTAGACTGAATCTGCATACTTTCTTCCGGACCCATAAAGATTTTACGTCCGTCTATATGAGAGTGAAAATGAACTCCTTCTTCTTTAATCTTGCGCAATGATGCAAGTGAAAACACTTGAAATCCGCCTGAGTCCGTGAGAATCGGCTTATCCCAATTCATAAAGCGATGCAGACCGCCCATTTTTTTCACGATTTCATCCCCCGGTCTGACATGAAGGTGATATGTATTTGACAGTTCAACCTGCGTTTTAATCTGACGGAGATCATCTGTTGATACGGCTCCCTTAATTGCCGCCGCCGTTCCTACGTTCATAAAAACCGGCGTCTCGATCGTTCCGTGTACCGTATGGAACCTCCCTCTTTTTGCCATACCGTCTTTTTTTAGCAATTCGTACATGTATATAACCTCTGATTTTCTGTTTTTCAATAAATTCTAAGTCTTATCATTTACATTAATAATGAAGAACAACCGGCGTTCCCGCGCTAAGCATATTAAATAAAGCTCCCGCCTGATCTACCGGCATATTAACACAGCCGTGAGAACCATATGACTGATATCTCGAACCGCCGAATGCTGTCTGCCAGTCTGCATCATGAAAGCCATGTCCTTGATAAGTAAACGGCATCCAGTAGCGGACATACGTTTCGTAAATCGGTTTCCCTGTTTCCGGATCTTTTTCACCGATTAATTTTGAATCCGGTTCTGTATAAAGAATCGAATATACACCTGCCGGAGTCGCATGCTTCGCATCGGGAAGGCCTGTAACAACATCTGTCTCCAGTGCGATCGCCCCGTTTACAATATACCACATATGCTGTGCGGAAAGGTCCACCTCAAGGTACGTCGTTCCCCAGTCTTGTGCCGCATGAGATGCCGCTGTCTTTTCATATGCAGGTTCTCTTGTCACAACTTCTCCGTTTTTAATACTTGCGATCAAATTCTGCGTTTCTGCCTCTTCGTCGATCGACCAGCCGTAAGTACCTCCTGATACTTCCACTGTCTTTCCTGTCGGAGAAGTGATCGTTCTCGTTGTTCCGACTGTATCATAAGTTTTTCCGAAATCTCTCATCCATGCCCGGACAGCTTCTTCATTGAATGTTACATTCATATCAGCATCCGCCGAAACCCATGTCGAAATAAGAGCTTTGTCTACAACTACATTTTCTTTCATCGGATAGGTAATACTTGCCTGACAATATTTATTCATATCGTCACACGCTTTTTGAACTTCTTTTGATTCCGTTGTATATTTAGGTACTTTATAGCATTTTTCATTCAGAAGATTTAATTCCGGTTCAAAATTGGTAATATACTCTTTGATCTTTTTAGTCAAAATTTCCATATCTACCGCACTTCCATACACTTCCGGCTCTACTTTGAATGATTCACCGTCAAATTTAGGATATGCAGATACCGGTTCCGTCTGCTCTGCTTTCACTGCCTGAATCGACCCGATTGCTTTACTCAGTGCATCCTCATTATAATCAACGTTGATCGTCACTTCTGCGCTGGATTTTGAAAAAAGCGCTCGTATCCACAGAAGAGGATTCTGATTTTTCAATGCGTCTTTTACACTATCATCTTTTTTATACGTCATTGAAATTGCCTCTCCATTAATCTCGTCCGTCTTATTATCAGCTTCTATAATCTTCAAAGAATACCCTTCCACTTGGTCTTTCATATATGCTACGACATCCGATTCTGTTTTCCCCGAAAAGTCTTTTCCGTTAATTGTTGTATTAATATAGAAATGACTGATAAAAAACGCCGAAATACCAAGGTATATCACGAGCAGTCCGCCTATGATGCTTCCTCCAATGATCCACGCTTTTTTACTCCGCTTTCCTTTATTTTCTTTCATCTTTTTCTGCCGACGTCTTTTTCCCCTTCTTCGGAGCACTTTCTTTTTTTTCTTTTGCCCCTCTTCATCTTCATCTTCATACAGCTCATCGTCATCAATATCATCATCGTCAAAGCTGTCGTCCGCGCTGAAGTTGTCACTCTCCGAAAAATCTTCCTCATCTTCAAATTCTTCAAACACTTCTTCATCTAAAAGCCGTACGTCTTCTTGCCGGCGTAAGGATTTATTTTTCTTTTCACTCATCCGTTAATCATCTCTCTCCCTTTTTCAATATCACGGCAACATTATATTACGATTGTAAAAAAAAGTACAGTATATTGTTTTATTTTAAGAAAAATTAAGACCTTGCTTGTAACTGCTCCTTTCTTCCTATATAATGACTTTTGTAATTCTGCTTTTCGACAGAACTTTACATATAACAGAATTTTGAAAGGAGATCATTTTATGAGTGGCTCAACTTTTGGTAAAATATTTCGCATCACGACTTGGGGAGAATCTCACGGATCCGGCATCGGCGTCGTGATCGACGGATGCCCTTCCGGAATTTCTCTAAATGAAGAAGATATTCAGATATTTCTTGACCGCCGAAAACCCGGTCAGAGTAAATTTACAACGAGACGCAGCGAGGAAGATACTGTCGAGATTCTCTCGGGAATCTTTGAAGGCAAAACGACCGGAACACCGATTTCTCTTCTCGTACGTAATAAAGACCAACGTTCCCGAGATTATGGAAACATTGTTTCTATGTTTCGTCCGGGGCATGCGGATTATCCTTTTACGGAAAAATACGGCATCCGCGATTACAGAGGAGGCGGGCGTTCTTCCGGTCGGGAAACAATCGGCCGTGTCGCAGCAGGCGCGATTGCCTCTAAAATCTTAAACGAACTCGGAATTTCTCTTTGTGCTTACACGAAGGCAATCGGTCCTTACGTAATAAATGAAACAGAATATAACTACTCCGAGATCAGCCAGAACAGTCTTTATATGCCAAACAACAATATCGCCGAGCAGGCTGGACAGTACATTACTTCTTTAATGAAAGAAACTAATTCCTGCGGCGGAGTTATCGAATGTATTGCAGACGGACTGCCTGTCGGCTTAGGAGAACCGGTCTTTGACAAGCTGGACGCGCTTCTCGCACAAGCTGTCATGTCGATCGGCGCTGTTAAAGGCGTAGAAATCGGAGATGGGTTTCAGGCAGCCTCTTCTGTCGGCTCAAAAAATAACGATCCTTTCTATGTTGAAAATGGAGAAGTACATAAGAAGACAAATCATTCCGGAGGTACGCTTGGAGGCATGAGCGACGGCTCCCGACTGATCGTCCGGGCAGCAGTAAAACCGACATCCTCTATCGCAATACCGCAGGAGACGATAAATACAGCGCATGAGAATACCGAAATCGTCATCCACGGAAGACACGACCCTGTAATCGTTCCCCGCGCAGTCGTTGTTGTAGAAGCTATGACCGCGATCACGCTTACCGATCTTCTTCTGCAGAATATGACAGCGAAGATGGATCATTTAAAACAAATCTATACAAAAGAAATTTAGGAGGCCGCTATGTCTAACCGATTGATCGATATTGTCGATATTACAAAATCTTATGGGGATTCTGTCATTTTAGACCAACTGAATCTTTATATACGGGAAAACGAATTTTTGACTTTGCTCGGACCAAGTGGGTGCGGGAAAACAACACTGCTGAGAATTTTAGGTGGTTTTGAAACACCTGATTCCGGAAAGATCATTTTTGATGGAAAAAATATTAATGACATTCCGCCAAACCGCCGGCAGCTAAACACCGTTTTCCAAAAATATGCTCTTTTTTCCCACATGACAATCGCTGACAACATTGCGTTCGGCTTAAAGATCAAAGGGAAATCAAAAGCTTACATTAAAGATAAAATCCGCTATGCTTTAAAACTTGTCAATTTGGAAGGTTTTGAAGACCGGTCACCGGACTCATTAAGCGGCGGACAACAACAGCGTATAGCCATTGCGCGGGCGATCGTAAATGAACCCAAAGTGCTCCTTTTAGACGAACCGCTCGGAGCTCTTGATCTGAAGCTTCGCCAAGATATGCAGTACGAACTGATCCGTCTGAAAAACGAACTCGGCATCACCTTTGTTTACGTTACTCACGATCAGGAAGAAGCGCTTACAATGTCTGATACGATCGTTGTTATGAATCAAGGCTATATCCAACAGATCGGTACGCCGGAGGACATTTACAATGAACCGCAAAATGCTTTTGTCGCAGATTTTATCGGTGACAGTAATATTCTGCCTGCTACGATGGTAGAAGATAAAGTCGTAAAGATACTCGGAGCTGTCTGGAACTGTGTAGACGTCGGATTTGGTCATAATAAACCGGTAGATGCTGTAATCCGACCTGAGGACATTGATCTTGTTGCTCCTGGAGAAGGAGTTATCAACGGAGTTGTCACAAATCTGATCTTCAAAGGGGTTCACTATGAAATGGAAGTTCTCGCAAACAATTATGAGCTTCTTGTTCATAGCACCGATATGTTCCCGGTTGGAACAGAAGTCGGAGTAAAAGTCGATCCTTTTGATATCCAGATCATGAAAAAACCGGAATCCGAAGATGAGGAGGCTGTTCCGATTGAAGAATAGAAAAATACTCGCAGGTCCATATTTATTCTGGGCAATGTCTTTTATCATTATTCCTCTGCTCATGATCTTGTACTATGGACTCACAGACAAAAACGGGAGTTTTACTCTGAATAATCTTTCCCAGATGACAACTCCCGAAAATTTAAAAGCGCTCGGACTGGCTCTTTTACTGTCGTTTATCAGCACTTTAATCTGCTTAGTCCTCGCCTATCCACTGGCTATGATTCTTGCCGAGAAAAATATGAATCAGACAAGTTTTATCGTACTGATATTCATTCTTCCGATGTGGATGAATTTTCTTCTTCGGACATTAGCGTGGCAGACACTTTTGGAAAAAAACGGAGTCATTAACAGCATACTTAATTTCCTCCATCTTCCGGAGCAGTCGATCATCAATACTCCATCTGCCATTGTTCTCGGAATGGTATACAATTTTCTTCCTTTTATGGTACTTCCGATCTACAATGTGCTGTCTAAGATTGATAAAGATGTTATCCACGCTGCCAGAGATCTCGGTGCGAACACTGCGCAGACATTTTTTAAGATCATAATGCCGCTTAGTATTCCCGGAATCATCAGCGGCATCACAATGGTATTTGTACCGTCTCTTACGACATTTGTAATATCTGATCTTCTCGGAGGAAGCAAGATCCTTCTGATCGGAAATGTTATAGAGCAGGAATTTAAACAAGGAAGCAACTGGAATGTCGGTTCCGGGCTTTCTCTTGTTTTGATGTTGTTCATCATTGCAAGCATGGCTCTGATTGCCAAATACGATAAAAACGGGGAGGGAAATACATTTTGATCAAATCAACCGCAAAAAAAATCTACCTTTTCCTGATCTTTGTATTGTTATACGCTCCCATTATCACTTTGATGGTTCTTTCTTTTAACAATACAAAAACACGTTCCAAATGGAACGGTTTTACAGGAAAATGGTATTTACAGCTTTTTCAAAACAAAGACATCATGAATGCGCTTTATACAACACTTATCATCGCCTTTCTTTCCGCTCTGATCGCAACTTTGATCGGAACTGCCGCCGCCCTCGGCATCCAGGCAATGCGTACAAAAGCACGTACATTACTTCTCGGAGTCACAAATATTCCGATGCTCAACGCCGATATTGTAACAGGAATTTCTCTCATGCTCCTTTTCATTGCATGTCGGTTTACACTTGGATTTTCCACAATATTGCTAGCACATATTACATTTAATATCCCCTATGTTATCCTAAGTGTCATGCCTAAATTAAAACAGACGAGCAAACGCACTTATGAAGCGGCGCTTGACCTCGGCGCATCTCCTTCTTATGCGTTCAGAAAGGTCGTTCTGCCGGATATCATGCCCGGAATTTTTTCAGGATTTCTGCTGGCATTTACTATGTCGCTGGATGATTTTGTAATCACCCACTTCACAAAAGGACCCGGAATAGATACACTGTCTACAAAAATATACAGTGAAGTCAGAAAGGGAATCAAACCGGAAATGTACGCACTGTCCACAATCATGTTTCTGACGGTTCTCATTCTGCTTTTTCTTGTCAATATGACCCCAGACGATCCGAAGGTCAAAAAAGCTGCCGTTCATGCGCCTGCCGGAAAATTCCGCAAATTCAGCAGATTTTTCTTTCATCGTTTCGCTCCTGCCGCAATCATGCTTGTCATCGTTATCGGCGGGTTCGTATATGGTTCTTCCTCCGGAAATATGTCCGGCGAAAAAGTCATTGTATACAACTGGGGAGACTATATTGATCCTGAAATTATTACGATGTTTGAAGACGAGACCGGAATCGACGTTGTATATGAAGAATATGAAACAAATGAAATCATGTACCCGAAAGTGCAGTCCGGCGCGATTGCTTATGACGTCGTCTGTCCTTCTGACTATATGGTGCAAAGAATGATCGAAAACGATCTGCTTGCCGAGATTAATTATGAAAATGTACCGAATTTAAAATATATTGATGATATTTATATGGAAATGTCAAAACAATATGACCCGGAAAACAAATACTCCGTTCCGTATCTTTGGGGAACGGTCGGAATACTTTATAACAAGAAAATGGTGGACGAACCTGTAGACAGCTGGAATATTTTATGGGATGAAAAGTATACGGACAGCATCCTCATGCAAGACAGTGTAAGAGACGCTTTTGCCGTTGCTTTAAAATCACTCGGATATTCTTTGAACTCAACAGATCTTGATGAATTAGAAGCCGCCAAAAAGCTTCTCATCAAACAAAAACCTCTTGTTCAGGCCTATGTCATCGATCAGGTTCGGGATAAAATGATCGGAAACGAAGCTGCACTCGGCGTTATTTATTCGGGAGAAGCACTTTATTGCCAAAAGGAAAATCCCGATCTGGAGTATGTGATTCCGAAAGAGGGATCGAACTTGTGGATTGACGCTCTCGTCATTCCGAAAAATGCACAAAACAAAAAGAACGCAGAGGCGTTTATCAACTACCTCTGCCGTCCTGATATTGCAAAAATGAATTTTGATTATATTACATATTCTATTCCCAACTCAGCAGGAAGAGAACTGATTGAAGACGAATCAATGCGCGAAAGCAACATTGCATTCCCCGATATCTCCCAACTTAAAAATTGCGAGACGTTTAATTTCCTCGGAGACGAAAACGAAATCATCTATAATCAACTGTGGCGGGAAATAAAATCAAAATGATCCGCCATCTATAAACGGAAGCATCCACCGCCGACAAACTCTCTTAACAGAGAGTTTGTCGGTATAAATTCACTTCCGATCCCAACAAAGTAATCAAAAAACTTAAGAAGCCTTTTTGCTTCAATAAATTCTTTTGAATCTTTATCCACCGCAAAAAGAAGCGGTTCCACATATTGCTTCAGCACTGCCAGTTCATAGATCAAAGAAGAATTAAACATCACATCCGCTTCTTCCTGAAACGGAAATATGTTTTTTTCCTCTCCTCTTCTTACTGAAGCCCACATAGAAATCGTCTTCGATGCAGAAGCGCCGCGTGTGCGGGAATCTCTTACAATCCTCCTGATCAACCTTCCGTCTGTCGTAGGGATCCGATTATGTTCATCGATGTTCAACTGAGTCAATGCGCTGATATAAATCTTAAATTTGTTCGCATCTGCCATTGTCTCTGTCAATTTTGGATTCAAACAATGGATTCCTTCTATTACAAGAATATCCTGTGAACCAAGTTTTTTCGGTTTAGATTCATACTTTCTCTTACCGCTTTTAAAGTCAAAAATGGGAAGATACACTTCCTCTCCTTTTAAAAGAGCCCTCATATCTTCATTAAATTTGGGAATGTCGATTGCTTCCAAACACTCAAAATCATAATTTCCATCTGAATCTTTCGGAGTATGTTCCCGATCGACAAAATAATTATCTACCGCAATCGGATGAGGTTTTAATCCATTCACCCTAAGCTGAATGGACAACCTATGTGAAAATGTCGTTTTTCCGGAAGATGATGGCCCTGCGATCAAAACAAACCGAACATCTTTCCGGTCTGCAATCTGTCTGGCAATCTCGCCTATTCTCCGTTCCTGATAAGCTTCCTGCACAAGCACAACTTCCCGCATATCTCCTTTTGTTACCATCTCATTAAGCGCTCCGACTGTTTCTATGTCCTGACAATCTCCCCATAAAACAGACTCTTTCAATACATGAAATAATTTAGGACTTGGTCTAAATTCGGGAATCTTTTCCGGCTGTTCTTTCACCGGCATCTGAATGACAAAGCCTTCATCATACAAATGAAGAGAAAAATATTTCAGATATCCGGTATCAGGAACCATATATCCGTAATAATAATCTTCAAACTCATTAATACTATATATGTTTACTTTTGAAACCCTCCGGTATTCAAATAATTTTTCCTTATCATACATTCCATGTCTGTGAAATAATTCGATCGCATCATCTGTATGAATTGTCTTCTTTTTAATCGGAATTTTTTCATCTGAGAGCCAACGCATCCGCTTCGCCACATCCGCAAGGAACTGCTCTGTAATTTTTATATCTCCGTCAACTGTGCAATAATATCCTTTATCCACCGAAAAATGAATTCTGACGCGTTCGATCTTATCATGTCCTGCCACATCATGAACCGCTTTTACAAGAAGAAAGCACAAACTTCTTTTATAAGTTTCATGTCCGATTGCATCTGCTGTCGTAATAAACTTCAATTCACAGTCTTTCTCAACTGTTTTTCTTAGTTCCTGCAGTCTGTTTTCTCCTTCCACTGCAAGAACGGCAGGATGAGAAAAACTACCGCAGAACTCTTTTTGCAACAGCTTGATATGTTGTTCCTTCCTCAAATTCTTTTGTCTCGTTACCTACTGTAATATTATACTTTTTTTCTCCATTTTCCGGAACACACTCCTTTTACCCAAATAAAGTCCACCTTTTAAAGCACTTGGAATGGATGAACTATCGGAATCGACATCACATCCAATACCGGAAGTTTTTCATGTAAAAAGCATTTCATATCGTCTATGAATATATACTCTGTTCCATAATGTCCCGCATCAATGACCGCCAACCCCTGTTCAACCGCATCAATACCGTCATGATGACCTATGTCGCCTGTCACAAGCACATCTGCTCCTTTTTTTATCGCCGGCATTATCGCCGACTTTCCCGCCCCGGGAGAAACAGCAAGACAATGTACATTTTTTTTCATATCTCCATACACTTTCACACTTCCCAATTTCAATTTATGCTTCACATAGAGACAACATTCTTCCAATGTCATTTCCCGCTCAAGCATTCCGATTCTTCCGATTCCTTCTTCTGCTCCGTCTTTTTCCATTGTCACATCAAGCACATATGTTTTCTCAATACCAAGAATATCTTCTGCCAGCTTCGCCATGCCAAGCACATCATAATTTGTGTGCATTGCATAATAAGAAATGTCATTTTGAAGCAGCTTTACAACACGGCGTCCTATAAAATCTTCATCTGTCACTCTCTTCATTGGGGAAAATATAAGAGGATGATGCGTAATAAGCATATCTGTTCCTAATGCAATCGCCTTATCGATCACCTCTTCTGTCGCATCGAGCGCCAGATAAACCTTACTTACTTCTTTTTCCAGCCGCCCTGCCAAAAGTCCCACATTATCAAAATCAAGCGCCGCTTCTTTCGGATAAGACGCCTCTATCACTTGAATGATCTCTTTACAAAGCATAGTATTCCATCCCTTTCTCTGCAATATTTAATTCTTCTTCCAATTGCCGCTTTCTCACTTGTATCTTCTGAGAATCTTTCTTTTCAATCGACTTTAATATATCTGTTCTGATACGAATCTCCCGTTCCAAATAACGCTTTAACACCGGATGACGCTTTTCAAGAAGAAGCTTTCCATATTGAAGCTGTACGTCATTCCACATTTCCGATTTTATTCCGTCTTTCTTTCCGCTCTTCTTTGGAGGCCGGACTTTCATCATCGGATAGTATTTTCCGTCCTCTTCAACCATGTCTTCCTCTATAAAGAAAAAACCCTCCTGCAAAAGAAAGGCTCTTACTTTATCCGGTTCAGACTGCGGCTGAAGAATACACTCTTTTAAGCATGAAACTACATCATGCCCTTCCTCCAAAATACGAATCACAAGATTTCCACCCATCCCCGCAATTACTGCAGACTGCACCTCTTGTACTTTCAATGCAGAAAATCCATCTGAGAGACGTGTTTCTATCTGTTCTTCCATTTTATACGCACAAATATTTTCCTGCGCTTTTCTAAGCGGTCCTTTATTGACATCCATTGCTACCGCATAATCTGTTTTTCCTGTCTCTGTCAGAAAAATCGGTATGTACGCATGATCCGTTCCGATATCGGCCACTTGATATCCGGCAGTTACAAGATCTGCAACTGCACGGAGTCTTTTTGATAATTCCATCTGTATCCTCTTTTCTCGGTTACACTGTTTGCCGGATAATTAATCAAGATAATCTCTTAATTTTCTGCTTCGACTTGGATGGCGCAGCTTCCGAAGAGCTTTTGCTTCAATCTGACGGATACGCTCTCTCGTAACGTCAAATTCTTTTCCCACTTCCTCCAATGTACGCGCTCTTCCGTCATTCATTCCAAAACGAAGACGTAATACTTTCTGCTCCCTTTCGGTCAGTGTATCGAGCACTTCATCAAGTTGTTCTTTTAAGAGCGTCTGCGCCGCAGCTTCTGCCGGTACAGGCACGTTATCATCCTGAATAAAATCTCCTAAATGACTGTCCTCTTCCTCGCCGATCGGAGTTTCGAGCGAAACCGGTTCTTGAGAAATCTTCAAAATCTCCCGAACACGCTCAACAGGCATATCCAGCTCTTTGGCGATTTCTTCCGGAAGCGGTTCTCTTCCAAGTTCCTGCAGAAGCTGTCTTGACACACGGATCAGTTTATTGATCGTCTCTACCATATGAACCGGAATTCTAATTGTCCTTGCCTGATCCGCTATAGCTCTTGTGATCGCCTGACGAATCCACCATGTCGCATATGTGCTGAATTTATAACCTTTATGATAATCAAACTTTTCAACAGCTTTGATCAAGCCTAGATTTCCTTCCTGGATCAGATCAAGAAAGAGCATGCCTCGTCCTACATACCGCTTCGCAATGCTGACAACAAGACGCAGGTTCGCTTCTGCCAGCTCTTTTTTTGCATCCTCGTCGCCTTCTTCCATCCGTTTCGCCAGTTCAATCTCTCGCTCTGCACTTAAAAGCGGTACTTTTCCGATTTCTTTCAAATACATACGAACCGGATCTTCAATACTTACTCCTTCCGGAACGGAAAGGTCGATATTCTCCATATCGACTTCTTCTTCCTCTGCGATCATATTGTCGATATCTACATCATCGTCCGTATCAGCCGTGATCCGCAAGACGTCAATATTATGTCCTTCTAAATACTCAAAAACTTTTTCCATCTGTTCGGCGCTTAATTCCATGTCCGCAAAAAAGTCATTGATCTCCTGAACATCAAGTATACTTTTTTTTTCTTTTTCCCAGAGCGACAAGCTCGTTCATTTTTTCCAGAAATTTCTGTGCATTCTCTTCCATGTGTCCATCCTTCCTGATCTGTGCGCATACGCAGATCATCTTGTTTTATTTTATCCTTAATCTATAGAAATATGCAGTTGCCTCAGTTCCTCAAGCTTCCGCTTTTCTTCCATTAAATGCTGCAATCCGGCCATATCTGACGGATCCAGATTCAGCGTTCGCTCATTGATGCTGTGAGCTTTTACTTTTAAAATTGTATCTTTCAACGCCTGATCCTGTTCTTCTTTTGTTTTCAGTTGGCGGATTTTCGTATGAAAAAGAGAAGCCGCTTCCCTATGTTCTTCCTCTGATGTGAAATGATTCAAAAGTTTTGCCGGATTTAGTTCTCCTTTTTCATGCTGCTCATATAAAAGTTTCGCAACGCGCCGATTTAATTCTCCTGTGAAATCATCCGGACTTATGTAACTGCTTATCTTTGAATACAGATTTTCATTTTCGATCATCCATGTAAGCAGAACTTTCTGCGATGTAACAATTCCGTCTTCTTTTTTGCAAGACCGCCCCATCGGCTTTTTTCGGGCGTGTGACCGGGCGGGCAAGTCCTGTACTTACAGCAGTTTTTGCGACAAGTTTTTCCAGACTCTCTTTGCTTACTTTATATGCAGATGCAACTGCCTCGATATAATTGTTCCGTTCCAATTCATCTTCAAATGAGAGCAGCCTATTTGCCGCCTCTCTGAAAAAAAAAGCAGTTTTTCCTTCCGGGGAAGCCATATCAAATTCTCTCTCTAATATTTCAAGACTGAACATAAACCCGTTTCTTGCATTTTGGATACGATTTTCAAATTCCTGCGCGCCAAGATTTTTAATAAATTCGTCCGGATCTTTATACGGATCCATACGGATTACTTTTGCCGATATTCCCGCCTCTTTCAGTATCGGAACTGCTCGAAGCGCCGCTCTTGTACCTGCATCATCACTGTCATATGTCAGATAAACTTCCTGAACATATCTTTTGATCAAAGAAGCATGTCCTGATGTAAGAGCCGTTCCGAGAGATGCCACGGCATTTGTAAACCCAGCCTGATGCAAAGAGATAACATCCATATATCCCTCACAAAGCAAAAAATAAGTTTTTCTCGATGTCCTCGCTCTGTTAAGTCCATATAAATTCCTGCTTTTGTCGAACACTGCCGTCTCGGGAGAATTCAAATATTTCGGTTTTCCGTCCCCCATAACGCGGCCTCCGAACCCAATCACCCGGCTGTTTACATCCATGATCGGAAAGATGACACGATTCCAAAATTTATCATACACTCCCTGTCGTTCATCTGTATTGATCAGTCCGGCCTGCCGGATCAGATCTTCACTATACCCTTTTCCTCTCAAATATTGATACAGATCATCACTGTATTTTGTTGAATATCCAAGTCCAAACGCCGTGATCGTCTCTTCTGTCAAACCTCTGTCCGTCAAATATGTATGTGCTCCCACTCCTCTTTCGGACTTTAGCTGCACATAATAATATCTGGCAGCGATTTTATTTATCTCTAAAATAGACGCTTTTAAATCCGCCCTTTGTTTTGCTTCCTTCGAATATTCGGCCTCCGGAAGTGCAATTCCCGCTCTGTCTGCAAGAAATTTTACAGCCTCCATGAATGAAAAATTCTCATACTCCATCAAAAACGTAAATACATTTCCCCCTGCCCCGGATCCGAAGCAGTAATACATCTGCTTCTGTCTGCTGACAGAAAACGAAGGCGATTTTTCATTATGAAACGGACACAGTCCGAAATAGGAGCTTCCCTTTTTCTGCAGACGGACATAATCGGATATGACATCTACGATATCATTTCGCGTTCTTACTTCCTCTATTAATTCATCCGGATAATACATGTTTACCCTCCATAAAAGATTGTCCTATATATTATATTCGACAAAACTTTTTGATTTCCTTTATTTTTTAAATTTTCCATGCTTCGGGCACAAAATAATCCTGGAATTTTTTAACCGCATAAGAATCTGTCATTCCGGCAATGTAATCACAGATGATCTGTTCTTTCTCATCATCCGAATTTTCCAAAGCCTCCTTAAAAATCCGGGGAAGGACTTCTGTATGTTCGGCATAATATTCAAAAAGCTGTTCGATCATATGTACCGCCTTATCTTCTTCCCCTTTTGCGTTCGGATTCAAGTATACATTTTCAAACATAAATTTCCGCAGATCTTTCATCGCCCGTTCCGTTTCCGAAGACATTTTAATAACCGGCTGATCCATACTGTTCGTGATCACATCATGCACCAGAGTATTAAGCCGCTCTTTACACGAACTTCCAAGAGCCTGCCGCAAATCAGAAGGAATATCATCCTCTGTCAGAATTCCTCCTCTTATTGCATCATCCATATCGTGGTTGATATATGCAAGCTTATCGGAAATGCGGACAACCTGCCCTTCCAAAGTATGAGGATGTCCTGACGTCTGATGGTTCAGTATTCCGTCACGGACTTCCCATGTCAGGTTCAGTCCGCGCCCTTCTTTCTCAATCCGTTCTACAACACGAAGACTCTGCTTTTGATGCGCGAAATGATATACATGATTTAAAGCTCTTTCCCCCGCATGACCGAAAGGCGTATGACCAAGGTCATGCCCCAGAGCGATTGCTTCTGCAAGGTCTTCATTCAAACGCAATGCTTTTGCTATCGTACGCGCATTCTGGGACACTTCCAACGTATGTGTAAGCCGCGTTCTATAATGATCTCCTTTCGGAAGAAGAAAAACCTGCGTCTTTTGTTTCAGCCTTCGGAAAGCTTTACAATGAAGAATCCGGTCACGATCTCTTTGAAAAGCCGGTCGGATATCACACGGTTCCTCTTTTCTTTTCCGTCCCTTCGAGTCTTTGCTTAATGCCGCATAAGAACTTAAATATTCAAGTTCACGAAGTTCAAGCTGCTCCCTGATGGTCATAATATCACCTTTCCTTTAATCTCTTTTCAATCGCATCTGTCACTGTCTTAAGCACTTTGATCCGTGCATAATACTTATCGTTTCCCTCCACAATAACCCACGGCGCATAGGCCGTAGACGTCCTCATGATCATCTCATCTGCCGCATGCTCGTAGAGATCCCATTTTTCACGGTTTCTTAAGTCTTCATCCGTAATCTTCCATCGTTTTTCCGGATTTTCCATCCTTTCGCAAAATCTGCGTTTCTGCTCTTCTTTATCAATATGCATCCAAAATTTCAGAATAACCGCGCCTGCATTTGCCAGATCTTTCTCCATATCATTTATCTCTTTGTATGCGCGTTTCCACTCTTCTTCCGTACAAAATCCCTCGATCCTTTCTACCATCACCCGACCATACCATGTCCTGTCAAAAATCGCCACATGTCCGTCTTTTGGCATCGCCTTCCAAAATCTCCACAAGTAATGATGCGCTTTTTCAACCTCATTCGGAGAAGCTGTCGGATTTACCACATATCCCCGAGGATCCATTTTTTCTGTCAGACGCTTAATCGCACCTCCCTTTCCTGCGGCATCCCAACCTTCAAATCCGATCACTACCGGAATTCTCTTCCTATATAATTCTCCGTGAAGCCGCTCCGCCTTCCTCTGAAGTTTATCAAGTTTTTGCTTATATTCTTCTTTTGTATAGCTGCAGGAAAGATCTGTTTTTGACAAGATTGAAACTTCCGAAAATCTGTTTTCTGCATATTGTGCGATCTGAACTTCCTTTTCCTCACAAACTTCTTCCACTATTTTATTTGTTTTCTCCAACAGAGCACTATTCTCTTTTTGACGTCGGATCTGCTCTTGCATAGCTTGTATCACCGTCATATATATTTTTGTTGTCGCAAACCGCCTGTCAGTCGCTTCTATAATTGTCCACGGCGCATAATCCGTATCCGTACAAAACAGCATTTCTTCTGCCATCAACGCATACTCGTCATATTTAACATTTCTCTCTTTGTCTCCCTGAGTCACTCTCCATTGCGTCTCTTTCTTTTTCTCCAATTTTTTAAAACGTTTCTCCTGCTCATCCTGATCAATATCCAAAAAACAGTTTTATAATCAGCGTTCCCCCTTCTGAAAGTCGCTGTTCAAAAGCATTGATCGACGCAAAATCATCTTTCAGTTCTTTCTCCCGCGTCCTTTTTTTCAAATCGGTCTACCCACACTTTTCGATACCAGCTTCCATCAAAAACCGCAATTTTTCCCTTTTCCGGAGTCTTGATCCAAAACCTCCACAAAAACGGATGCATCCGTTCTTCTTCCGTCTCATTTTTAATCGTATGCACCTCAAATCCCCGCGGATCCATACTGTGGATCAACTTTCCTATCTGAAGTCCTTTCCCGGATGCTCCGAATCCTTCAAATACGATCATGACCGGAATATCTAAATCTTTACACTCTCTTTGAAGTCTTCCAAGTTCCGCCTCTATCTTCGGAAGACTTTCACTATATTCCTGCTTTGACATTTTTTATTCAAATCTATCTTTTCTAACATTACTGATCCTCCTTACATTTATTCAGATATTATTGACAATTTCAAATAAATTATCGTAATTATATCATATAATTTCATAAAACAAACAGTTTGGGTAAAATAAAAAAAAGAAAAATCTGATAAGATTTTCCCTTTTATATCTGTTCTGTCCTTACTGATTCCCATCCACCAACATGAGACTGATACTTAAAAACTTTTACCGTCTTATATACTCTTAAACTCATTCTTTAATTTTTTTTCTCCTCTGCCTTTTCCATCTGCGCAGCCAAAAAGCTGATCACCTTTTGATTCGTCCTGTTCAACCTGCAGTAACTCAAAAAGAATTCAAAGTGTCTTAATAACATCTGTTCCATTTCCAAACGATATTCCTGTGTCATTCTCACGTCCGATAGCTTTAATATGTAATCCGTTGACACATGAAAATATTTTGATAAATGAATCAATATATCCGATGGCAGAACATTTTCCCCATTTTCTATACGGCTGATCGTCTGCTGTGAAACATTCATCTTTTCGGCCAAATCTCCCTGCCTCAATCCCCGTTCAGTACGCAACTCTTTCACCCTGTTCTCTAGCACTTCTATACATCCCCTTATCGTTTTTCTCCATTGTATCCGATACTTCTTATCGTGCTATCCGAATACCGGATATGCCTTTACTCATATTTAGGATATATCATTTCTCTGATGAAAAAGCATGATAAAATCAATATATATTGTGTGTTTTTCAAAACAGGATCTATCCTCCTTGCAATGAAAAAAGAAGAAAATGCCGTAGGCGAAAATATCCGCCGACTGCGTATGAGAAATCAGTTAAAACAAGCAGATCTTGCGCAAAAACTTAATATCAGCCGCCAATCACTTTCCGCTTATGAGCGTGGAATCACACTGCCCGATATCTACCTGCTCATAGAGATTGCCGATTTTTTCAGAATCTCTCTGGATGAGCTTACCGGAAGAATTACCATCCATTGAAACAATTTGAAGCTTTTTAAGAAATCATTCAAATTGAAGAGCCTAGTCATAAAAACAAAAAAAAGACCACGCAAAAAAACAGAAAACCTTTCTAAGATTTCCTGTTCTCTTTATCTAATGCGGAAGATGGGACTTGAACCCACACAAGCGCAATGCTTACAAGATCCTTAGTCTTGCTCGTCTGCCAGTTCCGACACTTCCGCATTCCATATAGGATTCGTGATCTTTGTTTTGCTGACCACAAGAAATATAATAACATTGGAGGAATAAAAAGTCAATGTTTTTTTACTTTTTATGATGAGATTTTCTATAAGATAAGATACTTTTTAATCCCTTTAAAAAATCTCTTGTTTCCATATCTCTCAGAATATAAAAGTAGAAAATCCTTCATAAAAAAGACTTTCTACTTTTATCTAATGCGGAAGATGGGACTTGAACCCACACAAGCGCAATGCTTACAAGATCCTTAGTCTTGCTCGTCTGCCAGTTCCGACACTTCCGCATTCCATATAGGATTCGTGATCTTTGTTTTGCTGACCACGAATGATATAATATCATTATCAGCAAAAAAAGTCAACACTTTTTTTAATCAGATGTAAAAATCTTGTGAAAAGCCTCCTTAATCACATTGACAATTCAAACTGATTTTTACATCTGCATTTTTCAATTTTCAAACACCGAGCTGAAACTATATTTATAAGTTTTCCGGCACTTTCGGAAGTTTTGCAAGAGCCTCTTTTAACTCTTCATCAGATGGAATATAGTCACTCATCTTTCCGTCATGGAATTTCTCATATGCATACATATCAAAATATCCTGTTCCTGTCAGTCCGAAGAAGATCGTTTTTTCTTCCCCTGTTTCTTTACATTTAAGAGCTTCGTCAATCGCAACTTTAATCGCATGACTGCTTTCAGGAGCCGGCAGAATGCCTTCTACTCTCGCAAACTTCTCTGCCGCTTTAAATACCTCTGTTTGTTCTACCGAACGAGCTTCCATATATCCATCTTCGTAAAGTCTGCGATAAAACAGAACTCATACCATGATATCTCAATCCTCCCGCATGACTTGCAGACGGAATAAATCCACTGCCTAATGTATACATTTTAGAAAGCGGGCAAACCATACCTGTATCGCAGTAATCATATGCGTAAACGCCTCTTGTCAAACTAGGACAGGACGCAGGCTCCACCGCAATAAACTGGTAATCGGCTTCTCCTCTTAATTTTTCTCCCATAAACGGGGAGATAAGACCTCCCAAGTTGGATCCTCCGCCTGCACATCCGATAATAATGTCCGGCTTGATCCCATACTTATCCATTGCAATCTTTGACTCAACCCCGATCACTGACTGATGAAGAAGAACTTGATTCAACACACTTCCAAGCACATAGCGGTATCCCGGCGTATGTGTAGCCACTTCCACAGCCTCGGAAATGGCACATCCAAGGCTTCCTGAAGTTCCCGGATGCTCTGCCAAAATTTTTCTTCCCACTTCTGTTGTTTCAGACGGTGAAGGAGTAACACTCGCTCCATAAGTACGCATTACTTCTCTTCGGAATGGTTTCTGTTCATAGGAACATTTCACCATATACACCTTACAGTCCAAATCAAGATAAGAACATGCCATTGACAGAGCAGTTCCCCACTGTCCCGCTCCCGTCTCCGTTGTCACGCCTTTCAAGCCTTGGTCTTTCGCATAATATGCCTGGGCGATCGCCGAATTCAGCTTATGGCTTCCACTTGTATTATTCCCTTCAAATTTATAATAAATTTTTGCAGGTGTCTGTAATTTTTCCTCAAGACAATACGCACGAATCAGCGGCGCCGGACGATACATCTTGTAAAAGTCACGTATTTTTTCCGGAATTTCTATATAACGATTTTCATTATCCAATTCCTGCTTCACTAATTCCTCGCAAAATACAACGCTTAATTCTTCTTCTGTCATCGGCTTAAATGTTTCCGGATTCAGAAGGGGCGCCGGCTTGTTTTTCATATCTGCCCGGACATTATACCATGTCTTCGGCATCTCACTTTCTTCCAAATAAATTTTATAAGGGATCTTCTTCTCACTCATTGTTATTCTCCTTTCAAAATTTTCTTTATATACCTCTGAATTTTTGTGGAACTTTAACTTGCCCGGATATGATTCCTTTACAGACAATTCTCAAAATATCTTTTACATCATAAATTCTTTCTTTAATAATATAAAAAACTCCTGTCCCACACAATGATACTATTGCAGGGACAAGAGTCGTAATTCTAAGTTATATATCAAAACTCCTGCGGTGCCACCCGGCTTGATGTGAAACACATCCACTCACGCATACTAACATATGCCCATTTTTATAACGGAGTTATCTCTCCGGCTCACCTACTTCTATACTTCAAATGTTCAGCTTGCCCTCAGAAGCCCATTCATCCCAAGTCAGTATACCGCATTCCACCATCTACGGCTCTCTGTGAAACTGATTATCGGAATTACTTGCTCTTCCTCATCGGTTTACAGCCACTTTATCACGTTAAAATATAAATGTCAATATTTTTTTACTTTTCTTTTCATCTTTTCAAAAACTTTTCAAAAACTCATCAAAACAAAATATACTTACAAGAAAGACTCCCAATCAGTATAACTGTTCGGGAGTCTTTTTGTTCTTACTTTTATTATGCAAGTTTTTCTTTTGCAAGAGCTGCAAGTGTTGCGAAACCTTCTTTATCATTTACTGCAAGCTCAGCAAGCATCTTTCTGTTAATATCAACGTTTGCCAGTTTTAATCCGTGCATGAATTTGCTGTAAGACAGATCGTTCATTCTTGCCGCTGCATTAATACGTGCAATCCAAAGCTGTCTCATCTGACGTTTGCGCTGCTTTCTTCCTGCATATGCGGATGTAAGTGCTCTCATTACAGACTGTTTTGCAACTCTGTACTGTTTAGAACGAGCTCCTCTATATCCTTTTGCCAATTTCAATGTTCTGTTATGTTTCTTCCTAGCGTTCATTCCGCCTTTGATTCTTGCCATTTCTTAATCCTCCTTAAATAAGACCATTATTCTGTAATCACTGTATCGTCCGACAACATCTCATACGCACGATCAGACTTCTTCTTACAGATATGGTAATACCTTCTTCATGTTCTTTACGTTTGTTGCATCTGTAATTGTCGACTGTCTGAGATTTCTTTTTCTCTTTGTCGATTTTTTTGTTAAGATATGGCTCTTATAAGCTTTATTTCTTTTCAGTTTCCCTGTACCTGTCTTTTTGAAGCGCTTTGCTACTGCTCTGTTTGTTTTGATTTTTGGCATGATAATTTCCTCCTTTATTGTGCTGCCTCTTTGGATCTCATTCCGGGCATATCGGTTCTTAACGTTTCTCAGCTAAAACCATGCTCATAGCTCTTCCTTCCATTTTTGCCGGTTTTTCAACTACCGCAACATCTGCCAGTGTCTCGGCAAAATCATCAAGGATATGCTTACTTTGCTGAACGTGCGCCATCTCTCTTCCTCTGAAACGAAGTGTCACTTTCACTTTATTGCCTTTGGAAATGAATTTCTTTGCATTGTTTATCTTCGTGTTCAAGTCATTTGTATCAATGTTCGGTGAGAGACGTACTTCTTTAACCTCGACCGTTTTCTGCTTCTTCTTCGCCTCTTTTTCTTTTCTTGCCTGCTCGTATTTATACTTTCCGTAATCAATAATCTTGCAGACCGGCGGTTTAGCCGCAGGTGCGATCTTCACGAGATCAAGTTCCGCTTCCTGAGCGATTTTCATAGCCTCACGGGCTGACATGATACCTAACTTATTAACTTGTGATAATGTCTCCTTAAGATTCACTTGAGGTTTTGTCTCTTTTTGGTATTCTATTAAAGCTATGAAAGAAGGTAAAATTACATTGTCACAAGAACAACTGAAAACGCTGACTGTCATCAACCGTTTCATTGACAAGTCTATTTCCAGACAACAGGCTGCTGAACTTTTGGGTCTCCACACGCCAGATCACACGCTTAAAGAAAGGAGTCCTTACCTCTGGCGCTCAATCCCTCATTCATAAAAATACCGGTAGAAAACCCGTTCACTCCGTTTCTGACGAATTGAAGGAAGCTGTCCTTAAGATTTATTCCCGCCCAGAATTCTCTAATGCCAACTTCCTCCATTTCAAAGATATACTCTCTGCAGATTTCGGAATTCAACTTTCCTACTCTGCTCTTTCCAGTATACTAAAAAATGCTGGTTTTGAAAGCCCTAAAAAGAAAAAAATCCGACACCGCACACATCGGCGCAAACGTAAGCCCCATCCCGGACAGCTCATCCAGATCGATGCCACGCCTTACGAGTGGTTTGGGGGAAATATCAAATACGCCCTTCATGGTGCTATCGATGATGCTACCGGGCAGGTCGTCGGACTTTTCCTGACACAGAATGAATGCCTTTACGGTTATCTGGAAACCATGCGTCAATGCTGCTCTGATTTCGGCATCCCACAGACGGTTTATTCTGACAACCATACCATCTTCCGTTCTCCTAAAACCGGAAAGCTGACTGTTGATGAACTAATCGCAGGCAAGACTGTCCATCTTACCCAGTTCGGACGTTCCCTGCACGAATTGGGCATTGACCTTATTTTCGCAAAGACTCCTCAGGCAAAGGGGCGGATTGAACGTTTATGGGTCACACTGCAGAGCAGGCTCCCTGTTGAGTTCGCAAAACGTGGGATTACTACTGTGTCAGAAGCAAACCGTTTTCTGGAAACAGAGTACAGGGAACTTTTCAATCAGAGGTTTGCCGTTGAGCCGGAAGCAGAGTCTATTTTTGTCTCTGCCGCAAAAGATTTGAATCTGGATTCCATCCTTTGTGTAAAGCACACGAGAAAAAAAGATGCGACCGGGACATTTTCGTTTAAAAATCGGTGTTTTCAAATCCTAGATGAGGGATTTCCGATTATCAATGCAACCCACGTTTTGGAATTCGTGTAGAGTACGGCGGACGAATCGTTATCTGAAACCTTTTAGAACCACACCTTCAGACAGCAGTGATGAATGGAAAGCAATCTGGTGGATGGAGGATTATAATCTGTCACTTAAATTTTTATATGAGCTATTTTTCGGACGAAGTCTTCATAAAAGGCATTACCATCCGTTTTCTATCATTTTCAAACATCTTTATTTTTCTTAACTTTCCGCTTTAACTTTCCGCAAAATGGAACCGACATGAAAAATGACAAACTTATCGTTTATTGTTTTATCTTCTTTTAAATCATGATATGATAGTATAATCAGCCGCACTCCCAAGATTGTTTTGCTGAATCTTCCGTATATAAAAGCACATCTGTACGGAAGAAGAAAAGGAAAGAGAGTTTAACACTATGAAATCAAAACAAATTACAACTGAAGACAAATTCAACAACAAATGGGGGTTTGTCATCTCCTGCATCGGAAGCTCTGTAGGAATGGCAAATATATGGCTCTTCCCTTACCGCGCAGGTGAATTCGGCGGAGCCGCATTTCTCATCCCCTATATCATCTTCGTTGTCCTTATCGGATTTACCGGAGTGATCGGAGAAATGGCATTCGGACGCGCGATGCAGTCCGGACCTCTTGGCGCATTTAAGAAGGCTTATGAAATGAAGGGGTCAAAACTTGGCACATTCATCGGGCTGATCCCCGTTATCGGATCGCTCGGAATCGCAATCGGTTACAGCGTCATCATCGGCTGGATCTTGAAATTTTTTGCCGACTCGATCACAGGAAAAATTATCAGTGAAGAAGATCCTTCTGCCATATTCGGAGAACTTTCCCGCGACTTTGGCAGCATTCCGTGGCATCTTTTAGGTCTTTTCCTTGTCTTGCTCTGCATGTCATTCGGAGTTGCCCGGGGAATCGAAAAAGTAAACCGCATCATGATGCCTGCTTTTTTTGTTCTCTTTTTATTCCTTGCAGTCCGCGTTGCTTTCCTCGACGGTTCAGCGCCCGGGTATTCGTACTTATTCAAACCCGACTGGTCGGAAATGGCCAATCCCCGCACGTGGGTATACGCGATGGGGCAGGCATTTTTCTCCCTTTCCCTTGCCGGAAGCGGAACTGTTGTTTACGGAAGTTACTTAAAATCTGATGTAGATGTTGTAAGCAGTGCCAAATACGTTGCTTTTTTTGACACAGCAGCCGCATTACTAGCCGGTCTTGTTATCATCCCGGCCGTATTCTCTTTCGGCATGGCGCCGAACTCCGGACCGGGACTTTTGTTCATTACAATTCCCGCTGTTATACGTGATATTCCGTTAGGAAGAGTTTTTGCAATTATCTTCTTCCTCGCCGTACTTTTTGCCGGAATCACTTCTTTAATGAACCTTTTAGAAAGTCCGGTAGAAGCGCTTCAAAAACGGCTCGGCTGGTCTCGTCGATCTGCGATCACTTTTATCGGCGTCATCACTGCCGCTGTTGGAATCTTCGTAGAAGGCGGGCTCTTAAGCGCATGGATGGACAGTATCTCCATCTATGTAATCCCTCTCGGAGCACTGCTTGCCGGAATTACAATGTTCTGGATATGCGGAGATAAATTTGCAAGAAATGCCGCTCAGCTCGGTCGCGTGCGCACGATCGGAAAATGGTTCAAACCAATGACAAAATATGTATTCTGCGGTGTTGCAGTACTTGTCTACATTCTCGGAATTTTCTTTGGCGGTATCGGCTGATTGAAAGAGCCGAAAGCGCCTGTTTCAAAATTTGATATTTATAAAAGCGCATCTGCCGGATATTCAGATCCTGCAGATGCGTTTTTGTCTTTCTATTTTATTTTTTATGAAACATTATCTCGACACTTTTTTGATACATGTCACCGCCATTGCTCCAGGACCGATATGGCAGGAAACACTTAATGACAGAGGAGCTTCCAAAAACTCATATCCCGGAAAACGATTCATGATCTCCTGCTTCCATTCCATCGCTTCTTCTTTTGAACATGTATATGCCATACCAAGTATAATATCTTCTTTCACATCTGCAAAACGCTCATTGAGATCTTTTTCGATTGCATTCAGCATCGTTTTCTTTGCCACTTTCCACCCTCTGACTTTTGCAAATGCATCTAATTTTTCACCCTGAATCTGAAGAACCGGCTTCAAATTCAATACAGTTCCGATCGCCGCAGCCGCCGGAGTGATTCTTCCTCCTTTTTTCAAATACTTCAACGTATCAACTGTGATATAAATACTTGCCTGCGCTTCTCTTTTTCGAGAATATTTTTAATCTCTTCCGCGCACATCCCTTTATCGCGCAAATACATTGCATCATATACAGATTGTTCTTGTGTAACCGAGATTCTCTGGTTGTCCACAACATAAACTTTCCCTTTATATTCCCTCGCAATAGACATTGCCGTCTCGCATGTACTGCTAAGTCCGCTTGACATAGGAATACATACGATCTCATCATATTCTTTCAACACACTTTCCCACAGTTCCATCACATTTCCCGGGGAAGGCTGGGAAGTAGATATATCCGAATCCGCTCTGAGCTTCTCATAAAACTGTTCCTGTGTCAGTGTGATGTCTTCAAGATATAACTCACCATCAATAAAAAAAGGCATCGGAAGTACATAAATCCCTAATTCTTTCGCTCTTTCCTGTGTAATACCACTATTACTGTCTGTTACGACCGCAATCTTACTCATATCATTCTCCCTTTATCACTTTAAACCTGACTATCTCAGACCATTTATTTCCTTCTGTCTTGTTTTTCCGTTTAATTTTTAAAGCTGTGAATCGGAGCCGGGATCCTTCCTTTTCTGCTCACAAATGCATCGCATCTGAATTCGTTTACCGGCATGATCGGAGCGTATCCGAGAAGTCCTCCGAATTCCGCGGTATCTCCTACATCTTTTCCGATTACCGGAATAAGGCGAACCGCCGTTGTTTTCTGGTTTACCATACCGATCGCCATCTCATCTGCTATAATTCCGGAAAGTGTAGCTGCGCTTGTATGCCCCGGAATGGCGATCATGTCCAGTCCTACCGAACAGACACATGTCATAGCTTCTAATTTTTCCAATGTAAGTGAACCGGCGTGAACTGCGTCGATCATGCCCTGATCTTCACTAACCGGAATAAATGCGCCGCTCAAACCTCCTACATAAGAAGATGCCATAACTCCGCCTTTTTTCACTTGATCATTAAGCATCGCAAGAGCAGCCGTTGTTCCCGGTGCCCCGACTCTTTCCAAGCCGATTTCTTCCAAAATTTCCGCAACGCTGTCTCCGATTGCCGGAGTCGGCGCAAGCGAAAGATCCACAATGCCAAACGGAATGCCTAACCTTTGAGACGCCTCTCCTGCCACGAGCTGTCCGACACGGGTAACTTTAAACGCTGTCTTTTTAATCGTCTCACACAACTCTTCAAATCCTTTTCCGCGAACTTTTTCCAATGCTTTCTTCACAACACCGGGGCCGCTGACACCGACATTAATCACCGCATCCGACTCTGTCACTCCGAGGAACGCACCTGCCATAAACGGGTTATCATCCGGAGCGTTACAGAAAATAACAAGTTTTGCACACCCGAGAGAATCTCTTTCTTTCGTCTCTTCTGCTGTTGCTTTTACAATCTCGCCGCACAGGCGTACCGCATCCATATTGATCCCGGTCTTTGTAGAACCTACGTTTACGGAACTGCAGATCCTTTCTGTCTGCGCCAGCGCCTGAGGGATCGAACGAATCAGATTCTCATCACTTTTCGTCATTCCCTTGGATACCAGAGCCGAATAACCACCGATAAAATTGACCCCTACTTTATCTCTTTGCTCTATCCAGCGTTTTTGCGATCGTCACAAAATCTTCCGGACTCTTACATGCAGCACCACCGACCAAAGCAATCGGAGTAACGGAAATTCGTTTATTCACAATCGGAATCCCGAATTCTTTTTCTATATCACGACCTACAGATACAAGATCTTTTGCCGTCTCGGTAATCTTATCGTATATTTTACGGTTGAGCTCTTCCAGATCCGAATCAATACAATCGAGAAGACTGATGCCGAGCGTAATCGTTCTTACATCCAGATTCTCATGCTCGATCATTTCATTAGTTTCGGAAACTTCATACATATTGATCATATTGTTTATCCTCTCTATCCTGTGTCGTCTTATGAACTCTTCTCTTATAATCTGTGCATTTTTTCAAAAATATCTTCTCTCTGACAACGGATGCTGACACCGATCTCATCACCGAGTTTCTCCATCTCGTCGCACATCTGAGTAAAATCTTTTGGAAGTTCTGTCACATCAACAATTACCATCATATTAAAATATCCTTGAATAATGGTCTGTGAAATATCCAAAACATTAATTTTATTCTCCGCAAGATATGTACATACTTTTGCAACAATGCCCACTGTATCCTTGCCAAGTACTGTAACAATACATTTTTTCATTTTATTTTCCTCCTTGATCAAACCGTAATAATATCCGAAACGGTATCTCTGTTCGCTACGAACATATCCAGATCGTCGCCTTTGTACTCGTTATCTGCCAGCGTAACTTCTAATTTGACCGTCTCATATGCAAGTTTTGCGTAATTATTTTCCTTGCTCAAATGCCCGAGCACGATATGTTTCAGATTATCATGTAGTATATCACAAAGCAGACGACCTGACAATTCATTTGATAAATGTCCCCTGTCACCGAGAATCCTCTGTTTCAAGTAGTACGGATATCCTCCGACTTCCAACATATGAATGTCATGGTTTGCCTCAAGGAGAACTGCATCAAGATTTCTCAGACATTCGACTGTATAGCTGTCGTATTTTCCAAGATCCGTTGCAACCGCAACTGATTTTCCTCCCTGCTCCAATCGATATCCCGAAGGTTCATTTGCATCATGTGAAATCGCAAACGGTTTTACAGTCATATCTCCCAGTTCAAAAGGTTCATCCGCACGGATCTCGCGATATAGTCCTTCCGGCATTTTCCCCAAACCGGAATAACTTTTGATCCCCATGATCGTTCCCGGCGTAGCATAGATCGGAATCTCATATTTTCTGCTGAATACTCCTAATCCTTGAATATGATCCGAGTGTTCATGAGTAATTAAGATCCCATCTAAATCTTCGCCTTTTAATTCTAATGTTTTCAACCCTTCTTCTATTCTTTTCTTGCTGATTCCCGTATCTACCAATAAATGCGTATCATCGCTTCCGACATAGATACAGTTGCCGCTGCTCCCACTTGCAATGCTGCACATTCTCATAATTGTATCTTCGCTCCTATTTGTCTTTTTGTCTCTTTAAAATCTCCGCTGTTATCAATTACATCCGTACAATTTTCACGAAATTGCTCCACCGAAAGCTGAGATGCCATCATTTGTGTGATCTTTTCCTGAGTATACCCTCTTGATCGTTCCAGGCGGATTCTCCGAACATTTTCTTCTGTATAAATATACCAGATTTTATCGCACAATTCCTGCCCTGCTTCTGCCAGAAGAGCCGATTCCAACACGTACAGCTTCCGCCCTTCCTTCTTTCGCTTTTCTATATCTTTCTTCACATAATCCAACACCGGCGGATGAACAATTTCATTCAGGATCTTCCGTTTTCCTTCATCGGAAAACACAATTTCGCCAAGTTTTTTACGATCTAATTCCCCGTCAGTTCCGACGACCGCTTCTCCGAACCTGTCCACGATTTTCCGGAAACATATTTCTCCTCTTTTTTCCAATCGCTTTGCCACTTCATCCATCTGACAAACATAAGCTCCATATCTGCTTTCCAAATAATCCAATACTTCGCTCTTTCCCGACCCAACTCCGCCGGTGATTCCTAAAACTTTCATTCTATTTTCTATCCTTTATACTGCTTCCCGACAAATCGTCTATTTTGCCTCATACCAATTTTTCCCGGTATGCATATCAACAATTAGCGGAACAGACAATTTCACGGCGTTTTCCATCTTATCTCTTAAAATTTCTTTCACTTCATCTACTTCCGAACACTCTGCCTCAATAAGCAATTCATCATGGACCTGCAAAATCATACGCGATTTCATATTTCTTTTCTTAAGTTCTTTATGGACATCGATCATCGCAATTTTCATGATATCTGCTGCGGTTCCTTGTATCGGAGCATTCATCGCAACTCTCTCTCCGAAATTCCTTTGCATAAAATTGCTCGATTTTAATTCCGGCACAGGTCTCCTTCTGCCGAACAACGTAACTGCATATCCTTTTTCTTTTGCATTTTCTACCGAATCGTCAAGAAACTTTTTCACTCCCGGATAAGTCTCGAAATAATGCTCAATGTATTCTGCCGCTTCTTTTCTTGTAATACTCAAATCCATACTTAATCCAAAGGAACTGATACCGTACACAATTCCGAAATTAACGGCTTTTGCATTTCTTCTTTGCAAATCTGTCACTTCATCAAACGGAGTGTGAAATACTTGCGACGCCGTCATCCGATGAATATCAGTCGCTTCCCGATATGCTTTGATCAACTGCTCGTCGCCCGAACAATGAGCCAAAACACGAAGTTCTATCTGCGAATAATCGGCATCGACAAAAACACAGTCTTCTTTTGGCACAAACACTTTCCTGATCATCCGACCAAGTTCCATCCGCACCGGAATATTTTGTAAATTCGGTTCTGTACTGCTCAATCTTCCTGTCGCAGTTACCGTTTGATTGAACTTTCCGTGTATTCTGCCGTCATCGCCGATAAAAACCGCCAGACCGTCCGCATAAGTTGATTTCAGTTTTGCCAGCTGACGATATTCTAATATTTTGCTTACGATCGGATATTCTTCTGCCAGTTTTTCCAACACATCTGCCGCTGTAGAGTATCCGGTTTTTGTCTTTTTCGCATGTGGCATATTTAGTTTTTCAAATAAAATAACTCCAAGCTGTTTCGGGGAATTAATATTAAACTCTTCCCCCGCCATCTCATAAATCTGATGCTCAAGTTGTATGATCTGCTCTCCCAACTGATCTCCGTACAATTTCAAAGCTTCAGCCTCTACTTTCACACCTGCCGATTCCATCTCGTACAATGTAAAAACCAAAGGCATTTCAATCTCATAAAAAAGACGATCCATTTCAGCTTCTTTTAATTTATTATCAAGAACCGATGCCGCCGCAAACGCCGTGTAGGCCTCATAACAACACTTCACATTAAGTTCAGCCTGTATCCCGCCTGCAATCCCAAGATACTGTTCTGCCACATCTTCATACGTATAATCGCTTTTTAGAGGATTTAACAGATAAGCTGCCACGATCACATCAAACGCGCTGCTTTGCTTTACATTTTTGATATACGGAAGAATTTCTTTCAAACCACATACTGAGAAACAGCTCACTTTTTCCGCAACATGCGACAACTTTGCAAATAAAAATTCCATATCCGTAGAAAGATCACATGGAATCGTAACAACATCTTTCTCACTCCAAGCTATGGCAATTCTCCCGAATCCCGAAGGATGTGCAAAAAGAGGGAGTACGTTTCCTTCATCTTTTGACAATGCTACCCCGACACATTGTGCTTTCTCCGCCATCGCAAAAATACGTTCTATTTCTTCTTTTTCCGTAACTTCTCGAAATATCTTTTCTATTTTATTTTCTTTCGTTTCTATAGAAAAACGTCCAAGCATATTTTTAAAACGAAGCCGCTCAAAAATTTTGTACGCTTCTTCCGTATAAGGATTTTCATAATGCGCTTTTTCAATATCAAACTCAAAATCCGCATGTGTTTCAATCGTCGCAAGCACTTTACTCATTTTTGCCTGTTCCCAAAACTCCTGAATATTCTTACTTGCCCGGGGCGGCTTTAATTCCGACGCGTGTGCATACGCATTTTCAATCGTTTGATACTCCATAATAATTTTTGTTGCTGTTTTTTCGCCGATCCCCGGAACTCCCGGAATATTATCCGCCGAATCCCCCATCAAAGCTTTCACATCGATAAATTCTCTCGGCGTTACTTTATATCGTTCAACAACATCTGCAGCATAATAATTCTCAATCTCTGTTTTTCCCTGCTTCGTCTTCGGAATCCGAATCTTCACATGTTCAGTGGCAAGCTGCAGCGTATCTCTGTCTCCTGATATGATCGATACATCCATTCCGCTTTCTTCGCACATGCGTGAAAGCGTTCCCAACAGATCATCCGCTTCAAGCCCCGCTTTTTCTATTGTAGAAATATTCATTGCTTCAAGCACTTCTTTAATTACGGGAACTTGCTGACGAAGTTCTTCTGCCATCGGTTTTCTCGTTCCTTTATACTCCGAAAACATCTCATGACGAAATGTCGGCGCATGAACATCAAATGTAACAGTCAGATACTCCGGTTTCTCCTCATCTAATATTTTAAACATAATATTCAAAAACCCGTACACAGCATTCGTATGCAGACCTTCCGGAGTTGTCAGATCGGGAACTCCATAAAATGCACGATTCAAAATACTATGTCCATCTATCAATACGATTTTCTTTCGCATGGCAGCAATTACCTCCGTTTCACAATCATACTCAAGTATACACTAAAAAGCCTCTTTTTAAAAGGTTGATTTTATGCTATGGTTATCATATGATCATACAAATGAAAGGAATTATATACATGGACAGCATAATTTTTGACGTAGACGGCACACTATGGGATTCTGCCGATTCTGTTGCCGCCGCATGGAATTTGGCAATCAAAAAGTTCTCTTCCCTCGACATTACACTTGACAGGGAAATTCTCGGAAGTGTTTTCGGGAAAACAATGACCGACATCGGAGATATTCTTTTCCCCTCACTTTCCGAAACGGAAAAAAGATTCTCTGCTTTCCGCCTGCTGTGAGCTCGAAAACAATTATTTAAAAAATCATCCCGGAATCATTTATGAAGGAGTCGCTGACACTATTGAAAAGCTTTCTAAAAAATACCCTCTTTTTTATTGTCAGCAACTGTCAATGCGGATATATCGAAGCAACAATGCAGGCAATCGGTATCGAACATTTCATAAAAGATCATCTTTGTTTCGGAGAAACGGGCGTTTCTAAAGGACAAACGCTTCGCATGCTGATCGATCGAAATCACCTGTCATCTCCTGTTTATGTCGGAGATACACAAGGCGATGCAGACGCCTGCCACGCTGCAGGTATTCCGTTTATTTTTGCCGAATACGGATTCGGAAATGTTCCTGATGCAAAAATGACCATTCACAAATTTTCCGATCTGCTTAATTTGTAATTACCAAATATTTTTCATAAATCGAGTAGGAGGGGATTTTAATAAATCCCCGACCTCTCACACCACCGTGCGTACCATCCGGTACACGGCGGTTCAATCAACTTAACAAGTAACACACCTTTCGGTGTAGTAATCTAACATTGAGACTAATCCAAATGCAGTTAGTCTCTTCGACAAGTAAGTACTTTCATTCTTCTCTTAAACTTCACAACTGATTTTGCATGTGACTTAGCCTTAAACTGGTGTGCTCTTGTGTCAAAGCAGAATCCAAACCCAAGGTATTTCAGTCCGCTTGGTCTGAATTGTTCCTCATAGATTGGTGTTAATACCTGCGCTATAGCTTGTTGTATAAATCTGTCTGTTACTGTTGGTACTCCCAGGTTTCTGACGCCACCCTCCGGCTTTGGGATCTCCACTCTCCGTACCGGCTGAGGTTTATATTTTCTTGACCTCAACTGGTCCTTGATGTTTTCTCCGTTCTTTTCAAGATGTTCTTGAAGTTCTGTGTACTTCATTCCGTCCACTCCCTCTGCACCTTTGTTTCGTACGACTTGCAGATATGTTTTATTGAGGTTATCACCAGAAAGTATCTGCTCCATTAGACTACTTGTGTCCATGTGTTCTTTCCTTTCCGCCTCGCTTGATTTGACCACCCTTTCCCCGATTGGTTACGACAGATGCTGTCATTTCTGCAATACGAAACATACTCAAACTTATTGATTGTTCGCCCCTTTGCTCCGTTTCCATTACAAAAACTTCTTCACTGCTATGGGCTCGGCTGACTTCTCACAGTTCGTTGTTACTAGGCTGATGAGACCTCTGTGAGACCTCCTGCTTAAGGTTCACGCTCTTTCTCTCCATATATCCGCCACATCTACTCTGCTGCTACAAAAGTGATAGTTATTAGACTTCGTTGCTTTTGGCCAACTTATCTCTCACAGCCTAGCCTTATATGTGATTTCTGTCCGTCGGACCAGAGATTTGCTTACAACTTTCTTCAGATTCCACCTCACGATGGACTTGCTGTTCAGCTATACACTTCCCACTATCTGGGCGTGTTCGGGACTTACACCCGTTAGAGCGCGCCCATGGCGCGCAAACCAAAAAGCGAAAAGTGCACTCATTCACTTTTCGCTTTTATTATTTTATACTTATCTATTTATCTATATAAGGACTTTTTCTTTCCGATAACAACTACACCCGCTGTCAGCGATACTCCAAGAAGAACAATCCACACTGCCAACTGCCCTTCATCCCCTGTTTTAGGAGATGGAACCGTTGCGCTGACTGGATTTACCGTAGGAGTTGTTTCTACTGTTGTTTCTACTGTTGTTTCTTCTTTTGTCCCTGTCTGACTTCCTGATACAGAAGTTCCGCCCGGTGTCGTTTCCGTTCCTGCATTCCCGCTGTTTTGCACATTTCCCGTTCCCGGCGTTTCAATTCTGTTTGCATCCGGTATTTCTGATGCATCTGTCTCAGGTTGACTCGGCACGTCAGGTACATCCGGCGTTTCCGGTACATCTGTTTCAGGTTCACCCGGTACATTCGGCGTTTCCGGTGCATTTGTTTCAGGTTCACCCGGTACATTCGGTGTTTCCGGTGCATTTGTTTCAGGTTCGCTTGGTACATCCGGCGTTTCAGGTTCGCTTGGTACATCCGGCGTTTCCGGTGCATTTATTTCAGGTTCACTCGGTACATCCGGCGTTTCCGGTACGTTTGTTTCAGGTTCACTCGGTACATCCGGTGTTTCAGGTACGTCTGTCTCAGGTTCGTTCGGTACATTTGGCGTTTCTTCCTGAATCTGACAATCTTTATTTCCACCTATAAAATCCAGATTCCATGCATGGGCAGCCGCCTTTTCTCCCCAGTAAGGGTCCGATGCATAACTTACATTAATTCCGCTGCTCTTATCCCCAAGATAAGTTCCATGGTTTCTCCAATCCGAGCTGTCTAAATAACCTTCATCCATCCACTCTTTCATAAAACTGCGAATACAATCATCAATGCTCGCATATGTATCGGCGCTTATTCCGGGAGCGCTGTCCACCGCATTCAAGCCAAAAATATTATTTTTATTCCGGCAGATCCAACTTGTCCCCCAACCGCTTTCATTAATTGCTATTCCCATAGAGAGAAGCGCATTAACACTATAAACATTTTGGTATTTTACAAATGAAAGTCCTGTTCCCGATAATTTTGAAGAAGCTGTGTCAACTCCTGCAGCGCTCATTGCCGATTGGAGCATTACGTTCAATTCCTCGCCACTGTATTTTGTAGCTTCTCTCATGTTTTTAAACTGGAAAAAGTTATAAAACGCATTCCCTGCATTCACTGCGTTTTGACCGTTTGTATTATTTTGATAATCCGAAAGCATCACTGCATAATCGGTATAAAAATAATGTCCATCATAGCTGTAATACTTTACACCTTCATTTAAATAAGAAGGTGCTGTTCCGTTATTTATAAAAGAAACCGGAAGTTTATTTAAATCTTGTGAAATATAATGGATCAGTTTTCCACCGGATACCGCATAATAACTTACATGATCCGAAACCGCCGCATACTCCACAACCTGAACTTCTGAAGCATTTACCGTTCCTGTCACTCCTGACAGCATAAATCGAACTTTCCCATCATCAGTCATACCTAAATATGCCGCGTCTGCACCATAAGCTCCGTTTGTATATCCGCTTCCGCCGCCATATGTAAAAGAAGTTACAGCGCTGCCTTTTGTATTAAAATTGACTACTTTACTCTGCCCGGATGTTTTTGCCAAAAACATTGCATTTTGTGATGGCGTTCCTTCCGCAACAATACCTTTTTCCTCATGAATTTCATAAATTGCTCCATCTTCATCCATAGCCGTTGTCTCCTCAAGACGCTGACTATTTTCATCCTGAAGTGTCGCTGTGACCTGATCCTCCCCCGATAGCTCTGCAGCATTACTTTCCATGCCCGGCATAAAACTTACTACCATCGACATCAAAAGTGCGCATATCAGTAGTTTCTTTTTCTTTATCACTTGTGTATGGCCCTCCTTAACCCTGCTATTAATTATTTATACTAATCTACACTGATACATAACTACCATAACATTTTATTCCATCATTGGCAAGCATTACTTTTTTAATATTGTATACAAGTATACAATGAGTATTATCACTATTCAGTCCGATTTTCAAGCTTTTAACAAAACAAATTCCAAGTAACCTCGTACGAAAATAAAATTTCCCATATGACAAAAAGGATTCTGTATAACACCGTCATACAGAATCCTTTTTTAATGCGGATGGTGGGACTTGAACCCACACGTAGTCACCTACGCAAGATTTTGAGTCTGGTGCGTCTGCCATTCCGCCACATCCGCATAATGGCTTCTTTTTTGAAGCCAAGAATTATTATATCACTTGTTTTTTTATATTGCAAGCTTTTTTTACTGTTTTACAAATTATTTTAAACATTTTAAAAGAGTATGCCATACGGAAATAAAATATCACAATTTTCTTATTGAGTTTTCCCTTTCTCTCTATATATTAAAGTTATTGAAGGCACAAATACTGCAAGGTTACAAAATATAGCCATGCGATATAAAATAATCATTGTGTTCTCCGAACTCCATAAAGGAATTATGATAGCTACTAAATTAATAATAAATAATACACACATCATAATAAGTAATTTTTTCATAATTTCCCCTTTCCACTATTTAAAAAGAAAGTCTAAACAATTCTTTTATTTAAAACTATTTCCGTTAATAATAAAATATATTCTAAAAAATTATACATTCATAAGTTTCTTTCCAATTTCAAAACAATCAAATGTTGAAAAGTAATCAGCAGGAGTTTCTGCCCTTCTGATAAGTTTTACTTCTCCGTTCTCTTTAAGAAGAAGTTCGGCTGATTTTAATTTACCATTATAATTGTAACCCATTGCAAATCCATGTGCCCCTGTATCATGAATCACAAGATAATCTCCCCGCTCAATCAGAGGAAGCATCCTGTCAACAGCGAACTTATCGTTATTCTCACAAAGCGAACCTGTCACATCATATTTATGATCACACGGTTCATCCTCTTTTCCAAGTACGGTAATATGGTGATACGCTCCATACATTGCCGGACGCATAAGATTTACCGCACATGCATCCACACCGATATAGTTTTTATAAGTATTTTTCTCGTGGATCGCTTTTGTCACAAGACAGCCATACGGTCCCATCATATAGCGTCCTAACTCTGTATAAATAGCAACATCTCCCATTCCTGCCGGAACAAGAACTTCTTCATACACTTTCCGAACTCCCTCTCCGATCGCATATATATCGTTCGGTTCTTGATCCGGTTTATACGGAATCCCGATTCCACCTGAGAGATTAATAAACTTAATATGAACTCCCGCCTCTTTTGAAAGTTTTACAGCTTGTTCAAATAAAACTTTTGCAAGCATCGGATAATAATCATTCGTAACAGTATTGCTTGCCAGAAATGCATGAAGACCAAACTCTTTCGCGCCTTTACTTTTTAATATTTTATATGCTTCCAAAATCTGTTCCGGTGTCATACCGTATTTTGCATCTCCCGGATTATCCATAATATCGTTACTGATTTTAAATAATCCTCCGGGATTAAACCGGCAGCTTATTGTCTCCGGAACATGACCGATTGCCTGCTCCAAAAAATCAATATGCGTAATATCGTCAAGATTTATGATAGCCCCAAGCTTATCTGCATAAATAAATTCTTCCGCCGGAGTATCGTTCGAAGAAAACATAATGTCTTCTCCCGTAATTTCAAGAGCTTCCGACATCATAAGTTCTGTATAGGAAGAGCAGTCGCAGCCGCACCATACTCTTTCAAAATATCGATCAAAAACGGGTTTGGCGTAGCTTTTACCGCAAAGTATTCTTTGTAACCCTTGTTCCATGAAAACGCCTCTTTAAGCGCTTTTACATTTTCTCTGATTCCTTTTTCATCATAAAGATGAAACGGAGTCGGATATATTTTTGTTATTTTCTCGACCTTCTCTTTTGTCACAAACGGTCTTTTATCCATCTTCTCTCACTCCTCATATTTTTATCTTCAGCCTGATTCCTATTTTTTGCTTTTACATATTATTCCACAGTTGCAATTCTCATCATATTACTTGTGGCGCTTCTCTCTTTTTTTACATTCGGCGAAGGAATTCCCGCTGTGATTACGACAATCTCTCCTGTTTCTACAAACTGCTTCACTTTTGCCAGCTCAATCGCGCCGTCGCAAATGTCATCCGTCGTATTAAACGCCTGTGATTTAATCGGTTTTACTCCCCAGTAAATCGACATTCTGCGCAATGTTCTCTCATTCGGAGTCACACCTAAAATCACCTGACGCGGACGCAGATTGGATACAACTCTTGCCGTTGCTCCCGATACAGAAGGTGTAATAATGCATTTGGCATTCAGATTTGATGCTGCCAGCACAGATGAATATCCGATTGCGCTTGATACACCGCTTTTTAAATGTCCTCCTGTTTTTTCCAACATTCCTTCATAATCGAGATGCTGTTCTGTATTCTGAATAATATGAACCATCATCTGAAGCGCTTCCAGAGGATATTTCCCCTGCGCCGTCTCTCCTGACAGCATTACCGCATCTGTTCCGTCATATACAGCATTGGCAACATCTGTAACTTCCGCTCTTGTCGGACGCGGATTACGCATCATAGAGTCCAGCATCTGGGTTGCCGTAATAACTGTTTTAAAGTTCATATTACATTTCTGAATAATCATTTTCTGAAGATACGGAACTTCTTCTGCCGGAATTTCTACTCCAAGATCTCCTCTCGCAACCATAACCCCGTCTGCAGCACGGATAATTTCATCAATATTTTTAATTCCTTCTGCATTCTCTACTTTTGCAATAATCGGAACATATGGCGCACCGAGTTCTTTAAGGTATGCTTTTATTTCAAGTACACATTCTGCATTTCTCACAAAAGATGCAGCGATAAAATCAATTCCCTGCTCTACTCCAAAACGGATATCATCCTTATCTTTTTCTGTGATTGCCGGAAGTCTAACCGCTACATTCGGCACATTTACTCCCTTTCTCTCACCGAGTTCTCCTCCGTTTATGACTTCGCAGAAAATTTCCTTTTCACTTTTTCCAACAACTTTTAATTCAATCAATCCGTCATCAATAAGAATCACTCTACCGGCATCAACATCCTGCACAAGACCTTCGTAAGTGATCGAAACTTTTGATTCATCCCCTTCGATCTCCTCTGTTGTCAGAGTAAACTGCTCTCCGGCCTTGAGCATTATTCTTTTTCCGCCTTTCAATACTCCCGTACGGATCTCCGGTCCCTTTGTATCAAGAAGAATTGCAGTGTTTGTATTCAATTCCTGACGCAGTTCTTTCAGCAGATCCATTCTGCTTTTTTGTTCTTCATGATCTCCGTGCGAAAAATTGAAGCGGGCAACATCCATTCCGTTTTCAATCAACTTTTTCAGCAGTTCCCTGTCATTCGTGTTCGGTCCCATTGTACAAACTACTTTTGTCTTTTTCATCAATCAATTCTCTCCTTTATAATCTATCTGATATAAGTTTTCTCAACACCCGCATAAGCAATTTACAAACTGCTATTTTACATGCTCATGGGTAAATAAATGATCCTGGCAATATTCATAATTACCGTTACATTTTGAGCAAAACCGAAATTCAAGACACGGATCATCCAGTTCCGTCCGTCCGCATACCGCACAGCGATGTCTTGCTCCGTTGGCATATGTCATATGAGGCGCCGACTGCTGTTTGAACTTTGCCTTGCGGGCCCGTTCTTTCGGTGAATACCTGCTCAAATTGCGCGTTGATAAAAAGAATATAATAAAGTTTAAAATCGATGCAATGATCGCGATTCTCGTTACCATGCTGCCTGAAATAATTCCATACAAGATCATCACCCCGTATACAAGCCCCATCCATTTCATTTTGATCGGAATAATAAAATACAATAACACTTCCATATCCGGATAAGTTACCGCGAATGCCAAAAAGATCGACATATAGATATAAGAAACACTAAATAATCCGCTTCCTGTTAAGAGCAGCGTCTGACCGCCTATAAAAGCAAAGATCATATGTCGCGCACAACACCCCGTACAGCACAAATGCCCCGATCACAGTAAACAACATTCCCGAAATAATATATACATTATACCGAAATGTTCCCCACGTACGTTCGAGAGTCGTTCCCAAAGAATAATACAGCCAGACCATAAGCAGAAAATAAATCGGTTTCTCAGCCGGAGCTACAAAAATCCACGAAACAATTCTCCAAATCTGCCCTTTCAGTATTAATCCCGGTTCCAGTGTCAGCCACTGAAGAAGTTCCGGCATAAGAAATCTGGTCATATAACCGATTCCATATGCAATAAGCAAGTACAAAGTCAAATTACTTATGGCATAACGCCCAACCTTTTTTTCCATTTTGTCAAACCAGCTCAACAATCATTACCTCACCTTTTAACATTTTTATCTAATTGTAACTTTCACATATCTGTTTGTCAAACATATGTTGTTTCTTTTCACACGTTTAACACAATCTTTATGTAAAATAGCTATATAAATCGACATTATTAGCGAAAACCCGCATAATAATCACGATTGTATTTCCAAAAATGATGTCGTATAATGGAAAACGTCGTATAATAGTATTATACATTTAATAGGTAGGAACTCTTTTCTTTTTCAGAGTTCTCTTTTCATTATAGTAATATTTCGAAAAATCATTATTTTTTTAAAGTTTGGAGATAATGCAATGAACTTAAACAAATTACATACTCTCGGTATTGATATCGGTTCTACCACAGTCAAAATTGCAATTTTAGACAGTGAAAACGAAGTCCTTTTTTCAGACTACGAACGTCATTTTGCAAACATTCAGGAAACATTATCCGACTTGCTCGGACGGGCACTTTACAAACTCGGTTCAATTCAGGTTTCTCCTGTCATTACAGGAAGCGGAGGTCTTACTCTCGCAAAACATCTGGGAGTTCCTTTTGTACAGGAGGTCATTGCCGTATCAACAGCTCTGCAAGACTATGCACCGCAGACTGATGTGGCGATTGAGCTCGGAGGTGAGGATGCGAAAATCATCTATTTTGAAGGTGGAAATGTAGAACAGCGTATGAACGGAGTCTGTGCAGGGGGCACAGGTTCTTTTATTGACCAAATGGCTTCCCTTCTTCAGACAGACGCTTCGGGATTGAACGAATATGCAAAGAACTATAAAGCGCTATACTCCATCGCGGCTCGCTGCGGTGTATTTGCCAAATCCGACATTCAGCCTCTCATCAATGAAGGAGCGTCCAAAGAAGATCTTGCCGCTTCTATTTTTCAGGCTGTCGTAAACCAGACAATCAGCGGACTTGCATGTGGAAAACCAATTCGCGGACATGTTGCATTTCTCGGCGGACCTCTTCACTTTTTATCAGAACTACGCGAAACCTTTATCCGTACTTTAAAATTAGATGACGAACACATTATCGCTCCGCACCACTCACACTTGTTCGCCGCGATCGGATCTGCTTTAAATTCAAAAAAGGATACGCCGACAGCTCTTTGCGAGCTTCAGAAACGCCTTGAAAATAAAATTCAATTAGACTTTGAAGTAGAGCGTCTTGATCCATTATTTGAAACATCTGCAGACTATGATAAATTCATTTCCCGTCATAGCAAACACCAAGTTCCGATCAAAGATCTGGCAACTTATACAGGCAAAGCTTTTTTAGGAATTGATGCGGGATCTACAACAACAAAAGCTGCTCTTGTCGGAGAAGACGGAACACTCCTTTACTCTTTTTACCACAATAATGACGGAGATCCTCTCGGAACAACAATTTCCGCGATCAAGGATATTTACCGCCAGCTTCCCGAAGACGTTGAAATCGTCCACTCCTGCTCTACCGGATACGGAGAAGCGCTGATCAAGTCTGCCCTTATGCTAGATGAAGGCGAAGTGGAAACCGTTGCCCATTATTATGCAGCCGCGTTTTTTGAACCTGATGTAGACTGTATCCTCGATATCGGCGGTCAGGACATGAAATGCATCAAAATCAAAAATCAAACAGTTGATAGTGTGCAGCTTAACGAAGCATGTTCTTCCGGATGCGGTTCTTTCATTGAAACATTCGCAAAGTCTTTAAATTACACGGTAGAAGATTTTGCCCATGAAGCTCTTTATGCTCAAAATCCGATTGATTTAGGGACACGCTGTACTGTTTTTATGAACTCTAAAGTAAAGCAAGCTCAAAAAGAAGGCGCTTCCGTAGCGGACATCTCTGCCGGACTTGCTTACTCCGTCATAAAAAACGCACTTTTCAAAGTCATCAAAGTATCAGACGCTTCCGAACTCGGGAAACATATTGTTGTTCAAGGCGGAACATTTTACAACAATGCCGTCCTTAGAAGCTTTGAAAAAATCGCAGACTGCGAAGCAATCCGTCCCGATATCGCCGGAATCATGGGCGCATTCGGCGCTGCATTGATTGCCAGAGAACGTTACGGAGAATGTAAAGGAACAACTATGCTTTCTATTGAAGACATCCGTTCCCTTGAATATTCAACTACTATGACAAAATGCCGCGGATGTACAAACACTTGTCGTCTTACGATCAATCACTTCAGCGGCGGCCGAAAATTTATAACCGGAAACCGATGTGAACGAGGTCTCGGAAAAGAAAAAAATACAAATACGCTGCCAAACTTGTTTGACTATAAATTTCATCGGTATTTTGATTATGAACCTCTTTCCGAAGAAGATGCCACGCGAGGAATAATCGGAATTCCCCGTGTACTTAACATGTACGAAAATTATCCATTCTGGTTTACATTTTTCACCAAACTCGGATTCCGTGTCGTACTCTCTCCTGCTTCTACGAGAAAAATTTACGAACTCGGTATCGAATCCATTCCAAGTGAATCCGAATGTTATCCGGCAAAACTGGCTCACGGACATATTCAATGGCTGATCAACAACGGAATCGAACACATTTTCTATCCGTCTGTTCCATATGAAAGGAATGAATTTGAAGATTCCAACAACCACTACAACTGTCCGATCGTTACATCTTATCCGGAAAATATAAAAAACAATATCGATCCGATCATCGAAAACGAAGTCGACTTCATCCATCCGTTTCTTTCTTTTAAAAACGAAGAAACCATTGCTTATCGGTTATTTGAAGAACTGGGATCAAAATTCTCACTGTCAAAAAACGAGATTTATTCCGCAGTACACGATGCATGGACAGAACTTGCTTCCTGCCGGGAAGATATGAGACGCAAAGGGGAAGAAACGATCCGGTTTTTGAACGAAACCGGAAACAGAGGAATCGTCCTTGCCGGAAGACCGTACCATATCGACCCGGAAGTCAATCATGGACTTCCGGAAATGATCCTTTCCTATAATATTGCCGTACTGACTGAAGATTCTGTATCCCATCTTCATCCCGTTGAACGGCCTCTTAATGTTATGGATCAGTGGATGTACCACTCTCGCTTGTATGCCGCGGCAAATTATGTAAAAACAACAGAAAACCTTGATTTAATCCAACTGAACTCTTTCGGATGCGGTCTTGATGCTGTTACTACAGATCAAGTTGCCGACATCTTAACAAATTCAGGTAAAATTTATACAACTTTAAAGATCGACGAAGTTAATAATCTAGGGGCGGCTCGTATCCGTGTACGCTCTCTGCTGGCTGCTATCCGCGTCAGAGAACAAAAAAAGACAGAGCGCACTATCCGCTCTGCAGCAATCGAAAAAGTTCCTTTTACAAAGGAAATGAAGGCGACACATACTATTCTTTGTCCGCAGATGTCTCCGATTCATTTTGAAATGCTCGAAGCTGCCTTTAGAGGATCCGGATATCGGTTTGAGATTCTCCCTAACGACAACAAACAGGCAGTTGATGTAGGCCTGAAATATGTAAATAACGATGCCTGCTACCCTTCTCTCATCGTTGTTGGACAGATTATGGAAGCACTTCTTTCCGGAAAATACGATCTTGACAAAGTGGCAGTTATCATTACTCAAACAGGAGGAGGATGCCGCGCTTCCAATTATATCGGATTTATACGGCGCGCCCTGAAAAAAGCAGGCTTTGGACACGTTCCTGTCATCTCACTGAATTTAAGCGGCCTGGAAGGAAATCCGGGATTTAAACTGACCCCGTCCCTTATCATGCGTATCGTATACGGCGCTCTCTTCGGAGATATTTTTATGAAATGTGTCTATCATATGCGGCCATACGAAGCCGTTCCCGGAACAACTGATCAGATTCATCGCAAATGGGCAAAGATCTGCAAAGACTTTGTTTCAAAAGGATATCCTTCCCGGCACAAATTCAAAAAGCTTTGCCGGGACATTATTCACGACTTTGATTCGATCGAAATATTGGATATCAAAAAACCCCGCGTCGGAATTGTCGGGGAAATACTTGTGAAATTTCTGCCGGCAGCCAATAATCATCTTGTTGAACTGCTAGAGGCAGAAGGCGCAGAAGCTGTTGTTCCTGATCTTGCAGACTTTTTGCAATATTGTTTTTATAACCAAAACTTCAAAGTCTCTCATCTCGGGATGAAGAAGTCAAAAGCACTTGCAGGACGTCTCGGTGTTCAGGCGGTTGAATGGTTTCGGTCTCCTGCCACAAAAGCCTTCGCAGAAAGCAAACATTTTTCACCTCCTGCAAAAATCGAACATTTAGCAGAAATGGCATCTGATATCGTATCGCTTGGGAATCAGACAGGAGAAGGATGGTTTCTGACCGGAGAAATGCTTGAACTGATTGAAAACGGCGCTCAAAATATTATCTGCGCGCAGCCGTTTGCCTGTCTTCCAAACCATGTCGTAGGAAAAGGTGTGATCAAAGAACTTCGCCGGCTCCATCCGCAGTCAAATATTGTCGCCATTGATTTCGATCCCGGCGCAAGCGAAGTGAACCAATTAAACCGAATTAAACTGATGCTTTCCACTGCCTTTAAAAATATGGAAAAAGAAAATCAGTCAATGTAAACAATATTACAGAGCTCGAAAAACGGCAGAGATGTAGGAAATCGTTTTACCTCCCGCATCTCTGCCGTTTTATTAAAAAATCATCTGTTCCTCTTATATACAACATGTAGTGTTTTAATCAAACTTCCATCAAGGAGACAATCTGTTCCGGCACTTCCACTAACATTTCCGCTCCCGACTGTTCCAATTCTTCTTTCGATCCATATCCATACAACACGCCTATACTGTGCAGTCCCGCTTTCTTTGCTCCGATCATATCATGAGAGCGATCCCCTACCATGACTACTTCATTTCTGTCTGTAATGTTACAGCTCTCAATCACATATTCTATCACTTCATATTTATCTGTCCTGCTTTCATTCATACAGGCTCCGCCGATAAAGTCAAAATATTTGGAAAACCCAAAATAATCCGCAATCTGCTTTGCAAACATCTCCGGTTTTGATGTTGCAATCGCTAAACGAAATCCTTTTTTTCTCAGTTTTTCCAACATCTCGATCACGCCGTCATATACATTATTTTCAAAAATCCCTTTGTCACGGTAATACTCTCTATAATCTTCAACCATCCTCGCACTTTCTTCATCCGCAAGACCACAAACTTTACAAAACTGTCCGCGCAGCGGCGGTCCGATAAAGCTTCGGAGTTGCTCTTCCGAAAGCATCGGAAGATGATTTTTCTCAAGTGCATATTTAATACTATTCATGATTCCCGGCGCGGAATCCGTAATTGTTCCGTCCAAGTCAAAAAATATCGTCTTGTATTTCATTCTTTTTCCCTCTGAAAATCAATTTTATTGATGTTTTCCATATTCTAAAAAATTCTAAAAAATGCTTATTATCCTTTTTCCCCTCATCCAAAAAAAGTTTAAAAACTTCGGATGTGATCCTCATCTTCACTTTGCGTCTTGATTACTTTTTTCACAATAACATAATATCCGAAATCATCATTTACTTTTATAAAAACACGATCTCCTTCTTTATGTCCAAGAAGAGCTTTTCCAAGCGGCGATTCAATACTTACAAGACCATTCAGGGAACTTCCTCTGACTGATGTTACAATCCGGTACGTCTCCACTTCTTCATCATCTTCACAGTACACCTCTACCGTATTATTAAGTCCGATTTCATCTTCTTTAGATTCATCTTCTACGATCACCGCAGTTTTTAACATTCTTTCCAGATAACGGATTCGACTTTCATTTCTGTTTTTTTCTTTTTTTGCCGCATGATATTCAAAATTTTCACTTAAATCTCCATGAGAACGCGCTTCTTTTACCGCTTCAATCAATTCTTTTCTTTCTACCAATTTCCGATGTTCAATCTCTTCCCGAATTTTCTCTACATCGCTCTTTGTCAGCTTTTCCCGCATAATTTTATTACTCCTTTACGGCTGCTTTATATATAAAGTTCCATTATTGCTCTACATAAACGAAAGACCCCGAATCTTCGAGGTCTGTTCGTATATAAAACGAATTCGCTAAATTTTTATTTCAAAAGAAGAGATTTTCCCGTCATCTCTTTCGGCTGCTCCATTCCCATGAGTTCAATCAATGTAGGAGCAATATCCGCAAGACATCCTCCCTCTCTGAGCTTATAAGACGGATCTGCATTTACAAGAATAAATGGTACAGGATTTGTTGTGTGTGCCGTAAACGGCTCTCCTGTCTCTTCGTCAATCAACTGCTCTGCATTTCCGTGATCCGCGCAGATAAACATCTGACCATTCACTTCTTTCACAGCTTCAACCGCTCTTCCGACGCATTCGTCAACAGCTTCTATCGCTTTGATAGCTGCCGGCTCAACACCTGTATGTCCAACCATATCCGGATTTGCATAATTTATAATAATAACGTCATATTTATCAGACTTGATTGCATCAACAAGCTTATCGCTTACTTCATACGCACTCATCTCCGTTTCAAATCATATGTTGCAACTTTCGGAGATTTTACAAGTATTCTGTCTTCTCCTTCATTCGGCTCTTCTACCCCGCCGTTGAAGAAAAAGGTCACATGCGCATATTTTTCCGTCTCTGCAATACGAGCCTGTTTCAGACCCTTTGCTGCAAGAAACTCGCCAAATGTGTTTGTAATCTCTTCTTTTACAAAAGCAACCAGTTTATTTTCGATCGTAACATCGTATTCTGTAAAACATACATACGTTGTTTTCACCCGTTCTCCTCGTTCAAAACCGTCGAACTGATCGTCGCAGAATGTTCTTGTGATCTCTCTCGCGCGATCCGGTCTGAAATTGAAGAAGATCATAGAATCCCCGTCTTTTACTGTCGCTGTCGGAGCGCCGTCTTTCATCACTACAAACGGTTCCACAAACTCGTCAGTTTTCTCGTTGTCATAAGATGCCTGAATTCCTTCAAGCGCCGATGCCGCTTCAACTCCTTCGCCTTTCACCAAGGCATTATATGCTTTTTCCACACGATCCCAACGGTTGTCACGATCCATCGCATAATAACGACCTGATACAGATGCCACTTCACCGACACCGATTTCCTTCATCTTAGCTTCCAGTTCTGCCACATAATCTTTTCCCGATGCCGGAGGCGTATCTCTTCCATCAAGGAAACAATGTACATAAACTTTCTCGATTCCCTGTTTTTTCGCCAGCTCAAGCAAACCGTAAATATGAGTATTGTGACTGTGAACTCCGCCGTCAGATACAAGTCCCATCATGTGAAGAGCAGAATCGTTTTTCTTTACATTTTCACATGCTGCAAGAAGCGCTTTATTCTCAAAGAAATCTCCATCCTGAATTGACTTTGTGATTTTTGTCAAGTCTTGATATACAATTCGTCCAGCCCCCATATTCAAATGTCCGACTTCTGAATTTCCCATCTGCCCTTCCGGAAGTCCGACTGCCATTCCGCTTGCATTTCCTTTTACGAATGGGCATTCTGCCATCAGCTTGTCCATTACTGGAGTTTTTCCTTCTGCTACAGCATTACCCTTATCATCGGCTCTCAAGCCATATCCATCTAATATCATCAATACGGTTGGTTTTTTACTCATATCCATATCTCCTTTAACTATACATTTGTACTTTTCATTCCGCTATTTATTGTACCTTTTTTTTCTTTGTTTTGCAAGCATGAACAGACCGGACTGACGCATTTGTGCACCTGTCCGGTCTGTTTATAAAATCGATCTCGTATTTATTTTACAAAATATTCGATAAAAATTAGTAATTTACGATTTTTCCGAAATCAGCTTTCAAAGAAGCTCCTCCTACAAGACCTCCGTCTATGTCAGCCTGTGCAAACAGCTCTGCTGCGTTTCCTGCATTCACAGAACCGCCGTACTGAATACGGATTTTCTCTGCCGTTACATCATCATACACTTCTGCAACACACTCACGGATTGCTTTACAAACTTCCTCTGCCTGTTCCGTTGTAGCTGTCTTTCCTGTTCCGATCGCCCAAATCGGCTCATAAGCAATAACCATCGTTTTTGCCTGCTCGGATGTAACATTCTGAAGACCTACTTTCACCTGCTGACGAATGAAATCCATTGTCACACCCTGCTCTCTCTGCTCCAGAGATTCACCGCAGCACATGATTGGTGTGATACCATGCTCTAATGCTTTCAATACTTTCTTATTTACGTCTTCGTTTGTCTCACCGAAATAATCTCTTCTCTCAGAATGTCCGAGAACGACATATTTTACACCTGCATCTACAAGCATACCCGGAGAGATTTCGCCTGTATAAGCTCCGCTCTCTTCAAAATACATATTCTCAGCACCAACCTGAATGTTTGTTCCTTTCACAGCTTCAACAACCGGTACGATATCGATTGCCGGAACACAAAATACAACGTCTACGGCGTCGTTTGCTACAAGCGGTTTCAGTTCTTCTACAAGAGCAACTGCTTCGCTCGGAGTTTTGTTCATTTTCCAGTTACCTGCGATAATTTTTCTTCTTGCCATTTCCATATTCTCCTTCTTCTAGACCACTTTCATTTATTTATCATTAGCTGCCGCTACACCCGGAAGTTCTTTTCCTTCAAGGAATTCCAGAGAAGCGCCGCCGCCTGTAGAAATATGTGTCATCTTATCGCCGAATCCAAGCTGATTTACAGCCGCTGCCGAATCACCGCCTCCGATGATCGTAACAGCCTCTGTATTTGCGAGAGCTTCTGCAACAACTTTTGTTCCTTCTGCAAATTTAGGCATCTCGAAGCATCCCATCGGTCCGTTCCAAACAACTGTTTTCGCAGATTTCACTGCCTCTGCAAAGATTTTTGCCGTCTCCGGTCCGATATCCAGACCCATCCATCCGTCCGGAATCGCATCACGTGAAACAACTTTCGTATTTGCATCGTTTGAAAATTCATCTGCTACGATCGTGTCAACCGGAAGAAGAAGTTTTACTCCTTTTTCCTCAGCTTTCTTGATCATATCAAGTGCATACTGAAGATAGTCTTCCTCAAGAAGAGATGCTCCTACACTTCCGCCCTGAGCCTTTGTAAATGTATAACTCATTCCTCCTCCGATAATCAATGTGTCTACTTTGTCAAGCAGGTTATTGATAACTGAGATTTTGCTGGAAACTTTCGCACCGCCAAGGATCGCAACAAACGGTCTTTCCGGGTTCTCTACTGCATTTCCAAGGAAGTCGATCTCTTTTTGCATAAGATATCCGACAACTGCCGTATCAACATACTCTGTAACTCCTACGTTTGAACAGTGTGCTCTGTGAGCCGTACCAAACGCATCATTTACAAATACATCACAAAGAGAAGCCAGTTCTTTGCTGAATGCCTCTCCGTTCTTTGTCTCTTCTGCTCTGTAACGTGTATTCTCAAGAAGGACTACGTCGCCGTCCTTCATCGCTTCCACTGCCGCTTTTGCATTTTCTCCTACTACTTCCGGATCGGCTGCGAATTTCACATCCTGTCCGAGAAGTTCAGCCAGTCTTACTGCCACCGGTGCAAGAGAAAGTTCCGGTTTCGGCTCACCCTTCGGCTTTCCGAGGTGAGAACAAAGGATTACTTTTCCTCCATCCGCAATCAATTTTTTAATTGTAGGAAGAGCTGCCACGATACGATTTTCATCTGTAATCTTACCGTCGATCAGCGGAACGTTAAAGTCACATCTTACAAGGACTCTCTGTCCCTTTACATTAATATCATCTACTGATTTTTTATTAAGAGCTGCCATTATCATTGCCTCCTGAATATTTTTCTGAAGATTCATAACAAAACGGAGTCCGGTCCTACAATAAGACCGGACCCCGTTGTGAGTCATTTTCATAACTGTTCGGCGCGACACTGCCTGTCCGCCAAAATAATCCATTACTTTAAAATGAATTAAGCCTCAAGCAGTTTTCCGAAGTATTTGATTGTTCTTACCATCTGGCTTGTGTAAGAGTTCTCGTTGTCATACCATGAAACAACCTGAACTTCTGTTGTTCCGTCGCCAGTCGGAAGTGCCATTGTCTGAGTAGCATCAAAGAGTGATCCGTAAGACATACCTACGATATCGCTGGATACGATCTCATCTGTATTGTATCCGTAAGACTCGTTTGCTGCTGCTTTCATAGCTGCGTTGATCTGATCAACTGTTACTTCGCCTTCTACAACTGCTGTAAGAATTGTTGTAGATCCTGTCGGAGTCGGAACACGCTGAGCAGAACCGATCAGTTTTCCGTTCAGTTCCGGAATAACAAGACCGATTGCTTTTGCTGCACCTGTGCTGTTCGGCACGATGTTGCAAGCTGCTGCACGAGATCTTCTCAGATCGCCTTTTCTCTGCGGTCCGTCAAGTGTCATCTGATCACCTGTGTAAGCGTGGATTGTGCACATGATACCGGATTTGATCGGTGCAAGATCGTTCAGTGCTTTTGCCATCGGAGCCAAGCAGTTTGTTGTACAGGAAGCTGCTGAGATGATGTTGTCATCTTTTGTAAGCTGCTCGTGGTTTACGTTATATACGATTGTCGGAAGGTCATTTCCTGCCGGAGCGGAAATAACAACTTTTTTAGCGCCTGCATCGATGTGAGCCTGTGCTTTTGCTTTAGATGTGTAGAATCCTGTACACTCCAGAACTACGTCAACGCCGATTTCTCCCCACGGAAGTTCTGCTGCGTTTGCTTTTGCGTAGATTTTAATTTCTTTTCCATCAACGATGATAGAATCCTCTCCAGCCTCAACTTTATCTGCCAGTGCATATTTGCCCTGTGTTGAGTCATATTTCAGTAAGTGAGCAAGCATTTTCGGGGATGTCAGGTCATTGATTGCTACGATCTCAAATCCCTCTGCTCCGAACATCTGTCTGAAAGCAAGACGTCCAATACGTCCAAATCCATTAATCGCTACTTTTACTGCCATGATTAATTCCTCCTAAAAGTTTGAAAAATATTTAACTGTTTCCAGTTATGCAAATGAACCCCCGCAAAGTAAACATTGTTAAGAATTCATCAACTAGCATAATTGTACTAAAACAGGAACAAAAATTCAAGTCCTAAATACATTTTTATGGAATCCGTCGAAAAACAGCCTTACGATTCTCAAATTCTGTATAATATCGAAAACCACAGGATTTCAGAAGTTCGCCCGCGATCTCAAATTCATATCCGATATGCTCTGCTTTATGAGCATCAGATCCCACGGTGATGATCTCTCCTCCCAGCTCTTTATATCGGCGAAGCACACTCGGATGCGGATGAGCAAATCCAAGACCATACTTTATTCCTGCCATGTTCAATTCCAGACCTTTTCCTGACGAGATCAATTCTCTTAATATCATGTCAATCTCATCAGAAAACTTTTCATAAGAATACGCCTCCGCCTGATGCTTTCCATATCGAACCACATAATCCAAATGACCGAGCACATCGAAACATTTTATTTTCCGAATGCATTCCAACGTTTCACAGAACATCCTCCTGTATACCTGTGCATCTCCCAGCTCTTCAAACACCTTTCCGGTATAAGGGTCTTCCCCACAGACAAGATGCATAGAGCCGATCACAAAATCGAACGGATACTTCTCGATCAACGTCTCGTATCTTGTCCCCAGATGCTTTTGAAGTCCTAATTCAATTCCGATACGCACCTGAATCCGTTCTTCATACTCTTTTTTCTTTTTTAAAAGAAACGGAAAGTAGTTTTCCGTATCCAACCGGAATGCACTTTCTCCCAATTCGTCATCCGGCGGGTAATCCGCATCCATATGATCTGTGATGCAAACCGAATAGAGCCCTCTTTCAACAGCCCGGTTCAACATACTTTCAACAGCCTCTTCACTGTCCGTTGAAAATGCGGTATGCATATGAAAATCAGATCGTATCATTGTTTCTTTTAATCGTTTAGGCATCCTCTCACACCTCTCACAAAATCGTACCGCCGCCAAGTACATACTCGCCGTCATAAAATACAATCGCCTGACCGGGTGTCACCGCGCGCTGCGGCTCCTCAAAACAGCAAGTTACTTCATCTTCTTTCGTCCGCTCGACCGTACACCACGCGCCTTTGTGATTGTACCTGATCTTCGCAAACACACGCAGCGGTTCTTTTAGATCTTCTACCGACATAAAGTTCAGCTGTTTTGCACGGACAACCGTTGTCAGAGATTCTTCATAAGTTCCGATAACGACCTCATTCGTTTCCGGACGGATTTCAAGAACAAATGCCGGATATCCAAGTGCCAGACCAAGTCCCTTTCTCTGACCGACCGTATAATGGATAATCCCTTTATGCCTCCCTATGACAGTTCCATCCGATGTAACAAAGTTTCCTTCCGAAGCTTTCTTCCCTGTATGTTCTTCTATAAAAGCAGCATAGTTTCCATCCTGTACAAAACATATATCCTGACTGTCCGGCTTGTCCGCAACGAGCAGTCCGATCTTTTCCGCAATTACCCGAACTTCTTCTTTTGTATATTCTCCTACCGGCATCAACGTTCGTTTCAACTGTTCCTGCGTCAGATTATATAATGCATAAGTCTGATCTTTTGCAGCAGTTGCCGAACGCCGCAGAGCATATCTCCCGTTTGAAAGCTGCTCAACTCTTGCATAGTGCCCTGTCGCAATAAAATCTGCTCCGATCGAGATGCTGCGCTTAAGAAGCGCTTCCCATTTCACATAACGGTTGCATGCAATACACGGATTCGGCGTCTGGCCGTTCACATAAGAATCTGCAAAATAGTCGATTACATTTTTTTGGAATTCCTCTCTGAAATTCATCACATAATAAGGAATGCCCAATGCCGCTGCAACTCTCCTCGCATCTTCAACAGCGCTTAACCCGCAGCAGCCTCCGTTTTCTTCTACTGTACAGACGTCTTCTTCCTGCCAGATCTGCATCGTAACGCCGATCACATCATAGCCTTGTTCTTTCAGCAGATATGCCGCCACAGACGAATCCACGCCTCCTGACATTCCTACAACCACTTTCTTCATTAATATTCCTCTTCTTCCTCGTCCTCATGAATATCTGTCTTTGGTTTTTCCAGCCCTTCAATCTTGATCCCGTTCTTTTCAGCATAATCCCAAAGCGCCGCATGAATTGCTTCCTCTGCCAGCAACGAACAATGTACTTTTACCGGCGGAAGACCATCAAGAGCCTCCATCACAGCTTTGTTTGTTACTTTCATTGCCTCCTGAATATTTTTCCCTTTTACAAGTTCTGTCGCCATACTGCTTGTTGCTACAGCCGCCCCACATCCAAAAGTTTTAAACTTCACATCCCGAATAATCTGGTTTTCATCAATGTCAAGATAAATTCTCATGATATCTCCACATTTTGCATTTCCCACTGTTCCGACGCCGCTGGCGTTTTCAAGTTCTCCTACGTTTCTCGGATGCTGAAAATGATCCATTACTTTTTCTGTATACATAAATAAATTCCTCCTATTCTCTGTTTCCGCTTATTCAAACGATATTTTTCTTTTGACTTAAGTCAATTTCTTTTCCCTGTTCCTTTACTTATTTTTTTGTTTTTTCAAAAAATCTTCATAAAGAGGAGACATGCTTCTTAGTCGAGCTACTATCTCTTTCAAACAGGTCGTCACATAATCCAGATCTTCTTTTGTCGTATCGTCTCCAAGCGTCAGACGCAAAGATCCGTGTGCAATTTCATGAGGAAGCCCGATTGCCAAAAGAACATGTGAAGGATCCAGCGATCCCGATGTACACGCAGATCCGCTGGAAGCGCAGATGCCTTTCATGTCGAGCATGATAAGAAGCGACTCGCCTTCTATATATTGAAAACTGAAATTCACATTATTCGGAAGACGCCTTTCTCTGTCGCCGTTTAATCTGCAGTATGGTATCTCTTTTTCAATCTTTTCGATCAAATAATCCCGAAGCTGACTTTCTTTTTCCATTCTTCTTTCCATAGACGCTGCAGCTATTTCAACTGCTTTCCCGAAACCGACGATTCCTGGAACATTTTCAGTTCCTGCACGACGTCTCCTCTCCTGTGCTCCTCCGTGGATCAACGAGCGGATTTTGACTCCTTTTCTGATGTATAAAAATCCAATTCCCTTCGGACCGTTTAATTTATGTCCGCTGGCGCTGAGCATATCTATATGACATTCATCGACATCGATCGGTATCTGACAAAACGCCTGTACGGCGTCCGTGTGAAACAAAATTCCTTTTTCATGAGCGATCGCGCCGATCTCTTTTATCGGCTCTACCGTACCGATCTCATTGTTCGCAAACATGACCGAGATCAATATCGTATCCGGTCTGATCGCCGCCTCTACCGACTTCGGATCTACAACTCCATATTCATCCACATCGAGATAAGTAACCTCATACCCTCGCTTTTGAAGATATTCACATGTATGCAAAACGGCATGATGTTCAATCTTCGTCGTAATAATATGCTTTCCTTTTGCGCCATACGCCTCTGCTGTCGCCGTCAATGCCCAGTTGTCGGCTTCCGTTCCTCCCGCCGTAAAATAAATCTCATTTTCCTTTGCTCCGATCACACCTGCGATCGTCTCTCTTTGTTTTGAAATCACTTCCTTATTTGCCGCCGCAAACGAATATATACTGGACGGATTCCCATAATGTTCTGTAAAATAAGGCAGCATTGCTTCCACAACTTCAGGTGAAGTTTTTGTCGTAGCCGCATTATCAAGATATATCAGTTTATCCATCTTTTTTCCTCCATCTCTTCATTAAATAAACTGTAATCAGTTTCTACAGTTTTTTCCGTTTTCTTTTACGAGTTGATCAAGTTTAATCTCATCTACCGTCTGGTTAATACTGTCGTTAATTTTCTTCCAAACATATTTTGTCACGCAGCTGTCCGAAACACTGCATCCTCCATTTGGTTCAAGACCCGCGCAGTCCACCGGCTCAAGACTGCCTTCCAATGCGCGAAGCACATCTCCCACAGAAATATCTTCCAGTCTTTTTACAAGCACATATCCGCCTCCGGCTCCTCTTACACTTCTTACAATCCCCGCTTTTTTCAGCATAGACATCAACTGCTCAAGATATCGTTCCGAGATATCTTGTCTTGTTGAAATACTTGTAATAGATACCGGCTGTTCACCTCCATTTTGCGCCAGATCGATCAACGCACGAAGTCCATACCTTCCTTTTGTAGATAACTTCACTTTCTCACGCTCCGTTCCTTAATAAAAATACTCTATTTCTTTATTCTTAATATTGCAGAATGGATTCCCCAGTATTTTACTAGGGATTTCTTTTGTAGCATAGCATTCATCCCCGGTTCTGTCAAGTCTCCTTATGACATATGTTTTAACAAGTATATGTCTGTTGTTACAAATCGAGGTGATTTTATGTTATTCCGTTCTGACAAATTCCGCTCCTTTTCTTCCCGCAATTTATTTCGCGGCGCCGCCGTTTTAACTGCCGCCGGATTGATCACTCGCATTATGGGATTCTTCTTTCGTATTTTTTTAAGTCATGCTTTCGGAGAAGAAAACGTCGGTTTATATCAGCTCATTTTCCCGGTCTATGCACTTTGTCTGTCAGTCAGCACATTCGGGATTCAAACCGCCGTCTCACACATGGTCGCAGAAAAAATGTCATCTGTTGTTACTTACTCTGCCGCCAGTTCATCCTCCCCGCATATTGAACGGCAAAAAGAAGCCGGAAACATTCTTGCAGTTTCTCTTGGCTTCACACTCTTTCTCTCACTTATAGAATTATATTTTCTCCAAAAAAACGCCTTTTATATAGCAACAACTTTTTTAGGAGATGCCAGGTGTGAAAATCTCCTTCTTATCGTCTCTTATGCATTACCGTTCGCCGCAATACATAGTTGTATCTGCGGATACAGTTTAGGGCTTCAGCAGACAAAAATTCCTGCCCTGTCACAGCTTATCGAACAATCTGCTCGAATTCTTTTCGTCGTCCTGCTTTTTCTCTTTGTTAAAAAAACCGGGGAAATCCCTTCTGTCAAACTTGCCGCCGCCGGCATTGCCGCAGGCGAGACGGCTGCCGCACTTTTTTCGATACAGATGCTGAATCGGCAAAAGCAGCTTTGTTATGCCGCTTCGATTTCTTCCATTTCAAAAACTTTCAGAAAACTGTCCGCTTTATCTGTTCCTCTTACAGCAAATCGAACGGCAGTTACTTTACTCCAAAGCATTGAGGCGGCCTCCATCCCGACTTTTTTAAAAATCTACGGAATGACTTCTTCGGAAGCGCTTCGCCTTTACGGAGTATTGACAGGAATGGCTCTGCCATGCATCCTTTTTCCTTCGGCGCTCACAACTTCTATCGGAACAGTGCTTATGCCTGCCGTCAGCGCTGCCCAGGCATCTGATGATAACAGACGAATCATTCGTTTATTGAAACAATCTGTAGGAAGCTGTTTCATTTTAGGCCTTGGATGCTGTCTGTTTTTTCTGATTTTCGGAAACTTTCTCGGAAGAGTTTTGTTCCATAGTTCTGCTGCCGGAAGTTTCATTTTAACACTTTCATGGATCTGCCCGTTTCTTTACACAAATACCGCCCTTACAAGCATAATTAACGGACTTGGGAAAACATTCTGCACACTTCTCGTCAACACTGCCGGTCTTCTTGTTCGTATTGCCGGAGTATTTTTTGCAATCCCCAAGTTTGGAATATACGGTTATCTGATCGGACTTTTAACCAGTCAGTTTCTTGTTTTCGGAATCGCCGTTATTATTTTATTTTTTCATCTCCGAAAAGGAGCAAAAGATCTATAGACTATGTGCGCAGCACATAGTCTATAGACAACTACACATAATTCAAGAACAACTTCACTAATACAGGATTCACATATAATTCGGTAATAATTCCTAAACTCATCATCAAACCGACAAAAATTGTTTTCTGTCTGTTCCATCTGCCATCTTCTGACTCATAACAATATTTCAGGATCATAAAATACGCAGGAATATAGAAAAGAAACTGTGGAGAAACACCTATAAGACACAAGAGACAGCCTTTCATTCCCAAGTTCGATGCCGCCAGCGAAACAAGCACCCCCACAGATATGCCTGTCCACCCAAGAAATAACCCAGCGCTTACTTTTTTCAACTTCGTAAGAGCCAACCCTGAAAGCATAAAAAACGGAACGCAGCGAATGCGAAGCAGATACCATAAATATTCTTTTTCGTCTATCTGCACACCCCTGAATTGATCCAAAAAATATTCACTGAACAGATCCGGAGCTGCCACATATTTTTTAGCAAGAAAATTGACATAAATAATTCCAATTAAAAATCCCGGCATAAACAAAGCCGCTAACTGCTTTTTCACATGAAATACCTTCATTATTCCTCCCTGTATCGCGCAGTTGCTGATCCTTTTGCCATTCTGCACTTTACTTTTTATTGATATTTCATTATATGCCGGAATTTTTTCATTATCACTTTTCACGATCCGTTTCTTACATCATTTTCAGGCTTCGTATTTTACTGCATATGCCATTAATGATGCAACTGTTTTTGCATCTTCAATCTCTCCTGTAAATATTTTTTCTTTTAATTCATCAAGAGAATATGCTTTCAGATCAATAAATTCATCCTCATCTAAATGCTGTTTTGAAGGGATTAAATTTTTCGCCACATACACCTCGATCTTCTCATTGCAAAAAGCAACCGTTGTCCTCAAGGTGATCAGCCATTCCAATTCCTCACTTTTATAACCTGTTTCTTCTTCCAATTCCCGAGCAGCACATTTAAACCCCGGCTCTCCTTCCTCATCCAGAGCCCCTGCCGGTATCTCCAAAGTATATCTCTCAAGTGCATTTCGATACTGACGTACCATAAGTATCTTTCCATCTTCAGTGACCGGAACTACTGCCGCAGCTCCTTTGTGCTTGATAAAATCCCATACAACTGTATGATCCCCATTAATTTCCATTGTATCTTGATAGAAATCAATAATCGTTCCTTTAAATTTCAATTCTCTGTTCACACGTTTAATCTGTTCACTCATCGTCTTTCTCCTTCCCCGTATCCTCTCAGCAATCAACATATTTTAATAAAAGAAAGCCCTCGTCTTTCGACAAGGGCTGGTCTTTCGTCTGCTGTTATGATTCATTGCTATTTCGCATAATCTGTTGCCCGTGATTCACGGATTACATTGACTTTAATCTGTCCGGGATACTCAAGTTCAAATTCAATTTGTTTTGCAATATCCCTTGCCATAAGCACCATATCATCATCAGATACCTGCTCTGGAACTACCATAACTCGAATCTCTCTGCCCGCCTGAATGGCAAAAGATTTATCCACCCCTTTAAACTGGTTGGTAATCTCTTCTAACTGTTTCAATCTGTTGGTGTATGTTTCGATCGTCTCGCGTCTTGCACCCGGTCTTGCTGCCGAAATCGTATCGGCTGCCTGCACTACACATGCGATCAATGTCTGCGGCTCAACATCTCCGTGATGCGATTCCACCGCGTTAATTACGGTTGAGGATTCTTTATATTTCCTACAAAGATCCACACCGATTTGAATATGTGACCCTTCTACATCATGGTCGATAGATTTTCCTATATCATGCAGAAGTCCGGCACGTTTCGCCATTCTGACATCTATACCGATTTCGCCCGCAAGAAGTCCCGACAACTGAGCCACTTCAATCGAATGCTTCAACGCATTCTGTCCATAGCTTGTTCTAAACTTCATACGACCGAGAAGTCTGATCAACTCCGGATGAATTCCCGGCACGCCTACTTCTAACGCTGCCGCTTCTCCTTCTTCTCTGATCATTGTATCGACTTCTTTCTGCGCTTTTTCTACCATTTCTTCAATTCTCGCCGGATGAATACGTCCGTCTACGATCAAACGTTCAAGTGCAATTCTTGCAACTTCACGGCGGATGGGATCAAATCCCGATAAAACAACCGCTTCCGGTGTATCATCAATAATCAGTTCCACACCGGTCAATGTTTCAAGTGTTCGGATATTTCTTCCTTCACGACCGATAATACGACCTTTCATTTCATCGCTCGGAAGCTGCACAACGGAAATTGTCGTTTCCGCAACATGGTCTGCCGCACATCTCTGAATTGCATTGACAACATATTCTTTTGCTTTCTTGTCTGCTTCTTCTTTCGCCTGTGTTTCCAATTCTCTGACCATTTTTGCGGTGTCATGCTTAACATCTTCTTCAACAGTTTTCAACAGATATTCTTTTGCCTGTTCGGAGGTAAGTCCTGAGATTCGTTCTAGTTCCTGCACACGTTTCTGATTCAGCTCTTCTACCTTGGCTTCCCGCTGACGAAGCTGGTCTTCTTTCGCCGTAAGCTTCGACTCCCGATGTTCTAACACATCAGAACGCTTATCAACTGCCTCTTCTTTTGCCAGCACTCTTTTTTCATAGCGCTGCAATTCCGCTCTTCTTTCTTTTGTCTCCTTCTCAAGATCATTCTTTGTCTTGATCGATTCTTCTTTCACTTCGAGAAGAGCTTCCTTTTTCGTTGTTTCAGCAGTTTTCACAGCATCATCGATGATTTCTCTTGCTTTTGCCTCTGCATTTCCGATTTTACTTTCTGCATTTTTTTTCAAACCGGAAATTGTGAGAAATCGAGAAACCATCCCAACTATCAAAGCGAGTGCCGCAGCAAGTATAATAGCGATCACTAAATCTACTTGCACAGGAGCACCTCCTTATTAAATTTTCATTGTACATATTACTTAAATACAACAGTTAAATTTTATACTGTTTTCACAACAATGTCAAGCATCGTCATTATAATTTTGTATCACTTGACGGACTGTATCATAACGAAATCCTTTGCGCCCCAGATAGCCGTATATTTTCTGCATTTGAGCTTCTTCCGCCTTATTCGGATCAAACTTTTTTTTTCTTAAAATTTTGCGGATTGCCTCTTCTTCTCCCATTTCTTCATAGCAGATTTCCATAGCGCGCTTTGCTATTTCCGACGAAATCCCTTTCTGCAGCAGCGCCGTGCCGATTTCTTTTTTACTCTTCACATTCTGCCTGCTCCTCACGAAGTTTTCCGCATACCGGACATCATCAAGATAACCGAATGACTTTACATATTCAATCGCCGCCTCTGTCACGTCAGACGGATACAGACCCTGACGAAGTTTTTCGCGAAGGGCAGACTCTGTTCGGTCCATATCCTCGAGAAGATGCATCGCCCTAAGCTTCGCCCTCTTCAAAAGCACTTCCGTTCGGATCTTTTCTTCTGTTTCCGGCGGGATTTCTTCCCCGATCCGAATTCCGAAACGGGAAACCTCTCCTTTATAAAGTACAAACTTAAATGTCTCATCTATATAAATTTTAAACTTCGTTTTTGTACATGGCTCTATTTTAGTGACTATCATTATTTTTCATCACCTTTTAATGCAAGATCGTCACTTTTCCCTTTTTGTTCTTTTTCCTTTTTCACTTCTTTCTCATCTTTTTCCGAAGAATCTGTCCCAAGTTGATAATGTTCTCTTACTTTCTTTTCCAACTCTTCCATTATTTCCGGATGAGCAGACAGATATGTCTTTGCATTTTCCCGGCCCTGTCCGATCTTATCGCCTTCATATGCATACCATGCTCCACTCTTTTTAACAAGATCTAACTTAGTAGCCAGATCAAGGATATCTCCTTCTTTTGAAATTCCTTTTCCGAACATAATGTCAAATTCCGCCTCCTTAAACGGCGGAGCTATCTTATTTTTCACAATCTTAATACGGGTATGGTTTCCGACCATCTCTCCGCTTTGTTTCAGAGTCTCTGTTTTTCTGACATCCATTCGGACAGACGCATAAAACTTAAGCGCCCTTCCTCCGGTTGTCGTCTCCGGATTTCCGAACATGACCCCGACTTTTTCTCTCAGCTGATTGATAAAAATCACAATACAGTTCGACTTACTGATAACCGGAGTCAGTTTCCTAAGTGCCTGTGACATCAATCGCGCTTGAAGTCCCACATGACTGTCTCCCATATCTCCTTCAATCTCCTGTCTCGGCACAAGAGCCGCAACAGAGTCTACAACGATAATGTCGATTGCGCCGGAACGTGCCATCGTCTCTGCAATCTCCAAAGCCTGATCACCGCTGTCCGGTTGGGAAATATATAGTTCGTCAATATCCACTCCTATATTCTTTGCATAGACCGGATCCAACGCATGTTCCGCATCAATAAATCCCGCAATACCGCCGCGTTTCTGCACTTCCGCAATCATATGAAGCGCAACCGTTGTCTTACCGCTGGACTCAGGTCCGTAAACTTCAATCACGCGTCCTTTCGGAACTCCGCCCAATCCAAGCGCAATATCAAGACTCAAACAGCCTGTAGGAACTGTCTCTACCGCAACATGAGCTCCTGATTCTCCGAGTTTCATCACCGCGCCCTTTCCAAAATCCTTCTCAAGTTTTGCTATCGCCGCATCCAGCGCTTTTTTCTTTTCATCATTTCCCGCCATAATAAAATATCTCCTTCTGTATAACGATTTTTAGTATCGAACAGTTGTTCGCTTCTGCTATTATAGTATTATACCCTCTTTAAATTGTCAACACTATTTTTGCGAATAATATATCCGAATATTTTTCAGCACGGTATAACCCCAAAATGCCGATCAGCCTTCATACAATAAATTTTCATTTAGGATATCATATTTCTATGCCTCCCACAATCCCATGACAGTTATCATTGCGCAGCTTCCACAGCCAGAACAACCGTACATAAAACAATTACCGGAAGTTCCAAAAGCACATTCCGGTATTATAAACATTCGCCAAGATCTCGGTCACACCCCGACTTTGACCCGTCGCTTATACAAAAATTCAGCTATGCACTTTTCCGAAAACATATCAAAACCCATTACCGTCATCGGAAATCACTATGCATAGCTGAATAAAATATTCATATACGAATCCCTTTATCTTTCCTCGCGGAAATAATTCAGTCCGCAGCTCTTTGGCTGTGCATGCTCCTTACTTCTGCGCATACTTGTGATCACAAGAACAAGTATCGTAGCAATGTACGGGAACATATCATAAATCTGAGCCGGAAGTCCGGGAATATTAATATACATACGCATGATCGTAAGACCGCCGAATACAAGCGCCACAAGCATTCCTCTTGCAGGACTCCATGTTGCAAAAATAACAAGCGCTACCGCAAGCCATCCATACCCGCTGACACAGTTATGCACCCATACGCCTGATGTTGTAACCATGCTCATATACATACCACCGATTCCGCAGATCCCTCCGCCGATCACAGTCGCCATATATTTATATACCGTCGTATTGATACCCGCCGCATCCGCAGTTGCCGGATCTTCCCCGACAGCACGAAGATTCAGTCCCACTCTTGTACGATTAAAAAACCATGTCATAAAAAGCGCTGCCGCGATTGCAAAATAAACGACCCAGTTATACCGGAATAAAAGAGGACCAAGCACCGGGATATCTGACAAAACCGGGATATCAATCCCTGAAAATGCTTTCTTCGTCACTTCAGATACCGCCACATAACCGCCGGCCTTCTGTCCGATATACTCTCCGAAAAAATTTCCGAAACCGGTTCCGAAAATTGTTAATGTCAGACCTGTTACATTTTGATTTGCCCGGAGCGTAATCGTCAAAAAACTGTAGATCAGTGCCCCAAGAGAACCCGCCGCAAAAGAAGTAAGAAGAGCTATGACAGAAGAAACCGCTCCGTTCGGGTTCCCGCCCGAACCGATCACTGCCTGTTCATAATAATACGAACCTGCCAGTCCCGTGATCGCCCCCATGAACATCATTCCCTCTACACCAAGATTTAAGTTTCCTGATTTTTCTGTCAGTATTTCACCGAGCGCTCCTAAAAGAAGCGGCGTTCCGGCCAATACTGCCGCAATAAATAATCCATTCAACGTATTAAGCATGATGTTCCTCCTTTCCTCTTCCGATCAACTTATATGTGATAAAAAACTCACATCCGAGCATAAAGAACAAAATAATACCAATCAACAGATCGGCCGCAGATGCCGGAATTTTAAACTGTGTCTGAATTGCGTTCGCCCCTCGCTCAAGCATCGCGATAAATACTGATACAACCAACATTCCCGCCGGATTCATTTTTGCGAGCCATGCAACTGTAATGGCCGTAAATCCGACGCCGCCTGCAGTTCCTTCCGTAATCGTAAAGTCCGATCCCGCAAACTGAAGCATTCCGACAAGTCCGCAAAGCGCTCCGGATAAAAACATCGTTCTGCGGAATACCCGTCCCACATTGATTCCCGCATATCTGGCAGTATTATTGCTTTCACCTACAACAGCAATTTCATAGCCTTGTTTCGTCTTATTAAAATAAATATAAGATACGACAACGAGAATAAGCGCTAAGATCCATCCCCAGTGCACTCCGAATACTTTTGTCAAACGCGCTCCCGGAACAAGCATCGCTATTTTCGGATAGCTGCTTCCCGGAGCTTTCCACGGGCCGTTCATAAGATATTTGATAAATGCCAGAGCAATATAATTTAACATCAGTGTAAACAACGTCTCATTTGTTCCCCACTTCGCCTTGCAGACAGCCGGGAGCAAACCGTACAAACCGCCCGCTACGATCGCCGCCAGCATCATAAGAATTACAAGTGGGATCTTCGGAAAAATATGAGCAGTAAAAAGACCAAACGCACCTGCCGCAACTGCACCTACCAAAATCTGTCCTTCCGCCCCTATATTCCAGAATTTCATTTTGAACGCAAAAGAAATTCCGATCGCCGTGATAAGAAGCGGAATTGCGATCTTAATCGTCTCATAAGAAACAGTCTTCGTTCCCCATGCTCCCTTTATCATGGAAATATATACCGAAAACGGATTATGTCCGAGCATCATGATCACGACAGCGCCCGTAGCCAAAGATAAAAAGAAAAGCAGCCGCACGGATCATCCACGCTTTTTTCTGAGGAATCGCATCTCTTTTTACCATTCGGAACAAAGGCTCTTTCGCATGTGTCACATTGGAACTCATTCTGTCACCTCCTCTTTTTCTCCATCTTGTTCTGTACGGATCATCATTAATCCGATTTCTTCTTTTGTCACTTTTCTCGGATCGACAATACCGCTTACCTTTCCTCCGCACATAACCATGATGCGGTCCGAAAGCTGCATAAGCACATCAAGATCTTCTCCGATAAATACAACCGCAACTCCCTTTTTCTTCTGTTCGTTCAAAAGATCATAGATTCTGTAAGACGCATTGATATCAAGACCTCTTACCGGATATGCGACAATCAGAACCGACGGCTGACAGGCTATCTCTCTTCCTAAAAGAACTTTCTGCACATTACCTCCCGAAAGTCTTCCTACCGGAGTTTCCACGCCCGGAGTTACGATTTCTAATTCCTTAATCAGTTTTTCCGCAAGATCTCTCGGACTTTTCCGATCTACAAAAATACCTTTGTTCGACTTATAACTTCTAAGCATGACATTATCTGTCATATCCATTCCGGCAACAAGACCCATTCCAAGACGATCTTCCGGAACAAATGCCATTGAAATTCCTTTTTTGGCGATTTCATCCGGGCTTAATCCTAAAATACGTTCTTTTACCGCCCCTTTTTCTGATGATTCAGAATACAAAACAGATCCCCCGACAGAAGGATAAAGTCCCGCAATCGTCTCGCACAGTTCTTTTTTGTCCGCTTCCTGCAATTCCGGCGATTCCCAGTATCTCTCCTGCATAAGCATCAAACGAAACATTATCAAGAGCCTTCACTCCGTCTCCGCTCAAACAGGTAAGATCGATCACCCGAAGACGTTTTCCGCCCCGTTTTACTTCCGGTCTTTCAATCTCAAGACTGATCGGCCGGCCGACCATCATTTCCGTAAGTTGATCCGGATCGGTTTCCGAAGTTTCCACAACTCCGATATATTCTCCCTTTCGCAAGATCGCAACACGATCTGATATCGCCATTACTTCATTTAATTTATGTGTAATGATGATGATCGATTTCCCGTGTTTTTTCATGTTTTTCAAAACAGCAAACAGCTTTTCCGTTTCCTGAGGAGTAAGAACCGCCGTAGGTTCGTCTAAAATCAAAATATCCGCGCCTTTGTACAGCACTTTTAATATTTCCACCGTTTGTTTTTCAGAAACCGACATATTGTAAACTTTCTTTGTCGGATCAAGATCAAAGCCATATTTTTGTGCTAATTCTGCTACTTTCCGATTGATCTCACGGCGTTTTAACACCGTTTTCCCTTCCAATCCCAACACGATATTTTCCGCTGCCGTCAACACATCCACAAGCTTAAAATGCTGATGGATCATTCCGATTCCGAGAGTAAAAGAATCCTTCGGGGAACGAATCGTTACCTCCTTCCCTTTTACATAAATCTCTCCGTAATCCGGAAAATAAATTCCTGACAACATGTTCATCAATGTTGTTTTTCCACTTCCGTTTTCACCGAGAAGCGCAAGGATCTCCCCTGTTTTCAGTTCAAGATCTACATTTTTATTGGCAACGACTTTACCGAATGTTTTCGTTACATGATGCATTTTTATTGCATACTGCGCTGCTTCTCCCAAATTTTTTTCCTCCTTCTTCTCTCCTGCCGTATCTTTCTCATTTCCTCATGAAATCCTCATAGAACAAAGCGGTATTCCGCTTAAAAAACATTTAATGTTATAAACAAAGCCGTCCGAAGACGGCTCTGTTTTCATTTTCCGAAGATATCTTCTTTCGGATTTATTTTTTAGAATTACTTTATACAATTACTGAACTACGTTACATCCCTCGATAATATACTGCCATGACGGTGCAGAAGCCTCTTCCTGTTCCGGGAAATGATCTCCCTCTGCAACTTCAATCTTCTCTCCGTCCGGACTTACTCCTTTAAGCGGACCGCCGAATACAAAAAGTTCTCCGTTTTTCAGCGCTTCCGCCGCTTTATCGATCGCCTCCTGCGTTCCCTCTGCTGCGATCTTCTCATTCAATGGAGACAAATAAACGGCTCCGTCGGCATATCCTTTGCACCAGTCAGCCGGAATTTCTTTTCCGTCGATCACTGCCTGAACAGCTTCTGTCACATAAATTCCCCAGTCAATACGAGGAGAAACTAAAGACGCATTCGGTGCAGCGGCAATCATATCATTATTATATCCAACCTGCCATACTCCATTATCCTCAGCTGTCGTTGCCGGAGCTGTAGAATCCGAATGCTGGGAGATCACATCGCATCCGCGGTCGATAAGAGCTTTTGCAACCTGAGACTCAATTGTCGGATCATTCCATGAATTTGTATACATAATATCCATTGTTACATCAGGATTCACACTTTTTGCTCCAAGATAGAACGCTGTATATCCGCTGATAACCTCTGCAAACGGATGTGCCGCTACGTAGCCGAGTTTATTTGTTTCTGTCTTAAGTCCTGCCGCAATACCTGCCAGATAACGTCCCTCATAAATAGACGCAAAATAATTATGGAAGTTATCCAGTCCTGAATCCGATGCCTGGAATCCTGTCGCATGACAGAACTGGATGTCCGGATACTCTGCGGCTACTTCTTTCACATAGTCTTCAAACCCGAAGCTTGTTGCAAAGATAATGTTGCATCCTGCTTCTACGAGTTCTCTAAGAGCTGTATCACATTCTGCATCTTCCGGCACATTATATTTGTTGATGATCTGGTCATCGCTCAATCCCAGTTCTTTCTGCATTTCCTTTGTTCCCAGATCATGATTGTATGTATATCCCATATCGCTCGGATCGGAAATATGTACAAATCCTACCTTGATTTCATCTTTCGGAATTCCTTCCGACGCCTCTTTTTGGAGTCTCCTCCTTTGTCTTTGCCTGCGTCTGCCGCCGGAGCTCCGCACCCTGCAACGAGAGTGACTGCCATAGCTGCACACAAGAATGCGCTGAGCATTTTCTTCTTCATTGTTTTTCCTCCTTTTATTCCGTTCTTTTTAAAAGAACGATGCTCGTTAAAAAAGCTACCCACTTTTCAGAAATCCGTTCTTCAAATGGATAGCTACATACCTATATTACTATTCAAATTGTCAGAAGTCAATCCCCAACACTTTATAATCCTGATCTTCCACTGCCTTTTTAAGTACTTCGTCAGCAACCTCTTCTGTCATTTCAACAACTGCCGTGCCGGTTTCATGACTGACTTCCGCCTGTTCCACTCCATCCAGCGCTTCAAGAACCTTTTTTCACTCTCGCCTCGCAGTGTCCGCACATCATTCCTTCGATTTTCATTACTTTTTTCATTGTTTTATTCTCCTTTTCTTCTTCAGAATTTTTCTTGTTTTTTTGACTTCTTTTTCTATCTTTAGAACCATCATATAATTTAAACAAATTCAGCCTCAGGGCGTTGCTTACAACACATACGCTTGACAGACTCATTGCCGCTGCCCCGAACATCGGATTTAATTTCCACCCGAAGATAGGAATCCAGATTCCCGCTGCGAGCGGAATGCCGATCACATTATAAAAAAATGCCCAGAAAAGATTTTCATGAATATTGCGAAGCGCTGCCCGACTCATGCGCACAGCGGCAGGCACGTCGCTCAACCTGCTTTTCATAAGCACAATATCCGCCGCATCAATAGCGATATCCGTTCCTGCTCCGATGGCGATTCCGACATCCGCCCGCGTAAGAGCCGGCGCATCATTAATCCCGTCCCCAACCATCGCCACTTTTCCTTCTTCTTTTAATTTTTTGATCACATCCTCTTTTCCATCAGGTAAAACACCGGCAATCACTTCATCTACACCCGCCTGCTCTCCGATCGCTTTTGCCGTACGCTCATTATCGCCTGTGAGCATGACCACCTTGATCCCCATATTTTTCAATTCTCTGACCGCCTGCGGACTGTCTTCTTTTATAATGTCTGCAACGGCGATTATGCCGATCAGTTCCTCATTCCTTCCGAAAAATAACGGTGTTTTTCCTTCTGATGCAAAACTTTCCGCCTGCTTTCTTACCGCTTCCGAAATAACAGTTCTTCCTTCTGCAAATTTCAAGTTTCCGCCGAAAAATTTATCGCCGCCTATCTCTCCCGTCAAACCATTTCCGGAAACTGCCGTAAAGTTTTTCGCTTCTTCTTTCGTCTGGATTGCTTCTTCCTCTGCCTTTTTCAAAATTGCATGCGCTAACGGATGTTCACTTTTCTTTTCAAGAATGTATGCATACGTCAGAAGTTCCGACTCACTAAAAGCCGAACCGGGCAAAATATCTGTCACCGTCGGTCTTCCTTTTGTGATCGTTCCTGTTTTGTCCAGCACTACAACATCAATTTTCCCCGTTTCTTCAAGAGAAACTGCTGTTTTAAATAAAATTCCGTTCTTTGCTCCCACACCGTTTCCGACCATAATCGCAACCGGCGTCGCAAGACCGAGAGCACAAGGACAACTGATCACAAGAACCGAGATTCCCCGTGCAAGAGCAAAACCGATCGTTTCTCCGAATGCAAGCCATACAATAATCGTCAAAACAGCAACTGCCATAACAACCGGAACAAACACTCCCGACACTTTATCTGCCACTTTTGCGATCGGAGCTTTTGTCGCAGCCGCATCTCCCACCATATGGATAATCTGAGACAAAGTTGTGTCTTCTCCCACTCTGGTCGCCTTACATCTCAAAAAACCGGACTGGTTTATCGTCGCGCCCGATACACAATCTCCCTCTTTTTTATCAACCGGAATACTTTCGCCGGTAAGCGCTGATTCGTCAACCGCTCCGCTTCCTTCGACTACAATACCGTCAGTCGGAATGCTTTCCCCCGGACGAACGACAAACAGATCTCCCTTTTGCACTTGTTCGATCCCGATTTTTACTTCCTCGCCGCCGCGCACAACAGTCGCCGTCTTAGGCGCAAGACCCATCAGACCTTTCAGCGCATCTGTCGTCTTTCCTTTTGACCTTGCTTCCAGAAGTTTACCGACTGTGATCAATGTCAGGATCATCGCCGCAGATTCAAAATAAAACTCATGCATATATGTCATTACTTCTGCCGCATTCCCACGCATCTGCGCATCTGTCATCGCAAACAGAGCATAAATACTGTAGCCGTAAGACGCGCCTGCGCCAAGAGCAACCAGGGTATCCATATTCGGCGCTTTATGAAAAAGTCCTCTGACTCCACTGATAAAAAACTTCTGATTGATCACCATTACGGCTGTTGTCAGCAGAAGCTGTATGATCCCCATTGCCACGTGATTCTCGCTCACAATTTCCGGAACTTTCCATCCCCACATCATATGCCCCATTGACAGATACATTAACGGAATCAAAAAACAAAGAGAGGCGATCAATCGCTTTTTCATCTCAGGCGTTTCCTTATCTTTTAATTCTCCGCTCTTTTCCATCCTGCCTGCTTCCTGTCCTGTCCTGCTTTCTTTCTCCGCCGCCTTATATCCCGCCGCCTCTACAGCTTCAATAACTGTCTGTGCATCGACAGCCCCCTCTACTCCCATAGAATTAGTCAGCAGATTTACAGAACATGACGTAACTCCTTCAATCTTTGATACAGCTTTTTCTACACGTGCACTGCATGCCGCACAGCTCATACCTGTAACTTCATATTGTTTCAACCGGTTTCCTCCTTTCGATTCTCAAATCCTCGATTCCATTGCCTTTTCAGAATCTATTTCATAAGTTTTCTCAAAACTGTTACAAGTTCATCTATCGTCTCATCTTTTCCTTCCCTGATATCTTCCGAAACACAAGTACGGATATGTTCTGATAAAAGAACTTTATTAAAACTGTTCAATGCCGCGGTAATCGCCGAAACTTGTATAAGAATATCCGGACAATACGCATTATTCTCCACCATTCTGCGAATCCCCCTCACTTGCCCTTCTATTCTGTTTAAGCGGTTTATCATCAATTTTGTTTCTTCTTCTGTACGCTTTTTTATCCGATGTGTACATTCCGGACATTTCTTTTCTTTTTCCATAATTATCCTCCGAATATATTTTCCGGCTTTTGCCTTTTCTCCCTCTCACCATCATACTTTAAACCTAAAATACCCATATGGGGTATGTATAAGTGCATTATATACCCATATTAGGTATATTGCAACTGTTTTTTCATCGAGATATAAAATTTCAGATCTGCATAACAACTTTATCTGTTTATAAAAACATCCATAATGAAAGAGCAACTAACTTCTCATCGAAATTAATTGCCCTTTTATCAAACGTCATGCAAGATTTTAAGCACCATTCGAAGCTCTTCTGCCCCGAGCTGTCCCGGCGCCGACGCTTTTTTGACCGCTCCGAATGTAAGAGCAGAACCAAATGCTTCACCGCAAATACGACTGACTACTCCTACTTCCGACATAGACATTGTAACGACCGGACACTTTGCATGCTCCCTCACCATCTCTTCCGTTGCCAAAAGCAGCGTAAGCACATCTTTTTTAGATTGAGGCATTACCGCTATTTTCACAATATCCGCACCACACTCCTGCATAAAGCAAAGCCTCGATACAATTTCTTCTTTTGGCGGAGTTTTTTGAAAATCATGGTTAGATGCTATCACTTTTACTCCATACAAATGCGCCGTTTCTACGATTGTATTTACCTCATCTGTCCCGGTAAACGCTTCTGCATCCACAAGATCTGCAAAACCCGTTTTTACTGCCATCTCATTAAGCTTTACATATACACTCTTTTCAATCTCTTTCTCCCCGCCTTCTTTTAATGTGCGAAATGTGAAAAGGAGCGGAATGTCTCCAAGCGTCTCTCTTAATTCTTCCATCATCTTTTCTGTCTTTTTAAAATCCAGAACATCTTCATACCAATCTGCGCGCCATTCCACAAGATCCGCCGTTTCTTTCGCTTTACAAGCTGCGTCAATAATATCGTCTCTCGTAATTCCGACAACAGGCACGCAGATTTTCGGGATTCCTTTTCCTATCTCTACCTTTCTGACATTTACCGTATTCATATGCTCTTCTCTCTTTTAACTATATTTAAAAATCTTAACCGCTTATAAAATCTCCTGCCACTCCTTTTCTTTAAAACCAACGAGAACCTTCTCATTTTGCACGAGAATCGGTCTTTTTACAAGCATCCCGTCAGAAGCGAGCAGTTCAATCTGTTCATCCTCACTCATATTCGGAATCCTGTCTTTTAACTGCATTTCTTTGTAAAGTTTTCCACTCGTATTAAAAAAGCGCTTCAACGGAAGTCCGCTTTTCCTCCACCACGTTTTCAGTTCTTCCGCTGTTGGTTTCTCTTCTTTGATATCTCTTTGCTCAAATTCAATTTCTTTTTCTTCCAGCCATTTTTTTGCTTTCATGCATGTACTGCATTTCGGATAACATACAAATAACATTTTCTTTCTCCTTTCGTTTGCTACTCTGACCTTTTCCGGTCTTTCATTTTGCTTTGAAAAATCTACCGATTTTTTCTTTTATAATATTTTGAATACAGCCGAATCTATTTAACAGTGTATCTCATTTTTCCTGCAGATACAATTCTTATTTTTCTTATTTTTACTCACATAAATATTGCGCTTTTTTTTCTATTGTGCTAGAATATAATCGACTATTTTTTAACATTCAACTTACTTGTTTATTTTGTATATTAAATTTAGGAGGAATCTTATAATGCAATGTTTCAGAAAAGTAACAGAAGACTTATATTGGGTCGGGGGAAACGATCGTCAGATTGAATTGTTTGAAAATATTTTCCCTCTTGCCAAAGGTGTCTCTTACAACTCATACCTTCTTTTGGATGAACAGACAGTTCTTTTTGATACAGCCGACTATGCGATCGGAAAACAATTTATAGAAAACGTTATGTCTGTACTGAACGGCCGCAATCTTGACTATATCGTTGTCAATCACATGGAACCGGATCACTGTTCTCTTATCGGAGAACTCCTTCTTCACTATCCCGACGTAAAGATTATCGGAAACGCAAAAACATTCCCGATGATCGAACAATTTTTCAGCTTTGACCTGACGGGGAAAACACTCACAGTCAAAGAAGGAGATACTTTCTGTTCCGGAAAACATACGTTTCGTTTTTATTATGTCCCCAATGGTTCACTGGCCCGAAGCAATGATGACTTATGACGAAAAGGATAAAGTGCTCTTCTCTGCCGATGCTTTCGGCACATTTAATGCATTAAACGGAAATTTATTCAACGATGAACTTGATTTTAACAGAGAGTGGCTTGATGAAGCGCGCCGTTATTATACAAATATCGTCGGAAAATACGGCCCGCAAGTTCAAAATGTATTGAAAAAAGCCTCATCTCTTGACATTCAGATGATCTGTCCGCTCCACGGTCCTGTCTGGAGAAGTAATCTGAATTTTATTATAGAAAAATACAATCTTTGGAGCCGATATGAACCGGAAGAAAAGGGAGTTATGATCGCTTATGCTTCCATGTACGGAAATACCGAAAATATGGCAGAAATCCTTGCCGTTATGCTGGCAGAGGCAGGCGTAAAAAACATTCATATGCATAACATTTCCAAGACCCTTCTGCTTTTTTATTACTCTGGCAAGCGACCTTCATACATGATACTTAACTCTCCATAAACCTGAGCCCAGTTCCGGATTGTTGCAGTCCATTTTTTTGTAGCTTCAAAGGTAGCCAGATAAAGGGCTTTTAAAAGGGCTGTATCGCTTGGAAAGACGCTTCTCTGACGGTTCAGCTTCCGATAAGTGGAATTCAGAGATTCAATGGCATTTGTTGTATAAATGACCTTTCTAACCGCTGCTGAAAACTTGAAGATTGGGGAAATAGCATCCCAGTTATCCTTCCAGCGTTTCATGGAATTCGGATATTTTGCAGTCCATTTTTCCATTACCCGATCCAAAGCTGCCAAAGCTTTCTTTTCATCCGCTGCCTGATATATCGTTTTCAAATCTGTGGCAAATGCTTTTCTGTCTTTATCTGGAACATATTTCAAGGTATTTCGCACTTGATGAACGATACATCTTTGATATTCTGTCTTAGGAAATGCTGCCGCAATCGCTTCTTTGATACCTGTGAGTCCATCTGCACAAATGATCAGGATATCTTTTACACCACGATTTTTTAATTCGTTTAAGACGGAGAGCCAATACTTGGAACTTTCATTTTCTCCAATACTGATAGTAAGCACTTCTTTCTTACCTTCCGCATTAATCCCAAGAATGACATACGCAGCAAGCTTCCGGATCACTCCATTATCACGGACGGAATAGTGAATCGCATCAATATACAGGATTGGATAAACTTCATCTAATGGCCGATTCTGCCAGTCTTCAATTTGTGGGAGAATCTTGTCTGTAACATCTGATATAAAACCTTCGGATGTTTCAAAACCATAAATATCTTCGATTGTTTCTGAAATCTGCCGGGTTGTCATACCTTTTGCATACATAGAAATAATCTTCTGATCGATATCTGAAATGTCTTTCTGACGTTTCTTTACTACTTGAGGTTCAAAAGTTGATTTTCTGTCTTGTGGAACTTCAATCTCCATAGAACCATAACGACTATTCACTCTTTTTCGCTTATAACCATTGCGATAATCACCGCTATCAGAACGTTGTGATTTTTCATATCCCAAGTGGTCATCCATTTCCGCTTCCATCATCTCTTTGATGGTTCCACCAAGAAGATCTTTCAGCGCATCCTGGATATCTTCTGCTGATTGGATATCGTATTCTTTCAAGAGCTGGTGAATGATGTTACGTTTTCCTTCTGTCATTTGTACTTTGTGTACAGGTTTCTTTTGTCTTGCCATAATAAAAGGCCTCCTTATGATAAAATATTTTACCATAGAAGACCTTCTAAAACATTATTTACAGAAAAAGTTTGAGTTCTGCTTTGCAACTGCCGCAAAAATCTTCCCCTGCTTTTGCGCGTTCTGCGATCGTTTCTGCAGTTGATTTTGCTTTTGCTTTTTCTTCATCTGTCAGTTCCGTTACCGATCCCGACTCATCTGTTGATGTGTAAGAAAAATATATACGTATTCCATACTCTTTTGTGCCGCTTCTTCATCTGACACTTCCTCGTTTACGCCTTCACGCATTTTTTCACTCATCTTTGACTGGATCGTCATAAGCTCCAAATATTTTTCGATATCTTTTCTGTAACCGGAAACCGCCTCTTTTGACTCATCCTTGTTATCTTTATCAAACTGCTCCGCCGCTTTTTGAATCGCTTCTTTCTCATCTTCCGTTAGAACGACTTCGTATTCGCCTGAATGCTGTGAGATGAGGTACATGTTTTCCACTGCTTCCATCACGCTGTCTTTCACTGACTCTTCATACGTCTTGTCATCTCCCGCATCCTGCGTCCACAGTTCTTCTGCAGTTGTCCCCATCATCCCCGCATAATATGTCTCATACTGTCCCTGCATCATCCTTGCATAAAAATTCACAACTCCAAGCGGAACCTTTTCCTTTCCTACCGTTACAACAGTCGCTTCTGCATCAATCGCCCCGCTGCATCCTGTAACCGACGCCGCCGTCAACACTCCTGCCATTGCAAGAAGAGCGGCTTTTTTTCCAAATCGTACCATAACGATTCTCCTCTCCCGTGTTAAAATATCGTCTGTACCGTTCTTTATCACCACGGCACAACATGTTTTTAGTATACCGTGTTTTTATTTCTATCTCAAGTCCTAATTTAAAATCTTAAAGTCAGGTCCTAATTTAAAATCTTAAATTTAAGTCAGCTTTTTTAGGTCTTCCAAAATCCGTCTCACTGTATCCAGTACATTTTCTGTATTGCTTTTTTTTTTCTGCCTTTTCTGCAATACAGAAAATACGGCGGTTCTTCTGCCCTGAATATCAGATCGTTTTTATAACTATCCAAAAATTTAGGAATACCGGATGGATCGATCTTTGCTTTTTCATACATTGTAAATCGAATTTCTTCACCTTTTTGCTCGATAGCAGTAACATACACCGAATGAGCCAGACTTTTTAAAGATGCTATCACAAGAAGCTGCTGCACTTTTTTCGGAATATCGCCAAAGCGGTCGATCAGTTCTTCCGTCATATCTTCTAACTCTTCCTCACTTTCAATCGCCGCGATCCGTTTATATATATCCAGCTTTTGATATTCATTTTTAATATAATATTCCGGAATATATGCATCTACATTTAGATCAATCAATGTTGTAAACGTTTCTGCTTCCGGCCCGCCTTTTAATTGTCTGACCGCTTCATTTAGCATTTTGCAATAAAGATCATACCCTACCGCTTCCATATGACCGCTCTGCGCTTCTCCTAAAAGATTACCTGCCCCGCGAATTTCAAGGTCTCGCATGGCGATTTTGATTCCGGATCCGAGATCTGTAAACTCACGGATCGCCGAGAGCCTCTTCTCTGCCACTTCTTTTAATAATTTGTCTCTCTGATACAGAAGAAATGCATATGCCATACGATTAGAACGACCGACACGTCCCCGAAGCTGATAAAGCTGAGATAATCCGAATCGGTCCGCATCCTGTATGATCATCGTATTCGCATTCGGAATATCCAATCCGGTCTCAATAATCGTCGTTGAAACAAGAACATCGATATCACCGTTGATAAAATCATACATGATATCTTCCAGCTCCCTCTCTTTCATCTGTCCATGCGCAAATGCAACATTCGCATCCGGAACAAGACTTTGTATACGTCCCGCAACATCGGCAATATCATTGACGCGATTATAAACATAATATACCTGTCCGTCTCTTGCCAACTCCCGCGTGATTGCCTCCCGAACCATTTCGTCATTATACTCCATTACATAAGTCTGAATGGGCATCCTTTCATTCGGAGCTTCTTCTAATACGCTCATATCCCGAATACCGATCAGACTCATATGAAGCGTCCGGGGAATCGGTGTTGCCGTCAATGTCAGAACATCAATATTTTCCTTTAATTTTTTTATTTTTTCTTTATGGGTCACGCCAAACCGTTGTTCTTCGTCTATTATCAGCAATCCAAGATCTTTAAACACTACATCCTTTGACAAAACTCTGTGCGTTCCGACAAGAATATCCACAAACCCTTTCTTCGTGTCCTCTATTGTCTTTTTCTGTTCTGCCGCCGACCGAAACCGACAGAGCAGATCGATTCTTACAGGAAACTCTTTCAGTCGCTGTACAAATGTATTATAGTGCTGCTGAGCTAAAATCGTCGTCGGCACGAGACATACAACCTGTTTTCCTTCCTGAACCGCTTTAAATGCCGCCCGTATAGCAATTTCTGTCTTTCCGTATCCTACGTCTCCGCAGATAAGACGATCCATGATCTTCTTACTTTCCATATCATGCTTTGTATCTTCTATTGCCTGAAGCTGATCATCCGTTTCCTCGAACGGAAACATTTCCTCAAACTCTTTCTGCCAGACAGTATCCGGTCCATATACAAATCCTTCCGACTGTTGTCTGACCGCGTACAATTCTACAAGATCTTTCGCTACAATCTGAACAGCTTTCTTTACTTGGCTTTTTGTTTTTCCCCACTGGATCGTTCCGAGTTTATTCAACCGAGGTTTCTTTGCATCCGCTCCTGCATATTTCTGGATCAGATCCATCTGTGCCACAGGTATATACAAGACTCCGCCTTCGGCATAGACGATCTTCATATAATCTTTTACGATCTTCTCTACTTCAATTTTTTCAATTCCTTTATATACGCCGATTCCATGATTTTCGTGAACAACGTAATCTCCGGGTTTCAGCTCGGCAAAATCCTGAATCCGCTGACCTTCATACTTTTTGCGTTTTTTCTTTTTCTTTTTTCTTCCGAAAATATCCGACTCCGAAATAACGACAAATTTAAGCATCGGATACTCATACCCTTCTGACGCATAGCCGTACGCTGCCATGATCTCGCCCGGTTTTACTTCCCTCTGCATATCTTCACTGTAAAAACTGCTCAAATCATAGTCTCTTAAATCTTCCGCCAGACGTTTTGCTCTCGTTCTCGAACCCGATAAAAGGACAACTCTGTACCCGTTTCGTTTTAACCGCTTTAAATCACGTGTCAAAAGCTCAAAACTGTTATTATAAGGATTTACCCCTTTTGCCTGCACCGTATAAACCGATCTTACTTTAAATAAACCGCATTTTGATTCGAGCGTTGTCAAACCGATCCCGCTGTAACGATTCATCTCACTGATGATATCTTTTGTCTGAAAGACTCTCAACTCTTCTTCGCCTTCTTCTTTCATACCTGCATCAGCCCGGTTTTTCAAACTTTCCGTATATTCCGCCTCTACTGTTTCCGCCGTCTCCTGCAGTCTGTGCGGTTCATCATAAAATAATAGTGTTTCATTTTCCGGAAAATATTTCAAAAAGGATACCAAACCATTGTTTCCAAAACAATTTTCCGAAGCCGGATAAATTGTGATCTCCGAAATATTTTCTATCGACCTCTGGCTCTTAGCATCAAACATACGGATAGAATCGATCTCATCACCCCAAAGCTCAATCCGCACCGGCATCTCTTCCGCAAGAGGAAAAACATCGATAATTCCCCCTCTGACCGCAAACTGACCCGGCGCTTCTATTTGGCTTTCTCTCTCATATCCAAGAGCCGTCAGATCTTGTTCAAGTTTCGTAAGATCAACCGTATCTTCTCCTGTAATATGAATTCTGTTTTTTTGAATTTCATCCGGGGAAATGATCCCGTCCAAAAAAGCATCCATCGTCGTAATCACAGTGACCGGCTCTTCTTTTTTCTTTTCTGCAATCGCTCTTAACACTTCCATTCTTCGATTTGTAAGTGTCTTCCCTTTAATATCCGCATAATAAAAAAGCAAATCTCTTGCAGGATACAAATACGTCTCTTCTCCAAACAGTAAATACTCTTCGTATGCCTTCTTTGCCTTTTCCTCATTTGAAAAAACAACAAGTTTATACCCGCATCCCGATCCGATTCCACTAAGCAAATGTATCTTCTGAGTATTTACACAACCCGAGATCTGTATCATTCCGTTTTCTTTTTGTTCTGTTTTTCCGGATTTCTTCATAATCCGCCAGTTCCGCAAGGGGAGCAAGCAACGCTTTCATAATTTATTTTTCCTCTTTCTTTTTCCGGTTATATTCATTCATCGCCTCATTGATCTGACCTGAAACGATCAATTCCACGGCATGAACCGCATGGTCATACCCTTCATCCATCAACTTCGCTTCCCCCTTTGAAAAATGTCCGAGCACATAATCCGCCAAATCGTATTTCGCCGGCTTCTCTCCGACTCCTACTTTAATACGGGGAAATACTTGGCTTCCAAGATGAGCAATAATATTTTTCATCCCGTTATGTCCTCCTGCGCTTCCTTTCGCTCTGATTCTAAGTTGTCCTACGTCTAAGCTGATATCGTCATAAATAACGATCAGTTCATGTTCTTCATCCACCTTATAATAATCAAGCAAACTGCGTACGCTTTCGCCACTTAAATTCATATAAGTCTGGGGCTTAGCCAAAATAACTTTCTGCCCCTGAATGATTCCCTTTCCGATCAGCGCTCTGTGTTTTTTTGCATCCACATCTATATTATATTTCTCTGAAATCCTGTCTATTACTTCAAATCCGACATTATGTCTCGTTCCTTCATATTGTTTTGTCGGATTTCCAAGTCCCGCGATAATAAACATATCTTCTACCTCCTATACAGCACAAATATTTTACAATATCTCTCTTCCTTTGTCACGCAGATAACATGCATATTTTTCCTTTTCCAAACATACACTTATAAAAAAAGCGGATCGCCGTAAAACGGCAGCCGGATAATCGGGAGGTAACTCTATGAGTTCCAGAACAAAAATCGTTGTTCTTCACATGAAAGAAATTATTTATACCGCCATTTTTGCGGCACTTGCGCTCCTTGTCATCGTCCTGCTTATTTTTATGTTCGGAACAGGCAAAAAAGACAGCGCCGTAAAAAACCGAAAACAGTACACGCCCGGAACATATACTTCCACTCTCACACTAAATAATACGAACCTGGAAGTAGAAGTTTCCGTAGACGCTTACAAGATCAATTCAATCCGTTTTTCCAATCTTGATGAAACAGTAACGACTATGTTCCCACTCATCCAGCCTGCCATCGAAGAAATTGCCGAACAAATCTATGAAACACAGTCACCTGATTCAATCACTCTGTCCGAAGATACGCCATATACGTCGCAACTTATATTGGACGCCGTTTCCGAAGCCGTCGAAAAAGCCGCAGTAAAATAACTGCGGCCTTTTCTCTTTGCTGCCTTATATTCATACAACAATACTTGACAAATATTATTCATACATTTGCTTTCACCGGTATTATCCTTCAACGATCAAATACGTTCCGTCCGGCAAAGCGAACACTTCCGAAGCTTCCTCAAGATCTTCTGCGGACATTCCGTCCACATCTACTCCCTCTTCTTCAAAGTATTCTCTCACCTCGTCAATAGAATCGACTACGACAGCCATACAGTCTGCAAGAAACGCTTCTGCTTCTTCCATGTTTTCTGCCACAGGCTCATCAAATAATTTTTTCTGTTCTTTCAAAAATGTGTTCAGACACTCTTCACTGTACTCATTCATCTGTCTTTTTCCCCTTTACCTGATAATGTCAAGAATTTCATCTGCCGCTGCCACAATTCTGTATGCATCTGCCTTTTCCAGTTCTTCTCGTGATCGAAATCCCCATTCTACAAGAACCGTATCCATATCCGCCGCATTTCCCGTCGCAGCGTCGACCTCTGAATCTCCGATATACAATACCTCTTCCGAAGACACCCCTAATGACTCTGCCATCGCAAACAATGCCGAAGGATCCGGTTTTCTCGGTACACCTTCTCTCTGCCCCCCACAAGGTCAAACGTCTCTTTCCCGAATATTTCTTCCACAACATGAACTGCCTGACGATCCGGTTTGTTCGACAACACTCCTAATTTCATGTTTTGATCTTTCAGCTTTAAGAGCATCTCTCTTATCCCCGGATAAGGTTTTACATGATAGGTACAGTTCCTGTCAAAAATACGTCCATATGCCTCAAAGGCTTTCTCGAACAAAAGAAGCTTTGTATCTCCTGCCGCTTTCAATGATTGTTCAATCAGTACCTTTGCTCCGTTTCCGACAAATGTTCTGCACTGTTCCTCTGTGATCGCCGGAAGCGCTACTTCCTTTAATGTCTCATTCACCGAAAATGTCAAAGACTCCAACGTATCGGTCAACGTTCCGTCTAAGTCAAATATACATGCTTTGTACACCGTTTTTCATCCTCTCTTGTCTTTGGTCAGATTTATATTACCATCAGTCACTTTATCTGACAAGATACTTTTAAACAATCTGTTCTTTCTCCTGACGTATTGTTTTTTCGCACTCTTATTTTCCTAAAAGATACTTGCGCATTATTTTTAAAGCATTCTTCTCCAGACGGCTTACCTGAGCCTGCGAAATATTGATCTGCTCTGCAACTTCCATCTGCGTCTTTCCTTCAAAAAAACGAAGTGTGATAATATATCGCTCTCTTTCGTTCAGTCGTTCCATCGCGGCCTCTAAAGAAAGTTCCTCGATCCAGTTTTCTTCTTTATTCTTTTTATCACTCACCTGATCCATCACAAACAGAGCATCTTGTCCGTCGCTGTACACAGGCTCATGCAGACTCATCGGCATCTGAATCGCATCAAGCGCATAGACGATCTCTTCCTTGGCAATCCCAATCTCTTCTGCGATTTCCTGAACGGTCGGCTCTTTCATATGCCGCTTTATATAACCTTCTTTTTTGCATAAATTGCCTTATAAGCTGTATCGCGCAATGATCTGCTCACACGGATCGGACTGTTATCCCGCAAATATCGTCTGATCTCCCCTATGATCATAGGTACTGCATATGTGGAAAATTTCACCATGCGCCCCGGATCAAAATGATCTACTGCTTTCATCAGTCCGACACATCCTATCTGGAACAGATCATCCGCATTTTCACTGCTGTTTTCAAAACGTTTGATCACACTTAGAACAAGCCGCAGATTCCCTTTAATATACTTTTCCCGGGCTTCTTCATCCCCTGCTTTTATCCGCTCAAAAAGTTCTTCTTTTTCCTCTTCTTTAAGAAGCGGAAGCTTCGCTGTATTTACCCCGCAAAGTTCTACCTTATTTACTGTCATCACAACAATCCTCCCAAGTAGTTTCTACTTAGAAGAATTCTCATTCAATAAGAAAGATATTCCGATTCCCGCAAATTTTTATAAACTTTTAGTCCTTGACAAAATCATCTTTTTTTGTATTTCCCGTCACGCAGACCATTTAGTCTTCCCATTTATCGGAAAGATTATTGATCTGTGTTTCAAATTTTGCCTTATCTTTATTAGAAAGTCCTTCATTTTTGTAAATAATATCAAGCAGACGTCTGCCTGCTGCCACAAGCCGTTCAAAAGCAGAGTCTGATTTCCGCCGTGCCGCTTTCTTTGCTTTGACCGGAACGCGCACTCCTTCGTTCACGATCTCATTCTTCAAAAGGTCCGCTTCACAGCAAGGGTAAGGCGCCCATGCAGAATACCCGAACTTTTCCTCTACCGTATGTGCAAACTCTTCTGTCACCGTATCTTCTCCATGTACGACAAACACTCTCTCAATCGGACTGACAAACGCCCCAATCCATGAAAGCAGCCCGTTCATATCCGCATGACCGCTTACCCCGTGTAAGCTTTCGATATGCGCATGAACTTCAATCGGCTCTCCAAACAGTTTTACATTCTTTTCTCCTTCAATCAGACTTCGTCCGAGAGTTCCGTTTGCCTGATATCCCACAAACAGGATCGTACATTCCGGACGCCAAAGATTATGCTTCAAATGATGACGGATACGACCTGCATCGCACATTCCCGATGCGGATATAATCACTTTCGGTTTCTCGATAAAATTGATCATCTTGGAATCATCGCTCGTTGTCGATATGTGAAGCCCGGGAAATACAAGAGGATTTATTCCGGCATTGACAAGCTCCATTGCCTCTTTATCAAAACAATCCCGCATATTCATTGTAAATACTTTCGTCGCTTCGATCGCCAACGGACTATCCAGGTACACGTCAAAATCTTCGTATTCCGGAAGCAGATGCTTTTCTTTGATCTCACGGATAAAATAAAGCATCTCCTGTGTCCTTCCGACTGCAAAGGAAGGAATGACAACATTACCTCCTCTGTCAAATGTCTCCTTGATAATGCGGGTAAACTCTCCCAGATAATCCGGTTTCTCGGCAGTATGTATCCGGTTTCCGTAAGTAGACTCCACTACGATATAATCTGCCGAATCTGTGTAGCTTGGATCTTTTATGATCGGCTGATCTACATTTCCGATATCCCCCGAAAAGACGATCTTCTTCGTCACATCACCTTCTGTTGCCCAGACTTCGATACTGGCCGATCCAAGCAGATGTCCGACATCGGTAAAACGAATCTGTATCCCATCGCAGATCGTGATCCTTTCCCCATACCCGCACGGCACGAGCAGTTCAATCGCATCCAACGCATCCTGCATCACATACACGGGCTCAAATTCCGGTTTTCCTGCCCTTCTGCCTTTCCTGTTTCGCCATTCTGCCTCAAACTCCTGAATATGAGCGCTGTCACGAAGCATGATATTACATAGATCGGCAGTTGCAAATGTTGTGAAAATCTGACCTTTAAATCCGTTTTTTGCCAATTTCGGCAGCATTCCCGAATGATCGATATGTGCATGAGTCAAAAATACATAGTCAATCTCATTTTCCGGAATCGGAAGTCCCGGATTTTCATACAGATCCGGTCCTTGTTCCATTCCGCAGTCTATCAAGATATTTTTTCCTGCCGCTTGAAGAAAATGACAGCTTCCCGTAACTTCATGAGCTGCCCCGACAAATGTAAGCTTCATAAGTCCACCATCCCTTTTCACTTTTCTTCTATTGTAACATCATTTGCAAAAATATAAAGTAAATTTCTGAAAAAACTCCTTCAAAAGCATACTTTATTTGTAAACTTTAATAGTATATGAGACCTTCCTCTTTAATTATGATATCCTTTCCTTTTATTTCCACTACGGAAACAGCACAGTTTTTCGGCACTTTATATTTCCAAAAATCTTTTATCTGCATATTTCCTTTTATCCGGTTCAACAAAGCTGTCATGGCCGCTCCATGGGTTGAAATCAAAATATGACTGTCTTTCAAATCCTCCCGATCTGCAATTTCCGACAAAAAGCAGCCTGTTCTTTCATATAATTCACTGATCGACTCTGCTCCTTCAGAAGGAACATAGTTTTCCGTATCTGTAAAAAAGCGCTGAAACGCTTCGCTCCCCGGATCTGTGATTTCCCCACGGAACTTCATTCCTTCACACTTTCCGAAACAAATCTCCTCAATGCGTTTTTCTTCAACCAGAGGAATTTCTCTTTCCCCAAGTATGATCTGCGCCGTCTCTTTCGCCCGGATCAAAGGGCTTGTATAACAAAAATCGATGCGGACGTCCTTCATCCCTTCTGCAGTCGCTTCCGCAAGATACCTGCCCCTTTCATTCAACGGAATATCCGTACGTCCCTGAACTTTTCCCGCCTTATTCCAATCTGTTTCCCCATGACGAACAATATAAAGCAGCATTTCTTTTCTCTCCTTCTCTTTTTTCTTATCCGCTTTTTGTATATTGCAGATTTTTTATTATTTTTCACATTTTCCCACTATGATCAATAGATCTTTTTTCCGATCCCTTACCCTTTTCCGCCTTCTTTTATCAACTTTCTCTCTTGTCTTTTTTCACGGTCATGTCTATAATAACGATGTTGCATCATAACACTTACATAAAAGATTAAAAAATCAGGGCGTATGGCTCAACAAACATAAGAAAGGAACATCAATATGAATAAAATCACAAGTTTTACGATCGATCACATCCGCCTCATTCCCGGAATCTATGTATCAAGAAAAGACTCTGTCAACGGTCATATCATCACGACATTTGACATCCGAATGACAAGCCCGAATGATGAACCTGTCATGAATACTGCCGAAATCCACACAATCGAACATCTGGGCGCCACATTTCTCCGCAACCATGAAGTATATAAAGATCAGGTGATCTACTTTGGTCCTATGGGATGCAGAACCGGTTTCTATCTTCTTCTTGCAGATGATCTGACTTCTTCTGAGATCTTACCTCTTATGAAAGAAATGTTTTCTTTTATCGCGTCTTTTAAGGGAGAAGTCCCTGGAGCATCTGCCAAAGACTGCGGAAATTATCTTGATATGAATCTTCCGATGGCAAACTTCCTTGCCCGAAAATTTCTTGAAGAAGTATTGACGGATATTCGGGAAGAACAACTGAATTATCCGGTCTGATAAATATTAAATAAGCCGTTTTTTAACGGCTTATTTTTATATCTTTCATTTCTTTTTCAATATTTCCCGGCGAACATAGCAAAACACTGTCTCTTCCCCTTGTTCCGCAAGCATATGCAAAAGTTTTTCCAAAAGTTTCCTCGTATCTTTATGCATCATATCTCCCGCTTTTCCACTGTTATAATATATCAGTGGATCGCTGTCTTTGTATGCTTGCTCCTTTATATACTTTACATGCCGCGATCCGATCCATAAACATCTCTACGACGTATCTGACCGGCATCTTCATTCCTACCAGTTTCCCTTCTCCGTGAGAATCATAATCAAGCCAGTATTCATAATGATGCTTATTTCTTCCTTTGTGATGAAGCCATGCAGAAGAATACCCTTTGTCTTCCCGTTCTGCATTATTCGGACTTCTTGTTCCCTGATAATACCTGCATCCGACTCGAAATTCCGTCCATCCATATTTAGACAAATCATGAAGAAGTCCCTGCCGATACAAACCTACGCGAAAACATTCCTGCATAACGAGAATTTTATGTTTTGTGATCGTTTGAAAATGTTTGATCGCTTTCATATTCTTTACTCCTGTCTGCATTTCTTTTCTTTTTCGGCATCAGACGTTACTATATCTGTTTTTTCTGTTTCCGAAACAGATTTCTTCTCCGCGGTCTTACCTTTGGAGTGAAAATTTGTATTCCGTAACTCTGTTTTATCTTCCTCGCAGCTTATAAGAACTGCAATACTCCGCTCTCTGATCTCGATACGTTTCTGATCTTCCAATTTTATACTCTTTGACAGAACGCCTCTGTCCGTATCCAACGCCAAATGCCAGCATTTTCCTTTTCCCGGAGATGGAAGCGCATAACTATGAGGAAGCCAGTGCATATTATAAGCGACAAAGCAATCACAGTCTCCAACGCCTGCTCCTGAATACATAACGCCCAACTGGCGGCTTGACACTTCGTTTTTTACCTGCCATGCATTTTCTCCGTGATAAGAGACATCCGGCATTCCACATGCCGTACGATCCATTCCTTTTAACGGTTCTTTCTGACACAAACACGGATGATTTTTCCGAAATGTAATCAACGCTTTTACGTAATCAAACAATCCTCTGTCAGACTTAAGCCTGCTCCAGTCAAGCCACCCCGTTGCATTATCCTGACAATAAACGTTATTATTTCCTTTCTGCGTATTGTAAAATTCATCTCCCGACAAAAGACACGGTGTTCCCTGCGCCAACAACAACAAAAAAAGAAACGCATTTCTGATCTGACTTTTCCGCAGATTCACAACACTTCTTTTACGGCTCTGTCCCTCTGCGCCGCAATTCCAACTATAATTATAGTCAGGACCGTCTGTATTATTTTCTCCATTTTCTTCGTTATGTTTGCAGTCATATGATACAAGGTCTCTCAATGTAAAACCGGTCTGCGCTGTAATATAGTTACATTTTCCGTCCGAAGCGCTATTGTGACCAAGTGATGAGATCACATCATTAACCATATTCTCATCGCCTTTTAAAAAACGGCGCATCACATTTTGAAACCCGTCATCTTTGCGCATCAAACGAATACCTTTCAAAAAAGGATCTTTATTTAAAAGTTCCCATGAAACGATATAAGGATTGACCACAAACCCGTCCACATGATACTCCATCATGTAAAAGCGCAGACACTCCGCCGCTTCTTGCTCGGAAATTCCCGCAGCAAACGGCATTTCCAAAACAACCTCTATGTCTGCCTTGTGACATGCTTTTACCATATCTTTCAACTCGCGCACAGCACATCCGTCCGAAGAATATGCCTCCTTCGGCGCAAAATAAAACGCCGGACCATATCCCCAATAATTAATCTTTGTTTTTGCACACTCATCAAACTCATAAATCGGCATGCACTGGATCTGGTTCACCCCAAGTTCTTTCAGATAAGGAATCTTTTCGATCACCCCTTGATACGTTCCTCTATGCAGCACTTTTGAGGAACTGTGCTTTGTAAAGCCCCTCACATGGATACTGTATGAAACTACTTCATTCCATGGATGCCGAATCGGGCGATCTTCGCCCCAATCATAATCTGAAACTTGTATTTTCGCCCGTACGCCATGTTTATCATCGTTCTGCCGTTTTCCAAATACTTCCCTTCCTGCAATTTCTTTTGCGTATGGATCTGTACATACCTTTCCATCGATCAAAAAGTTATATTCGTATTTTTCAGGATCAATTTCTTCTACACTTAGGAAACGTACCTCTCCTATGCCTTCTTCCTCCGGCATGTCAAAGCAGACTTCCGGCTTTGTGTTTCCTTCTCTGTAAAGCAGAAGTTCACACGTTTTTCCCATCGGAACCTGCACAGAAAAATTCACTTTTCTTTCTTTTGCAGCCGCTCCGAACGGAAGCGGACTTCCTTCTGTTTTTCTCATATTCCGTTTCCTTTCTTACTGCCAGCCATCTGTTCCGTATATCTCTACATTCTCTTTATTTATAAAAAATGTTTCGATCAAAACCTCTTCTTCATAGGAACCGTCATCTAAAATTGCATCTGCGGTCTTTACGGCAATTTTTCCTTCAATAATCGGAGAGCGTGCTCCAATTCCCGCCATCGCTCCTTCCTGAGCCAAAAGCGCTGCCTTTGCCGCCGGAGAACCGCCGATACTATAGATGAGAATATCGTTTTTTCCACTCTCTTTCACAGTCGCGCGAACCGCTTCAGCCATCTGATCATCTGCACACATAATAACTTCAACCTTTGTACCTGATGACAAAATTTCATTCAATTCTTTTGTCATCCCATCTGTCTGAGCGCCGTCAACACGCTTAACAACTTCAAATCCTCCGTTTTTGATCTTTTCTTCAAATCCTGAAATTCCTTCGCTTAAGTTTTGGTCTGCCTTATCCTCCACAATGACGAGCTTTCCTCCGTCAGGCATCTTCTCTTTCAAATCTTCTCCGCACACTTTTCCTGCATTATAATTGTCCGAACTGATAAACGCTTTCGCCAGGTCGCGTTCTTTCACTTGAGTTTCAAGTAAGATAACCGGAATATCCGCTTTGTCCAGAGCTTCTAAAGCCGGTGTGACAGCATCAGGATCAGATGCCGTAAGAAAAACAACGTCTGCTCCCTTATCAATCATCTCCATAAGCTGTTCATTTTGTTTCACCGGATCATTCCCCGCATCACGCACAATAAACTGCCCTTTGTTTTGTTCTGCCTGAACCCCGATAGCATCTTTCAAAGCCATATAAAACGGATCTTTGAGATCCGCACAACTGTATCCGTACAAATAATCTTTCGCAGGTTCCACAGACTCTTCGTCTTCTTCTACAACCGGATTATCTTCGGGTGTTCCTACATTTTTCTTGCAGCCTGATAAAAAAGAACGGCAAATACCGTCAGCAATATAAATTCGATCACTCTTTTTTTCATGTCGTCTCCTCTTTACCGTATAGGTTTTTGTTCTTATTTTATTCTACCTTGTTTCAAATGAATGTCAATACAATCACGTTGCTTCTTGCTTTTTCTCTTTCTTTCTGATACCATCTTATAAAACACACGATATGCAGATAAGGAGAAAATCATATGAATGAAAATGAAGCAATCACAGTTACACTGACACTTGAAAATGATGAAGAACTGGAATGTGCCGTTCTTTCCATCTTTGAAGCCGAAGAAAGAGAATACATCGCCCTTCTTCCGCTTGACGAAAACGGAGACAATGACGATGGACAAGTATTTCTTTATCGTTTCATCGACAATGGCGAAGACGCAGAGCCGGATCTGGAAAACATCGAAGACGATCAGGAATTTGAACGTGTTTCAAATGCATTTAATGAGTTGATGGAAGAACAGGATTTTGCGGATATAGATCTCGACGAGCTTGAGGACTGATCTTTTCATCCGCTCATCCCTATTCTAATAATTCATCTACAAAACGGGAAGGACTTGTCTCTTTCCCGTTTTTTGTTTTTACATAAGATACTTTCAACACTTCTTTTGCCCTCGTCATACCGACATAAAACAGCCTTCTTTCCTCCTCTGTCTCAGCATCCGTCTTTGCTTTCTTATATGGCATCTTCCCCTCGTTTGCTTCTACGAGAAATACAGTATCAAACTCAAGTCCTTTGGCAGAATGCAGTGTCATAAGACGAACCCCTTCTCTGTCTTCCTGTCTCTTCATCGACTTTAGCCGGAGCAAACGCGTATATTCTTCTATATGACGAAACCACTCTTCTATCGTTGCAAAAGGGCGCGCAGCCTCCTCCAGCTCTGCCAGCACTTCATTGAGATTCGCTCGATCGATTTTTCTCGTAAACGCATAATCTTTCAAAAAATCATCATATCCGATCCGCTTTCGTATATAATTAATTCCCGCATATGGCGCTGTTTTTCGAAGCATTTTTACATCCCATTCAAATTGATCGATCCGATCCAGCATCCATTCTTTATCGCAATAAAATTTTCTCATTTCTTCAAAAGAAGGTTTCCCTGATGCAACACTGTCTCTTCCTATATATCGTTTCGGGCGGTTCATAACTTGCAAAAGATCATTTCGTTCTATATTTCCAAGAGCCAGCCTGAAATAGGCGCAAATATCTTTTGCGATAAAATGGTCGTATAGATTCGGAAGCCGCTCTTTCATCTGAAACGGGATCTTCCGTTCCAGAAATTCTTCGGCAACCGGACGCGCATCTGTATGAATGCGGAAAAGGACTGCCATCTCTTCATACGAAATCCCCAGTTCTGCACGTTTTTCTATCTCGTCCGCAACGTACTGCGCCTCTTCGTTCGGGTCTTTCACTTCCTGCACATGCACGCAGAATCCGTTTTCCTTTACAGACTGAAACTCTTTTAGAAACCTCTTTTCATTATGTCCTATCACCTTCATCGAGTTTTTTACAATATTTCCCGATGACCTATAATTTATATTCAATATGATCCTTTTTGCCTGAGGGTAATCTTCCGAAAATCGAAACATAAATTCCGAATCAGCTCCGCGGAAGCCGTAAATTGCCTGATCGTCGTCTCCGACTACAAAAAGATTATTTTCCGGAAGAGCCAGCATACGAATCACATCGTATTGAACTCTGTTGATATCCTGAAACTCATCAACTAATATATACTTGAACTTTGTCTGCCATTGTTTCAATACATCAGGATGGCTTACAAACAAGTCTTTGCACAACACAAGCATATCATCAAAGTCCAGCTTCCTGACAGCTTTTCTTTGAGCTTCGTATTTTTCATATAATTCTCTGAATGTATCCTGTCTGCATTTCTTGGAAACAAACTGTCCTATTTTCAGCCCGTTATTTTTTACAAGTCCGATTTCTTCCGCAATATCATGCAGAAAATCTTCTTCCTCTGCCGCCTCTGTTCCGCAATCTTCCGATACTCTTCGAAGAATTCGATATTTTTCTTCTTCTGACAAAATATTATCCGGTCCAAGCCTGTATGCCCACTTTAAAATGCCGTAATAAATGCCATGAAACGTTCCGGCAGTAACCGGAACATTTGATTTTCCCATCAGGCTGCAAAGTCTGGATTTCATCTCTGCCGCCGCAAAACGGGTAAAAGTAACGACCAGAATCTCTTCCGGTCTTACTTCATATCTTTCGATCAAATATTTAATTCTGTTTACGATCGTCAGCGTTTTTCCGGATCCCGGTCCCGCCAACACCTGACACGGTCCTTTTCCGTGCATGATCGCTTCATTTTGTGCCTTATTAAATCCCATCTGATTCCTCGCTTTGACCGATGTTTATTCTGCCTCTGCAGTCTGGCTGAGTTTCTCGATCCCTGCACGAATTCTTTTAAGAGATTCTTCCTTTCCGAGAACTTCCATCAGTTCTGTTGCTCCGCCCGGTGTGTTCTGTTTGCCTGATACTGCAGTACGAAGCGGCCACATAACATAACCGATCTTATATTCTTTCTCTCCCGCAAAACTTTTGAGTGTCTCAAACAAAGAATCATTGTCAAACGCTTCCTGCGCTTCAAGAACCGGAAGCACTTCCCGCAAAAGCACGAGTCCTTTCTCAGGATCCGTTTTCATCTTCTTATGTCTGTATAATTCGTTATCATACTCCGGAACTTCCTCAAAGAAGTCAATTTGTTCGCAAATATCCGGAAGGATCTCGATTCTTGTTTTTACAAGCGCCGCAATCTTCTTCAGGTCATAGTCTTTCGTGACTGCCTTTTTTAAATACGGTTCTGCCAACTCATAAAATCTGTCAAAATCCATCGCCTTTAAATATTCGCCGTTCATCCATTTTAATTTTACCGTATCAAACACAGCGGGAGATTTACTCATATGGCGATAGTCAAACGCCTCTACTAATTCCTCCAAAGAAAAGATCTCTCTGTTGTCAGAAGGACACCATCCAAGCAAAGCCACATAATTCACAACCGCTTCAGACACAAATCCCTGATCGATCAAATCCTCATAAGAAGCATGACCGCATCTTTTACTTAATTTTTTATGGTTTTCATCTGTGATAAGCGGACAGTGTACATACACCGGAATTTCCCAGCCAAACGCCTCATAGAGACGATTGTATTTCGGCGCGGACGAAAGATATTCATTCCCACGTACGACATGTGTGATCCCCATAAGATGATCGTCTATTACATTTGCAAAGTTATATGTCGGAAATCCATCGGATTTAATCAGGATCATATCGTCCAACTCATTGTTCGGCACTGTAATATTCCCGTAAATCTCGTCATGGAATGTTGTCTCTCCCTCATTCGGAACATTCAGACGGATCACCCATGGTTTTCCTTCCGCAAGGTTTTTCTCCACTTCTTCTTTACTAAGGCCGAGACAATGCTTGTCATAAACAACAATATCTGTTCCGTCGTCAGAAACCGATGTTTTCAGACTTTCAAGACGCTCTTTATCACAGAAGCAGTAATAAGCGTCTCCCTGTTCTACAAGCTGTTTCGCATAATCCAGATAAAGTCCGGATGCCTGTCTTTCACTTTGAACGTACGGACCGAATCCTCCGTCTTTATCAGGTCCTTCATCATGAAGAAGTCCTGTTTTTTCCATTGTTCTGTATATGATATCAAGCGCGCCTTCAACAAAACGCTCCTGGTCTGTATCTTCTACTCTTAAAATAAAATCTCCGCCTTCATGCTTTGCAATTAAATATGCATAAAGCGCTGTTCTTAAATTCCCCACATGCATTCTTCCGGTCGGACTGGGCGCAAATCTTGTTCTTACTTTATTTTCCATGTTTTTTCTCCACTTCTATTTCTTCTATTTTCCTGCTCTGTGCAGTGTCCCGGCTCTGGCCGTTTCATTTTTCTGTCACAGAACCGTCTTCTGTATAAAACTTACAGGCAACATTATAAAACAACTGCAAAAAATGTTCAAGACGCTGTATACTTTCTTTTCACCGTCTCAGTTCAATATAAGACGGCAAACTCCTGATTTCTAAAACGGAACAATCAGAAGCATCCAAGACGGAAATTCCCGCCCGGTCAAACGCTCCGTCCGCAATTTCTGTCACATGTGAAGGAACTTTATAATTTCCCGTTCTTGCCGGAGGAAATGCCAAAAGACACGTTCCGTCTTTTGAAAATAAAACTCCGTCCTCTGTATAATATCCTGCGGAGGTCTCCATTTCAATCCATCCAAGTGAAGTCAAATCTGTAAACGCACGTTCTTCAATCTCTGATATATTAGCAGGAATATAGATTTCTGAAATAATATCTTTACAGGAAGCGAATGCTCCTGCCGCAATTCCCCTACATCCTTCTGAAGGAAGTATGAGATATCCGTCTTCCGAAATAACCGACAGATCAGAAATCCCGCAAATCATTCCTGACGCGTCTGTAACAAATCCGCCGCCTATTACTGTTTTATCTCCTACACCGCCTTCTTCTAAAGCCGGATCATCCGATATATTTTCATCGATTACCGGAATGTCTGACAATTCTCCGCTGATCGGCGGATCATTTGGCAGAATCGTCTCAATGATCGGAGCATCCGGTACGGTTTCTTCTCCAGGCAAAATGTTCGATATAGTTTCTTCAGCCATCAAAGCATCCGATATCGCATCTTCAACCGGTAAAACAACTGCCGCGCTGTTTCCCGTATTCAAATCTTCCGAGCGCTCCGATATAACCGCAGGCACAGTGAAAAGATCAGCTGAAACATCTGCCGAAATCTGAATCTCGGTTACCGAAATCATAAAAGAACCTGTTGTTCCTACTCCCGCCGCATATTCGGCGACAGCTCTTCCTGCCATATCTTTCAGCCGAACACTTCCGAAATTTATCGTCTCCATTCCCTGCCCCATCATACCGACAGTCAAAACGGCTGCCATAAGAAAAACGAAAAACAGTTTTCTTATTCTGTCATACACTGCCCTTAAATATCCTGTCTCATAAAACACACCACAAAATTCCATCTTTTAATATCCTCTCATTCGCTTTGCTTTGGAAAAATTTTCCATTACTTCACTATGATAAAATACCAAAGAAAAAGGAATGCTGCAATCCCCTGCAACACTCCTTAGCACATTTCTATATAATATTTTTTAATATGAACAGCATCAATTATACATTGATCTCCGCTTTCATACCAAGCTCTTTTTCATTTTCCTGCAAAAGCGGATAAATGACATTTTTCAGATAAGCGTCAACCTGCTCTCTTGCACGTCCTACGTATTTTGCCGGATCCATCGTCTTTTTCAGATCTTCTAAGCTCATATTAAAGGCCTGATCTTCCGCAATCAACTCAAGAAGGTTATTGTCAAGACCGTTTTCTTTTACGTTCTTTCCTGCTTCCATCGAAAGCTCTCTGATACGCTCGTGAAGTTCCTGACGATCTCCGCCTGCTTTCACCGCATCCATCATAATATTTTCCGTTGCCATAAACGGAAGTTCTGACATCAGACGTTTCTCAATTACCTTCGGATAAACGACAAGCCCGTCAACAACATTCAGACAAAGATCAAGAATGCCGTCGATCGCAAGAAATCCTTCCGGTACACTGAGACGTTTATTCGCCGAATCATCCAATGTTCTTTCAAACCACTGTGTAGCGGATGTAATTGCCGGATTCAGTGCATCAATCATCACATATCTTGACAGTGATGCAATACGCTCGCTTCTCATCGGATTTCTCTTATATGCCATCGCCGAAGACCCTATCTGTGTCTTTTCAAACGGCTCTTCGATCTCTTTTAAGTGTTGGAGAAGACGAATGTCATTTGAAAACTTATGCGCACTTGCGGCGATTCCCGCCAGCACATTCAGCACTCTCGTATCCACTTTTCTTGAATATGTCTGACCGGAAACAGGGTAACAAGCTTTAAATCCCATCTTTTCCGCGATCATCGGATCGATCTTATCGATTGTTTCCTGATCTCCGTCAAAAAGCTCCAAAAAACTCGCCTGAGTTCCTGTTGTTCCCTTCGATCCGAGAAGTTTCAAGCTCCCGAGAACATAATCCAAATCTTCCAGATCCATCTCGAACTCCTGCATCCAAAGTGTCGCTCTCTTTCCGACTGTTGTCGGCTGAGCCGGCTGGAAATGTGTAAACGCAAGTGTCGGCTGACTTTTCTGCTCTTCTGCAAATTTTGCCAGCTCGGCAATTACATTGATCAGTTTTCTGCGTACAAGTTTCAACGCCTCGGACATCACGATAATATCTGTGTTATCTCCGACATAACAGGATGTCGCGCCAAGATGAATGATTCCTTTTGCTTTCGGGCACTGTACGCCATATGCATACACATGAGACATTACATCGTGACGTACGATCTTCTCCCGTTCTTTTGCCACATCGTAATTGATATCATCTGCATGACTTTTCAATTCTTCAATCTGCTCATCCGTAATATTGAGTCCTAATTCTTTTTCTGTCTCCGCCAGTGCGATCCAAAGTCTTCTCCATGTGCGGAACTTCTTATCCGGGGAGAAAATATACTGCATTTCTCTGCTCGCATAGCGTTCGGAAAGAGGACTTACATAACGATCATTGCTCATGTCTGGTTCTCTCCTTTTTGTATCATACAATCCTTTTCTTATTTGATGCCGATCCGTTTAAATACTTCCTGATAAGCATCTTCTACATTTCCCATATCTCTGCGGAAACGGTCTTTGTCAAGTTTTTCATGTGTTTCTTTATCCCAAAGACGGCATGTATCCGGTGAAATCTCATCTGCAAGAATAATATCTCCGTGATATCTTCCGAACTCGATCTTAAAGTCGATCAGATCGATTCCCGCTTCGTCAAAGAACTTTTTCAAAACATCGTTTACTTTAAATGTATACTCTGTAATCTTATCGATCTCTTCTCTTGTAGCCGCTCCGATGGCAATCGCAAAATAATCATTGATCAGCGGATCTCCGAGATCATCGTCTTTATAACTGAATTCCAAAGTCGGTGCGAGCAGTTTTCTTCCTTCTTCGATTCCCAGTCTCTTAGAAAAACTTCCTGCTGCCACATTACGCACGATTACTTCAAGCGGAACGATCTCCACTTTTTTCACGGCTGTCTCTCTATCGCTGAGTTCTTCTACATAATGTGTCGGAACTCCTTCTTTTTCCAAAACCTGGAATACATAATTCGTCATACGGTTGTTGATCACGCCTTTTCCGACGATCGTTCCTTTTTTCTCCCCGTTAAAAGCTGTCGCATCATCTTTATAATCAACGATCACAACATCCGGATCCTCTGTGGCAAATACTTTTTTTGCTTTTCCTTCATAGAGCTGTTCTAATTTTTTCATAACATCCACACCTGTCCTTTTCATTAATTTTTCAAATCTGGAGTGATTAGTATACGGCATGTCTTATTTTTAATACATCCCGCAAATCCGATTATAATATAAGGCGGAGGGAAAATCAACATACCCTCCGCCTTGTATTTCTGTCATCTCATTATTTTATTCATTGCCATTTAATAAGTTTTTCTTATAAACAAAGTATTATTTATTACTTTTTTATAAAAAACATTATTTAGAAACTCATCCATTAGTAAAACGAGACAAAAACTGCTTCGTTCTCTCTTCTTTCGGATTTTCAAAAACTTCCTCCGGAGTCCCCTGTTCCAAAATACATCCTCCATCCATAAAAATCACCTGGCTGGACACATCTCTTGCAAACGCCATTTCATGTGTGACGATGATCATCGTCGTCTCCTGGTCTGCAAGACTTTGGATCACTTTCAACACTTCTCCCGTTAATTCAGGATCAAGCGCCGACGTCGGCTCATCAAAACATAAGATATCCGGCTTTAACGCAAGGGCTCTGGCGATTGCGACACGCTGACACTGTCCGCCGGAAAGCTGATGTGGATAATTTTCCATACGATCCGCAAGTCCCATCTGGGTCAGAAGCCTCCTTGCCTCTTTTTCAATCTCCTCATGGATCTCTTTTTTATGTTGTTTATAATCCGGTTGTTCTTTTGCGAGAAGCTCTTTTGCCAACATTACATTTTTCAGAGCCGTATACTGCGGGAACAGATTAAACGATTGAAATACCAACCCGAAATGAAGCCGTTTTTTCCGAATTTCTCCCTCCTGTGAAGTTATGGGATCATGAATATCAAACAATGTTTCTCCGTTTACACTGATCGATCCACCGTCCGGTCTTTCCAGAAAATTCAAACACCTAAGCAGCGTCGTCTTTCCGCTTCCCGAAGAACCGATAATTGAAAGAACCTGTCCTTTCTCAAGAGAAAAGGTGATGTCTTTCAACACTTCCGTTCGATCAAAACTTTTACTCAAATGTTCTACTTCAAGAATTGCCACACGCTCCACCTCCTACTTGAAATAATCCAGTTTCTTCTCAAGACGTCCCAGAAGCACTGTCAAAATACCGTTAAAGATCAGATAATATACCGCTGTAAAAAAGAGCGGCCAGATGACTCCGGCAATTCCCTGCGATCCTTTCAGAAATGCCTGTCCTGCCCATATAATTTCCTGAAGCGCAATAATGCGGGCAAGAGACGTATCTTTCACAAGAGTAATGATCTCATTAGACATCGGAGGTACGATCCGTTTTACCATCTGAAGCAAAGTTACCTTGAAAAAAATCTGACTTCGCGTCATGCCAAGCACAAGCCCCGCCTCTTCCTGACCATGCGGTACTCCCTGAATACCGCCTCTGTATATTTCTGAAAAATAACATGCGTAATTAAAAATAAATGCAACTGCCGCCGCAAGAAAACGTCCGGCTTCTCCCCCGCCCCAGATATTGTTTCCCATAACAAGTCCCGGAAAGAAATAGATGATCAAAAGCTGGATCATAAGGGGCGTTCCTCTTATGATCCACACAATAATCTTCGTCAGATAACTAAGCGGTTTAAACCGCGACATCGATCCGAATGCAATGACAAGCCCAAGCGGAACCGCTCCGAGCAGTGTCACAAAAAACAACTTTAATGTCTGGAGAAATCCGATATTCAGTGATTTAAACACAATCGGAAACTGTTCTAATATCAAATCCATTTTTTGTCTACAACTCCGTCTTTTATCTTATTTCACAAGCATATCCTGAAGGTTATATTTTTCCGCACATTTCACTATGCTTTCGTCTTCATAACACTCTGCGAAGAAATCGTTCAGAGCTTTTGCAAGATCAGAACCTTTTCTGAATCCAACGCCGTACTCTTCCTCGCTTAATCTTACCGTATAAGCAAGATCCGCATAATTTGTTCCTTCTCCGATCATCGCCGTCGCCATCAGAAGATCGATCACAGCCGCATCCGACGTACCTGCCGCAACTTCCATCAACGCATCCGCCTGTGCTGTCACCGGAGTGAAATCAAGTCCGCGATTTTCCACTTCATCTTCTCCCGCGCTTCCCGATTCTACCGCAAACGACAGATCTGACAGGCTTTTCTCATCCTGATATTTATCTGCTTTATCCGCCGGAAGTACAACAACCTGTGCATTATTTAAGTATGCGTCTGTACATTCCATAGAACTTGTAACTTCTTCGGTAAGCGTCATTCCGTTCCATACACAGTCGATCGTCTTCCCGTCAAGTTCTAAGATCTTATTATCCCAGTCAATCTCCACAAACTCTACATCTACGCCGAGGCTCTCTCCGAACGCCTTCGCCATATCCGCATCAAAACCGATCCATTCGCCTTCTTCATCCTGGTAATCCATCGGCTCAAAATTTGTGATTCCCACGACAAGCGTTCCTTTTTCCTTTACATAATCGAGATCGCTTTCTGAAGCTGCTTTCTTTCCCGAATCTTTCTTTGCATCATCAGAACCACATCCTGCCAACACTGAAACAACAAGTCCCGCACACAACAAAACACTTAACACTCTTCTTTTCATAGATAACCTCCACAACCAAACTTATAGTTCTCGCTTTCTTTCTTTACTAATGAGTCACTGTACCACAGTAAAGTTACCTCTGTATTCTAACATGGAGAACCCTCCGTGTCAACACACAGAGGGTCTTTCTTCTCACCGATTGTAACAGACCAGATTGTAATCTGATCTGCCAATATATATTATGCATGACTTCTTCTATGACTTCGTTTCCACTTTTCCATGATTCCGGGTTCCGGTTCTACAGACACCTCTTGGTTGATCTTATCTACTTCCCTGCGCATCTGGGCGTTTATTTCCATATATTCTTCGCTTTTTGTAATCAAAATATGGTATTCTTCAAGCGACATATATTTGTACGACGCATAAAGATACGGCTTGATCAACGTCTTATCCCCGCAGATCTGATATGCACAATCATACATTTTCGCCGACTCTTGATAGAGGAACAAACGACCGTATGCCGCTCCGAGACTTGCATAAATCTTTCCGTAAAACTTCTCATCTACAGTCTCATCTTTTTCCCCGTTTAAAATAGCCTGATATACAAGAATCGCCTCTTCCACTTCCCCGCTTTCAAGAAGATTGTCGCCTTTAAATTTCTGCCGTTCAATATCTTTTTGATTTTTCAAATGTTCCAAAACATTCTGAATACGAATCATCTCCGGCTCACGATACAAACGAGACGATTTCAAAATAGTTAAAACAAACTTTTCAACCGAACCGTGCAGACGAAGAACGTCTCTTAACTCTGATGCAAGCGCCTTCATCTCCAGTTCCTCGTCAAGCCAGTCGCAAAGCTGCCCGTTCATAATCGTATAATCGATCAAATATAAATTATTACACAGATAGTAGCACAATTCTTCTATTGTAAAAATACGGCAATGGATGCGCGTAATCTCATACGGATGTGCCGCATGTCTGTCATGACAAAGAATTAAATTTCCCATCATTGCCTCCTAAATGTATCGTCTTCTCCGCATGGAAGTCTGTCGCCGGGAAGAAATCTCCAAATCCGGCATCCCTTACGGAAATTCTGCATGTTTTTTCATCAAGAAACAGTGTCTCAAGCTGTAAACGCATGGAATACTCCGCCCTTTTCGGAAATCCGTCAAGAGACAGTGTTTCCGTTCTTACATTTCCCTGAACAAGAGACTCAATCCGAAGCTCGATGTCTTCTACGTCTTCCATGAGCACTTCCCACTGATTATTCGACTCATACCAGTGGTTCCCCCATGAAACGATCGGATACCACATCTCCTGGCCTCCAACCCGCATATTGACCGTAATCTGATCCGTCAGTTTATCTTCTGACAGATATACCGGATTTTCAATATGCATATACAACTTTCTATACGCTGTATAACAAGCGCCCTTACTGTAGAGATTATTACCGATAAATGCTCGCCGCCCGTTGCACAGCACTCGCAAAGATTTCGGATACCAGTCGTTTTCAAAACCTTCTCCTGTCAAAAATACAGAGGAAACAATCCGTTTGTCAAATACGCTCTCTATAAATTTGCTGAACATTGCATCCGCTTCTTTTGCCTTATCTTCATTCAAGACAGGATATACCATCGCAAGTTCCTTCATGTGAGCGCTTGCCACTTCATCTACTGTAACAAACGTCGTTTTTCCGCCTCCCAGCCCCGGCCGAAGCCTCCTAAGCATATACGCTTTGATCTCATTTCTGTCACAGCAAAACAGCGCTGCGTCATACTGCCACAATTCCTTCGGCTGATAAAACAGGTAATTGCAAAAACTCTCCTTGTAATCCTGGATAAAAATATTACGTTTATCAATATTCATCCGTACGGCGATTCCTCTGAGCATCTGCGCCATTTCTTCCGAAAGAGACGGAACTGTAAAAACAATACCGTCGATCTCCGGAAATGACTGAAGCGACATCTGAATAAATTGAGATAAAAGCCACACTGCGTCGTATGTTTCTTCTCCAAACTCGATCTTATCCCCAGCAAGACTTTTGCTTAGAAGTCTCGTTGCGGTAAATCCGTCTTTGATCGTAACAAGTCTTTTCGCTTCTTTTCCATACGCCCACGTGTCTCGCAGTTTTCCTATGATAAGCGGAATCTGATAATTGTCCGTATCCACTTCCAGCGTATCCGGCTCCAAGTCTTTTTCGTTATAAAAACTGATCTGACATGTTTTTTCATTTATCTCATATCCGATGATACTTCCCTGTCCCATGAAAAAACAACCTCCTATTGTTTAATCTTACGCCTGTTCTTTTGTAAAAATCTGCGCTGCAGCCGCATCTTCTCTTGCATATGCCTGAATTTTTTTCTTGCGCTCACTTTCGTTTTTCTCGATCAGGATATCATTCAGTCTTCCATAGCGCCCCGGTTCTCCCTGAACAGTTTCCCGCACACAAAGTTCCTTATCACTTCTGTAAGAGTTTCCGTCGATCGTCTCTTTAAAATAATATTTTAACTTTTCATTTGCAAAAAGAACAAACTTTTTCACATAAATATTTTCATACATCGGAGTAAGCACTTCCGTCGAATAATCGGACGATTCTTCTCCTCCTTTTTGAAGGCTGTAATAAAGCATTACCCTGCTTCCCTTCTGACCTTTATACTCGATCAGTGTTTTATCCCAAAGCGCAGTTCAATCAGCCAGTCTTTTTCATATGAAAGAAAGAACGGAAAATAAATCTGCTTTCCACACAATTCCTGAAGGAATTTCTTTAACGTCTTTCTTGTCTGCGGACTGTACTCTCTCGTCGAATAGTATTTTAATACCGCTACTTTGCATATATCGATCGTATCCTCGCCCTTTTCATATTCACGGCAGATGATATCGATCACACTCCTGCTGATTTTTCTTTCTTCCACCACATATTCTCTCGACATATACACAAGATACGCCTGCTGAAGCCTGAAATATGCACCTTCCGCATAATACTGCTCAAACACCTGCGCTTCCTGAAATAATTCTTCCGAAAAAGAGCATCTGTGTCAGGATCCTCTCTGCCAGCTTATGCGTATGTACTTCATAATCCCGCGCCTCTCTCCAAAGCATCTTCATATCAGATGTCGCGCCGCAGTAATAGCTTGCCAAATACGTCAGGATCACCTTGTCATATTGACCTTTTTTAAACAATTCAAAGCAGACATATGTAAGAAAATCATCATTCTCATAATTATTCTCTCTGATCGTTTTGCTTTGCAAAGTCCCAAAAGTTCATCTTCTTCGTAATTTTCAACTCCGTTTTCTCTGACGATCTCTGTCGTCAGTTCCTGAACTTCTTCTTCCTCCCGCGTTCTTCTCAGGCCGTTAATATATTTCCTGCACATATCCATATAGCGAAGCTCATAAAAAAGTCTCTGACTCTCATATGGGATAGAATCTGTATAATGCCTTCCGTCTTTTGACTCCCACACAAGCCGATCGGTTTTCGCATACAAGAATACACGCGCTCCGTTTTCCGTATACGGTGATTTCTGAGTAATCGTGCCGTCATCTGCAATAACATGAATAAATTTCATATTCGGCACTTTCGTCGTAATCCGGTATGCATGACATACATCATAAAGCGCTTTTACCCTTTCAGGATTCATAGATGCCTCTACTACAAACCGTTTATAAATGATACGAAGCTGTTCGTCAACATTTCTCCGGTCAAGCTGATTCCATGCAAACGCTTCCATCTCGTCTCTGTAATGAGCGTAAATCTCGCTGCTTTCATCTTCATATGTGATCAAGTTTGAATATAAAAATGCGCATTTATGGTAATCCAATGAATTTCCGTGCATAAAATACAAATATACCGATCTCGGAAGCGCTTTGTGAAAATCCGCCGGAACAACCGAAGCCATATAATATTCATAAAGCTGAGCAATCTTAAGCTCTGCTTCCACCGCTTTTTCATACCACTGAAAATAACAGCTTTCCACACAGTTTCCTTTGATCAGAAGAGTACAGATCGCCGTCAGTATCATCGATTCCTTATACATCTTATAAGAACCGACAAGAACCGCATATAACTGTTTGTCAAAAACTTTCATCTGACTTGCAAGATTTGCAGTGTAAAGCGCCAGTTCTCTTGTCATCAGTTTATGTTTGACTGCAAACAGAAGAACCCGAACTTCAAACATTCCGAGCTTTTTCAGAGAAGAACTCTTTTCCCTGTAACATTTAAACGCCTGTAAATAGAACCAGACGCTATGCGACTTTTCATCATAAAACTGTTTTTCCAAAGCCCGAAGACGTTCACTGTATATTTTATACTCCGAATCCACTTCCACAAGCATACACAAAATCTTCCAACTATCCGGATGCTTCATAAATGACTTGGAAAGCTCTTCCGCAACCTTTCGCTGCCCGATCGTGTCATTTGACAAAAGCGTTGTCAAATACAAATAATATGAACTAAGTTCCACATCCTTACCGATGGCAAAGCGATTATAATTATATGATTCGAGAAGCCATTTCGCCTCTTCCAAACGTTTTCCGATCAGACAGATATGTGCATGCGCAAGAAGATAGAATTCATTTCTGTCATCAACTTCCCTCAGATGGCTGATCCGACGGATTGCTTCCTCGACCCATTCGTTCAGTTCCAGTTTTCCACTTTCATATTTTAAATAGTTTTTAACAATTCCCGCAAACTCTCTGTCGTTTGCACGATAATCCTCATCTCTGCTTATATCTTTTTCTACGACAACCTCATAGGTAAGAGTCTCGTACGGAGATTCTAATATGATCCTGCCGAAATTACTTCCCGGATGAAGTGCTTCCACATTCAGAAAATATTCCAGCCGGTATGAATTTCCGATAAACTCTTCCGTCGTTACACGGGTATGTTCAACAGAGAGGAATTCCCCTTCTGTATGTACGTCGATTTCTAAATATCCCCACGTATTTTTTCTGATAGTAAACGTCTCTTTCCGCGCCTCTGAAAGCGACATAAACGCCCGGCTTTCCTCCTCAAGTGTCAGGAATATCTTCTCTTTTTGCTTACATCCTACGAGAAATTCTTCCAAAGCCTGCTGATCCAGTTCCCATTTCCGCATATTTTCATAAAGCGCCTGGATCCGCTTATCTTCGTATTTCAGTATTTCGTAAAAATCTCTGGAGCGAAACAGCTTTACTGCCTCAGCCGCATCCCGAAAAGACAGCTTCTTAAAATCGTCAAGACTTTGTATCTTCCCATAGCTCGTCATAACATACGGTTTCTCGATAATCGCGGTAAATGCGACATCATACTCGCCGCCGTTGCAAACGATCGTAAACTTCCCATGTTCGACATGCCCCGGCATCAACCCGCTGCCGTCATATGTATAATATATATTGACAGGATTCCCGTCGAAACCTTGTTCGTCACACTGCACACGATAAGAAGAGGGATAGACAAGACCTCTGATCGTTCCTTCCCCCTGATTTTTCAATGAAAAACTTCCTCTGTATTTTTCCCCTTCTCCGACTCTCATTACAATATGTGTTTCCGGAAATATAATTTCCGGCTGCGGAATATGAAAGTCGCCTTTGGCAAATCGTTTGATCTTATTCTTCAAATCTGTCACCTACTCATCATTTTTGCAGCAGTCCGGGCATGAACGTATCGCGGACTGCTGTCTTTTGCCCTCGGACAAAAGTACGCTACTATGAATTATAACATTGTTCTGTCTCTTCTTGCAATGGGGTATTAAAAGAATTTCAGAGATATTGTATACAAGTATACGATATCTCTGTTTGGCTAAAATGCTCTGTTTTCAAACGATTTTACTTCAAGGGAGCATCTTTGATCATCTGCGCATATTCCAAAGGCTTGTATCCAAGTTTTTTATACAGAGCTACGGCTCTTGTATTATCTTCTTCCACTTCAAGCCTCATCCTTGTCACCGCCGAGCCTTTCACCTTATCAAGATATGCAAAAAATTCCCTTCCGATCCCTTTGGAACGAAACGCTTCCCGCACATACACTTCTTCAATCCACCAAACCATTCCTCCCGCTTCCTGAGAATAAGTTTTCGCGATCAGCCCGTATCCCGCCGCTTCGTTTTCACATTCAAAAAGAAATATCTCGGCATAGACATCAGAGCGAAGCGCCTCATCTGCAGTCCGTTCAAAATAGGTGTCCGGAACCGGATGTAATACGGCATCCGAATGATAAAACTCTCTCGCCATCTCCATATAAGTCTTTTTGTCTTCTGATCTCATTTTTCTTATCATTTTACTTTCTCCTTTTCTTTTTCTTTTTCATAAAACTTGCATCTTTTTCACAAAAAGGCGTTTCAATGCAATAAATATATTTTAGAAGCAGCCGCATTCCGGGATTCATCCGCCTTTTTGCCTCAGCATAAAACTTCCGATACAATTTATAGGATTCTTTCCATATTCTCCGGTCTTTTGTCGGATAATAAAACAAAATGCGCCGCACTTCTTCATAAAAACTATTCCACTCTTCCTCCGAAATCTGAGGATACTGTTTTTTCAGATGTTTCAACCAAACTTCCGAATAATCATCTGTATCCGAATGCCTGTTTCCGAAAATCTGCTTCTTTGGTTTTTCCGTCAGTCTTGCAACTTTAACTACATCGTCATACATTGTAAGAATACCGATTCCGCCCCGAGTCGTCCCAATCTTTCTCCTGTGACGTTTTCCTCTGACTACAGCCTGAATAAAAACGCCTCCAAACGCAGCCCCCGCCACAAAAACAACACACACAATCAACCGAAAAACCTGATTGCTTTTAAAACTGTTTTCTTTCTTTTGTTTTGCCGCATCCGCTCCCTGCATCTCGTTTCTTGAAGATGCCGGCGTATGTTCCATTGTGATCCACTCTCCTGTTTTCTCATCATATACTTCACACCATGCATGTCCCATTGTTCCGTCAACCTGCGCCTCATAAGTTCCGTTTTCTTTTTCTTTAAACGCAGAAGCCGGAACTACCAAACCTTCCACATAAATCGACTGGTAGCCGCACATCCTGTAAAGTAAAGCTGCTGTTGTGGCAAAATGTACACAAAATCCCTTTTTATTTTCAAACAGAAAATACTCTGCAAAATCCCATTTTGCAGGCGTTTTCCCAGGATTCGTATCATAAACTATATTCGACAAAGCTTCGTCAATCTGATTTTTCACAGCAGAAAACGAACTCTTATCCCATCCTTCGCACATTTTTTGCATACGGGTAAGTTCCGAAGGATACTGTAAAAATAGCTCCTCTTTTTCTTCTTCAAAATAATACTTTGAAGAATACACTACCTCTTCTAGTTTTTCATTTGTCCACGCACTGTCCTCATAAGTCGTCCCCCACCTATCATAAAGGTATGTTTTCTTTTTCTCAAGCACAACACATGTAGACACTTCCGAAGACGGCTTAAAAGAAGAAATAGCTTTGAGATCGTCCATTTTTCCGCCCGACGTCATATTGTCATTTTTTCCGTTTTGTTGTGTCGGATCATTTTCCGGCCGGAAAGGATTTTTTTCTTCTATATCTTCTCTGTCATGCTTGCTTTCAGCATCTGTTTTTTCTTCATCTAACTTTTTGCCGTCTTTTTTATTTTTTATTTTTTCAGCCAGTTCTTCTGCTTTTCCGATTACGTTCTCTCTGATTTTCTGTCTCGTTTCCTGATAAAATCCATTCTCGCCTACTCTGATCTGATCGATCTGTTTTCCCGCAAAAACAGAAATTCCCGCAGCAATCCCAAAGACCGCCGAAATCAAAACAAGTGAACGAAAAACCTGTTTAGCTTTGCATCCTTCCATTGCACAGCACGTTCCATACAATACCGCGGCAAAAACCAACATCCACGACGCCCATGGCGGCGGAAATTTTCGCGCGCATGCAGCAGATATAAACGGTGCAAAAATAACCAAATAAGCAATTACGCGCAGCCTCCTTACTTTGAATGCCGCAATCAACAAAATAAATACCGCAAAACTCACGGCAATCTCTGCAAAAATGATTTCTTTTCGTCCTATTTGATTTGCCAGCGCTTCCAAATCAAATACAGATAAAAATGCATTCCGCCATAATAAGACTGCACAAACAGCACTAAGCGCTTTCACAAAATTTATTTCCGGATTTTTCTTTTCCACATCGGCATCCCCACTTTTATAAACGAAGAAACAACTCTTCTTTCCCATCTTTTTTAATCTGTCCCTGTCCATCGATCGTAACTATACTGCTAAACTCTGCCCCTTTAAAACGCTCCCTCATATAGGAATCTCTTTTCTCTGTATTTCCGCACGGCTTTATATCGATCAATTCCCATACCATCTGACAGCAGCTTTCTTCATCTTTCACTTTCACAGTCACAATCTGTTCTGTATCCTCTTCATACCACGCAGCCAGATGAATACATTTTTCTTCAACAAGAGTGATCGATAATGATGCTGCTGTCTTTAGCATTTTAGAAAAACCGTTCGCAGTACATTCTTTTTCTCTGATGTCAAACCAGATCAGTACGGCACATCCTAAAGGAAACGCCCTCTCTTTTGCTACAAGCTCTTCTTTCGCGGCAGTCAGTTTCCAATGAATATCTTTTAAAGAATCTTCTCTTCGATACTCTCTCACCTGATAAATTTCAGAAGGATCATCTCCCTTTTTCTCACAGGAATATTCTTCCGCATCTGTTTGAAATTCTCTCGTCTTTCTTGTGATCTCAACAGGCATCAGTTCAAATTCAGGCATGATCTTCACAAATACTGTTTCAGCCTCTCTTCTCCTGATATAAAAAATACAAAGGGGATCATAAATTCTTATTTCATTCAACGTAATTTCCATACTGCCACAAATATTCCCCGGCAGCTCATACCAAAATGTTCTGACATTTTCCGCCTGTATCACTCCCCGTATCCGCTTCTGTTTCTTTTTTTCTTCAATCTTGTTTCCCACAAGGATCACAGCTTCATACCGCATATTCCATGCGGATTGATTTTTTACGGTAATCCCGGCTTTTATCGTCTTTCCTTCTTCACCCATCGAAGGAATACGCGTCATATCTGTTCCGACTTTTCCTCGCTGGATCATCAAAAACCAAAATGATAAAAGCGGATACATTATAACAAATATAAGAAGTCCTGAGATTACAGTATCGTTATACATAAAAAATAAATATATCGTAAGTATAAGAACTGCCAGATATCCGATTATTCTTTTTATCATCTGTTCATCCTCAATATTTCTGTCTCATTGTCGGAGTCGGAACACTCTCCAGAACCCGCCGGATCAGTTCTTCTTTTTATATGGCCTACCTTCGCTTTCATATTCAGAATGATCCGATGCTCTGTGACACACGGAAATATTTCCTGTACATCGGAAGGAACGACATATTCCCGTCCATTCAGCCACGCACATGCTTTCGCCATAGCTGTCAACGCGACAGTTCCGCGAGGACTTAAACCTAACTCTGTCCATTCATTTTCCCTTGTTGCTTTTGCAAGTTCCACAATATAACCGAAAATCCGGTCATGTACAAAAACCTCCTTAACTTCTCTTTGCATTTGGATCAATTCCTCTGCATTGACAACCGGATCGATTCGTTCTCTCGTTTTTTCTATTGACTGTTCCCGTTTCAAAATCTCAATTTCCTCTTCTGCCGTCGGATAGCCCATACTCACACAGATCATAAAACGATCAAGCTGTGACTCCGGCAGAAGCTGAGTTCCGGCGGAACCTACCGGATTTTCAGTCGCGATCACAATAAACGGCTCTCCTGTCCTGTGAGTTTTTCCATCAACCGTTACCTGATGCTCTTCCATTACTTCCAAAAGCGCGGACTGCGTCTTTGGCGACGTTCTGTTTATCTCATCTGCCAAAAGAAGATTGCATATAGCTGCACCCGGCTGATACACAAATGCCCCTGATGCTTTATCATATATCGTAAATCCACTCAGATCTGCCGGAAGTACGTCCGGCGTAAACTGCACCCGATTCACCTTAAGTCCCATTGCATGGGAGAACGAAAGCGCCAGCGTCGTCTTTCCCGTTCCCGGAATGTCTTCGATCAGAACATGACCTCCGGCAAGAATTGCTGTCATAACTTTTCTTAAAATATCTGTTTTCCCAACGACTGATTTCTCCACTTCCCCTATAACTGACCGCGCTCGACATCTGTTTTCTTCCATAAGTTATTCTCCCCGATCTTATTCGCTTTTGCCTCTATATTTGCACACGTTTATTATCCTGTTTCATCTACTTATAATCTACTCTATGTACAATATCAAAATCAACCGTTATACAGAATTTTCCGGTAAAAATGTGACAGTTCACCTGCCCATTCATAAAAATGCGGCGAAAATGACCTCTGTCATCTTCGCCGTATATATCGTTTATTCTTTGATTCCTCTTTCTCTTAAATAAGCCGTCTCTTCTCTGTAGAAGTCCAGACACTTTTCAGGAGTCGTATGAGGTTCCATCGTACAAAAACCTGTATATCCGTCTTTTTCAAGCCTCCGCAAAAGTCCGTCTATGTTCACCGCTCCGTCAGATGCATATGGATAATAGATATCATTTCCCGCAAACATCCCCGTCATTTTCCCTCCTCTGCACTGCTTTTCGTGTCCGAATTCAGGATGATAAAAACAACCGTTTTTTATATGTACATGAACAATATACTCCTTCAAAACTTCATATGCATACGGAAAACCTTCATATCCCGCCTGATAATAGTTGGTCGCATCAAAATTTGTTTTAAAATATTCCGAATTCATATGCTCTACAATCGTTTTCATCCCTTCGGGACTTTGAGTAATATCATGAGCCTCATTTTCCAAAGCCAGATAGATTTTCCTATGCTTCGCTTTCCTGATCGCCCGCCCATAATACTTTTCCAATTCAGAAAAAGAAATTTCCGGACCCATTGCGACATGATAACAATAATGATTTACAACTTTTGCTCCCAGCTCATAAGCTATCTCAACAGCTCGTTCTAATTCTCTCGAAAAAAGTTCCGGATCTTTCGCCAATTCTTTATCAAATCCTGCTCCAAAGCATACACACGCTGCTTTTATTTGATATTTCTCCAGTATCTTTTTTGCTTGTTCCACATCTCTGTTTGCATACAAACGTTTATGCAGAAGTGTTTTTCCGACTTTTACAGGAATATTTTCCGGCCATATTTCGATAAAATGAATCCCGTTTTTTTGAAATAAAGATAAAATTTCGTCTAATTCCATCACACTTCCAAGCGTCTCTCCGGATATTGCTGCTTTCATAAGACTCACCTGCTATTTCATATATTCTTTTACATTCTCTTTTGTAACAAGCACAGACGGTACTTTATACTCTGCATCCACCTTTTTCCCTGCTTTCAGATCTTCAAGCATTTCAAACGCTTTTTCAATCTCTGCCTTGGAATCAACATAGATCGTCGCTGCCATTTCTCCTGAATCAACTGCTTTTAATCCTTCATTTGTTGCGTCCAGACCGTAAACTTTAATCTGTTCCGATTTTCCCGCCGATTTCAATACAGGCACTACTCCGAGAGCCATTCCATCATTGTTGCAGACGATTGCGTCAATTTCTTTTCCTGAAGCCAGCCAGTTTTCTGCCAAAGGCGCAGCATCCGTAGCTCCCCAGTTGCCTGCCCCTTCAAATACAACTTCTACATTCGGGTATTTTTCAAGAACAGCGTCATAACCACCGCAGATCTGATTTGTCGTATCCTGCCCAAGCGTTCCTGTCATAATCGCAATTTTAGCATCTTCTCCACAATCCTTAATAACCTGTTCCATTTTCAATTCCCCGCCTTGTCTTACATCTACATGAATCAGAGATGTGACCAAGTCGGTTGCCGACACATTATTATGGATAACAAACACCGGAATTCCCGCGTCATGAGCCTCTTTCAACCCTGTCGTCAACCCGTCCACGCTGCACGGTTCAACGAGAATAGCTTCCGCGTTTTCAGAAATAGCCGTCTCAATCTGAGATACTTGTTTCGTAGCATCAAGATCAGCATCCATCAACTGCACTTCATACCCTGCTTTGCCTCTCCGACCTCTTTAAAATTTTCTGCCATTCCGACCATAAACTCATTCTGTTGGTTACTTACTGTCATAAACACTTTTCCGGATTCTTCTTTTTTCCCTTCTGTCTGTTCTGCTTTCTTATCCGAACCTCCGCCGGATTCACTTGTACAGCCCGCAAAAGCCATCATACACATAGACACACATACTGCCACTGCCAACATCTTTTTTCTTCATCATTTTTCCTCCTTAAAACTCATTTTTTAATTTTTCTTTTTCTTTCCTCTTAAATCCAAAAATACGGCGAGTAAAATAATAATTCCTTTAATGATATTTTGATAAAACGAATTTACTCCCATAATATCAAAACTGTTTTGAATAATCGTTAAAATCATTGCCCCGACAACCATGCCAAGAACATTTCCCGATCCTCCGGTCATGCTGACACCGCCGATTACTGCCGCCGAAATAGCGTTCATTTCATACCCTTCCGCCACAGTGCCATTCCCCGACGTAATTCTTGAACAAATCAAAATTCCTGCAATTCCCGATAAAATTCCGCAAAAAACATAAACAAACAACTTTACTTTTGCAGTGGACACACCGCTTAACCTCGCTGCATCTTCATTTCCTCCCACTGCATAAATCCGTCTTCCCAAAACAGTTTTACTCAGGATAATATGTCCCGCTAAAACAGTGATCACAAGGAAAATCACAAGTGAAGGTACTCCTAAAACTCTTGAATTCGCAATCATATTAAACTCTTCAGATAGTCCGAAGATCGGAGTTCCGTTTGTAAAAACAAGGGGAATCCCTCTTGCAATCGTCATCATGCCCAACGTCATAATAAACGGCGGAAATCCAATGTATGATACACCGATTCCATTTATAAGTCCGCACAGCGCCCCAAGTCCGACTCCAACTAAAATAACCAGAGCAATCGGCATATTTTTTTCTGCCACAGCTACAGATGCAGCCATTGTTCCCGATAACGCCATTACAGATCCGACGGAAAGATCAATCCCTCCTGTGATCAAAACAAATGTCATCCCTACGCCGATTACCCCTGTAATAGACGCCTGCTTTATAATATTCAGAAGATTCTGCCCTCTGAAAAAGCTTGGACTGATAACAGATAAAATAAGGATCAGAATAATCATAACCCAGAGTATTGCCGTCTTTTTTACAAATTCCATAACAGAATTTTTACTTAAAACTTTCATTCTTTTTTCCTCCTTTCTGTATCCCGATGCAAGAGTCATAATATTTTCCTGCGTCATCTCTTTTTTTCCTCGCAATTCTCCGGTCTGTTCTCCTTCATGCAACACAATAATTCTTTGACTTAACCCGATCAACTCCGGCATTTCCGACGAAATAATAATGATTCCCTTTCCCTTACAGGCTAATTCCTCTATAATCTTATATATCTCTGCTTTTGCGCCAACATCAATTCCTCTTGTCGGTTCATCAAAAATGATAATATCAGGATCATTTAAAAGCCATTTTGAAAGAACAACTTTTTGCATATTCCCACCCGAAAGACTTCCGACAATCTGATCCATTCCCGTAACTTTTGTGTTCATACGGCTGATCATTTCCTCCGCAGCTTTTCTTCCCAACTTTCTTCTATAAAATCCAAATTTGGAAAGACTGCTCTCAATTACAGAAACCGCATTATCCTCGACTGATGCCGTCAAATTCAAACCGTAACGTTTCCTATCTTCGGTCACAAGCGCTATTTTTTGCCTGATTGCATCTTTCGGACTTTGTATTCTGACAGGAACTCCGCCTATTTCAATCTCACCTTCTTCCAGTTTCGCCGCTCCGAAAACAGCCATCATCAATTCTGTTCTTCCGGCTCCCATCAATCCGGCAATTCCAAGTTTTTCACCTTTCCGAAGTTCAAAATCAATCTTTTTAAACTCGCCTTTCCGTGAAGCATGTTTTACTTTAAGGATCACTTCGCCGATTTTACTCTTACTTTCCGGATAAATTTCCGTGATCTCACGCCCTACCATAGCTTTGATCAGATCATTCGGACAAAGATCTTTTGTCTTTTTTGAAAATACATACTGTCCGTCTCTAAGCACTGTAATGCGATCCGATATTTCAAACAATTCATCCATTTTATGAGAAATATAAATGATCCCTGTTCCCTGTTCTTTAAGCATTTTTATATTTTGAAATAATTTCTCCACTTCCGCTTCTGTAATTGCAGAAGTAGGTTCATCCATGATAATAATTCTTGCCCCATAAGAAAGTGCTTTCGCAATTTCCACCATCTGCATTTCAGAAACACTTAATTCTCTCATCAGTACAGACGGTTCCAGATCGATTCCCAACATATCCAAATATCTTTTTGACTCTTTTTCCTGCTCTTTTTTAGACGTAAAGATCCATTTTCTTTTTTCTTTCCCAAGAAATATATTTTCAGCAACAGACATATCCGGAATCGGATTGAGTTCTTGATGAATCATGGCAACTCCGGCTTTGAGCGCCTGATCCGGATTTGTGTACGCTTCATCTGATCCCAAAACAGAAAGACTTCCCGAATCCTTTTTATACATACCCATTAATATTTTCATTAGTGTAGATTTTCCTGCTCCGTTTTCTCCGATCAAGGCATGAACTTCTCCGGCAAAAAGATCAAACTGCACATTCTTCAGGACATTATTCGTCCCAAAAGACTTACAGATTTCTTTCATTTCCAGTAATTTTTCCATAAGTCCCTCCTAAACAGCTTAAAATTCTTCTGCAAAATCCGGTATTTCTACTTCTGCTCCGCCATGGTCTGCTGATTCCTGTGCGCAAATACCGGCCGCCGTATAATTTGCCGAGCGAACCGCATCCATATACGGCTGTCTTCCCTCTACGATCGCATTCACAAATTCATTGCAAAGATGAGGATGAGAACCTCCATGCCCGCTTCCTTGTATAAAGGACGGCTGATTTGGATCTTTAATAGCTGAACGCAACGTATACTTTTGAATCTCTTTTGGCAAAAGTTCCGCTGTGTCCGGAGCTGTAAACTTTGTAAAATCATCAATGCCTGTGAAAATAGTATGTCCTTCGTCTACCGTCGGCTCCCCACTCAAACGACATTTTATCTCCGTAAACATCAAAACACTCTCTTACCTGACGTACTGTCTCGAAAAGACATCTATGTGCCTCTGCTACGATATCGCTGTTTCTCAATCTAAATGTAGCGGTTTCTACCGCATACGGACACCCGTAATGTTCAGCTCTTTCTTTATTTACCCTTCCGCTTCCAAGACACCGCACACTCTTAGCTGTTGTACCGGCCAGATCCAGAATCGGTGACAGTACATGCGTGCCATACCAAAACGGCGGAAATCCCTGCCAGTAGTCTCCCCAGCCTTCCAGAGACATGTTCTGCATATGATCACCTTTTAAATACTGAATTTTTCCAAGTTCACCATTTTCTTTTAATCTCTTTACATAAAGGTATTCTCTTGTATAAAGCGAAGTTTCCATCATCGTATAGATTTTTCCAACTTCCCTGGATGTTTTTACAATCTCTCTCAACTCATCCAAAGATGTCGCCATCGGAACTGTACATGCAGTATGTTTCCCGGCTCTTAGCGCTTTGATCGACTGAGGATAGTGTTCTTTAATCGGCGTCACAATATGAATCGCATCCAATTCTTCATGTGAAATCATATCATCATAATTTGTAAATCTTAATTCTTCCGGAATTCCGAGTTCTTCCCCCACTTTATTTAAAGTTTCGGGATTCCTTGTACAGATCGCCACTTTATCAACAAGCGGATGATCACAGTAAATCGCCGCAAATTCTTTTCCAAATCCAAGTCCCGCTACTCCGATATTTACTTTTTTCATTTTCATTCCTCCTTTATCATCTTATCTATCGCTTCCACGCTGATCTTTCCTTCCATAGGACCAAACGCCGCTGTATTAATCGCACCTGCTGCTGCTGCCATTTTCGCCGCCTCTTCAATTCTCTTTCCTTCACACAGTCCGCAGATAAACGCCGCGTCAAAACTATCTCCGGCTCCGGTTGCATCTACAGGCTGAATTCTGTAAATTCCTGTTTCAACCGTTTTTTCCTTCGTATAAATCTTTGACCCCCGCGAACCTTGCTTTAATGCCAATATTTCAAGCTCAGGATTTTTAAAGCATTCTTCAACAGCTTCTTCCACTGTTTCTTTTCCTGTCAACAAAAGAAGTTCTTCCTCCCCGGGCAGAAAAACATTCGTCAACCGCATCAGATTCTCCAGAATTTTATCCGTCTCTTTTTCCCCTATTAATTCTTTTCTGATATTCGGATCAAAAGAAACCTTCGCCCCTATTTTTTTTGCCGTTTGTGCCGCTTTTAAAATTTCTTTTGCAAACTCTATATCAGCAAACAAAGAACAGCCCATTACATGAAAATACCGAACTCCATCCAGCACATCCTTCTGCGGCGCTTTCGCTTCAACAGCCGGAGTATTCCCCATATGAAAAATAAATTTTCGGGAGCCATCATCAAAATATGTTACAATCGCACATCCTGTAGCTTTTTTTGGATTTTCAATCACATGCGACACATCGACTCCGTCACTTTTCAATCTGTCCAACAGACATTTTCCAAAATCGTCTTTGCCTACTCCTCCGATAATTCCGCCCTTATGTCCGAGTCTCGCCACTGTATCAATAAAAATCGCCGGTGCTCCGCTCGGATAAGGTCCTCGAAAAACTCCTGCTTTATCCAGTGGCTCATTTTCTTTCTCCCGCATAATTTCCACGATCATTTCACCCATCGTCCAAATTTCTGCCATTTCATATCCTCTCCTCAAAACGTAAATTCATGTTTCAAAAATGTTAAAGATTCTTTTATATAGCGATCCAGCATTTTCTCATCTGCATTCCCACTTAAATCTCTCCACACTTTACAGTCCCGAGCGACCTCTCCTCCTTGAAGAAGAAACGGTTCCATAACGACGCCTTTCTCATATCCGATATCTCTTAGCGCCCGTCCGATATCTCTCCAAGGAAGGGATCCCATTCCCGGAAGCTTTCTGTTTGATTCTCCCACATGCAGATGGCCCAATTTTCTTCCTGCAAGCCGGATAGCCTCCGGAATATTATCTTCTTCGATATTCATATGAAATGTATCAAGAAGGAGATTAACGTTTTCACTTCCGACTCTCCTGCAGTATTCCAATCCTTCCCTGCAATCTGTGATAATATAAGTTTCATATCGATTCAAAACTTCCTGACAGCATTCGATTCCCAATGATTCCGCAGCTTCTGCAACCTCTTTCATCCCCTCGATGCTTCTCTCCCAGGCAGCTTCCTTATCCGTTATTTCAAATTGACACGGCCAATAAGAATACATTGCTCCAACAAGTGATTTAGATCCTACTTTTTCCATTACTTTTAATATATCGATCAAATAGTTTACTCCCGCTTTTCGTATATCCGGATCAGGAGAAGCAAGATCTTTATCTTTTGCCGGTCCGATATTTGCCGTCAATACCATATCCATATCTTTCGCCGCGCGCCTCAATTCTGAAAGTTCATAATCTGACATTTCCAACAAGTGAGGAGCACCCATTTCCAAAATGTCAAATCCGATGTCTGAAACTCGTTTTAATGTTTTCAAATAATCACATTGCCATTTTGTTCCCCAATAAGAATATAATGTTCCAAATTTCATCTTCATCCTCCTTCTTTTTCGTGCTCGTGCACGTTTTTCTTGTATTTATAGTACCATGTTCATTTTATTGTTTCAATACTATATATTCACCATTTTTTCACTGTATTTTTTGTGCATTTTTTACATTTATATTGAGTTGTATGTTACATATATTTTTTTGCACAAACTCTTATTTTTTGTAACTAGACACGAGCACGATATTATGTTATATTATTAGCAGTAAAAATGGTATTATATGGGAGGTGATTATTACATGGCGGTAACCGTAAAACAAATTGCAGAGCTGGCAAACGTTTCTCGAGGTACTGTAGACCGGGTACTAAACAATCGTTCCGGAGTCAGCGAGGCAACGCGCCAAAAAGTTTTGAAAATCGCAAAAGAACTGCACTATGAACCGAACTTCCTTGCCAAAGCGTTAGTATCTAAAAAGGAATCCTTAAAAATCGGGGTCATCTTAACACCGGATTATAACCCCTTTATCCATGATATTATTTCGGGAATCAACCGTGCCAAGAAGGAATTTTCTGCTTTTGGAATCGAAGTAATCATCAAACTGATGACCAGTCTTGATCCTTCCGAAGAAATCCGGATTATTAACGATTTAACTGAAAACGGAGTCAGCGGAATGGCAGTCTTTCCTCTGGATCACCCAAATGTTTACGCCCTTCTTAACTCCCTTATCGAAAAAGGAATCGCCGTAATCACCTTTAACTCTCCTGCTCCCGAAGTAAAAAGTTTATGCTTTATCGGACAGGATCATTATAAAGGCGGAAGAACCGCAGCCGGATTAATGTGTAAGATTCTTCCGAAAGATGCCAGAATAGGAATCATTATCAGCAGTACAAAACTTTCATGCCATCAGCAAAGACTGCTTGGTTTTCAAAATAAAATCTCGGAAACACGACCGGATATCAAAATCGTCGGCATTTCTGAAAATCAAGATAAAAAAGAAGATGCCTTTCGCATCACCTTAGAATACTGTAACAAACTTCCCGATCTGGACGGAATCTATATTACAGGCGGCGGTATAGCCGGAGTGGGAAGCGCCTTGGATATCATAGATGATTCTGAGAATATCCATGTGATCTGTCACGATCTTACAGAAGGCTCCATTCACTTGCTCCAAACACAGGTTGTTGATTTCGTATTGGGACAAGAACCGGTAAACCAAGGATATTTATTGATCAAAACTTTATTTGAATATTTAGTTAAAAATATTACTCCGCATAAGATCATCGACATTCCGGTCACAATTTCCACCGATGAATCTTACAAAAAAGAAGAACCTTAAAACAGATGTTTTTTCTTTTACATTTTGATCCCAATACAAAAAAGAGTTCAGCAGTATGATAGTATCATCTGTTCTGAACTCTTCTTAATTTATTTTATGATTTATTTATCCTGCACTGTCTCTCTGAGTTTCTTTGCTGCAACTTCTTCTTTAATCTGTTCTATAAACTCTTCCAGACCACACTGACCTTCATCTCCGGCAAATCTGCTTCTTACAGATACTTTGCCTTCCTCTTCTTCCTTCGCTCCTACAACGAGCATATACGGAATCTTTTTCATCTGTGCCTCGCGGATCTTATATCCGATCTTCTCCGCACGACTGTCAATTTCTGCGCGAATACCCGCCTCCTTCAGATCTTCAAGCACTTTACCTGCATAATCAAGATATTTGTCAGAGATCGGAAGAACTTTCACCTGTACCGGAGCAAGCCATGTCGGGAATGCGCCCGCAAAATGCTCGATCAGAATTCCGATGAAACGTTCGATAGAACCGAATACAACGCGGTGGATCATAATCGGTCTGTGCTTCTCTCCGTCCGCTCCTGTATACTCAAGTTCAAATCGAAGCGGAAGCTGGAAGTCAAGCTGGATCGTACCGCACTGCCACGTTCTTCCGATAGAATCTTCCAGATGGAAGTCGATCTTCGGACCGTAAAAAGCTCCGTCCCCTTCATTTACAATATACGGAAGTCCGATATCATCAAGCGCGCTTCTAAGAGCATCTGTCGCCATTTCCCAATCTTCATCACTTCCCATACTGTCGTCCGGCCGTGTAGAAAGCTCGACATGATACTTAAATCCAAACAAACTATACACTTCGTCGATCAGTTTTACAACGCCTTTGATCTCATCTTTAATCTGTTCCGGCGTCATGAAAATATGCGCATCATCTTGTGTAAAACAGCGAACTCTCATTAATCCGTGGAGCTGACCTGATTTTTCATGACGGTGCACAAGTCCCAACTCTCCCATACGGATCGGAAGATCACGGTAAGAACGCGGCTCTGACTCATACACAAGAATTCCGCCCGGACAGTTCATCGGTTTAATTGCGAAATCTTCCTCATCAACTACTGTTGTATACATATTTTCTTTATAATGATCCCAGTGACCTGATGTTTCCCATAAATGGCGACTTAACATAATCGGCGTATTAATTTCTACATATCCCGCTCTGCGGTGAATCTCTCTCCAGTAATCAAGCAGTGTGTTTTTCAGAACCATACCGTTCGGAAGGAAAAACGGAAATCCCGGTCCTTCTTCGCGCATCATAAACAGACCGAGTTCTTTTCCAAGTTTTCTGTGATCACGCTTTTTCGCTTCCTCAATCATCGTCAGATATTCTTCAAGCTCTGCCTTTTTGGAAAAAGCAGTTCCGTAAATTCTCTGAAGCATTTTATTATGTTCGTCGCCTCTCCAATAAGCGCCTGCAAGACTTGTTAATTTAAATGCTTTCACCGGTTTTGTTGTCATAAGATGCGGACCTGCGCACAGATCGGTAAATTCTCCCTGTGAATAGAAACTGATCGTTTCGCCTTCCGGAAGATCTTCGATCAATTCTACTTTATAAGGCTCATTTTTTTCTTTAAAATACGCAATCGCTTCTTCTCTTGGCATTGTATACTGTTTGATCTCAAGATTCTCTTTTACGATCTTCTTCATCTCAGCCTCGATCTTATCAAGATCCTCTGCTGTAAGCGGAGTCTCCTTGTCTATATCATAATAAAATCCGTCTGCGATCGACGGTCCGATCGCAAGTTTCGCATCGGGATACAGCCTTTTAATCGCCTGCGCCATAATATGAGATGCTGTATGACGAAAAGCTCCTTTTCCTTTTTCATCGTTAAATGTCAAAATATTCAATTCACAATCTTTGTCAACAACAGTTCTTAAATCAACTTCCTCTCCGTCAATTTCCCCTGCCGTAGCAACTCTTGCCAACCCTTCACTAATATCAAGCGCAATTTCATAAACACTCATCGGCTGTGCATATTCTTTGCTTGATCCGTCTTTTAATGTGATCTTCATCTTTTTCTTCCTTTCTTTTTGTTATTCTTCCCTGTCCGCAAACATAAAAGAAGCACTCCATACGGAATGCCTCTTATCTATGAATCTATGCTGCACGGAAACACTCCACACAGGGACGGGAAAACTCCCGCGGTTCCACCCTGTTTGTCTTCGTCAGAAAACCATCTTAATTCATGTGATGATAACGGAATCACCGTGCCGTATTAAGGCCGCTCCGAGGTGGTATTCAGTCAGCCGGAACATCAGGATCTTCACACCATACAGATCCCTCTCTGAGATGACCGGACAGCTTACTGTCCTCTTCAACACTTTCATAATCATTTTTACTTTACAACGGCTATTTTACATCAAAATAAGAATGTCTGTCAAGCCTGAAACTGCTTCTAAACGCAGAAAGCACCTTCCTTGCTGCAAGTTTTGTCTTTGCAAACTCAACCTCAACACAAAGTGGTGCTTTCTTTTTCTCTGCTTATTTTCCTGCAAAATCAATTATTCACGTTCCAAAAGATGATCGATCAAACGATCTCCTTTTTCTCTGAAGATCCCCGTTTTCTGTGCCGTCCGTTCAGAATACTCATCCTGTCCTTTTACTGCATTTGTGCTGTCATACAACATATACGGAACAGGATCACCTGTATGAGTACGCACGCGCACAGGCGTCGGATGATCCGGAAGAATCAGCATCCTGTAATCTTCACCCGCCTGCTCAAGTCCTTCTGCCACAGGACCGATCACAAGGTCGTCTATCAATTCAATCGCTTTGATCTTATCATCCGTACTTCCCTGATGTCCCATCTCGTCCGGCGCTTCAATATGTACATAAACAAAATCATAGCCGTCCTCTGTAAGCGCTTTCACCGCAGCTTCAGCCTTTCCTCCATAATTTGTATGGAGTCCGCCATTTGCTCCTTCTACCGTAATATTATCCATTTCTGCGCCTACTGCAATTCCTTTTAACAGATCGACAGCAGAGATCATTGCGCCTTTTACTTTGTTTTTTTCTTCAAACGAAGTCAGCGCAGGACGCGTTCCCGCTCCCCAAAACCATGCTGAATTGGCTGGGTTTTTCCCTTCTTCCCTGCGTTTTATATTGATCGGATGATCTTTTAATATATCGTAGCTTTTCACCATCATTTCCCGAAGCACTTCATCTTCCGGGAGATATCCGCCGATCTTCTTTGTCAAAATATCATGAGGCGGCGTCAATTCTGTCACATGTCCGTTATTCTGGATCAGCAGGTGACGGTAGCTCGTTCCTACATAAAAATGATATCCGTCTTTTGCAAGCCCTTTACTTAATGCTTCCATAAGAACTGCCGCATCCTCTGTCGATATTTCTCCCGAACTGTGATCAAGAATCGTGCGTTCTTCATAACAATCTTCATCCTCTGTCAATGTAACAAGGTTGCACCGAAAAGACACATCCAAGTCCCCCATCTGCGCGCCGATACTCAAAGCTTCTAACGGAGAACGTCCTGAATAATACTTCTTCGGATCATATCCGATCACCGACAGGTTTGCAGTATCGCTTCCCGGAGACATTCCTTTCGGAACTGTCTGAACCATCCCGATCTCCGCGTTTTTTGCCAGACGATCCATATTCAGAGTCTTTGCCGCTTCAAGCGGTGTTTTCCCCTGACAGAGACTCCAGTGGTTCATCTGCCATTCCGTCACATAAAATAACGATATATTTCATAATTTTCGTCCTCTTTATTTTACTCTTCAACACGGATCATATGAAGGATTCCCTCAAATTTCTCCGCGATCTTTCTGTATGCTCCCTCTGTCATCACTTCTGTTATGATACCGAACTCATTTTCAAGACCTTCCGCTCTCACAAAAGTCACTGCTCCAAATGCCGCTTCTGTTTCTTCCCGACGCATTTTTTCGTCGCCGCTGATCCGTACAAAGAAACGTTTTTCCGTATCCTCTATCGGAAGAAGTTCCAGCTTTTCATTTTTCCACATTGTCATAATATTTCTGTGAAGATGTTTTGCTTCATCTACAACATCCGCTACAACAGCGCTCGCCGTAGGAAGTTTTCCTGCTCCGCTTCCGTAAAACATTGCGTCTCCAAGCATATTTCCGTTTACAAACACTGCGTTGAACACACCGTTTACGCTATAAAGCGGATGTTCATTTCCAAGAAGCGCCGGAGCAACGATCGCATGGAGGTGGTCGCCGTCACGCTTACTCGATGCAAGAAGTTTGATCGTCATTTTCATCTCTTTTGCATACATCATATCTTCTTTTGTTATCTGCGTGATACCTTCTGTGTAAATATCTTCAAAATCAACCTGATGTCCTGAAATAAGAGAAGAAAGAATCGCGATTTTCCGGCATGCGTCATATCCTTCTACATCAGCCTCAGGATTGCGCTCCGCAAAGCCGTTATCCTGCGCTTCTTTAAGCACTTCGTCGTACTGAGCACCTTCATAAAACATCTTCGTAAGCATATAGTTTGTCGTTCCGTTCAAAATTCCGGTAATCTCCTCAATGCGGTCTGCCGTCAGCGAAGAATTTAACGCGCGGATAATCGGGATACCTCCTCCTACACTTGCTTCAAACAGGAAATTGATCTCCCGCTCTCTTGCGATAGACAGAAGAGTCGCGCCATGCTTTGCCACAAGCGCTTTGTTGGATGTCGCCACGCTCTTTCCCGCTTCCAGACACCGTTTTACAAATGTATACGCCGGTTCTACTCCACCCATTACTTCCACTACGATTTGAACTTCCGGATCATTAATGATCACATCAATGTCATGCACTATCTTTTCCTGTATCGGATCTCCCGGAAAATCTCTCAGATCAAGAACATATTTGACACTGATTTCATCTCCTGCTCTCTGATTGATAACATCCTTATTTTTTTCGAGCACTTCTACAACTCCCGAACCGACTGTGCCATATCCCAATACCGCTATACTTATCATCCTATTCTTCCTTTCCTATCCCTTTTTCTGTTCGTAACATTTCACAAAACCACTATTAGCCAAAACAGGCTTCCGATCACTGCTCGGATGCCTGTTCTGTATTTGCACTTAAATATGCGTTGATAAACGGATCGATATTTCCGTCCATCACTCCGCCTACGTTACTTACTTCCGCATTTGTACGGTGATCTTTCACCATCGTATACGGCTGCATGACATAGGAACGGATCTGATTTCCAAAATTAATATCCCTTACTTCTCCGCGGATATCAGACATTTTTTCCGCCTGTTCCTGCTGCTTCATCAAATAAAGCTTTGATTTGAGCATCTGCATCGCTTTATCCTTGTTCATATGCTGAGAGCGTTCATTCTGACACTGAACTACGATTCCGGTCGGAAGATGCGTAATACGCACTGCCGAGGACGTCTTATTTATATGCTGACCTCCCGCGCCGCTGGAACGATATGTGTCGATCTTCAGATCATCGTCATTGATCTCTATATCGATATCTTCCTCTATATCCGGAATCACATCACAGGATGCAAATGATGTCTGACGCTTTCCTGCCGAATTAAACGGAGAAATACGCACGAGACGGTGTACTCCTTTTTCCGAGCGAAGATATCCGTATGCATTCTCGCCCTTCACCTCAAAAGTCACGCCTTTTACTCCTGCCACATCTCCCTCAAGATAATCCAGCTCTTCGATACTGTACCCTTTCTTTTCCGCCCACCTCGTATACATACGGTAGAGCATTCCGGTCCAGTCACAAGATTCTGTACCGCCCGCCCCGGCATGAAGCGTCACGATCGCATTATCTCTGTCATATGGTCCTGTAAGAAGTGTCCCGATACGCAATTCTTCAAACGTCTCTTCAAACTGCTGCAATTCTTCTTCAATCTCTTCCGCTGTTTCCTCGCTGTCTTCTTCCTCGCTCATCTCAATCAGAAGCATCATATCCTCATAATCTGAATACAGCTTTTCGATTTCTTTTACAGAGTCCTGCAGCCCTTTTAATTCTTTCATTACTTGTTGGGAAACTTCCGGATCATCCCAAAATCCCGGTTCTTCCAAACGCTTCTCCAACTCTTCAACCCGCAGCTTCTTAGAAGCTAAGTCAAAGTGAATCCCTCAAATCTTTCAGCGGTTCTTCATATGCGCTTAGTCTTAACTTCAGTTCATCTAACAAAACCACCTTGATCACCTCTTTCATTTATTATACAAATCCTGTCTTATCTTTTATTATACGGATTCTATTGTTTTTTATAATACCGTCTATTACACCGGTTTTCTTCCACAGCATTGTTTGTATTTTTTCCCGCTTCCGCAAGGACATGGATCGTTCGGATAAACTTTCTTATCTTCCCGCTTTTTCGGAGCGCGTACGGAAGTGTCATCCTTATTTGTTCCTGTAACTTTCGCTACCTCTTCTCTTTCTACTTTCTGCTCGACACGAACATTGAACAGTGTACGGATCGTTGTCTCGGCGATCATATTTGTCATCTCGCCAAACATATTATACCCTGTCATCTTATACTCAACAAGCGGATCTCTCTGTCCGTATGCCTGAAGACCGATTCCCTGACGAAGCTGATCCATATCGTCGATATGATCCATCCATCTTGCATCGATTACTTTTAGAAGTACGACACGCTCTAACTCTCGGATCTGTTCTGCTTCCGGGAATTCCGCTTCTTTCACTTCATACGCTTTCACCGCACGTTCTTTCAAGAGATGTTTCAGCTCTTTTTGACGCATATCAATACATTCTTTCTCTGACGGAAGCTCCATCATCGGAATAATCTTATGCAAGTTCAGCTCCAGACCTTTTACATCCCAGTCTTCTGCTGCCGCTTCCGGAGAGGCGAAACGGTCTGTAATATTTTCAACATATTCTGTGATCATATTATAGACGGTATCTCTCATGCTCTCGCCGTCGAGAACCCTTCTTCTCTCTCCGTAAATGATCTCTCTTTGCTCGTTCATAACCTGATCATACTCAAGCAGATTTTTACGGATACCGAAGTTGTTTGTCTCCAGTTTTTTCTGTGCTGTCTCTATCGCATTGGAAAGCATCTTATGCTCCAACTGTTCCCCGTCTGCAACACCCAGCGCATTAAAAGCTCCCATAAGACGGTCCGAACCGAACAGACGAAGAAGATCATCTTCCAGTGAAATATAAAATCTTGATTCACCCGGATCTCCCTGACGACCGGAACGTCCTCTAAGCTGATTGTCAATACGTCTTGACTCATGCCTTTCCGTACCGATAATCTTTAATCCGCCTGCCGCTCTCGCATCTTCATCAAGTTTAATATCCGTACCACGACCTGCCATGTTCGTCGCGATCGTTACGGCGCCGTGAACACCTGCATCCGCTACGATCTCTGCTTCCTGCTCGTGATATTTCGCATTCAGAACGTTATGTTTGATTCCTTCTTTTTTCAGCATACCGCTCAAAAGTTCGGACACTTCTATCGTGATCGTTCCGACAAGAACCGGCTGACCTGTAGCATGAGCTCTCTTTACTTCTTCAACGACAGCATGATATTTTTCTGCTTTTGTTTTATATACCGCATCTTCAAGGTCTTTTCTCTGAACCGGTTTGTTTGTCGGGATTTCTATAACGTCCATTCCGTAAATATCACGGAACTCTTTTTCTTCTGTAAGAGCCGTACCTGTCATACCGCTCTTCTTCTCAAATTTATTAAACAAGTTCTGGAATGTGATCGTCGCAAGCGTCTTGCTCTCTCTGCGCACTTTTACGTGTTCCTTCGCCTCAATCGCCTGATGCAGCCCGTCCGAATAACGTCTTCCCGGCATGATACGTCCTGTAAATTCATCGACGATCATAACCTCTCCTTCTGCATTCACAACATAGTCCTGATCTTTAAACATCAGATTATGCGCGCGCAAAGCAAGGATAATATTATGCTGGATCTCCAGATTTTCCGGATCGGCAAGATTTTCAATATGGAAGAATTTCTCTACTTTCTTAACTCCGTCTTCTGTCAGGTTAATTGCCTTTTCCTTTTCATTGACAATAAAATCACCCGTCTCTTCGATATCCTCTCCCATAATCGCATTCATCTTGGAGAATTCTCCGCTTGCCTCGCCACGTTCAAGCTGACGGGCAAGAATATCACACGCTTCATAAAGCTTTGTCGATTTTCCGCTCTGCCCGGAAATAATAAGCGGCGTTCTCGCCTCGTCGATCAAAACAGAGTCAACCTCATCGATGATCGCAAAATTCAGACCTCTTTGTACGAGCTGTTCTTTATATATGACCATGTTGTCACGCAGATAGTCAAATCCGAGTTCATTATTCGTTACATAAGTAATATCGCAGTCATATGCCGCACGGCGCTCTTTATTGTCCATTCCGTTTAAAATAACACCGACTGTCAATCCAAGAAATTCATGTACTTTTCCCATCCATTCAGCGTCACGTTTTGCCAGATAATCATTGACCGTAACGATATGGACGCCTTTTCCTGAAAGTGCGTTCAGATAAGCCGGAAGTGTAGACACAAGCGTCTTACCTTCACCTGTACGCATCTCGGCAATACGACCCTGGTGCAGAATAATACCACCGATAAGCTGTACTCTGTAATGACGCATACCGATACTTCTCCATGCTGCCTCTCTTACAACGGCATAAGCCTCAGGAAGAATGTCGTCAAGCGTCTCTCCTTCATTCAGTCTGTCCTTAAACTCCTTTGTTTTTCCTTTCAGTTCCTCATCTGACAGCGCCTCCATCGCAGGAGCAAGAGCTTCGATCCGGTCTACGATCGGATAAATTCTTTTCAGCTCATTATGGCTGTGGGTTCCGAAAATCTTTTCTATAATACCCATATTCTGTAATTAACTCCTTATATAAATTTAGCATCGGTAATAGCTCCGATGCCACCACTATTCTTCATTTTAACACTAACCAAAGCGTAATTCAATACTCAAAAATTGTTTTGACAACCATACGCGCACCGCCTTTTACGCACAAAAACGATACTCTTATATCGGAAATAATGATCCCATTCAGAATCATTCAATCACCGGAAGTACCAAAAGGCACATTCCGGGAGTGCAAGCGGTCGCCAAGGTCACGGGCAAGCCCGGACTTTGGCTTATCGCCATTGCAAAAAGCACAGAACCCATTCCAAAGGCTCTGTGCTTTTCTCATTCATCCGCACACAATATTTGATTATCCTGTGCTGATTTTTTATGCATTGCTCTATGCTCTTTTTCTTCTTCTGAAAATAACAACTGCGGAAGCTACCAGCATGAACGCCCAGAACATGATCGGTGTCTGATCGCCTGTCTGAACTGCCTGACCTTTCTGTGAATCCGGATTTTTATCCTCATCTTCCTTAACGTCATCTTTTTTCACAAGCAGTTTCTCTGCATCTTTTAACGCTTTTAACATATCTTCAACGTCTTTTGCCGTCGCTTTCTTGTCTTCCAATACCGCTTTTGCTTTTTCCAAAACGTCTTTATATGCTTTCACTGACGCATCCGTATATCCGCTTAAGTCTTTCTTTTCAGCCGCTTTGATCGCTTCTTTCAATGCTTCTAACTGCTCTTTGCTCGGCTTTTTGTCTTCTTCCTGCGGATTGTCTTTCTCTACGAGAAGCTTGTCTGCATCTTTTAATGTTTTCAGCATATCTTCAACCTCTGTTGCTGTTGTTTCTTTATCTGACAACATTGTTTTTGCTTTTTCCACAACATCTTTATATGCTTCGACAGACGCATCCGTATATCCGCTTAAATCTTTCTTTTCAGCCGCTTTGATCGCTTTCTTTAATTCCTCTAACTTTTTCTTTGCTCGGCTTCATTTCCAAATCAACGGCAGCTTTCTGCAGTTTAGCCAAAGCGTCGTCTACCTCTTTTTGTGCCGCCTTCTCATCTTTAAGAACTTCCTGCGCTTTATCATATGCCGCCTTAAAAGCATTCCATGTCGAAGGAGTATACTCTTCTTCTTTATCTGCGTATTTCTTTGCGAAATCTACATAACTCTGAAGCGCAGTCTTATCCACTTTATCCGGACTCGGTTTTGCAGTCAGTCCGCTGATCGCAGTTTCAAGATCCGTCTTCGCCTGATCTACTTCTGTCTGTGAAGCATCCGCGTTTTTAAGTACCGTTTCAGCCGCTGTCAGCGCTTGCGTATACTTCGCTGCGGATTCTTCCGTATATCCCGAAAGATCCCCGTACGCTTTTTTCGCCTCATCAACCGAAGCCTGCAGTTTTGTGAAATCTGCACGTTTTACAAGTCCGTTTACCGCTGTCTCAAGCGCTGTGCGAGCCGCCTCGATATCCGCATCAAGCGCATTTTCATTTTTCAAGACTTCATTTGCCGCATCCAATGCGCTCTTAAACGGCTGCCATGTGGACGGAGTATAGTCTTTTTCAGTCTTATCGCTCACTGCATCGACCAATACTTTCAGGCTTGTCGTGTCACCTATAAAGTCAAGCATATGTACGATTTCAAGCAATTCTGTGTACGCTTCGTCAACCTGCTCCTGTGACGCTTTTTCATTATCTTTCACCTGAACTGCTTTCGCAAGCGCTGCATCTAACGCTTTTTTCACTTCAGGAACGACATGTTCATATTCCGGTTTTTCTTTCGCGCTCTGTGCGTATCCGATCAAAAATTCAAGGAACTGCTTATTTACCTGTTCCGGCTGCGGTTCTTCTTTTTTCGGAGCCATTATACGGATTTCTGCCGCAGATGCAAAGTTCTTTCCTGCCTGATCTGACAATGTTCTCACTGCATATAATCTAACGTTTGTCGCCTCTGTCTGATCAAACTGAGCCCATTTCCATCCTGAATCATTTGTCCATGTTCCTGTCGCCACTTCATGATAAGACTGTCCGTTATCATTGCTTACCTCAATACGGTATTCAACGATCACACCGTTCACCGCGCCGTTTCTTGGAAGTATACGCAGTCCGTTGACAGTCTTGCTCTCTCCCAGGGCAATATCGATCCACAGATTATTCTGGTCGTCGCCTTCATATTTACTGTGCCAAAGCGTTGACACGTCTTTATCCAGAACATATGATGCGGGTCCTTCTTTCCCTGTCTGCGGCTGCGCGCTTCCTGCCGTAGCAGTCATCCCTTCTGTCGGAAGGTCAAACTCATCATTTGCCGCCGGATTTTTTACAGAGTAGTTTTCTAAAATTTCTGCTCCGAGTGTTTTCAGATCCTGCGGTGTCGCAGTTGTCGGATACTCTTTATTGCTGCGTACCCATTCCCATTCCCACTCAAACCAGTCGATATTACTCTCATAATCCGTTCCCGAAAGCTCGTTTGTTCTTGCTGTGATCCAGCGCTGCCATCTTGCTTTATAGAAATCACCGATCAAGCCTGACCACTGACGGTTAGAGTAATCTTTCAGACCGCCTTTTTCCGCCTGATTTTTCGATCCCCATGTAGTAACGAGCGCTTTTGCATTGAACTCATACAGTTCTTTTGTAAAGTCATCCGCATTATTTGCAAGCGCTTTTGCCTGCTCTACCCATCTTCCGAGAAGGAAGTATTCGCTTGTTCCCGTTACTTTTTCCATGTCTTCGATCACTGACATGAATTTTTCCGAATATGTTTTAAAGCTGTCCAGATCTTTTGCGCTGAACGCTGCAGACATACCTTTTGATATTCCTGAGCGCTGTTGGAAAGTACCTGCTGCAAAACATTTGCCAGATCGTACTGATATCCTGCGCTGTCTTTCAGCTTATCATAATCAGCTAACAGAAGCGCTGCCGCTTCTTCAAGATCGCCTTTTTCATAGCTGATCACCGCGTTGCCCCATGTAGAAGCCGCCCCGATCGTAAGATTCGGTCTTGCATTTACAACTGACTCCGGCGCACCCTGTCCAAGGCCGTTTAAGCTCGCCTTATATACTGTTTCTTTCAAAATATCCCATGCCTGATTTGCCGACTCACTCTCTGCTCCGTATCTTCTCGTCGCATAATCATCAAGCCATGTGTCAAGATCGATCACTTCCATCTTCTGTGACGCATCATCCTGCCAGATCGTCTCGAACAAGAAATCATACAATACCGGGTTATTTACACTCGCCTCAGGAGTGATTCCGATTCCCGCGATATATTTCGTCTCATTAAATACTTTCGGAATATTATTTGCAAGGTTGTCAAGATGTCCGTGCAGTCCGAGACGTCCTCCGAAGTTATTCAGCATACAGAACAGCCACGGAGTCTTGTCAAATTCTTCCTCGTCTCCATATGCTTCCGCGCCGGGACGTCCTTCATCATAATGCGGGTCTTTCTCTGCGTACAAGTCAAGAATCAGCGCATGATCTGTTCCCTTTTCCACTCTGTCAAGACCGTTTAACAATGCAGTTGTCGGATTACCCTGCCATGACTGGATGATCCAAACCGCATCTTTGTCTGCCGTGATCATTTCAGTTAATACTTTTTCCGAAATGTCGGACGCATTCATACCGCCTGTAATGCCGCCTTCGTGGAACGGGTCTGTCGCATAATAGTTGCTTACGTCTCCGTAAACTTCTTTCTGACACTGATAGAATTTCTTCGCATATTTTTCAAATGTAGAAGAAGTTGTCTTTAACATCGTCGGACGCTGGAAGGAACACCACTCGCCCTGCTCGATCACTTCTGCATTTTTGTCATAATCGTGAATATTTGTCGGAACCATTCCGCTGTAACCTTGCAGTACAGGCTGCATTCCGAGTTTTCTCATAATAAGCTGATTCTTTCTTGCCAGCTCTGTTCTCTCTTCAAACCACGAGTCATGCACCGGGCCTCCGAAACCGGAAAGGTTCGCCATATATGCCCACGCATAATATGCAGGTCCTGCAATAAAGTCTTTAATATCTTCGTGAGAATATCCAAGTTCTCCTAAAAATCTTCTCCATACTTCTTCCTGCGCTGTCGCGTCAAGAACGACGTTCACGCCGTTTAACGCCAGCCAGTCTAACTCGTCACGCCATTCCTGCTCTCCCCAGAACGCCATAGAATAAGAAAGCGTACAGTAGTTATAAGAGTAGCGGACTTCCGCCTTCGTCTCTTTAAATACTTTTTCTGTCACAACAGGTTTATTTTCCGGCATATCTGCCTGATCTCCCACTTGTGAAAGATTTACCTGACAGAAATATTTCAGATAATGGTTCAGTCCTGTCGCAAGAGAAACACCGTCGTTTCCTTTGATTTTCACCTGATCTCCATCCATGGAAAGTTCAAAGTAATCATAACCGTTCTTTTTCGGATTCTCCGCAAGTTCAAGCTTAAACCAGTCTTTGTAAGCTTTTCCGAGTCTTCTTTCGATAATACCGTAAACTTCGTTTTTCGTATCATTTTCTGTAATCTCTACATTATATTCTGACTCTTCATATTTTACTGTATTGATCTCAGGTCTTTTCTGAACTTCTGACTTGCTCTCTTTTCCTGTCACACGGACTTCGTTCAGTACAGCCGCCGTAGACGCGGAATTATATTCCATATAAACGCGGACGATTCTCGCTTCTTTTCCTTCCGCCTGGTAAACTTCTCCCTTTTCAGCATCACAGGAATCTTTTGATGTCTTCTCTGCCAGTTTATCAAAATCTCTTCCGTCCATACTTGTATAGATCGTATACTGAGAATATCCATTCTCCGGTGTATATACTTCTACCGTATCAAGGTTATAATTTTTCTCCAGATCAATATCTACATAAGACGGATAATATGCGCCGGTCCACTGTGTCTTTTTGCTTCCGTCCGTAATATTTTTTCGCCGTATTTTTTCCAGACGGCGTATGTACCGGTTTCTTAAATGCGATACTGCCTGTATCCTGTACTTCGATCTCGCTTCCGTACACCTCAAACTCTGCCACTGCCGGCCATCCGTTCTGCGTTCCGCCCTGTGTCTTACAAGAATGCATAACAATCTTCACTTCTGAATACTGCGCGGCATTAAACTTATAAACCTGCGCATAATTATCTGTACGGTTTGCCTTCTGGTGATCTGCAATCTTCGTATAATCGCTGTCTCCTGCTTTCTTCGCCAGGATGCTGTACTCGAACGCGAAATCAACACTGTCCGTATCTCCCACATGCTCAAAAGCAATGCGGAACGCATCCATCGTTCTTGCCTCGTCAAAATTCAAAGCGATGTACTTCTCTGAAGTCTGCGCTTCATTGTGGAACTTATACAATGTTTTGTCGTTTCCGTCAACAAGGTTTGCTGATCCTTCAGATTGATTTTCGTTTCCGTCTGTTGTGATCTTCGCCTGATTTGCAATGTTATTGTAATCAGACACTTTTTCTTCCTGCTCTTCAAACACTTCCACTTCCTGAACCGACGGCCAGAACGCGCCCTGACTTCCATCAGAATTCTGCGGATCGGAAAGCGTTACATAAATATGCGTTGCCGACTTCGGCACGTCCGCTGTAAACTCTTCTTTTGAATCTACCGTCATTCTCTTGCTTCCGAAATCAATCAAATCCGTTGTAATGCCGTTCTGTGCATACTGAACTGTCACAAGCGCCGTTCTTCCTGTACTGTTATCCCCGTCTTCGCCAAGTTCTACAGCCACTTTTGAAATACTGCGTCCTTTATCCAACTGGATCACAGCCGTTGCAGGCCACGTTCCTTGTGTCTGCCAGCTTGTTTTCGGATCACCGTCATTGATGTTTCCGATTACATAACTTCCATTCTCACCGTTCTGCGTACTTACCGTACCGTTAACGGCAACATTGACAAGCGTTGTCTTCGCCTCTGCTTTTTGCGGAGCTATGCCCGCAAATGCGCTAATAACCATGCAGGAAGCAAGAATCGATGATACGATCTTTCTAATCTTCTTTTGCATTCTTCCACTCCTTTATCAATAATATCAGACCGAAGCAGCATATCTGTTTTCTATATCATGGCATATCTCTATACAAGACGCCACGCCGAATACAGGCAGAAAAAAAGATCGGATATTTTCCGGCATAATGCATAGAAAATATCTGATCTATCCGTTCAAAGCTGCCATCTATGTCTTTGCTCTTTATCAGAATAGCAAATTTTCTCAAAAATGTCAATTTATACATTTGTATTGCTTGTTGTACATTTGCACCGCTTATATCATGCTCTTTTTTTCTATCTATTAATACCAAACAGACCTTTCAAAATATACCATTTTTTCTCAAATAGTCACCTGTTATGCATCTTTTCATCAGTTATATTTGTTCACAATTTTTCTATATGAAACAGTTCCTCCGAAAAGATCGAGGGCGCTTCCTATCGTAAAGTCAAGTTGTCCGCCGCCCAAACTCCGAAACCGTTCCAAATCGTCTTCCGAACTGATTCCTCCGGCGTATGTAATCGGAATTTTTCCCCATTGCCCAAGCATATGTACAAGTTGTTCTTCCATTCCCGATCGTTTTCCCTCTACATCAACGCCGTGGATCAAAAACTCATCACAATAAGAAGATAATTCCTCAAGAACAGCGGCGTTCAAACGTAGATTCGTATATTTTTGCCAACGATCTGTAACTACATAATAATCTTCACCTTGTTTTCGGCAGCTCAAATCGAGCACGATATGCTCTTTTCCTACGGCATGAACAAGCTTCTTTAGATTTTCTCTGCAAAATTCTCCTCCGCGAAACACATACGATGTGACGATCACATGGCTCGCTCCGCATTCTATATATTCATATGCATTCTCGTCTGTAATCCCTCCTCCTATCTGCAGTCCTTTCGGATAAACACGAAGAGCCTCTTTCGCCTGTTGTTTTGTCTGTTCATAATATTCTGACTGCCGGCTGTTTAAAAGAATAATATGACCTCCTCTCAGACAATCTTCCTTATACATATTCGCATAAAATGCGGCGTTTAAATCAGATGCGAAATTCGTCTTTGCCATGTTCCCCTCATCTTTTAAACTTCCACCGACAATCTGTTTTACTTTTCCGTTATGAATATCAATGCACGGTCTGAATTTCATCTGCCCTTCTCCTTATGTATTGTTTACACTATTACAAGATCGACCGCAGACATAAAGTTCCTTCTCTCTGCGGTCGAATCAATCCCGATTATTTTATAACTGTTCTTATCATGCGACAAAAAACTATCTCATAGAGTCATCGGCATTTCCTGTTGCATCTCCCTGATCTGTATTTTTCATACGGTCGCCTTCTTTTTTCGCTCCGTTTTCATCAGTCAGATCATCCGCCGCATTGTCAACACCGTCTGTGACATCGTCTGTCACATCGTCAATTCCGTCTGTGACATCATCTGTTACGTCATCAACTCCCTGAGTCACATCATTTACCGCATCATCAAGAATACCGTCTCCTTTTTTATCTGACTTGTCCGACGCATCGTTGCGATCGTTGTCTCTGTCTTTATCCGTTGTCGTCTGATCCGCCGCATTATCTGTTTTATCTTTGCCCGCACATGCTGTCATGCCAAACAAAGTGAACACACAGAGCGTCAGCAAAATGAGTTGTTTCATTTTTTTCATAAGAATATCTCCCTTTCCATAAATATTGTTGTAGTTCTAATATCTGCAATATTTTCAATATTTATACATTCGGGATTTTTTCTTTTTGCTACAGAGCCTTTTTCCTCAGTTTTTCCATCGCTTTTGATTCAATCTGACGCACACGCTCTCTTGTTATACCAAGACTTTCACCGATTTCTTCTAATGTATATGTGCGGTCTTTCCCCAATCCAAACCGAAGGCTGATCACTTCTTTCTCTCTGTCGTTCAAAGTTTCAAGAAGTTCTTGTACTTCTTCTTTCCTGACAAGAACGTCCATCGCATCTTCCGGCGTCGTCTCAGATCTGTCTTCTACAAAATCTCCAAGACTGTCCTCGCCATCTTCCCCTACCGGAGTTTCCAAAGATACCGGATTTCGAATATAAGAAAGAATATTTTTCACTTCCTCTTCTGTCCGGTCGCCAAGCTTCTTTGCAATCTCCCCCGGTTCTGCTTCTCTTCCGAATTCCTGCTGCAGTTCTTTTGCTGCTTTTTGCACCCGTTTTATATTTTCCGCAACGTGAACCGGAACTCGAATTTCTCTTGACTGCTGATCGATGGCTCTTGTAATTGCCTCTTTGATCCACCATGACGCGTAAGTTGAAAAACGGTTATCTTTCGTATAGTCATACTTTTCGGCAGCATGCATCAATCCGATATTTCCTTCCTGAATCAGATCCATTAACGGCAAACCTCTTCCCGTATAATGTTTTGCGATAGAAACGACGAGACGAAGATTCCCTTCTTCCAGTCTCGCTCTTGCGGATTCGTCTCCGTCTGAGATTCTTCTGCCCAATTCTTTTTCTTCCGTCTCGTCCAACAGAGGAATCTCCCCTATCTCATTCAAATAGATCCGAAGCGGTTCTGACTCCTGAATTTCTTCTTTTCCCATACAAACCTCACTTTTATTTATCTGTTTTATATTCTCTTTATGTTCTGTTATATATCCGATACCTGCTATCGTTTTTCTCTGAGCTCACCGTTTCTGTATGCGACAAGCAGTCGTTCAAGATCTTTTACCTGACGTTTGAGTTCCTCACCGATATCCGTATCTCCGACTAAAAGCCTCTCCCTGACTCTTTTCACTATCATCGTTTCGGAATGGATATCTTTTTCCTTTGCGATCGCCGACTCTGTAGATTCAAACGGCTCGTGCGCAACAAGCAGAAGTCCATATGAATTAAAGATCAAAGTATAACCTGCAATTCCGGTTTCTTTCTGATACGCTTTGGAAAATCCGCCGTCGATCACAAGCACTTTCCCGCCGCATTTCACGGGATTTTCCCCGTCTTTTCGTTTCACCGGAACATGTCCGTTGACAATATGAGACACCGCCGGGTCTAACCCAAACTCTTCCAATATCTGATTGATAACTTTTTCATTTTCAAGCAGGGAGTAATACGGATTCTTTTTCTCTATGTGAGTTTCCGCATCTTGCAGAAAATACCGTTCAAAAGTTGCCATCTTATCTTTTCCGAAAAGCGGAGAATCAGGATGCAGCCCATATATACCACATGATGTCCTTTCCATCCTGCCTTTCATTCTCATCAAGAGCAAAAAAGCCTTTTCTCACATAAGAATCCAGAACATCATAAAGTTCTTTTCCACCGTAAGACTTGCCGAAAAGCCGAATTTCTTTCAATTTTCCGTCTTCTGTGAGCGGAACACATCCGTGATAGAGAAGATTATCATTGTAAACTTTATACAAACTTCCCTTGTTCAGCAAAAACCTCATATGCCTTTGAAGCTTCTCACAGTGCAGAAACGCCTTTTCAAGCCGCTTCATGATCTCCTCTTCCTCTTGAGTAAAAGCGTACGGATCTTTCGGATCGACTGTAGGAAACGCCGTATCCAAAAGCGGATATTTCTTTCCGTCCAGTTCAATCGTACCTTTTTCAAAATCAATTCTGTGCAAAAGCGCCCTGTTTTCTAAATGAAATGCTTTCTGCCGACGGATGATCTGCCCTTCCACTTTAAATTGAATGATGGAGATTGCTTTATGAATCCTCATATTCATTTGCATCTCATCAGGATCTATCCCTTCAACCGCTTTTAACCGAAAACAAATACACGGATCATCCCCGTAAATCCGAAGGGCAAATGCTGCCAGAGGAAGAAGATTGATCCCATATCCATCCTCCAAAATATCGAGATTTCCGTAACGTGCACAGATGCGGATCACATTCGCAATACAGCCCCATTGTCCCGCAGCCGCTCCCATCCAAAGTATATCATGATTTCCCCACTGAATATCGACAGAGTGATAAGACATCAGTTTATCCATAATAATATGAGGACCGGGACCTCTGTCATAAATATCGCCGACAATATGCAGATGATCTACAACGAGCCTTTGGATCAACTCTGAAATTGCCTCGATAAAATCTTCTGCTCTTCCGATCCGTATAATCGTTGAAATAATCTCATTATAATATGATTCCTTATCATGTACCTCCGCTTTCTCCGTGATCAGTTCCTCGATCACATAAGCAAAATTTGGGGGAAGCGCCTTTCTTACTTTCGACCGCGTATACTTGCTCGCCGCTCTTTTGGCAACTTCGATCAAACGATATAGATGTACTTTATACCAGTCTTCCATATTCGTCTCTGTCTGCCGGATCAGGTCCATCTTTGCTCTCGGATAATAGATCAGCGTTGCCAAAGATTTCTTATCTGCGGCACTCATCGTATTTCCGAACACATCCTCGATCTTTCTTCGGACAGATCCGGATCCGTTTTTTAAAACATGAGAAAAAGCCTCATCCTCACCGTGTACATCTGTCAGAAAATGTTCTGTTCCTTTCGGCAGATTCAAAATCGCCTGAAGATTGATGATCTCCGTCGATGCCGCCGCGATTGTCGGATATAAGTCTGACAATCGGGTCAAATACCGTTTCTGGAGTTCTTTCAGTTCTTTATATTCTTCTTTCATGCTTGTCTGCCCCCTTGTTCCACAATACACCGCACAATTTATATCTCTCATGTACGTCGGATGTCACAATCCGACCACATCGCTCATATCATACATACCGCTTTCTTTTCCGGCAAGGAATTTTGCCGCCTCGACAGCGCCTTTTCCGAATACGCTTCTCGAGTATGCCGTATGTTTAAATTCGATCACTTCGTCTGTTCCCGCAAAGATCACCTCATGTTCCCCTACGATCGTACCTCCGCGAAGAGCTGAAATTCCGATTTCTTTTGCATCACGTTTCTGGCGGACAGTGCTTCTGTCATATACATAATGATATTCGTTTCCAAGCGCTTCATTCACCGAATCCGCAAGTGCAAGCGCTGTTCCGCTCGGGGCATCCAGTTTCTGATTGTGATGTTTTTCCACAAGTTCAATATCATATCCCGCCGGAGCAAGCACTTTTGCCGCATCTTTTAAAAGTTTTAAAAGGAGATTAATTCCAAGAGACATATTCGCCGACTTTAACACCGCCGTCTTCTCTGCCGCCTTCTCTGCTTTTGCAAGCTGCTCTTCCGAAAGTCCTGTCGTGCAAAGCACAACCGGAAGTTTCTTATCCACGCAATAATCCAAAAGCGAATCCACTGCTCCCGCATTTGAAAAATCGATCACAACATCTGCGTCTTCCGTACATTTTTCCACCGAATCAAATACCGGATAATCATTCGGCGTTTCTGTATATGTGTCAACACCTGCCGTAATAACGGCATTTTCATCATTTTTTACGATCTCCGTGATCATCCTTCCCATTTTTCCGTTGCATCCATGCATCATTATTTTAATCATTTTATTTTCCTCCTGCCTGTATCATTTCACGTTTCAAAAACAATCGTTCACTACAAGTTTTTTTCCTGCGGCTCATTATTGAATCAAAAACGGATTTTTCTCTACTCAAAAAAGGATATCACATTTGAGTTCGCATCTCAACATATGATATCCTTTTCACAAAGTTTCTCGTAACAATTCAGCCACGATAAGCGCACAGTGCGGTTTTACGAATGGCGTGGGCTGAACTGTTACAGTTTCTCGATAACCGGTTCGTCAGATCATACCCGTCTTTATTCCTCATGCAAAGATAAAATCTCTGTAATATTTGACAGGTCGATTTCCGGATCGATCACCTTGAAACCTATCGTAACTTTTGTCACGTTACAGCCGGCTACATTGAATTTATTATACCATGATATAACTCCATGATATGACGATGCAGGTGCATTCCCCTTTTCAATACACTTCGTATGGATCAGATTGTTTTTTAACACCTCATATTCAAAAGAGTCTATCATTAAATAATTGCTGTCATAATAAACCGAAAACTTAGACTCCATATCAAATATATATTTATCGGCAAATTCAAAATAAATCTTCTCTGTCCGGTTATCCTTCGCCTCATATTGTATGGAACAAACTCTGCTCTCATTATGATCAATAAATAAATCTTTTTTAGAACTTTCCTTTTTTAAGATACTTTGTAAATCAGTCTGCTTAAAACTAAGTATCGAATATCCCGCGCATATCAATAAAACAAATACTGCGGCTATTGACAATAATTTGATTTTATCTTTCATGTGAAGTTCCTCATAAACCTTTCAAGACAACTTATCGGGGGGGCAGCTACACAACAGTCAAAGCGCCCGCAAAACAGTGCGAACAGTTTTGCGGGCGTTCTGTACGTTAATTCTGTTTACTGATGAAAAATGACAATTCGGTCAGTTTATGAAAATTCCGGCTCGATCAGTCCGAAAGATCCGTCCTTTCTTTTGTATACAACATTTACTTCATCTGTTTCTGCGTTTGAGAAAACGAAAAAGCTATGTCCGAGCAGTTCCATCTGGATGCAGGCATCTTCAGGGAACATCGGTTTAATACCAAACTTTTTCGTGCGGACGATGCGGATTTCATCGTCATCAGATGACTCGTCGTCGGATTCGATAAACTCTTTTTTAATGCTTCCTGACGGAACAGCAGCAGTAGGATGTCCCTGGCTTTTCGCAACAAGTTTGTTTTTATATTTACGAAGCTGCCGTTCAATAACCTCTTCTACAAGGTCGATCGACACATACATGTCGCTGCTCGTCTGCTCGGAGCGGATGATAGATCCTTTTACAGGAATCGTCACTTCGATTTTCTGACGTCCTTTTTCCACGCTAAGCGTTACGATGATTTCTGTTTCAGGAGTGAAATACCTCTCAAGTTTTCCTAACTTTTGTTCGATAGCCTCTTTAAGCCCCGGTGTTACTTCAATGTTTTTTCCGCTGATGATAAAATTCATGCTGTTCAACTCCTTTTTGTATATACTTAACATAAACATGTGTAAAAAGGATGTTTATATTATGAAAATATTATAACACAGAACAGCTCTAATGTATATAATAAATCGTTTTGAATTCTGTAAATTCTTCAAATTTCATTAAATTTTCATAATTTATTTCATCATACTTCTCTTCCGCATCCTTGAATCCAGGATTTTTTTGCGGATACGCAGCGTCTTCGGCGTCACCTCCAAAAGCTCGTCGGTGTCGATAAAATCAAGAGCCTGCTCAAGACTTAAAATTTTAGGCGGAGTCAGTCTCAAAGCTTCATCTGCGCTGGAGGAACGTGTATTTGTCAGATGCTTTGTCTTACATACGTTCAACTCAATATCATCTGTTTTTCCATTCTGGCCGATCACCATACCTGAATAAACCTTTTCTCCCGGTCCGATAAACAAAGTTCCGCGTTCCTGCGCGCTGTATAAACCATAAGTTACAGATTCACCTGTCTCAAATGCGATAAGCGATCCCTGCTTACGATACTGGATATCGCCTTTGTACGGCTCATATCCGTCGAAGCTTGTATTAATGATACCGTTTCCTTTTGTATCTGTCATAAATTCTCCGCGATATCCGATCAATCCTCTGGACGGAATGGAAAACTCAAGACGTGTGTAACCGCCGTTGGAAACTCCCATATTGCGAAGTTCTCCTTTTCTTTGGCCGAGTTTTTCGATTACAACTCCTGTAAATTCATCCGGCACATCAATATAAGCTGTCTCGATCGGCTCAAGTTTCTTTCCGTTTTCATCCGTATGATAGAGAACTTCCGCTTTGCTTACTGCAAACTCATATCCTTCGCGGCGCATATTTTCAATCAAAACGGACAAATGAAGTTCTCCGCGTCCCGACACTTTAAAACTGTCTGTATTTTCCATTTCTTCCACTCGAAGACTTACGTCTGTGTTCAGCTCTTTAAACAGGCGGTCACGCAGATGGCGGGAAGTTACATATTTTCCTTCCTGTCCGGCAAAAGGACTGTCGTTTACAATAAACTGCATCGCAATCGTCGGTTCTGAAATTTTCTGGAAAGGAATTGCCTCTGCTTTTTCAGGAGAACAAAGCGTATCTCCGATCGATATATCAGAAATACCGGAAATAGCGACGATCGATCCGATCGTTGCACTTTTAACTTCTGTTTTGCTCAATCCGTCAAATTCATATAATTTACTGATCTTTACTTTCTGCTGTTTGTCCGGATCATGGTGATTGACAAGTATCATATCCTGATTCACACTGATCGTTCCGTTATCCACTTTTCCGATACCGATACGTCCGACATATTCGTTGTAATCGATCGTGCTGATCAGCACCTGCGTCGGAGCTTCAGGATCTCCTTCCGGAGCGGGAATATATTCGAGGATCGTTTCAAATAACGGTTTCATGTCCTGCTGCGGATCAGACAGATCAAGGCATGCAACTCCTGCTTTGGCGGATGCATATACAAACGGGCACTCAAGCTGATCGTCAGATGCGCCAAGATCGATGAAAAGTTCAAGAACTTCGTCGATTACATCGTCAGGTCTTGCTTCGGGACGGTCGATCTTGTTGATGCAGACAATGACAGGAAGGCTTAATTCAAGCGCTTTTCTTAATACAAATTTTGTCTGCGGCATTGCGCCTTCAAATGCGTCGACAACGAGGATCACGCCGTTGACCATTTTCAGCACACGTTCTACTTCTCCGCCAAAATCCGCATGTCCCGGCGTATCGATAATGTTGATCTTTGTTCCTTTATAATGAACTGCCGTATTTTTGGACAGGATCGTGATCCCACGTTCCCGCTCAATATCGTTCGAGTCCATAACACGTTCCGCCACTTCCTGATTTTCACGGAAAACACCGCTTTGTTTTAAAAGCTCGTCAACCAATGTCGTCTTTCCGTGGTCAACATGGGCGATGATGGCAATGTTTCTTACATCTTCACGTTTTGTCTTCATAAATATACACTCTTTCTTTATTTTCCCCTGCTAAGGGAGTGATTTATAGTTATAGTTTAAACATAAATTTAGTAGTGACTCAAAAATACAAGCAGTGCCGGACAGATACCCCGGCGATAAGAGGAGAGGAGAATTACAGAGCATGTCAGATAAGATTATTGAGAACAATCAGGTAACGGTTATAGGATCGGTGGCTTCGGAATTTACATACAGCCATGAAGTATTCGGAGAAGGATTTTATATGGTAGATATTCTCGTGAAACGGCTGAGCAATTCCAGTGACAGGATCCCGGTCATGGTCTCGGAACGACTCATCGATGTAACGCAAGATTACAAAGGCAGAAGCATTATGGTGTCAGGACAATTCCGGTCATATAACCGTCATGAAGAACAGAAAAACAGACTTGTTCTTTCAGTGTTTGCACGGGAAATGGAGTTCATCGAAGAAGAACCGGACGGCGCAAAGACAAATCATATTTTACTGGAAGGATATATGTGCAAGACACCGGTATATCGAAAAACCCCTTTAGGACGTGAGATTGCGGATCTGCTTCTTGCCGTAAACCGCCCTTACGGGAAATCAGATTATATCCCTTGTATCTGCTGGGGAAGAAACGCACGGTACGCATCGAACTTCGATGTAGGAGAACATGTGCGTATACTGGGAAGGATCCAAAGCAGAGAATATGTAAAGAAATTATCCGAAACAGAAACAGAGACAAGAACGGCATATGAAGTGTCAGTGAGCAAACTGGAATGTATTGATGAGTAATCTCATCATTTAGCAAATCCGGGCTTTTGCTCGTTGCCTATACAAATAAGGAACGCTGCTTACAGGCAGACTGTCGCCTGTAAGCAGCGTTCTTTTATTGTTCAAAAATTTTTATTCCTTCTTCTGTCTCCGCAAACCAGCACTGCTCCGTTTTTTCCGTCATCGCCTGTCCGTTCGTGCCTTCCATCAGCTCTTTCATCAGAAATCCCTCTTCGTCATCCGGCACAAGAACTGTAAGTTCTACTTTATCTGTATACACTGTATCAAGAACGGATAATCCCCTTTGTCCTAAAATATACTGAATTTTTCCAAGTCCCGTATAGTCTGTAATAATTTTCAGTTTAAACCCATGTATCTTGGTTATAATAACCGTATGAGCAAGCGCCTCTGCCGCCGCCGACGTATACGCTCTTACAAGACCGCCTGTTCCGAGAAGCGTGCCGCCAAAGTATCTGGTGACAACAACAAATACATCTGTCAGTTTTTTCCCTCTTAACACTTCCAGTATCGGCTTCCCCGCCGTTCCTGCCGGTTCTCCGTCATCGCTCATTCTCTCTGCCGCCGGATTTCTTCCGATTACATATGCCCAGCAGTGATGTCTGGCATCCCAGTGTTTTTTTCGGATTTCTTCCAAATGCGCAAACGCCTCTTCTTCATTTGAAACCGGAAATACCTCTGCTATAAAACGGGATTTTTTTCCACAATTTCTCCTGTTCCTTCTGTATATACCGTATGATAACACTCCATTTTTATCTTCTCCTTTTTTTTCATAAAACAGTTCCATACCTTTTCTACTATAGCAAAGACATGGAACATGTACAACCATTATGCGGATCTCTCGCCTGTACGAACGTGAAGATACTGATATTATGATTAAAATTCTTTATAAAATATGAAGATTTCATTTTTTTCTTTATTTAAAAGACCTTATTTGATATAATCATAGAAGTTGAAAAGGAGGATGTTATTCGTGAACTACGGAAAAAATAATCTTTCAAAGAGAAAATCATCAATCTCTTCGAAAAAGAAAATGAAAAAGAAACGCGTAGGAGTTCGTTTTTTTAAAGCAGTTATCACCTGTATGCTTCTGCTTGTCGTTATAGGGCTTGTCGGCGGTATAATTTTTGCAAAAAAAATCATTGACAACACCCCGGACGTATCTGCCGAAGACATTCAGCCGAAAGGATTTACAACAACGATTGTCGATCAAAACGGCACAGTCATCGACACTCTGAAAGATTCTGATTCAAACCGTGTCTACCGTACTTATGACGAGATCACGGCAAAAACAGATTTTCTTCCGCATGCATTTGTGGCGATCGAGGACGAACGTTTCTATGAACATAACGGAATCGATATTCAGGGAATTTTAAGAGCCGGCGTTGTCGGAGTCATGAACGGTTTTGATTTTACCGAAGGAGCCAGTACCCTGACACAGCAGCTTATCAAAAACAACGTATTTGATTTTGTCAACGAAAAAACATTTTTTTGACAGAGTGGAACGTAAATTACAAGAGCAGTATCTCGCTCTCGCATTTGAAAAAGAGATGAACAAAAACGAGATATTAGAAGCCTATCTTAACACGATCAACCTCGGTCAGGGATGTCTCGGAGTACAGACGGCATCTACAAGATATTTCAACAAAGATGTGGCGGATCTGACCCTTTCGGAATGTGCGGTCATTGCCGCGATCACACAGAACCCGACAGAGTACGATCCTGTAACGAATCCGGAATCTAACGCCAAACGCCGTGAAAAAGTTCTCGGCAACATGCTTGAACAAAAATACATCGATCAGGCGCAGTACGACGAAGCGCTTGCCGACCCTGTGTATGACCGCATTTTACAGACAGCCGCGATCACCGAAGATACAACGCCTTACTCTTATTTTACAGATGCCTTGATCGAAGATGTCATTCAAGATCTTATGGATGAGAAAGGTTACTCGGAAACACAGGCTTATAACCTTCTCTACAGCGAAGGATTGACTATCAAGTCTACTCAGGATCTGGCGATCCAACAGATCTGTGACGAAGAAGCCTCCAATGATGCTTATTATCCGATCGTAGAATACGGTATCACAGACTACGCACTGACAATCCACCGTGCGGACGGATCTGCCGAAAACTACAGTAAGGAAAACTTAAAGCAGTATCTGATCTCTGTACGAGGCTCTGCCGCTCCGTTTGTTTTCAGTTCGGAAGATGAAGCGAAAGCTTCTATCGAACAATATAAAGGCACTCTCGGTATTAATACAGATGCAGGCGATATTGTAGACGAACGTTTAAACATTACGCTTCAGCCTCAGGTTTCCGTCGTATTAATGGATCAATATACAGGACATGTAAAAGCCATTGTCGGCGGACGCGGAGCAAAGACGACCAGCTTATCTTTAAACCGCGCCACAGCTTCCCCAAAACAGCCGGGATCTTGTTTTAAAGTTTTATCCACTTATGCCCCAGGATTAAACGAGTGCGGCATGACTCTTGCAACAACGATCAAAGACGAGCCGTACCGGTACGCCAGCGGACAGCCGGTAAACAACTGGGATAACAAATACATCGGAAGCGCCCGCGTACGCTATGCTATCGAACACTCCATGAATGTTTGCGCCGTACGCACTCTGACCGAGACAGTCGGACTTGAAAAGGGATACAAATATCTCGAAAACTTCGGTTTTACGACGCTTGTAAATAATGATCCGAACTATCCGGGTATGTCGGATATCGCACAGGCTACCGCCCTCGGAGGTATTACAAGAGGTGTTTACAATATTGAAATGACCGCCGCTTATGCCGCGATCGCAAATAGCGGAATTTATACCGAACCGCTCCTTTATACAGAAATTCTTGATCACGACGGCAACGTCCTGATCGATAATTCAAAACCTATAACACGTCGTGTTTTAAAAGAATCGACAGCATTTCTTCTGACAAGCGCTATGCAGGACGTAATCAACCGTGGAACCGGAACGCCTGCAAGACTTAACAACATGCCTGCAGCAGGTAAAACAGGTACAACGGAAAACAGTACTGATCTCTGGTTATCCGCATATACGCCTTACTACACCTGTTCTGTATGGACCGGATATGACGAGGATAAAACACTGGAACAATTTTGGAATCAGTCATGGCACGAAGTAATATGGAAGCACATTATGGATCGCATCCACGCAGAATTAGAATATAAAAACTTCACTCCTCCTGCTTCTGTTGTACAAAGAACAATCTGTACCCAGACAGGAAAACTTGCAGTGAACGGATGTCCTTCCATCACAGAGTATTTTGATAAAGACACTTTGACAAAAGAAACTTGTCCGGGACACGGAAAGACAGATGACGAAAGTAAAGATGACGAGAACAACGAGGATAATTCGACAAACAACAATTCAGGCAGCTCCGAAAACTTAGGAAATACAAACGGAGATGATGGCGATGATGTGGATCCGATTCCGCCTACGCCGGATCCCGAACCGAATCCCGAACCGGAAGGGCCTGAAGTCATTCCTCAATCTCGAAACTGATTGCCGTAACATCTCTTAACTGTCTGCGAATCTCATAGTGGGATGTTTACACGCAAAAGCGGGAATCGCCGCACTGAACTAAGTTCAATGCGGCGATTCCTGTTTTTTGTTTCATCATGATATTACAAGATTTCATTATCTTCTTTTTTTCTAAACTACTTCTTTATTCTGTACTTTTACAATTTTATTTATCTTCTATTTATAATAAACATCTTTATTCAGCACTTTCTCTTTAAAGCTTACGATCACATTTGTAGCTGCGTCACCGATTACATTCAAGGTAATTACCGCCATTCCCGGAAGATAATTCATCGCCAGTACAAGCGAATATCCGATCATACATAATTCAGAGCTCATTCCCAACCCTGTCATGACAACATACACCATCGTCGTTCCCGCAACCGGAATTGCCGGAGTTCCCATCGCCGTGCAGATAGAAAGAAAAGCTGCTATGGCAAGTGTTGAAGGCTTAATATCAATTCCTGCCGCTGTCGCAATAAATGTAATCGCAATCATATGCATCGCTGTCGTACCGTTCATGTTGATCGTCATACCTGTAGGAAGAACAAAACTGCTGATTTCTTTTGAACATCCCAGTTCTTCCGTACATGTCTTTGTATTCAGCGGAAGTGTTGCCGCAGAAGAGTTTGTCGCTGCCGCAAACAAGCCGATCTTCAACGTTTTCTTCACAAACGGAATCGGATTCAGCCGGGTTGTAAGGAATATCCCTACCGGATAAATTGTAAATACAAGCACCAGACTTACAACAATCGTAGTAACGATCCATACAAGCGTCGGTTTAATATATTCGATTCCATACACCGCAAGCGTTCTTGTGATCATGCAAAAAATTGCAACCGGTCCGATCTTATCGATCAGGAAATTCAAGAAAAGTTGTACGACATCATTTAAATTTTCAATGACTTTACGAAGAGGTTCTGTCTTTTTGCCAAGCACTGTCATGCACAATCCGAGAATGATCGCAACAACTACGACAGATATGATCTCGTTATTAGATGAAAATGCCGAAAAAATATTAGACGGAACTGCATTGACGACTGTCACCAGCGGGTTATATCCTTCCATCGTCACCGCTTCTGTCACCATCTCGTTAGGAAGCTGTACGTCGAACCATCCCATTGTTTTCACAAAATATGCCGCTGCTCCCGCAAGAGCCGCTGCCACTACATAAAAGCAAATGTATGTGATAAATGTCTTCCCTGCAATCTTTCCGAGTCTCTCCGGATTTGCCAGACTGCACATCGCCAGACTCAGCGAAGTAAGTACAAGAGGAACAATAGCCAACTGAAGTCCTCTCATAAACAACTGACCGACAATATATAAAATACCGATACCTTCAATTCCGTTTGTCTTTGTTACATCTTGAAAAAAGATTGCATCCACTGTTTTCCATATTCCTGATTTCCCGCTTTCCAGAAGAAATTCCCTCAAAAAGAGCATGAGAAAACCAACCACGAATCCGGCTGCCACCGCGAATATCATACGTTTCACGATCGTATTCTTTTTTTCTTTTTCTTTCATCTCTCCATCTCCTTAACTTTCTGTGTTTTTCGTTTTTATCCCTTTATGTCTATATCGTCGAATACAATGGGATTTCTTGATATTTATTGTACATTTTCGGCAAATTATTGTCAATATTATTTCTTTGATTCAAAGATTTTCTATGTTTTAAACAGATTTCATCCGTTATTTTTGTTATATATTTTTTTGTTTTCTTCTATTTTCTTTGATTCATACATTTTGTTTATGATTGTTTTCTACACATAATTTAATACCTATATAAAAAAGGAATGACCGCTACAAAAAAACGCATCGGTCATTCCTTTTTTTATTCAAATGATAATTCTTAATCGAAATCCGAAAATTTCCTAAACAATTTAATAAATCAATTCAATCCCTTGTTCGGAGCAATACTCTATCCACTTTTCTGAAGGACTCCTGTCTGTAATAATGTAATTCACCTTCTGAAGATCGATCAGGTTCACAAATGCCGACTGATCAAATTTTGAAAAATCAACTAAGAGCGCAACTTCCTCAGCCTGCGAGAGCATTGCCTTCTTTACCTCAGCTTCGCTTTCGTTTGAATCAAGCACACCTTTTTCAATGCTCAGTCCTTTACAGCTGATCAATGCAAGGCTTACGTTATATTTCAGAATGTTTGTCTTGGCAAGCTGCCCTTGTAAAGAAAGTGATTTTTTATTATACTCTCCCCCAGTCGAGATAATATTAAGAGGAGACTGCTGAAATTCACGGAATACCTCAGTTGAATTTGTCACAACTGTTATATCAGGAGACTGAGGCAGCAGCTTCAACGCCTCCATCACCGTTGTGCTAGAATCCGCGATCATCGTTGTCTTTCCCTCGAAAAGTTTCGCCGTTTTGCGGGCAATTTCCTGCTTTTCTTTCAGATGTTTGCTCATCCTCCGATAAAAATGAACTCCTTCTTTTGAATGCCTTCATTCCAGATCGCACCGCCGTGAACCCGGGTCACGACGCCATCCGCCTCCAACTTATCCAAATCTCTGCGTATTGTCTCTTCCGTCACTCTGCATATTTTACTCAATTCTCCTACAGACGCTTTCTTCTGCGTCTGTATCGTTTGACGGATTGCCATCAATCTTTCCTTGCCCGCCATGCTTTCTTCCCTTTCTGTACCTTTTCCACCGCTATTCACACCACTTTTATTTAATAATAACTCCTTTGAGTTGGTTTTTGCAAGACCTTTATTCTTTGAAAACATGATTTCTCCTTTTGAAATATTCAGACTCGGAAATATATACAGGCAAACAATCTTTAAAATACAGTTGCCTCTTATTTATCGATTTCTTCCGCAAGCTCGCGCATATAAGCGACATCTTCCGGATCAAGTTCCAATTCAGCTGATTTCACATTTTCTTTAATCTGATCTACTGTTGTCGAGCCACTGAGAAGATTCAGGAAATCTCCTTGTGCCAGTATCCATCCAAGAGCCAGATTTGCGATTGTACAATTATATTTTTCGCAAAGCGGTTTCCATTTATCCATCATATCCATTGCCGCCTGCATATTATCCGGCTGGAACCATTTTTTCGGAATCTGTGCTCCGACCGGCTGATAATCTCTCGGCATCGTTCCCGAAAGAAGTCCCATCTCAAGCGGAGAGTATGCCTGGATCGTCACACCGTTTTCACGACAGCACGGAATAATCTCATCTTCAATACCACGATCAAGTATCGAATATTTCGCCTGAACAATATCAAGATCTCCCCATTTCAAATATTCTTTGATCTGGTCGATATCTACGTTTGCCGCTCCGATCGCACGTATCTTTCCCTGAGCTTTTAACTCATTTAAAACATCCATTGTCTTTTGGATCGGCACATAATATTCTGATCCTTCCACAGACTGCCAATGTGTCATATACACATCCACATAATCTGTTCCGAGACGCTCAAGAGAGCCGACAATTTCCTTTTTCACAGACTCGCTGTTCAGGTTTTTATAAAGCTGAATCCCGTTTACTTTATTAAACAGGTCTCCTTTCATCTCCTGATCCCATGTAACTCCGCATTTCGTAATGATCACAACTTCTTCGCGATTCATTTTCTCAAGAGCTTTTCCGAGAATTTTTTCACTGTTTCCGAAATTGTATCCCGGCGCTGTATCGATCAGATTGACTCCTGCCTTAGGAGCTTCCCTTATCGTATCTACAACTGTCTGAAGCTCATGATCTCCGCCCCACGCAGAACCGCCTCCGATCGACCATGTTCCAAGTCCGATTCTTGAAATATCTATTCCTGTCTTTCCTAATTTCATCGTTTTCATAATAGCTGTCTATCCCTTTCTTAACCTATTTCATCCAACCAAACACTTTTAAGTATGCAGATATTATTTATAATCTTCACGGTATTTCGCAAGCATCTTATCTACGATCGCTTTATCTGTCACACCGCCTGTCGCGCCGACATACTGAACAGAAACAGCTGCAGTACAGTTTGCATAGATCGCACATTCACGGATATCTTTTCCTTCCAAAAGGCCTGTAATAAATCCGGATGCGAAATTATCTCCTGCTCCGATCGTATCGATTGCCGTCACTCCTTTGCATGCCGGAACGATCATCGCACCGTCTGCATTACGGATGTAGCATCCTCTTTTACCGATCTTCATGATTACGTTTTTCACACCGCAGGCATATAACTTATCAGCCACTTTCGCTTCGTCTGTCTCTCCCGTCATTTCACTTGCCTCTTCAAAATTCGGGAAGAAATAGTCTACATAACTCAACGCTTCCGTAATATCTTCCAGTTTCTCATTCAATCTTGGCGACACCATATCGGCACAAATGATCATACCTTCTTCTTTTGCTTTGGAAAATACAGATACAAGCGCTTTATTATCAAAAAGCGGATTGTTGAAAATACTTGCAAACGAAAGAATCTTTGCTCCTTTTAAAGCTGACATATCCAAATCTTCGTACTTAAATTTCCAAAGACTTCCCTGACGGTTCGTGATAAAAGTTCTCTCTCCGTCAGCCGCTACCAGACCGACATTGATCGAAGTATCGATTGCCGGATCTTGTTTGATATATTTTGTATCGATTCCTGTTCTTTCACAATGACTTAACACAAACGCTCCGGCTACATCGACACCGATACAGCTCATCAAAGCAACTTTATGTCCCAGTCTTGTAATAATGGTCGATTCATTAAGCGCATCTCCTCCGATCGTCATTGCAATTCCGTCTACGGATAAGATACAACGTCAAACACTTCTTTACTTACCGGGCGCAGCGGCAGATCTACGATCGCCGCCCCGATAATCATTACGTCCAAATCTTTACTCACCTTATTCATCAGCCCTTCCGTCATCACCAAATAATTTGATCTTGTACATTGCACGTTCTTTTACAGCCTGTCTTACCGCACGTTCCACAGCCAAGAACGGCTCGTCTTTATGTTCGTTGATCGCTTCCATAGCAGCCTGGCATAATTCTGTATGTATATTGATCTTAGCGATTCCAAGAGAGATCGCTTTCTTAATATCTTCATCTCCGATACCTGATGCTCCGTGAAGTACAAGCGGAACGTCAACTGCATTTGCAACCTCTTCCAAAATATCAAATGCCAGCTTCGGCTCAGAAGAATAAACGCCGTGTACGTTTCCGATCGCAACAGCCAGAGAATCGCATCCTGTTCTGTCCACGAAATCTTTTGCCTGTTTCGGATCTGTATAGTGATACTCGGACAACGCTTCTTCGTAGATCGTCTCGTTTCCTACATGTCCAAGTTCTGCCTCAACCGGAATGTTATAAGCGTGGAAATAATCTACGCATCTTTTGATCTCTGCAACGTTCTGTTCGTACGGAAGAGCAGAAGCGTCACGCATTACAGAATTCATGCAATGGTCTACGGCATTTTGAAGGATCGTCATATTGCGGCCGTGATCCCAGTGAAGAATTACCGGAACACTTGCTTTTTTCGCCATAGATTCCATCATATAACAGTAATCTTCAAAAGAAGTATTTCCCGTAAATCCTGTTCCGAATGAAATAATGATCGGCGCGCGCAGTTCTTCCGCCGCATCAATAACTCCCATCAGCATCTCTGCATTCCATACATTAAAATGAGGGATTGCATAATGTCCTTCACTTGCTTTCTTTTCCCAATATCTGATATCTGAAATCATAACTTTTCTCCTTTTCTTTTCAACGACCCAAGCTTGGATTTATGCACTTTCATATCGCCCGAGTCGGATAGATTCACAATTTTACTATTCTGCTACTTTGATCACGCCTTTAACCATCTCCGTCTTTTTCACAGGATCGATCGCTTCTTCAAATGCCTTCTGCACGTCTTCATAATCATAAATGTTCGTTACCATATCTTTTACATTAAATCTTCCTGATGAGATCGCTTCGATCGTCTGCGGGAAGTTATTGCAATAACGGAATGATGTCTGAATCGTCACTTCTCGGTTAATCTTTAAGAAATCGATCGGAACCGGCTTCGACTGTGTTCCTACCATCATGATTTTACCGCCCCGGCTTACGATCTGTACTGCCTGCTGTGCCGTAAATACAGCTCCCGCCGCCTCAAATACGAGATCCACGCCATGATCTCCGTACATTTCTTCCGATCTAAGAACCGCAACCGTATCTTCTTCTTTTCCGTTGATTACTCTTGCAGCACCTAATTTTTTTGCAAGTTCCAGACGTTTTTCAATAACATCTACAACTGTAATATCTGTTGCCCCGAGGCTGATACAAGCCTGAAGAACCATCAGACCGATTGTTCCTCCTCCGAGGATGACGATACTTTTACCCGGCTGTGCTCCTCCGAGAACAGCAAAGATGCATTCCAACTGCCGCCGGCTCTACAAGAGCCCCTTCCATCGTTGTCATCCCTTCCGGAATATGATATGTCCATTCTTCCGGATGAGTCATATACTGTGTCAGCGCCCCTTTATAGTTCGGCTGTGTTGCCATAAAGTCAACTCCCGGACAAATATTATAACGGCCTGTACGGCAATACTCACATGTATCATCCGGAACACCCGGCTCGATAAGCACTTTGTCTCCGACTTTAAATTTTGTTACTTTCGCTCCTATTTTAACAACTTCTCCCGCCACCTCATGTCCGAGACCGATCTTTTGATTCGGATCTTTCGGAGGAATAAACGGTCCAAATTCAAATCCATGAATATCAGATCCGCACATTCCGACATACTCTACTTTCATAAGAATTTCATGATCTTTCGGCTCCGGAACCGGACATTCCTGTATTTCAAAATGTTTTGGAGTCACTAAGATTGCTTCTGAATTTTTCATTTTATATCCTTCCTTTCACCTTTCATCTTTTACAATTTTTCCTGTTCCCCAATACTAGGAGAACAGGAAACTCATTTACCTATTACTTCTGTTTAATCAACATTTCCGATATCTTCTACAGATTCTCCTCTAATCTCTACGCCGAAGATCAAAATACATACTCCGATTATTATGGCAACAACAGAGATCAGGACGAATACTCCCGTGCTTCCCATAGAACCTGCTGCAACGCTTGTTACGAGGAACGGGAAGAAGATATTGCTGACACGTCCGATCGCATTACAGAAGCCGGAACCGGACAGTTTTGCCGACGTAGGCCACATTTCCGGAACATACACCGCGGAAGCATAGCATACGTACATATAAATTGCCGTGTTCAGCAAGAATGTTGTTACGATCAATGCTGTCATTGTTGTCTGCTGTCCTGTAATAACTCCAAGTACAGCCATTGCTGCCAGAAGAATCACGCCCATAACTCTTCTCGGAATCTTATCCATGATCAGTGATGCGATAAAGATTCCAAACGGAGCGCCGAACAGTCCGAACATTGTCATAAACTGTGACTGTGATGTATCATATCCCATTGATTTCAACAAGGACGGCATCCATGTCATCAATGTATACTGGATCGTGTTCATACCGATCAATACGAGAGAACCTACGATCGTTCTTCTCAAAAGTTTGCCTTTAAACAGAGCCGAGTACGGAAGCTGTTTTACTTCTTTCGGCTCTTCTGTTACAGGCGGAAGCGGTTTTCCTGTTGACGCTTCAATTTCTTTTTCAATCTTTGTAAGGATTGCGTCTGCTTCGTCAACTCTTCCCTGTGCCTCTAACCAACGCGGAGACTCCGGAAGCTTCTTTGCAATAATGATGGATGCAATAATAGAAAGAACAGACGGGATCATATACTGGATTCTCCAGTTCATATTATAGCTGATTCCTGTTGTCACGATCAAAAATGCAATTCCGTTACAGATCGGGTGAGCCCAGTTTCCGATAAAGGAGTTACGGCTTGACCATACACCACGGTTTCTTCCCGGCACATACTCTGTAAATCCTGCAAACAGAACTACGAGAAGCGCTCCGAGTCCGAATCCCTGTACAAGTCTGAATACATACAATACATAAATGTTCGGTGCGATCGCGCCGCCGATCATGGCGATAATATGGATAATTTCATATAAAAGAATACTTTTTTTACGTCCTATTTTATCTCCGATAGGACCTCCGACAAGCGCTCCGAAAAGCTGTCCTGCCGTATAAGTTGTTCCCCACATTGCAAGGAGTTTTGTACCCGGTTCTAACCAATGAAGCTCGTTAAGCAAAATATTCTGAACCGATCCTCCTATTCCGTTTGACCAGCACACCAACAAGGCAAATGCTGTAACAAGCCACATTTTAATATGCCATCCCGAATTCGGAAGGCGATCGAGTCTTGCGCCGATATTTGCGCTTTTTCTTGTTTCCATAATTAATTCCCTTTCTTTTCTCATTCTTTGTGACAGCCTCTTTTTCTATGTACATGAAACTGTCTGTATTGTATTTTACATTCCGGCGAGTTCACTTTTTACTTCCTGTTCCATGATTGCCCACGCCTTTTCGATATCCTCATCTTTATTCCAAAGAGCCGGAGGTCCGAGTACAACCATATCTGCACCTGCTTCATAAAGAGGAGCATAAACGCCTGCATTCATCGATCCGTCTGCCTCGATCAGAAAGTCAAGCTTCATCTCTTCTCTCCATTTTGCAAGGGTACGTATTTTATCATACATCTGTGTGATCACCTTCTGTCCGGCATATCCTGCATCTACGATCATAATCGTTACTTTCGACAGAAGGGGAAGGTAATATCGAATCGCCTCTAAAGGAGCTGCCGGGTTCATGGCAATCCCGGCTTTGCATCCCAGAGAGATAATCTTGTTGATCGTCACAAAAGCATCACTTTCAATGCAATCTGTGTGCGGAGTGATATAAGCTGCTCCGGCTGCAGCACATGCCTCAATATAATCTTGCGGATGTTTTACCATTAAGTGTGCATCCATCGGTTTTTTTACAACTTTTTTCAATACTGTCATAAAATCAGGACCAACGCCAAATGTTTTTACATAATTTCCATCCTTTATATCAATATGAAGGAAATCTGCATGTTCATCGATAAATTTTACTTGATGACCGAAATCATATAAGTCACAACAACCCATAGACGGTGCAAGCATTAATTTCTTTTCCATTGCTTCTCCCCCGGTCATCAATCCTCGTCATCAAAATCATATGTAAAGATTACTTTGATTGCTTCTTTTTTCGCCATCAGTTCAAATCCTTTTTCCCACTCGGAAAGTCCAAGTCTGTGAGTGATCATCGGCTGTACTTTGATCTGACCGGAAGCAAGAAGGCGGATCGCGTTTCTCCATGATGTGGAGTCATATGCCATATGTCCGATAATGCTCTTGTTCCATGAAGTAATGTCGTTGATTGAAAATTCAAGCGGTTTGAATCCCATTCCTACACGAACAACTTCTCCGTTCGGACGAAGCATCTCGATTGCCTGTTTCAAAGCAATGTTTGCTCCCGAACACTCAACGACAAGACCCAAGTTATCTCTTCCGCAGATTTCTGTACATCTTTTTACTACATCTTCTTTGGAACCGTTTACGCAGTGTGTAGCTCCAAGCTCTTTTGCAACCGGGAAACGAACCGGAACATCCTCGTCAAGTCCTACCATAACGATGTTGACCGCGCCCATAATTCTTGCTACCTGTACTGCAAATAATCCAAGCGGTCCTGTTCCGAATACTACGACATCCTGTCCCGGAAGGAGATGACTTTGCTGCGCGATCGCTTTGTATGAATTACAGATCGGATCAAGTACCGCCGCCTCTTCATATTTTACATTTTCCGGGATCTCCCAGATCGCATGTTTATGGATTCTCAGGATCTCTCCCGGAACTTTACAGTATTTAGAAAATCCGCCGCCCCATGTATTATTATCAAGACCTAAGTTTACTTTGCTTTCACAGCAGAGAAAATCTCCCTGTTCGCAAGCCGGGCAAACGCCGCATACATGAGCGCTGTTGTCAGACACAACTCTTTGTCCCACTTTCCAGTCCGTTACTTTCTCGCCAACTTCTACGATCTCACCTGCAAATTCATGTCCGCGGATCGAGTTGAATTCATCGGAGCCATTATCCACTTTATAGTGTTTCATATCTGCTCCGCAGATTGCAGCCGCCTTGATCTCAATAATAATATCTTCCGGACCGCATGTCGGTTTCGGAACGTCGATCATACGATATCCGCCAAATTCTTTTCCATATCTTGCTAATGCTTTCATCTTTTCATTCTCCTCTTTTTCCATTCTGTATTCCGGGGTTTCTTTTCAAATTTTACTTTTTTCAGTCACCCGCATTTTCATGCTCTTTAGCTTCCGGCCGGAAACTTTATTTCTTTATTTGTCTATATTTTATCATATATTTCTTTTAAGTCAACACTTTTTCTTTGTTTCAAAGATTTTAGTCTGTTTACACAACATTTTTTTAATTTTAATCCGTTTTTATCGTATTAAGTATTCTTTTTTTTGTCTATTTTTTACATTTTGATTGTTAAAAACAAAAATAAAAAAAAACACAACATAGGATAAACTTATTTTTTCCATATCGTTTTATCCTATATTGTGGTTTTTTTTCAATGATTTCAATTCAAATATTTTGGTTTTAAAAATATATTCTTTATTTCAGATATTTCAAACATCAAACGAAGAAAACATCAATTTTTCTTCTCGTCTAACACGAGCTTGGCAGATCCACAGATTCCCGCATCATTTCCCAACTGCGCAAGAACAAATCTTACATTTTTATCTGCAAAAAACGCTCTTTCTTTATACGGTTTCTCTATGTACGGAATCAGTACTTCGCCGGCTTTGGAAACGCCTCCGCCGATGACAAACACTGCCGGGTTCACGACTGCCGCAAGATTGGCAAGTCCGTATCCGAGATATTTTCCAAACTCAGCCGCAATCTCATCCGCCACTTCGTCGCCTGCCTTTACGGCATCAAACACATCTTTTGCCGTAATCGCAGCTTTATTAAGAATCGTTTCCCGTTTTTCTGTTTTTAATTTTTGTTCTGCCAGGCGGACAATTCCCGTAGCAGACGCATACTGTTCCAAACACCCTTTATTCCCACAGCCACATCGATCGTTCTCTTCATAGTTTACGCAGATATGTCCGATTTCTCCTCCTGCTCCGTTGTTGCCGACGAGCATCTTTCCGTCAATGATCACTCCGCCTCCTACTCCTGTGCCAAGCGTTACCATGATCATATTTTTTTTCTCCGGCTCCGCCTCCTTTCCACATTTCACCGAGAGCGGCAACATTCGCATCGTTTCCGATGTACGCTTTCAAACCTGTCAGCTTTCCATTTCCTTTTTCACTTCTTTATATTTCCATCCGAGATTTGCGCTCCCGTTTACAATTCCTTCTGCCGTCACAGGCGCCGGAACTCCGACTCCGATCCCGAGGATGTCTTCTTCGGATAGTTTTCTCTCTTCTATCTTTGTTTTTAACGAAAATGCAATATCCGGCAAAATTGCCTCTCCATCAGCCAATGTATTCGTCGGAATCTCCCATTTTTCAACAATAGTTCCCGTCTCTTCAAACAACCCTATCTTAACTGTTGTGCCTCCGATGTCAACGCCGAAACAATAATTCATAATTCCTGATCTCCTTCCTTATCTTTTATCTTTTTTTCGCAAGATTTTCCTGCACACGTTTATATAATTCCTGCGCCGCGTTATAACCCATCTGCTTCTGTCTGTGGTTTACCGCGGCTGACTCTACGATAATAGCAAGATTTCTTCCCGGTCTGATCGGGATACTGTGGCATACGACTTTATTTCCGAGAAATTCCGTATACTCTTCTTCCAGTCCGAGCCTGTCATACTCTTTTTCTCTGCTCCAGTCTTCCAGTGTAATGACAAGATCGATGTTCTGAGTTTCTCTGACGCTTTGGACACCAAACATTGATTTTACATCGACGATACCGATTCCTCTTAACTCAATAAAGTTTTTCGTCACATCCGGCGCAGAGCCTACAAGCGTCTCATCGCTCACTTTCCGTATTTCCACTACATCATCCGTCACAAGACGATGTCCTCTCTTGATCAGCTCAAGTGCAGCTTCACTTTTTCCGATCCCGCTTTCTCCCATAATCAAAACACCGACGCCATATACATCTACAAGAACTCCGTGAATCGAAATACACGGCGCAAGCTTTACGTTCATCCAACGGATGATCTCCGCAGAAAAATCAGATGTCGGTTTGGATGCGCTAAATACCGGCACATTACTTTCCACCGCCTTTTTTAAAAACACGTCGCCCGGCTCTATCCCCCGGCAAAATACCATGCACGGAATCGGGTGTTTCAGAAGCATTTCATAAATATACACTCTCCGCTCTTCTGTCAGCGTCTGCATATATGTGTACTCTACATTCCCGATGATCTGTACGCGGTTTGAGTCAAAATGATCAAAAAAGCCCGCTAACTGAAGCGCCGGTCTGTTGACGTCCGGCACATGGACTTCTTTCTCTGTCAGATCCAACTCCGGCGTCAGATTTTTCAGATCCATCCTTTCTGCGATTTCACTTAGTTTAATTCCTCGTCCCATATATTTTCCGTTCCTTTCATTTTATTTTTCATAGCCGGATCGGCTTTCCCCTCATCCGGCGACATTCTTTATTCATTTCTCTTATCATATCATGTATGAAAAAAATTGTATACCGCCTGCGCCGCCTTTTCATTCATAGAAGGAAGCTTCGCAAGTTCTTCTATTGAAGCTGCTTTGATCGCGTCCAGACTTAAATAATGACGCATAAGCGCTTTTCTTCTCGCAGGTCCGATCCCTTCTATATCATCCAGGATGGAATGTACCTGACCTTTTCCTCTGAGCTGCCGGTGGTATTCGATTGCAAACCGATGCGCCTCATCTTGAATTCGTGTAATAAGGCGGAAAGCTTCGGATGATTTTTCAATCGAAATCTCTTCGTTTTGAAAATAGAGTCCTCTCGTCCGGTGAAAATCATCTTTTACCATGCCGCACACCGGAATATTCAGATTCAGGTCCTCTAATACCTGAAGCGCCACGTTTACCTGACCTTTTCCTCCATCCATCAAGATCAGATCCGGAAATACAGTAAACTTTCCAAGCTCTCCGTTCTCTTCCCGTTCTTTCAAACCATGAGTAAAACGTCTGGTCAGCACTTCTCTCATACTTCCGTAATCATCTGCGCCTTGGATTCCTTTGATCTTAAACTTTCTGTAATCATTTCGTTTTGGTTTTCCTCTCTCATACACGACCATAGATCCAACTGACTCGAAACCGTTCGTATTGGAAATATCGTAAGCTTCCATACGCCTGATCTGCGAAATGCCAAGCAGTGCTTCTATTTCTTTTACAGCTCCGATTGTACGGCCTTCTTCTCTTCGCATCCGCTCTTTGTCTTTGCTCAAAACAAGCTTCGCATTGTCAGAGGCCAATTCGACCAGTTTTTCTTTTGTTCCTTTTTTCGGAACTTTTACCGTCACTTTCTGTCCACGCTTTGAGGTAAGCCACGTTTCGATCAATTCTCTGTCTTTGATTTCCTCCTGAATCATCAGTTCTCCCGGAATATAAGGCGTTCCCGCATAATACTGCTTAATAAAACTGTCTAAAATACCGGATGTTTTTTCTCCGCTTGAGATACGAAGATAAAAATGATCCCTTCCGATCAGCCGTCCTCCCCTTATAAAAAACACTTGAACAACCGCATCTTCCCCTTCCGAAGCTGCCGCCAGAATATCTCTGTCTTCTCCGCTCGAATCTGTGATCTTTTGTTTCTGAGCAATCTTTTTCACACTGTTTATCAGTTCCCTGTATTCTATCGCACGTTCAAACTCCAGATTCTCAGAGGCGGTATTCATTTTTCCTTCCAACTCTTTCAAGATCACATCATAATTTCCATTCAAAAACTTCAACACTTCCACGATCGCCGCCCCGTAGTCTTCCTGAGAAATATAGCCCTGACACGGAGCGTCGCACTGCTTGATATGATAATTAAGACAAGGACGTTCTTTCCCGATATCTTTTGGAAGATTTCGATTGCAGCTCCTTACATGGTACAATTTATGGATCAGATCAATCGTATCTCTAACCGCCTGCGCACTCGTGTACGGACCGAAGTATTTTGCCTTATCTTTCAGCATTTTCCTTGCCAGCAAAACTCTCGGAAAGGGTTCATTCACCGTCACTTTGATAAATGGATATGTTTTATCATCCATCAGCATCGTATTGTATTTTGGATGATGTTCTTTGATCAGATTACACTCTAATACAAGAGCCTCCAACTCCGAATCTGTCACAATATACTCAAAACGCCTGATATGCGTCACCATCTGTTCTATCTTGACGCCTTTATTTCTGCTGCTTTGAAAATACTGCCGCACTCTGTTTTTTAAACTGATCGCTTTCCCGACATAAATGATCTCGTCCCGCTCGTCATGCATAAGATATACGCCCGGTCTTGCGGGAAGCTTTTTTAATTCTTCCTGTATGTTAAAATTATTGTTTTCCATAAACTTTATTATACTTCCCATATATAAAAAAACAAGAAAAACTTATCTTTTATAAACATTCTCTTTCACTTTATCAAAAGGGATACTGCTCAGTGGCATTTTGGTTTTGTTCTATTTTTAAAAGCTCTGCTTTTCTCTCAATTCCGCCTGCATATCCTGTCAGATTTCCTTTTGCTCCGATCACTCTGTGACACGGAACGATCACCGACACAGGGTTGCGTCCGATAGCATTTCCAACCGCCTGACTCGACATCTTTGAAATCCCTCTGTCATGTGCGATCTGCTTTGCGATTGCGCCGTATGTCGTTGTCTCTCCATACGGGATCGTGCAAAGCATCTCCCACACACACATCTGAAAATCGGTTCCTTCCAAATGAATCGGTATTTGAAAGTCCGGTTCCACTCCTGAAAAATATATATCCAGCCATTTTTTCACACCCGAAAAAAGTGTTGTCTCTTTCTCCTCACTTTCCCGAATCAAACCTTGAACAGCATTTTTCTGTCCTTCAAACGCCAGTCCGGTCAGTCCGATCTCATCCGCTGTCAGCAATATCCTGCCAAGCGGCGATATATAACTGTTTCTGTATTCCATCCATTTTCCCTCTTATTCTCAAACTATCCGTTCCCGGAAATTCTTTTCTTCCAAAATTCCGAAAGATTCGACGGATTTTATGATTTCAAAAGAAAAAGGATCGCTCTCCGCTTTCTCTCAAACGGAAAACAACCCTTATTTCCTTATTTCATCGCAATTCTCCCACGCTCTTCTATACCGGATACCGCGCCTTCTTCAGGCTCGGAAATTCCTTTTACTTCTCTGAATATCTTCATAAATTCTTTTCCTGTGATCGTTTCTTTTTCAATGAGAAATTCCGCGATTTTATCAAGAGCTTCTCTGTTTTCGGAAAGAAGTTTCTTCGCCTCTGCGTACGCAGATTTCAGCATCTTCATTACTTCTTCGTCAATCTCTCCCGCTGTCGCCTCTCCACAGTTAAGAACCGCACGGCCGTCCAAATATTTGTTCTGGATCGATTCAAGCCCCATCAGTCCGAACCTGTCTGACATTCCATACTGCGTGATCATGGCACGGGCGATTTTCGTTGCCTGTTCAATATCATTTGACGCGCCTGTCGTTACTGTATCAAACACGATTTCTTCCGCCGCACGTCCTCCGAGCGCAACAACGATCATCGCTTCCAGTTCTTTCTTTGTATTTAAGAACTTCTCTTCTTCCGGAGTCTGCATCACATACCCCAGCGCGCCCATCGTTCTCGGAACGATCGTGATCTTCTGTACCGGCTCTGTATTTTTCTGAAGCGCTGTCACAAGGGCATGACCTACCTCATGATAAGAAACAATTTTCCGCTCTTCCTCGCTCATGATCCGGTCTTTCTTCTCTTTTCCGACAAGAACAACTTCAACCGCCTCAAACAAATCTTTTTGACTCACAACCTGCCTTCCGTGTTTTACTGCATTGATCGCCGCTTCATTGATCATATTCGCAAGGTCCGAACCAACTGCTCCGGATGTTGCAAGCGCGATTGCTTCCAAGTCCACGCTCTCATCCATCCGAACGTCTTTTGCATGTACTTTTAAAATATCGACACGGCCTTTCAGATCCGGCTTATCAACAATGATCCGTCTGTCAAACCGTCCCGGACGAAGAAGCGCAGGATCAAGAATCTCCGGACGGTTTGTTGCCGCCAGAATCAAAAGTCCCTTATTCGTATCAAATCCGTCCATCTCCGCCAAAAGCTGATTCAGAGTCTGCTCTCTCTCATCATTTCCGCCCATCGCCGTATCTCTTGTCTTTCCGATCGCATCGATCTCGTCGATAAACACAATACACGGAGCCGACTGCTGAGCCTGTTTGAACAGATCACGAACACGGGATGCTCCGACACCGACATACATTTCCACAAACGCAGAACCCGATAATGAGAAAAACGGAACTTTTGCCTCTCCCGCAACCGCCTTTGCCAAAAGTGTCTTTCCTGTTCCCGGCGGTCCTACAAGAAGCGCTCCTTTCGGAAGTTTCGCTCCGATCCCACTGTATTTTCCCGGATTATGAAGGAAATCAACGACTTCCTGAAGCGATTCTTTCGCTTCATCTTCTCCTGCCACATCCCGGAACGTCACTCCTGTTTCTTTTTCCATGTACATCTTCGCATTGCTCTTTCCAATGCCCATCATTCCGCCGCCCTTATTCATGCGCTTCATCATATATGTGAACAGCCACACCATGAGCAGAAGCGGCAGGATCACCGTGACAAACATTTCAAAAACAACTGACCGATCGTATCCGGAATCTCACTTTGAAACTTAACCCCGGCACGGTCAAGTTTTGTCACAAGCGTATCATCGTCAACATATCCCGTATAAAAAATCAGGCGCGTGTTCTTTCCCTTTTTTTTTACGGAAGGCAGTTGGATACGCAATCTTTCCATCGCTTCTTCAAACGGACTGAGGCGTCCTTCTTTTTCCGCTTTCTCAACAGCTTTTTCCCGCGCTTCCTCACGGGCTTTGTCCGTTAATGTAATATAAATCTTTTCACTGTCTAACTTTACCTCTTTTACTTTATGTTCACTTACAAGTTTAAGAAATTTGTCATAACTGATCTCCCTTTGACTTGTATTGCCCATAGCAGAAAAGAATCCGATCAATACAAAAACCACCAGCAGGGTCGTTATAAGCACAATGCCCAAACCCTGCCGGTTATTATTCGGATTATTTTTATTATTCTTCTTATTCTGGTTGTTATCCATCCTGTTCCTCCTAAAAATCTTCGGCGTCATTGCACAACGTGCATGACGTTATTACCATTATAAGTACAGCTTTTGCATAAATCAATAAAAAGATTATGAAAATATTGTAAAACAGTTAGATTTTATAGTATACTGAGTACGAAATGTGTCCTGCCGCTATTCTTTTGCATGCAGGATTAAAATGAACAAAAAAGTGGAGAAGAATAAAATGAGAATCGGTTTTGACAATGAAAAATATCTGAAAATGCAGTCCGAACATATCCGAAACCGGATCGGAAAATTTGGCAACAAGCTTTATCTTGAATTCGGAGGCAAACTGTTTGATGATTATCATGCGTCCCGTGTTCTTCCGGGATTTGCTCCTGACAGTAAACTCCGTCTTTTAAAAGAGTTGAGTTCTCAGGCAGAGATCGTTATCGTCATCAGCGCCAAAGACATTGAAAAAATAAAATCCGCGGAGATCTGGGCATCACCTATGACACAGATGTTCTCCGTCTGATTCAGACATACAAGGATCAGGGATTATATGTAGGAAGTGTTACAATCACTCAATTTTCCGGTCAGGAAAGTGCCCTCCTGTTCAAAAACAGACTTGAAAAGCTGCATATTCCGGTATATCTTCATTATCTTATTCCCGGATATCCATCTAATATTCCGCTTATCATCAGCGACGAAGGTTATGGAAAAAATGATTATATCAAGACAAGCAGACCTCTTGTTATCGTCACTGCTCCCGGACCCGGAAGCGGCAAGATGGCAGCATGTCTTTCCCAGCTTTATCACGAGCATAAACGGGGCGTTCTTGCGGGATATGCAAAATTCGAGACGTTCCCTATATGGAATCTCCCGCTTAAGCATCCGGTTAACCTTGCATACGAAGCGGCAACTGCCGACTTAAACGACATAAACATGATCGACCCGTTCCATCTTGAAGCGTATGGAGAAACGACTGTCAACTATAACCGTGATGTTGAGATTTTCCCTGTATTAAATACAATCTTTGAAAAGATTTACGGAGAAAGTCCTTACAAGTCTCCTACTGATATGGGCGTCAACATGGCAGGAAACTGCATCTGCGACGACGAAGCCTGCCGTGAAGCTTCCAAACAAGAGATCATCCGCCGTTATTTTGATGCTCTGAACGCTCTTGCAAAGGGCAAAGCACTTCCGAGAAAGAAGCTCAGAAAATCGAACTTCTTATGAATATGGCAGGGATTACTGTCACAGACCGCAAAGTTGTAATCAAAGCTTTAGAGCGCGCCAAAGAGACAGACGGTCCCGCTGCCGCTCTTGAACTGCGTGACGGAAGGATCATCACCGGAAAAACAACCAATCTTCTCGGAGCAAGCGCGGCGCTTCTGTTAAATGTACTAAAAGTGCTTGCAGGTATCGATCACGAAACTCATATTATTTCTCCTGAATCGATCGAACCGATCCAAAAATTAAAAGTAGATTATTTAAAGAGCAAAAATCCACGGCTTCATACAGATGAAGTACTTATCGCCCTATCCGCAAGCGCGGCAACAAATCCACAGGCACGCCTTGCCCTTTCCCAGCTTCCCGAACTTGCAGGATGCCAGGCGCACACATCTGTCATGCTGTCAGACGTAGACATTAAAATCTTTAAGAAACTGGAAGTGCAACTCACTTCCGAAGCCGTATACGAGCACGCTTTATAAAATAACAAAGGGGAAGGATGACTCCTCCCCTCTTATTATCCTTATGTTACAGACAGCCGGATGTTTTTAGATCCGGCTGTTTTTTGTATTTCTATATTACTTCCTCATTCGCAAAAAGTTCCTCTATAATTTTTTCGTACACAGCACATTTTTCCGCTTTTTTGATCTTCTTTGCGTATGGTCTGCTATTAGTAAAAGAGGACGCCAAATAAAACCACAGTTCTTTCATCTTATACAAAACTGTTCTTTCACCGGACATTTCCTCGCAATATGCTTCATATAGCATATCATGAAAATGACGCATTTCCGCTTTATCCGCACCATCTCCGCCTTTTATCTTCCGGGCAATCGCCGGATCGGCGAGAACTCCCCTGCCGATCATTATACTCTCTACTTCCGGAAACTGTTCCGAAAGATTACGGACATCTTCTTCCGATGTAAGATCTCCGTTATAACATATTTTATGCCTTCCTGTGCCGAGCGCTTTTTCAAACACATCCATATGCGGAATATTTTTATAAAAATCTTTTTGTGTACGGGGATGAATGATCAGCTCTTTTATCGGATACTTATTATAAATATCCATAAGTTTCGGAAATTCCTCACCACTTTCTGTTCCGATCCGCGTTTTTACAGAAATATCGATCGGGCAATTTTGAAACACTTCTTCCAGAAAAAGATCCAAACGTTCCGGAAATGCTAAAAAGCCCGCTCCCCGCCCTTTCGTCACAACAGTTTTAGACGGACATCCTACATTCAGATTAATCTCTTTATACCCGTACTGTTCCAGCTTCTTTGCCGTCTGTACAAAGTCCTCTGCACAATTTGTCAATATCTGAGGAACAGCATGCATCCCCTTATTATGTTCCGGAAGAATATCTTTTTTCTCCCTCGCGCTGAAACGTCCCATTTGATTCGGCTTAATAAACGGAATAAAATACTTGTCAAACCCTCCAAAACACTTCTGTACGGTGCCGCGGTAAATCCATCCCGTAATTCCTTCCAATGGGGCAAGATATATATTCATATATAATAACTCTCCTTTAATCAATATATGACCTTTAGTAACAGTTCATCCCGCGACCTTTAGATTATTACAGCGCCCCCTGCCTTGTCAAGAAAAAAATCTCATGTGCTAAGATAAGAACAGTATTTTTTACCAAAAAGGAGCATAACGTTTATGAATACATTACGGAAATTTATCACCTATTACTCACCGTACAAGACCGTCTTTTTTATCGACCTTCTTTGCGCTGCATTCATCAGCATTGTCGATCTTGCTTACCCGCAGATCCTGCGCGTGCTGACAAATACTTTGTTTACGAAAGACAGCAGTCTCATCCTTCATGCGCTCCCATTCATTGCAGCCGGACTTCTTTTCATGTATCTTATACAAAGTCTTTGCAAATATTATGTAAGTTACCAGGGACATATGATGGGCGCCTGCATGGAACGTGATATGCGCCGACAACTATTTGATCATTATGAAAAACTTTCTTTTTCTTATTACAGCAAAAATAATTCAGGACAGATGATGAGCAAACTCGTCTCCGATCTGTTTGACATTGCAGAATTTGCACATCATGGACCGGAGAATCTGTTTATTTCTGTCGTAAAGATCATCGGCTCTTTTATTTTCCTCTTTCTGATCAATGCGCGGCTCGCCCTGCCCCTTGCCATTATTGTTTTATGTATGTTCGTTTTTTCCATACGCCAAAACAAAAAAATGCAAGAAACATTTATGGATAACCGGAGAAAGATCGGAGATGTCAATGCAAGTCTCCAGGATACCCTTGCCGGAATCCGTGTTGTACAATCTTTCACAAATGAGGAAATAGAACGGAAAAAATTCCAGAAAAGCAATCACGCTTTTCTTCTCTCTAAAAAAGAGAATTATCACTGTATCGGAAGTTTTATGGGATGGAATCTTCTGTTTCAGGGGTTGATGTATTCAGTCACTCTTATCTATGGCGGATACCTTATCGCAAAAGGATTCATGAACGTCGGAGACCTTGCCATGTATGCACTTTATATCGGTATTTTCATCAGTCCGATCCAAATCCTCGTAGAACTTATTGAAATGATTCAAAAAGGTCTTGCCGGATTCCGCCGTTTTCTTGACGTCGTGGAAACAGAACCTGAAATCAAAGACGCTTCCGACGCAGAAGAATTAACAGATGTAAAAGGCCTCGTCCGCTATGAAAACGTATCTTTTCACTATGCTGATGACGATACGTCTGTCCTTTCTCACATATCTTTTGAAATTCCCGCCGGAAGATCAGTCGCTCTTGTCGGTCCGTCGGGAAGTGGAAAAACAACGATTTGTTCCCTTCTGCCACGTTTTTACGATGTGACAGGCGGCAGGATCACAATAGACGGAAAAGACGTCCGAACATTGACTTTAAAAAGTCTTCGAAGCCATATCGGCGTTGTACAACAAGACGTATATCTGTTTTCGGGAACGATTCGCGACAACATCGCCTACGGAAAACCGGACGCGTCGGATGAAGAGATCATAGATGCCGCAAAACGTGCAAATATTCACGATTTTATCAGCGAACTTCCCGATGGATATTCCACTTATGTAGGCGAGCGCGGAACCCGTCTCTCAGGAGGACAAAAACAAAGGATTTCTATTGCCCGTGTCTTCCTTAAGAACCCTCCGATCCTGATTCTTGACGAAGCTACCAGCGCTCTTGATAATGAAAGCGAACGGCGAATACAAAAAAGTCTCGAAGAACTTTCTAAAGACAGAACAACGATCACAATCGCACACCGCCTCTCTACAATCAAAAACGCCGATGAAATCATCGTCATCACAGAAGATGGCATTGCCGAGCGCGGAACTCACGGATCACTGCTTGATAAAAACGGACTTTACGCTCACTATTACCGCGCTTGATCTGTTTACTTTCCCGGATTATAAAAATAAATGTATGCTGCCGAAAACCGACTGCATACATTTATTTTTTCATCTATTATTCATATCTTACCATTTCCCTTTTTAATCTCTGCATGATCTTTTTTTCTAACCTCGATATGTATGACTGCGAAATCCCAAGCAGATCTGCGACTTCTTTTTGTGTTTTTTCTTTTCCATCCGGATTATCCAATCCAAATCGCATACTTACAATCAGCTTTTCTCTGCTGTTAAGTTTATTCAGAGCACGAATCAAAAGTTTTCTCTCCGCTTCATTTTCCAGATCTTTATAAATCGTATCTTCTTCCGTTCCCAAAATATCCGACAAAAGCAGCTCGTTTCCATCCCAGTCAACGTTCAAAGGTTCGTCGATGGACACCTCCATCTTTGTCTTGCTATTACGCCTTAAGTACATTAAAATTTCATTTTCAATACATCGGGATGCGTATGTTGCAAGTTTGATCTTTTTTGTCGGATTAAACGTATTGATTGCTTTGATCAAACCGATCGTTCCGATCGAAATCAAATCTTCAACGCCTACGCCTGTATTGTCAAATTTTTTCGCAATGTATACAACAAGCCGGAGATTGTGTTCTATTAATACTTTTTTTGCATCCTCTGCATACTCTGTTCCGAGCCGGTTAATCATCTCGCTTTCTCTCATCCCCTCAAGAGGCGGCGGAAGGACTTCCGTTCCTCCTATATAATGCACCTCTCTCCCGCTCCCGAAAATCAAGGTTTTCACATCAGGTACTACTCTTAACTTAAACCGCTGCGGAACAGCTACTTTCATCATCATGTCATATCCTCCTATATTCCCCTGTTTTAGTAATTTTAAGCGGCAGTAAATATAAACTGTCAAAGATATTAATCCATATTTTTTAACTCCCGCTTATAAAAAGATCCCCGGATTCAGGATCATTTCATATCGTTCTTTTTCCGAAAGAGTTCTTTCACTCATCCCGAGAAGCGGATTTTCTATCCATATGTCTTCATCCATGTGAATACACATTTTTTCAATCCGAAACACCTTCATCACTCCATCTCCCCCGATGCTGCTGTACGGAATCATATGAAAGCCTTTTTCCCATTCCGGATGTGTCGTAATAGACTCTGCCAATCGCGGATCAATAATATTGACCGGATCATCAGACGCAAAATCGCGGAGCTCATTTCCCGTATCTATAAGACCGATCACTTTCTTTACCCCAAGACTTGTATACAATGTTACTTCCGGAAGATTTTTCGTATTCTGTCTTATGCGCGATATAAACTTCCACATTCCCGTAAATGCAAAGTATCCGACTGCAAATACTGCGTAAAACACTCCGGCAAATTTCATATACGGACGAAACAGATTCGCAGCCCCTCCGAAGACAACTGCCGCTGCATACAGAACGATCAGCGTCCTCAAAAACCAGGCAGCCAGTTCTTTTTTACTTTGTTTTCTACCCTTTTTCAAAACATCTCCGCCAAGTCCCGCAAATATCATCACACTATTAATCCCAACGCCAAACAGAAGTGTTTTTATCGCCGGCATAAGCGGAAGCGCTATCACAACACAAGTCAAAAAACTGCCTGCTGCCCCTCCTGCAAGCATCCGCGCATAAGAATTCCTATACTGCATAACACGGTTTACAGCCATTAAAAGCAGACTGTCTAACATAAAATTTTCTAAAAAAAATACATCTATGTATAATTCATAGTACATAGTCCACCTTCTTTCTCTTCCGTAATTATGTAGTGCGGAATCTATTATATATTTAGAAACAGGAAAATTTTGTCATATATTGACATGTATCTGTAAATATATTTCGACAAAAAACAAAAAAACAGAATGGAACTCTTACATGAAATTCCATTCTGTCTTAAAATTCTATATTATTATACCGATTCGCTTATTTCTTAAAGAAATCCGGAATCTTAATAGACTGCTCTTTCACCGTACTGGATGGCGTACGCGGCTGTAAAGTCGGCATCGTACCTCCCTGCGGTCTGGCAGATGTCTGTGGTCTGGCCGCAGATACTCTGCTTCCATCATTGTCAAGACGACTTCTTACTGTCGATTCACCGGACGGAAGGATCGATCCGACTTTCTGCTGTCCTTCCAATCTCGCCTTTAATTTTGATGCGCTTCCGCCTACATTATGTAACCCGGTCGCAATAACAGTGATCGTACATTCATCTGACTTCGCGTCATCATACATAGCACCGAAAATAATACTTGCGCCTTCTCCTGCAAGTTCCTGTACATAATCAGCCGCATCAGAAGCATCCATAAGAGTAATATCTCCCGATACGTTAACGATAACATTCGACGCACCCTGAATCGTCGTCTCAAGCAGCGGACTCGCAACAGCTTCTTTTACCGCCTCAAGAGCCTTATCGTCTCCGCGTCCTGCACCGATACCGATATGAGCAATGCCTTTATCCTTCATAACTGTCTGAATATCCGCAAAGTCAAGGTTGATCAGTGACGGAACATTGATCAAATCTGTGATACCTTGAATACCCTGCTGAAGAACTTCATCAGCTTTCTTAAGAGCTTCCGGCATTGTTGTGCGTCTGTCAACAACCTCAAGAAGCTTGTCATTCGGAATTACGATAATCGTATCTACATTTTCTTTTAATTTATCAATTCCGCTCAATGCATTCTGCATTCTTGTTTTTGACTCAAAACGGAAAGGTTTTGTGACAACTCCGACTGTAAGAGCTCCCTGCTCTTTTGCAATACGTGCAATAACAGGTGCAGCACCTGTACCCGTTCCGCCGCCCATACCGCATGTTACGAACACCATGTCCGCACCTTTGAGCGCTGCCGAGATCTCTTCTGAACTTTCCTCTGCCGCTTTTTCTCCTACTTCCGGCTGTGCCCCTGCGCCGAGCCCTTTTGTAAGCTTCTCACCGATCTGCATTAATGTCGGTGCTTTACAAAGCTGCAGTGCCTGCTTATCTGTATTCACTGCGATAAATTCCACGCCCGCGATCTGTTCGTCAATCATCCGGTTTACTGCGTTGTTTCCGCCTCCACCGACTCCGACTACAATAATTCTTGCGGCCGCTTCTGATTCGTTGGTTTTAATTTCTAACAAGAGTACTTCCTCCTTCGTCGTCTTACTAATTTCTTATACATCCCTTAATATTGAACGATAGAATTCAATAAGTATATAATAAAGTCTTTTTAGCAAATAATCAATAGATTTTTTGCTATTTTTCTGAATTATTACACTTTTACAGATGATCCGCCGCCGCTATGCCGCCGGAACAAACGGAATCGACTCCGATTCGGCATCGTAATTCTCTAAATGCAAAGACGCCCGCCTTTCCGGGATATAATTCAGTCAGTTTTTTAAGAATCGGTTCTACCTGTCTAAGCTTTTCTTCATAATTCCCGTTTCCAAGGCTGACCTGTACAATTTCAAAATATATCTGTACGCCTCCATCTGTACACCCCATCCTGTCAGGTGTGAGATTGTATTTTTTTAAATTTTTTGAAACTTCTACAATTTTTTCAAAAATACTGTCATCTTCCACCGGAAGTTTTTTCCCTATTTTAGCTTTTGCCGAATCAAACATAAGACCTTCGATATGAGGAACACCTTCGATTATTTTTTTGTCCGCAATACTGCCGTTCCGGTTCTGTCAAAATAAAGATATGCACCGTCATAATCTACATATCCGGCCATTTCTTTTTCTTTCACTTTCACCTTCACCGTCCACGGATCTTTCAGTGAAATACTCAGACTTTCTACTCCTGACGGAAGATCGGCATCGGTAAAATTATATTTATACAGAACATACAGAGAATTTACCGAAAGCGGATCATTCTCAATCCATGTTGTGATCGTTCTCTCTCCGTAATAAGAATTTCCTTCCACTTTATATGACCTTGTGCGAAATAGAAATACCGCCGCAGCTGCCATAACGATCAAGACAGTAAGCACAACTAAAATAATCGGCCACACCTTTCTCTTTTTGTGTTTTTTTCTCTTCATCTATTCTGAACCTCCATACCGTAAACCTTCGTAATTCGATACGCTAAGCACAAGTCCCATCTCCAACAGAAGAAATACAACCGATGTACCTCCGTAACTGATAAACGGAAGCGTAATCCCTGTGTTTGGAATTGAATTTGTAACTACCGCGATGTTTAATATAACCTGGATCATCATATGCGCCATTGCCCCTGCCGCTATCAAAGCGCCAAGCAGATCCGACGCTTTTGTTGAAATCACAAAAAAACGCCAAATAAGAATCAAAAATAAAAGAATGATAAATCCTGCTCCGATCAATCCCAATTCTTCACAGATAATAGAAAAAATCATATCATTTTGAGCCTCTGGAAGAAATCCGAGTTTTTGTACACTGTTGCCTAATCCCCTTCCGAACAGACCTCCGCTGCCGATTGCATATAGTCCCTGCAGCGTCTGATACCCTTTTTCATATTGCTCCGGATGTCTCCAGATTGCCAGGCGTTCCAATCGATAACTTTCCATCGCCAGAAAAACCGTCATAAATCCTACGCCGATACTTCCCATCAATATAAAACGGACGTATTTCGGATCCGCTACAAAAATCAGAACAACCGCAATTCCGAGAATGATGATCGCAGTGCTTAAATTACTTGCTCCGACCAGACCTACGATCGGCAAAACCGGAATCATCATAAGTATCATTGTGCGAAAACGTTTCATCCGCTGTACATTTCTGCTCACAAGGCATGCAAGGAAAAAAAATAACGGCTACTTTTGCAAACTCTGAAGGCTGAAAAGAAATCGGGCCCAAAGACAACCATCTTTTGGACCCGTTGTATTCATCCCCGAAAAATATAACAGCCACAGACAGAATGATCGACGTCACATATGCGGGAATCGCCAGCGGAACCCATTTATGATAATCAACGCGGGCGATAAGCGCCATACCAAACAGTCCTAGCAGTGTCGCAAACCCCTGCTTTTTCAAATAATGAAACGGATCGTGAAATTTCACCTGCCCATTGTAAGCGCTTGTGCTGTACAATATCACAAGCCCTGCGGCAACAAGAAGCAATACAACAAATATAAGCATCCCGTCATATCGTTTTTTCTTTTCAGAACGCGTCAATCAGCTCCACTCCTTATAGTTGGTCTACAAGTTCTTTGAATTTATCTCCACGTTCTTCATAATTTTTAAACATCCCCCAGCTTGCACACGCCGGCGATAAAAGCACCGCATCGCCCGGCTTCGCATATTTCACGCACTGTTCAAACGCCTCCTCAAAGGTATCTGCCATAATAATATCGTCAAATCCGTTTGCATGAGCGCTTTGCGCGATCTTCTCTCTCGTTGCGCCAAGCAGAACAAGTTTTCTCACTTTCCCGTCAAACGCCTTGATCCACTCATCATATTCGGAATCTTTGTCGTAACCTCCCCCGATCAGTATGGTAGGACGGTTCATGGCCTGAATCCCTTTGATCGCTGCGTCCGGATTTGTTCCTTTCGAGTCATTATAATAAAGGACACCTCTTTTTTCTGCCACAAACTCAATTCGATGTTCCACTCCGGGAAATGTCAGAAGATTTTTGCGGATCACCTCGATCGGAACACCATATGCATACGCCATTGCAGAAGCAGCCATCACATTTTCATAATTGTGTGTTCCGAGAATCTTCAGTTCACTGACATCGCAAAGCTCGACCGGAACATCTGCCGCGCAAATGATTTTTGTTCCATCAAGATATATCCCTTTTTCCAGTTTACGCGCACTGCTGAAATATAGAACTTGCGCTGCCGTTTTTTCTCCGAATTTCTGAAGTTCATCATCCTCATAATTCAATACGCACACATCTGCTTTTGTCTGATTTTCAGCAATACGCTCTTTCGCTTCGATATATGCCTCCATTGTATGATGACGATTCAAATGATCGGGAGTAATATTCAAAATCGCGCTTACTTTCGGATGAAATGTATGTATTGTCTCAAGCTGGAAACTGCTTATTTCCGCTACAATTACCGCGTCGTCCGTCGTTTCTTGTGCAACGCTTGTATACGGAGTTCCTATATTTCCTACAATATAAGCATGTTCTTTATAGTCCTGCATGATCTGTCCCAAAAGGGCTGTCGTCGTCGTTTTCCCGTTTGTTCCTGTAATTGCAAGAACGTCTCCTTTTCCAAACACATATGCAAGTTCGATCTCTCCCCAGATCGGGATGCTCTTTTCACGCATTTTTTCAACGATCGGAAGATCCGTCGGCACTCCCGGACTCATCACTACAAATGAAAGCTCTTCTATAATCTCTTCCGGAAATGTTCCGAGCACTATACTGAATTGCCCGTTTTCTTTTTTAGTTTCTAAAATTTTAGCTTCAATCTCATCGGCGCACAGTTTTTCATTTCCATCATACAAAACAACATCCGCGCCTTTTTCGAGCAAAAGCCTGCATGATCCTTCTCCACTGATACCCGAACCGAAGACGAGCACTTTTTTTCCTCTTATATCCATTTTTATACCCCCATCAGCGCAATGAGGCAAAGCAACGCCGTTATGATAGAAAATACAGCTACCACTCTCGTTTCAGACCATCCGCATAATTCAAAATGATGGTGGATCGGCGCCATTTTAAAAAACCTCTTTCCGCCTGTTTTCTTAAAATAAGTAACCTGAATCATGACCGAAGCCACTTCCACAAGGTAAATAATTCCAACGATCAGGATAAACAAAGGCATCTGCATCATATAAGCCGTGCCTGCCACAAATCCTCCAAGAGCCAAAGACCCTGTATCTCCCATAAACACACTTGCCGGATATACGTTAAACAGTAAAAATCCAAGCAGCGCCCCGACTACAGCACAGGTGACAGGTTCGATCCCGCTTTTCGTTCCGATCGCCACAACTGTAAAAAATGTTGCGACAAGAACGGTCACACTGGAAGCAAGGCCATCCAGTCCATCTGTAAAGTTTGTTCCGTTGACCGTTCCGATCACTGCCACAAACAAAAGCGGAACTGCCATCCAGCCGATATCAAGATAATATCCGTTAGAGAACGGCACAAGCATCGTAAGCGGAATATCCGCCACTTTCACGAGATAGAATGCAAACACAGCCGTTACAATAATCTGCAGAGCCATTTTCTGCATCGGCATCAGTCCATCCGAACGTTTCAACACAACTTTAAGATAATCATCAAGAAATCCGATCAAACCAAACGCCACTGTAAGGAATAAAACCGGAATGATCTTCGGATAATCTTTCACATAGAACAGGGATGTCACAATAACAGCCGCAAGAATAATAATGCCGCCCATCGTCGGAGTTCCCGCTTTTTTCAAATGAGACTGAACGCCTTCTACACGCTCCGTCTGCTTCATTTTCAGTTTCCGCAAAAAAGGAATCACAATCGGTCCGAGCACAAGACTTACCGCAAATGCCGCAAGAACCGGAATCACTACATGACTACTCATAAATCCACCTCTTCATCTCTTTTATCTCATAAAGTATAAACCATCCATTACTTTTTTTCAATCCCGAGATAGGGGAGCACATTATCATATATGTCCCGAAGCACCGGGGCAGCGATCGTTCCGCCGTAATAAATTCCCTGAGGATCATGGATGATGACCATTCCGAGAATCTGAGGATCGTCCGCCGGAGCAAATCCTATAAACGAAGAAATATATTTTCCGGCGCTTCTTGGAAGCGTTTGAGACGTCGCCGTCTTTCCCCCGATAGAATATCCTTCAAGATACGCGTTTTTTCCCGATCCTTCGGAAACAACTTTCTCCAGAAGTTCTTGCATTGTCTCCGATGTTTTCTCCGAAACAATCCCTTCTTTTTCCCCATACTTAAACGTCTTGACCGTTTTCCCTTTCTTATCTAAGACCGACACGCCAAGATGCGGCGTTACACGCCTGCCGCCATTTACCATCGAACTGACCGTCACCGCCATCTGGATCGGCGTAATCTGAAATGATTGACCAAACGTCATTGTGGCCAGTTCTACCGCTTTAATATCTTCTCTTTTATGCATAATCGTCCCCGCTTCTCCGGGAAGATCGATGTTCGTCAGGCTCATCAGACCAAACTGTTCAAAATAGTCGCAAAACCTCTCTGATCCCAGTCTAAGTCCGATATCCATAAATACCGGATTACACGAATTTTCAATCCCTTGCACAAAAGTTTCCGTTCCATGCCCTCCTACTTTATGACACCGGATTTTCCTGTCTTCTACGATCCGATACCCCGGGCAGGAGAAAGTATCGTCTAAAGAGACGACGCCTTCTTCAAGACAAGCCGCCGACGTAATGATCTTAAAAGTAGATCCCGGCTCATACGTATCGTTAATGCAGCGGTTTCTCCACATCTGATTCAGTCTGTTCTGACGTTCTTCATCTGTCATCTGATCTTCCGTTTTGTCATTCAAACGATAAGGTTCATTCAAATTAAATTCAGGCACATTTACCATAGCATAAATTTCTCCGTTCTGCGGATTCATCAGCAAGACCGATACCCCTTCTGCCTGCTTTTCCTCCAGCACCTTTTCGGCCGCCTGCTCACAATACGACTGGATATTGTAATCAAGACTTGTTTTTAATGTATTTCCGGCAACCGGTTCAATCCGGTCCTCCGCAACCCCTTCCAACTCTATTCCTCTGGCATCTGTAACCGTCAGTATCTTCCCATTTGTTCCTTTTAATACGTCTTCATATTTCACCTCAAGACCGATGATCCCCTGATTGTCGCTCCCTGTAAATCCAAGCACTCTTGACGCAAGCCGGTCATATGGGTAGTATCTTTTGAAATCTTCATCCACTTTTACTCCCGGCAGATTATACTCACGGATACGGTCGCCTGTCTTTTTGTCAACATTCGTCTTTATTTTTTCCATAGAAGATACTTTCTCTACCTTTTTCAAAACATCCTCCCTGTCAAGTTCCAACTCTTTACTGAGCATGTCTGCCGTCTGCTGCGGATCTTTTATCTGACTGTGAATAACCGAAATCGTACACACCGTCCTGTTTGTCGCAAGAACAACTCCGTTTCTGTCTACGATCTCCCCTCTGGCCGCTTTGATCTCCCTCTCCCTTTCATGCAGTTCCTCCGCCATGTTCTGATAATACTCCGCATCAAATATCATAAGATAAACAAGTCTGCCTATCAGACAAAAAAAGCACGAAAGCCGCACATAAAAAAAACGACAAGTACTTTTCTCTTATTATAAGTTTTATTTTTTATTCTTTCCTCTATTTTGTTTCTCATAACAAAAAATCCCCACAGAAGATATTTTTACAGTTTATTATATCTTCTGCAGGGTTATTCCTCTACTCTGAAACGTCAGACGACGCCCAATCATCTAAATCAGGTGTATAGTTTTCATCCACATACGATCCGTCTGCATTTCCGTATGTATCCTCATAATTTTCATCATAATCCGTATATTCTGTATTGCCGAAATTCTGACCTTGCGCCTGAGCGTTTTGCCCGCTTTGTGCAATAGTCGTAATGCCAAGATACGGGAATGCCTCAGACATGATCTTCTGACTTAATCCCAGAACAAGGGAGCTGTCATCCTGTACAGCCGTATTAGGCTCATCGATCACAACATAAACTACGACTTCCGGATTGTTCTGCGGCGCATAACCGATATAAGATAACAGATACTTTCCGTTTCCCCTCGGAAGTTTTTCCGCTGTTCCCGTTTTAGCGCCGATATCATACCCTTCCACCTTTGCCCTCGTTCCTGTTCCGTAATCCATCGTCGCTTTCAAATACTGTCTCAACATCTTAGACGTTTCGGAAAGACACTGTCTTTCTCAAAAGAACCGGATCTTTCGTCTCTATTACATTGCCGTCTTCATCCTGAATCTGTTTTACAACATGGGGTTCATAATAATATCCTCCGTTCACAAGAGAAGAAAATGCAGAAACCATCTGTGTCATCGTTACATTAAAATTCTGTCCGAATGAATTGGTAGCCAGATCGATCTCTCCCATCGTATCCGCCGTATAAAGCAGTCCTGACGTTTCCGCCTCTCCCGGAAGATCAATCCCTGTATACTCTCCAAACCCAAAAATATGCTGATATTTTGTAAAATTTTCCGGACCGATCACCGCTGCCATATCCATAAGAGCTACATTACATGAATTTGCAATGGCATCCTGTATCGTTTCCTGTCCGTGTCCCGACTTATAGTGACAGCTGATCTTCGTTCCGAGAACGTCTTTAGAACCTCCGCAGTAATAGCTTTCGTTTCCGGTCAATGTTCCTGTTTCCAAGCCGGCCGCCACAGTAAACGGTTTCGCAGTAGACCCCGGCTCATAAGCGTCACTTACGCAGAAATTTCTCCAAAGATCATTCATCGCTTCGACCTGATCTTCTTCACTCATCGCATCCCACTGCTCTTTTGTATAAAGCAAAGATAGATTTCTCGGATCATTCAAATCAAAATTAGGGTACGATGCTTCCGCCAGTATTTCTCCTGTGTTCGGATTCATAATGATAACGGCTGTGTTTTTACTGCCGGGATTTCCATCTGCGGCATGCGCACTGTTAAACTCTAAAATGCATTTTTCCACAATATTTTGCAATGTCACATCAATGGTAGACACGACCGTATTTCCGTTCTTCGCAGGTTTGACAGTACGCTCTACCGAAGAATCGGAGTCAAAATACCCATACTCTCTTCCATCCGTTCCGTTGAGAATTGAATTATACGCGCTTTCGATTCCAAGCGCCCCTTGATTTCCTCCATATACAAATCCAAGCACATCACTCGCCATAGAACCGTATGGATAACTCCTCAAATAGTCTTCTTCCAGCCAGATTCCTTTCACATTCGGATATTTTTTATCATCTTCATCAATCTTCTTAAACTTCTGAGCAGTCGCATAATCCACATCTGACACAAGCACTTCATAACGACTGTCCGGAGACTCTTTGATCAATTTATCAACAACGTCCCCCTCTACATTGAAACATTCTTTCAATACTTCCTTTGTCGGTTCGATATACTCCTTTTTGTCCATCATAACCGCCACGTCAAGGATCACGTTATATACGCGCTCACTTGTCGCCATCTTTGTTCCGTTACGATCGACAATATCGCCCCTTTTAAAAGCGATCACCCTGCTGTCATAGTTTTGCTGATCTAAAACAACTTTTGTATATTTGCTTCCCTTCGTTACATTTATATAGGTTATTCTTCCTATAAGAACAACAAAAGCCAGTACTACTGCCATAAATAGCATTACCAGCTTCCGTTGCATTCTGAGCGGGAATTTTCTTGTCAAAAATTCAAATCTACTCTTTTTTCTTTTCTTTACAGCCATAATTTTTTCCTTACTTTAATACATCGCTGGACTTTGCGAGCACACCGCTTTCCGGAATATCGTTATACTGCTTTACATAATCCCCTTCCGGACTATCGTATTCTACGATTGTTCCCTGAGCAGCATAAACCATCCCCATTTCATTCATCGCTCTGTCCCGCACCGTCTCGAGATTCACCGAGTCTGCCGCCGAATTATATGCAGTATTATTTGCCTCCGTCAGATCTGCAAGTTGTTCCTGCATTGCCGTAACATTTTCCGATCTGCTTACGACCTCCGACTGAAGATTTAAGTATAAAACGCAAATCAATACCGCACAGACTGCCGCTGCCGTAAGAAATACAGCATAAGCCGGACTAATACTCATCGCGCGGTTTCGGTTCTTAACAACCCGGCTGCTTGTCCGTTTCGTCTGCTCCCTCTGCTGCGAATACGGACTCTTCGTTTTTCTCGGAAGAGTTTCTGCCTGACGTACAGTATTTCCATATACATAAAATCCACTTTTGTCTCTTTCACTTAGACTTGTCGTTCTGTATTTGGATGTACGATAGTTTGCTGCCATGACAAATGCCCCTTCCTTTTTTTTTGTATTTTCCTAAGGGTTCTCCCCTCCCCTCGGAAATTCGTTTCTATATGATACACTCCCAATTTATGCCCGTTCAAATATTCTGAGTTTCGCACTTTTTGAACGGCTGTTTGATTCCGTTTCTGCCTCCGACGGCAAAATTGGTTTTCTCGTGATCACTTTCCCTTTTGAAATCTTCCCACAGACACATACAGGAAAATGACTCGGACAAGTGCATGGATTTTCGTTTTTCCTAAATGCACTTTTCACAATGCGGTCTTCTAACGAATGAAATGTAATAATGCATATCCTTCCACCCGGATTCAGCATCTCGATCATGTCATCCAACGACTCCCTCAAAACATCCAGTTCGTGATTCAACTCGATCCGAATCGCCTGAAATGTCCTTTTCGACGGATGACCTGACGTCTTACGAAACTTCATCGGTATCGCATGACTGATAATTTCATTCAGTTGTCCCGTTGTTTCAATCGGATTTTTCCTACGCTCCTCCACAATATGCTTTGCAATATTCTTAGCAAATTTATCTTCCCCATAGTCGCGGATCACACGGTAAAGTTCCGACTCACTGTATTCGTTGACAATGTCTCTCGCCGTCATTTTCTGTCTCTGATCCATTCTCATATCAAGCGGCGCATCCACCCGATAAGAAAATCCGCGTTCGGCGGTATCAAGCTGGTATGATGAAACTCCCAGATCGATCACAATACCATCTACTTTGTCAACACCTATATTCTGGAGCTGCGGCTTCATATCACGATAATTGCTCCGAATTATCGTAACCTTCTCCCCGAAGCCTTTCAGGCGTTCTCCCGCTGCTTTAATTGCATCGGCATCCTGATCTATTCCTATAAATCTCCCCTTACTGCCAAGCCTTCTGCACACTTCATAGGCATGTCCGCCTCCGCCAAGCGTAGCGTCTACATAAACCCCATCCGGTTTGACGTTCAACCCGTCTACTGTTTCGTTCAGTAGAACAGACACATGTTCAAATGCCATTGTCTTCTCCTTATCAAATACGAATTCCTATGGATTCCATACGCTCTGCAATCGCGTCCAGATCTTCCTCGCTGATCTGACTGCGTTCCTCCCAAAGAGCCTTATCCCATATCTCGATGCGATCCTGAACTCCCACTAAGACTACATCTTTTTCTAATCCGGCTGCTTTGCGGAGCGACGGCGGGACAAGAACTCTCCCCTGCTTGTCGAAACTGCCCTCCGAAGCGCTTCCGAAAAAATAACGCTTGAAAATTCTGGCATCCTTACTCATGCGTGGCAAAGTCTCAAGTTCAGCAACGAATTTATTCCATTCTTCCTGAGAGTAAACAAAGAGGCAGCCTTCCAGTCCGTTACAAATAACGAAACTGTCACCAAGATCATCCCGCAGTTTTGCCGGAATGATGAGTCTTCCCTTTTCATCAATACTATGGTTAAACTCTCCTAATAACATCTGGAATCCTTTCTCTTAATGTGAGCTCCACATCGCCCCTACTTTACTCCACTAGCCTCCACTCTTTACCACTTGACTCCATTCTAAACCACCACTCCCCCTTTTTCAACCCTTTTTTGAGATTTTTTTGTGTCCTTTTTTCGGCTAAAAACGAATCAAAAAACAGGATTTTTCGCAAAAAAGAACATGTATGGCATTGATGTTCCAAATACCCTACATGTTGTGTTTTTAATGAATTTATTCACTTTAAAGTTTTAAAAAAAATTTGGGTGCAAGGGTGTGCGCTCTTCAAATTCGGCGCTCACTCCCCACACCACACCATTTACTCAGCAGAACCTTCTGCATTCAGTCCGTTCAAATAATCAGATACGGCGTCATAATTCACCTCTGAGACAGTTCTCTCTTTTCCCGACTCATAGATATCATAAGCAGAATAACCAAGCCATCCGATCAATGCCAGAGCTACCACCACAAGCACCCCTTTACGCATATTATTCATCAGCTTCTGCTTACGCATGATCTGTTTTCTGTTTACTTTTTCCTGTTTATAACGGTCAACCTTTTCCTGACTCATCCCGTATTACTCCTTTCAGATAAGATACTACGCATGAGGACATTTTATCACAAACACTTCTACAGTACAACTATTATTCCACCGTCATTTGCATACATTGTGCTGATTCCGCCTGTCTCTACTATAAAACTGTCTTTTACTTTTATCTTATCGAGAATCATACGCTCTATCTCTCTTGCTCTTTCCGGGCAGTTGCAGTGAGCGATCGCCAACACTTTATTCTCTGTATTTTTGCCATCTGCCACAATATGCTCTGCCATCTTCGCAATCGCTTTCTTAACTCCTCTCGCCTGACCAAGCTGACAAATCGTTCCCTCCGGAGTTGACCCCATCACCGGTTTGATATTAAGAGCGCTTGCCATCAACGACTTAATTCCTGTAAGCCTTCCGTTCTTCCGAAGTGTATCCAGATTTTCAAGAACAAAATATGTGTGCTGTTCTTCGATATATGCTTCCACATGCTCTATCACTTCTTCAAAAGAATACCCTTTTTCTTCACACTCTTGTATTTTCAATGCGATCAAACTTTCACCTACCGATGCCGAACGCGAATTAAATACATAGATTTGTTTATCCCCGTCTTCGTTTTCTTCCTTCCACAGCTCTTTTCCAAGCTGAGCGCTATTATACGATCCGCTTAATTCCGCTGACAAGGTCACCACATAAACCCTCTTCTCCGCTCCGCCGTAAAGTTCCATATATGCATCCGGCGAAGGACAGGAAGACTTCGGACATTCCGGACTCACCGCTACTCTTTTCAGAAAATCTTTTCGGTCAAAACTTTCATCATCCAAGATCGTATCTCCGTCAACGAGCATACTCAAAACCGCCGTATGGTAAATCCCGCTCTCCTTCATCTTATATGTCAATTCTCCGCAACTATCCAAAACAATTTTATAATCCATAACACTTCCTCCTGAAACGCAAAATATATTTTACGCTTCTATTGTATGTAGTTTTTAATACCACATATAAATATATCACACATCTCATAAGAAAGGAAGCTTTTTCTATTCTAATCTTATTTTCCGTGAAATTCCAAGCGCAATTCCCATTTCCGCCATCAAAAATACGATTGCAGTTCCGCCGTAACTGATAAAAGGCAACGTAATACCCGTTGTCGGAAGAAGTCCCGTCACGACAGCAATGTTCAAAATAACCTGTAATGCGATATGCGCAAATATCCCAGTCGCGATCAGCGAACCGAAAAGATCGGGCGCATTTTTCGCAATAAAGATCAGTCTGTATAACAACAATACAAACAGGACCAAAATAACAACCGCGCCAAATACGCCAAGCTCCTCACAAATAACGACAAGGATCATGTCATTTTGCGCTTCGGGAATCACGCCCAATTTCTGTGTACTGTTTCCCAGTCCTTTTCCGAACAGTCCTCCGCTTCCGATCGCATAAAGTCCCTGCATGACCTGAAAACTTCCCGTATCGGCCGTAGCTTCCGGGTTCAGCCACGAGATCACTCGCTGGAGACGGAAATTATCACTGTTCGCCACAGTTACCGAAAGAATTGCGATCCCGACTGCCGCTACCGCAATCCCGATCCCGATTATTACAAGAAACGGCTTCGTCTTCGGATGGCTTACAAAAATCAAAATACATGTAATCCCCGCCACGATGATCGCCGTACTCAGGTTATCTGTCAAAAACAAAACGCCTGCCGATGCCACTGCGCCAAATGCAAGTATCTGTGCAATTCCTTTCGGCGAATATGCCCTTTTCCCAAGACGGCATAACTCATAAGATATAAATAGAATCACTGCTATTTTTGTAATCTCGGCAGGCTGCAGCGAAAGGTTGCCGGGAAGTCCGATCCAACGTCTCGCGCCATTGACAGTCACGCCAAGCGGAGTCTGTACAAGCGCCATCAAAAACATCGAAATTACATAGATTTCAAATGCAAACGCTCCATACAGATGATAATCTAACTTTGACACAAGATACATGCCGATAAATCCGCCCACACCGATCAACGCCTGTTTTGAAAAATAGTACATGTCATTTCCGAAATCAGCCTGCGCTTCATAGAAACTGACACTATAAAGCATAACAAGACCAAAACACATCAGAAAAATAATCACAAAAAGAAGGTCATAGTCAAAATATTGTTCTTTTCCCGCTGCACTTCTTTGTCTTGCGATCAGCGCCGATAAACTATTTCTGTTTTCATAACGAGTTCTGCCTGACGTACGTTCCTTTTTCCCTTTGCGGGAATTCACACGTCCAGAAACCGGACGCTCCGTCCGTATCACTTCACGCCTACGGTCAATCGTTCTGCGGTATCCCTCATACCCGCTTCTGATATTCATCGGACGCATCGGCGCCGTATCGTACACATCTTCTCTGACGGGACGCATCGGCATCGTATCTCCGAGGTTTCTTTTCTTTTGCTTCTTTACATTTTTCCTGCCCTGTTCGCGTCTCTTGATCGGACGCACAGTCCTGCTTCTCATATCATCACACCCATCATCAATCTTATTTACCTGCTGTCATGGAAGGATGCACCGGTTTCCCATGTTCAAAAAAGCGGTCATACCATACAAGGAAAATATATACCGTCCAGATTTTGCGGCTGTCATCTGTTTTTTCATTCGTATTCTTTCCGTCTCTGTGATCTTCCAGCATCTTCATAAGCAGATCGGTATTAAAGAATTTTTTCGCCATAGAAGATGCAAACATCGCTCTCACACGATTATAATATTTTTCCTCTTTCAGCCAAACCCGAATCGGGATCGGAAAACCAAGTTTCTTTTTCTCTGCCGTCTTGTTTCTGATACTGCGTTCCGCCGCTGCCCGGAGAGCAACTTTCGTGCGCGGTGCCTGCACTTTATATTGAAGAGGAAGGCTTTCCGCAAGTTCCAGAACATTCCGGTCAAGAAACGGCACTCTGACTTCCAAAGAATTCGCCATGCCCATCTTATCCCCTTTCATAAGGATATCGTGAACAAGCCAAAGATGCAAGTCCACATACTGCATTTTTGTCACCGCATCCTTATCTTTCACCCGGTTATACAAAGGTTTTGTCACATCCTGAATTCCGGTCTGCATCCCTTTTTCAAAATTTTAGCAGCCTCACGCTCTGTAAATATATTCGTAGCATTGGCAAAATACCGTTCTTCCAGCGTCTTTCCATGACGCATAAGAAATCCACGGCCTTTCATCCCCCTCGGCAGACAGTATTCTGCAAATTTTCCCATAAAGCGCCGGATCGGCATCGGGATTTTATTAAAAGCAGTATGTTCAAGAGGTTCACAGTAAATATTATATCCTCCGAACAATTCATCCGATCCTTCACCCGAAAGCACAACTTTTACTTTCTTTGCCGCTTCTTTACTCAAAAAATACAGTGCAACCGCCGCAGGATCCGCCACAGGCTCATCCATATAATATTGAATATCCGAAAGACTGTCCCAGTATTCATCCGGCGTGATCACCTTCGCATCATTCTTCATATGAATACTTTCGGCAAAATCTTTTGCATCCTGAATCTCACTGTATTCTCCCTCGTCAAATCCGACTGTAAACGTATGATCGACTTGTCCCAGATAAGTCAGGTAACTGGAATCCACTCCGCTTGATAAATAAGACGCAACCTCCACATCGCTAATCTTATGCTTCTCTACCGACTCCTTCATGACTTTTTCCACTTCAGCCGCAGCTTCATCGAATGTTTTTTCATATTTTCCTGTAAAATTCGGTTCAAAATACCGCGATATTTCCATTTTCCCATCTTCATAAATAAAGTAATGACCGGGCTGAAGACAAAATACTCCTTTGAAAAAGGTTTCGTTAGTCGGTACGAACTGAAAGGAAAGATAATTTCCCAAAGCATCTTCATTAAAAATCTTATCAAATTTCGGATGTTCCATAAATGCTTTGATCTCAGACGCAAACAAAAAGGTCTGATTCATCTGCGCATAGTAAAAAGGCTTGATTCCAAAAATATCCCTTGCACCGAAAAGTCTTTTTTTCTTTGTATCCCAAATCACAAACGCGTACATTCCCCGGAGACGATCGACAAGTTTCTCTCCCCACTGCTCATATCCGTGTATCAGAGTTTCCGAATCTGTATTAGAGACAAATACATGTCCAGCCTCGATCAATTCTTTTCGCAGTTCCTGATAGTTATAGATTTCCCCATTGAAAACAAGCACCATGCTTTTATCTTCATTATAAAGGGGCTGATCTCCGACTGAAGACAGGTCGATAATGCTCAAACGCCGAAATCCAAGAGCCGCATCCTCATCAACATATTTCCCTGCACTGTCCGGTCCTCTGTGTATGATTGTATCCATCATATTTACAAGAACAGTTTCCCGATCTTCTACTTTACCGACAAAACCTGCAAAACCACACATTTTTCTTCTTCCTTTCCATAATATCCGAAATAATAGATAAGGAATCAGTTTCCGGTAAGCCATTTACCTGATCTGATCCCTCATTGATCTCTCGTATATGATATCTTCTTCAAAACAAAAATATACTTCTGCAATCACCGGAAGTGCCAAAAAGCACGCTCCGAAATCGCAAGCGTCCGCCAAAATCTCGGGCAAGCCCGAACTTCGGCTCGCCGCCGCAATAGATCAGTCGGGGTGACAGGATTCGAACCTGCGACCTCACGGCCCCCAGCCGTGCGCTCTAACCAAACTGAGCCACACCCCGATGACTTACCTATTATATATAATTTAATGGCAGTTGTAAAGGATTTTTCCATATATCATTCGCAAAAACGTAAGTCGTTCATATTATAATAATGAATTTACAACAAAAGGAGATACCGCCAATGGCAACTTGTCAAACAAATAATCAGATGCGTTATATGCGCCGTACAATGCCCGACACCTCCTGCCCGTGTCACGAAACAGTTCCTATGAACGGATGTCCGAATACCCGGGACTTTTTCCCTGCAAATATGCCGATTGCAATGGCATATGTTCCATGGCAAAAATGGCAGAACATTTATGAACCGTGCCGCGCTCTTAAAAACGGAACGATCTTTGAGGAATTAAATAAACCATTCTCAGGGAAAGGAGCCTGCTGCCGATGAAAAACTATCCTTATTCTAACTCAAACTGTTCTGTCACAAATAATAATACTCAAGACTGTTCTTTAAATAACGCTTCAATGAAAAATATGCATCGTTCTATGAACCGAAACCAGCTTATGGAGCATATCAACCAGGTTAGTTTTGCTGTTGACGAAGTAAAACTTTATCTCGATACGCATCCTTGCGACAGCGAAGCGCTTGCGTATTTTCATGAAATGAGCGCCCACCGCAACGACGCTTTAAAACAATATGCTTCTGCCTACGGACCACTGACTGTCGACACAGCCGATTATTCCTGTGCCGAACGATGGAACTGGATCAATGAACCGTGGCCATGGCAGGAAGGAGGATGCTGATTTATGTGGAATTATGAAAAACGTCTTCAATATCCGGTAAAAATCAC